>ERZ1023420.1-NODE-1-length-548790-cov-22.158053_pt1 | contig 548790 bp, 529 predicted proteins | sample MGYA00380512_ERZ1023420 | MGnify/ENA primary metagenome ERZ1023420 (study PRJEB33173, sample SAMEA4830390) | metagenome | study: EMG produced TPA metagenomics assembly of the PRJEB25223 data set... | reverse complement strand
TCATTAAGTACCAGTGAGTCGTTAAGTGAGAGCGAGTCATTAAGTACCAGCGAGTCATTAAGTACCAGTGAGTCGTTAAGTGAGAGCGAATCATTAAGTACCAGTGAGTCGTTAAGTGAGAGCGAGTCGTTAAGTGAGAGCGAGTCGTTAAGTGAGAGCGAGTCGTTAAGTGAGAGTGAATCATTGAGCGGCAGTGGATCATTGAGCGAAAGCGAGTCATTAAGCGCAAGTGAGTCGTTGAGTGAAAGTGAATCACTAAGTGAGAGTGAGTCATTGAGCGAGAGTGAATCATTAAGTGCCAGTGAATCAATAAGCGCAAGTGAGTCAATAAGTGAGAGCGAATCTTTAAGCGAGTCCGAATCATTTAGCGAAATCGAATCATTGAGCACAAGCGAATCTTTAAGCGAGAGTGAATCGTTAAGTGCTAGTGAGTCGTTAAGTGCCAGCGAATCATTGAGTGAAAGCGAGTCATTGAGTGCCAGTGAGTCATTGAGTGAAAGCGAGTCATTGAGTGCCAGCGAATCATTGAGTGAAAGCGAGTCGTTAAGCGAAAGCGAGTCATTAAGTGAGTCCGAATCAATAAGCGCGAGCGAGTCAATAAGTGAGAGCGAATCGTTAAGTGAAAGTGAGTCATTAAGCACAAGCGAATCATTAAGCACGAGTGAGTCGTTAAGTGAAAGTGAATCATTGAGTACGAGTGAATCGTTGAGTGCCAGTGAATCATTGAGCGATAGCGAATCATTAAGCACGAGTGAATCATTAAGCGAGAGTGAATCGTTAAGTGAAAGTGAGTCGTTAAGTGCCAGCGAATCATTGAGTGAAAGCGAGTCGTTGAGTGCCAGTGAATCATTGAGTGAAAGCGAGTCGTTGAGTGCCAGTGAATCATTGAGCGAAAGCGGGTCCGAATCGTTGAGCGATAGCGAATCATTAAGCGAGAGTGAGTCATTAAGTGAAAGTGAATCATTAAGTGCCAGCGAGTCTTTAAGTGAATCCGAGTCACTTAGTACAAGTGAATCAATAAGTGAATCTGAATCATTGAGCGATAGCGAGTCAATAAGTGAAAGCGAATCGTTAAGCGAGAGTGAGTCGTTAAGCGAGAGTGAATCATTGAGTGCCAGCGAGTCATTGAGTGCCAGTGAATCATTGAGTGAGAGTGAATCATTGAGTGCCAGCGAGTCATTGAGTGAGAGTGAGTCGTTAAGTGAAAGTGAATCACTAAGTGAAAGCGAGTCATTGAGTGCCAGTGAATCTTTAAGTGAAAGCGAGTCGTTAAGTAAAAGTGGATTATTGAGTACCAGTGAATCGTTGAGCGATAGCGAATCATTAAGCGAGTCTGAGTCATTAAGTGAGAGTGAATCGTTAAGTACGAGTGAGTCATTAAGCGAAAGCGAATCAATAAGTGAAAGCGAATCGTTGAGTGCCAGTGAATCATTGAGCGAAAGCGAGTCACTAAGTGAGAGTGAATCACTAAGCGCAAGCGAGTCGTTAAGTGCTAGTGAGTCATTAAGCGAGTCCGAATCGTTGAGCGATAGCGAATCATTAAGTGAGTCAGAGTCATTAAGTGAGAGTGAATCATTGAGTGCCAGTGAGTCATTAAGTGAGAGTGAGTCATTGAGCGATAGCGAATCATTAAGTGAGAGTGAATCATTGAGCACAAGTGAATCATTAAGTGAGAGCGAATCTTTAAGTGCAAGTGAATCGTTGAGTGAGTTAGAGTCAATAAGCGAAAGCGAATCATTAAGTGCCAGCGAGTCTTTAAGTGAATCCGAGTCACTTAGTACAAGTGAATCAATAAGTGAAAGCGAATCGTTGGGTGCCAGTGAGTCAATAAGTGAATACGAATCATTAAATAGACACCTAAATAATGATGGAAACTATGAAAAAGAGAAAGATAAATTACCAGATACAGGTAATGAAGATAAACATAATGGGTTGATACCATTACTTACTGCGCTTGGAGGAATCATACTCCTTAGAAGACGTAGAAATAATGAAATTCAAGATAAATAAAAAAGAGCCTGCACTTTCAAAAATAGAAAGTGCAGGCTCTTATATTAATATTCTAATTTTTTGAACATTTTCAAACCTACTAAGTAGCAAATGACTGAGTACAATAGAGTTGTTAATATCATTAAACCTAGTTTTGTTAGTAAGTCTGAAGGTGTAATCGCATGATCATAACCATTTGGAAATAAATATTTGAGTCCATGAATCATTGGTGCAATAACCATAAACATAAGTAAAACAATAACGCTTAAAATATTAAATCCAGTAGACAATTTCATAGATAACATGACTGAAAAGCATATTGCAATTAAAGTAATGCAGAAAATACCGACGATACATAATATTGTACTGTAATTAGTTTCTTGAACATTCGATAAGAAAGCACCGGAAGCATAATCATATTGATGTATATACGTAAAATACAAAATTTCAGAAGACACAAATAATATTACATAATATATTATATACATAGAGAATAAGGCGACTAACTTTGAATTATATAGACGTATTCGGCTGATATCTTTATAAAAGATTAATCTACCAGATTCATATTCTTCAAAAAATAAATAACTGACAAAATATGTCATAAGAATCAATGGTACGGCAAATTGAGATTGTGCAAGTAAAATACCATAATAAAATTCTAAACCAGAGAGTGAATTCGTCTCTCCTCCAATTTGCATAAAATTGGTAGGTAGTATAAGTGTGATTAAATATAAAAATGGATAAAGTGCTATTGCATAAAAGATAATTGCAGAGTTACGCGAAGATACTGTAGTGAAAATATTTTTAATTAACATATCATCATTTCCTTTCGAACCCATCGAAATATTGATATAAGTTATCTTGTTCATTAATCGTGTTTTCTAAAGTGTAGTATTTAACTAAATAATTTATGATTTCATTATATTCTTCAGAACCTGACTGCATGATAACTGCTTTTTCCTCAATATCTTTTATTGTAGAAAACAAATTGAGAAGTTCCTGACGATGTTCTGGATATATTTGTTCTTTTACTACAATTTTTATCAATTGTTCTTTATTGAAATCAATATTTTGGAGTTTTCCTTCTTTTAAAAGAACAAAGCGATCACAGACTTCTGCTAATTCATTTAATTGATGACTAGAAATAAGTAATGCGGTTCCTTTTTTACTAGCCCAAGTTCTTAACGAGTGAATGAGTGTATTAACACCGTCTGGATCCAGACCAACAAAAGGTTCATCCATAATAGCTATTTCAGGTTCATCAACTAAACACATAGCTAGTGATAAGCGTTGTTTCATACCAAAAGAAAAATCTTTTACCTTTTTGCCATATGTATGTGATAAACCTACGAGATCTAATATATTATCGATATTTTTTAAGTACTGCGTTTTATGATTAACTTTTAAATAATAAGTTAAATTCTTTTTAGCTGAAAAGTGTTTGAAATGAACCGTATTAATCATGATACCTACATTTTTAAGTATATTATGATGTTGGAAAATATCTATGTCATTTAAAAATATAGCACCTGAAGTAGGTCGTTTTGTTTTAGCAATCATTTTCATAAATGTTGTTTTACCTGCGCCGTTTTTTCCAATTACACCTACGACTTCTCCACGGTTTATGGTTAATGAAACACCGTCAATAACATTAAAATCGGCTTCTTTAAAACGTTTATAAAGGTCATCTATTTTTAACATAATGTCCTCCTTTGAACTAATAGAGTTTTAATGAAATTTATATGAATTGTTGATGTTACGCTTATATAAGTTAATTTTAACAACGAGAATGAATTTGTTAAATATAGTAAATAAGTTGTTTTATTAAAAACTTATGTATTCTACTTACAATTTAATTTATATATTTTTAGTTTATAAAAAAAGGGATTTACTAGATTTTTGAAATCGCAATTGACAATGATTTTTAAGGAGAGTATGATAGATAACTGTATAAGGGGTGTACTATTCAAAAGATATGATCTATCCCTCATCAATTTGAATAGTAAACAATAGCCTAAGGTGGATTTCATGCGTTCTTGGGTTTAATTTTAACCTAATAGTACACAAGGTGTACAATTTAAAAATAGGAAGGTAGAAGAAAATGTTTAATGAATTTAAATTTATTTTCAGAAATAAAATGTTAATCATAGCACTTATTGCAATAGCAGCTATCCCGCTATTATATGTTGCTTTATTCGTAGGTTCTATGTGGAGCCCATATGATAAGACAGATCAATTGAAAATTTCAATTGTAAACCAAGATCAAAGTGCAAAGCTAAATGGTGAAAAGGTTACAATAGGTGATGATGTTGTCGACAAATTAAAAGATAACGATAAATTTGATTTTCAAGAAGTTTCAAAAAAAGAGGCATTTAATCAATTAGAAAAAGGTAAAAGTGTAGGAACTATCATTATACCTAAAGATGCCTCTAGTAACGCTACGACATTATTAGATAAAAATCCTAAAAAAATAAATATTGAAACACAAGTCAATCCAGGGTCTAGTTATACTGGTAGTCAATCAGCACAAAAAGCAATTAATACGGTAACAAATTCAATTAAGGATAATATTCGTACCAATTATTTAGATCAATTATTTGCTAGTGCTAAAAAATCACAATCTGGATTCAAGGATACTTCAAATGCATTAGGTGACATGTCTGATGCAGAATCACAATTGATTGATGGTAATCAGCAAGTAACGGATGGATTGAAACAATTAGCACCAACAGTAGGACAACCTGCACAGCAATTAATTTCAGGCAATCAACAAGTCACAGATGGACTTAATCAATTGCAACAAAATAATGATCAATTAAAAGCGCAAATAGACCAATCTGTAGAGCAACAAGACGGCGTTGCTTTTGAAGGTGACAATGAAAAAGCGTTAAATAATGTAACGAAAGTAAATGAAAATAATGCTACAGAAGCCGATAAATATGGTGAAACAATCGTGCCTTATATGGCGAGTGTTAGTTTATTTGTAGGTGCTGTGTCATTTAGTGCAATATACCCACTGAGAAAAATGTTAACTAAAGATGTTACATCACTAAAACAAGCATTCGGTAAGTTATTATTGTATCTCGTACAAGGTGCGGTATCTGCGTTATTGATGAGTAGTTGGGCGATATTTGCACTTAATATGTCTATAGATAACATTGGTAAATTTATCTTAGTCGGATTGCTATGGGCAATTGCAGCAATTACTATTACGACATTCTTAAGTTTATTATTAGATCGAATTGGTCTATTCATATCTATGGTTTTACTCATATTACAATTAAGTGCGAGTGAAGGTATGTTCCCAATAGAGTTATCAGCACAATTCTTTAGATGGATTCACCCATTCTCTCCAATGTCATATGCGATACAGGGTTATAGAGAAGCCATCTTTACAAATGCAGGACACTTTAACTTTGGATTTGTAGTAGCATTGCTCGTTGGTATTATTGTCATAATGATGATTTTACAATATTTAGTATTACTATGGTTTAACAAAAGACAACGTGTACCATTTTCAATAGAATTTAAATAAGTGCAATACGGAGGTGACTTATTTGGAAAACGTAGATAAAACAATTGAAGAAGCAATTACGAAATTTCAGATAGTTATGTTGCATTTAAATAAAGAGATAGTTGAAATTGTTAAAGAGACAGGTTTAAGTAATTTACTTTCAAGAGAACAAATTGATGCGATGAGAATTATAAAAAATGAAGGCAAAGTAACAATTAATGAATTAGCGGGTTTACAAAATATTTTTAAAACTGCTGCTTCTAAACGCATCGCAAAATTAGAAGAAATGGGCTATGTACAACGCGCTTATTCAGATAATAAACGTATTAAACTGATTATGTTAAGTGACGAAGGTGAAACATTTTTACAGAGAGCGACTGCAGTGATGACCGAAGCAGTAAAAGATCGACTAGGTAATAAATTTACTGCCGAAGAAGTACATCATTTCGTTGAGCAACTTACGCATATCGATAATGCGTTTAAAGCACATAAGTAGTTAATAGATGTACTTGTGGCATTTACAAATGTGCGAATTATAATATAAAAAGTGCCAATTCGATTCTATAGGATATTGGCACTTTTTATTTAACACTTTTTTTATGAAAATATAAGACATACGTAATTCAGCGAACATTATTATTTGTAAAAAATGGACTTCAATATTAACAATTAGTATAATTACTGTATAATTAAATATTTTTAAAAAGATTGTAGGTAAATATTATTGTCTTAATAAATTTATTTTAAAAATTACAGGAGGTATATTGTTATGAAAAGAACAATAGAACGTGTACTGACGTGGATTGGTATCGTCTTACAAATACTTGGTGTTGTACTAATGGCTGTTCTAATACCTATGATGGGTAACGGCGAGGTCAAAGAAGCATTCATTAGTCAAATGATGCAAGAAGATAGTAGTTTCACGTATGAAGACGGAAATACGATATTTAGCACTTTTAGTGGTCTTTTGACTACTGGTTTAGTCTTAGGTATTATACTATTAATCATAGCGCTTATAGCAGTATTTTTAATTAGCAAAAAGGCAAAAGTGGCAGGCGTTTTATTAATTATCGCTGGTGTGATTTCATTCTTAGGAAATTGGATAAATGCGGTTTTATGGCTTGTTGCAGGTATCATGTTATTAGTGAGAAAGCCCAAAGAACCAATTTATGACAAAGAAGAAGATGACGATGTAAATCCATATATTAAAGATGGATCTCAAGTGAATGAGCGTAATAACTCATTTATTTTATCTGAAGAGCAAAAAGAAAATGAGCAAGAGACAATAAAGGATGCTTACTCACAATCTAAAGATGATAATAAAACGGATTTAGATAACTTAGATGATTTAGATGAAAGATCAAAAAAAGTGAAAGAAGATCCTTATAAGTATTAAATGATACTTTGTTAATTTGTATATCTAAATAGACTGGGCTACTAAATGTAGCCTAGTCTATTTTATAATACATGGATTGCAAACTAATGTTTAAAGCAATTATGTATATAAACTTAGAAAAATTGTGATATATTTTAATAAAATGAGATTAAAAGTAGTTAAATATTAAAATGGGGTGAGAAAGATGATGATGGCATTAGGCATGCTATTGCCTGTTTTGGTGGTTGGTTTTATTACTATGTCCATATTGGAAGAAAGAAAAAGAAATCGTAATAAAAAGAAAGATAAATAATTGTTATCAGAGTGAAAAGCTTATACAGCTTTTTGTGTATATAACGTAAGAACACATATAAGTAAAAATCGAATTTCCAAAGAAAGATTTCATAGTGCCTACGCAACAAGGATGATTAGTCTGTAGAAATGGAAAAGTCGTTTTATAGCGTAGTAGGATTTTAGGGTTAATTAGGCCGAGACATATAAAGATGTTTCGGTCTTTTTTCTTGTGAACTGAAAAATTATAGCAGTTTAAAAAATTAAGATATGGCATAAGGATGATGTTATTGAGATGCATAAAATGTTTAACGTGAAACATAATGATTTTAAATTAATGGTTAAAGTCAAACGATTAATATTCTGATATGATTAATAGTAATATAGGTTAAATAGCAAAGTTATAAAATGCAACTTCAATCATAAATAACTAAAGCGCAACAAAGGGGGATGCTTATGAGTGAAATGTTATATATACTACAGACTGTACTTTTACCTATTTTTATCATGATATTTTTAGGATACATACTGCAAAAGAAATTTACATTAGATTTAAATACATTGGCCAAACTTAATATCTATGTCTTTGTGCCTGGATTTATTTTTGTGAAATTTTACAAGACGCATTTTGCGTTAAGTTTATTGTTTTACATTATCATTTTCTTCGTAATCTATATGTTTGTACTATTTCTTATTGGTAAGTTATTGTCTATGTTCCGTAAAACGGATAAAGGGGAGACAACAACGCTTACAAACAGTCTGATGTTCTTTAATTCGGGCAACTACGGTGTCCCAGTAAATGATTTAGTTTTCAAAGGTGATCCATTAGCAATGTCTGTTCAAGTTATTGTGTTATCTTTGCAGAACATATTCACGTTTTCTTATGGTGTATTTGCGATTCAATCTTTACATATAGGAAAGTTAAAGGCACTTTTAGGTTATTTTAAAATGCCTGTGTTATATGCATTATTACTAGCAATTATATTAAATTACAATCATATACCTATTCCTGAATTTATTTGGACACCAGCGAATTATGTTGCCGATGCTATGATTGCGATTGCGTTATTAATGCTAGGTGCTCAAATATCTAATATCAAATTTAGTTTGAAGTGGTCCAAATCCTATGCGTATGTTTTTATAAGATTGATTATAGGGCCCTTGATTGCCCTTGTTATTATCAAAATCATGGGGATAGAGGGCATCATAGCTCAAACATTATTCATCGCATCAGCAATGCCAACGTCTGTAAATAGTTCAGTTATCGCACAAGAATATGATAATCATCCTGAATTAGCAGCAGAACTTGTCTTTTTATCTACTTTATTAAGTGCCATTACAGTTGTCATCGTGATATACATGTCTAAAATATTATTTTAATAGGAGCAGCTATATCATGATGTGCTTGCTCATGAAATTAAAAAAAGGTGAATATAAGTGATTAAATTATGATTTTAAGTCACTTATGTTCACCTTTGATTTTATTATATGATTCAAGTATTTAAAATTCTACTACTGTATATTGACGTAATGTCTTTTGAAAAGGTGGCTTGTCAGCTTCATCATTTTTAGATTTTTTATGCATTGCCTTATGCTCTTCAACATGAGAAGGTCTAGCAACCCAATTTTGAAAATCTTTTTTCTCATCCCATTTACTTACAACAACATATTCAACATCATCTGATTTAGATTTTGTCCACACTTCTGATGATTTTAAACCAGCCACATTATGCAACTCGGATTGTGTTTTCTTTACTTTATTATATAGTTGTTGTTCATTTTCCTTGTTAGTCGAAAAAGCAACTTCTGCTACAAACATTACAATCCCTCCTTATAAATTAAATACATATATTATTTTAGCACTAATAAATTTTTCGCTCTAATGAAAATTTCAAAATAAAATTCACAAAGTGTTAATAAACTTTTGACGAATTTGTTAATGTCTATCTTCAGATTTGAAACACAATATATAGTGTTTTATATTTAATGTATATACTATATATAGAAATGAGGGTTAATATGAACAAACTTGAAAAAAATTTAAAGCATCTCATTACGAAAGATCCAACTGTAGTTAATGAAAATGCTAATAAGGATAGTGCTACATTTTCGACTATGAGAGATTTAACAGCAGGTGTAGTGTCTAAGTCGTATGCTTTGGATTATTTATTACCTAAGCATGTCGCTCAAGCCCATGAAGCAGGAGACATTCATTTTCATGATTTAGACTATCATCCATTCCAACCACTCACGAATTGTTGTTTAATTGATGCAGAAAGTATGTTGTCACATGGCTTTCAAATAGGTAATGCGACCGTAACGTCACCGAAATCTATACAGACTGCATCAGCACAATTAGTACAAATTATTGCTAATGTGTCTAGTAGTCAATACGGCGGCTGTACAATAGATCGCGTTGATGAATTGTTGAGTAAATACGCAAAATTTAATGAAATGAAACATCGACAAATTGCAGAAAAATTTGTACATGAGTCAGTCATTGATACATATGTAGATGAGCGAGTAACGCAAGACATTGGGGATGCCATTGAGAGTCTCGAGTATGAAATCAATACGCTATACACTTCGAATGGGCAGACACCTTTTGTTACACTCGGCTTTGGATTAGGAACTGATCGATATAGCCGCAAGATTCAAGAAGCGATATTATCTACTAGAATTAAAGGGTTAGGTAAAGACCGAATTACTGCAATTTTTCCTAAATTAGTTTTTTCAATTAAAAGAGGTGTTAATTTAAATGAGTCAGATCCTAATTATGACATTAAGCAGCTCGCTTTAGAATGTTCAACTAAACGCATGTATCCAGATATATTAAACTATGATAAAACAGTGGAACTATTAGGAGATTTTAAAGCACCTATGGGTTGCCGATCATTCTTACCTGCATGGAAAGATAAAGACGGTAATTATGAGAATAATGGCCGCTGTAATCTAGGTGTGGTAACACTGAATGTACCAAGGATTGCTCTGGAATCAAAAGGTGACATGGAAGCTTTTTGGAAAATATTTCATCAGCGTATGGCCATAATGCACGATGCACTGGTTTATCGAATTGAACGTATTGCACAAGCTACGCCAGAGAATGCACCGATTTTATATCAAAACGGGGCATTTAAACACAGATTAAAAGAAACAGATGACATTATGACATTATTTAAAGGGCAACGTGCAACTTTGTCTATAGGATATATTGGGCTATATGAAGCGGCAACGGTATTTTATGGGCCTCATTGGGAACGTTTATCTAAAGCCAAAGCATTTACATTAGATATATTAAAATCCATGAAAGCATATCAGTTAAAATGGACAGAGCAATACGATATTTGGTTTAGTATCTATAGCACACCAAGTGAATCCTTAACGGATCGTTTTTGTCGACTAGATCGTGAACAATTTGGAGAAATAGCTGATATCACAGATAAAGGTTATTATCAAAATTCATTCCATTATGATGTTAGAAAAGATGTGACGCCTTTTGAGAAAATTGATTTTGAAAAAGATTATCCAGAATATGCGAGTGGTGGTTATATCCATTATTGCGAGTACCCGAAATTAAATCATAATTTAAAGGCATTAGAAGCGGTTTGGGATTATGCTTACGATAAAGTAAGTTATTTAGGCACAAATATCCCAATTGACCATTGCAGAAAATGTGGATTTGACGGAGATTTTAAAACAACTGCAAAAGGCTATCAGTGTCCGCAATGTGGCAATGATGATCCTAAGTCGGTAGATGTGGTTAAACGTACGTGTGGCTATTTAGGCAATCCTGTTCAACGCCCTACGATAGAAGGTCGCCATAAAGAAATGTGCGCGCGCGTTAAACATTTGAAAGATGCATCAGTATGAATATTTTAAAAATAAGACATGGGCAAGGCCATATCGCTAAAATAGAAGCACAAAGCTTTGTAGATGGTGAAGGTGTGCGTTGCAGTCTATATGTTTCAGGTTGCCCATTTGCCTGTGAAAATTGTTATAATAAAGTGGCTCAAAATTTTAAATACGGTGAGCCATTTCATGAAGACACATTAGAAGAAATTATGGCATACTGTGCGCCAAATTATATTTCAGGACTCAGTATCCTTGGTGGCGAACCTTTTTGTAATGTAGATATCACTTTGAAGTGTGCTCAAACTTTTAGAAAACGTTTTGGAAATACCAAATCATTATGGGTATGGACTGGTTTTTTATTTGAATATTTAGAGCGAGATTCAGCAGAAAGAAAGACATTGCTTGAGCTCATTGACGTCTTAGTAGATGGTCCATTTATTAATCATTTATATAGACCTAATTTACCGTATAAAGGCTCAATGAATCAACGCGTGATCGATGTTCAAGCATCATTGCAAAGGCGCAGGGTGTGTGAGTATATCAAAAGTTAATTATAATATACATGATTTGCTCAAAGGCATTAATGTAAGTTAGATGAAATAAGCGTGAATTGGTTGTAAAATAGATATCCAAACAAAACAATTATGAATCATCAAAATATAAGTCATCATAATGTAAAGGAGTAGATAATGTATGTGTACAGGATTTTCATTTTTATCAAAAAGTAAGCAGGCGATACTTGGTCGAACAATGGACTTTGTTTATCACTTAGAGGGTCAACCTGCAGTACAACCACGTCATTTCTATTGGGAATCGCGTGTCGAATATAAAGGTAAAACACAATATGGCTTCATTGGTGCAGGAAGTGACATGGAAGGATTCTTATTTGGTGATGGGTTAAATGAGCACGGTGTAGGTGTATCGATACAGTATTTTAGAGGCTATGCTTCATATGCGACAGAAGTGCGTAAAGGATATATGAATATCGCTCAAAATGAAGTGATTACATGGGTGCTTGGCTATAATAAAAATATTGATGACTTGATTGAAAATGGTAAGCAAGTAAATGTTGTCGCACACGTGCTTAATGATATTGCTGAAGTCCCACCATTACATTATCATATTACAGATGATACAGGTCGTTCAGTTGAACTTACTTTCCAGGATGGGAAAATTGTAATTAACGAGAATCCAATCGGTGTTTTGACAAATAATCCAGATTTAAATTGGCATTATGAGAATTTAAGAAATTATACAGCTGTCACACCGCATAAACCCGAAGCTAAAAATGTCATGGGCCAATCATTAGGCTCTTTAGGCAATGAAGGTGGTACTTATGGATTGCCTGGTGGTTATACGTCACCGGAACGATTCATTAAAACAGCTTATTTGAAAAATTATTTAATTGGAAGTGAAGATCCAGAATACGATGTGATGGATGCTTTTAAATTATTAGATAGTGTGAGTATACCTAAAGGCGCTGTCTTAGATGAAAACGGCGATATGCATTATACGTTATATCAAACGGTATTTAATTTAACAACTCGCACAATGTACCTCAAGTGGTATGACACAAATCAAATTACCGAATTACAATTAACAGAAGATTTGATTTTAAAAGAAGACATGACAATATTTGAACCAGTCCAAGGATTTGTAACAAATAAATTGAATCATACATCTTCATAAATATGAATAAAATGGTCTCGTGAATTAAATTTCATGATAGACAGAAGCGGTGCCGAGAACCTATTTCTAATTTAGGATTCTTGGCACCGTTTTATTTTTGAAAGTAATAGGTAGATGTGGGATTAAATAGTCAGATTTTGGAATGCAATCATTCAAGTTTTAGATGAAAAAATTGAACAACAATTTAAATAGGGTGTAACGTAAGTGCATTAAATATATTTGAAATATGTTATCTAAATCAAAACACCTAATGCATTTATTTTTAAGATTGTTATTTTCATCCTTCTTTATAAATCATGTAATTTCTCTTCAATTTCTGTTCTTTGATTTTCCATAAAATCGGGGAGGTTCAGTTTTTTTACCTAAATCTTTAATCGCTGTATCTACTGTAAAACCAGGTGCTGCCGTTGCAAATTCAAACATAATGTTATTATGGCGATAGTAAAGGGATTTGAAAAAGTAGCGATCAATGATGCCACTATGATTTCCCGGGTTATGATTGATTGTATCTAACACAGCGTACAAATCTGAATCATTTGGCGTATTGACTGCAATATGATGCACATAACCTTGTCCAGGTCGAGCACGTGAACCTTGTTCTTCAACTAAGACAAAATCCGTATAGAGCCCATCAGAATCTAATGTCAATACAGTTTCATCTACATTTTCTCTTAACGAATAACGTAAGTCATTTTTTAAAAAATGAAGTGTTGGTTGAATGTCGCGTAAGCGCAGTTCCACTGGCCCCATACCTAAAATTTGATATGCTTCTGGAATATCTGTATAAGGATTTTTTCTCCAAGCGTTAGGTGTGTTGCGATGGTTATTTGCAAGTAATAATATTTCTAAACCATCCATATCTTTGAATAACAGCGCATGATGATTTAAATAAGTCATTTGTCTTGTTGTGATATGCTGTTCATTTAAACGACGTTCAAAGTAAGTCAATGCAGATTCATCGGGAACGAGTAGTGATACGCGATGTATACTGTTCGTACCTGGACGGTTTTTACCTAAATTTGGAATTTCGAAAAAGCTAAGCAATGTCCCTGGTGTACCGATTTCATCTCCATAAAATAAATGGTACATCGTTGGATTATCTTGATTTACAGATTTTTCAACTAGGCGTAGGCCTAATGTCTGTGTGTAAAAATTTTTATTGATTTGTGCACCTTTTGTATACATTGAAATATGATGATGTCCGATAATATTCATAAAAGAGACCTCCAAAAGCAATTTATATCATAATTGCTATAATCATTTCCTTTTAGAACAAAAATAAACTTAATAAGTATAAAAAATATACTAATAGTAATAATATAAATGGATTCATGTGAAGCTGCAAATTTATTACATTTAAAGAAAAAGACAGTGGAATGATAAAAAAGTACGAATCTCGAAGAAATAGAGACGCGTACTTTTTTATATTATTTATTATTTTTGAAGTCTAAATAATATAGACTGAATTCCAAATCATTTTTTTAAATGTGATTCTAATAAGGATACTGCTAAATCAATATCTCTGTTAAAAAGCGCAGTAACAATTTCTCGATGTTCTTCAATAAGTCCTGGTCTACGCTTATTTATCACGGTTTGACTAAATAAATAATAGAAAGAAAAATAAAATGAGTTTGGAAAAACTATCAAAACTTATGGGTGTCAGTACATCTTCATTAAATGAGATTGAAAAGGGGAATACCATTCCCTCTATTAATACAGTTTGGAAAATCAGTAACGGGTTAAAACTGTCTTTTAGTAGTTTGATGAGTGAAGCGGAGTCAGATTATGTTCAGGTTAATAAAGAAGATGTTGTACCGGTAACTGAAGATGAAGGGAAATATCGTGTGTACCCTTATTTTCCATTTGAAAAAAGTAAATCTTTTGAGTTTTTCTATGTAGAATTAGATCCAGGTGCGACATTAGACTCAGAACCACACTTATCCGGTTCGGAAGAATCAATTATTATTGTAGATGGACAATTAGAAATGCATTTAGAGAACGAAGTCATTGATTTAGGTAAAGGAGATGCCTTGAGGTTTAAGTCCGATATCGCACATAGTTACACCAGTCATGGTGAAGACATGACACTCATTTCTATGGTGATTGATTACAAATAACAAAGTAAGCATTTAGTGCTAGATATAATGGTACGGTAGAAAATAATATATATGGGGAGCAGAAATATGAAATCTAACGATAAAAGATTTTATGTTTCTGTTTTTTTATATAACAAATTTGTCATCCTTTTTTCATGTGAAAAGCAGGAGGTGAGTGAGATCACAATGCTAAAATAAGGCACTGTGCAGTAAGGCTATTTATTATATTAGAGAAAAAAGGAGTATGAATTTAAATCAAATAAACACAAGAATTGAAACATTAGATTTTTTGAGAGGATTCGCTTTGATAGGTATTATGCTCGTGAATATTGCAGTCATTGCGAATATTGGTATACCTGAGTCGTCACAAGATATAACATATAAGAAATTTTTAGATTTTTTATAGAAAGTAAGTTTTTTTCTATTTTTTCATATTTATTTGGTATTGGTTTTTATATTTTTATGCAAAGAGCAGAAGAGAAACCTGGAAATAAATATTTTATATATCTGCGCCGTATTCTGATCCTAGCTATATTTGGATTGATTCATATGCAACTTCAACCAGGAGAAGCATTAGTAGTATACTCAATTTTTGGATTATTGTTGATACCATTTTTTAACCTTAATAAATTTATTAATCTAGTTATTGGCATCCTATTACTGATTATGGTCTTATATCTTGATGCTAAAATTTTGACACCATTACCTTATTTTATTTTAGGGTTGGCTAGTGCGCAATTTGGGATGATTTTTAAATTTAATAGATATAAAATATGGTCAGTCGTTGCTTTGATTTCAGGTATTATTTCAACGATTGGTTGGTACTTATTAGAGAATGTGTATGTAGTACCGAACTTTAAGTTATTACGACAAAAATCGGAAGTAAGTATTAATCATTATGCTGAAAATGTAGATCACTATCATCACTTGATTACGATTTTCTCACCGTTTATGAGTATATTTTATGCATCGAGTCTTATTTTATTATTAAATATTTCTTGGGCTAGAAAGGTTTTATCTCCATTAAAGTATTATGGAAGCATGGCATTAACAAACTATATTGGACAAACATTGTTAATTTATTTAGCGATTTCAATATTCAGTGGGAAGCACTGGACGCACGTGGACACTCTATGGATATGTGTATGTGTTTATGTTTTTCAATTATTGATTAGCACCTATTGGTTAAAATATTTTAAGTTAGGTCCTTTAGAATACATTTGGAAAATGGCAACCTATATGAAAAAGATTAAAATAATAAAGTGATAACCAATTAAGCGTCTGGGACAAAAATAGATGTCTTAGACGCTTTTTGATTTAGGCAGTAGATAACTGAATTGAAAATGAAAAGGCTCACTGCTTTAAAGCACTCCTTTTTCTATTTATGAAAATGAGTAGTTCGTATGCATAAGCCAGAGCTTATGTATTTTGCATAAAAATTCTAGGACACTTATGCATGAGCTTAAGCTCAAGAAATCTTTTCCATCCCAGTCATCCTTGCCTTGATTGCATAGATAGGGCTACGACATCTCAATTAAACAATTCGATTTCTGTCCCACTCCCTGTTAAGCGTATATTTAATGATTAGTGAATGTTCTAATAAACAATGTTATATTTTATATTGAAATAGAATCATATTTAAAAATGTTTTTAATACTTGGTATTTGCTAATGATTGGGAGATTTATATGGATATAATTAGCGTATTAATTCTATTTGCAATATTTTTAGGCGGTTTAGTAAGAACATACTTTGGATTTGGAGAAGCGTTAGTTAGTATGCCGTTGCTAACACTTATTGGTTTAGATATACATACTTCCGTTTCGGTTATCGGTTTAGCAGGCATTTTAGTAGCGAGTTTCAATATTTTTTTAGATTTTAAAAATATTGAATATAGGTTATTAGCTGCACTATTAATAGGTAGTTTTTTAGGGGTTCCATTAGGTATATGGATTTTAAATTTTGTAAATACAAGTGTGGTTCAATGGTTACTTGGTTTATTTTTATTTTCATATGGAACTTATGCATTTTTGAGAAAGGTTTATTTCAAAAATAAAACCAAAATGATATTAAAATCAAAGGCATGGGCTGGTCTAACAGGTATCATTTCTGGTGTGCTAGGCAGTCTTTATAATTCACATGGTGTGCCAGTAGTGATATATAGTACTTTAACTGGCTTATCTGTAAAAACATTAAGCAGCACCATACAAGCTCATTTTTTAATAACAGCCATTTTAGTTGTTATAGGACGGGATACAGGTGATATTTGGACAAGTGCTACATTACCTTTATTTTTCTTAGCATGTCCGTTTTTACTTATTTCAGTGTTAATTGGTAAATACTGCAAACGCCACACATTAGATTATCATTTTGATAAATGGCTATATTTATTTATCGCATTTTTAGGATTGTTACTTATTTTTGCTCATTAAAAAACCTGCTTTCACATCATAGCGAAAGTAGGTTTTATTATATATTATTATACGTTTTTACCAGTATACGCATTGATTCTTTTATTTAATAAAACAAAGAATAATATAAAAGCAAGCGTAATCATAATATGACCCAACCCAGCAATGCCAGCGATAGCAGGACTTACATTAAAGTCTTTAATAGCCGCGATGCCATTTATAAATTGCATCGTAACCGTAATTAATACACCTAAATGGAAAATATAAAAGAAATAGTTAAATAATTGTCTGTTTGCGGTTAACTTTAATTGAAATTCGATAATCATAAATATTAAGAACATGATGGTACCTAATACTAATAAATGCGTATGTGTGGTGTTCAATTGTGAGTATCCGCTAAAGTTTTCTGCTTTTGACATTTCGCGGTAAAATAGCCCACTGAGTAGACCTAATAAAGTATAAAAAGCAGAACTGTACATTAATTTTTTCATAAATGTGTACCTCCAATTTGTTAATAATTACAATATAAAGTTAATTTATGAACACAATATGAACAATTTAGAAAAAAGACATAACAAAGGTCATATTTATCTAATATCATTTCATTTTGCTTATAGTTCTTTGTATTAAGGACTGAGTACCTATTAAAGAAACAAAAGCGAGATGGGACAATCATTTCAAATGGTTTGTTCCGTCTCGCTCATGTTAATTAAAGTTGAATATTAAAAGTGCTATTATTTATTTTTGTTGCGCAAGGAGTAGGTGGTATATCGTGTCTAAAATAGGTGTATTTAAATGATGTTTTCTTGCTTTATAGAATAGATAGCCTTGAATACCATCAATTTCTAATGATCTGCCATCAACTATATCATAGTACATGCTTGTGCCCATTTCAGCAGGGTAGCCATCATAAATATTAAGTATTGTATTTACAATGTTTGGTTCAAAGTGTACGTGTTCAGCTTTGGCGATGTTAATGCCTTCTAAGAGTAATTGTTCACAGAGTTTTTTTATCCCTGGTACTTCTAATACTGATGCAGTAGAACGAGTTAAGGCTGTAACACTATTAATTGCTAAGTTTACGAGTAACTTGTACCAAATAGCTTTATCGATATCAGTGGTAAGTTCAATATTAAGAGAAGAATTGGATATACATTGATGCAATGCTTGCGTATGTGCATTTTGGTCTAATATTAATTTGTGATCACGATAATGTGTGATGGTATTCCCTGTTTTTTGGCCACTAATATATACGACAGCTTGATATACATAAGGATGATCAAATTTGTGTAATTGGCCGTGTCCATTTTGTGCGAGGATAATTATCGTATTTTTATGTAATAAATGTTGATACGATGTTAAAACGGTATCCAGTTGGGGGATTTTGACAGCGATAAATAAGATGTCTACAGTTTCATGATATTCATTAAGTGCGCGTACATCTAGTTGATACGTAGGGTGAAGATCATTGTTTGAATGATACCGAAGCGTTTCATTGCGGCGACCAAGTAATTGTACATTTAATGAGGCGTCTCTTAAATCATATGCAATGGTACTTCCTACTGCACCAGGACCTATAATTGCGACATTGTTCATATTATTTTATTTCCTTTTCTAAAAAGATTGGTTAATATATGGATAACAATGTAAATATATCAAAATGTGGAGTTGATTTTAAATGAAAACTTTAAATCAGTTACAAGATTTAAAAGTGAATAAAGAAAAAATTTCAATGGTGACAGCATATGATTATCCAAGTGCGAAGCAAGTCGAAGCGGCTGATATAGACATCATTTTAGTTGGTGATTCATTAGGAATGACGGTACTAGGTTATGATAGTACAGTTCAGGTTACAGTAGCAGATATGATCCATCATACAAAAGCAGTTAGAAGAGGTGCACCTAATACATATGTGATCGTGGATGTACCTTTCGGGGCAGTAGGTGTCAATGATCAATATGATTTAGAAATAGCGGTAAAACTATATAAAGAAACAGATGCCAATGGAATCAAAGCAGAAGGTGCACATTTAACTCAATATATAAAAAATTGTAGCAATATGGGTATTCCAGTTGTGTCTCATTTGGGATTAACACCACAAAGTGTTGGTATTATGGGATATAAAATGCAAGCTGGTAATAAAGAAGCTGCACGACAACTTATTGAAGATGCCTATGCTGTGCAACAAGCGGGCGCTGTGATGTTAGTTCTTGAAGCAGTCCCAAGCGATTTAGCAGCAGAAATATCAGATAAACTAGATATTCCTGTTATCGGTATTGGAGCAGGAAAAGAAACAGACGGACAAGTATTGGTTTATCATGATTTATTAAATTATGCTGTAGAACATAGAGCGAAATTTGTTAAACAATTTGGTGATTTCTCAGTGGGCATTGATGCATTAAAGCAATATAACAATGAGGTGAAAGCGGAACAATTTCCTGGTGAGGCCCATACCTATAAAAAGCAAATTATGAATGAGGTTACAGAATGACACAGTTAATTACAACAATAGAAGAAATGAGAAGTATTATAGCAAACCTTCATAATCAGCGTCGTTCAGTTGGGTTTATTCCTACCATGGGTGCATTGCATGACGGACATTTAAAAATGATGTCATTATCAGCGAAAGAAAATGATGTGACGATTATTAGTATATTTGTCAATCCATTACAGTTTGGTCCGAACGAAGATTTAGATTCTTACCCACGTGATATTGTAGGTGATACTGCAAAAGCTGAATCTGTAGGCGTGGATTATATCTTTCATCCAACAGTTAAAGAAATGTATCCAGAATTACCGACAATTGAATTAAAAGCAGGCCGACTTGCATCCGTTTTGGAAGGTGCTGAACGTCCAGGACATTTTGATGGTGTGGTAACGGTTGTTAATAAATTATTTAATATTGTACGTCCGCATAAAGCATATTTTGGGAAAAAAGATGCACAGCAGTTGGCAATAGTAGAAAAAATGGTAGAGGACTTCAATCATCCAATTGAAATCAAAGGTGTAGATATTGTTAGAGAGGATGATGGATTAGCGAAAAGCTCGCGTAATATCTATCTTACTAAAAATGAACGTATAGAAGCGGTGCACCTGTATAAAAGTTTATGTCTAGCACAATCGCTTTATAAAAATGGAGAGCATAATAGCGAAAAAATTATCAAAGCGACACGGGACTACTTAACAGAACACACAAGTGGAACGATAGAAACAGTTGCAATATATAGTTATCCAGAACTTGTCGAGCAAACACAAATCAAAGACAGCATTTTTATTTCACTCGCTGTCAAATTTAGTAAAGCGCGCTTAATTGATAATATTATTATAGAAGGATAATAACGCTATTTAATCTTGAATAAATATAAATGGTATGATTTATAGTATTGCAATATAGATTTTACATTTATGGATGGTTGTTTTATCATTAATATGGAAGATCCTTATCAAGGAAAATACTTTTATGATAATCATACGTAGTATAGGGTATAGATAAATTATACGTAAAATAGTTACTATATGAATATACATCGCTATTAATTATTATAAATGACTTATTGAAAAGTAAATACGAAAGGTGGAAAAAAGGTGAGTGAAAAGAATTCTAAAGACGTTATTTTAATTGGTGCTGGTGTTTTAAGTACGACATTTGGGACATTATTAAAAGAACTTGCACCAGATTGGAATATTAAACTTTTTGAAAGACTCGACAAACCTGCAATTGAAAGTTCTAATGAACGCCATAATGCAGGTACTGGACATGCTGCACTATGTGAATTAAATTACACGGTAGAGCAAAAAGATGGTTCAATTGATGTTGAAAAAGCGAAAGAAATTAATGAACAATTCGAGATTTCAAAACAATTTTGGTCTCATTTAGTGAAAAGTAAACAAATTCAAAATCCGCAAGCCTTTATTAGACCATTACCTCATATTAGCTTTGTTCAAGGTGATAAAAACGTAAACTTTTTAAAAAGACGTTTTGAAGCATTATCTCCTTTATCAATGTTTAAAGGTATCGAATATACAGAAGATCATGAAAAATTAAAAGAGTGGATGCCACTAATGATGGAAGGTCGCGATCCAAATGAAACCGTAGCGGCTAGTAAAATTGATGAAGGTACGGATGTTAACTTCGGTGAATTGACTAGAAAAATGGCTAAAAATTTAAGTGAACATGACAATGCAGAACTTTTCTATCGTCATGAAGTACAAGATTTTAGTCGTCGTAAAGATGGTAAATGGGAAGTTAAAATTAAAGACCTTAAAACGAAAAAAGTAGAACATCATATTACAGACTACTTATTTATTGGAGCTGGCGGTGCAGCGATTCCATTATTACAAAAAACAGGTATACCAGAAAGTAAACATTTAGGCGGTTTCCCAATCACGGGAGAATTCTTAGTATGTAATAATCCTGAAGTTGTAGCTAAGCACGAAGTTAAAGCTTATGGTAAAGAACCTGAAGGTACACCACCAATGACTGTACCTCACTTAGATAGACGTTATATTCAAGATGAAAATTCATTACTATTTGGACCATTCGCAGCAATTGGACCAAAATTCCTGAAAAATGGTTCAAACTTAGATTTATTCAAATCTATCAATCCAAGTAATGTTATAACGATGTTATCAGCTGCAGCGAAGAACTTCCCATTAATTAAATATTCAATCCAAGAAGTGTTAGCTAAAAAAGAAGACCGTATGAAAGAATTACGTCGCTTTGTTCCAGATGCTAAAGATGAGGATTGGGATATTATGCAAGCAGGTAAACGTGTTCAGGTTATAAAAGATACTAAGGAACACGGCAGAGGCTTTATCCAATTTGGTACAGAAGTAGTTAATTCAAAAGATCACTCTGTGATTGCTTTATTAGGTGAATCTCCTGGTGCGTCTACATCAGTGTCAGTTGCTTTAGAAGTTATTGAGAAGAACTTCCCAGAACAACTTAAACAATGGGAGCCTAAACTAAAAGAAATCATTCCATCTTATGGTCAATCATTAATTGAGGACTATGCTTTATTGAAACAAATACGTCAAGCGAGTAATGCTGAATTAGAATTAAATCATAAATAGTCAAAAATATACCCCTTGGTGCGCTGTGGCATCAAGGGGATTTTTTGTGGTCTGAAGTAAAGATTTATAAATGAACACATGGTCTAATAGTCAATATAGAAAAATCTCCCTACATAGTATTAAAGTATGTAGGGGGAGATTGTAGCTGAATTTAATTTTTATAATGCTTATGCAAATAAGTTTCAAATGTATCTGGTTTTCCTCCAGTAAGTTTTTCAAAATCGTTGCTACTTTGATCTAGTAATCTCATTTCTCCGGCTTTATACATGGAGGCAAGTAAAGGACCGAATCCTTTAGGTTCATCATACATTTTTCCAAATTTTTCAAGTGTCACTGGGTCATAGGATATATTTGAATTTGCAACTTCTGATAAAATTTGCGCTAATGCTTCCATAGAATAGGTATATCCAGATAGTAAATAACGTTTACCTAATAAGTTTTGATTTTTTACAATTTCAATAATACCTTATTAATGAAAATAAGGATAATAATGATAACGATATCTCTGTGGTAAATAAAGATAATAATCACGTTGAAAAAAATAGTGAAATATCAAAAATACAAATTAGTGAAAATAATATTATTAGAAATAATGTAGAAGACAAAAAATTCGATGAAGCAGTTTTAAAGGATGAAAAACAAGATAAACAACAAGATGAAAAACTTAAGCCAAATGAAAATAATAATCGAAAGTTTACAGAGATAAAAACGGAAGATGTTGGTCATTTTAATGGAACTATAAACGATAAAAAAATGGGGAATGATGCGGTTCAGGAAGATGCCATTCAAACAAGAACGAAAGAGAATCTAAATAACCAATCTCAAACCAATAATCACATTAAAACCAAAGTAACTGTGAAACGAGCAACGACTGATTTTGAAAATATAAAAACAGTAAATAAAAGTGAAACTCCTAATAAAAATATAATTGGAACATCAAGAGCTTATAAAAAATTAACTGATAAAGATATTATAAAATTAAGAAAGCTACTTGCTAAACATGATTTGTATCACCCTGTAGTAACAAAAAGTGTAAGAGAAATGACAGAAGATAGTTCATTGGAAGCATTGGATTATTCTGACAACTATACATTTCAAACGTTAATTTTTCAGCCAGAACCATTAACTACGAAGGAAGTGTTAGACAGTAAAACAATACCTTTCCAAATACATAGTTATTTAACAGGAGCAAATTCAGGAGATGTTTATAAGATTAATTTACAATTAGATCCCATTATTGCAAACCATGTTAAGAAAATAACTGTAAACCCAACCGGTCGTAGTTCATTAGTGGAATTAGTAAGACTGGCAAATAAAGAGGGTAAGGCAACAAATATTTGGCAAGTTAACTTTATTAGAGCTAGTGGTGGCCTTTTTGGTGGAGCGGAAATATTGAGTCAGTACACAGCTGAAAACGGAAAAATAGAATTGGACGATACCGTACGGAACATATTAGAAAAAATGGAAGACCATAGTGATAAGTTAAATTACTTAATATATGTAAAAGATTCACAAGAAAACAAAAAGATTAAAACTTCTGAAACTAGCGGCTATTTCCTAACGCCATCTGAAACTTTAATTAATAGTATTGTCTCATCAAACTCTGATGCCGCGAATAGTGCATTTAAAGCAAGTAGTGGTGCTATCCAATTTGATTCCGATATTGGTGAATTTGGTGGTATTACGGTAGACCAACAAATATTAAAAAATGGAACTTTTAATTATGGTGGCCCTCTAATAGATTCAGGATTAAATAAACAATGGAGATATCACTACCAAATTGATTCGAAACTTGTTCCATATATTGGTTCAATTGAATTACATAGTTATGACTTTTATGGAGTGAGTGGTTTCGATAAAACCTATTACCCTAAAAATAAAGTCGCTGATTTGGCAATAGATAAAGATGGTAGAGGGTCAATTACAAGTAGTAATTTAAATGATTTAATGGGGATTATTATTATCATATTGGAAATTATTTTAGGTATCTTTTTTATAATGACAGGCTTGAAAATATTATCTGGTGCTATGAAACAGGAATTTGCAAAATTAGGTTATCCACCAATTTTTAATAAAATTACAGGGCTGTTTGAACTTATAGGTGGTATAGCAATGCTTGTTGGTATTTTTTATATACCATTGGCTATATTTGCGAGTATTTTATTAGCTTCAACTATGTTGGCAGGTGCAGGTTCACTTGTATTCCTTGGGAAAGACTCTATTAAAAAAGCACTGCCAGCCATCGTATTATTTGTTTTGAATTTGATTATATTGATTTATCTATTGATAGTTTAAAAACTTTGGCACCTGGGACATAAGGCATTGTCTTAGGCAACTTTTTTGAATAGTCAGTTGATGATTTATAGGAAAATTAAAATATCAATTTTATGGTATTAGTGTTAGTTATTTAAGTATTCATATCAATCTAATTGGAAAATAGCCTGAGACATCTATTTATGTCTCAGGCTATTTTGAACTATCTATTCATCATTGCCAAACTATATCTACGAAAATTTTATACAATCCCTTGTATTCTTAATACGATTTCCGCAACTAAGGCAGAACCAATATATGTACTTATTAAAATGACAATACCCACAACAACTGTTTTCCACCCTAACTTTGCGAAATCTGCCCAAGAGTTACCAATTGAAACACCTGCATAAGCAACGACAGGTGTTGCGAGTGATAATAAGTCTACTTTTTCAGTCCATTCAACTATATGTGCTGCACCTGGTACACCTGGAATAGTTAATAACAAGCCAATAATGCCTATGTAGGCAATACTAGGGATATTAAAAGGCACGATGTCACGGAGTATTAATCCTAGTAATGCGATGGCTATGAGTGAAAGAATGCCTGGTAAAGCGTTTAATGGCATAATGCTATAGCCTATCCAGTTACTTAATAAAGAAATAATACCGACAACACATAAAGTAAGTATCCAATTCATCACTTTTGATGACATTCTAATCACTCCTGTTCCTTAGTAAATTTATTTTTGATGTTCATGATTAAACTATAATATTTTCTAGTTAAAGGTAGTGCAATCAACATGCCGACATATAAACCAGTCACGGACGTGAGTAAATTACTTACACCAGAAAAAGCTGTGATTGTGCTTGTCTGATCTGGATACATTTCTACCAGAGGACCAAGTGCGGCGGCAGTCATTACACCACTTCCCACACCTGTTGCCATAGCATAAGCAATGGGACTTAAAGGTAGAATTGAAATGATGATGCCAGAAAATATACTGAAAAAGATAGCGCCGAAAATAGTACCAAATATGTACATGGACATAACGCCTCGCCATTCAGGAGAGGCAATGCCGAATTTTTCAGTGATTAATGCTAAATTAGGTTCTCTCCCTATAGAGTGGGTCATACCGATAGATTCACGACGAAGTCCAAGTAAAATCGCCAAAGGTAAAGAAAATACAATGGTTCCTAAATTACCAATTTCTTGAAGTATCAAAGCTGGACCAGCAGCAATAATTTTGGGTAAAGCAGGTCCGGCTTCTACACCAAATTTTGCTATAAGTAAAGCTACAGAAATGAACACCATAGGTTCAGAATTTTTAGCTTGTTTGTGCTTAATCAATGGCGTGAAATAAACAGCTAAACCTAATAGTACAGCATACACTACGGGTAATAAGAGGATTGATGTCATGCCCAAAGGTATTTTATGTGCACCGATGACTTCGGAAATAATGACTATGACCAAAACGATGCTATGTAATCTCCAATCTTTCCATAAGTTGTTTTGTTGTTCCAAATCAATCACCCCTACAATAATCTGAATATAAAGAAAATTCTAAATATTAATAGCATCTATTGTATACTTACTATTCGAAAATTAAAAGGGGGTAGAAGTGATTCATATATTTTTGGAATTTAATATATGTAAAGTGAAAGCTTAGGCGTATAATGGAATCATTATAGTTAGAAAGTGGTGGTGAAAGTGCAACACGCATACCGACAACTCATATTAGGGATGGTTTGTTTATTTATAGTGATGGCGATTGGACGTTTTGCATATACACCTATAATGCCATTTATGCAACAAACAGGTCATATGGATAATCAAAGTGCTGGTTTATTGGCAACAATCAACTATTTAGGTTATTTAATAGGTGCTATCATACCTATGTGGTTAGTTATAGTGAACAAAGTTACAGATTTGAAAATTTATTTATTTATAAATATCATTTCAACCTTAATGATGGGGTTATTGGACGATTTTACAGTTTGGACCATATTACGCCTCATTTCTGGGATAACAAGTGGTACTGTTTTTGTCTTAGCATCAAATGTAGCCCTTGAGGCGTTAAGAGTAGCTAAGAAAGATGGTATTTCAGGTTTATTGTACAGTGGTGTAGGTTTAGAAATTTTTACAAGTAGTATATTTATTTTCATCTATACTAGTGCTGACACGTGGAAGATGACTTGGATTGTACTTAGTCTTTTTTCATTAATTATGGGAAGTTTTGTATTATTTGGAATGCGTGAAAATCCAATCACTGAAAATGAAGATTCCAATTCATCAAATAACACAAATAATGTAGCGGTTAAGTTAAAGAAAAAATTTATTTGGGGATTTTCAATAGCATATTTTTGTGAAGGTGCAGGATATATTATAACGGGTACTTTCTTAGTAGCCATCGTTAAATCTATACCCGAATTAGCCGATTATGCAGCTTTAAGTTGGATGTTTGTAGGTTTGGGTGCAATTCCGTCAACGATTTTGTGGTCGATGATGGCTAACAAGCTAGGGCATGCGAAAGCAATATATTTGGCGTTTATCCTACAAATTATTGCTGTGGTATTGCCAGTATTTTCAGGAAGTATGATGAGTTTGGTGATTAGTTCGCTATTTTTTGGAGCAACATTCCTTGGCTTGACGACATTATTCATGTCTAAAGCACAAACGCTGATGTTTGAAAGTGCTAGTAAAATTAATTTAGTCGCTTCATTAACTGTCATATATAGTTTAGGACAAATGATTGCACCTGCTTTTTCAGGTGTATTAATTGGCGAGTCAGGTAATTATAATGCAGCATTAATATTTGCAGCAGTTATACTGTGTATCGGCTTATTAAGTAGTTTTTATAGCTATAGAGTAACAGATTAACTTTTGTGCAAAGTGTTTTTGTATAGCATATCATAATATCAAAGCAAGAATGATTTATATCTATAAAAGGCTTCTGAAGATATATGTGTGTAGTCTTTTTTATTGGTTATCATCTTTTTGTGTAAGTTGACATTTTGTGGTAATATCGTCATGAATAAAAATTCGAGATAATAATAGATAAGAAGGTTTAATTATATATGAAAGAAAATTTTTGGCGTGAATTACCGCGTCCATTTTTTGTATTAGCGCCGATGGAAGACGTTACTGATGTGGTCTTCCGTCATGTGGTTAGTGAAGCGGGCAGACCAGATGTATTTTTTACTGAGTTTACGAATACAGAAAGTTATTGCCATCCTGAAGGTGTCCATAGCGTGCGTGGGCGTTTAACATTTACCGAAGATGAACAGCCTATTGTTGCTCACATTTGGGGAGATAAACCAGATCATTTTAGAGAAATGAGTATCGGTATGGCAGAGATGGGATTTAAAGGTATCGATTTGAATATGGGTTGCCCTGTGCCAAATGTTGCGACAAAAGGAAAAGGTTCGGGTTTAATTCAACGTCCTGAAATAGCTGCAGAAATTATTCAAGCAGCTAAAGCGGGCGGTATACCAGTAAGTGTGAAAACGCGTCTTGGTTATTCTGAAATTGATGAATGGCGAGACTGGTTGAGACATGTATTTGAACAGGATATTGCAAATTTGTCGATTCATCTACGTACACGTAGAGAAATGAGTAAGGTAGATGCGCACTGGGAATTGATTGGTGAAATTAAAAAGCTTCGTGATGAAATTGCACCAGACACGTTGTTAACAATTAACGGAGATATTCCAGATAGAAAGACAGGACTTGAACTTGCAGAAAAATATGGCATTGATGGCGTAATGATTGGCCGTGGGATTTTTCATAATCCATATGCCTTTGAAAAAGAGCCGAGAGAACATACGAGTGAAGAGTTACTTGGACTATTGAGATTACATCTTGATTTGTTCGATCAATATACTGAAAATGAACCACGTCAGTTTAAGCCATTACGTAGGTTCTTTAAAATATATGTGCGAGGCATCCGAGGTGCAAGTGAATTAAGACATCAATTGATGAGTACGAATACGACAGATGATGCTCGGAAATTACTTGATGAATTTGAAGCACAAACAAAACAAGTCAAATAAAATATCAAAAATAAAAGCTAGCTCTGAAATCATAAGGATTCTGAGTTAGCTTTTTATTATAGTAATGAGGGTCTGAGGCATAGATAGTTGTCTCGGACTCTGTTTGCAATTAGGTAGTAGGTGACAGAATTGAAAATATAAAGTCTCACTTATTTAAAGAGACTATTTTCTATTTTTAGAGAAACGCGTCGTTCTTATATATGACCTTTAGATTAGGGTAACCCTTTATCCCAGCCAACATTGCAGGGATGTAACTAACAAATCTCTATTAGAAAATTTGATTTCTGTTCTATTCTCTTATTTTTGTTTTATAGTAAGCGCGATGATAAAGGCAATGATCATAAATGCTGTAATCATCAATACAACACCAGGCCATTGAATAGCGCCATAAAAAATCCCTGCTAAAGTACCACCGACAGATGACCCCATGTAATAGAAAAGTAAATATAAACTAGATGCCTGTGCTTTATGATCTTCGGCACGACTTGTAACAACTGCACTTGCAATTGCATGACCACTGAAAAACGCATAAACACTAAATGCTAAACCTAGTATTTTAAAGGGTAATGGCGGTAGAAGTGTGATCCAAATACCGAAAATGAGCAGCAATATACTAAATTTCAAAGCATTTAAAGTCCCAAGTTGTGCTCTTAATTTTGCATTAAGTATAGATGAAATCATACCGATTAAAAATAATAAATAAACAAAGCTAATCACACTATCATGTAAATGATAGGGTTCATCCGCTAATACAAAACCGATATAGTTAAAGGCTGCAATGTTACAACCTAAAAGCAAAAAACCTATCATAAATGGTTTTAATAATCTAATATTCTTCAAATGTTTACTGTAACTCACTAATAATGCTTTGACAGAAAAGCGTTGTTTTTCGAAATGGTTAGATGCAGGTAATAGAAATGTAAAAAGAATTGCAGCAATCACACTAATGATACCTATTGAAATTAGACCTGTTTGATAACCATAAATACTAGAAATAAAACCAGTGAATATCCTCCCAAAAGCACCACCAAAAGCATTACCGCTAATATAAATTCCCATAGCTTCAGGTAAATTATGTGAAGAAATTTCTTCGCCAATATAAGCCATTGCTATGGAAGGGAGCCCTGCTAAACAGATACCTTGTATCAAGCGCACGATTAGAAAAGTATTAAAATCTAAAATAAAAGGTTGCACCAATGCTAAAAGTGACACAGATATAACAGAAAATATCATAATCGGTTTGCGACCTAAAACTTCTGATAGTGCACCGAAGAACAGCATTGCAATCGCTAAGGTGATTGTTGCTGCAGACAGCGCTAAACTAGCAACGGTTTCGCTTACATTAAAAGCATTTGTAAAATGTGGAATAAGTGGCTGCACACTATAAAGAATTGAAAATATAGTGAATCCTGAAATGAACAGGGCAACAATGATTTTTATATAAGCCTGTGATCCTTTTTTGACATAGTTGTTTTTTAAATCGTCCAATGTTAAAACCCCGCTTATGATCTGATGTATTTATGTTAGCATGTAATTAATAATATAAAAAATGCATTATTTTCATTTAATGAATGCACAATATGCATAAGGGGTTGTTGAGATGGAGTGGCATCACTTTGAATACTTTAAGCAATTAGCACAAACTGAAAATATGTCAGAGTGTGCAAAAATGTTAAATGTAAGTCAATCAACGTTGAGTAGGGCGATAAAGAACTTAGAAGCGGAACTAGGCATACCACTTTTTAACAGGGTTGGAAGAACGATTAAACTGAATAAGTACGGTATCGCATTTTTAAAAACGACGAATAATATCATCAATGAAATGGATATCTATAAAAGTAATGTGCTTGATGCTACTAATGTATATAATGGGAAATTAGTCATAGGTTTTTTACATTCAGTGGGCGTGACCTATATATCAGAATTTTTAAAGTCATTTAATTTAGCATATCCAAATATCCAATTGAAATTGATACAACATGATGCGAAACGCTTAATTACAATGTTAGATGACGGGGAAGTGGATATGATTATTACTACTATTTCTGAAACAAGTCAAAATACGCATTTTGAACCGCTCATTGTAGAAAAATTATATGTGACATTACATGAACAGCATAGGTTAAGCCATTGTAGTGAAATTGCTATTGAAGCATTGGTGAATGAAAAATTCATATTATTAAAGCCTAATTTATTATTACGACAACAAGTAGATGAAATATTAAAAGCATATCAATTTACACCGGAAATTAGTTTTGAAGGTGACGAAGTCATTACAATAGCGACATTTATCAGTTCTGGACTGGGCGTATCTATATTGCCACATTTGAGGGATGTGCGCTTACCTAATTTGAAACAAATTCCAATAAAAAATCATGATGCGAAAAGAACGATAGGATTGTGTTATAAAAATAAAAGTAACAAGGTTCCAATAATAAATAAAACTAAAGAAAGTTTGATTGAATATTTTTCAAAGATACAAAAATAGAGGCATAATCATTTAAATAATTAACTATATTTGAGTTAACTTCCATTTTTCTTTCTTACTTGCTGTGGTGTTATAATACGCGTGATAAAAATAAGCATTCATTTATACATCGCTTCCCTCATTATTACGAATAGTGAGGCGTATTTGTTGGTGTGGCTTTACAATCAAGATGAAATGGAATGAGATACATACTTTTTCGTTTAGTATTAAAAATTCCAAAAATAATTACACAAAATAACGGTACAAATAAATTTTGTACGGTTATTTTGTTATTTTAAGTCATTTTATATACGCAATTCAAAAATATTTTAAAAGGTGAAAATTTTCTTTTAAAAACTATTGATTTTAATTAAAAATGTTATAAGATTATAGAGCATGTGTATAATTAATTTTAAAATGGAGTAAAACACATTAAATAAATAATAAGAATAAAATTGGGGGATTGGGATAATATGAAAAGATTATTATTTTTTGTAATAATGGTTATGTTTGTATTAGCTGGTTGTGGTACTGAAAATGATGAAGCAAAAAGCGCGGATAAAGATTCAGATAAATCAAAAGCAACTAGCAAAATGAAAAAGTTTAAAATTGGACAGGCTGTTGATGCAGATGGTGTGCAAGTGAAATTAACTAAAATTGAATATGTTAATGATTATGACGAATATAGTGCGCCAGAAAACGGAAAAGTTATTAAAGTGTATTTGAAATTTAAAAATAATAATGAAGATCAGGTGCTTATGGATTCATCTGACTTTAGCATGAAGGTAAATAATGAAAATTATCAAGAATGGTTTGGTAATGACGATACGAATGCAGGCTTTTCTCATCAATTAAATAAAGGGAACACTGGTTCTGGATACATAACTTATGATGTGCCGGATAGTGATAATTATACTTTAGAGATGGATGCTACGCCAAAATTCAATAATGTAAAAGCTAAATGGGAAATTAAAAAAACAGATATCAAGGAAGCATCTGTAGCTAATAGTAATGAGTCGAATGATGAATCGGAAACAGACACTAATGTTGAATCAGAAGACAGCGAAGAACCAAAAATAACAGATGAAGACTCAGAAGATACTGAAAGTGAAGAAACAGGATATTCAGCAGAAATGTATAACGCACTAGTGGATGAATATAACGCATTAACTGATGGTGAAAAAATGAATCATGTAGACGATGATGTGTTAGAAATCGAATATGATCAATTAGAAGCACGTGTTGACGCATTATATGATAAGAAAATGGATGAAGAAGATAAAGCTTTAGAAGAAGAAATGGAGCAAGAAGACAAAGCTTTAGAAGAAGAAATGGAACAAGATGAAAAAGAGTATGAAGAGGAAATGGAAGCTATAGATAAAGAATACGAAGAAGAAATGAAGAAAATCGAAGAAGAAAATACAACGGATGAAGATACATCAGAAGATGACGCAGCATAAACTAAAAATGAAAGAGGTAAATAAATATGAATCAAAATCAAACGGTTAGACAAACAAACAGGGTAGCAGAAATGATTTTAGGAATTTTAGGAAGTATATTTGGTATTTTAGGTGGATTATTTGCTATTATGCTTGATGGTATTGGTGCAGAATTTGGAGCTACTGAAAGTGGTAGTATTACAGGATTAGGCATAGCAGTTATTTTAACATGTATTATAACTCTAGTGCTTAGTTGTATAATAAATAAAAAAAGAGTACTTATAGGAGTGTTGCTATTAGTTGGTGGCATTTTAAATATCGTGTTTATTAGCTTTTTTGGCATATTGTCAGGAATTTTAATTTTAGTTGCTGGTATCTTAGCTTTAATTAGAAAATAAGTTAGTATTTAACGAAAATAGTGACAATACTTTAAATAGTTTTTAGTAATGATAAAAGTGAAACACGCTCAATGATGTGCACCTGAAAATTGGTATGAAAACCTAATTTTAGGAATTTAGTACATATTTGAGGGTGTTTTTAATTTTTAAATAAGGCATATTATAAATAATAGTTTCATGAATCTTACATAGATTATTTGAAATATGGCTATGTTCATATCATAATTATGGAAAACGATAACGGAAGAGGATGGTTCGATGTTTACAATCTATGGTCACAGAGGTTTACCGAGTAAAGCGCCAGAAAATACACTGGCTTCATATAAAAAGGCTGCTGACATACCTGGTTTAAAATGGATTGAATTAGATGTTGCAATTACGAAAGATGAACAGCTAGTTATCATACACGATGATTTTCTTGATCGAACAACGGATATGACAGGTGAAGTAACTCAATTAGATTATATGGACATAAAAAATGCTTCGACTGGCAGTTGGTTTGGCAAAGCATTTGAAGCTGAAAAATTGCCGACTTTTAAAGATGTCATCAAGATGGCGAATGAAACGCAAATAAATCTAAATATTGAATTAAAGGGCGTAAGTGGTTCGAATGGTACGGCCTTATCTGAAAGTATGGTTACACAAGTCGCTGAACAATTAAAAGAACTAGATTCGAATATAGAAGTATTGATTTCAAGTTTTAATGTCTATTTAGTTAAATTAGCCGAAGCGTTATTGCCAGAATATCCAAGAGCATTAATTTTTAAATCTGCAGCGTTCCAAGGAGATTGGAGAACTTTATTAGATTTTTGTGGATCAAATATTGTGAATATTGAAGATGCCAAACTTTCTCAAGCGCGTGTGAAAATGATAAAAAATGCAGGTTATACATTAAATGTGTGGACAGTTAACAAATCACTACGTGCGAATCAATTAGCTAATTGGGGCGTAGATGGTATTTTTACGGATCATGCTGACGATATGATTCATTTAGAGAGACCATAATGATTGAAAAATGAATGGGTACTGATGATGATTTAGCAATAAGAAATCACTTTTAAGTGTGTAAGCATTTTAGAAAAATAAGAAATCATTTATTATTAATTAGACATCTCGACAGTTAATATATGAAAATTAGATAATCCGTGGCATGAGAACTGTTATAATAAAGAAAATAGTGAGTAATATATGTATGGATAATGCTCATATGGATTTCAGCTAGTAAAATTGTATTAAAATAAGAAACAGAGGATTGTGTGTAATGGAAAGTAATAGTAATAACAATGATTATGAGAATTTGTTGTTTTATTTTGCCTATAAAACATTTATTAACACTGCAGATGAAATTATCGAAAAATATGGGCTGAATAGACAACATCATCGTTTTTTATTTTTTATTGAGAAAGTACCTGGTATTACAATTAAAGATTTATTGAAAAGTTTAGAAATATCTAAACAAGGTAGTCATGCCACATTAAAAAAATTAAAAGATGAAGCTTACATCATTGAAAAGCAAACAGCTACGGATAAGCGTGTCAAAGCGTTATATCCTACTGATAAAGGTACGAAATTAGTTAGAGAGTTAAATAAAAAACAAAATGATATGTTTCAAGATATACAGAAAAAAGTAGGTAATGATTGGTATGCAATTATGGAAGAATTGGCTTCATACCGTACTGGTTTTCAGGAAGTGAAATATCTAAAAGATGATTTTAACAAATAAATATGAGTGTCTAACTAACGATATAGCGTAACGAGCTGTATCGTTTTCTTTTTTAAAACAAAAAGTCGCTATCAATATATAAGTCAACATTGTTGACCTTTTATAATAAATGAGTTAAATTTGTAGTGTAATTGAGATGGTTTGAAAGGAGAAATGAAAATGAAAAAAAGAGTTGGACAATATTTAATGGACTGTATCAGTGATGTTGGTGTAGATAAAGTGTTTGGTGTTCCAGGAGACTTTAATTTAACATTTTTAGATGACATTATTAGCCGAGACGACATGGAATGGATTGGTAATACGAATGAGTTGAATGCGAGTTATGCAGCAGATGGTTATGCTCGCATGAAAGGTATAGCCGCAATGGTTACGACATTTGGTGTTGGAGAATTAAGTGCCGTTAATGGTATAGCTGGTTCATACGCTGAGCGTGTGCCTGTGATTCAAATAACTGGTGCACCTACAAGAGCAGTTGAAAACGCTGGGAAATATGTACATCACTCTCTAGGAGAAGGGAATTTTGATGACTATAGAAATATGTATGCATCCATTACTACAGCGCAAGCGTATATTACACCAGAAAATGCACAAAGTGAAATTCCAAGAGTAATCAATGCAGCACTTTATGAAAAAAGACCTGTGCATATTCATTTACCCATTGATGTGGCAAATAGTGAAATTGATGTAGCAACACCATTTGAAATTGAACAACGACCACAGACTGATGTAACGAAGTACATGACAATGGTTAAAGATAAATTACAAAGTGCAGACAAACCAGTTATTATTACCGGACATGAAATTAATAGTTTTAAATTACATGAGAAGCTTGAACAGTTTGTAAAGCAATCTCAAATTCCGGTTGTACAACTTTCATTAGGTAAAGGCGCATTTAATGAAACATCTCCTTACTACATGGGGATTTATGATGCATCGTTAGCCGAAGAAGATATTAGAAATTACGTAGATCAAAGTGATGCTATCTTAAATATAGGTGCAAAATTAACTGACTCTGCTACAGCTGGCTATTCATATCAATTTGATATTGACGATGTAGTTATGATTAATCATCATCATTTTAAAATGAATGAAACGAAAGATACAGAAGTATCATTGGTAGATTTATTGGACGGCTTGAATACCATTAACTATGTGAATAATGGTGAATTTCCAAAATTTAAACAACCGAAAGCACATGATTACGATTTGACTGATGAGCCGTTAACACAAGAAACGTATTTCAAAATGATGCAAGATTTTATTAGAGAAGAAGATGTTATATTAGCTGAACAAGGTACATCATTCTTTGGTGCGTATGATTTAGCATTGAAACATAACAATAAATTTATTGGACAACCACTTTGGGGTTCTATTGGTTACACATTACCAGCTACTTTAGGCACACAAATGGCAGATACAAGTCGTAGAAACTTATTGTTGATTGGAGATGGATCACTACAGCTTACGGTTCAGGAAATATCAACAATGATTAGAGAGAAGATTAAACCTATTATTTTTGTGATTAATAATGATGGTTACACAGTAGAACGTAAAATCCATGGTGAAAATGCTATGTATAACGATATTAAGATGTGGGATTATAAATTATTACCTACCGTATTTGGTGGAAAAGATGAAGTTCAAGTACATGATGTGAATACGAGTGAAGCATTTCAAAAAGTACTACTTCAAATAGAAGCGCAACCAGACACAATGCACTTCATTGAAGTTAAGATGGGTGTTCATGACGCGCCACATAAATTAAATGCAATTGGCCAAGCTTTCGCAAAACAAAATGGTTAAGATCGTTGCAATGATGCAAGATTACAGTCATTAAAATATATTAGATAATTAGCAGTATAATTAATAAAGATAAGAGCGACACAAATCCGAAGGTAAAATTTGGGTTTGTGTCGTTCTTTATTTTACGTTAGATATAAATAAATTTTAAAGAATAACGATATATCGTTGACATATTTCGATATATCGAAATAAAGAAAGGTGATTTATATGTTTAGAAGACATTTTCATAATACAAAGAGAAATCGTGAAGGATTTGAATTCGGTTTTGGTAGAGGTCAAGAAAGATTTGGAGGTCCTCAAGGTAGAGAAAGATTTTTTAAAAAAGGTAACTTACAATTTGTCATACTCAAGATGCTTAAAGAAGAATCAAAGCATGGTTATCAAATCATTAAGGATTTAGAGGCACAATTTAAAGGTTTTTATTCACCAAGCCCTGGCTCAGTATATCCGATATTACAAATGTTGGAAGATAGAGATTTTGTTTCTATTTCTCAGGACGGCAAGAAAAAGATATACACAATTACAGAAGAAGGTAATGCATTTTTAAATGAAAATATGAACAATGAAATGTTACAGCGATTAGAACATTTTAAAAATATGGATTTTGAAGCAATGAAGGAAGCACGTACGCAGTTATAAGATTTATTCAGAGAAATTATGGAAAAAAATAAAGAAGCATTGAATGACGCTGAGAAGAAACAAAAGTTTGATGCATTTATTGAAAAAACTAAAAACGAATTAAAGCAATTATATTAATTAAAGAAGGTATAGTATAACTGTAAAAAATATTAAAAACATAGCAATTATTGGAGGCGGTCCAGGTGGATTAATGCTAGGGCTGCTATTACAACAACAGGGTTATAATTTTACTGTTTTTGAAAAGGAATCACCGGAGATAAATAAAAATCGTGGGGGTTCATTGGATATTCACGCAGATACAGGACAACTCCCACTTAAAGAAGCAGGTATATATGAAGCGTTTAAATCACTGGTACGTTATGAAGGTGAAGATACCCGTGTTATTGGTAAAGATGGTACAGTTCATTTTCCCGTATTATTGTGATCCTAAAGTGGAAATCGGTCGTTTTCAAAATACGGCAGTAGAAATTAATCAAGACTATGTAGAAGCGCACAATATTAAAGTTGTACGCCGTGATACTGGTGGTGGTGCAGTTTATGTAGACCGTGGTGCAGTGAATATGTGCTGTATATTGGAAAACGATGGCACGATTTATGGTGATTTCAAAAAATTCTATGAACCTGGTATCGATGCCCTTCATCAACTTGGAGCAACGGAAGTTGTACAAAGTGGCCGTAATGATTTAGCGGCTAATGGTAAGAAAATATCTGGTGCAGCAATGACATTGATTAAAGGACGTATTTACGGTGGTTATTCACTTTTATTAGATGTAGATTATGAACCAATGGTTAACGTACTGAAACCAAATCGTAAAAAAATAGAATCTAAAGGTATTAAATCCGTGCGTTCTCGTGTCGGTAGTATCAGACCGTACTTAGCATCTGAATACCAAGATGTTACGATTCATGAATTTAAAGATTTAATGGTTAAGCAATTTTTAGGCATTGATGATTTAAGTGAAGCGAAACGTTATGAGTTAACGGAAGTGGATTGGAAAGTCATTGATGAAATGCTCGACAATAAATATCATAATTGGGAATGGAATTTTGGACGTTCTCCACGTTATGAATATAATAGAGATGCAAGATTGACTGCTGGAACAATTGACATTTCACTTGCAATTGAAAAAGGACGCATTGCTGCATGTCGTATTTATGGAGACTTTTTCGGTCAAGGTGATATAAAGGATGTAGAAGCTCTCAGTTAATGGGTGTGCGTGTCGTAAAAGAAGACATTGTTGCAGCTTTAAATGAGATAGATTTGACATATTATTTTGGCAAAACAACTGCCGAAGAAATTGCAGATGTGATTTTAAGTTAATACAACGAATATATAGTCTGGGACATATTAATGTTTCAGACTTTTTTGATGAATTTTCAGTTTGGTAAAATAGTTAACCAATCTAGGAAGTGATAGATTTTGAATTCACAGAACCGATAAAGTAGAATAAAGCTAATAAATGAAAAAGAATTAAGTTAAACGAGATGTAAATGGTCCTATACCTATACATATTGTTTTGGAAAAAATATAAAACAAAAAGGGGTAATTTAATGAATATTGGAATCGTTGGTGCGGGGAAAATTGTCAAAGAAGCATTACCTGTAATGGAACAAATTTCAGAATTTACATTTCAAAGTATTGTTTCTTCAGGGAGAAATCCAGAAAATGTAAAAAATTTACAAAAGCAATTTAATATTAAAACGATATATGATGATTATGAGCAATTTATACAAGACGAAATGATAGATACAATCTATTTAGCAGTGCCTAATCACTTACATTATGCCTATGCACGTAAAGCGATTCAACAAGGTAAGCATGTCATATGTGAAAAACCATTTACGTTAACAAAAGCGGAATTAATAGAATTAAGAGATTTAGCTCAAGCCCATGATATCATTATTATTGAAGCAATTACCAATCTATATTTGAGTAATTTTGAAGTTTTAAAACAATCTATGAATGAGCTTGGAAACTGCAAAATTGCACAATTTAATTATTCACAGTATTCATCAAGATATGACAAGTTCAAAGAAGGCATTGTAGCACCTGCTTTTGACCCGTCTAAAGGTGGCGGCGCATTAATGGATATCAATGTTTATAACATACATTTGGCTGTTGGATTATTTGGTAAACCCGAGGGCGTTGCATATTTTGCTAACATTCAAAAGGGTATAGACACATCAGGCATATTACAACTGGATTATAATGATGTAAAAGTCGTATGTATAGGGGCTAAAGATTCAAACTCTGACAATCAGTCTTATATTCAAGGTGACAATGCGTCAATTAATATAAAGGGACCGACCAATGAATTAAAAGCATTCGAATTAAAATATAACCAGGGTGGCACACAGTCATATCAAGTAAACCCACATAATCACCGCATGTATGAAGAATTTGTAAAAATTGCCCAAATCATTAAACAGAAAAATAATGATTTAGCCGCCCAAAAGTTAGAACATAGTATCCAAGTTATTGAAGTATTAGAACAAGCATTGGATAGTGCAAACATCAAAGTAGGACCATCGCAAAAATAGAACGCATGAAGCGTGTAAAGATGATTTTCTTCAAATGATGAGCAGTCATTACTGCTATAAAAAAGAGTGAGAACCTTCATCTAGTTAGTTGATTAGATGAAGGTTCTCACTTTTTCATTTTAATCTATTTGAATGTGTTTTCTGACTTCATTTTGAATGTCATTATATACATTAGTGAAAGACTGTCCAGAGTGAAGTGCTGCATTTTTAACATCTTCAAATTCAGGTTTTGCTTTTATAATTTTATTATCTTTCATTGCTAGTTTGACTAAAATGGCGCCATATGTTGTATGGATGGTTTGGAATTGACGATGCAAAATTTTGCGATTAACAGCGTAACTGCGCACACCGAGAGATGTAGTGTGTTTAAGAATAAAATCTTCGAATTCCTTTGCTTGTGTGACGCTACTTATTACTGTTAATTGAGTCGCAGGCCGACTTTTCTTCATCGTAATAGGTGTGTAAAATGCGTCTAATGCGCCTTCATTTATCACTTGCTCTATAAAGTAACCAAGTGTTTCTGGCGTCATATCATCAATTTGACATTCTAATACTTGTACTTGATTTGGAGTCGTTTCTGTCGCTGTATATTGTATAGCACGTATAACATTTGGAAACTCAAAGTCTTTTGTACCACAACCGTAACCAATATTTGACATTGATACAGCAGTCAAAGGACCGATATGTGTTGCTAAAGCCTTAATAAATGCCGCACCAGTGGGTGTTGTCAGTTCACTTTGAACATCAAATGTTGCAAGTGGGATATCCTTAAGTATTTCAGCGGTTGCTGGCGCTGGAATGGGATATATACCATGTGCAATTTTAATCTTCCCATTTCCAGTAGGTACGGGTGACGATTTTATTTCATCAATACCCAAATCTTCTAATGCAAGACAACTACCTATAATATCTATAATGGAATCCATCGCACCAACTTCATGAAAATGGACATCTTCTATTTTCATGCCATGAATTTTTGCTTCAGCTTGTGCAATAACATCAAATATCAGCATGCTACGTTCTTTGACTCTGTTGGGTAAAGTGCTCTCGTTAATCATGTTGAAAATGTCTGACGCTTTTCTATGATGATGTGCTTCTTCAAAGTCAATTGTTAGACCCATCGCTTGTATGCCTTGTTTATTTTTTTTAGCAAAGTTTAAACTAAATTGATCTAAAGGTAGTGATAATAAGTGTTGATGCACATAATCTACATCTGCACCTAAATCTACCAAAGAGGATAATAACATGTCACCCGCGATACCCGCATGACAATCTAAATAAAGACCATTTGTCATAATTTACCACTCCAATTTTAATGACTCTCAATCATATTAATAATCATAGCAGCATTGTAACCACCACCAAAACCATTATCAATATTAAGCACACTTGTACCTGGTGCACATGAATTAACCATAGATAATAAAGTTGTTACACCTTGTAGATTGGCTCCATAACCGATACTCGTGGGTACAGCGTAAACCGGATGATCAACTAATCCAGCAACAACGCTTGAAAGGGCGCCTTCCATTCCAGCAACAACTACTGAAACTTTACTTTGTCGAATAGATCCAATATGTGCAAATAATCGATGAATACCTGAAACACCTACATCATAAAAACGTTGAACTTGAATCCCCATGACTTCAGCGGTGATAGCAGCTTCTTCGGCAACTGGTAAATCTGAAGTACCTGCACAAATGATGGAGGCATAATGATTTGTCTTAGCTATATGTTTGATTGGTGTTGAGACAATGCGTGCCGTTTCATGGTATTCAAGCTGATCGTATTTGGCAGTAATATGGTCAGCTTTTTCTTGGTCAATTCTCGTAATCAGAACAATAGAGTCATGTTTAATAAGTGTATGCACGATATCATGCAATTGTTCTTTTGTCTTTCCTTCACCAAAAATGACTTCAGGAAAGCCTTGGCGTTGTGTTCTATGAAGATCGATTTTTGCAAAGCCTAGCTCGTCGTAGTGACTTAATTGGTCTTTTGCATCGTCGACAGATAATTCATTTGCATGTACAGCTTTCAGTAATTGTTCTATTGCGTCGTATTTTTCTACCATTTGACTGCCACCTTTACTTTGTTAATGTGTATGATGCGTATCGATCACTTCATTCATACTGCCTGTACGGTAGCCCTCAAGATCAATCGTAACGTAGTCGAATCCAAGTTCTTTAAGGTAGACGGTTATCTGGTCTTTGTTATGGATTACAGTAGGTATATCAGCGTCGTTGACTTCAATTCTAGCAATATTTTGATGGTAGCGGACCCTAACATGGTTTAAGCCCAAAGCTAAAATAAATTTTTCAGCTTCATTGATTTTATTTATTTTTGAAATGCTTAACGGTTCGCCGTAAGGAATACGAGAAGCGAAACTGCATAATGCGGGTTTGTTCCAAACAGGTAGATGGTTGGATTTGCTCATAGCTCTCACATCAGATTTAAACAATTCAGCCTCTTGGAGAATGCTTCTAACATTAAATTCTGTTCTTGCTTTTAATCCTGGTCTAAAGTCATTGATGTCATCCATAATCATCCCATCAACTACATAGTTAAAGTTGAGCTGTGCGCGTAATGCTTCGAGCTTAGAATATAATAGACGTTTGCTGTAATACCAACTATCAGGGGTATTTTCAACGATATGTGGATCCTTTAAAGCTTCTATCTCAGTTTCAATTACTTGGGCATTGAGTTGATGAGCTAAAGCAATGGCTTGATCAAATTCTTCATTTCTAGTTAATTCAGATTTAACAATAACGGCTTTGACATGATCATGTCCTAAAACATCGATTGCTTTTTTTAGCACAAGACTACTATCTACACCACCAGAAAAAGCAACAATAACACTGTTCATATCTTTAAGAATCGTTTCTAATTTTTGTTCTTTTGTAATCATTTCAGTTAACATAGTATTCCTCCTCAATTATGATTCAACATATGGAATTGTCAGTGGTCCTAACGGCATGACGCCTATGGTCATGTCAGTTCCATATTTTGTTTCCAGTTCTTTTAATGTGTTATTAATCTCATGTACAGGATGAAGCATAGCATCTGTTGTTTGTTTATCAGTCAGTTTAGAGTATAAATATACATCAGCAAATGTTTGAATGACTGCTTGTTTTTGAACTTGCCATTGATCGAGCATTGCAAAATTCGGATCGCTAATCATGTCCACAAGGCCTTGCGGGGAGTCTGCCATTTTCAGTATTTCAGCGTAGTTACCGTGATTGGGATAACCATCGCTACATTCTGATAACATGATGATACTGCCACCTTCTTTAACTACTTTGTGCGCAGCACTCATGCCTTTAACGGTTTGATATAAGTTCTGGTCTAGCGGATAACCAGAATTTGAAGCAATCACTACGTCAAAACGATCATCACATTTAAACATGGCATGAGCCTTAGCATAGGCGCATCCTTTATCGTGTGCTTCATATAATTCTCCAGCAAAGACTGCGGTAATTTCTTTTTCTTTATTTAAAGTGACATTGAGCATAAAGTCAGGTTTACACATAGCGTTGATTTCTCTAGTCATATCCTGGACGGGATTATCCGTCATATTGCCCCATGTAGAGCGTATATCGCCAATCATTTTAGCGTTGTGAAAAGTCATGATTGTTTCAATACCTGCAATACCAGGCATTATGCCTTTTGGGCCACCAGAGAATCCAGCAAAGAAATGCGGTTCGATAAATCCAGTGACGATTTTAAAATCGGCTTCAACATAGTCTTTATTTAAATAGACATCACATCCATATTTACTATGGCCTACCTTACTTAAAGTATCCTTGTCGTTACAATGATTATGAACAATTTTAATTTGATCGACGACATCTTTACCTAACATTTGTATCAATTCTTCTTGTGTTTGATCACGATGCGTGCCTGTACCATTTATGATGACGAAATTCTCAGGCGGTACGTGTGATAACGTTTCTAGGATCAATGGCACAAGGATATGATTAGGCGTTGGTCTAGTAATATCGCTAATGACAATGGCGACGGTTTGGTTTGCACTTACCATTTCATTTAATGGTTTAGTGCCTATAGGATCTGCTAAAGCATTACGAATTGCATTTGTATCGTCATCGAGTGCATCGATATCAGTAGGTTCAATCAATACACTATGATCAGGTAAATCGATTTCGACATTGGATTTACCATATAATATGCTTGTTTTCAAAATGATCTCCTCCTTATACTTCAAATTATGATATAACACATGACTAGTAAGTGTAGTTTAACATTATTCAGAAAATTTAGATAAGATTGCTGACTCATGAAAAAAGAGGCTAACAATGTTTTGGGTTGTTTTTTTAACTAATTTTTCTGATTGGTTTATTGTTTCCTCCAGCGACATCGGTCCATCGGTTAAACTAAAAGCACCAATTACCCCCATATCTTTAAATTGATCGATATCGACATCAATCGATCCGCCTATAAAAACAACGGGGACATTGTATCTGTTTGCATATTTGGCAATACCCATGGGTGTCTTACCGTATAATGTTTGAAAATCGATCTTACCTTCACCTGTAATAACTAGATCAGCATTTTCTAAATATTGATCCAGTTTGATATAGTCTGTGACGACTTGAATGCCATCTTCAAAATGACTAGGGAAAAAAGCTTTGAAAGCACCACCTAAACCGCCAGCAGCACCAGCGCCAGGTAAGTCATGCAGACAAATGCTTTTCTTATGGGCTACTAAATCGGCCCAATGTGTCAGGTTGTGTTCTAATTGTTTTAAATCTGATTCTGTTGCACCTTTTTGTTTACCAAAAACGTAGGAAGCACCGTTTGTACCAATTAATGGATTCTGTACGTCAGTGGCAATCGTAAAGTTGCATTGGTTGATACGTGCATCAAAATGACTTAGGTCAATATGCTGTATCTTTTGTAGATTACCACCACCAAGATCAACTTCATGATGATGCTGATCTAAAAGTTTGGCACCAAGTGCCTGTAACATACCAGCACCTGCATCATTCGTTGCAGACCCGCCGATTGCAAGGATGAATTGCGTATAACCGCTATCCAATGCATCAAGAATTAATTCTCCAGTACCATATGTAGTGGCTTGCATCACATTAAGTGCATTGTCTGGCACATGCTTTAATCCAGACGCTTCAGCCATTTCTATGACACAGGTTTCCTTGTCATGGAGTACACCATATTGTGCAGAGACAGTATCGCCAAGTGGTCCTGTCACATTGAGTGTGGTGAATGTACCGTTCGTGGCATTTACCAAAGCTTCCATGGTGCCTTCACCTCCATCCCCAACGGGTAAGGTATGTATATCGGCTTCAGGGAATATATCAGAAATACCCTGACTCATATAGCGAGCAACCTCAGTAGCTGACATACTACCTTTAAATGAATCCGGTGCTAAAACAATTTTCATACGCCATCCTCCTTGTAAACGATTTCATTATTGTATTATTCTATTATATCGATTTAATTTTATTGAAAATAGGGTTAAAATATACAAAAATGATGTTATTAATTTGTATGAAAATGATAGGAGATAAAATGATGAATGTATTAACAGATGAATTAGCTGCATTAATCGTTGAGGAAACAGTAAAAAGAACGAATAGTAATATTAATATAATGAATTTTAATGGAGAAATCATTGCTTCGTTTGATAAGCGTAGAATTGGTCAAGTTCATGAAGGTGCGCGCAAAGTATTAGCGAGTGGGGATATAGTGATCTTGTCTGAAGAAGAAACGAGTTATTTACAAGGTACACAGCCGGGTATTAATTTACCAATTATATTTCAAGATAACGTAGTAGGTGTGATTGGTATTACAGGTGATCCATCAGCATTAGTGCATGTGGCTGATTTGGTGAAAATGTCCACAGAGTTGTTACTTTATCAAAATTATTTTACATATGAATTAGAAGGACAGTTACGTAGTCAGGAATTACTAATCGAGGAATTATTGAAAAGTGAACCCTCACAATCCTTTATCCAATATTTAACAAAACAATTAAATGTAGCGTTTCTAACTTATAGAAAATGCATCATTATTAATTTGGAGAAACAAATTTTTTCACGAAGTAGTATTGTACAAAGATTAGCTAAAATAATGGATAAGGCGACTTTCGCAGTCGCTTTTACTAATTATAATCATATTGTTATTTTAGCAACAGATGAGCTACAAGATGAACTGAATCAAAAAATATATCGCATTCATCAAGTATTTACATCCTTAAATTTAGATGTACGTATTGCTTCTAGTTTAGTGTTTACAAGTTTAAATGATTTTAAAAATGCTTACGAAGAATGTGAACTTGTGTTTATGTTAAACGAAGAAAATGTATCTTTCGCTTCATTTGAAGATGTGGAAGAAAAAACATTACTTTATCAGATAAATGAAGAAATAAGGGAGAGATATAAAAAAAGAATACTAGGTGAGTTAGACAATCAAAGTATTGAAACATTAAAAAGTTTATTTGAAAATGACTTGAATATTGCACAAACGGCTAAGTATCTTTATATTCATCGCAACACACTGCTATATCGTTTAGAAAAATGTAAACTACAAACAGGTTTGAACCCCAAAAAATATTCTGATGCAATCAAATTACAAATTGCTTTGTGGTGTTAAATAGTATAGACATTAAGTACAAAATATTTTATAAAATAGCTATAATCAATTAAAAAGATTACAGTATTTTTTGAGGTTTTTATTTTACAAATATGATAAGGCGAGAAAAATGTTATTTTAGTAAATACAAAAAAGCGCTTTACAAATTACACGAGAAACAATATAATAAAATTAAGTTATTACTAAATAATTCTATTAAATTTAGAATAAAAATCTTTATAGATACAAAACGTTTTGTTTCCAATCTGAATTTACTTGTTATAGAAATGGCGCCATTTTTTGAGTTATTGAGTAATGACTCACATCAATCTTGCTTTGATGTATTTAAAAAGATGGGGAGTGAATATGATGGGTATGATATGATGACACATGACTTATTTTGTAACTAAGTTTTAGCGTAAAAAATAATTACACTACAAAACAAACAGTCTAATCACGTCAAAATTAACGTGAAGTGAACCCTTAAACTTGTTGTAATTTAATAACAAGTATTCCTCTTTCACCACTTTCAAATGATTATATATTACAGTACCTACTTGAATACGCTTTATACTATGGTATTCAGTCACTTTTAAGTGAAATGCATACATTTATAAAACCCAATGCATAGACTCTAAATTTTATCTATTTCACCTACTTTTAATTCCTCATTTTTAAGGACCAGTTTAAAGAACATATGATTTGAAATAGAAAACATTGTAACGTGAGCTATCATTTATAGGGCAGCCTTTATAAATGCGTCTATTTTGATTACTACCACCCAACCCATATCATTATTTAAGTATGTCAGGAGATATTTTCACTTAAAAGGACAATAAACTGGTGAAACAATATGGCCTCAGCAACAATGCTTTCATTGTTACTGAGGCTTTTTTTAGTCATTTAACGTACAGTTTATCAATGTGTATTTGTTTAAATAATAGACAAAAAATTAAATATATTTTATTGATGTTAAATATAATGGTTGTCTTTTTCTTTTTAATGTGACATACTCTATAGCAATAAGTATAACATAATAACTTATAGAGGTGATTAAGTATGACAAAATATATTTATGCATTTGATGAAGGCCAAAAAAGTATGAAAGATTTATTAGGAGGAAAAGGTGCAAATCTAGCTGAAATGAAACGCTTAGGTTTACCAGTGCCAGACGGATTCACCATTACAACGGAAGCATGTATAGAATATTTAAATAACCATTCAAAACTACCTGATTTATTACTGAAACAGTTAGATGTAGAATTGGATGCGTTATCTAAACGTATACAGAAATCATTTTCTGATGATGGTGCTTTACTCCTAGTTTCTGTAAGAAGTGGTGCAAAAATTTCTATGCCAGGTATGATGGATACGATATTAAATCTAGGTTTGAACGATGAAAATGTAAAAAAATTAGCAAATAAAACAAATGATTCGCGCTTTGCATATGATTGCTATAGAAGATTGTTGCAAATGTTTGGTCAGGTTGTTTATGGTATTCCAATGTCATCTTTTGATACATATTTTGATCAATACAAGACACAACATCATTATGAAAGCGATGCAGAAATTCCAGCCGAAGGGTTAAAAGAAATTTGTGAACATTTTAAAGCAGTTTACTTAGATGAAGCATATAAACCATTCCCACAAGAACCGATTGACCAATTAACAGAGGCAATTGAAGCAGTATTTAAATCTTGGGATAATGATCGCGCGCGTGTATATCGTCAGTTAAATGAAATACCACATGATATTGGTACTGCAGTCAATATACAGGAAATGGTATTTGGTAATAGTGGTGAAAAAAGTGGTACAGGTGTAGCATTTACGCGTAATCCTATAACGGGAGAAGCAAAGTTATTTGGAGAGTATCTACTGAATGCTCAAGGTGAAGATGTTGTAGCAGGTATTCGTACACCTAAAGATATTGAAACATTGAAAGAACAAATGCCACATGTGCATGAGCAATTTGTAAAAGTTTCAACACAACTTGAAACGCATTATAAAGATATGCAAGATATTGAATTTACAATAGAAAATGAAAACTTATATATATTACAGACACGAAGTGGTAAACGTACTGCCAATGCTGCGATTCATATCGCTGTTGATTTAGTTGAGGAAGATGTGATAAGCAAAGAAAAAGCGGTCATGAATGTTGAAGTGAAATCTATTGATCAATTATTACATCCAAATTTTGATGAACAATCATTAAAACAGACGTCAGTTATAACTAAGGTCGGCTTACCTGCCAGTCCTGGTGCAGCTAGTGGCGCAATTGTTTTTTCTGCAGAAACGGCTAAACAACAAGCAGAAAAAGGGAATAAAGTGATTTTAATGCGTCCTGAGACATCACCAGAAGATATTGAAGGGATGGTTGCAAGTGAGGCAATTGTTACAACGCATGGTGGTATGACATCACACGCTGCAGTCGTAGCACGAGGTATGGGCAAATGTTGTGTCACAGGTTGTTCAGACTTAGAAATTAATATTACAGATAAGGTTGTACATTATAAAGGTGGTTCACTATATGAAGGTGATATCATTTCAGTAGATGGTGCCAAAGGGGATATTTATTTTGGTGAAGTTGAGACAATCCAAGCAGAGCGTAGTCATGCTTTTGAGAAATTTATGCAATGGTCAGAAGAAAATGCAAGATTAGATGTACGCATGAATGCAGAAACAGCACAAGATATTCAATCAGGTTATCAGTTTGGTGCTAAAGGGATTGGACTTGTTCGAACAGAGCACATGTTTTTCGCGCCAGAGCGACTCATAGAAATGCGCAGATTTATTTTGTCTGATACACAGGATAAACGTATTGCTGCTTTAAACACAATTAAGCAGTACCAAAAGAATGATTTTGAAGAAATACTAAAACTTTCTGGTGAACGACCAACGATTATTCGTTTGTTAGATCCACCGTTACACGAATTTTTACCCAATTCAAATAACGAAAAAGCAACAGTTGCAGAGCAATTGAATGTAACGATTAAGGAATTAGACCAGTATATTGAAAGTTTAAATGAAGTGAATCCAATGCTTGGACATAGAGGATGTAGGTTAGCCATTACGTATCCTGAACTTTATATCATGCAAGCAGAAGCGATTATAGAAAGTGCATTGGAGCTGAAAGCGCAAGGTGTGTCATGCCAACCAGAAATTATGATTCCTTTAGTTTCCACCGTTGCTGAATTTACAACGTTGAAAGCGCAAATTATTTCACGAATTGAAACATTACAACAAGAAGCAGGAGAACATATTCATTATATGATTGGAACAATGATCGAGACACCACGTGCTTGCTTGATTGCTAGTGAGTTAGCAAAAGAATGTGATTTCTTTAGTTTTGGAACAAATGATTTAACACAGTTAACATTCGGTTTTTCAAGAGACGATGCTGGTAAGTTTATTGGTACTTATTCTGAATTAGGCATTTTAGAGCACGACCCGTTCCAGACGTTAGATGTAGAAGGTATAGGTGAACTGATAAAAATCGCTACACAACAAGCAAAATCAGCGAATCCAGACATAACAATTGGTGTGTGTGGTGAACTAGGTGGAGATCATAAATCCATTCAATATTTTAATCAATTAGACATAGATTATGTTTCTTGTTCGCCATTTAGAGTGCCGGGTGCATTGCTTTCAACTGCGCAAAGTGAAGTAGAAGGTGACCGATTACATGTTTGATGATCAACAATCACCACAGCTGAGATTATTTGTCATATCGGATTCTATAGGAGAGACAGCGCAACGAATGATTCATGCGACGTTAACGCAATTTCCTGACATTTCACAAATAGAGATAAAAAAATATCCATTCATTAAAAATGATGAAGAACTGATGCATATTTTAAACAGAGCTAAAGAGTTGAGTGCCGTTGTTGTTACGACATTAGTGAATCCAGATTTCAATATTGCAGGTCAACAGCTTGCGAAAAAATTGCAAATTCCGTATATCGATTATATGTCTGATTTGATAGGCATTATTCAACAACAAACACAATGTAACCCCATACTAGAAAGTGGGGCATTACGTAAACTAGATGAAAATTACTTCAAGAGAATCGAAGCAATGGAGTATGCTGTGAAATATGATGATGGTAAACATTTTACAGATATTGGAGAGGCGGATGCATTGATTGTAGGTGTTTCAAGAACATCTAAAACGCCATTAAGCATGTACTTAGCAAATAAGGGCTATAAGATTGCGAATATTCCATTGGTACCAGAGGTTGATATTCCAGATGAGGTGTTTAAACATAAGCATTTGAAAGTATTTGGTTTAACTGCGAGTCCTGACTATATTTTAAATATTCGTAATGAGCGCGTTAAAATTTTAGGGTTATCGGGTCCGTCAAACTATAATAGTATGGATAGAATCAGAGAAGAGCTAATTCATGCAGAAGAAGTTTTTGAAAAATTAAATGCAACGGTTATTAATACAGAGTATAAATCCATTGAAGAATCTGCCTTTTATATTGAAAAATGCTTATAAGATGATTCAAAAAGAGAGAATAAGAGATATTAAGATAAATATACGAGTCACTGAGTACAGGAAAAATATTGGATTAGCGGCCTTGAAATTTTAATCATATTAAAGAAAAGCAGAAAAACGACCACTTCTATTTTAATAGAAATGGTCGTTTTTTTGTTAGCTTACATTGTTATGACCTCATTGCTTATGCTTCATTAAGGTTAGCTAGAGTTTCAACAATATCTTCTGAAGCGATAAGACCGCGTAATTTAGCCCAGTCATCTCTGCTTACAAAATGTACACGCTGACTTTTAACTGCTTCTAAGTCATCCCATTGATTACTATTTTGTAATTTATTTAAATCTTTATCGTTATCGTCTTCTACCATCACGATTAATCTTTCAGGGTTAACATTTGCAAGTTGTTCATAAGACATTTCTAAATAATCTGATTCTCTGTAAGCAGGTAATGTGTCTGCAACTTTATCATTAAGTGCTGTTGCAAAGCCTAATTTAGTTAAAAATTCACCTACATACGTGCTATTTGAATGCGCCGTCACACCTTGTTCTGATACGACTGCAGCTAATGTTTCTTTATTTTTATCTATAGAAATTTGATTGTTAAAATCATTAACTAAAGCTTGATGTCTATCTAGACGCTCTTTAGCATCTTTAGATTTAGAAACGGCAGTACCAATACGTTGGAATACTTCTAATGTTTCTTGATAACCAGCATCGAAGCTTTTGAAAAGAATGGTAGGCGCAATTTCACTTAACTCTTCATAAATCTCTTTGTGGCGATCAGAATCACCAATAATGAGTTGTGGTGCTGATGATCTAATAGATTCAAAATCTGGGTCTAAACGTGTACCAACTGAGACATAATCGCCTACTGCTTCTCTAAGTGGTGATGTTAAATTTGTACTATCACCGTCATCGGCAATACCTTTAACATCTATATCTAAAGCAACTAATGCATCAACGAATGAAAATTCTAATGCTACTGCTGAAGTTATATCTTCTGGTAATTCACTTGTACCTAAATCATGTTTAAATTCAAAAGTCATCATATTACCTCCCTAAATTGCTTTTACTATTTATATTCCACACAATTAAAATGTGAAACATAACAATGATGTATAGGGTTGTCATAAATGATTCAGAGGGTGTTACGTTGGTTATTGATAATACATTGTAGAAGTTAGTGCTACGATTGATGTTCCTGGATTAAAGTAACTATGAGGCAAATCACTATTAAATCGAAAAGCTTGATGATGATTGATTGTATATTGTTTACCATCGACTTCGATTTCTAATACACCGTCATTAACAATAATATACTCTTCGGAACCAGGGTGGTGAGGGTCGGAATGCATTTTGCCACCAGGTTGGATTTCCATTTTAAACATTTCGAATTTCTTGTTCTCATCATAAGGAAAGTATGGATATATTGAAACTTCCTTATCAATGAGAGGGATGATATCACTTTCGTCGATAAAATCGATTGTATCATTGGATGTAGAAGTTAATTGCGACAATGAAATATGAAGGCCATTTGCTATTTTCCATAATGTGGTAATCGTTGGATTAGATTGTCCCTTTTCAATTTGACTTAACATATTTTTGCTGACGCCTGTTGCATTAGCTACTTTATCTAAACTTAATTGATGCTTTTTTCGATAATCGGCAATATTTTTTGCTACGATGCTTTGAATATTATACAAATATATCTCTCCTATTTACATTATAACGTACATATCGTACCATATAATGTGTTGTTTTCAAAATAGACCTGATAAGGTGGTAAATGATAGATTATGGAAAATTATAGAAAAATAAAACCATTCAATTGGTTGTTATTTATAGGAATATTACTTGTCGGTGCGAATTTAAGAGCACCTATTACTTCTATTGGGGTCGCATTGCCTGATATTAAAACGGATTTAGCAATGTCGAATAGTGCTGTTAGTGTTATTACGGTAGTACCATTATTAGCTTTTGCAGTCATTTCATTATTTGCAGCACGAACAAGTAATCAATTTGGTTTAGAAAAAACGATTTTTCTAGCCTTATGTTTAATTTTTATAGGTATTATTGTAAGATCAATGACAGAAATTTCCTGGTTATATATTGGGACAGTGCTGATTGGTATAGGTATTGGATTTGGTAATGTCCTAGCACCCGCAGTCATTAAGGCGAAGTTCCCATTACATATCGGTATCATGACGGGATATTATACTGTTGTAATGAATGTATTTGGTGGTTTATCATCATACGGTACTGCGCCATTGCTAAAGTCGTTTCATTATAATGTAGCAATAAGCTTAATCGGTATCGTAACATTAGTGACGATAATTATTTGGTCATTTCAATTAAAAGGTAAACAAGAAATGGCTACAGCGTTACCTCGTAAAAGTGTGAATGTGTGGAAATCTCCAATTTCTTGGCAAATCACGATACTAATGGGCGGGCAATCGCTTATATTTTATTCTCTCATCAACTGGATGCCAGCATACTTGTCGCAGAGTGGTATGTCTATTAGTGAAGCGGGCGTATATTTATCTGTGTTACAGATTTCAATTATTCCATTTACTTTTATCACACCAATATTTGCAACTAAGATGAAATCGCAATTTACATTAACTTTCGTGACAGGATTGTTGTTTATTGCGGGTGTAATCATTATGTTATGCGTACCTCAACTGGCCATTATCTCTACAATATTGATAGGTGTTGCTGGGGGAATCGCTTTTGGACTTGTTAATACGTTCTTTAGTTTACGTACAGAACATAGTCAAACGGCAGCAAAATTATCTGGTATGGCACAGTCTATTGGTTATTTATTTGCCGCTATGGGTCCGTTATTATTTGGTGTTCTACATGATATGACGGGTACTTGGATTGCATCTTTAAGTATATTACTATTTACAGCAGTTATCATTACTTTGTTTGGTTCACAAGCAGGACGTAATCGAACAATCGAACAATCACTTCAAAAGTGAAGTGTTTAACTTGATTTTATAGAATTTAGATTAAAGCTTAAATGGTAAATATACCTATAATGGCATATAATGGGTATGAATCAATGTGAAATAAATCAGATTACATTGGAGCCAATTATACTAAAATTAATATATGTATAAGTAATATAAAATTTTAGAACTAAAACATTATAGTTGAAAATATTTTTAGATATTAGGGAAAGAATGATGAGGTGAAGTTATGCAATTAATATTTGATCCAAGTGTAAGTGCCATATATCGGGGTGTGTTAGCATTCTTCTTTGTTATCAATGTGATATTAGCCTTTGTTATAGTCTTTTTAGACAGGGATAGAAGAGATGCTACTGCAACATGGGCATGGTTATTTTTACTTTTTGTTATGCCTGTTTTAGGATTTTTCATTTATATATTTTTCGGAAGAGGTATTCGTAAGAAACGTGAACGTGGCTTTGCGCACAATCAGATAGAAGATGGGATGAAACGAGTTCAAGCCCAACTACAAGATTCGACAAATAAAATCAGTGATTCTGATAATCCTATTGTGAGAAAACACCGTGATATTGCAACAACACTTTTAACAAAAGAACCTTCTTTTTTAAGTAATGATAATAATATTGATATTTATACAGATGGTCATGATTTATTCAGTCAAATGAAAGAAGATCTGCGCAATGCGAAAACGTATATTCATATGGAATATTATGTATTGAATTTAGATGGTTTAGGTACTGAAATCATTAATATCTTAGAACAAAAAGCAGAAGAGGGACTTGAAGTGAAGTTACTTTATGATGCTGTAGGGTCTAAATCTGTACATAAGTCGAAATTTAAAAAATTCCGAGAAAATGGCGGACAAGTGGAGGCATTTTTCCAAGCTAAAATACCATTAATCAACTTTAGAGTGAATAATCGAAACCATCGTAAAATTGTCGTCATTGATGGGATGACAGGTTATGTTGGTGGCTTTAACGTTGGCGATGAATATTTGGGTCTAAATGATAAGTTTGGTTATTGGAGAGATACACACCTGAGAGTGAGAGGTGACGGCGTTGATGCCTTACAATTAAGTTTTATACATGATTGGAACTCCCAGGCTAAGCGTGAGCAGTTAGAATATAATATGAAGTATTTTCCAGATAATGCGCACCAAGGTGGTAATGTGTCAATGCAACTCGCACTGAGTGCACCAAGTGATAATTGGCATCAAATTGAATTTGGATATATGAAAATGATTATGAATGCCAAATCCTCCATATACATGCATAGTCCATATTTTATACCAGATAAAGGTTATATTAATGCGTTGCGAATCGCCGCTAAATCAGGGGTTGATGTTCGTTTAATTATCCCTAATAAGCCAGACCATATTTTTGTATACTGGGCGACCATTACAAGCGTTGCGCAATTAATTAGAGATGGTGTGAAGGTATATACTTATGAAAATGGATTTATTCATTCTAAGATGATGATTATCGATGATGAAGTGGCAAGTGTCGGTTCATCTAATATGGATATCCGTAGTTTCGAATTGAATTTTGAAGTAAATGCCTTTATGTATGACGAACAAATTACGAAACAACTTAAAGCAGCATTTTTAGAAGATTTAAAAGTATCAAAAGAATTAACAGAAGAACGTTATAATCAACGTTCAAACTGGATTAAATTTAAACAATCCATCGCCAAATTAGCCTCACCAATATTATAAAAGTCAAAATGAGCATTTAATTTAATATTAATTTTGTTGGAATCAGTAGTTATCATCGTATAACTACTGATTTTTTATATGATATAATTATTAGAATAATTGAAAAACATTTTAATAATATAAATAATGATTTGATAAACAAAACAATTGAGGTGTGCTATGCAACGTGATAGTAACTTATACATTTATAGACAACTATATACACAATTAAAAGAAGATATCTTAGCATTTAAATATAATAGCCATGAAAAATTACCGTCTAAGCGAGTGATGTCCAAACATAAAGATATTAGCATAAATAGTGTGAAAGCAGCGTATGAACAGTTGCTAGCAGAAGGTTATATTTACACTCAAGAACGTAAGGGCTATTATATCGAACCCATAGATAAACTGATTATCGAAAACGATAAGCAACCGTCATTAGAAACATATCATGAGCATACAGCAACAGAATTTGAATATTCATTCTCACACATGAGCACTGATATATCAGAATTTCCAGTAGATACATGGACTAAAATGATGAAACAAGTTTTTCAAAATTATGATCACTATCTATCATCTATTCCTGAAGTAAAGGGTCCTATGGAACTTAGACAATCGATTGCGAAACTAATTTCCTATCAACGCGGTATCCATTGCTATCCTGAGCAAATTGTCATAGGATCAGGCACCAATGCATTATTAACCAAATTAATTGAGCTCATGACTAAAAATATAACCATTGCAGTTGAAGATCCTGGCTATTCTCGTTTCAGAACATTGCTAGAACAAACGCGTATACATATGGAGCCAATCGCATTGGATCGTAAAGGGATTTCGTTAGAGGGCATTAAAGATATTCAACCTAATGCAGTGATTGTGACGCCATCGCATCAATTTCCAATTGGGACAATTATGCCCGTTTCAAGACGTATAGATTTATTAAATTGGGCTAGTAAAACACATAGCTATATTATTGAAGATGATTATGATAGTGAATTTAAATATGAAACAGATAATATCCCGTCTTTATTTAGTTTTGACAAAAATGAGAGTGTTATTTACTTAGGGACATTTTCAAAAACACTGATGCCTAGTATAAGAATGAGTTATATGATTTTACCAACAAAATTAGTTAGACAATTTGAACTACAAAATCAAAACACAATTCCAGATTATTCCATGCTAAACGCTTTAACGTTAAATTTGATGATAAAAGAAGGGCATTATGAAAAGTATATAAAGAAAATGCATCAGTTATACGGTAAAAAAAGAGAGAACCTTATAGCATATTTGAGTATGGCTTTCGGCGAACATATCCAAATCAAAGATACACAAGCAGGATTGCATTTTATTATTGAAGTGAATTCTCCGTATTCATATGAAGAAATTGAAACACGTGCGAAAGAACAAAAATTGGAACTTTATACTATTAATAGATTTAAAGTGAAAGCGCTTCAAAAAAATAATGACCCTAAAATATTGATTATTGGATTTTCAAAAATAGAACAAAATCACATACCAGAGGCAGTTCAACGTTTAAAAAGTGTACTTATTGAATAAACTGGTACCATTAAAAACTAATAACTGGTACTTTACAGAAGACCAATAATATTTTAAATTTCTAGACAATCAATGAAAATGTTTAAAACTAGGAGGTTTCATTATGTCGGAGAAATATGAATATTATAAAACGCAACGTGAAAAATATGTAGCTCGTGGAGTAGGAAACGGAAATTTACATGTAGCGGAAGAGGCACAAAGTGCAACCGTTAAAGACGTCGAAGGTAATGTGTTCATTGATTTTGCTGGTGCCATTGGTACTTTGAATGTCGGACATTCCCACCCAGAAATTACGAAACACTTGAAAGCACAATTGGATAAATTTATACATCCCGGTTTTAATGTCATTATGTATGAAAGTTATTTAAATTTAGCGCAAAAATTAACGGAAATTACACCTGGTCATTTTGACAAAAAATCAATTTTGCTTAACTCAGGTGCAGAAGCTGTAGAAAATGCCGTTAAAATTGCAAGAAAATATACGGGAAGACAAGCCGTAGTCTCATTTGTAAGAGGATTCCATGGTAGAACGAATCTAACCATGTCTATGACGAGTAAGGTGAAACCATATAAATTAGGTTTTGGACCATTCGCTCCGGAAGTTTATCAAGCACCATACCCTAATATTTCTGAAAAATCTGAAGACTTATCAGATGAACTTTACACACAACATATAATCAATAAGTTACATGATTTCTTTATCGAAACGGTGGATCCGAGTGAAGTAGCATGTATCGTCATGGAACCTGTTCAAGGAGAAGGCGGTTTTATCATACCTGATATCCAGTTTGTAAAAGCCGTTAAACAAATTTGTGAAGATAATGGCATTGTCTTTGTAGCAGATGAAATTCAAAGTGGCTTTGCTAGAACAGGTAAAACATTTGCGATAGAACACTTTGATGTTGAACCAGATTTAATTACGGTTTCTAAATCATTGGCTGCTGGATTCCCTTTAAGTGGTGTCGTTGGTAGAAAAGAAATCGTTGATAGCGCATCACCAGGAGAATTGGGCGGTACGTATGCTGGAAATCCATTAGCATGTGAAGCTGCACTTAAAGTGATTGAAATCATAGAAAATGAAGATTTAAATGGAAAAGCGGAACAACTCGGTCATCAACTAGAAACATATTTAATAGCATTGAGTCAAGATTATGAGCAAGTTAAAGCTATTCGTCGTTTAGGGGCTATGGTTGCATTTGAAGTCGTTGATCCAGAAACTGGTGAACCTGACAAAGCGTTAACAGCTAAGATTATTAAAACTGCAAACGAAAAAGGCTTATTATTATTATCGGCTGGTATTAAAGGCAATGTGATTCGTTTCTTACCACCATTAGTTATTACAGATCAAGAATTAAACAAAGGTCTAAATATATTAACAGAAGTATTTGAAAAGGCTATTGAAAAGCAAACGAATTAATGAATAAGTAACATTATTATATATTTTATAAGCGGAAAGGGTATGGATAAATGAAAGGGCTTTTATAATTATATTTAAAAAGGGGTCGTTACCATGACAAAGTTAGAAGTAATTAATCCAGCTACTAATGAAGTTTTAGAGCGTTTAGATTATGCTACGCATGAACAAATTAATCATCAAATTAAACAAGCACATCAAGCATTTCAAAACTGGAAGAAGGTCGATGCGCACGAACGTTCAGCGAAATTAGCGCAATGGGCTCAATTAATTGATGATCATCAAGACGAACTTGCACGTCTGATTACATTAGAAGGAGGTAAGCCACTGGCAGAGGCAAAAGGTGAAGTAGCTTATGCGAACTCATACGTCAAATGGTATGCCGAAGAAGCAAAACGTGTATATGGTCGTACGATACCAGCTAATTCACCTTCGAAAAAAATTGTTATAGATAAATTTCCAGTAGGTGTCGTAGGCGCGATTACACCGTGGAACTTCCCAGCAGCAATGATTACGCGTAAGATGGCACCAGCATTGGCGGCAGGATGTACAATCATTTGTAAACCAGCAGTTAAAACGCCACTGACAACGATTAAACTTGTGGAACTTGCACATCAAGCGGGTTTTCCAAAAGATGCTATCTCCTACATTATTGCTTCAGGTAAAGACGCAGGGGACATTTTCACAAATCATAGTTTGATTAGTAAAGTGACGTTCACTGGATCGACTGCTGTTGGTAAATCATTAATTGAATCATCTGCGCAACAAGTTAAAAATGTGACGATGGAGCTAGGTGGCTTAGCACCGCTTATCGTTCATAATGATGCAGACATTGAAGCGGCAGTAGACGGTACGATTGCTTCGAAGTTTAGAAATGCAGGACAAACTTGTATATGTGCAAACAGAATCTATGTTCACGAAGATATCGCCGAGGCATATAACGAAAAACTAATAGAAAAAGTGCATGCATTATCTGTAGGTGATGGCTTGAAAGAAGAGGTTAAAATTGGACCACTCATTGACAATCAAGCTGTAGAAAAAGTGTTAACACACATCAAAGATGCGCAAGAAAAAGGTGGGCAACTATCACGTAGTATTGAAGATATTCAAGCATTGGGTGGTAATTTCTTAAAACCGGTAGTCATTACGAATGCAAATTTAGATATGAAAGCAATGCATGAAGAAACGTTTGGACCAGTTGCGCCAGTGATGACATATAGTGATTTAGATGAAGTGATTAACATAGCAAATGACACAGAATTTGGCTTAGCTTCATATTTCTTCACGAATGATTATCGAACTGGATTAAAACTCTTTAATGAACTGGAATATGGTGTGATTGGTTGGAACGATGGTGGACCATCTGCTGCACATGCACCATTTGGTGGTTTGAAAGAAAGTGGTTATGGTAGAGAAGGTGGCGTAGAAGGCATAGAACCTTATTTAGAAACGAAGTATCTTTCTATACAAGAATAAAAATGCATTAGGATAAACCAAATCTTAAAGAAAATATAAAATCAGTCAATTAAAGATTGAGAAAGCGATTGGTTAATCACATATGATAGGGCGCCGTTTATTAAAGTGAAATAAATACAACGCTACGCTGCGCGCTTCTCAACTTTAATTGACGTTATTGAAAATGTTATGGGGTATGTTCAATGAAATCACAAAAATCACAATTTAATAAATCAATGAATATAGTTGATGTTTTATTTCTAGCTATTGGTGCCATGCTTGGATGGGGATGGGTAGTCTTGTCAGGAGAATGGGTATCAGCAGCTGGATTTATCGGAAGTATTGTCGCTTTTTTAATTGGTGGATTATTAGTTATTGTTATAGGCCTTACATACGCAGAGCTTGCATCAGCTATTCCGGAAACTGGCGGAGGATTTGTATTTGTTAAAAAGGCTTTTTCTCCTGGTATTGCATTCATTTCTGGTTGGTCCGTACTTTTTGGATATGTATCCGTAATTACATTTGAAGCGGTTGCTTTGCCCACAGTCATCGATTACGTCATTCCTTTTAAACATCATGGTTTTATGTGGAATATCGCTGGTTGGGATGTCTATTTAACATGGGTATTAATTGGTTCAATTGGTAGTATTGTATTAACATCACTGAATTATTTCGGCGTAAAACCAGCAGCCATCATGCAGACTGTGTTCACTATCTTTATTGTAGCAGTGGGCTTGTTGCTTGTATTTGGTGCTGGATTCAATGGCAACTTTAGTAATTTAAAACCATTCGAGAATGGTGTTGGCGGAACCATGTCCGTATTGATGATGATTCCATTTTTATTTGTAGGATTTGATGTCATTCCACAAATTGCTGAAGAGGTGAAAGCACCTTCTAAAAAGATTGGTGGCATTTTAATATTATCAATCATTGCTTCTGTTATATTTTATTTATTGATTGTATTTGGTGTAGCCACAGGACTTTCACCTTCAGCACTTAACACGAGTAGTTTAGCAACGGCGGATGCAATGGTTAATCTGTTCGGTCATAGTGGATTTGGTGTATTACTTGTACTCGGTGGTGTCGCCGGAATTATCACCAGTTGGAATGCATTTATTATTGGTGGAAGTAGAATATTGTATGCAATGGCTAAAAATAAAATGATTCCACAATGGTTTGCCTATATCCACCCGAAATTTAAAACGCCTACGCATGGTATTTTATTTCTAGGTGTACTCGCTTTTGTAGCACCGCTGTTAGGAAGACCAGCACTTTCGTGGATTGTTAATGCAGGCGGTATTGGTGTTGTTCTAGGTTATTTACTGGTTGCAATTTCGTTTCTTAAGTTACGCAAAATGCATCCTAATTTAGAACGTCCTTACCGTATTAAAAACGGACAAATTGTTGGTATCATTGCGGTTATTTTGAGCATATTGTTTATCGTGATTTATTTACCGGGTATGCCGTCATCGTTAGCTTGGCCATCAGAGTGGTTAATTGTATTAGTTTGGTATTTGATTGCAGGTGTACTTTATTTAACTCAAAAAAGAAAGACAACAGAAGATGCCTATGTATCAATACAAGGAGACAAGCAATCAGATTATCAGTAACACTTTATATAAAAACGCCGTGTCAGTTTAATTTAACTGGCACGGCTGTTTTTAATGAAAATAGTTATGTTATTGAACTAGTTAGCGACATGGATAAGTTGATCGCCTGGCATAATCCACTGTTTTTTAAAGAAATACTTATATAAAGCAAAGCTAATGACTGCAGGCAATATAATATGGAAGATTATAATTAATAGCCAGGTTTGAAGTGAACCCCCCATGGTATTAATCGTCATAATTTGGCCAATTAAACCACTTGTACCCATACCTGCACCAGCGGCATTATTTGTCATAGGAAATAGAGTTGTCATAACTGGAGCAACAACTGCACTTGCTATTGTTGGAGGTACTAAGATCATGGGATGTTTAATGATATTTGGGACTTGTAGCATACTTGTACCAATACCAATAGATAAAATACCACTCCAACCATTATCCTTATAGCCATTTACAGCAAAGCCTACCATTTGCGCCGCACAGCCTATCGTTGCTGCACCAGCAGCTAAACCACTTAAATCAAGCATGAGTGCAAGTGCTGCACTTGAAATTGGTGCAGTAAGTGCTAAACCAAAGATGACAGATACTAAAATTCCCATTATCAACGGTTGTTGTTCAGTTGCGACAATGATAACTTTACCTAACCCAGTCATAAACTCATTTAACGCAGGTCCAAAAAGTTTTGCGATAGCGCCCCCGATAACAATCGTAAGTAAGGGCGTAACAATGATATCGATTTTAGTCTTGCTTGCATAAAATCTACTTAATTCTACGACGATGAGTGTAGCAATATAGGCACCAACTGCACCGCCTCCAAACGTCGTATAACCTAGTGTGCCAACGATAACACACGAAAAAATAACTAGAGGTTTAGCGCCTAATCCATAAGCAATTGCTACCCCAATAGCAGCACCGGTAACTGACATTGCGACCTTACCAATTTCTGATAAAAACGATAAATCTATTTGTGGAATGAGTGTTTGATTGCCAATAGTTTCTAAGATAAGTCCAATAATTAAAGAGCCAAACAAACCCAAAGCCATAAAACTTAATGCTTCAATAACCCACCTATGCAAATGATTTTTCATTAAGTAATCTCCTTGTTTTTTAATTAAATTATTTCATAAATTAATATTAGTATATAGATAGTTAGTGAAGTTGGCTAGACTATATTGGGATTTTTTTCACAATCATAAAATAAAAACTGCCAGTGCGTATCGAAACGCACTGACAGTGTTGTAATTGTATTTAAATGTATTAGGATAGATTAATTTTTGTTTACAGAAGCATCATAGATAGATTCAACTGTTTCGCCTAAAATTTTGTCGAATTCTTCATCAGATTGGTTCACATTTAAATCATTGATTAATGCACGAGAGAAGCTAGCGATTAAATCTTTATTTTGTTTAAGTACTTCATTTGCATGTTCTCTGCTATAGCCACCAGATAACGCAACGACACGTACAACGTTTGGATGGTTGATTAATGATTGATATTGATTTGCTTTTGTAGGGATAGTTACTTTAAGCATTACAAGTTGATCATCGTTGAGTTTGTTTAGTTCTTCTAAAATTGAATCAGTTAAGTATGCTTCAATCTCTTCTTTGTTTTCAGCATTAATATTAACTTCAGGTTCAATAATTGGAACTAAACCAGCTGCAATAATTTGTTTAGCTATATCAAACTGTTGTTTAACAACTAAATCAATACCGTCTTTATTTAGTTCTAAGATATTAGAACGCATTTTAGTACCGAAAATTTTATGTTTATTTGCACGATTTAGTAAGTCATCTAGCTCAGGCATAGGTTTCATTAATTGAACGCCATCTTTTTGTTCATCTAAACCTTTATCTATTTTTAAGAAAGGTACAACACCTTTATCAGCTAGATAGTCCGCTGTATGTTTGCCTTCTACTTCGCGGTCCATTGTTTGTTCGAACAGAATCGCACCTACAATTTTATCTGAACTAAATGATGGTGACGACACGATACGTGTACGCATGTCATGAACGAGTTTGAACATTTCGTCTTCACTGTCATATTGATCTTCTGTAACGCCGTAGTCACGTAACGCTTTAGGTGTACTACCACCACTTTGGTCTAATGCAGCAATGAAGCCTTTTCCATTTTTTACTTTGTCAAATTGTTCTTGATTCATTCTTACCACTCCTTTTACTATATTCTCTTATAGTATGATAAAAATTAAAAAATAACGCAAGCTGTAGGCTCTTTTTACGATAAAATATATTGGAAATTGTGTCTTTAATAAAAAATTTTTTCTGTAGCTAATATGATTTAGTAACTGAAATTAAAAATATGGGCGTTGGGTTATAAAATTCATCTTGTTCTGAGTACATACGTAAATAAATTTCAGTGTCTAAATGGATATGATCAAATCCTAATGATTTTAAGATATCCATATCTGTTTGAGGTCTGGGTTGGTGATTAATGGGTATATTTTGTTTGATTGCCTCACTTTCAGCCAGCATATCTTTGCCGAGTGTGTGGTGTGCATGTTCAGTATTCAGGGATTTATAGTCAGTGAATGAATCGTTACCATAATTGGCATCAATATTAATCAGTTTACCGTTAGGTTTTAATACACGTAACCATTCTTGATATGCTGCCTTTGTATTAGGAAGTAGCCACGTTACATTGCGAGAAATAACCATATCAAAAGTTTCATCATTGAATTGTAGTGATTCAGCATCCATTACTTGAAAGTGAATATCTTGATGATGACTTTCGGCATTCTGTTTTGCTGATTGGATCATTTCAGGAGAAAGATCTATCCCTGTGACATCGCTACCTAGTTTTCCACATAAAATAGCTAAAAAACCCGCGCCAGTACCAATATCTAAGATTTTCATACCAGGTTGTATCGGGTTTATGTTATTAATTTCTTCTATCCATTTTTGAGCATGCGTACTTTCTAATTCTGCTAGCTTATTTTTACTAAAGGATTCAGCACGTTTATCCCAATAATTAATGATCTTTGATTTTTCCATTTAAATTCACTCCGCTTATTACAATTATTTTGCTGTTTACACTATTATAGAATATTTAAGTATAAAAGTTTGTGATGACTATTTAAAAACACACAAAAAACGACATACATTTAATTATGTATCGAACAACCTTTATGCGATATTTTATAAAAAAACAGTCTTTTTCTCTGAAAATACAAAAAAATAAAAACAAATATTTATACGTAAATAATGAATAAAGATACATATTATAAAGTTTGTAAGATTCATTAATTTCATTAAGTTTAAACTTAACACTGTGATTATAGCGATTTATAATCCGAAATTAATTCTCTGTTTTATATAAATATTCATATAATTAATTTCAGAATATTGAATGCAATTTGCATTATTATTTAAAGTTCGTTAGGCTCATGTTTGTGAATTAATATATATTTTTGCTAATGTTTATCTATTTTTAGCGACTTTTACATAGTTATAAAAATAAATACAGGGGTGTTCAATAATGAAGAAAAATAAAGTTATGGATTGGACGACCTTTATAGGATCATCGGTTATTTTACTGATTGCAGTAATTCCTATGATGGTCTTTCCTAAAGCAAGTCAAGAAGTGATTACTAAAATGAACGATGCCGTTTCTAGTGCATTAGGTTCAGTTTATTTGCTTATCGGACTCGCTATTTTAATATTTGTTTTATACATAGCCTTTGGTAAGTACGGTAATGTAACTTTAGGTAAAGCGACAGATAAGCCCGAGTTTAATAATTTTAGTTGGGCTGCCATGCTGTTTTGTGCCGGTATTGCGTCTGATATTCTATATTGGGGTATTATCGAGTGGGCATTCTATTATCAAGATCCGCCACATGGTGGTAAAGGTATGACAGATAGTGCGCTTAATTATGCAACGATGTATGGTATGTTCCATTGGGGACCGATTGCATGGGCGACCTTTGTACTACCAGCGCTGTGTATTGGTTACTTATTATTCGTGAAGAAGAAACCTATTTATAAAGTAAGCCAAACGTTACGTCCAATATTAAAAGGGCAAACAGATGGTCTTGTAGGTAAGATTGTCGATATTATATTCATTTTTGGATTATTAGGTGGTGCAGCTACATCATTAGCACTTGGTGTACCAATGATTACAGCAGGGATAGAGCGCTTGACTGGTATCGATGGTGATAATATGTTAATGCGTGGTGCGATACTGTTTTTAGTAACTGCTATCTTTGCTTATAGTTCATATTCTGGATTGAAAAAAGGTATAAAAGTATTAAGTGATTGGAACGTTATTTTGTCATTTGTATTACTTGGATTTGTGTTAATTGTTGGACCAACGGTATTTATTATGGAAACGACAATTACAAGTATGGGTAATATGATTAAGAACTTTTTCGAAATGGCTACTTGGTTAGAACCATTTGGCGGTATTAGTGGCCGTAAAGAAACGAACTTCCCACAACAGTGGACAATATTCTATTGGTCATGGTGGATTGTTTATGCACCATTTATTGGATTGTTTATCGCACGTATTTCCAAAGGTCGTACGTTAAAAGAAGTAGTTTTAGGTACAATTATCTATGGTACATTAGGATGTATGTTGTTCTTCGGTATTTTTGGTAACTATGCTGTGTTTTTACAAATTAGTGGACAATTTGATGTGATCCAAAATCTGAATACACATGGTACGGAAGCTACAATCATAGAGGTATTGCATCAATTACCGTTCCATAATATTATCATTGTATTATTTATGCTTTCGGCAGTGCTGTTCTTAGCGACAACATTTGATTCTGGATCATATATCTTAGCAGCAGCATCTCAGAAAAAAGTAATTGGTGAACCATTAAAAGCAAACCGTCTTTATTGGGCGTTTGCGTTATGTTTATTACCATTTGCGCTTATGTTAGTCGGTGGCGAGAGAGCGTTAGAAGTACTGAAAACAGCAGCCTTATTGGCGAGTGTGCCAGTACTTGTAGTCTTTGTTATGATGATGGTCGCATTTATGCGGACACTTAATGAGGACCGACTTAAACTAGAAAGTCGGGCAGACAAGTATAGAGAGGTCGAGCGACGTTCATTGCGTATCACACAAGTTAGAGAACAAAAAGAAGACGATAATTTGTAATTTTAAATAAAAGCTGAGACAAGTACGATGTCTCAGCTTTTTTATGCTTTAACTTAAGGTTGAATTGTCATGCTTATTTGCTAAATAAAAAAGCGACCGTTTGAAATTTAACTTCACACGGACGCTTTTTGAAATTCTGTTGATTTTGGGCTAACTATCTTACACATATTTAATCTTCTTTGTAATTATTTTCAGGTATTGGGAAGTATTTAAATATTTCTCCGCTTTCCAATGCATCACTTAAATGATCTAACCATTCGTAATAAGGTAACGTGTCGATGAGTTGCTGTTTCGTTTCGTTTGCCTCAGTTTTAATAGCGGCATCTGTACTTTCGTCATTAATAATTTTGTTTAGTATCGCAACGGCATCATGGACAGCTTCGGCATTAATTACGATTTCCCGACGCCATTTGCGTGTAAAGAAATTGCTAAAGAAGTTAAAGAAATCTTTTTCTGCAATAAAATGTTGTTTTCTACTACCGCGTGTAAATTGTTGCTTAACGATATCAAATTCTTGGAGTCTTTTGACCCCAGCACTCATGCTTGGTTTACTCATTTGTAATTGTTCACGCATCTCATCGAGTGTCATGCTATCTTCGAAGAGCATAGTACCAAATAAATTACCAACACTTCTGTTGATACCATATAAATCCATTGTTTCACCAATCGCATTGATAACAATATCTTTTGCTTCGTCTAATTGATGTTCAGGGTTGTTTGAATGTGCCATGTAGTACACCTCCGACCAAATATTTTATTGTGAATTCAAATTATAGCAGGTTAACGAACAGAATTTAAGTAGCGCTTTGTTTCTGAAGTTATGAGCCAATTGAAATTTGAACTGGTTTGACACGCTTTCGTTTACTATGCTAACATAAACTCTATAAAATTCGTTAAATAAAAATTTAACAAACTTAACGGAGGTAATTTTAATGGAACTTGTAAATCAATTGTCTCGTCGTCAATACATTGATGGTGAGTGGGTAGATAGCTCGAATCAAGCAACAAGAAAAATTATTAATCCATTTAACCAAGAAGTCATATTTGAAGTAGCAGAAGGTACTGATGAGGATAGTGAACGTGCGATATTAGCTGCACGTCGTGCTTTTGAAAAAGGTGAATGGTCATTAGAAACAAGTGAAAATAGAGGCAAAAAAGTACGTGCTATTGCCGATTTAATTGTGACACATCGTGAAGAATTAGCGAGACTTGAAACATTAGATACAGGTAAAACATTAGAAGAATCTTACGCAGATATGGATGATATTGCGAACGTATTTAACTATTTTGCAGGTTTGGCAGATAAAGATGGTGGAGAATTGATAGATTCTCCAATCCCAAATACAGAAAGCAAAGTAATAAAAGAACCGATTGGAGTTGTAACTCAAATTACGCCATGGAATTATCCTTTACTGCAAGCTTCATGGAAACTTGCACCTGCATTGGCAACAGGTTGTTCGCTTGTTATGAAACCAAGTGAAATCACGCCGTTAACAACAATTCGTGTATTTGAATTAATGGAAGAAGTTGGCTTCCCTAAAGGTGTGATTAATTTAGTATTAGGAAAAGGATCTGAAGTTGGTGAACCGTTATCTGCACATAAAGAAGTGGATTTAGTGTCATTTACTGGTGGCATAAAAACTGGTAAACACATTATGAAACAAGCAGCAGATCATGTTACAGATGTAGCGTTAGAACTTGGCGGTAAAAACCCAAATGTCATTTTTGACGATGCCGATTTTGACTTAGCAGTAGATCAAGCATTAAATGGCGGATTCTTCCATGCAGGTCAAGTATGCTCTGCTGGCGCAAGAATTATCGTGCATAACGATATTAAAGAAAAATTCGAAGCAGCCCTTATTGAAAGAGTTAAAAATATTAAATTAGGTAATGGTTTTGACTCAGAAACGGAAATGGGACCTGTGATTTCAGCTGAACATAGAGAAAAAATTGAAAATTATATGGAAATTGCAAAAGCTGAAAATGCAACGATTGCTATTGGTGGTAAACGTCCTGAACGTGAAGACCTACAAGATGGGTTCTTCTTTGAACCAACTGTAATTACAAACTGTGATACTTCTATGAGAATTGTTCAAGAGGAAGTATTTGGACCAGTTGTAACAATTGAAGGTTTTTCAACTGAAGCAGAAGCCATAGAACTTGCGAACGATTCCATTTACGGTCTGGCTGGCGGTGTCTTTACACAAGATATAGGCAAAGCTGAACGCGTCGTTAATAAATTGAAGATGGGAACAGTTTGGATTAATGATTTCCATCCATACTTTGCTCAAGCACCTTGGGGCGGCTATAAACAATCCGGTATTGGTAGAGAGCTTGGTAAAGAAGGTCTAGCTGAATATCAAGTAGAGAAACATATATTACGTAATACAAACCCAGAACCAGTTAATTGGTTTGGTAAAGCATAATATAGATTTTTAAATAAGAGAATGAACGTATATAAATTAGAGGAGGCAGTATCACAATGAAGCAATCATACGATTATATCATTATAGGTGGTGGAAGTGCTGGGTCAGTACTTGGTAGCCGTATAAGTGAAGATGTATCGAATAACGTACTTGTATTGGAAGCTGGACGTAGTGATTATCCATGGGACTTATTAATACAGATGCCTGCAGCATTAATGTATCCAGCTGGAAATAAATTATACGATTGGATTTATGAAACGACACCTGAGCCACATATGGATGGACGTAAAGTCGGTCATGCACGTGGTAAAGTTCTAGGTGGTTCAAGTTCGATTAACGGTATGATTTATCAAAGAGGTAACCCAATGGACTATGAAAAATGGGCGAAGCCTGAAGGCATGGATTCATGGGATTACGCACATTGTTTACCGTATTTTAAACGCTTAGAAAAAACATTCGGTGCAACAAAAGATGATCAATTCCGTGGACATCACGGACCAATTAAACTAAGAAGAGGTCCAGCTGATAATCCGTTATTCCAGGCTTTCTTCGATGCAGGTGTTGAAGCAGGTTATAATAAAACACCAGATGTAAATGGATTCCGTCAAGAAGGATTTGGACCATTTGATAGTCAAGTACATAATGGTCGTCGTGTTTCTGCATCTAGAGCATATTTACATCCAGCGATGAAACGTAAGAATTTAGAAGTGCAAACACGTGCATTTGTGACGAAATTAAATTTTGAAGGTAACAAAGTAACGGGTGTTACATTTAAGAAAAATGGTAGAGAACATACAGTAAATGCGAAAGAGGTTATCCTATCAGGTGGTGCAATTAACTCCCCGCAATTACTACAATTATCAGGTATCGGTGATTCAGAACATTTACGTTCATTAGGTATTGAACCACGTATTCACTTACCAGGTGTTGGTGAAAATTTTGAAGACCATTTAGAAGTTTATGTGCAACATGCATGTAAAGAACCTGTTTCAATGCAACCAAGTTTAAATAAATTAAAAATGCCATTCATAGGATTACAATGGATTTTCGGACGTAAAGGTGCTGCAGCATCAAACCATTTCGAAGGTGGTGGCTTTGTACGTTCAAATGAAGATGTAGATTATCCAAACTTAATGTTCCACTTCTTACCAATTGCGGTAAGATACGATGGTACGAAAGCGCCAGCTGCACATGGTTATCAAGTGCATGTAGGACCAATGTACTCAAATTCTCGTGGACATTTAAAAATCAAATCAAAAGATCCATTTGTTAAGCCAGATTTTGTGTTTAACTACTTATCTACAGAAGAAGATAAACGTGAATGGGTGGAAGCAATTAAAGTAGCTAGAAATATCTTAGGCCAAAAAGCATTAGACCCTTATAATGGAGGAGAAATCTCTCCTGGACCTGAAGTGCAAACAGATGAAGAAATTATTGAATGGGTAAAACGCGATGGTGAAACAGCATTGCATCCATCTTGTAGCTGTAGAATGGGACCAGCTTCAGATGAAATGTCAGTCGTAGATCCAGAAACGTTCAAAGTACATGGCATGGAAAATCTACGTGTTGTAGACGCATCTGTTATGCCACGTACAACAAATGGTAACATTCATTCACCTGTATTAATGATGGCTGAGAAAGCATCAGACATCATTCGTGGTAAAAAACCATTAGATCCAGAATATATTGATTTCTATCGTCATGGTGTACATGATAAAGATGCGGGTACTATAAAGTAATGTTTGATTATGATATTTTAAAATAAATGAAATAGATATAGAGGTAAGGCATGTATTTGTTATTATCTCTGACTGCCGACAAAGGCTTAGACTTTGTTGGCAGTTTTTTTGTGCACGTCCGACTAACATTGCCTTTTTTGATACTTAAAGCTTTTACGAGTTCATTTTCGACAGACGCACGCATAACGCGCTGTTACGTAATATGAGAGATATTATTTATCGGGGAGACTTGGTTAAATCTATGGTGGTTGAATGACTTTTATACACCACAAATATTACAAGGAAGTATCATTTAATTTTGTTATAACGAGTAAAATAAACCATAAACAAAGTAGGGATACCCAATGGAATTGAGAACACTTAGATATTTTTGTACAGTTGCTGAAGAACATGCGATTTCAAAAGCGGCAACGGTACTAAACATTACGCAACCTACATTAAGTAGACAAATGCATGACTTAGAATTAGAACTAGGGGTAGAGCTCTTTTATCGAGAAAATAAAGGTATTATGCTTACAGAAGAAGGCATATTTTTAAAAAATAGAGCAGAAGAGATATTGTCATTAACGAATCAGACGCAACAAGAATTTGAAAATAAAAAACAACAAGCGTTGAGTGGACATATTACGATAGGATGTGTAGAAGCGGATAATTCTGACACGCTTGCCATGATATTAGAAGAGATGGTGAGAGAACATCCTTTAATCAATTTTCATATCGTAAGTGGTATAGGCAGTGAAATCAGTGAGCGTCTTGATAATGGATTATTGGATATTGCGATTTTAATAGAACCCATTGCAATGGAAAAATATGAGCAAGTACCTTTACCGAGACCAGAGCGTTGGGGTTTGCTTGTTTCTGAAGATTCTCCATTTAGAGGGCAATCCTCAATGCATCCTGGAGATTTGAAAAAACAAAATTATTAATGTCTAGAAGACCAGAAAATCAAAAAATGATTTCAGAATGGCGTCAAATAGCAGTCAATGACTTGCAAGTGATTGGAACGTATAACTTAATATTTAATATTTTTTCATTGGTAAGAAATAATGTCGGTTCAGCTGTTGTGATTGAAGGTGTAACATCGAATAGAAATTTAGATAATTTAGCTTTTATTCCATTTAAACCAGAACTTTACACACATTGTGTTTTAGTATGGAAGAAAAGTAGAATACAAACACCCGAAAGTGTTAGAATTTAAATATAAAGAGGACCAATCCATACTAAGGATTAGTCCTCTTTTTTGAGATTGGGGATTTATGACCCAGACGCTTTATTTTCAGAATGAGTATTTTTGTTACTAATTATTTCTAATTTAATAGGCTAGTTGTTATTTTTAGTAATTAAATCGGAAATTGCTTTAGACGCTTGTCCATTTTCTAATGAACAAAAGTCATCATAAAACTGATTGATTTTGTCCTTGTAATCTATTGAAACTTGATCTAGATTTTTTAGATCTTCTGTTAATTGGTATGGATCTTGGTGAATAGGTCCAGGTAAATCATTGTGATAGTCTAAATAGAATCCGCGTAAATCTTGACCGTATTTATCTAAATCATAAGCAAAGAAGAATTGAGGACGTTTCAATACACCGTAATCAAACATGACGGATGAATAGTCTGTGATAAGGCAATCTGAAATTAAATATAATTCAGAGATATCACTGTAGTTTGAAACATCAATGGCAAAATCTTCATAACCACGTAAATCTAAGGCATTAGAAATGAGATAATGCATTCTCAATAGTACAACATAGTCATCGCCAAGTTGTGCTTGTAAATTATCTAAATCAATTTGTAGATTAAATAAATATTTACCTTTTTTCACAAATTCATCATCTCTCCAAGTTGGCGCATACATGATGACTTTTTTATCTGCAGGTAAGTTTAAATTTTCTTTAATTTCTTGGATATATGATTTGTCATTTGCATGGTTAACTAATACATCATTTCTAGGATAACCAATTTCAAGTAGTTGTTCAGGTTTCATCCAAAATGCAGTCTCGAAAATTTTAGAAGAATATCTATTTGGTGACACTAAATAATCCCAACGGCTTGTTTCTTCTCTGAAATTACGTTTATAGTTATCCGTTGTAGTTCCTGGCATACGAATGACTTTCATATCATTTGCTAATCGTTTTAATGGTGTGCCGTGCCAATTTTGTATATAAACTTGGTTTGGTTTTTTATTCAGATAAAGCGGTAATCTCGCGTTAGACACCCAGTATTTAGCTTTTGAATATGCTTCATAGTAAGCTTTAGAGCCTTTTTTAACTTTTTTAGCTGAGCCAGGAATTTGTACTTTAGAAGGGTTTTTAAAGACCCATATAAATTCATAATTCGGATGGCGTTTCATCATATATTCGTAAATATATTTCGGGCTATCACTGTAATTTTTACCAGCAAATGCTTCAAATACAATCGTATTTGGACTCACTTTATCTTCACTATCTGTTAATTGGTATAATGCACGATTTTTATTTTTTCTACGTAACAAGATACTTTTTACTAAACGTGCTTTTTTTCTAAGTTTATTTATTTTAAAAGCGGATTTACGTTTATTCACCATGAGCATCAATGACTCTAATATAAAGAGTGGTTTCTCATTTTTGAAAAGCGTCGGAATTAATTCTCTTGTCACTTTTGGAAGCAATTCACTGTTATGTTTATAACGCTCAGGGGTTTTTCTTGATGATGGTTCGAATGAATGTTTGTAAATATTTTTCATTTTATTTTTTATGAAAACTTTATTTTCTTTTAAAGGCGCACGTTGAACAGAATCAGAGAAACTATATACATAATCGTTGAACGTAATGCCAAAATCTTGTTTAGACAGTGCTGGTTTCACAAACGGGTCATAGATTTCCCCTTTAATATAGAAAGGAAAGCGACTGACACGCACGAATCCATTGGCATATTTAATAAATTCTAAAATAAAGGACCAATCTACAAAGACGTTCAAGTCTTCATTAAATTGTAAGTTATGGCCACGTGCAATTGCAGTTTTGAAAACAATATTACATGCAGTTTGCTTTCTTAAAAATTGATTAGAATGTGTTTTAGTATTTAAATATTGAGTACGCACTAAATTTTGGTCAACGTATTGAGGTATATCCAACGTGAACCCATGGATAGGCGCAATTAACGCATCGAATCGATTTAGTTTCTTCATATAAAATGATAATGCATAGGATGCCAAATAATCATCAGAATCAATAAAGATAAAGTAAGGAGATTCAACTTCTTTCAAGCCCATGTTTCTAGCATGCGCATGTCCTGTATTTTCTGGTAAATCAATTGCTTTAATTGGAATATCCCAATCTTTAAGTATTTGTGTTGCAAGTGGTTTCGATTGATCTGTTGAACCGTCATTTACTAAGATGAGTTCAAAATCTTGGAATCTTTGTTTTTTAAGGCTTATTAAACATCTTTCGATATAATCTTCTGAATTGTAATAAGTCACTATGACTGATATAGACTTCATTGTGTTCCCTCTTTTTACTTAAATTTTCTCACTATCTTCTATATAAGGTAAAATATTAACAAACTTTGTTTTATCTTTTCAACTTTGAAATCAAATTTTTTTGATTATTATGTGCATAAAACGTACGAATAATAATATATTATTATTTATAAGCATATATTATTTCTAAAGCATATATTGTAGCATGGTTATGTAGTATAAAGAAAAGCAAAAGACTTCAACTTATAGGTAAAATACATTATTTACTTTTATTATATTAAAGCATAGTTAGTAGTTTTGGAAATGTATATAAAAATATTAAAGACAGGGGATGATTATCATGACAATAAGATGTGCTAAAGATAATGAATTGAAACTCATTAACAAAATTATACCAAAGTTATTCAAAGAAGCGATGATGGTGAATTTTGATTTATCAGATGCGTCATTGCGGGATATGTCAAATCAATTGCTATTGCAAGGTGCAAAATATTATGTGTTGATTGAAGAAAACATATGCAAAGGGTTTGTGCTTATTGATAAAAAAACAGATTACCTTGAACAACAAGATTATGGTTTTATCTATGAGTTATATGTCTTTGAAGGTTATAGAAGACAGGGTGTTGCTAAAAAGTTAATATATTTTGTTAATGACTTTTTTAAAAGCCAGCATATTGGTGAAGTTAGGTTAAATGTAAATGTACAGAATAAAGCTAGGTTATTATATGAAAAAGTTGGTTTTCAAGAGAGAAATATTACAATGTCTATGAAAGTAGTAGAATAATTTTTTTGAATATTTGCTATTTTTAAAAACTTTATTTTTCTTTTAATAGCAAGGGTTTTAGACATTATTAGTAATAAAGGTAAATTTAATAATCAAAAATATTTTTGACAGCGTTTTCATTTAGCGTTAAGTTTTTCTATATTTACCAATGTTGTAAACAAGTGGGGGAAATTAAAAAATGAAAAACTATCGTTATTTTATCATTACGATGATTATTATTATGACAATGATCAACTATGTCGATCGTGGCGCTATTTCCTATGCTCAAGAAGATATTATTAACGAATTTGGTTTCGATAATATCGCTTGGGGATCAATATTAGGTTATTTTGGATATGGTTATATGCTTGGTTCATTGTTTGGAGGGGTTACAGCAGATAAAAAGGGGCCAAAATTTGTTTGGTTAATTGCTGGTACACTTTGGTCATTATTTGAAATAGGTATGGCATTTGCTGGTGAGATAGGCATGGCTTTATTTGGCGGTTCTGCATTAGCTGGGTTTGGCTTATTAAGAGTACTATTTGGTGTATCTGAAGGTCCAATATTTTCGACAATCAGTAAGACCAATGCAAACTGGGCAGCACCGAGAGAACGCGGTTTATTATCAGCTTTAGGTTTAATTGGTGTACCACTGGGTGCGATAATCACAGCACCGATTGTTTCTGGTTTCTTAGTTATTTCAACTTGGCGCGTGCTTTTTGTAATTTTAGGTTTATTAGGTCTCGTATGGATTATTATTTGGTATAAAGTATTTACCGATTATCCTGAAGATAATAAACATGTTTCTCAGGAAGAAATTGAAAGTATTCGATCCACAGAAGAAACGGTTCATGGTGAAAAAACAGTTGAAACTGAGCACAATGCACATGAAAAATGGTATCACTTTTTCAAAAGTCCGACACTTATCTTTAATATGGTTGGTTATTTTGGTTTTCAATACATAAACTTTTTGATTTTAACTTGGACACCAAAGTATTTACAAGACGAGTATCATTTTGAGATTCACTCATTGTGGTATCTTGGTATGATTCCCTGGATAGGTGCTTGTTTTACAGCATATTTCGGTGGAAGATTATCAGATTGGTTACGTGTGAAAACAGGCAGTCTAAGAATTGCACGATCAGGTTTAGCGATATTTGGAATGACTTTGGCAGCGATTTGTTTTTTAATTATCCCAACAACCAATCAAATTGGCTGGATAATGTTCCTAATGATGCTAGGTAATGCCTGTATATTCTTGCCAAATGCTGTTTATTGGTCTGTCATTATTGATACAGCACCGAAGAAAACTGGGACGTATGGCGGTATTACGCATTTCTTTGTTAACTCTGCAACGATTATAGCGCCAACGTTAACAGGTATACTTGTAACATCATATGGATATTCATCAATGTTTATATCTGCAGTAGTAGCGGCAGTCATCGGTATTATTGCGATGTGCTTTGTTAAACCAGGTATTAAAAAAATGAAACCAACTTCATAAATCAAATTTATGTAAGTTACATGGATATATTCCAAATCCTTTAAAGAAGTATTACTTATAAAATAAAGCTACGAGTATAAATGACCATCATTTTAATATGAGGTTCATTTATACTCGCTTTTTTTATTTTTACTCAAAGTAAATAGTGTGGGGCGTTTGAGGTGAAATATTTTTTGTTCCTAATTATAAGCAAATGATTTGTAATTATAGTTAAATTGAGTATAATTTGATTTTATTAAAAATGATTAAGGAGAAATAACAAATGATAAATAATAATTTTGAAGAAATTTTAATGAATAGAAAGTCTGTAAAAGTATTTGATGAACAAGTGAAAATACCGAAAGCAGAAATGGATGAAATGATTAAAAAAGCAACGACAGCACCATCATCAGTTAATATGCAACCGTGGAGATTCTTAGTAGTCGAAAGTGATGAAGGTAAAGACACATTACGTCCGCTCATTCGTTTTAACACACGTCAAAATGATTCATCAGCGGCTATGGTCGTTATTTTTGGTGATATGAAGAGTCAAACAAATGCCGAAGAAATTTATGGTAATGCAGTTAAACATGATTTAATGCCGGAAGAAGTAAAACAAGAAATGTTAGAAAAAGTCATACCATTATATGATAATGCACCAAAAGAACAAATGAATGACATTGTGAAGATTGATAGTAGTTTAGCCGCAATGCAATTTATGCTTGTTGCGAAAGCCCATGGATATGATACAAATCCAATTGGCGGATTTGAAAGTGATCAAATCGCAGATGCATTTGGTATAGATTCAGAACGCTATGTACCCGTAGTAATTGTTGCGATTGGTAAAGCTAAAAATCCAGCCCATGGTTCTTATAGATTACCAACAGAAACAGTGACTAAATACGTTTAATATATAGTGAAAGACATTTTTTAATATTGAAAAATGTCTTTTTTATTTCTTTATAAAAAATAGTATTCGATTTTACAACTCTATTGATATATTGACTTATCAAATTTATAATAAAATTTAATGAGTATTGATAAGGGTTATGAAATATGTGGAAATATGGGATTATTTTGTGTTTTTTGTTTTCGTGTTTTTTAGTTTTGTGTGTAGGTTGTTTAAATGAAAAAGATAAATTAACGCAAACGTTATCTTTTTATGCAGTAGGCGATAATTTAATCCATCCAGTCGTTTATCAGGATGCTTTGCAAGATAATGGACAGTTCAATTTTGAGTCAATGTATGACAATTTAAAAGATGAAGTTCAATCAACAGATGTATCATACATCAATCAAGAGTCGCCACTTGGTGGTGATGAACGCGGTTTGTCAAGATTTAAACGATTTAATACGCCAGAGGCAATCGCACAAAACATAGTACATACTGGATTTAATGTGGTTAATGGAGCTAATAATCATGCTTTAGATTAAGGAACTGCTAGTTTAGAAAATGAAATCCGCGTTTGGAAGCAATTTAAGTCCGTGTTTTATTTCGGAACGTTTGATTCGCCAAAGCAACATGATACGATTCCTGTAATTGAGAAAAATGGAATTAAAATGGCAATGCTGAGTTATACATATGGAACAAATGATATTCCTAGAGAAAAACCATATCAAATCAATTATTTTGATAAGGCACAAATCAAAAAAGATATCGCAAGCGCAAAAGAAAAAAGTGATGCAGTTATCGTCTCCGCACATTGGGGTAATGAAGGTAAGACTAAACCCAATGAGACGCAACAACAGTATGCCAAAGTGTTTGCTGATGCGGGTGCAGATGTCGTATTAGGCACACATCCACATGTGATACAGCCAGTTAAATGGAAATCATTGGTGACACATTATGAAAATGGGGAACCTTATTTAAAGGCAACTCCTCAAAATTTTAAAATGTATAAATTAGATCATTATAAAGATGAGCAGGCACAATATCATGCTTTAAATGATAAAAAAGGCATGCAAGTATCACGTCAGAGACTTGTAGATATTACGAAAGATGTAATTGATAAACAATATCTGGATGAAAAGAGTTACTAGTATGTTGCGTAAATAAATATATAAAAGTGCAAAAGCGCCCTCTCGTTACTACACAGTATTGAAGTGTAACAACGAAAGGGCGATTTTTAACACGTTATTGTTCAACTTTTTTTGCTAAATCTGTAATGTATTTAAAGAAGGCATCGTGTTCCACATCATCGACGACTGAAATTGTTCTGCCACGTACATCATCTATATACGTTTGCCCCTGACTAGGCCCTTCTGTATAAACACTAGCATTGACCGAATGTTGCTGTACCAATTCAGGTTTACCTACATATGCAGTTGTTAGTACATCCCATAAGAAATAAGTAGAATTCGTTTGGAAATGTGTTAATGGAGGTACAGCAGCATAACTGACTCCTAAGAAATCAACACCTGGATAATGTCGTTCGTTTGCCCAAGTTTGTCTAATATCCCATGTCAGTGGTACACGATTTGTACTTTCTAATGCGACTATGTCTATTTTTATATTTCTATCAAAGACGGTTTTAACAGATTCTGGATCCCAAAAAGCATTCCATTCTGCAGTACCATCGTGTTCAGGTTCTTCGACATTTCCTTTTTCTAAAAATGTACCACCCATCCATACTAAACGTTCAATTTTATTAATAATTGTAGGCTCAACTGTTACGGCTTTAGCTAAATCCGTTAATGGGCCAGTAAATAATAAAGTCACTGGAGCATGACTCTTTTGTAATTTTTCAATAATATCTTCATAAGCATCGTGTTCAAGTAAATTTGAATGGCTTTGATTAGCTTCGTTTAAAATAGGTAAAGCGTCCATAAAAAATGCATGCATACGCCAATCTTTAGGGAATGGATTTTTTCCGCGTTGTTTCGAAGCGGCGACATGAATCGGTTGCTTGCTAAAGCGATTAATGATTTTTTGAGATGCACTTGCTGCAGGTTCAACATAGCTATCAGCACCAATTGCACTCACACCAATGAGTGATACATCCTCCATTTGTAGTAACAGAAATAGAGAAATTAAATCATCGACGCCACCGTCATGGTTAAAATATATTTGTTTCATAAAATATCCTCCGTTTCATTTTGTAAATCTATTATATCAAAAGTGAATCAGAGTCATATCGTGTTGAGAAAGAAGCGGCGTCTTTAAGATATCATGTTGGAATTTATTGCCTTAAATACTTATATAAATACTAAAAGATTGAAGTGTGTGTTTACGATACGGCATTAGATGAATGTCTATAATTAAAATGGCATTTAATAAATTCGCGAAATCATTTTAAAATTTATTGATTTTGAAAATTAAAAAATAATAAATTATAACTTATAAGTGTTTATAAGTTAATATATAGGTTATGCTATATAAATAGAAACAATTTAAGGGGTGTTTTTATTTGTGAAATTTAAAAAAGAGAAAGTTAACAGAGTAGATTCTGATCAAGCCAAAAAAGGTGTTGTAGCCACAGGGATTGGTAATGCAATAGAATGGTTTGATTTTGGTTTATATGCACAATTAGCTGTGATATTAAGTGCAAATTTCTTTGGGAATTTACCTCAAGAGATGCAAATTGTTTCAACATTTGCAGTATTTGCCTTTGCTTTTATAGTGAGACCAATCGGTGGTATATTTTTCAGTCACTTAGGGGACAAATATGGACGGAAAATTGTATTATCGACAACGATATTACTTATGGCAGCATCGACATTGATGCTCGGGCTGTTACCTACACAAGATCAAATTGGTATTTGGGCACCTATATTATTACTTGTTGTTCGTATGATTCAGTCATTTTCAACAGGTGGGGAATACGCAGGTGCAATGACTTATATTGCAGAAACAGCTCCTGATAAGACACGCGGTAAATTAGGTAGTGGATTAGAAATTGGTACACTTGCTGGAAATATTATGGCTGCTATTTTAGCGGGGCTGATGTATTCATTATTAAGTGATCAACAAATGGCTGATTGGGGCTGGAGAATTCCATTCATCCTTGCTGCACCATTAGGTATTATTGGTATTATCTTACGTTCAAGTTTAGATGAAAGCCCAGCTTATGAATCTACATTAGCAGAACAAGAAGAATTAGAATATTCATATTTAGATATTTTCAAATATTATTGGAAAGACGTCGTCGTTTGTTTTACAGGCGTAGCTTTCTTAAATGTTGCCAACTATATGGTACTTTCCTATATGCCATCATTCTTGAATTCAACAATCAACTTAGGTGGAACTATGGGATCCATATTGAGCACCATAACCATGTTAGTTATGATACCAGCAGTATTTTTCTTTGGTTGGTATAGTGATAAAGTTGGTAACAAACGTACCATTATATTTGGTTTAGCAGGATTTAGTTTATTCTCGGTGCTTGCATTTTGGTTAATGAGTATTCCAATGATTCCATTTGTAATACTTGGATTGTTTATCATTGCATTATTTATGTCAACATTTGAAGGTGTTATGCCATCCTTATTACCAAGTATGTTCCATACAAAGGTTAGGTTACGTACATTATCACTTGTTTATAATATTGGTGCTGCGGTATTTGGTGGTTTAACGCCATTTATACTTTCAACTTTAGTAGAAACGACAGGACAACAAATTGCACCATCTTATTACTTGATGTTTATTAATGTCGTTGGACTCATTATCTTCATAACAATGTTTAAATCTACCTCTAACAAATCACTCAGAGGTTCTTATCCAAATGTCGAAACGCAAGAGGATTATGATCATGTAGTGAAAAATCCTAAAGATGCTTTATGGTGGGAAGATGAAGTTAGAAAAGATTAAATATATTTAAGTAGTTGTCATTATCAAAAATGGCAACTACTTTTTATTTTTGAAAAATTTAAGCTCAACCTACTGTGAAGGACTACATTGAGTATAATTATATTTTTATACAATTAACAAATATAATATTTATTATTAAAAAAGATGTATAAATTGTTAGAATTTTAGAATTAGTTAATTAATTATATATATATATTGTGCTATTATAAAAGAAATTAAAACTTAAGGGGAGGTAGAACGATATGTCTAAGACAGTGAAGATTGTTATAGCAGTCGTTATTGGGGTACTACTGATTTGTGGCATTGGGGGAGCAGCAGCGTATTATTTCACAAAGAACACACCTAAAAATACGTATTTACTAAGTGAACAGGAAACAGCAAAGCAAATGAAAGCGTATGGTGAAGACAGGTTTGAAAATGAATTTGAATTTCAAGATAAGATGAAAGATGAGTCGTATTTAATTAATTTAAATGCAAGTGCAGATGTACCAGAAGCACTACTCAAATCATCGGATATACCAAAATCTGTTGCAGATGCTTCGAAGTTAGGATTTAAATTGGGACATGATCCGGATAAAGAGCATTCAGTTATAGCTTTAACACCTACAGTTGCAGATAATGAAATTGGGGAATTTCAATGGGCTGCCGATAAGCAAAATCAATATTATGCAGCTCCAATTTTAGATGATGTTTACAAAGCGAAGAATAATGAACTTGTCGATGTGTATAAAAAAATCACTGGGGAAACATCGAGTGTTGAAGGGACAAATAATGGCATTACAAATGACTCATTAAATTTAAATTCGTTGTTATCTGGTACACAAATATCTCAAGATAATATTGATGAAATTAGCAAGAAATATAGTGAAGTGATTACAGATAAATTAGACGATGATAATTTTGAAAAAGACGATGTAACAATTAAGGTCAATGGTGAGGATAAAGATGTTAAAAAAGTAACAATGAATGTAAGTAAAGGTGAAACAAAAGCCATTTTAACAGACATTTTAGAAAAAGCTAAAAAAGACAAAGATATTAAAGCGATTGCAGAAGATCAATTTAATGCGAAAGACTATAAAAAACAATTAGATGATATATTAAAAGAAGTAAAAGATACAGATAAAGCAGAATTTCCAAGTGTGAAATCAGTTATATGGGAAGACGATAATCAGATTCTTAAACGTAATTTAACGATGAAAGATGAAGACGGTTCAACAGTGAAATTAAATGGGACAAGTCAAGTTGATGATGATAACTTAATGATTGATTATAAATTAACAACAGATGATGACCAAGAAGTAGCACTGAAAGGTAAGTCGACTAAAAAAGACGATCAGTATAAAGATAACTACAAAGTAACTTTTGATAATGGTTACCGTAAGTCTGATGCAACTTTAACAAATACAGAATCACAAGATGGGGATAAACGTAACGACAAAGGTCAGATTGAAATCAATGCTAACTACGATAAAACAACGATTGATTTCAATAATAAATTAGACACAGACACTAAAAATAATACACAAAAACAAGAACTTTCATTATCAACAGATATCGATAATGAGACGGTCGTGATTAATATTAAAGGTGACACAAAACTTAAAGAAGACATTAAATTTAAAAAAGCAAATGCACAAGATTTAAATACAATGTCTGATAGTGACTTTAGAAAACTACAACGAGAAATATCTAACAACACTGAAGATATTGTAAAAGATATCGCAAAAGATATTAAAGATAAAAAATAAAGATAACTCATTTAAAAAGGTAATATATTAATGGAGAGAGGAGTGGTTAAATGAAAACAATTCAATTGTTTCGCATTTACCACTCTTTTCTATTAAAAAAATGGCATCTTTTTTTCTATTTGATTTTGATGATGTGTGCTTTTTTAACTGCCTTACTAGTCGTTCAGTACGTTAATCAAGATGATGCAAAGTTTAGAATAGGTATTGTTGATCACGATAATTCTGCGGAGACACAGCTCATACTCAATTCAATGGGAAATGGAACACATCTAGGTAAAGATATTCGTATTCAGCGTTACAATCAAAATCAAGCGCAAAAATTATTGAAAGCACAAAAATTAGAGGGATATTATGTTTTTGAAAAAGGTATGACAAAAACATTTTATAAACATGGTAATTTACCTATAGCTGTTTATACATATGATCAAACGTCAACTAAAAGTTTAGTTATTAATCAGTTGACTGATTCAGTTTATAGTCGCCTCATGTTATCGATGGGTGGAGGGTTAACCTACACGACATTATCACCAGAGGCCAATAAGGACGATAAGTTACAATTATTGACGGATTTATTATTTACCGGTTTAAATCGGACAGGCGGATTTGATTATCAATCGATACAAATATTTGATACATCGAGCTATTATGTAGTGACAGGTTATTTAGCCTCCATATTTATTTTTGCACTATCACTATTTTCAATTTTAAAAATGAACCAAGCTAAGGCATTAAAATCCAGATTACATATGTACCATTTTTCATTTGAAAAGCTAACATTAATTAGAAGTTTATTTACGCTATTTTATACTGGCGTGTGGACCTTGTTAGGATGCTTATGCATGATACAGATATTGCCCAATACTTTTGAGCCTTATAATTGGCCAACTGTAGTTATTCAATTAGTTTATTATATTCTAATGATTACAGGTTGGTTAACCATTATTGATTTGATCAGTTTCCGTTGGTTCAATATCGTACTGAAAATCATGCTTGCACTTATGGTTATTCTATTTTCTGGTCAAATTATACCAACGATATATTTCAAACATTTATTGAATGGCATGTTTAATGTGCAGCCATTTAGTTTTGTCACTAATCAAATGTTAGAGATTATATTAAATAATTATATCTTAGATACACCCATTACTTTCTATATGAGCTTTGTGATAACAGCTATTATATTATTGGTAATCATTGTTTGGAGGTATCGCCGATGATACAGTCCTTTATATTTATCATTATATTAAAACAGTGGAAGCAATTAGTGATTTTTTTTACTATTTTAACGTGTACGTTGTTATTGATATGGGCAGCTTATTCATCGCTGAATCAATCTTTTAAAATTCCAGTCGCAGTTCAAGATCAGGATCAATCCCAAGCTTCACATACATTAATTCAAAGTATTGAGAAGAACGACTTTGTTAAAGTTGAAAAGTTGGACCAAGAAGCAATATATCTGGATGAAAGTGTTAGCAAGAAAGAAGCGGTTGCAGCGATGCATATCCCTAAAGATTACAGTGATAAATTGAAAAATAATCAATTAAAATTGGCACTTACACTTTATGCAAGAGATGATTTTATTGGTGATATTACATTTGAAATGATTAGTCGTTCATTATATGAACAACAAATTCCGTATATTGTAAAAAAACATTTAGATGATGACGGTCAAGAGACGTCCTTAGAAAAGGTGTCCGATACATTAAATCAACACACGCCCAAATCAGCCATTGTTCACCATGTCTTAAACACCAATTCTGAGACGTCTATATCAATCAGCCTAGTGTTTGGCATTATCTTATTCGTTAGTAGTGTTCAAATCGTGTTGCATCAAAGGCTGAAACAAAATGGTCCGTTAACAAGACTTTTTATATTTCAATACAGTAAGTTGATACTTTTCACAACTTATATTTTGATTCATACACTCATTTTAATGCTTGTACTTGGCATAACAACATTCATATTTCAACAACAACTTTCATTTACGTTCTTTGCGAAATCATTAGTGATTATTATTGTGTATGAACTAGGGGTTTCATGGTTACTTTTCAAAATAAATACACTCAGTCATAGGCTCTTTATGGCAGTCATATTTGCCTTATTGATGGCGGTGTTATATATCTTTATACGATTATAGGAGTGATAAGATGATAGAATTAAAAAATTTAAGCAAGCACTATCGTAAAAAATGCATCTTTGAGTCCCTAGATATGACATTTGAAAATTTGCAATTAACCGTTTTATTAGGTGAAAACGGCGCTGGTAAATCCACATTATTAAGAATGATTGCCGGTTTAGAACAATTGACTAAAGGTGAAATACGTTATTTTGGAGAACAACTGTCAAAAAAGCAAAGACAAGATAAAATCGGTTATGTACCACAGGATATTGCACTATTTGAACATATGACAGTTAATGAAAATATTCGATGTTTTAAGGCGCTATGCAAAGCACCGTTATCCAATGTATTGATAGACGAGTATGCACGTCAACTCAATTTAAATGAGAGAACCATGACAATTTCTAATTTGTCTGGTGGTACGAAACGAAAGGTGAATGTTCTAATCGGTTTATTAAGTAATCCGCAAATATTAATTTTAGATGAACCTACAGTAGGTATAGATTTAAAATCCAGATTTGATATTCATAACCTTTTGAATACAATGAAGAGGGAACGACTCATTATATTAACGACACACCACTTAGATGAAGTTGAAGCATTAGCGGATCAAATTAAAGTAATTGGTAATGATCCATTCTATAGGGAAATTCTTGAAGATAAGCATTGGGCATTCGAAGTATATAATAATAAATAGAGATGATGAACCACAACCATTCATGGAGAACCCCCGTGATGATGGATGTGGTTTTAATTATTTTGTATATAATGAGGTGAAAAAGAAGAAACATAAATTAATACAATAATAACAACGTTGTTATTATGCGATAAATAATTTATAATGAGTAATTGTGAATTCGCTTTCATTATTTTTAAGGGATTGGGGGAACACGAATTTGTCATTTTTAGGGGAACATTTGCCGCTCATATAGCTTGTTATTGGTGTAGGAGTATTACTATTTTTAAACATTAAATTGAAGATTAATAGTATCCTATCGCTCATATTCGCAGCGGTGCTTGTAGGATTTATGAATGGCATGAAGCCGTTAGCAATTTTTAGATACAATTAAGGAAGGATTAGGATCTGCATTAGGGAGTCTCGCATTAATTATTGGGTTTGGTGCAGTACTTGGTAAATTAATGGTAGATTCTGGCGCAGCACAACGTATCGCTTCAACACTTATAGAAAGGTTTGGTGCTAAATATGTTCAATGGGCTTTAATTATCATCGGTGCTGTATTTGGTATTTCTGTATTTTATGAAGTAGCATTTATGATTTTAGCACCGTTAGTCATCAGTATTGCTGTTGAAGCTAAGACACCATTTATGAAATTGGCGATTACAATGGTTGCAGCGACAACTTTATCACACAGTATTTTCCCGCCACAAGCAGGGCCCACAGCACTCGTAGATGCTTACAATGCGGATATGGGAATGGTTTATATTTTGGGGATGATCGTCTTTATTCCTAGTGTGATTATTGCGGGTATTATATTGCCGAGATTCATGAAGCACATAGATTATCCTATACCACCATTATTACAAAAAAGAAAAAATTTTACAGACAGTGAAATGCCTAGTTTTGGTTTGAGTTTATTTGTACCATTAATACCAGCTATTCTAATTTCAATATCAACCATACTCAGTTTATTTATTACCGAAGACACGATATTACATGAAATCGTATCATTTATTGGAAGTGTGGAAATCAGTCTTATCATTGCTATTATTACTGCGATTGTTATGTTTGGACTTAGAAAAGGTAAAGATATGGATACAATGATGAAATCATTTGAAACAGGTCTAAAAGGTGTTGCAACTATTATATTCATTGTCGGAGCGGGTGGCGCTTTTAAGGAAATCATTTTAGAAGCACATGTTGGAGATTATATTGCAGATATCATGAAAGGTAACAATATCTCTCCACTTATTATGGCTTGGTTAATTACAGCGCTGATCCGTATTGCGACGGGTCAAGGTGTTGTTTCAGCAATTACTGCTGCAGGTATCGTTGGTCCGTTGATACCCACTTTTGATGTCAGCCCTGTGCTTATGGTATTAGCTACAGCTGTAGGTAGTAATATCATTACTCATGTTAATGATGCATCATTTTGGTTATTCAAAGAATATTTTAATATTTCTATTAAGGATACATTTAAGACATGGGGTGCGTTGTTATTAACGACATCTGTAACAGGATTAATGGTTGTCTTAATTCTGGATCTATTTATTTAAAATAATAAAGTAAAATAACAATGATTCATATTTGTGTAACATCATAAAAAGCATTATTTGCAAAGTATTTAAAGATATTTTTGTAAATAATGCTTTATTTTAGTATAAATACACAAAACCGTTACAAAAGTTACAAATATTTTTAAATGCATCGATTCAAAGTCTTGTGATTACTGATGTAAAGGTATTTGTAGCATATGTATTATAAATTAGAAGGTTTTGGGTATTATACTTTATGTGAATAAATGAGTAACATGAATAAATCTACTTTCAGCGTATTAATGACACTATCTTGAGTGACTTATGTTGTGCGATGTTTTTATACAGTAATATGCTAATATTATGAATAAAAACACAAAAATATACAATTATTGGTAGTGAAAAGTTGATTTGACTAGAATTGTTATACGAGTATAATAACACCATATACAAGAAGGTGTATAAAAGCCACTTATTCTTGATATGAATATAAAAGAGAAAATATTAGGAGTAATTATGGGACAAAAAGATGAAAGTAGTAAAATTAATTTACCACAGCTCGTATTGCTAGGATTAGGTTCATTAATTGGATCTGGTTGGTTATTTGGCGCATGGGAGGCATCTTCTATTGCAGGACCAGCCGCAATTATTTCTTGGATTATTGGTTTTGTAGTTATAGGTTCAATTGCTTATAACTATATTGAAATAGGAACGATGTTTCCACAATCAGGTGGTATGAGTAATTATGCGCAATATACACATGGTTCGTTACTTGGATTCATTGCTGCCTGGGCAAACTGGGTATCGCTGGTAACTATCATTCCTATTGAAGCAGTATCAGCTGTACAATATATGAGTTCATGGCCTTGGGAATGGGCGAAATTTACGTCTGGTTTAATGGATGGATCTACAATAAGTAACGCAGGTTTATTTGCAGTATTTGTGATTATTATTATCTTCTCATTATTAAACTATTGGTCAGTAAAATTATTGACGTCATTTACAAGTTTAATTTCAGTATTTAAATTAGGTGTGCCTTTATTAACGATTATCATGTTAATTATTTCTGGTTTTGACACTGGGAACTATGGTCATTCAGTTGGAACATTTATGCCTTACGGTTCAGCACCTATATTTGCTGCAACAACAGCATCAGGTATTATTTTTTCATTCAACGCATTCCAGACAATTATTAATATGGGATCTGAAATTCAAAAACCTGAAAAAAACATTGCACGTGGTATAGCTATTTCACTGACTTTAAGTGCAATCCTGTACATAGTACTACAAAGTACATTTATTACGTCAATGCCTACTGAAATGCTGCATGAAAATGGTTGGAGTGGTATTAACTTTAACTCACCATTTGCTGATATGGCTATTCTATTAGGATTAAATTGGTTAGCTATATTACTATATATGGAAGCAGTTGTTTCACCATTTGGTACAGGTGTATCATTTGTAGCTGTTACTGGACGTGTTTTACGCGCTATGGAACAAAATGGTCATATTCCTAAATTTTTAGGGAAAATGAATGAAAAATATATGATTCCTCGTGTAGCCATTATATTTAATGCAATTATAAGTATGGTCATGGTATCGCTATTCCGTGATTGGGGTACTTTAGCAAGTGTAATATCAACAGCTACGTTAGTGGCATATTTAACAGGACCAACGACAGTGATTTCACTACGTAAAATGGCACCTAAAATGCATAGACCGTTTAGAGCAAACTTATTAAAATTTATGGCACCATTTTCATTTGTGATGGCTTCATTAGCGATATATTGGGCGATGTGGCCAACAACAGCCGAAGTTATTTTAATTATTATTCTAGGATTACCAATTTACTTCTTCTATGAATATAAAATGAATTGGAAAAATACCAAAAAACAAATTGGCGGTAGCTTGTGGATTATCTTATATCTTATTGTGCTTGCCTTCTTATCATTTATCGGTAGTAAAGAATTTAAAGGTATGAACTGGATTCATTACCCTTATGATTTTATTGTTATTATCATTATTGCATTAATCTTCTACAAAATAGGTACGTCTAGTTACTTTGAAAGTGTTTACTTTAAACGTGCTAAAAAGATTAATAAAGATATGCGTGCGGATTTACGTGAAAAACGTAAATCAGAACACATTAGTGAAGAATAATTTAATTCTGTGAGTAGAAATATATATAGCGTCTGGGACATTGTTAAATCTCCCAGACGCTTTTTTCATATAAATAGCGACATAGTTAATCATTTGAATGATCATGCTTAAATGGAGTGGGAGCCTGAAATCTTTTTGAGACAATTTGATTTCTGCTCCATCTTTTTTATGTATAGAAAATGACTATAATAATGCGACTGTACTTAGACAATAAGCGTATGCAATATTGCAGTGGACAACATTTTATGCAAAATAAATGCATGGGATATTCTATGGAAAAGTAAATTTCATTAAAATAAATTATTTAACAATGTTTTTTATCCCCATTAAAACAACATTTTCAATTCGTTTAAAGTGTAAAAATTCAAAATAACCTTTGACTAATTAATCTGACAAGTGTATTATTTATGAATATTAATTCATTTTTGAGAATAAATATTATGAAATGAGGGTTTTGATGCTTGATTTATATGAACACACAGACAAATATAGTTCTAAAAATTATAGTCCATTAAAATTAGCTTTAGCTAAAGGACGTGGTGCAAAAGTCTGGGATATTGAAGACAATTGTTATATAGATTGTATTTCTGGATTTTCGGTAGTTAATCAAGGCCATTGTCATCCTAAAATCATAAAGGCATTTCAAGAGCAGAGCCAAAGAATAACAATGGTTTCTCGTGCTTTATATAGTGATAATTTAGGTAAATGGGAAGAAAAGATTTGTAAACTTGCAAATAAAGAAAATGTTTTACCAATGAATACTGGCACAGAGGCTGTGGAAACAGCCATAAAAATGGCTCGTAAATGGGGCACTGATATTAAAAATATTGATGAATCATCATCAGAAATCATTGCTATGAATGGAAACTTTCATGGCCGTACGTTAGGTTCATTATCATTATCATCACAAGATAGTTATAAAAAAGGTTTTGGACCGTTATTAAACAATATACACTACGCAGATTTTGGAGATATAGAACAATTAAAAAAATTAATTAATAATCAAACAACTGCAATTATTCTGGAACCAATACAAGGTGAGGGAGGCGTAAATATTCCCCCAACACATTTTATACAAGAAGTACGTCAACTCTGTAACGAATATAATGTGTTATTAATTGCAGACGAGATACAAGTGGGGCTTGGAAGAACGGGTAAGATGTTCGCAATGGAATGGGAAAATACAGAGCCAGATATATATTTATTAGGTAAATCACTAGGTGGAGGGTTATATCCGATATCCGCAGTGTTAGCGAACCAAGATGTGATGAGTGTCCTCACCCCAGGCACGCATGGTTCCACATTTGGTGGTAATCCACTAGCTTGCGCTGTATCAATGGCAGCATTAGACGTGCTGAATGAAGAGCATTTAGTACAAAATGCATTAGACTTAGGCGATAGATTATTAAAGCACCTGCAACAAATTGAAAGTGAACTGATCGTGGAAGTGAGAGGTAGGGGATTGTTTATAGGTATAGAATTAAATGTAGCAGCACAGGACTATTGTGAACAAATGATAAATAAAGGTGTGCTTTGTAAAGAAACACAGGGCAATATTATAAGGATTGCACCACCACTTGTTATTGATAAAGATGAAATCGATGAAGTAATTCGTGTCATAACAGAAGTTTTGGAAAAGTAAAATTTAATATAAAATTTCCGAATATTCAGAAAGGAATGAAGTGAATGATTGAAGTTGGTATCGTTGGCGGTAGTGGATATGGAGCCATTGAATTAATTCGATTATTAATTCAGCATCCTAATGTAAATATAAAATATATCTTTTCGCATTCTAAACAGGATCAACCTATAAAGGAAACATTTCCACATTTGGAACAGCTCACATATCACTATGAAACGTTAAATAGTGAAGGAATTGAATGCGACGTGATATTTTTTGCGACACCTTCAAATGTGAGTAAACACATTGTTCCTCAGTTGCTTAGCAAGAGGATTAAAATCATTGATTTGTCGGGTGATTTTAGATTAACTAATCGAGCTACTTATGAAACGTATTATGGTGAAACGGCAGCTTCTCAAGAATATTTGAATGAAGCAAATTATAGCATTGCAGAATGGTCAAATGTAAATGCACAAACAACGCAATTAATTGCGAACCCTGGATGTTTTCCAACAGCTACATTGTTAGCACTACATCCGCTAATAGATAAAGATATTGTAAAGCAAGATAACATTATCATCGATGCGAAGACGGGTGTATCCGGTGCCGGTAGGTCTTTGGCACAACATGTTCATTTCGCGGAGATGAATGAAAATTTAAGCGCCTATGCGATAGGAAAGCATAAGCATAAACCTGAAATTGAACAATATTTATCATTATTAGCCCAACAAGAAGTAAAAGTAACATTTACACCGCATCTCGTACCTATGACTCGAGGTATTTTATCAACCATTTATATCAAACTAAACCATGCTTTTACTAATGAAGACTTACATAATCTGTTTAAAGATTATTATGAAGATAAACCATTTGTAAGAATTAGATCATTAGGCCAATTTCCAAAAACTAAGGAAGTTTACGGTAGCAATTATTGTGATATCGGTATTTATGTTGATGAAGAGAATCAAACAGCGATTCTCGTGTCTGTGATTGATAACTTAGTTAAAGGTGCAAGTGGTCAAGCGATTCAGAATTTGAACTTAATGTATGGATGGAAAGAAAACACTGGATTGCTACAATCACCAGTTTATCCATAAAGTAGGATGAAAGGAGAGAAGAAATGAGAGACATTGAAACAATTGATACGTTAAACCAATTAAATATAGATTTAGAAGGCGACGTGAGTTCACCATTAGGTTTTATTGCTGGTGGTTTACATTGCGGTTTGAGAAGAAAGAAAGTGGACTTTGGTTGGATTTATTCAACGACGCCAGCTACAGCAACAGGTGTTTATACATTGAATCAATTTAAAGCTGCGCCATTAAAACTAACTGAAGATAGTATTAATAAGGATAAAGCACTACAAGCCATTATTGTGAATTCGGCTATTGCGAATGCGTGTACAGGAGAAAAAGGTATGCAAGATGCGTTGGATACACAAGCTTGGATTGCTGAGCAATTAAATATCGAGCAACATCTTGTTGGTGTTGCCTCTACAGGTGTTATTGGATCGTTTTTGCCAATGGATAAAATACAATATGCAACGCAGCACGTTTTAAAAGAACAATATAATAAAAGTGAAGCATTCAATCAAGCTATTTTAACAACTGATACGATGACGAAACATCTGTCAGTAAAGGTTGAAATCGATGGTACCACAGTAACGATAGGTGGCACTGCAAAAGGATCAGGCATGATACATCCCAATATGGCAACAATGCTAGGATTTATAACTACTGATGCCAATATTGATGCGAATACGTTGGATTATTGCCTAAAACAATCAATCGATCAATCGTTTAATATGATTACGGTGGATGGTGATTCAAGTACAAATGATATGGTGCTATGCATGGCAAATGGTCAAGCGCAACATACACAAATTGATGCATTACATCCCGAATGGCATAAGTTTGTGTATGCATTGAATTTTGTATGCCACTATCTTGCCAAGAGCATCGCTAAAGATGGTGAAGGGGCAACTAAATTGGTTACTGTAAAGGTCAAGGGCGCTCACGATGTTGTTGAAGCAAGAAAAATTGCAAAGAGCATTGTCTCCTCGAATTTAGTGAAAACCGCTATCCATGGTGAAGATGCGAATTTCGGAAGAATTGTCACTGCTATAGGATACGCATCGCGATATATAGAACCTAGCGCAACCCATGTTTCGTTATGCCAAGTGAGTGTGTTGGAAAAAGGTATGGCTGTAGATTTTGATGAACAGCGTTTAAAAGAAGAATTAGCATCAGATAATATTTTAATTGAAGCGACTGTTGGAAACGGGGAAGGAGAAGCGGCAGCATATGGTTGTGACTTATCATATGAATATGTACGTATCAACGCGTCGTACAGAACTTAAGGAGTGACTGCAATGAATTATATAGTTATCAAAATTGGTGGTAGTACCTTGACCGAATTACATGAAACTACCATTGATGATATTGCACAGTTAAAGCAACAGGGTTTGCATCCGATTATTATTCATGGTGGAGGGCCTTTTATCAATCAAGCGTTAGAGCAGCAAGGCGTCGATTCATTATTTGAAGATGGATTGAGGGTTACTACAGATGAAGTAATGTCAATTACAAGTCAGATATTAATCGGAAAGGTGAATCCGCAGCTTGTAAGTAAAATGAATGATGAAAATATTCAAAGTATTGGGTTAAATGGAATAGATGCCAAGCTATTTGACGTTGAACCATTAAACGAAAAATATGGATATGTAGGCGAACCAATCAACATTAATACAGCAGTTATAGATCATCTTACAGAAGAATATATACCTGTTATTGCGTCTATCGGCAGACATAAAACCTCTAGACATTTATATAATATTAACGCAGATACGTTGGCGTACAAAATAGCGCAGACATTAAACGCACCTATCTATTTATTGAGTGATATACCAGGTGTCATGATAGATAATAAAGTAAAGGCCACATTGAATTCAGAGCATATTAAAAATTATATTGAACAAGAGCAAATATATGGGGGGATGATTCCTAAAGTACAAGATGCGATCAGTGCCATTGAATATGGCTGTCAAAAAGTAGTTATCGCAGCAGGTAACGAAGCGCATGTCGTGGAAAGGATAAGAACTGGGCAAGGTATTGGGACAACGATTGTGTTGTGAGCATAATATAATAGCAATTTCCTGGGAAATCGTTAAATCAAAGTATCACTATATTAAAAATTTAAAAAAGACTTTGTCATAGTATAAACAAAATTGGTAGATGCTTGAAATAGCGCTGTTTTTAGACGATGTGGTACATATTAAAGTAACGCAATTAGTTAGTGTTTTTCAGCTGCTATTTACATTGTAGGATTGAATTGGCGTGATAGTGTAATGGTTAATTTGAAAATAAAAAAACAACGCATATGCTGGAATGACGCATATGCGTTGTTTTTTTATAAATGGCTTGGATATCGTGCTTAGTGCTAATCAGGCCATTAATAATTTTTTGAATAAGTGATTAATAGTTCTTTATAGAAATCAATGAATTTAAGGTACATTGCTTTTTCTACACGTTCATCTACTTGGTGTGGTTTTTCACCTGGACCAAATACTAAGAATGGGAAAGATTCATCTTTACCGCGTAGTAAATTAGAAGCATCCGTCACACCACCAATTGGGGCAGCGACAAAATCTTTATTAAATGCTGTTTTGCCAATCGTTTTAGCAGTGTCAATTAGGCTATTTTGACCAGTAGTAAGTACAGGATCTAAGTCAAGATATAATTCACTTTCTAAATTTGAGCCATTTGCATTATGTTTTTCAATTGTATTATTAAATAAATTTTTAACTTGGTCATTATTGTATTCTGGGATTGTACGAATATTGAAATCAGCATCAGCGTCTTCAGGGACAGAATTCACTTGAACGCCACCCTTGATTAATGTGTTAGTGATGACAAGCCCTTGTAATGCGGATTCAATTTCTTCAACAGCAAATGTAGCTGGTAGAGAAGGTTTCATTCGATCGATCAAATGAGTGAAGTCTAAAGATTCACCTTTAATTTCTTTAGATATTTTTTGATATGCGTTATCGATATCTTGAATAAATTCAATTAAAGGTTTAATTGCGTTTACACCGAGGATAGGCATAGAACTATGTGCAGAAGTACCTTGTGATTTAATACGATAGTCCATAGACCCTTTATGTGCGTAGACCATCATATCTTGACAAGGCTCGGCTATGATGAGTGCGTCAACATCATCCATGTAACCTTTTTCGTAGAGATTTTGTGAACCAAGTTGTTCCATCTCTTCACCTGAAGTAGCTAAGAATTTAATGCGTCCTTTTGTTAATAATTGTGCATCGTGCATTTCGATAAGAGCAATAGCGAGTGCAGCGAGTCCAGATTTCATATCAGCAGCACCACGACCATATAAATAACCATTGTCTTCGGTAAGTTTAAAAGGGTCATATGACCATTGTTCACGATTACCTTCTGATACGACATCCATATGTCCAGATACACCGATGACTGGACTGCCTTCACCAATGTCGGCAATTAAGTTAGCGCGTCGTTCATCAACTTTATCAATGGTTGATTTAATACCGTGTTGTTCAAATAAATTTTGGAAGTATTGACATACCTCGATTTCATTATCATTTACTGTATTCATTGCTACAATATCAGATAATATTTGTACTTTTTCTTCTACAGAAAATGTACTCATAACATACCACTCCTTTAGAAAGACTATAACAAGTATACATCTGGCAAATTATTTTGATAAGTGAAAAGACTTTTAATAAAAACTTTATAATTTTAAAATATATATTGTGTATAATTACAATAGTACGATTAATTGATTAATAAACTTGTTGTATACAAGTTTTAAAGCTATGATATAGAGTAAGCAAATAAGCGTAAAAGAGGTACGATTATGACGTTATCATTAAATAAAATTCATCAAGCACACCAACAATATACAGGCGTAGATTTTCCGAAATTGTTTAAAGCTTTTAAAGATATGGGAATCATTGTTAATACAGTGAATATAGAACAAGGTGAAACATCTTATATTCATCAGGATGGAGCTGAAATTACTGATGAAAGTGTTAAAGTAGCTGTACCCATTGCACAACAGACACACCTTGCGTTGGTAAAAGATATATTGCAGCGTCATCAAGCAGGTGAAACGGATTTTCCAAAGTTTTGCGATGAAATGGCACGAGCGGGCATTTATAAGTGGCATATTGATATTATCGCTGGCACATGTGCCTATATAGACAAGGAAAATCAGGTTGTCATTACAGAAAATATACCTCAATCTTGATATGTGTTTATAAATACGAGTAAAAAGATAAGATATTTAAGACGTATACTATGACAGCATTTATAATTGATGATACGGTAGAGAGTGTAGAAAGATTATAAAGTGGCAAGATTAAAGCTTAATTATTAATTAAACGTGGGTTGTTTTGGGGAAAAGTTGCGAGTCGAACAATGACCCTAAAGTGCTTCATATAGATATATCGTGTTTAACAATGAAAGGGGACAATAAGTATGGCAAGTGTAGCAATTATCGCAGGTGGTAATAAGATTCAGTCTAGGTTAACAGGTGTAGTAAAATATGCTGAAAAATATTTAAATGATGAAGGCATTGAGACAGATGTCATACATGTACATCAATTAGACGCTGAAGCATTGATTACCGCTGACTTTTCAAATGAATCAATTAATGAAACACATAAAAAAATTGAAGAAGCTGATGGGATAATTATCGTTTCACCTGTATTTAAAGCAGCGTATTCAGGCATCGTGAAGACATATTTAGATTTACTGCCACGTGGCGCATTTACAGGTAAAACAGTCCTCCCGCTCGCATTAGGTGGTACATTTGCACATGTATTAGCGATTCAATATAGCTTAGATCCAGTTATAAAAGAATTGGGTGCAGATACAATTCATAAAGGTAGATTTATTTTAGACAAACATATTACATCTAATGAAGACGGTACTTATGGTTATGATCAAGAAGCGAAAGATGGCTTAAATAAAACTTTAAAAAAGTTTGTCAGTGATAAAGCGCAAGTAATAGAATAAAAGATATTGATTTAAAGGCGTATCTAAATAATTGCGATACGTCTTTAAAAATGCTTTTTTTAACACAGGTGTATTAAAATATGTTAAAGTAAATAAAATAAGTTTTAAAGGCTATTTTTTTAGTTTTTAATTAATAAAATTGTATTAAAAAGGGAGTTCTGATATATGCCCAAAGTAGTAGATCACGAGAAAAAGAAGCAGCAAATTATACAGTATGCATGGCAATCTATCGTAAGCAATGGCGCTAAGGGTGCTACAGTTAGAAATATTGCAAAGTTAGCACGAATGACACCAGGACAAATACGTTATTATTATCCAAACCATCATGATTTGTTAAAAGCAGTATCGGTCGAAGTAGATAGTAAAGTTAGAGGAAGAATTAAAGCGGTATATAACGACGGAAGTCTAAGCCCGCTTGATAAAGTCATACAGGCGATGTTGAAAGCTATGCCGCTTGATGAAGAACGATATGCGGATATGGAGGTCTGGTTGGCCTTTCAATATGAGTTACATGAAGTAGGTAAAGATTCCATGGGGAATGAAATCTTTACTTTAGTAAAAGCATCGATGTCATTTTTAGAAGAACATGACTTACTCGACACATCGTTAAATCAATATGTAGCAATAATGAAAATGCATGCATTATTGGATGGATTAGCATTACATAAATTGTTAAATCCCGAGCAGATGATAAATGAAGATATTGAACATTTAATAGAGAGCGAAGTGAAATCCTGGTTAAGGAGGTAATATAATGAACGGGGTATTAATGATACTTATTGCAGCTGAATTATTATTTTGGATTGTCATTATTTTAGGTTTGATTTCAAGATATGTCTTACGCATGAAACAAGTTGGTTTGATTTTACTTGCAATGACGCCTGTAATTGATTTGATTTTAATTATTACGATGAGTGTAGATTTATTAAATGGTGCCAAAGCAACGGTTCCTCATGGCATAGCAGCAGTATATATTGGCGTTTCAATTGCATTTGGAAAACAAATGATTCAATGGGCAGACGAACGTTTTAAATACTATGTTTTAAAGGAAGGAAATTTACCTGAAAAGAAAACGGGTATTGCTTATGCAAAAGCTTATTTTGTAAGTTGGTTAAGACATGTTTTAGCCTATTTGATTGGAACAGGTCTATTGTGGTTAATTATAAATATTGTAGGACAAGGCGATAGTGTAGCAGCGCTTTATCATGTTATTAAAATTTGGACAGTTATATTAGGGATTGATTTATTAATCACACTGAGCTACTTTATTTGGCCGAAACCTAAAAAAGTATAAAGTATAACGGATGATATAAAAATAGTGGAACAGAAATTTAATTTTTAGAGAAAATTGGATTTCTGTTCCACGTTTATATTTACTATTTTTGAATAATTTAAGATGGCTTTAAGTGCCATTGATGACGCGTATCATACGATAAGTGGAATGTTTCCGTCTTAATATCAATTGGATACGCAATGGAATGTTTCTCAGAAAATGACCAGCGTCTATCTTCAGGTGTGAGTAGTATATAGCTTTCATCGGATGTATCGCCTAAAAAGTTTAACGCATAAGGTTCAAAATGAGCGTGTTCAAATGTTTCGATTTTATAATCCGATAAAGCTTGGTAAATAGCATTTGTCTCATTACATACAAAGCCGATTTCACTGATTCTAGAAAATTCAGGTTCATCTGTAATGTTGGATACTCTTGCAATCAATTCCACGATGTTTCCAGATGGATCATTAAAGTATACAGCGTGTGCGACAAATGATTCAAAATAAGTTGTATGGTGCCCGTCTTCCATTAATAAAAATAATATATTTTGATAATGCTCTTTCATGTCATAAAAATGATTGTATGGAATATCAATTGCAAAGTGATAATAAGGTTGAACAACTTCTTCAGACCTACAAAATTGCAATTGTGTTTCACCAATTTGAACAATGAAAGTATCTTGATTAATAACTTCTACAGGACATTCCAAAGTTTCCTCATAAAATTGTAGCGTTTCTTCTAATTCTGAAGTACATAACGTTATACTTTCAAATTTCATATGTATATCCCATCCCCACGTAGTAACCATATTTTAAAAAGTATTTTAATAGTACTTTATCAAAATAATAATAAAGATGATAATATTAAGAATTTATATAACCTAAATGTTTTGAAATTGCTGCAGATTCTAAATTATCATCAAAAGTAATTATTAAATTATAATAAAGTATTTATGAAGTTAAATAAAAGGACTAAGCCCAACAGTAAGGGTTTAGTCCTTTTAAAAATACATTTATAGATTAAAAGAATATTGAGGTAATGATATAAGCACTTAAACCAACTAAGAGACAGTATAGTAATGCTGGGCCGAGTGTTTTTCTAATTACACTGCCTTCTTTTCCTGGCATATTCACTACAGCACATACAGCTACGACATTGTGTACGCAAATCATGTTACCAGCTGCTGCACCAATAATTTGTGCAGCCAAGACGGTATAAGGTTCTGCGCCAATGGATTGAGCAATATTTAATTGAATAGGTGAAAATGTCAATGTAGAAACGGTTGCACTTCCTGTAATAAAGGAGCCTAATGCGCCTAAGAAAGGTGCTACGAATAGCCAAATAGGTCCTAAGTATTTAGACATATTCTCAGCAATATATTCTGGCATGCTGATTAAATCACTTGTATTGATTCCAGAATTGATAAACACATGCACCATCACAAGTGTAGCTACTAATGTTATTCCAGTGGTTTTAATCGTATTTAGCGATTCTACGCTTGCTTGCGATAGATCTTTGAACGATTTTCTCTGTATTAGGATGGCAAATAAAGCAGAAAGCAGTAAGATAGTGCCTGGTGAATAAAGAAATTCCCAATCAGATGAAATTGTTTCAAAGCCTAGAATTTGATTCCAAGATAAATCTAACACTTGTGTAGTGAAATCTTTAATCAGTGGTACAGTTCTTGTCAGTAATAATAATATAACGACCATTAAATAGGGTGCCCAAGCAGTTAATAATGGCATGTCATGTTCTGATTTTGTGGGTGCATAACTGTCATCAAAACCGTCTTTCCATTCATTTTTAGGGAGTAGCCAACCTTTACTTGCTGTGACTACGGCTACGATAAGTCCTGTGAGTGAACCGAGAATTGCAACGAATTCAGGACCGAATAGAAAGGCATAGGCAAATGAAGAAGCGACATAGATGAAACCAATACAGGCTAGCCATGGAATCATTTCAACAATAGATTTGAGTTTGTTTGTTTTGCCAAAGAAAATAATCAAAGTAGCAATTAATATAATAGGTATAAAAATACCACTTAGTAAATCTAATGTTGTAATACGTTCAGCTGTAGCTTGAAACAGTGAACTATCTGCGTCATTTAATGTACTTAAACCGACCAATACAGGTGTTCCCACGGCACCAAATGAAACAGCAACGCTATCAGCAATCAAAGCGGTAACAACAGCTATCATCGGTCTGATACCTAGTGCTACCATGAGCGGTGCTGTGACCATTGCAGGTGTGCCAAATCCAGATGCACCTTCAATCAATGAGCCAAATAAAAAAGCCACAATAATAACTTGAACACGCATATCTCCTGATATTTTTTTGAATCCTTCATTAATACGTGTGACTGCACCAGTTTGTCGCAAAGTATTAAGTAACACAAGCGCACCAAATAAAATATAGAGAATGGTAAGAGTTTTATGAGTACCTTGAAGCATTGAGGCCAATATGACATGCCCTTGCATTCCCCAAACAAAGATGCCCAAGAATGTGACAATGAACGCACTAATGATCATACCCTTTAGTGCAGACATACGTAGTAATACTAAAAAAATAAAAGGCACAATGACAGCACTAAAAGCAACAAATAACATCATTTAAAAAATCCCCCTAAGTAAAAATAACAATCATCTAGTCATATGATGATTAAATATTATTCATTGTAAACGCATTCATGTAAAAATTCAAATTCCAATAAATAAATTATTTCATTTAAAAATGACATTTATTTTTAAAAACATACTTTAAGAGTGAAAACGTTTGTAGGAAATTTAAAATTGTAAACACAGTTTTTAATAGTAATTAAAACAAAGAAACGAAAAGAAACGAAAATAAATTTGCGATAATAGAAAAAATGAAATAAGATAATAGAAATAAATGAAAGCGTTTTCTTTTGATTGGAATAAATGAATGCATAGGGTTTTAAAGAAAGCGCATATTATTTGAAATAACATAGGAATGAAAATTTATAGATATAGGGGTGTTATGAATGAATAAAAAGTTAGCTAAAATGGGCATGCCACCGACACTATTATGGGGATATATTGGTGTACTCATTTTTATGATGGGGGATGGCTTGGAGCTAGCCTGGATTAGTCCATACTTACATGATCATGGCCTATCTGTACATCAAACTGCTATATTAACTACTTGTTATGGTGTAACGATTGCTATTGGATCTTGGTTTTCAGGTGTATTAGTAGAGATTATTGGTCCACGAAAAGTAATGTTATTGGGAACGCTATTGTATATTATTGGTCATATGATATTTGTAGGCTTAGCACTTCCATCCATGAATTATGGACTAATGATACCATCGTATGCGATTAGAGGTTTTGGGTATCCATTATTTGCCTATTCATTTTTAGTTTGGGTAGCATATCGTTCTCCACAGAAACGTTTAGGTGCAGCAGTAGGATGGTTTTGGTTTGTATTTACAGGAGGTTTGAGTGTACTGGGTTCATTTTATTCTTCGATGGCGATTCAAATATTTGGTCATATATTCACCTTATGGACTGCGATTTTATGGGTGATTGTTGGAACATTTTTAGCAGTATTTGTAAATCGTGATAAATTTGAAATAGAGAATAAAGGGAATGGTTTTAAAACCCATTTGAAAGAGATGGGCGCTGGTATTACAATTTTAAAACGAGAACCTCGCGTAGCGGTTGCTTGTATTGTAAGAATTATTAATCAAGCTGCACAATATGCATTTCCGTTGTTCCTTCCAATATATTTATCTACGAAAGGTATCGCAACGACGACGTGGTTAAATATTTGGGGTACGATTTTTATTGCAAATATTATTTTCAATCTTATATTTGGCGCATTAAGCGACAAGATTGGTTGGAAAAATACAATATCTTATATCGGAGGCGTTGGTTGTGCTGTATTTACTTTAGGCTTGTATTTTATACCTGAAATATTTACAGGGAATGTGTTCATTATCGGAACAGTAGGATTTTTATGGGGAATGTGTTTAGCTGGATTCGTTCCTATATCAGCACTTGTGCCTTCACTAGTGCATGATGGTGATAAAGGTCCGGCAATGGCTATATTGAACTTAGGAGCAGGTTTGTGTGTGTTTGCTGGACCTGGATTAGTCGCTTTATTCTACGATAGTATTGGCGTACAAGGTATGATGTATCTTATATTTGGACTTTATGTAGCAAGTGCGATTATGACTCGTTTTTTAAAAACACCAGAAGAGCGTGGTATTTTGAACGAAAAAGAAGCAACTTAAAATACGATGGATAACATATAATGAAGAAGGCCGTGATATCTATAGATGTCATGGTCTTTTTTCATAGGTAATAATTAAATAAATTGAATAGATATTGAAATATAACGAAATTTATAAAAAAGCCTATGAAATATAAGGGGGTATCTCATAGGCTTTGAATGAAATTGACGATCAACGACTGATTCGAAAATTCATTTCTGATTAAAAGGGTGATTATGGAATTTTTTGAAGTGGAGTGGAAATAAAGGCTTTATTTTTCTTGGAAACCGCCTGAAACAAATTGTGCTACGATTTGTTTAATTACAGCTACAATATCTTTAAACATAATAATTCACCTCCGTGAGATAAATGATTACATTCCCAATATACAACCATTTTGATAATAAAAGATATGTAACGCATAACTTGAAATTTAAAGTTCACAACTGTTTATTTTCAGATATTTTCAATGCTTAAATGACGAGATTTTCGACGTTATTGTTTAAGAGACTTTAACTTTTTTTAAAATTGGAAAAAGCTGTCAATGTACATAAAATTAAATAATATTCATTTTTTAGTATAAATATACTTGAAATATCATTTAAATACCTTTATTATGTATATAAATCTTATAAAACATTGGAGTGATGAAAATGGGGCGTACACAACAGCATTAAACAAGCTAGCATTATTCAAGGGTAAAGACTTTTTGAAGACATGTGATTTTTCAGCAGATGAGTTACATACTTTAATTGATTTTACTGGTGAATTAAAAGAAAAGAAAAAGCGTGGTATTCCACACCCGTATTTAAAAGGGAAAAATTTGGCATTCTTATTTGAAAAACCTTCTACTAGAACGCGTTCAGCATTTAGTGTAGCAGCATATGATTTAGGCGCTTATCCTGAATACTTTGGGCAAGGTGATATTCATTTAGGAGTTAAAGAATCCGCAGAAGATACTGCCAAAGTTCTAGGTAGAATGTATGATGGTATTGAATTTAGAGGTCATCATCAGAAAGATGTAGAAGCACTTGCTAAAAATGCAGGTGTACCAGTATGGAATGGGCTCACTAATGAATGGCACCCAACTCAAATGATTGCAGATTTTTTCACATTAAAAGAACACTGGGGAACATTACAAGGAAAAACATTGACTTATGTCGGTGATGCTAGAAATAACGTAGCTCATGATTTACTTATTACGGGTGCAATTTTAGGTGTGAACATACATGTAGCCGCACCAAAAGCATTACAACCGGATGAAGATATTCAAGTTATGGCACAAAAATATGCTGCTGAATCATCGAGCGATATATTGATTACAGATGATATTCAACAAGCGATCTATCAAACAGATGCAATATACACAGATGTTTGGTTTTCAATGGGTGAAGATCAATCGGTATTAGAACCGCGTATCAATCAATTATTACCTTATCAAGTGAACAAAGAGATGATGATCAACACAATGAATCCAGATGTTATCGTATTACATTGCTTACCTGCATTTCATGATGTAAATACACAAGTAGGACAACAAATTTACGAAACGTACGGCTTAACTGAAATGGAAATTTCAGATGACGTATTTAAAGGTGAACATGCTGTCATTTTTGACCAATCAGAAAATAGATTACACTCTATTAAAGCAATTATGGCTGTAACACTGGGTGATATTTTTTAAATTAGATGTTAAGTATTATGAAGAGATTTTGTAATGCTACTATAAAAAGGATGGAGCCTGGGACAAAAAGAAATGTCTTACACTCTTTTCCTACGATTAGTCAGTAGATGACTGAATTGAACATGGCAAGGCCCACTTAATTTAATGCATAGATAGTGTTAGCATTTTATTATGAAATAGATCGACGTTTCTACTTGTAAACAATCAACAAATTTAATTTGTTGGTTGTTTTTTTATCTTCAAATTTAAAAATGAAGTTAAGGTGTGACTTTCGTTGAAATGAAGGAAGTTAAAAGTATATATCTAAAATGAATTTGGACAACATATGGATAACTTAATAGATGCATATAATAGATAATGATAACACTTTATGAAAATATTTTTCATATTGTTCTATTGTATTGATTAATATTTTCTTTGACTGTATATTGATGTTAATTAGGAGGTTATAGCATATGAGTAAGTTGTTTGAAAAAGCACAACAATTTGGGAAATCATTTATGTTACCAATAGCTATTTTACCAGCAGCTGGTTTATTGTTAGGTATTGGTGGTGCGTTGAGTAATCCGAATACAATCAAAGCCTATCCAGTATTGGATATTGCGCTCTTGCAAAATATATTTATTTTAATATCAGCAGCAGGAAATATCGTTTTTCAAAATTTACCGGTTATTTTCGCGGTGGGTGTGGTATTAGGTTTAGCAAAAAGTGATAAAAGGCACGGCTGGTCTAGCAGCAATGCTTGGGTTTTTAATTATGAATGCATCAATGAATGGTTTGTTGACGATCACAGATACATTGGCGAAAGGCAACTTGGCAGAAGAAGGTCAAAGTATGGTATTGGGAATACAAACTGTAGAAACAGGTGTATTTGGAGGTATTATCACCGGTATTATGACAGCTTTGTTACATAATAAATTTCATAAAATATCACTGCCTGCGTATTTAGGTTTCTTCGGTGGGTCACGCTTTGTACCTATCATCACTGCAGTTTCTTCAATGGTGCTAGGTGTGGTTATGTTCTTTATTTGGCCAACGGTACAAGGATGGATATTTGGTGTCGGTGGTCTAGTAGATAAAACAGGGGTTATTGGTACGTTTTTCTTTGGTTTTATATTGAGGTTATTAGGACCATTTGGTTTGCATCATATTTTCTACTTACCGTTTTGGCAAACCGCACTGGGAGGTTCTTTAGAAGTTAAAGGGCACATGGTTCAAGGAACGCAAAATATATTTTTTGCACAGCTAGGTGATCCTGATGTAACTAAATATTTCTCAGGTGTTTCACGTTATATGTCTGGAAGATTTATCACAATGATGTTTGGACTTTGCGGTTCAGCATTAGCAATTTATCACACGGCGAAGCCTGAACGTAAAAAAGTAGTCGGTGGTTTAATGTTATCTGCAGCATTAACATCGTTCTTAACAGGTATTACAGAGCCTTTAGAATTCAGTTTCTTATTTGTTGCACCAATGCTATACGTAATCCATGCCGTTTTAGATGGACTAGTATTTATGATGGCTGACATTTTCAATATCACTGTGGGACAAACATTTAGTGGCGGTTTCATTGATTATTTATTGTTTGGTGTACTACAAGGTAATGAAAAGACGAATTTCTTATGGGTCATTCCAATTGGCATCGTTTGGTTTGTGCTATATTACGTCATATTTAGATACCTCATTACGAAATTTAATTTTAAAACGCCTGGTCGTGAAGACGAAGGTGTAACAGAAACAGTTGAAGCAACTGATCGTGCTAAAATGATTATTCAAGCGCTGGGTGGAAAAGAAAATATCGATGTCGTTGATTGTTGTGCAACTAGATTGAGAGTAACGTTAAACAGTGATAAAGCTGTCGATAAAACAATGCTAACTTCTACAGAAGCACGTGGCGTGATTCAAAAAGGGAACGGTGTACAAGTTATCTATGGGCCACATGTTACTACCATTAAAAACGAAGTAGAAGAACTTTTAGAAAATGATAAGTAAGGTATTCAATTAGAGGATGATTAAAAGATTATAGAAAGTTTTGGTGAGATGATGAATGTAATCAACTTAAAAAATCGTACGATTGGAAGCCAATACGTAGCAACAGAAATACTGAAACAGGTTATCTCCAAACCTAATGCTGTATTAGGTTTGGCCACTGGTAATACCATGATCGAAGTTTATAAAACGTTAGCAGCGTTATTAAATGTGAATCAAATAGATCTATCCAATGTCGTAACGTTTAATTTAGATGAATATGTAGGTTTATCTGCAGAACATAATCAAAGCTATCATGTTTATATGAATGCGCACTTATTTAATCATAATCAAACATGGAATAATAAAAATATTTATTTGCCTGTAGGTGATGCGCCTAATATTGAATTAGAAAGTGAACTTTATGAACAGCGTTTAGGTGAAATCGGTTCAGCTGTTATCCAAATATTAGGCATTGGTGAAAATGGGCATATTGGCTTCAATGAGCCATATTCATCTTTTGAAAGTGTAACGAGAGTTGTTGATTTAACACCTTCAACCATTAATGCGAATAGTCAACATTTTGAAAATATAGAAGACGTACCTAAGCAATCGATTTCTATGGGATTGTCGTCTATTATGAAAGCAAAACGGATCATATTGTTAGCATTTGGTAAAAATAAACAGCAAGCAATAAAAGCTTTGTTAGAAGGCGAAGTGTCAGAAGCATTGCCAGCTTCTATTTTGCACAAACATCCTAATGTAGAAGTTATTATTGATGATGAAATTTTTACTTCACTCATAGAAGATGGAACATTGTAAGTGAGATATAAATAATCATATGCGTCCTTCAAAGTAGACATTCTAAAAATGACAACTTTGGAGGGCGCATTTTTATGTCTTGTAATAATTAAATACTATTTTTAATGAATCAAAAATGAGTCTGTATCGTTTTTAATGAAATACATAAAGTATAAATCTTAAATGAAATAATAATTTAAAAATTGATTTTTGTAAACGTTTGCAATTATAATGTAATTATACAATTTTAAAAGGGGTGTGTAGTTATGGTTAATGTGAAAAAAGAACGTATGAAAGTCTATGTTTTGGATAACGGACGCATGAAGATGGATAAGAATTTGATGATTGCTAATTCCAATCAAGCAACATTAGATGACCCTAACGCCAATAACGAGATGCATGAATTCCCTATATATACTGTGTTTATAGATCACCCAGATGCTAAAATCCTTTTTGATACAGCTTGTAATCCGAACGCTATGGGAGATAGTGGGAGATGGATAAGTGCAACACAAAAAGCTTTTCCGTACTTTGCTGATGAAGCTTGTCATTTACCTAATAGACTCGAGCAAATTAATGTAGATCCTAAAGAAGTCGATTTTGTTATTGCTTCACATTTACATTTGGATCATGCAGGGTGTTTAGAATATTTTACGAATGCAACTATTATTGTCCATGATGATGAATTAAGTGGTGCAATGAAAACATATGCACGAAACCAACAAGAAGGGGCTTATATTTGGGCAGATATAGATGCTTGGGTGAAAAATAATCTGAAATGGAGAACGATTAAAAAAGAAGAAGTTAATTTGAAACTAGTAGATGGGGTTCGAATTTTAAATTATGGTAGTGGTCATGCATGGGGCATCATTGGTCTAGAGATTGAGAGTGCTGAATTAGGAACGATTATATTAGCATCGGACGCAATATACACCAAGGAAAGTATAGAAGATACATTGAAGCCACCAGGTATTTTATATGATTCTATTGGATGGACGAAATCTGTGGAGAAAATTCAAAGATTAGCAAAAGAAAAAAATGCTCAAATTTGGTTTGGACATGATGGCGAACAATTCGAAGGATTTAGAAAATCAACGGAAGGTTATTATGAATAATTGCTATTTTATCAAAGTATCTTTAAATCACTACAGTGAATGAGGAGTGTATGTTATGAAAACAAGAGCGGCAGTATTGCGTGAGATGGGTAAAGATGCACCATATACAGAAAGTCATCCTTTAACAATAGAAACTTTAGAACTTCAAGGGCCTCAATCAAATGAAGTACTTATAAAAATAGGCGCAGTGGGTTTGTGTCACTCTGATTTATCTGTAATTAATGGCAGTAGACCACGTCCAATGCCAATAGTGTTAGGGCATGAAGCAGCTGGAGAAATTATCGAAGTAGGTGAAAACGTTTCGGAATTTGAAGTGGGTGATCATATCGTATGTACATTTATACCAAGTTGTGGACATTGTATTCCATGTCGTGAAGGCAGACCTGCCTTATGTGAAAATGGTGCAGCGGCAAATGAAAAAGGAGAAATGTTAGAAGGTGGCTTTCGTTATGAATCTGACCGTGATGAGGTAATGCATCATCATTTAGGTGTATCAGGTTTTGCAGATTATGCAGTGGTATCTACAAATTCAATTGTCAAAGTAGATAAAAAGATTCCATTTGAAAAGGTGGCGATTTTTGGTTGTGCAGTCATTACGGGCATAGGTGCAGTCATTAATACAGCTCGCATTAATGCAGGGAGTACTGTTGCGGTTGTTGGGCTTGGTGGCATTGGTCTTAACGCAATTCTTGGTGCACGCCTCGCAGGTGCAAGTGAAATTATTGCACTAGATATTAATGAAGAAAAATTTGCATTGGCTAAATCACTTGGAGCAACAGCAGTATTTAATTCAGGTGAAGCACATACAATAGAAGATATTAAACAATATACGCAAGGTGGTGTGGATTATGCTTTTGAAACGGCGGGCGTAGTACCTGCCATGGATGTCGCATATCAAATCACACGTCGAGGTGGAATGACAACGACAACAGGTTTACCGGATCCCAAACACCAATTTTCATTTCCACAAGTAACGCTCGCTGCTGAAGAGCGTACGATAAAAGGTTCATATGTGGGAAGTTGTGTTCCTGACCGTGATATACCACGTTTCATCAACTTATATCATCAAGGTCGTTTACCAGTAAATGAACTTTTAACAGATACATTACCTTTAGAACATATTAATGAAGGGTTTGACCGCTTGGCGCGAGGTGAAGCGGCACGTTTAGTAGTGAAAATGGATTAGGGGTGTTCATATGAGTCGTTTTAATGACACATTAGAAAAGTATTTGTTACCAGTCGCGTCTAAATTGGGATCGAATAAAATTTTAATTTCATTGAGAGATGGTATTATCGTTGCGATGCCATTGATTATCATTGGATCACTATTTCTTGTCATTAGTGGTATAGCCATACCGGGATGGATTGAATGGTTGGAAGCACAAGGCATACAACCCTATTTAATGAAAGCAGTAAATGGTACATTTGGATTGATGGGATTAGTTGCAAGTTTTGGTGTGGCACATAGTATTGCTCGACAGTATGATACGGATGGTGTTTCAGCAGGAATTATTTCCATGGCTGCATTTTTAGTTGTAACACCTAATGTTATGACTGGTGGCAAAACACCAGAAGAAGCTATACCTCAAATGTATATGGGAAGTCAGGGACTTTTTGTAGCATTAATTATAGGGATCTTTTCCGGATTGATATTTCAATGGTTTATTAATAGAAATATAAGGATTAAAATGCCCGATCAAGTTCCACCTGCAGTAGCGAAAAGCTTTAGCGCATTAATACCTGGAGCTGTCATTATTTTATTGTGGCTTATAATCTATATAGCATTAGATAACCTTCCTTTTGGAAACATACATGACCTTATTGTTAATACATTAGGTGTGCCATTAAGTTTAATGGGAGGTACTTTAATAGGTACGATTATATTAGTAGGACTAAATAGTGCCTTTTGGTTTGTAGGTATTCATGGTGCAAATGTAGTAAATGCGGTTATGCAGCCAATATGGCTTAAGAACATAGATGAAAACCGTATTGCATATCAAGCTAATCCTCATGGCGATTTGCCACATATCATCACGCAACCTTTTATAGATAATTTTGTATTTATGGGGGGCGGTGGGTCAACCATTGGCTTAGTGATTGTCATTGCCATTTTAGCCTTTAAAAAGCGTTCTAGTAAAATTACGAAAACAATGGCACCACTGACATTGATGCCTGGTATTTTTAATATTAATGAACCGACCTTGTTTGGTTTGCCAGTCGTTCTCAATGTTAGGCTGATTGTACCCTTTATATTGGCGCCGATGATCAATGCGACGATTACTTATTTTTCCATGGCAAGCGGGCTTGTTCATTTAACTAATGGTACTGCGATGCCTTGGACAATCCCACCTATTATTAGTGGGTTTTTAGCTACGGGTCATGTTAGTGGTTCATTGGTACAAATGGTTTGTATCATTGTTGATATCTTATTGTATTATCCATTTTACAGAACGATGGAAAAATATAATTTGCAACTAGAGCAAAAAGAAGCAGATGAAACAAAAGAAATCTAAACAAAGGGGATTTGTCTCATGGTAAAAAGATTATTAAGTGCGAATGCATCTGAAATCGTTGAAATGACAGCCACAGAATTAAAACAAAGTATTAAAGCAAGCGATGGTCGTGTTGTATTATCTGAAAATGTGGTCACACGTACTCCAGTCATTCCAGATATTACAAATGCTGAACTTGCTCGTGCATTTGGCGCAGATTTAATTTTATTAAATGGTTTAGATGCCTTTGATCCTAAAGTTGTTAATGTAGATGAAGATAAACAGGTTATCAATGAATTGAGACGTCTTGTTTGTAGACCGATTGGTGTCAATTTAGAACCAGTAGATGAAACCGCAACGATGTCAGAAGAAAAACTAAATATTGTAGAAGGTCGACAAGCAAGTTCGAAAACGGTAAAGGCATTAGAAAAATTAGGTATTAATTTTATATGTATGACAGGGAATCCTGGGACAGGTGTAACGAATGATAAAATTGTCAACGCTATTTCAGAGACACGAAAGCATTTTACAGGACTTATTATAGCGGGGAAAATGCATAGCGCTGGTGTAGATGAACCTGTAATAACGGAAACGTATGTAGATCAATTTATAGACGCTGGGGCAGATATTATTCTTGTACCATCAATTGGCACGGTACCAGGATTTGATGAGGAACAATTGAAAAATATTGTTAAAGCAGTACACCGTCGTGAAGGTTTAGTTATGTCTGCAATAGGAACAAGCCAAGAAAGTTCTGATCCAAGTACCATTAGGGATTTTGCGATACGTAATAAAATCTGTGGTGTTGATATTCAACACATTGGTGATGCTGGTTATTGCGGTCTTGCACCAGTCAATAATATTTTTGAATTAAGTAAGGCAATCAGAGGGGAAAGACATACAGTATCCATGATAGCTAGATCGATTCAACGTTAAATGATGAAACTACGCTTTTAATCAGGAGGAATTTTTTATGGCAGAAAAAACAATCATGTTGGTATGTGCAGCGGGAATGAGTACAAGTATGTTGGTACAAAAAATGCAAAAAGAAGCTGAAAAGCAAAAGCTTGATAGAGATATTTTTGCCGTTTCCACTTCAGAAGCAGATCAAAAAATTGAAAGTGACAATATAGATGTATTGCTACTAGGACCACAAGTTCGCTTTAAAAAAGATGAATATACTAAAAAATGCTCTGAGAAAGACATACCTGTAGCGGTCATTGAAATGAGAGATTATGGAACGATGAATGGAGAAAATGTATTAAATACAGCTGAACAATTGATGACAAAATAGAGGTGGTTCAATGTCAGAAGCGGAAAATAGTTTAGAGTTTGCCATGTCACTTATTGCATACAGTGGTGACGCCAAAAGTCATGCAATGGAAGCCATCTATGCGGCAAAGAAAAATGCTTTTGAAGAAGCTGAAAAGAAATTAAAACTTGCAGAAGTTTCATTATTAGAGGCACATCATATTCAAACAAATATGTTAACCAAAGAAGCGCAAGGTGATGAGATAAAAATGTCGCTGTTAACCATTCACAGTCAGGACCATTTAATGACAGCTATTACGTTCAAAGATATGGCAGCAGAAATGATCGATTTATATAAAAAGATGGATTCGAAAGCATAAATATATTAAGTATCATTGAAAAAGTACATTTTCAAAAGATTTGAAGATGTACTTTTTTGTTCATTATTGTAAAAAAAGGAGTAAACAAGGGAATCAACTTAATTGTGTTATATGTTAATTAATTGGAATTAAAAAATAAATGTATGTTTGGATAAAAAAGTTATTGACTTAATGAAGGGTTAGGCATAGAATATTTTTATTCCGATAAGAATAATAAGAATAGAGGGCGCGAAATGAAAAAAATATTATTAGGTATACTGACGTTACTTTTAGTTGTGGGACTCGCAGCTTGTGGTACTTCTGACAAAAAAGACAATGATAACAAAAATAAAACTGCAAGTGAAAATAAAACATTTGTTGTAGGTACGGAAGGGACCTATGCACCTTTCTCATATCATGATAAACAAGATAAACTAACAGGTTATGATATTGATGTAATGAAAGCAGTAGCTAAAGAAATGGGTTACAAAGTTAAATTTAAAGAAACACAATGGGATTCTATGTTTGCTGGATTAGACTCTGGTAGATTTAATGTGATAGCGAACCAAGTAGGTATTAATGATGAACGTAAAGAAAAATATAAATTCTCAGAACCATATACGTATTCAGAAGCAGTATTAGTCGTTAATAAAAACAACAAAGATATAAAATCATTTGACGATGTTAAAGGTAAGAAATTGGCTCAAACGTTTACTTCAAATTATGGTAAATTGGCTAAATCTAAAGGTGCAGAATTAACGAAAGTAGATGGCTTCAATCAGGCTATGGATTTATTACAATCTAATAGAGTTGAAGGTACATTTAATGACAATATTTCATACTTAGATTATAAAAAACAAAAACCTAATGCAGATGTGAAAATTATTGAAGGTAATGCTGAGAAGAGTCAATCTGCATTAACATTTAGTAAAAAAGAAGACGATGCAACAATTGAAAAAGTAAATAAAGCAATGAAAAAATTAAAAGATAATGGTGAATTAGCAAAAATAAGTAAAAAATGGTTCGGCGAAGATGTTTCTAAATCTTAATACTGAACAGCAACATGCATTAGACGCAGCTGGTCAAGCATTTGCACCGATGCTTGAAGGATTAGTGAAATTTTCTATACCTATTACATTAGTAACCTTTGTGTTAGGTTTAGTGATTGCGTTACTCACTGCGTTAATGCGCATTTCAACAAGCCGTATTTTAAGAGGGATTGCTCGTTTTTATATTTCAATCATCCGAGGCACACCGATGATTGTACAATTATTCATTATCTTTTACGGGATCCCTGAACTCGGCAGATTATTGACAAATAACTCTGAAAATCAATGGACGTTAGCACCAGTTATCGCAGCAATTATTGGTTTATCATTAAATGTAGGGGCATATGCTTCTGAAATTATTCGTGGAGGTATTATGTCTATACCTAAGGGTCAAACAGAAGCGGCCTATTCAATCGGTATGAATTATCGACAAACGATTCAACGTATTATCTTGCCACAAGCGATTAGAGTATCCGTACCAGCATTAGGTAATACATTTTTAAGTTTAATTAAAGATACATCACTTTTAGGATTTATATTAGTAGCTGAGATGTTTAGAAAAGCACAAGAAGTCGCTTCGACGACATATGAGTATTTAACTATTTATCTACTTGTAGCACTTATGTACTGGGTGGTTTGCTTTATCATTTCAATTGCACAAAACTTCTATGAATCTTATCTTGAAAGAGGGTATCGCTCATGATTGAATTAAAAAATATAAAAAAATCATTTGATGATAAAGAAGTTATCAAAGGGATTGATTTAAACGTTAATCAAGGAGAAGTTGTGACATTTATTGGACGATCAGGTTCAGGTAAGACGACTTTGTTGAGAATGATTAATGCTTTAGAGTTGCCTACAGAAGGTGCTGTGTATGTTAATGGAGAGACTTATAGCAATGCAGATAAGAAATCACAGATAAAAGTCCGTAAACAGTCGGGCATGGTATTTCAAAGTTATAACTTATTCCCACATAAAACGGCATTAGAAAATGTAATGGAAGGTCTCATTACTGTTAAAAAAACGAAAAAAGATGAAGCAAAGCAACAAGCATTAGCTTTATTGGAAAAAGTAGATTTAACTGCTGTAAAAGATCAAAGACCGAATGCTTTATCTGGAGGGCAACAGCAACGTGTAGCAATTGCTCGAGCTTTAGCCATGAATCCAAAAGTAATGCTGTTTGATGAACCTACGTCTGCGTTAGATCCAGAACTCGTTAATGATGTGCTTCGTGTCATCAAGGACCTAGCTAATGAAGGTATGACAATGATTATCGTGACGCATGAAATGCGATTTGCTAAAGAAGTATCTAACAAGATTGTATTTATACATGATGGTGTAATTGGAGAATCTGGGCCTCCAGAGCAAATCTTTAATCATCCACAAAGCGCTGAACTACAAAGATTTTTAAATATGATTCGTGAAGTTTAATGTTGAAAGAAAATTTAGCGAAAGTATTATGATAAAACGATTGCCTTGTTATATATACTGACAAGGATGATTAGGCAGTCTGAAGAATAGCATTTTAAAAAGTGATAGCGATGTATTTTCAATAGAATATATGATTGCCTAAATAAGGTGAGTCCGAGACATTTAGTTATGTCCGGGCTTTTTTTTATAAAACGATATCATATATGCACTTTGAACTTTATAATTTAAAAATATAATGATTTTTTATTTGATGTGCAACTTTTCGCATTTAAAGACGAAAGAGATTACACATCTATTATCTTTAGAAAGCGTTTACAATAAAGAGGCGAGGAGGTTGCTAATATGTTAAGTAAGCGACAGTATCATATTTTAACGTTCATACTTGAATGTGAAACTTTTGTGCAAATTCATCATTTAGCAACGCACTTTAATGTTACAGAAAGAACGATACAGTACGATCTTGAATACATTGAAGATATGGCAAGTAACCTAGATTTAAATATTCAAAGGACTAAGCAAGAGGGGATCAAAATAACCACAACACCAGAACAGTTAAAGCGCTTTGCACCTAAATCGACAACGCATACAATACATTATGCAAAAGAAGAGCGCTTGTTATATATAACGTTAAAATTACTTGAAGCCAATACGCCGACATCATCACAAGTGCTTGCGACCACCGTATCTGTTTCAAGACGAACGATTGTGGAAGATTTGAAAAGCGTTCAAAATTGGTTAGAGCAGCATGACTTAAGGCTTGAGTATAAGAAAAATAAAGGATTTGTCATTCAAGGCCCAGAAAATGCATATCGCAAAGCTTACGCAGAAATGGTGCGTGAATATTTTAAAATGTATACGCATGAGATGGGGCATGACTTATTTTCAAATCATGAATTAGAGCGCATTCGTTCAAGTGTTACAACTGTGCTGAGAAATACAAATTATCAATTAGTACAAAGTGCAATAGACGGTTTGATTTATCATATACTCATCGCGATGCATCGAATAAATGAAGATTTTATTTTTAAAATTCCAGATGATGCATATTTGAAATTGAAGGAAACAGAGCAGTTTCAAATTGCGCTACAAATTCAAGAAAGGCTTGAAGGCAATTTCCAGATTCATTTTCCAAAAAGTGAAGCGGCATTCATAACATTGCATTTACTCGGAGCTAAAACTTCAGAAAAGAATCAGTTAAATGAAGAAATTGATACGTTAGAACTTCTGACGGAGCAATTGATTGAACGTATGAGTGGCGCGCTAGGACTTGATTTGGTGACAGATATTAAATTACGCAATGGCTTAATTGTACATTTGAGACCAGCAATTCATAGATTGAAATTTGATATGACACACGAAAATCCATTGAAAGATGAAATTATAAGCCAATATCCTCAATTAATAGATGAAATTAAAAAGCATGTTTGGATCATTGAGGAAAATTATCAAATTGTATTTAACAATGACGAATTGACCTATATGATATTACATTTTGCATCTGCTATTGAAAGAATATCAACGATTAAGACAAATAAAATTAAAGTCGTATTACTATGTGGATCGGGTATTGGAACGTCACAATTATTAAAAAGTAAAATAAGGCACATTTACCCAGAGTTAGAAATTATGGATGCCTATTCAATATATGAAGTGGATGAAACGATATTGAAACATGAAGGGGTCGATTACATTATCTCTACGGTGCCTTTTAAGGAAACTGTCGTCCCAGTTATTCAGGTTTCTCCATTTTTAGATAAACATGATCGGGAGCAGTTAAATAGAATAATCAATCAATCTAGAGAAAAATATGTAATTCAGTTGCGTGGATTAGGTCCAACGTTAGAACAAGTCTTGCCACAATCCAGAGTTAAAACACAGCAAGCATCGCGAAATAGAGATGAAGCAATCAAGCAGAGTGTGGCACTACTTGTCGAGGATGGTGTAGTGGAACCAGCTTATGCTACAGATATTATCAAGCAGTTAGACACGTTTGGACCTTATATGGTGGTTAGTCCTCATATTGCACTCATTCACGCTCAACATGAACATGTTAAACAATCGGTAGGCTTTAGTCTTATACATTATAAAGAAGGTATTCATTTTTCGCACGATGGGTATGATCCTGTTTTTATAATAATTACATTAGCAACAGAACATCCTCAAATACATTTAAATGCGTTACGTCAGTTTAGCGAGTTAATCATGGATGAGACATATAGAGCAACCATGTTTTCTGGAGATTTACAAGCAATAATGCAAGCTATTAGTAAGGTAAGTCAGGAATAAGGAGGTGCTTTTAAATGAGTTTAGAAATTCTGTCAGCTGACAAAGTTCAAATAAAGGAACAGGTTGATAATTGGGAACAAGGCATTGCTTTAGCTGCGCAACCATTATTAAACCAAGATTACTTTGAACAAAGTTATATTACATCAATGATTGACAGTGTAAAGAAATTAGGACCGTACATTGTTATTGCGCCAGAAATCGCAATTGCACATGCGAGACCCAATGATGAAGTAAACAAGATAGGACTGAGTTTACTGAAATTAAATCAACACATTAATTTTTCAGAAGAAGGTCACTATGCGTCACTTATATTTGTACTTAGTGCAGTAGACAATGAAGGACATCTTGAGATCCTAAGGCATTTGGCAACAACGCTAGGGGATCAAGAAGTGGTCAATCAATTATTGAAAGCACAAGAAGTTAAGGACATATTAAATATATTTAAAGGAGAATGATGAAAATGAAAATCTTAGTTGTATGTGGTCACGGGTTAGGTAGTAGCTTTATGGTAGAAATGAATGCTCAGGAAGCTTTGAAAAATTTAAATGCACCATCTGATATAAAAGTAGAACACAGCGATGTAATGAGTGCAAGCCCTGATATGGCAGACTTATTCATTTGTGGGAGAGATTTAGAAGAAAATACTAAAAATTTAGGCGACGTCATTGTATTAGATAATATTTTAGATAAAGAAGAACTTCAAAATAAATTAAGTGAAAAATTAAGTGAGTTGAATCTTTTATAAATAACGCCTAAGGAGGTAATAAAATGAAACCGATTTTAGACTTTATCGTTGATATTTTAAGCCAACCTGCAATACTAGTTGCTTTAATCGCATTTATAGGATTGATCATGCAGAAAAAATCAGCAACAGATATTACTTCTGGTACGATCAAAACGATACTGGGATTTTTAGTATTAAGTGCTGGGGCGAATGTAGTAACGCAATCACTTGAACCATTTGGGAAAATATTTCAACACGCGTTTGGCGTGCAAGGTGTCGTGCCCAACAATGAAGCAATTATTTCAATAGCATTGGAACAGTATGGAACAACAGCTGCATTAATTATGGTGTTTGGCATGATAGTTAATATCATCATAGCGCGTATTACTAATTTGAAATATATATTTTTAACGGGTCATCATACATTTTATATGGCTGCTTTTTTAGCTATATTATTATCAGTCGGTCATATTACTGGAACGCTAACTGTTGTCATCGGTGCGATTATTTTGGGGCTGATTATGGCGATACTACCTGCATTAGCGCATCCAACAATGAAAAAAATAACGGGTAATAACCAAGTTGCTTTAGGACACTTTGGTACGATAAGTTATTGGGCAGCAGGTGAAGTAGGAAAGCTATTTAAAGGTAAATCAAAATCAACAGAAGAAATTAATTTCGCAAAAGGGTTAAGTTTTTTAAGAGAAAGTACGATTAGTATTTCGTTAACGATGACCTTATTATATTTTGTAGCTGCACTGTTTGCAGGGCCACACTATGTACATAGTGAAATTAGTAACGGTCAGAACTTTATTGTATTTTCTCTCATACAAGGTGTCACGTTCGCTGCGGGTGTGTTTATCATTTTGACAGGGGTACGTTTAATCTTAGCTGAAATTGTGCCAGCATTTAAAGGTATTTCAGAAAAACTCGTACCCAATACGAAACCTGCATTAGACTGTCCGATTGTCTTCCCATATGCACAAAATGCTGTACTCATTGGATTTTTTGTTAGCTTTATTGTAGGCGTCATTGGCATGTTTGTCTTATTCTTATTCGGAGGAGTGGTTATACTTCCTGGCGTTGTCGCTCACTTCTTCCTCGGTGCTACCGCAGGCGTCTTTGGTAATGCAAGAGGTGGTATTAAAGGTGCTGTAGCTGGCTCCGCATTGAATGGTATCTTAATCACGTTCTTACCATTGTTATTCTTACCATTTTTAGGAGACTTAGGGGGCGCGGCAACAACATTCTCAGATACGGATTTCTTAGTCGTAGGTATTGTTTTTGGTAATGTTGCGAAGTTCCTTGGATTAATCGGTATCATTATTTTAGTGATCGTTGTAGCTGCATTCGCCATTATTTTACAAAAAAGAACAGATGCTAAAGAAGTAAAAGAGCAATAAATAACAACACAATCACTTCAAAATGAAATAGATTAAGCGCCCAATGCAGTAATAGTTGCTTTGGGCGCTTATTTTGTCATCATTTAATGCCAATGCAATAGTAATGGGCCTTGTTCACCCCATAGTGGGTCTGTTTCAGGTAATGGCACATTTTCGATATTCATGATATCTTGCTTTCTGTTATTCTTATCTCCAGTACAAATGTCGAAAGACTGACCGTTAGGATATGCACCCATTACGATAAAGTCATGACTGGCATTTAATAATTTGTGCCCAGTACCAGCCGGTAATATTAGCACATCGCCAGCTGTGACGTTAATTGTTGAACCATTACGCCCGCCAATAAGCAAGTTGGCCTCTCCTCTGATCGCTAAGAGTGTTTCATGCGCGTTACTGTGATAATGATGATACGAAAATACACCACCAGTCCAAGTATTGCCCCATTGATTAGAGGTAATGGTTTTTTCCAAATGTTCATGTGAACCTAATACATGGTGATAAATCAAAACAGGTAAGGTGGGATTATTCGGTATTGTCCCATCATCTATGAAACATAAAGTGGATACAGTGATGTCTGACATAGGTTTCATCTATTCATTCACCCCTTAATTATTATGATTTATAATATACGATTTGACTTGTGGTTGCTAATAAATTATGGTCCTGACTCCATATTTCACCAGTTTGATCGAAATAGCCATTAAAGAATTTAAGTGCACGTGTATGTCCAAGTACTGAGCGGCTTCCGTTGGCTAAGAGTGTTTCTGCGTCGGCATGGAAATAAATTGTCAGTGAGATGGTGCCTATTGGGACGAGTTCTTTGCGACGTACATAAATTCTTGGGAAAAAAGCATCACAAATTGCAGCTAGAGATAAAAAATCTAAGTCTCTGTTAGGGTTATCTCGTATCCATTGTAAGGTAATTGAATCAGGATAATCCGTTGTCGCTATTGCAAGTGGTGCGCCTTTAATCATTCTAATTTCATAATTTTGTGCCCATGGCGGTGCACTATCTAAAGGTGTTGGTTCAATTTGATCTGGATTTGGAACGTCTGGAAAGGATAACTCTGTAGAAGACCATGTATCACGTCTGTTTGCTGTAACTGCAGTACCAGTAATTATGATTTGTTCATTTTGTGTAAGTTCAATATACCAATGTTGTGTTGAGCGATTGGTTCTGCTCGGTGTGGCAACGATTTTAAAGTCGCCATTCGCTACTGGGGCAGCATAGTTGATTGTTAATGAAATAGGATCTCCTAATCTTTCATCATGATCTAATACAGCACGTAATAATGTAGAAGCAATGACACCACCAAAAGGTCCAACCATATTGGCGTAAGACTCAGATGTTTGCCCACGATAAACACCTGAGGATTGTATTGTGAGTTCTGTCGCTTTATCAAAATTATGTTTAGATGACATTATCAATTCCTCCAATTATTTAAGCTCATGTAATGCTATACCCTATAATTAAAGCGTTTACATCATATTTTATTTAGAAATTTGAAGGATATTAAAAAAATTATCAATATGATATTGCTTTTTGGCATAGATACCAATGGTGCGCGAGGCGTTAGGTAATTGAATGTGTGTATAAATATCACTGTTAACTTTTTTCATATAGGATTGTGGGCAAATGACCACACTATCACTTGTTGCAATAAAGTTCATGATAGACTCTCTATCTTTAACATAGGACAAATCCATTTGTTTTGGGTCAATTTGGTTCTTTTTAAAATCAAATGTATCGCCTGGAGGTTCTAATAGATAAAAATGTTGTTGCTACAAATCATTCAAATTGATTGTTTCTGATTGAGCTAGAGGGTGATTTTTTGAAAATACTAGTTCGAATGGTTCGTCAAACCAATATTCATAGCAGATGCCTTCTTGAAGTTCTGTTTGTTCACCTATGACTAAATCAATGTCATCTTGCTGCAATTGAGCCAATAAGGCAGTAGCTGCATTAGAAAAAATGGGTTTAGACATGCACTGATAGATGCAATCAATGCAGTTCAACGATAAGGCAAAGATAATTGGAATTTAAAGTGTAAGTAACCATAATGCATATGCTTATTGCAATAATGTACTATATCTGTAACCTGAAGCATCAATATAATGGTATGCATAATTAGTTTAGTGAGGTGCGTTTAGTAATAAATTTATTACCTTTCATTATGTATACTTTTTTGATAACAATGACTCCAGGTCCAACTAATATAGATATTTTGAATACGATTAGAAATAAAGGGTTGAAAGGTGGCATTCAATATACCTATGGTGCTATTACGGCATTCGTCTTTTTACTCATCATATCTACTGTTGTGAACATTTTTTTATCAGAAAAGATGCCTAGCTTTTTATTATTTATGAAATTAATCGGTAGTATCTATATGTTATATTTGATTTATACGCTTTTCAGAAAGCATAGCGAAAATAAAGTGGAAAATGATATTGGAACATTTTATTCAGGCTTTGCTTTACAATTTTTAAATCCCAAAGTGGTGACATTTACAATGACTGTCATTCCCACCTTTGTATTAGTGAATCAGCCGTCCACGCTAATGATTTCAATTTATGTTATTATGACTTCAATCATTGCGCTAATTTCATTTAGTTTTTGGATATTTTTTTTGAACTTTGCTTAAGACTTTTATACAGAAACATGAAATGATTGTTAATATAACCATGGCACTATTTTTATTATATGCAGCTATTATAGTGTGGGTATGATGTTTAGGAAGTGTTTAGATGAATGAATTTAATTTTAAAAATGCAATTGGCATAACGGCATTAGAAGCCAAAATGGATGATTTCACCTATAAAAAGCATTCACATCAAGAATATAGCATAGGTGTGACCTTAAAAGGCATTCAAGGATATCATTTAAAAGGAGAACGAAAACAGTCCTATCAAAATGGGGTTATGTTTTTTAATCCAGAAGAAAACCACGATGGTATGTCTAATGGTGTACAAGGCTTGGAATATCATGCTCTATATCAAACCAGAACAATTATTAGAAGCTACAAATCAAAAACATATGGTTCAATTTAAAGAGCCGATTGTTTATAATAACAAAATAGCACAAAACATATTGCAATTAGCTAATTCTATTTTTAATGGATCAGATGATGTAATTTGTTATGAACATTTTCAAAACCTTGTGGATGGTTTGAAAATAGATACTTATTATGATGAATTTAATGTTGATAATGTTAAATTAAAATTAGCAAAAGACATTATTAAAAATAATGTTTCAACTTCGTTTAAATTAGATTTCATCTGTAGCGAATTAAATTTATCAAAGTATCAATTTATAAGATTTTTTAAGCAACAAACAGGGATAACACCGTATCAGTACTATATAAATTATAAAGCTGAAGTTGCTAAGCATATCATAGAAAAGAGTAAAGATGTATATCTTGCTATAGCAGAATGTGCTTTCGTAGATTTAGCGCATTTAAATAAGGTATTTAAATATCGATATGGCGTAACAGCTTATCAATATATGTCAAAACTAAAATAATATTGCATTTATCGACTTAACTTTAAACAGCGCATGTCATCTCATAATAAAGATGACATGCGCTGTTGTATTTCAGATGTGTGATCTGTTTATATTATTTAAGCATTTCTTTATAGACTTTATGGTTTTGGTAGACGCATTTAAGTAATGGGGCGTCAATTTGGTACGTATCGGCTAAGTTTAATAAATAACCTTGTAAGTGATCTGTTTCAATATTTAATCCTTTTTCCATGTCACGTTGCATAGAAGTCTTAAAATGGTATGATAACTGATCAAATGATGTCATATATTGTGATACAATATCGTCTGCGAGTGGCGCTCGATGTGCACGCATTATCGAAGCGACTTCATTGTATAAAGAGCGAACGAAGTTAATGCCACCATCACTGTCTCGAATAGGACCAATAGGCGCATGCATTAATGTTGTGATACTGGATAACACAGTAATCATTAAATATTTGTGCCACATGCCTTGCTCGATTGAAGTGCTTAATTTGAATTCTGCCTTTGTTTCAGAAAATGCTTGTGCAATTTTTTGTGCGCGTTCACTTTTACTTCCATCTAGTTCTCCAAAAAAGAGTTTATCAAAAGGGCTTGTTTGTATGATTTCTCCCATACTATCTAATGTTGTTTCTATCACACAATAGCCACCCATAACTTTGTCTCTACCAAAGATAGATTGTAATTGTGGAATATGTGCGACACCGTTTAATAATGGAATGATGGCAGTATGACCATCGACAAATGGCTTCAAATCTGTCATGGCTTGCTCTAAATGATAGGATTTAGAAGAAAGTAAAATAACATCGAAAGGCGCTACGCGATCGTCTTTTGTAATGAGTTGAGGATTGAAATGATAATCTCCCTGCTCACTGTGGATGGCTAATCCATTTCTTTCTAAAAATGACTTGCGTTTGGGTCTTACTAAGAATGTCACGTTCTGTCCGCTTTCGGCTAATCTGCCTCCAAAATAGCCTCCGATACCGCCAGCACCTAATACTAATATACGCATTGAATACAACTCCTTATACGCTATGTGTGTTGATTTGTTAATTGATGTATATATACCACATTTGAGGGGCATATACGCATATGAAAATAATTTTCAAATAATTCAATAGATGTAGTTGGGACAATATATTTTATTTTTAAATATATGTTTGAAATCAATAAAGGTTGTGCAATGTAATAAGTGTTCACTAATTACAAACATGGAGGGGTTCCAATGTCGTTTAAAAATGATCATAAGTATCAGTGGAAAGATATACAAGGGAGAGATTTTCTACTACCGTTTATTTATTTGATAGGTAATTTTTGTTTATCTATAGTCATCTTAACAATCATGATCGGAATCAATGAAACGCAAGGGAAAAATAACGCTAACTTTAATGCTAACTTTTCAGGTACGCCAGGCATATTAATGGAAATGATTGCCTTTATAATTATATTCGCGTTATGGATTCTATTCCATAGACATTCATTTAGACAATCGTGGAAACAGGGGCTACAAAATATTAAGCAACACTGGAAACTCATTGTCATTACATTTATCGTTATTATAGTGTTTAAAGAAATTTATCCATATTTAGTAAATGCATTCGCACCAGAACATTGGAAATTTGAAGAAACACAAAATGACAAAATGGTGGAGGAAATGTTTGCTACGCCTGTATCAACCATATTAGCTTTTTTCTCAATTGTAATTATTGCACCAATGACAGAAGAATTTTTATTTAGACATTTAATTATTGGCGAATTAGGAAAGAAATTAAATTTCTATGTTATGTCTGTTATTTCAATTATTGTGTTTGCATCTTTACATGTAACAGAAGCTAAATCTCCATTAGAAATTGTGATGTATCTTGCCATAGCAGTTGGTATTGTATATGTATATATGAAATCGCAGCGTAGTTTAGCTGTAGCCATTGCGTTACATGCTTTGAATAATTTATTAGCGTATATTTTCATGATTATCATGTAATTTACATAATTCTTAGTGATATACCTGTCTTCTTTGTGAAGGACAGGTATATTTTATCGTGTTAGTGTTTAGAATTTTCTAAAAACTCATTGACTAATCTTGAGCATAATGCTAGGATTAAACCACTAAACATACATATGATTGACTCTTATCAAGAGTGGTGGAGGGATGTGCCCGATGAAACCCAGCAACCGTCGATTTTTCGAAATGGTGCTAAGTCACAAAAAGTTATTTAACTTTTGGAGATGAGAGAAAGTGCAAACTTTCTCTTGATTTATTAAGAGAAAGTTTTTTTATACATATAAGTACGTTGAAACAAATTTTTAAGGAGTGAAAGTATTATGAGAAAATGGTTTATTTTAGGTTCATTGTTTGTGTTAACGATTATACTAGCAGCATGTGGTAAATCGAATGGTGAAAAAGAGGATAAGGAAATTACGATTGCTGCTTCGCCAGCCCCCCATGGCGTCGTACTTGAACATGCAAAAGAAGAAATGAAAAAGAAAGGCTATGATTTAAAAATAAAAACAGTTAATGATTATAAGGTTCCTAATAAATTATTAGATAAAGGAGATGTTGATGCGAATGCATTTCAACATACACCGTATCTTAAAGCAGAAAAGAAAGACCATAATTATAAAATAGAAGAAGCCGGGAAAGTGTTCACGACACCGATGGGCGTTTATAGTAAAAAATATAAAGACATTCAAGATATCCCTAAAGGTTCTACCATTTATGTATCAAACAATCCTGCTGAAGAAGGTCGTTTCTTGTCATTCTTTGTTGATAAAGGCTTAATCAAAATTAAAAAAGGTGTCAGTATTGAAGATGCTAAGTTTGATGACATTGTAGAAAATAAAAAAGATTTGAAATTTAATAACAAGCAAGGTGCGGAATTCTTACCTAAAACTTATAATAGTAAAGAAGGCGCAGCAGTGATAATGAATTCTAATTATGCGATTGATAATGGTCTAACACCACATAAAGATGCAATTGCTATAGAAGGAAAATCATCACCATTTGCGAATATTGTTGCCGTACAAGAAGGACATAAAAACGATAAAAAATTCAAAGAACTTATGAAAGTTTTACAATCTAAAGAGATGAAGAAATTTATAACTGATAAATATGGACAAGATGTTATTCCGTATGAAAAATAAATAATCATGTAATATATAGATTGAAGAGGAAGGTGATTCGATTATGTCTAAGCTAGGTATTATTGGTTTAGGAAAAGTGGGTACGCAAGTACTTACAGATGTACAGCAACTGAATTTGTTTTCAGAGATTATTTTAATTGATGATAGAGCGGACGTGGCAAGTGGTGAAGCACTTGACCATATTCACTCGCAAGGACTGATAAATACTGCACATATCAAGATTCGTAGCGGTGTCTATCAAGACTTAACGGATGCAGACTTTATCGTCATAGCTGCGAGTGAAGCAACCGATAAAAATAATGGTGACCGTACATTATTAGCGCAAGGAAATCACGACATCATTAAGGGCATAATGTCCCAAATAGCTGAAGTGACGCAAGAGGCGGTTGTGATTCTGATATCTAATCCTGTAGATTCTATGGTTTACTTTGCAAATCAAATAGATTACCCAGCCCATAAAATTATTGGTACGGGTACGGCTCTAGAGACATCAAGATTTAAAACAATTATAGCCGATCATTATCAAATTGATCCAAATAATGTGGAAGCTTTTGTCATTGGGGAACATGGTCAACATGCAATCCCCGTATGGAGTAAAGTGCATATTCATGGTATGGAACTATCGGAATTTGAGGCATTAAGTGATCGTCCAGCAATTGATAAGTCACACATCTCGTCCATTATCAACGAAGTGTCGATGGATGTTTTTTATCAAAAAGGGTGGACCAACGCAGCGATATCAAAAGTGACATCATTTTTGATACAGTCCATTGCATTGGATCAGAGAACAATTACACCATTGACTTCCCTGAGTGCAGAATATGGCTTAGAAGATGGTGCATTTAGTTTACCAACGTTAATAGATAAAAAGGGTATTGTTCAAAGATTTGCGATAACATTAGACAAAGAAGAAGAACGCCAACTTAAAGAAGCATATGAATATATTAGACAAACGATTCATACAGCACAACAATAGCGATTAAAACATTCAAACACGCATTCATTAGATATTTTCTTTTGAATGCGTGTTTTTTATATTTAAAATAAATGCTTATCTTGTTTATCAATCCGGTAATGGCTACAATATACTTAAATATAGCGATGAATAGAAGGTTGTAGGAAATTACACTGAGGTTAGGCTTCGGTTTGTGTGAGGTAAGTATTCTGAGACGTGTAAAAAAGGCAGGGCCATAGTGATATGGCCCTGCCTTTTTTATGAGTATGTGTGATGTCACACTTTAGCGTTACATCATAAACGTAGTAATATTGCATAAGAATCACTAAGGAAATTTTTAACATTAATTTCCAAGTGATTCTTTAAAACCGTTATCGAGATCAGCAATAATATCATTAATGTTTTCGGTACCTACAGACAATCTAACTAGTTCTGGTACTACGCCGGAAGCTTTTTGATCTTCTGGTGATAATTGTAAATGTGTAGTACTAGCTGGATGAATGATTAATGATTTTGAATCACCTACATTCGCTAAGTGGGAAAATAGATTTAAACCGTCAACAAATTTGGCGATATCGTCTACCGCACCATCTATGCCAAAGGTCAATATAGCACCTTGGCCATCAGGTAAATATTTTTGAGCGAGTTGATGATAAGCGTTATTTTCTAAACCTGGATAGTTGACCCAAGTTACTTTTGGATGTTGTTCTAAATATTGTGCGACACGTAAAGCATTTTCAGAGTGTCGTTCTAAGCGTAAGTGTAGTGTTTCTAAACCTATTAAGAATTCATGGACATTAAAGGGTGATACTGCAGAACCTAAATCACGTAACAACTGTACACGTGCTTTAGTAATATAGGCAGCTTCGCCAACATCTTTAGTATAAGAAATACCATGATAACTTTCATCGGGTTCTACTAAACCTGGGAATTTTCCATTATCCCAATTGAATTTTCCACTATCTACGATTACGCCACCAATGGAAGTACCATGGCCACCAATGAATTTAGTGGCTGAATGTACTATGATATCTGCTCCAAATTCAAAAGGACGCAATAAGTAAGGTGTTGGGAATGTGTTATCAACAATTAAAGGAATGTTATGATTGTGTGCGATATCGGCTACAGCTTCAATATCTAACACATCAATGCGTGGGTTCCCAATGGTTTCAGCATATACTGCTTTTGTTTTATCTGTTATTGCATTTTTGAAATTATCTGGATGACTAGGATCTACAAAATGGACTTTAATACCTAGTTTTTTAAAGGTGATATTTAAAAGGTTATAGGTACCTCCATATAAATTTGACGAAGCAACAATTTCATCGCCACTTTCTACAATATTTAAAAGTGCTAAATGTATGGCTGCTTGTCCAGAAGATGTAGCTAAAGCACCTACACCACCTTCTAATGCTGCAATCCGTTCTTCAAAAACATTTTGTGTAGGGTTCATAATTCTTGTATAAATATTGCCATCTTCCTCTAAAGCAAATAACTTTCTCGCATGTTCAGTATTATCAAAGACATAACTAGATGTCTGATAAATTGGTACAGCACGTGCTTTTGAAAAATCATCTACTACTTGCCCGCCATGAATAGCTAAAGTATCTAAATGCCAAGGGGTTTGAGTCATATGATAAAACCTCCATATAATTTCTAAATTTTCTGATAATTAAAACTATACAAGAGCTAATTGGCTATTTCAAGTATGCTTACTAAAAAAGTAGGAATTATATTATTATACTTTATTATCTTGAAAATGAAATGATTGCAAATAAGAACAAAAGGATTTATAATTCTTATCGGTATAGTAAGGTATTGTGGAGAGAAAGGCATTATGGAGGGAAATAATGATTGCTTTTGATTTAATTGGAAATACGCCATTAGTATTGTTGGAGTCATTTAGTAATAAAGATGTACAAATTTATGCCAAGTTAGAACAGTATAATCCTGGTGGTAGTGTGAAAGATCGATTGGGAAAACATTTAATCGAAACAGCAATAAGAGAGAATATAATCCAAAAAGGTGATGTCGTTGTAGAGGCGTCTGCAGGAAATACAGGGATTGGCGTTGCAATTGCTGCTAACCATTATGGCGTCAGTGCTGTGATTTTTGCACCTGAAGGTTTTTCTGAAGAAAAGATATCAATTATAAAAGCGTTAGGTGCTGAAGTCATCAGAACAGATCAAACTTTAGGCATGGCAGGTGCACAAAAGGCCGCACGTGATTATGAACTGCAAACTGGTGCGTATTATTTAAATCAATTCGAATCTTATCGCAATCCTGAGACCTATAAATCTACAATAGGAAAAGAAATAACAGATAAGCTTAAAGATATTGATTATTTTGTAGGTGGTGTTGGTTCAGGAGGGACTTTTGCTGGTGTTGCTGAACATTTAGCAGCATCATATCGTACCGAAAGTGTCATCGTAGAACCAGAAGGCTCTATTTTAAGTGGCGGTAATGCGCATAGTCATGATATTGAAGGAATCGGTTCAGAAAAATGGCCATCGTTTCTACCTAGAGCATTGGTGTCAGATATTATAAAAGTGAGTGATGACGCCGCTTTTCAAAATGTTAAATTATTAGCAAGACAAGAAGGTCTTTTAGTAGGTAGTTCTTCTGGAGCAGCATTGCAAGGCGCTCTAGAAATTAAAAAACATATTAATAAAGGTGTCATTGTAACCATTTTTCCAGATGGCAGTGATCGATATATGTCAAAACAAATTTTAAATTATAAGGAGACAATCAAATGAATAAAAAAACACAATTAATTCATGGTGGACAAACAACAGATCCGTATACAGGTGCAGTTACAACGCCAATCTATCAAACAAGTACGTATATGCAAGATGGTATTGGCGATATGAGACAGGGATATGAATATTCACGTTCGGCAAATCCAACACGTAGTGCTTTAGAGGGGTTGATTGCAGATTTAGAGCAAGGTGAAAGTGGTTTTGCATTTGGTTCAGGTATGGCAGCTATTTCAGCAGTTATTATGTTATTAGATAAAGGTGACCATTTACTCATCAATTCAGATGTGTATGGTGGTACTTATAGAGCTTTAACAAAAGTGTTTAATAGATTTGGTATTGATGCTGAGTTTATCGATACGACAAATATAGAAGTTGTTGAACAATATATTAAACCTGAAACGAAAATGTTATACATTGAAACGCCGTCTAATCCTTTATTACGTGTCACTGATATTAAAAAATCAGCAGAAATTGCTAAAAAGCATCATTTAATTTCGGTTGTCGATAATACATTTATGACACCATATTTCCAAAATCCATTAACATTGGGTATTGATATTGTCTTACATTCAGCAACAAAATATATTGGTGGTCATAGCGATGTTGTCGCTGGATTAGTAGCAACAAGTGACGCTGAATTAGCTGAACGTTTAGGATTTATTCAGAACTCAACTGGTGGCGTGCTTGGACCTCAAGATAGTTATTTATTGATTCGTGGCATAAAAACGCTTGGATTACGCATGGAACAGGTCCAACGTAATACGCTTGCTATCATTGATATGTTACAACAACATTCAGCAGTGAAACAGGTATTCCATCCAAGTATCTCAGATCATTTAAATCATGATATTCATGAAGCACAATCCGAGGGCCATACAGGTGTTGTCGCATTTGAAGTCGCTGACATAGAAAGTGCTAAAAAAGTAATCAGTGAATCACATTATTTCACTTTAGCTGAGAGTTTAGGTGCTGTTGAAAGTTTAATTTCAGTACCTGCATTAATGACACATGCTTCAATTCCTAAAGATATTCGTGAAAAAGAAGGCATCGCCGACGGATTAGTACGTTTATCAGTAGGTATTGAAGATACAAAAGATTTAGTCGAGGATCTAGAACAATCATTAAACGCATTAGATAAATAGTATAAATTTCAAAAAGAAATGATATGCATATAGGCATAAGTTGGGAATAAGCTGAAATCAATTTAGAATTATTGATTTCAGGCTTATTCCCTTTTTATATATGGTTATATTCATCATTATTTGAGTTTGAAGTTTGATGTTGTGCGTAAGTATCGTTAAGTATATCTGAGTTAGTTTTTTGTAATTTACTATAACGACCTTTCGGTATTTTGTTTTCTGTAACCTCTACTTTAGGATAAATGAGTAATGGAATCAGTCCGATAATGCCAAAAATGATAAAGCTATATTGATAATTAAGTATATCAATTACAATACCAGCGATAGATGAACCTATGACTTGTCCAACCGCTAGAAGTAAAAAAGGTATGCCTATGCCAAGAGAAGCATTTTTGACAAACAGTTTGATTCCCCAAACCAGTAAAACACCGGTTAAGAAAATATAACTCAGGCCGAATAGTGATGACGCAACAAATGGCAGTAACCAAATGCTTGGCGTGAATGCTAATAATACACTAGCGCATGCTAATGCAATAACGCCAAAATTAAACGCGAAATGAATCCTTTTTTATCGATAATTGAACCAGAAATACCACCAACTACACCAAATATGCCAATTAAAATCCAAAAAATAGAGAGTGCTATATCTGAATAATTGCCTGTTAATTGGACAAAGGATTTTGAGAAAGTCCAAAATGGTGCTGTAGATATACCGAGCAGTGTAGAGGCAGTGACGATACGTGTGCTCGCAGAAATATCTCTAATATTAAGACTACCTGTATGAATTTTAATATCTTTTTGAAGCTTCGGTATGACGATATAGTTCCAAAATAAAACAACCAATGCAATTAAAGCATATATTAAATAAGTATGACGCCAATCTAAAAATACAAGCATTGCTGTTATACCAGTAAACATTAAACCCATACTCGTTCCTGAATTAATCCAAGTATTTGCTTTACCTTGATCTTGAAGATTAATCCACAACGAAATGGTATAGCCATACGGAGGAGAAACGAGACCGGTGCTTGCACCTGTAAAAATAACACCGATAGATAGAATGATTGCATTGCTTGATACGCCAATAGTAATCAAACCAATGACTACAGAGATGCCAGCAAGTATAATCATACGTTTTGGACCAATCGTATCTGTCTGTAAAGTTGAATAAACGATTGTAAAACAATACGCTAAATAAAATAAAGACGAAATTAGACCAGCTTGAGATGCAGATAAAGATAAATCATTAGTAATGTCTGGTAAAAAGAGACCAAAACTAAAACGGCCTAATCCATAGGTCGTTGCGATCATAGCAATACCAGGGAATACAAGTTTTGAAAATTTCATTAATAGGAACCTCCTTTTATAGATAGAATGTTCATTCTACTTAGAACTAAAAATATATAGAATGTTCATTCTATTTTTATGCTAAAGATAACGAGTAAGTGCATTTTGTATTAAAATACTTCAAACTCGTTTGGAACTATTGATTATGTGCTTCATTTAATAATAACTTGGCCATTGTGATAGCATGCGAAGTCGCATCTTTAGAACCTAATAAAGCAGTCATAGAAGTTGTACCTTCTAAAAGCAAAGTATATTGAACGGCTAAATCATAACCATTTTCAATACCAGCATCACCAGCAAGTTTTTCTAAATAATGTAACAGTCTTTCTTTGTGACCTCTTGCTGTACTTTCAATCTCATTATCCGTGTCTGCATAATCCTCAATAGCACGCATAAACATATCACCTTTATACGAATAATCATTTAACCACTGACAATGCGCCGTGACTGCTGATATAAAAGGTTTTTCAGGATGTTGTTCAACGTGACTGTCTAGATAGTGCCAATAACGTGTTTCACGCTGTTTCAGTACTTGAGCCACTAAGTTATCTTTAGATTCAAAATGATTATATAGCGTCATCGTTGCGACATTAGCTTCTTGTATAATTTGCTTCAAACCTACACCTTTAAAACCATATTCATAAAATAGGCGTTCTGCTACACTCAAGATATCTTGTTTCTTTTGTGACATATATCTCACACTTTCAAAGTAGAATGGTCATTCTATTTAATTCTAGCAACGCACAATGAGAATGTCAAAAAAAGCGTAAAGCTCAATACACTTATCTGATTATAAAGTGTATTGAGCTTTACTAATAGCGTCGAATGATATTTGCATGATTTAGTTGTCGTAACCAAGCGTAGCTATTTCTTTGGAATGCCGATGACATGTCCGAGTTGTTTAGGTACGTCGAAAGTGTTTTGTTGATCAAAATAGTGTTTGATTTTTTCTTGGATGGGTTTAGGAAAGTCCATGCTTCGTCTTGTTTCATTGCCAACACCCATCATAATGGCTTCATATGTTGCATTGCGTTCATCGTTGCTATTATACATTGTTAAGAATAAATGTACTCTTTTGGCATCGTAATCGTAAATATGTACTTTAATATAGAAGGATTCATCGAGTAAAAGTTCTTTTAAAAATGAAATATGCGCTTCTACGCTGAACATTGTCACATCTTGACTATGACGATAATCTGTAGAGAAATCGATAGATTCAAAAAAGCCTACAACAGCATCACTGAAAATGGAATAATATTGCGCATCATGCATATGATTATTATTGTCTATCCAAGATGGCTGTACCGTATTTTTATAGATATATTCATCTGTCACAAAAATCACTCCTTTATTTTTTATAAGCCTGTACTATTGTATCAATTATGTATGAACAGAGTTAACAATTTGTTTTACGAGGCTTAAAAATAGTTAATTCTTTATAAAATCCAAAATGTAAGATAGTATGATATTTAGCTTACTAGAAAAATTTACAACTGGAAAAGGGGGACATATATGGTATTGGTTGCCTTAATATTATTCATTATTTCTATTGTCTTTCTTATTTATTCTATTACATTATTAATGGGCAAAGATGGTACCATGTTTAGTTTGTTTACAAAAGAAGAAAAAGCATTAACTAAAGGACAAAAGTTAACCATCTATCTCATTACCATTGTATTATTTGTAGCAAGCTTAGTTTGGCTACTTAACCTGATTTAAGAAATAGACTTTGAGCGTTAATAATATAACTGAACGCATATTCATAATAAAAAGGACTGGAAATGATTCCAGCCCTTTTTTTTAAAACTAATACTTTCTTAAAAAATCTACATCACGGTCAAAGATTTGTTTGACGACATAACATTGAACTGCAGTTATGATACTTTCAATCACTTGTGTTTTATTAGATAAGATACGAAGGCTGAAACCGTGAGTTGGTAAATGTGTGATACCAAAACGACAGTCATATTTATGTTGGAAGTGTTTAATTTCCTCATAAACTTGTTCAATAAATTTTTGATTTACGCTAGGGTGGATGAAATAACAAGAACCAAGGTGCGTATAATCTTCCATATAACCTAGACCATCTACATTTTGTTTCTGTGGATCGAGTAACATATTATCAAACGTTACCAATGCATCATCTACATATATTTCGTTTAGTAAGTGCATATACGTATAACTAAAGCGTTTGTCTGATTTGGAATAGCCTGGCGTAAGAATATCTGTATAGAATAGGGAAGCAGTTGATTCCAAATTGAATACATTGTGTTGATAAAATTTAGCGTTTTCAAAGGCTATAATGGGATCACCAACATATTCAGCATAACCATTATTTTTTATATTAAAGGTTTGGTATTGCTCGACATAATCATTCAATGTTTTATAAATTTTTGTGGCACCTTGTGAAGTTAATATAACTTTAGCATCAGAATCAATATTAAAATTCATCGTATAGCGGTCACCATCTAAGTATCCGCCACCTACGTTGACGATATAGAAGGTGGGGATATCAGATTGATTTAGATAGACTGGACGCATGACTTTTAAGGCTTTTTCAAAAAAGACATCTCTAGCAACAGATTTTTTACCATTGTTAAAAACGGATAAATCTAATTGTCCTGTCCAAGCTTGTTTGTTGTTAGACATTTAGGCTAATCCTTTAAGAAATACATCTTGTTCAATCCATTGTATGACTTCATCCAAGCCTTCGTCTGTTTTAAGATTTGTAAAAGTAAATGGTCGTTTCCCACGGAAGACTTTCGTGTCTTCTGCCATACGATCTAATGATGCGCCAACGTAAGGTGCTAAATCTGTTTTGTTAATGACGAAAAAGTCGGACTTAATCATACCCTGGCCACCTTTACGTGGGATTTTTTCCCCTTGGGCAACATCGATAATATAGATTGAAAAGTCGACAAGTTCAGGACTGAATGTAGCAGCTAAGTTATCGCCACCTGATTCTATAAAGATAAGTTCAATATCATCATTGCGCTCTTTTAATTCATCAATCGCTGCAAAGTTCATTGACGCATCTTCACGAATTGCTGTATGAGGGCAACCACCTGTCTCTACACCGATGATTCTATCTTCGGGTAAGACACCTGAATTCACTAATATTTTCTCATCCTCTTTAGTATAGATATCATTTGTAATTACACCGATACTCATGTCTTTCGCTAAGCGTTTGACAATTTTTTCGATAAGTTGCGTTTTCCCTGCACCAACAGGGCCGCCGACACCTATTTTAATTGTATCTGTCATAAAGCTTGTCCTCCTAAGATATAAAAATTCTTACATTTACGTTTTCATGTTCCATTTGATTGATTTCCAAACCTGGTGCTGTAATACCGAGCTGTGACGCAGGAATTGTCATGATATGGTCTCTTGTTTCTTTCATGATTGGAATCATCTTATGAACAATACGCTGTCCGGCAGTTTGTCCTAATGGAATTGCACGAACGGCATTTTGAGTGAGACTGGACACATTTTGATATAGATAATAGTCAATGATGGTTTCGATATCGACACCGAGATGGTGACCAAGCATTGTAAAGCAAATTGCAGGATGCAAGGATGCTTTTTTATCTTTCATTTGGGCATGATACCAATTAATCCAATCGCTATCATATAATTCAGACGCAAGTTTAACCATGCGATTTCCCATTTGTTTTGAACCTTGTCTCGTTTCTTTTGGTAAGTTTTGAACAAAAAGAATACGATCTAATTTCAATATTGCTTTTGTATCATTTTCATTTAGGGCATCATACACTAAACGCATTGTTAAACCATCTGCATATGTTAATTGCTCATTTAAAAATAACACAAGCCATTGTTGGAAACTTTCTTCGTCATGGACAGTATCACGCTGGATATATGTCTCAAGTCCAAATGAATGACTGAATGCGCCTGTTGGGAATTGCGAATCGCAAAATTGAAACAGGCGTAGGTGTGCATGATCAATCATGTGAATGTCCTATGTGTCTGAATGCTTTGTTAACTTTGCGGTCTTCATGTTCATAAGGAATACCTAGGTCTTTTAATAAAGATTCCACTAAGTAGTCATATTGAACGAGCATTTCAGTTTCTGTGAATTGTGCTGGTAAATGTCTGTTACCAAGTTGATGAGCGATATCTCCCATTTCTTGTAATGTACGTGGTTTGATTACCAGTAAATCTTCAGAATTTACATCAACAACAATCATATTTTTATCATCTTTATATAATATATCGCCGTATTGTAAATCAATAGGCTGTTTTAAACGGATACCTATTTCATTACCATGATCTGTTGTAACGCGTTGAATTCTTTTTACTAAATCTGAATTTTCTAGGTATACCTTTTCCATATGTTTACCTTTTTCACTATCTGAAAGATTAGCGATATTACCTACAATTTCTTCGATAATCATGATTTACCTCCTAGAATAAGAAATAGCGTTGTGTTAATGGTAATTCTGTAGCAGGTTCGCTTGTAATTTTCTCTCCATCAACAAAAACTTCATATGTTTGTGGGTCAACGTCTAAATCTGGTGTTGCATTATTGTTTTTCATATCTTTTTTACTTAATTTACGGATATTGTGCACAGGTCTTAATTTGCGTTTTAAGCCTAAAAGTTTACCAATATCGTTTTCATAAGCAGTTGTAGAAACAAAAGTCATCGATGTACTTTGGAGATTTCCACCTAATTGACCATACATTTTACGATATTTTAAAGGTTCTGAAGTAGGGATAGAGCCATTCGCATCACCGTTGATTGCAGCATTGATTAAACCGCCTTTAACGATGACATCAGGTTTAACGCCAAAGAATGCTGGTTCCCAAAGAATGATGTCGGCTAATTTACCTTCATCAATTGAACCTACATAGTCAGAGATACCATGTGTAATGGCTGGGTTAATCGTATATTTAGCTATATAGCGTTTAATACGATTATTGTCATTGTATTCACTGTCGCCATCTAATAATCCACGTTGTTCTTTCATACGGTGAGCAACTTGCCAAGTACGGGTAATTACTTCTCCGACACGTCCCATTGCTTGTGAATCAGAACTTACCATACTAAATACGCCCATATCTTGAAGTACATCTTCAGCTGCAATGGTTTCTTTACGAATACGTGAATCCGCAAACGCAATATCTTCAGGGATAGATGCATTTAAATGGTGGGTAATCATAACCATATCTAAATGTTCATCGATTGTATTGACAGTATAAGGTAACGTCGGATTTGTTGAAGAAGGTAAAATGTTAGCATACGCAGCAGATTTAATTAAATCGGGCGCATGACCACCACCAGCACCTTCTGTATGATACATATGCAATACGCGATCTTTTACTGCAGCCATTGTTTCTTCCATGAAACCAGCTTCATTTAACGTATCTGCGTGCAACGCGATTTGTACATCATAGTCATCTGCGACTTGTAAAGCATGATCCAGTGCTGAAGGCGTTGCACCCCAGTCTTCATGTACTTTTAAGCCGATTGCACCAGCGTGAATTTGTTCGACTAAAGCTGTGTGGTTTACAGCTTGCCCTTTACCAGTAAAGCCAATATTCAACGGTAATGACTCTGCTGCGAGTAACATACGATGTAAGTGCCATGGTCCAGGTGTGACAGTTGTCGCCTTCGTACCCTCAGACGCGCCTGTACCGCCACCGATATGTGTTGTGATACCACTTTCTAATGCAACTTGCGATTGTTCAGGGTTAATGAAATGGACATGTGTATCTATGCCACCCGCAGTTACGATTTTACCTTCAGCAGAAATAATGTCTGTTGTAGCACCAATAATAATATCTACGTTATCCATAATATCTGGATTGCCAGCTTTACCAATTTTCATGATATAGCCATTTTTAACGCCGATGTCGGCTTTGACAATCTTATCGTAATCAATAATCATCGCATTTGTGATGACTAAATCAGCAACTTGCTTGTCATCACGTGTGACATTTGGATTTTGTGCCATACCATCACGGATAGACTTACCACCGCCGAATGCAGCTTCATCTCCATATGTAGCGTAATCACGTTCTACGCGAGCAAATAAGTTTGTATCGCCTAATCTTACAGAATCACCAACAGTGGGTCCATACAGACTTGTATATTGGGATTGCGTCATTTTAAAGCTCATACTTTTTACCCTCTTCCTTTGTTAGCATTTTTACTCGTTTTGTCTTGTTCTGCAATGACTTCTGTTGCAGTACCATCATCTTCCGGTTTATAAACACGTGACTCATCGATGGAACCATTTACGTCACCATGAAAACCGTAGATTTTACGTTTACCACTGTATTCTACGAGTTGTACTTCTTTTTCATCACCAGGTTCAAAACGAACAGCCGCGCCTGCTGGTATATCTAGACGTTTGCCATAGGCTTTTTCATGATCGAATTGTAACGCTGGGTTAGCTTCGAAAAAGTGATAGTGTGAACCAACTTGAATAGGGCGATCGCCTGTATTTTTAACATTAAGAATTGTTGCATTATGCCCTTGATTCACTTCGATTTCTGTACGTTTGACTATAATTTCACCAGGTTTCATAATTTTGATCCTCCTCTAAACGATTGGGTGATGGACAGTAATGAGTTTCGTACCATCTGGGAACGTTGCTTCGATTTCCATTTCAGTTAACATATCTGCAACGCCTTCCATCACGTCATCTTCATTTAATATTTGTTTACCATAGCTCATGAGTTCGGCAACTGTTTTTCCGTCTCTAGCGCCTTCGAGTAACTCGAAACTGATAATAGCTACAGCTTCCGGATAATTTAATTTCAAACCTCGTTGTTGACGTCTGCGAGCTAAATCTGCTGCGATGACCAACATCAGTTTATCTTGTTCACGTTGTGTAAAATGCACAATCTCACTACCTTTCGACAAATTGAATTGTGTACATAAAAAATTATATGTGCACCTTAATAATAAGACGATTAATTTAGAACTACAAGAATAACCCATTACATTTTACAAAATTCAAAAATATTTAAATAAAATCATGATATATATTGCTTTAATTTTTTGTATTTCTCATATATTATTGTTTAAGTCAGAATATATAGAAATCAGGTGACAATGTGGATGCGATTCGAATTGTATTGAAGAATATCTCACAAGTACTACTGCTAAATAATGCATGGACGGGATTGTTGATTTTGCTAGGGCTATTTATAGGTAGCTGGAAGGTGGGTGTGATGGCACTCATAGCGAGCGTCATTGCATTGTTACTAGCAAAAAGGACTAATTATTCAGAAGAAGAAATCAATACAGGATTATCAGGTTTTAATCCAGTATTAACAGCAATTGCATTGACATTATTTTTAGTACCACAACGGTACAGCTTAATTATTATTTTAGTTGCAATCATCATTACGATGCCAATCGGTTCTGCATTTAGAGAGTTCTTTAAACCTTTTGGTGTACCTATGTTAACGATGCCTTATGTGTTCGTAAGTTGGCTCATTTTACTTATGTCATTTCAATTTAAATTCGTAAATGCTGATGTAAATATTCTTCCCAATGCGATACAGGAAATTCAATTTTCGGGTCATCATATTCAATTTATCAATGCTTTTTTATCCGGATTTAGTGAAATATTTTTATTGAAAAGTGTGTTAGCGGGCACGTTAATATTAATCGGCATTTTTATAGCATCTAGAAAAGCGGGTGTTTATGTGATAGTAGCCAATTTAATAGGATTTTTAGCAGTGATTGTATTAGGTGCAAATCATGATCAAATTAATGAAGGTTTATTCGGCTATAATGTGATACTCACTGTGTTAGCGCTAGGCATAGCGTTTCGAACTAGAATACAACGACCAATTAGTATCGTTTTAGGTATATTGCTGACTGTGGTCATCCATGCAGGTATGACGACATTATTAACACCCTATGGACTCCCTGTCTTTACACTGCCGTTTATTATCGCAACGTGGATAATGCTATTTGCGGGTAATCAAATGAAAGCGCAAGAAATATAATCGTAGGTTATTAATAATGAATGTTATGCAAGATAAAGTCATAAGTATATTTTCTAAGTGATTAATAATTTATTAGAAAGAAGGAATATGAATGAAAAAAATGGTCGCACTATTAGCAACAACAGCGATTGTGTTGGCAGGTTGCAGTGGATCAGGTAATGAATCAAAAGGTAAAACATTGAATGTCGAATTGCCACTAAAGACAACTTCTATAGCACCTTACGAAACAGATGTACCTGTTAAGATAGGCTCAGCAGAATCACTATTTAAAGCAGGTGCGAATGGTAAAGTACAAAAACTTTTAGTAGATACGTATAACCAGAAATCACCAACGCAATTAGATTTGAAATTAAAAGATGACATTAAATTTCAAAATGGTAAAAAAGTAACGGGCCAAGCTGTAAAGGCGAGTCTTGAGGAAAGTATAAAAAAAAGTGATCTCGTTAAAGGCTCATTACCAATTAAAGAAATTAAAGTAGATGGCCAAAATGTAAGTATCACTACCAAAGAGGCTTATCCTGAATTAGTATCTGAATTGGCTAGTCCATTTTCGGCTATTTACGATACAAAAGCGGATAGTGATGTAACGAAAGCGCCTGTTGGTACGGGACCATACCAAATTAAAGATTACAAACAATCTCAAAATATTAAACTAGATCAATTTAAGGATTATTGGCAAGGTAAACCAAAATTAGACCATGTAAATGTTACATATCAAGAAGATGGTAATGCGCGTTCAAGTGATCTAAGTTCAGGCAAAGCCGATGTCATCACAGATGTGCCAGTCGAAAAAGAAAAAACATTAAATCAAGGTGATAAAACGACAACATCTTCAGTTTCTGGATTTAGAACGTCCTTGATCATGTATAACCACACAAGTAAAAAAATGACGAAACCGGTGCGTGAAGCCCTTGACAAAGTTGTGGATAGAGAAAGCATTGCTAAAAATGTCTCCAAGAATCATGCGACACCTGCCACTGGGCCATTTAATACAAAATTAGATTTTATTGATAAACAACAGGTACAAAAGCAAGATATTGATGAAGCTAAAAAAATAATGGCAGCGCAAGGCTACACGAAAGCACATCCTTTAAAACTAACGGTATCAACATATAACGGACGTCCAGAGCTTCCAAAAATGGCTCAAGTACTTCAATCAGATGCTAAAAAAGCAAATATTGATATTACGATTCGTAACGTAGATGATATAGAGGGTTATCTTAAAGACAAGAGCCAATGGGATGCATCAATGTATAGCTTTGGAACGATTCCTAGAGGTGATACGGGTTATTTCTTTAATCAAGCGTATAAGCCTGAGGGTGCAATCAATGCAGGTGGATATGACAATGCGAAAGTAACCAAACTGATTGATCAATTCAATAAAACAGTTGATAAAACTGAACGTAATCGACTAACTAATGAAATTATCGATATTACAGATAAAGATAAAGCCAATAGTTATCTTACTTATATGGATAATATTGTCGGTATGAATAAAAAAGTTAAAAACTTAAAAGCAACGCCTGAAGGCATTTATCTCATTGATTATAAGGTTGATAAAGCGAAATGATATTAAAAAATATACTTTCTAGAATTGGACAAATGATCATTGTATTGTTTGTCCTTTCTACTATTACTTTTATTTTAATGAAACTTACGCCAGGAGATCCTATAGATAAAATATTACATTTGGATGTAGCAAATGTTTCAAGTGATCAAATAGAAGCGACTAAAGCAAAACTGGGGCTAGACCAACCCGTAATCATTCAGTATGTGCAATGGCTCAGGCAAATTATCCAATTAAATTTTGGGACCAGTTATCAAACAGGTGAACCCGTTATCAAAGAATTAATTTACTATACACCGCCAACATTATTTATCGCAGTGATGACAATAGTTGTCGTGTTTGTCGTAGCCATACCATTAGGCATGATTGCAGCAAAGTACTATCATACATGGTTAGACAGTTTAATAAGAAGTGTGACATCTTTTACAGTAAGTATACCGTCCTTCTTCTTGGGTACGATATTGATTTATGTGTTTGCGCAAAAGTGGAATCTACTCCCGTCCTCTGGTCTTGATACAATGGCAGGCTATATATTACCAGTCATTGCATTAAGCGTTGGTATGAGTGCATATTACGTAAGGTTAATGCGTTCAAATTTAGTCGAACTCTACCAATCAAAAGAAGTGGAAGCAGCAAGATTAAGAGGGATGTCTGAACGATATATATTATGGCAAGATTTATTTAAACCAGCAATTATTCCAATCATTACGGTGTTAGGTATGTCTGTGGGCAGTCTAATCGGTGGTACTGTTGTGATAGAAAATTTATTTGGTATACCAGGGATTGGTCATTTTCTTGTAGATAGTATTCGAGCACGTGATTACCCTGTTGTTCAAGGTGCTGTTATCATGATTGGTTTCTTTGTTGTATTAGCAAATACAATGAGTGATTTACTGTTATTATGGATTGATCCCAAGCGACGATATAACAAGCCAACGGATATTGAACGCATGAAACGTCAGGATGGTGAGTCATTATGAAGCAGATTAACCGACGAAATATGATATTTTATGCATTTGCGGTTTATTTTGTTGTACTTATCATTGCACAGTTTTTTGTATCGTCTCATAGTGCATACGAAGTCAATTTAGGCAGTAGTTTGGAAACGCCAAATTTAACACATTGGTTAGGTACGGATGATTACGGACGTGATTTATTTTCAAGAGTGATTATCGGTGCTAGATATACATTAATCATAAGTTTAATTACGCTGTTTATTACAGTTATCATTGGTGTGCCATTAGGTCTGCTTGCTGGTTATAAGAAAGGTATCGTAGATACGTTCATTATGCGCTTGATTGATATTGGGTTAAGCATTCCTGAGTTTGTATTAATGATTGCATTAGCTAGTTTTTTCAAACCGAGTATTTGGAACCTTGTCATTGCGATTACAATTATCAAGTGGATGACCTATACAAGATTAACGCGGTCAGTAGTTAGTAGTGAAATCAATAAACCATATATACAGATGGCAAGATTATTTCATGTACCGACACATGTCATTATTTTTAAACATTTTATGCCGCAAGTGATGCCATCTATTATTGTATTAATGACTGTAGATTTTGGGAAAATTATATTATATATTTCTTCACTTTCATTTTTAGGATTAGGTGCACAACCACCATCTCCTGAATGGGGCGCGATGCTTAATGCAGGCAGAGATTATATTAGTTCCTACCCGTTACTGATTATTGTGCCAGCCTGTTTAATTACTGTTACGATTTTATTATTTAACTTAGCAGGCGACGCGCTGAGAGACAGGTTATTGAAAGGACAACGTGATGTGAATGACTAATATACTAGAAATAACAAATTTATCTATAGCAGATCGTTTTGGTAATAAGCTGATTCAACACGTGGATTTAGGTCTTAAAAAAAGTAAAGTGAATGTCTTAATTGGTGAGAGTGGTTCTGGCAAAAGTTTAACAGCTAGAGCAATGGTCCAACAGATACCGAACACACTAGATATGCAATACGATTGCATGACTTATGAACATAGTGAGATGTCTGATATGCACAATCTTTTAGGTAAAGAAATTGGTTTTATTTCTCAAAACTATACACACAGCTTTAACGATCATACGAAACTTGGGAAACAATTGATTTCTATATATAGACAACATTACAATACAGATAAAAAAGGTGCGCAAAAAATTGTGGAACAAGCACTATCATGGGTCGAATTAAATCCTTCTCAAATGATGTCAAAGTACCGTTTCAGTCTTTCTGGAGGGCAATTAGCTCGAGTTCAAATTGCTAGCGTATTAATGCTCAATCCTAAGGTCATTATTGCCGATGAACCAATAGCTTCATTAGATGCTGTTACAGGCGTGAGTATTATGAATTTGATTAAACATTTGGCTGAAGTACACAAAGTGACTTTGCTGTTAATAACACATAATCTATCGCATGTATTAGATTTTAGTGACTGGATTCATGTCATTAAAAATGGTGAAATGGTAGAGTCCAATCATATTGATGCTTTTAAAAATAATGATGTTAAACCGTATAGTTTAAAATTATTTAATTCCCGTAGTCGATTAAAGAAAGGGGATTACCATGCTTAATTTAACAGACGTTAGCTTTAGCTATAAACATGAAGCTATTTTAAAAAAGATTCAATTATCCATACAAGCCGACGAGATTGTCGGAATCGTTGGTGAAAGTGGTTCTGGTAAGACGACACTAGCAAAAATAATGCTCGGATTACTTCAACCAACACATGGTGAAGTTATCACGCATAAGGAACGCGTTTTACCAATATTTCAACATGCTGTAGATAGCTTTAATCCTAAATTTAAAATTAGAAAATCTATGGAAGAGCCAATAAAGTATCAACGTAGAGGGGAATCACAAAAGGCGGCGCAACGCTTGTCTGATTTAATGGTCTATATGCAATTAGATACAAAATTGATGGATCGATTGCCTGAAGAGTTAAGTGGTGGCCAATTGCAGCGTTTTAATACGATACGTACATTAATGTTAGAACCTGACATACTTATTTGTGACGAAATTACAGCAAGCTTAGATGTCATTGCAGAACAACGTATGATTGATATATTAAGGCATTATTATAAAACAACACATAAAGGCATGATATTAATATCACATGATCTTGCGTTTCTAAATCAAATTGTTAATCGATTCATTGTAATGAAAAATGGTGAAATTGTAGATGATTTTGAAACTAAAGATTTATTTAATGTTACGCGTCATGAATATACTAAAACACTACTTTCTATTTATTAGAAAGTAGTATTTTTTTAAATTTCGATAATAAAATATATTTAAATTTCGATAATAAAATATATTTAAATTTCAAAAATAATGCGTGATATATGATTGAGATTAATATATAATAATGTATAATTGAGAATAAGATGAGAAAAGGGGAAAGATAAATGAAAAAATTAATATTTCCGTTGCTAGCACTGATGTTAATACTAGCGGCGTGTGGCAATAATTCAAGTGATGACGCTTCGAAAAAGGATAAAGAAGAAAAGACGTATACACAAGATTCAGGTAAAAAAGTAAAGATACCTAAAGACCCTAAACGTATCGTAGTGTTAGGTGCAACATATGCAGGTGGATTGAAAGAACTTGATGCAAATATCGTGGGTGTCGCAAACATTGTAGATGATAGTAAAGTGTTAAAAGACAAATTTAAAGATGTTGATAAAGTAGATGCTGAAAATGTTGAAAGTGTAGCGAAACTTAAACCAGATTTGATTATTACATACAACACTGACAAGAATTTGAAAAAATTAAATAAAGTTGCACCAACTATTGCTTTTGATTATATGAAACATGATTATAAAGAACAGCATAAAGAGTTAGGTAAAATCGTAGGTAAAGAAGATAAAGCAGAAGATTGGATTAAAGACTGGGAAGAAAAAACAAAAGATGATGGTAATGAAATTAAAGATGCCATCGGTGAAGATACAACTGTATCTATCATTAAAGATTTCGACAAAAAAATCTATGCATTAGGTAAAACATATGGTCACGGTAGTGAAATTCTATATGATTCATTTGGTTTGAAAATGCCTGAAAAAGTAGAAAAAGCGACTAAGAAAAATGATTTAGCTGATATATCTGAAGAACAAATTCCTGAAATGTCAGGAGATTATGTTGTTACACCAGTTGCCAAAGGTGCAGATTTATCATTCGAAAATAAAGATATTTGGAAAAATACAGAAGCGGTTAAAAATGGTAAAACATTTAAAGTGGATGAAGGTATCTACTGGTTAAATGATCCATATTCATTAGACTATGAACGTAAAGACTTAAAAGAAAAATTATTAAATCATTAGTCATTTAAAACAAATTAGTTAGTGAAGTAAACTTAAAACTGTCGCCAAAGTTGTTAAACTTTGCGGCAGTTTTTCTATTTGATTGAGTATGTCAATGTGTATCAATGGTCATTATTTTGATAACAGCGCTAAGATGATAAAGAAAGATGCATATGTCATAGTTTTTGAGCTAAACATTATAAGGTGACATCCTATATTAAGACAAAAAATGTATTTATAGAATTAATTAAATAAATGTTATCATTTACATAAATAAAATCACATTGTATTAAAACGATGCTTATATCTTTGGGAGGATACGATGAAAAAACAACAGAAAATTGATAATTGGGTACAGCTCACGAAATATGTAAACTATATCGATACGATGATTGAGAAAAAATTGAAGCAAGAATACAATTTGAGTTTAAAAGAGTTTTATGTGTTGTATGAGATTTACAAAGCTAAAGGGAAAAAATATAAAATTAATGATTTGATTAAAATTGTAGATTTAAGCCAAAGTGCAATGTCACGTTTAATTGTAAGAATAGAAAAGCCAACGAAAGCATTAGTAGTGAGACAAGAATGTCTTGAAGATCACCGGGCGATGTATATTTATTTAACTGAGGAAGGGCAGGACATTACTGAAAAAGCTTTGAACACGTATGAAAGTCTGATCTCAAAAGTGAGCTTTTCTAATATTCGTAAGCTTTCTCAAATAGATAGTATAGATTAATGGTGTATGTAAGCTATAACGATAGCTGTGTTGATAAATAAACAGCAGTATAAATATTTGGTTGAATGATAAAACGAGTGTTTTATAAATAAAAGGGCTAAAACACGTATGCATGTTTTAGCCCTTTTTATTCGTATTATTAAGATTGACGTTTTTTAGAATGCTTCACACCATATAGAAGGTAAATGAGCAACCCAATAATAAACCAGATGAGTGTGTATAATTTTGCTTCAGCACCTAAGCCCCAGAATACAACAACGACACTGACAAACGTGATGATTGGCATAACAGGGTAGAATGGCATTTTAAAAGCTGGCATCGGAATATCTTTTCCTTCTCTTGGGCGTAACCCAAAAATGCCAATGGAAACAAACATAAATGCGACCAAGGTTCCTGCAGAAATTAACTGCGCAAGGAAGGCGAATGGGAACATAGAGCCAATGATAACTGCAATCATGGTTAAAATAATTAATGAACGATTAGGTAAATTTTTCTTGTTTAGTTTACCTAACCAAGAAGGTAATAAACCATCACGACCAAAGGAATATAGTAGACGTGAGCCAGCTAACATCATTCCAATAAGGGCTGTGAACATACCAATAACAGAAATTGCTTGCACAATAGCTGCCACAACACCAAAACCACTTTGTCTTAAGGCCCAACCAACAGGTTCAGCATTATCAGCATAAGCTGAATAAGTAAACATACCTACAAGGACAAGTGATACTGCGACAAATAGAATGACAGCTATTGCTAATGACCCTAAGATACCGCGAGGCATTGTTTTTTGTGGATTAATTGCTTCAGCCGAATTTGCTGCAATTGAATCAAAACCAATATATGCTAAGAATATCATTGATACACCTGCATAAATACCTTGCCAACCACCAAAGGAACCTGTTTCAGTTACTTTATGTTCAGGTATAAATGGTACATAATTGCTTAAATCAATAGCGGTTAAACCTACTACGATAAATAGTAAAACAGCTAAAACTTTAATTACAACGAGTATATTTTCAATACGTGCTGCTGCCGAAACACCATATGACAAGAGACAAGCAGTAAGTAAAATGACCACAGCGGCAACGATATCAATGATGCCTCCATCTGTCCCTAATGTATTGGATAATGATTTGGGTAATTCAATCCCTAATGGTGAGACGAGACCACGTAAATTTGCCGAAAAACCAGAGGCAACAAAGGCGACAGCTATAAAGTATTCAGCTAACAATGCCCAACCGGCAACCCAACCGAATACCTCCCCAAATACGACATTAATCCAAGAATATGCTGAACCAGCAAACGGCATTGCCGATGACATTTCAGCATAAGCAAAAGATACGAGACCCGCTACAACTGCAGCTAATAAGAACGAAAGTGCAACTGCTGGCCCAGTATGCTGTGCTGCGACTACACCTGGTAATGTAAAAATAGAAGTTGAAACAATGGTACCAACACCTAAAGCAAGGAAATCTTTTACACGTAATGTTCTATTTAAATGTGCATCCTTCACTTGATAGACGGAAGGATCTTCTCTTTTTAAAATCTTATTAAAAAAACCTTTCATAATGAACCTCTCCCAATGAATACTATATCGTAAAACTTAATAACTAATTTATGATAATGTATATCATAGCACATATATATCTAAATATTCAGAAAAATATTATAAAAATATGTGTAAATATACACAAAAATACCACTTTTATGTGAACCTTTGTTAAGCAGTGTTTAATACCAGTAGATAATTACCTAGAAATTTTTAGAAAAGTGATAATAAAGCTAATTAACACATACTTTTAGCAGCGCATTAATATTTTCAAAAAGTATTTTTATTTAGCCTCATTATAATAGAATGCTCTGATGAAAAATAATTTATACATCCCGAAAGTTAGGCACATGGTCTTAACTTAAAGGATGTATTTTTATTTATATTAAAAACAGTGATTTATAGTTTTATTCAAGTGCAAATGGTAAGCTAATATTAAATTTGAGATTGAATGAAATAGGGGGGATTTATGATGAATATACAATCATCATGGCTTAATTTACCAGTAAAAGATTTAAAAGCGAGTGCGACTTTCTTTGAAAATATTGGGTTTACGATTAAAAAGAATGAAGCTGTTTTAGACAAAATGAGAGGTATTGAAACAGCAGATCGTAAAATCATTATGTTAATTGAGCAAGGTCAATTTGAAAAAGTGGCGCAACAATCTGATATAGGTAGACATGAAGCATTGGTTTCAGTTTCTGTAAAAGAGGCAGCAGAGGTAGATGACTTATTAAATCTTGTTGAAACAGCAGGTGGAAAAGTACTTCAACGTGGTACAAAACATGAAGGCTTTTATGGTGGTCTATTTAGCGATATTGATGGACACTTATTTAATATTATCGCAATGTAATTTAAACTATAACGTAAACATTTATATACAGTATTGAAGGGAGTATCAGTATGATAAAAGCAATTGCGGTAGATAAAGATGGTACATTTCTTAAATCTGACCATACCTATGACAAAGCATATTTTGATCGTTTATATCAAAAAATTGTACAGCAAAATATAAAATTTATCGTAGCTAGTGGTAATCAATATGCACAGTTACGCTCATTTTTTCCTGACAAGGTAGATAATATCACTTTTGTAGCAGAAAATGGCGCGGTAACTTATCAAAATGATGCATTGTTGACAGCACATTATTTTGACCAACAACTCATATTTGAAGTTTTAGAAATGATTCATCAAACGTATCATATCAGTGATGTTGTTTTAAGTGGTATACATTCAGCATATGTAAGTGATGAGAGTAGCGACGAATTCCTAAATTTTATACGAAATTATTACTATGATATCAAAAAAGTAGCTTCATTTAATGAAATCACAGAGGATCACTTTGTAAAAATAGCTTTACGGATTAAAGATGAAGACTTGGTTAAGCAAGTGACTAACGAAATAGAACAACGTTATAAAGGGAAGATACGTGCAGTGACAAGTGGAAATGACAGTGTGGATTTAATCTTACCTAGTGTGAATAAAGGCGTTGCAATCAAAGAATTGTTAAAAGAATGGGACATACAGCAGGACGAATTACTCGCGTTTGGTGATGCCAATAATGATTTAGAAATGCTCGGTTTAACCATACATAGTTATGCTATGGCAAATTGCAGTGATGAATTAGCAGCGATTGCAAAACATCGGGCACCGTCTAACGATGAATCAGGTGTTTTACAAGTGATTGAACGATATCTTCAACAATAGTGCATTTAATAATAAAACTCAATTTCAGTTATACCTGCCAATGAATAGAGGCGAGTTATAACTGAAATTGAGTTTTTATTTGCTAATTTACAATTAATACAGGTATGTCAACATTACTTGCAATTTTGTGTGTAACGTTACCAAGTATATTCTTGATATCAGATTTTTCACGCGTATTACTCATTACGATAATGTCATATGCATTTTCCTTCACTTCAGTCAAAATCGCTTGTTTAACATAACCTGCGCTAAATTTAACCGTGACAGTTAAATCGAGTGCTTCTAATTGTTGAATGAAAGGTGAGAGCACTTCGTTCTTCTCGTTTGCTAAATCTTCAAAATGCTTATTATCGTAACGTACCGACGTTTCAAGTTCACCTTCTGGAATAACATTAAATACTGTAACTTCAGCATTTTCAACGCCATTGGTTAAATTTTCCAATTCTTTAGGGACGTTATTGAACGAATTATCAAAGTCGTAAGCTAATAATATTTTCTTATACATGATAGCGCCTCCTTTTTATTCATATACCCTATTAAAAATAAAGTAATAATTTAATATTGATGATTAAGTGATTGCTTAAATAAATAGGATGACGCTTGTTAGCATAGCGTTATTTTACATCTAAACCGATAATTTCGTTAACATTGTTGTAGCCATTTGATTTAAGATAATGTGCTAATTGTTTATTCAATTTCTGAGTTAGTCCTGGACCTTCAAATACTAAAGCACTATAAATTTGAACTAGTGATGCACCTTGGCGCATCATTTTTATGACATCTTCTGCGTTGAAAATACCACCAGTTCCGATAATTAAAAATTGGCCATCTGTTTGTTTATAAGCATAAGAAATGAGTTTAAGATTACGCTCGAATAGTGGTTTGCCACTTAAACCGCCAGTTTCTTCACGATGATTTGAATGCAGTGCTTCACGTTGTTGTGTTGTGTTGGCTAGTATAATGCCATCAAAAGTTTGCGTAATTGGTGTTAACATTGCACCAAGACCATCTAAAGATAAATCAGAAGTTAATTTTATGAAAATAGGAACATTAAGGCTTTCTTTATGTTTATATGTCTGAATAGCTTTGCATAATTGCGAGAATTCATCTTTATCATGGAAGCTTTGTAAATTTTCTGTATTAGGTGAGCTGATGTTGACAGTAAAGAATGTGACGTCGTTTTTAAACGTATCAATCACTTTGATGTAGTCTTCATAACGCGCTTCATAAGGTGTGGATTTATTTACACCAACATTTAAACCGACTGGAATTTGATAACGATGCTTGCGTAAATAACTTAAAGCTTTATTCATACCTAAATTGTTAAATCCCATGCGGTTAATGAGTGCTTGATCTTCAACTAAACGATACATACGCGGTTTTGGATTACCTGGTTGTGGTTTAGGCGTTATACCACCAAGTTCAATTGATCCAAATCCTGCATTTTCTAAAGCTTTAGGAACTTCACAAGATTTGTCGAAGCCGGCTGCTAAACCAATAGGATTCGCAAAGTGAATGCCTTTGAGGTTTTGGTTTAATGAGTCGTTTTCGTAATGAAAGATTTTTTTAATTACAGGTAATAATTTTGGATGGTTTTGAACAAATTTAAGCGCGTCTATCGTCATTCCATGCGCTTTTTCAGGATCGAATTGAAATAACATTGGTTTGATGAGTTTATACATATAGTGATCGCTCCATTTATCAAATTTAATTAAAAATATTTATGTATATTAAGTTCAATATGTAAAAAAGCTGAATTGAAAATGATGTCTTTAATAGACTAGCATTTTACGGAATATATGCCTAGACCAAATAAAAATAATTAATAGAAGTTTCACAGAAATCATTGGGTAGTTTTGTATGATTAAGTAGATAAGAAAAAGGAAATAATCATATATAACTTAATTTTAAGAGATTAGTGGAGGGATGATTCATGAATCAAGCGTGGCAATCACAATTGCCTTTAAGTCATATTAAAAATATCGTTCCTGTAAGTGGTGGAGATGTTAATGATGCATTTCGTATTGATACGGATCAGGAAGATTATTTTCTACTAGTACAACGTAAGAGAAAGTCAACTTTTTTTGATGCCGAAATTGCAGGGCTCAATTTATTTGAAAAAGTCGGTATTACTGCACCGAGAGTCATTGATAGTGGAGAAATTGAAGATGACGCTTATTTACTATTAACTTATTTAGATGAAGGCGTGTCAGGTAGCCAAGAAGCATTAGGACAACTTGTGGCGCGTATGCATAGCGAGCAACAAGCAGATAATCAATTTGGTTTTGATTTACCTTATGAAGGTGGCGATATTTCATTTGATAATAGTTGGACGGATAGTTGGATTACCTTGTTTGTAGAAAAACGCTTAGATAAGCTCAAAGATAGATTGGTGCAACAAGGATTATGGGGAGACGCAGATGTCACTCAATATCAGGCAGTACGTCGTGTGATTGTAAATGAATTAGAAAGTCATAATAGCAAACCTTCGTTATTACATGGCGACTTATGGGGCGGTAATTACATGTTTTTAACAGATGGTTCACCAGCGCTATTCGATCCTGCACCATTATATGGGGATAGAGAATTTGATATAGGCATTACTTCAGTGTTTGGAGGATTTACGCAAGCATTTTATGACGCTTATCATAAGCACTATCCACTGAGTGAGGGAGCAGATGTGCGCTTAGAATTTTATAGATTGTATCTTTTAATGGTACATCTAGTTAAATTTGGTGAAATGTATGCAGGTAGTGTTGATCGTTCAATGCAAAAAATATTAAATCAATAAAATAAGGAAGTGGGATAGAAATCAAATTTTCTAATAGAGATTTCGTATGCCTATCTATGCAATCAAGGCAAGGATGACTCGGATAAAGGTTTGCATGAGCTAACGTTCATACATCAATCTCACTAGCATTTTTATGTGGCATAGCTAAGTTTCAGCTGATACATCAGAATGATTTGTGTCCATAAAAATGAAAACATCGTTTCTTTAAACAAGTGAGACGTTACATTTTCAATTCAGTCATCTACTGCCTAAACGAAAAAGAGCCTGAGGCATCTAATTATGTCTCAGGCTCTTATTCATAACAATCAAGTATCTCTAGATGATTCATTTAAATTAATCTATATCAAGTGTACCCATTTCTTCTCTTAATTGGTAAACTTTGTCTGGTGTCACGTCTTCACCTAAAGGATCGACTACTTTTAACGTTGAAAATGTATGGATTACTTGTCCACGTATCATTTTCAAATATTCTTGTCTCAAAGTTTGTTGTTCTTCTTTTTCTTCAATGCTTAACGTTTCTATTTTTTCTTTATTTGCAAGTTCATTAATTCTGTCTAGTAATGTCATTGTTTTTTTCCTCCTGTGATAAATGAGGTGGGAAGTGTGGAATAATATAATCGCCGACCTCAGTTAATAGTGATTTATATGGTCTATCATTAGATGTTAAATGCAACATTATATGATTTGTACCGATTTTTTCATATGATTTTAAAATGTTTAATAAAGTATTTCTACCTAAACGGTAGCCACCTTTAATTGGTTTAACGAGTTCATTAGGATTTAAAGATAAGTCGATAACTAATGGATGCATAAATGGTTTGAATACATCATTGTTATGCCATTCTTTTAATAAAGCTTTTTGTTTTTGAAATGGTTGTGGATAAAACATAAGGCCATCCATATTTTTCTTAATCCAGGAGAGTTCCTGTCGCGAATATCCTGTAGCAAACATGGGTATATGATTGTGTTTTGGCAATATTTGAAGACCTGAATCTTCATATAATTCAAATATTGAATTTGATATTTTTGGCGAATGTGATTGCCACAAATCATTCATTGCATAGATCGCATCCTGGAATTGCTTTGATAATTGCGTTTCTTTTATCTTGAAAGCTGGAAACTCAAATGGACGATCTCCTGTTGCTAAACCTAATAAAAATCGCTCGTCTGATATCAAGTCAAGAGAAGTTGCAGCTTTAGCTGTATGAATTGGATGACGCAATGTAGCAACAATACTAGATGTTCCGAGAGCGATTTTCGATGTTTTAGCGCTTAAATAAGATAAAAATACAAACGGATCGTAGTTTGTCGTTACATTACCTAAATGTGGACTATAAAGTGGATTATCTCTCACAAAAAGGCTTGTAAATCCAAGATTTTCAGCATACTGTGCTAAATCAACTTGATTTTCAAACGACAATGCGATGTTTTCAGAATTATCAAAAGGCAGCATTAAACCCAAAGTTAAATGGCCTTGTTGAAAAGTCCGTTTGAAACCATTGTGTTTTTGAATTGTTGTCACGTCTATCCCTCCTTAACTTGTATTTACAACACTTGATAACTAACTAACACTTGTTGTATAAATGCATTGTATACTGATTTGTTAACTAATGCAAACAACATGTTTATGCATATATTGTCTAAACAACAAAAATGAAATTGTGTTGTTTATTCACTAAAAAAGTCAGTTGAATTTAAATGATATTTATTATTTTAAAAGCTAAATTTCTAAAACGATAATACAATTATTTGATTATTATCCGAAAATTCATTAAATTGAAATAGAAAAAATTTTGATGGAGGTTGTTTATGCTTAAAAGAAAACTACGAGGTGGTCTCATATTCATAATAGCTTTATTATGTACTGTGATCTCGATAAATGGAAATACATATGCTGCAACGCAAACACATCAATCGACTGATCAGTCAGCTCAGTCTGAAGACGCTAAAGTCGGTACCAATCAAATTAAGACAAGAGTCGTCTTACCTAATGACGATAGAACACAAATAGAAAATACAACAAATGGTCATTATCAATCTGTTGGCTATATTAGTATTGGAGATAATATTGCGACGGGTGTTGTGATTGATAAAAATACAGTGTTAACTAATAAACACGTTGCCAACCTTTCTGAAGGGAATATGACTTTTTCACCAGCTGCCCAAAATGAAAATACGATGTCTTATGGTACATTTTCTGAAAAAGAAATTGAAGTGTACCCAGGAAATGAAGATTTAGCGCTTATACATTTAAATAAAAATAAAGATGGCCAATCAGTTGGAGATGTAGTTCAACCGGCGACTTTAAAAGATGCCTCAGCGGTAACAAAAGATATGTCGATTACCTTAACGGGTTATCCAGGAGATAAGTCCTTGGCTACAATGTGGGAGAGTAAGGGCCAAATACTGAATACGAACACTACTGAATTTGAATATAATGCGAGTACATTCGGAGGTAATTCTGGCTCTCCTGTATTTAACGAAAATAATGAAGTGATTGGTATACACCAAGGTGGTATTGAAGGGGAAAGTAATAGTGCCGTAGCTATGACAGATGATGTATTGAGCTTTATTAATAAGAATAAAAGTTAATAAAAGGTACAAGCATAAAATCCACGACAGAGACCTAATAAGTCCTGACGTGGATTTTTATTTTAAAATCTGTTTCATTAGAAAGGGTAGTGCACCCTCAATGTAATCATTTGCTGATAATTGACTACTATGAAACCAATGCTTAGCTGTACCGTATAACCCCCATGAAAGAAATCTCGCACTTGCCGCAAGAGATTCTCTTGTTTCATTTGGATGTTGTTGGACAAGCAATGTTAAAAAGATATCCTCTAACTCTTCTTTGACTCTTTTTTCAACAACTTGTCCATAGGCTTCGCTATTTAATTTACATTCATTATGTGTTTCTTGAATATAACTCGTAATTGTAATGAAGCTGGAAGATAATGTCGTTTCGTTAAGTTCTGAAGAAACATCTAATGCATCATTTAAATTTTTTAATACAGTTTCTGAGAGCGTATAATCCATAATGTCATATTTATCATAAAAATGAGCATAAAACGTAGCGCGATTTACCGTTGCACGTTCCGTAATGTCTTTAATTGTTATAGTTTGTAATTTTTTTTCTTTAGCAATTTCACGAAAGGCGTCCATCAACAACTTTTTAGTTCTGGTTACTCTTGGGTCAACATGTGTTGTAGTCATTGACCTCATACCTCCTCTAATTTATAAAACGATTATGTATTCAAACAAATTATCTTGCTTTCATAACGAGATGTCAATGTGAATGATTTGAACTGCATATATTACAAATTAAGGAATACGTTTAAAAACCTTACTATAAAACTTTGTCCCAAAATATTTTGTGATTTGAATTACAGTGTCATGTTATTGTTTTCCTTAATTATGCTGTTCATGAAACTATAGATGAAAATACCTAATGTAATTATGATGATCCCTATCATACTAACTGTGCTTGGAAGCGGTAAGCCCAAAAGGAGCATTTCACCAATTAATGTAAAAATGATTTCAGTCGCTTGTGTCGATTCGACTGCTGCAAGTTTTGCTTGGTTATGTTTTACCATATTGGTTGCATAGAAAAAGAGTGTCGTAGCTATTATCCCAGAGAATACGGCTACGATAAATGTCTGTAAAAGTTGATTAGAAGAAGGCGGACCGGACCTCAATACACCACATATAAATATAACCACCCATATAGGTAGTGTGACGAGCGTCATACCATAAATACGTTCAAGTGTATTTAATTGATTATCCACAAGAATCATCATCTTACGATTACCTAAAGGATAGCAAAAGGCACCTATAATTAAAGGAAGTACCGACATGATAAAAACTTGTATTTCAATATGAGAAACTTGAGGTATTTGGACAAGTACCACACCCAAGACCATAATGCTAGAGGTACCTACAGAGCGCCAAGAAATACGCTCTCTTACTTTTATTTGTTGATGATTTATTTGCACATATTCATAAAAAAATGGCGCGAGGAGTAGACCACAAATGATTGTTAATTGCCATGTTGCAGAGATAAGCCATCCGGGACTGTAATTAGCGACAAATGTAATTGGCATATAAAAAAATACAAATCCTAGGGTACTCCAAATCATCCATGGAACAAAATGCGTTTTAATATGATGATGTACTTTAGTTAGGTTCTTTTTAATGTATATAATTATAAAAAGTATGGGGAACATAAATAAAAAGCGTAATGAAGCACTAAATAGCCAATTGCCTTCATCTTTAGCCATTGCATGATTCAAGATAAATGTTACAGAAAAAAATAATGCACCAAGAATACCAATTAATATTGCACGCATACGATTCACCCTTTAACACTGTAATTGAAAATAATTAATATTTTTAATTTAACATTTATTTAAAAATTAGCAAAGCTAGTATGTTTGTAAATATATTTATAGGCAATAATAAGCGTAAAGCAATATGATTTCATTTGTGTTAAAAGTATTTTGATACTTATCATGAAAAAGTAGTATGATAAAAATGTGCAAATATTTCGAATAAGGGGTAGAAATAATGGCAGATAAATTAAAGAGAGAACTCAGTAATCGGCATATACAGTTAATTGCGATTGGAGGAGCCATTGGAACCGGATTGTTTTTAGGTGCTGGACAATCTATTCACTTAGCTGGACCATCCATTTTACTCACCTATATTATTGTTGGATTTGTGTTGTTTATGTTCATGAGGGCAATGGGAGAAATGTTATTGTCAAACACTGAATTTAATTCTTTTGCGGATATCACGCATGAATATGTAGGGCCGTTAGCTGGATTTATAACGGGATGGACATATTGGTTAACATGGATTATTTCAGGGATGGCAGAAGTGACAGCAGTAGCTAAATATGTATCCTTTTGGTATCCAGATATTCCAAACTGGTTAACAGCACTGGCATGTGTATTGTTACTTATGTCGTTTAATTTATTAAGTACGAAATTATTTGGCGAATTAGAATTTTGGTTTGCAATAATCAAAGTAGTAACTATTGTGGCATTGATTATTGTCGGCATTGTAATGATTATCATGGCTTATAAAACGCCATTTGGTCATGCTAGCGTATCAAATATCTATCGTCATGGTGGGGTGTTCCCTAATGGTATGTCTGGTTTCTTAATGTCGTTTCAAATGGCAATCTTTTCATTTGTCGGCATTGAGATGATTGGTATCACAGCCGGAGAAACAAAAAATCCTCATAAGACAATTCCTCAGGCGATTAATAATGTGCCGCTTAGGATTTTATTGTTTTACATTGGTGCGTTAGCAGTCATCATTTCTATTATACCTTGGAATGAACTAGATCCAGAAGGCAGTCCTTTTGTGAAAGTATTTGCATTAGTGGGGATACCATTTGCTGCAGGCATGATTAATTTTGTTGTGTTAACAGCTGCAGCGTCAGCGTGTAACAGTGGGATATTTGCTAATAGTAGAACACTATTCGGATTATCAGATAGAAAACAAGCACCACCGAAGCTTCAAGCAACAAACCGTAAAGGCGTACCAGTTGTCGCAATTCTTGTAACGTGTGCATTATTGTTATTTGCAGTATTATTGAATTATTTTATTCCAAATGCGACGACTGTATTTGTGTATATCAGTACAGTTTCTACAGTATTAAATATCTTTATTTGGACAATTATTATGATTGCCTATGTAAGGTACACCAAAGCACGTCCGGACTTACATAAACAAAGTAGATATAAAATGCCAGGCGGAAAAATTATGTCGATTTGTATTATTGCATTTTTCGTATTTATTTTCGGGGTATTATTTGTTAACCCAGAAACACGTATTGGGGTTATTTTAGCACCTTTATGGTTGATTGTACTTGCTTTAATGTATAGACAATACAAAAAGCATACAGCTGAGTAATGCGTGCTTTTAACATGAATACGCATAGGTTGTGAATTTTTATATTGGAGTGATTAAAATGAGTAAAAAAATAATTATGGATTGTGACCCGGGTCATGATGATGCAATCGCATTAATTTTAGCAGGAGCACAAAACAGTCCATTAGATATATTAGCTGTGACAACGGTAGCAGGGAATCAATCGGTAGAAAAAAATACCAAAAACGCTTTAAATGTATTAGAAGTGATGGGAAGAGATGATATTAGTGTCTCTGTTGGTGCTACGCGTCCACTTATTAAGCCAGCATCCTTTGCTTCACAAATACACGGCGATAGTGGGTTAGATGGTCCGAAACTGCCTGAAGTCCCAGCACTAAAACCAACGCAAAAACAAGCAGTCGATGTTATTATCGAAACATTGAAGCAAAGCAAGGAACCAGTCACGCTTGTTGCAACGGGTCCATTAACCAACATTGCTACGGCGCTGATTAAGGAACCAAATATCACACAACATATTGAATCTATTACAATTATGGGCGGTGGCACCTTCGGAAACTGGACTCCTACTGCAGAATTTAATATTTGGGTTGATGCAGAAGCGGCTAAGCGCGTCTTTGAATGTGGTGTGTGTATCAATGTGTTTGGTTTAGATGTGACGCATCAAGTATTAGCCACAGATCATGTTATCGATAGATTTAAACAGATTAAGAATCCAATTGCAAACTTTGTTGTAGAACTTCTAGAATTTTTCAAATCTACGTATAAAACGCACTTTGACATGGATGGTGGTCCAATACATGATGCTTGTACGGTACTTTATTTGATGCAACCTGATTTATTTACAATGCAACATACACATATCGATATAGAGCACCAGAGTCCATTGACATATGGCACGATGTCAGTAGATTTAAATGATATTATGAATAAAGAGAAAAATGCCTATTTTGCTACAGCGGTCGATGTAGCGAGTGTATGGACATTAATGGAAAATATGTTAGCAAGTTATAAGAAGCATACACATTAACAAGCAGACATTTCTAAGCGGGAGTGGTACAGAAATCTGATTTTACTATAAAGATTTCATAGTGCTGCTCCTTTTTGCTACAACTAAAGTATGAGCGCTAATTCAAGCGAATTATTAGAGATTTATCACTATAAAAAGTATACTGAAAAGCCAATACTTAAAATGATTAAAAGGTGAATCAAATAGTGAAAAATATAATGAAGTGGATTGTCTTACTAATACTTATTATTGTTCCACTAACGTGGTTAATACTGAATATAAATGATATAAAAGAAAATATGAATGAAACATTTACTACACAAAATCAGGACGCAGACCAAGGTGAAAGTGAAGGTTCTTTTAGTAAGTTTTTCGATGGCAGTAGGGAAACAGAAAATTTTGGGGAATATAAATTTAGTGAATTTGATGGTAAACACTACGGCATCGATTATCATTTGCCTGAAGATACGCCAATCAAAGCGGCTGCTGATGGCAAAGTGACGCGAACATTCGATGATGATTTAGGTGGTAAAGTAATTCAGATAGCAGAGTCAAATGGTGAATATCATCAGTGGTATATGCATCTTAATGAATTTAAAGTGGAAGTAGGAGATGACGTTAAAGCAGGTGATACGATTGCACTGTCAGGTAATACCGGTGAACAAACGACTGGCGCACACTTGCATTTTCAACGTATGGAAGGTGGCGTTGGTAACGATTATGCGATAGACCCTAAAGATTATGTTGAAGATTTGCCAAATGGAGAAGAAAGTTTATTTGAAGTAGAGTAAATCGCTATATTAAATAAAAGAGATTCTAGAAGTTAGAGTTTTTCATACTATTAATACCAAACAACACAAGAAGTAATGAAAAATGGGGTTTATGAAAAAATAATAGCTTTTGAGATAACGTGAATAGGGCGAGACGATGAATTCAAATGATAATGTTTGATTTCATTGCCTCGCCCTAATTTTTATGGTCTTTTGGTATATCATAGATAGAATCGTATTGTAATAAATCTTGATGAATTGCTTCCCATAAATAGAATGCACCAATTGAAGCACAACCCTGCCATTGTTCCTTACAGATAGTGAGTTGTTTCTTTCTTTCGGCTTTGGTTGTTTGATATAACCATTGAGCAGCACGTTGCAATCCAACATCGTATATAGGTAATATATTTTTGCGCTGTAATGTAAATAGAAGAAAAACTTCGGCAGTCCATCTACCAATCCCTTTAATTTGAGTCAGTGCGTTAATAACACTATTGTCGTCCATTTTGTAGAGTTGTTCAAAATTCAATTGTCCATTGCGCACTGCAAATAGTACATTTTGGATATAGTTTATTTTTGATTGAGATAAACCTAACGCTTTCATTTCGGATTCTCTTAGTTGTGATAATTGATTTACCGTCCAGTGATCGTCAATGGCGATGGATAATTTTTGGAAAATAGACTGCGCTACAGCTACTGTAATTTGCTGTCCAATGATAGACCGGATAAGGGATTTTAACGGGTCTGGGCGCGTCTGGATCTGTAAATCTCCTATCTGGTTAATTAAATGCGCAAGTGTGGCATCTTGTTTAATTAGCGTTTGTACGCATGCATCTTGAACGGAAATTTGCCATGTATTCACAAATTACCTCTTAATTTAATAAGTTTTGAAGCACAACTGCTTGATTGTGCTGTTCATCTTTTGCTGCAAATAATAATATGACATCATGCTTAGTATTAGAAATGATAGATTTTAATTTTTCAAAGGCTTCTTTTTGTGATTCATTGTCACGTAATTCTTTGGCATATTTTTCTTTGAAAGCAGCATATAATTTGGGATCGTGATTGAACCATTTTCTTAATTCGGTAGTTGGCGCTAGCTCTTTTAACCAAAAATCTAAATTTGCGTCTTCTTTTGATATGCCTCTAGGCCAAACACGATCTACAAGTATACGCGTACCTTCGCTCTGATTATTTTCATAAATGCGTTGTATTTGAATTGTCATGCTACTGCCTCCCTGAAAATCATTTAGTATCAATCATATTATTACCGTTAAATGAAATTTGAAAACATAGTTATATTATAGAAGGAACAGGAATGGGTATATAAATAAAAAGGGAAATAGGAGTGATGATAATGTCTAAATTTGATCATATTCAACCACCTGACCATTTTCGATATAAAGAGGGTGAAGTGTTAATAAAAAATTATTATGAATTTACATGTGATAATAGAATTTATTTTACTCAAACTGTGCATAAAGATTTAGAAAACCAAACATATAAGTTCAACATAGAAATATTATCTAGCATTGATGCATATGGTCTAGCTATGGATTTTAATGAAGTAGATAAACTGTATGAAAGAGAAATAGCGCCTTATATTGATGGTCAACTTGTGAATGAAACATTGCCAGAGATGAATACAACAGCAGAAAATATTGCGATTTGGATTTGGCATCAATTTAATAAACACTTACCTGAAAATAATTCATTACAAAAGCTAGAATTTTTTGAAACGGATACACAGGGGTTAGTGTTAACAACAGAATTAATGGATAAATGAAAATGACGATATAAAAAGTGTGAGTAGAACAGAAATCAAAATTTCTAATAGAGATTTCTTAGTTCTACCGATGCAATTAAGGCAAGGATGATTAAGATAATGGTTTACCTGAGTTAAAGCTTATGCATCAGAACGACTCGTTTCCATAAATATGGAAAAAAATACTTTCTTTAAATAAGTGAGACTTCATATTTTCAATTCAACTATCTGCTAATGCCTAAATGTAAGCGATTTTAGGACCACTATTTATGTCCTAGACTCGCTAGTTTGATATATCTCATTTTAGAATATCGTTAAAATTGATTTGATATAAGATGCGATTTTTAGAAAGTCGAGTTCCTCCAATGTTTTGTGTTTGCTACTAAATGAAATCACCCCTGTGATGAATTTAGTAAAAGTGAAAAATAATATAAAATAAATATTCTGAAAATTAAGAAAATATGATATAGTAGTATTCTATTTCAGCTTAGGGGGAACTTCTATGATTAAAGTAAGTCCAAAACAATTTCTATATAATGTTCTGTCAGGTGTAGCAATTGCTATTGTTGCAGGTTTAATTCCTAATGCGATCTTGGGAGAATTATTTAAACTTTTTGCACCAAAATCTTCAGTATTTAAAACTTTATTGCAAGTTGTGGAAAGTATTCAATTTACAGTTCCTTTATTAGTAGGTGCTTTAATTGCCATGCGTTTCAAACTAAGCCCATTAGCAACTGCAGTCGTAGCTAGCTCTGCATTTGTAGGAAGCGGCGCAGCACAATTCAAAGATGGCGTGTGGTTATTAGTTGGAGTTGGAGATTTAATTAATACAATGCTTACTGCAGCGATTGCAGTATTTTTAATATTATTAGTAGGAGAAAAATTTGGCAGTCTGACATTAATTATTTTACCTACCATTGTGGGGGTCATCGCAAGTGTAATTGGTGTATTTACCTTGCCATATATCCAAATGATTACAACAGGTATTGGGAACTTAGTAAATTCTTTTACTGAGTTGCAGCCAGTCCTTATGTCAATGCTCATTGCATTAGTGTTTAGCTTTATTATTATTTCACCAATTTCCACAGTTGCGACTGCTTTAGCTATTGGTATCAGTGGCTTAGCTGCAGGTTCAGCTTCACTAGGTATTGTTGCGTGTGAAGGTGCATTAGTAGCAGGCACACTTAAAATAAATAGAGCGGGTGTACCACTTACGATATTCTTAGGTGGCGTCAAAATGATGATTCCGAATATGGTCAGACATCCTATTATATTGTTACCTATTTTTACCAATGCGCTTATTACAGGTTTAGTTGGTGGGTTAATTGGTATTGGAGGTACAAAGGAATCAGCTGGTTTTGGTATTATTGGACTAGTTGGACCAATCAGTGCTTTTAGATTTATGGAACATTCAATTATATTGAATTTAGTTTTTGTGTTTATTGCATTTTTTTTCGTACCATTTGTTATAGGGTATTTAATTAATACATTATATATGAAGATATTGAAAATATATGATAGAGAAATCTTCAAGTTCTTAGCGTAAGGTTACACAATTTGCTTAAAATGTGTGTCATGTTTTGTAATAAAGCATAAGGTTGTCGTTACATAAAAAAATATAAAATTATTAAAAAAGGCCACACATCAGTGGTCTTTTTTTAATTTAAACAAAAAAATTTGCAAGTTTTACTCCAAAATATAATTTTTTTGTCTTTTTGTTATTTTACAGTTATGTAACAAAAGTGTGATTTGTAATATTTCAGAATATATGATTTTCTTAAATGTAAATTTATTTAATCGCTTTATATCATATACTCATATAATATCCTTTTATCTATCAATAGTTATTTAGCATTACAAAATAAAACAAATATGTCCTAATGTTACAAAGTGGAATTTGATTTGTAACGTTTTGTTAAGGAAGTGTAATATAACTGAACGAAATTTATGGTATATTATTTGTGGCAAAAAGATAAGACATTAAATTTAAAAGATTTCAGCACATACGATAAATAATTTAACGAAAATATAATTTAATTTAAAAAGAAATTAATTGGAGGATTTTTTTTATTATGAAGAAAACAATTTTAGCATCATCATTAGCAGTAGCATTAGGTGTAACAGGATATGCAGCAACAGCTGATCACAATCAAGCGCATGCATCAGAAGAAAATATCGACCAAGCGCATTTAGCTGACTTAGCTCAAAACAACCCAGAGCAATTAAATGAAAAACCATTACACGCTGGTGCGTATAACTATGATTTCGTATTAGGTGGAAACGAATATACTTTCACTTCTGATGGCCAAACTTGGTCATGGAATTATACAACTGCAGGTGCTCAAAGTGCATCTTCTAACACTATCCAAGATGTAACTGCTCAAGCAACTACACACACTAACGAAACTTCAGCTAACGAAGTTCGTACACAACAACAATCAAGCAACACTGAAGTAGCAGCTGTTGAAGCGCCTAAAGCTTCATCTAACACAAACGTTCAAACTGCACAAACAAGTGCTGCAGTAAAAACTTATAAAGCTGCTCAAACTTCAGCTGCTTCAACTGGTGGATCAGTTAAAGCTCAATTCTTAGCTGCTGGTGGTTCAGAAGCTATGTGGAATTCAATCGTTTTACCTGAATCAAGTGGTAATCCAAACGCTGTTAACTCAGCTGGATACAGAGGTTTAGGTCAAACTAAAGAATCATGGGGTACTGGTTCAGTAGCTGATCAAACTAAAGGTATGTTAAACTACGCTAAACAACGTTATGGTTCAGTAGACGCAGCGTTATCTTTCCGTGCTTCACACGGTTGGTGGTAGGATTTATAGCACTGAACACGCGGTTTGGTGGTATAAATATAAGAGCCTGAGACATAAATTAATGTCTTAGGTTCTTTTTCAATTAGGCAGTAGATGACTGGATTGAAAATACACTTATATCAAGCTTTTTTCAATCCTAGTCATCCTTGCCGGGGTAGGACTACGAAATCTCTATTAGAAAATTTGATTTCTGTCCTACTCCCTTTTTTTGCATTGACATGTTTGAATATTCTGATAAAATTAATAGTAATTTAAAAGCAAAACTTATCCAGAGAAGTTGAGGGAATTGGCCCTGTGAAGCTTCAGCAACAGACTTTGTAAAGAAGTACTGTGCTTCGTCCAACAAGTAACACTACTTGAAAGATAGGTGACATGTAAACTATATGCCACTTTCGTAGGTATATAGTTTTTTTTAGGAGGACTTTGATGGTGATTTCGGATAGATTAGCACAAGTACCAGATAGTTATTTTGCAAAAACGATGGGGCAGCCTGTTGAACATGGGCCGTTACCTTTAATTAATATGGCGGTAGGTATACCAGATGGAGAAACACCAACAGGGATTATTGATTGTTTTACAGATGCATTGCGAGAGCCAAATAATCAAAAGTATGTAGCATTTCATGGTAAAGAGACTTTTAAACAAGCGATTGTAGATTTTTATCAAAGGCAATATGATGTCGTGTTAGATAAAGACGATGAAGTCTGTATTTTGTACGGAACTAAAAATGGTTTGGTAGCTTTACCATCTTGTATTGTTAATCCTGGTGAAAATGTACTACTACCAGATCCAGGTTATACAGATTATAAGGCGGGTGTCTTATTAGCTGATGCACATCCACAACCGCTCGTATTAGAACCACCATATTACTTGCCTCAATGGGATAAAGTGGATAGGGATGTATTGAAAAATACGCGATTAGTCTATTTAACGTATCCAAATAATCCTACTGGATCAGTAGCTACACAAGCTGTATTTGATGAGGCTGTAGCGCAATTTAAAGGTACAAAGACTAAAATAGTTCATGATTTTGCGTACAGTGCATTTGGGTTTGATCATAAAAATCCGAGTATTTTACAAACAGAAGGTGCAAAAGATTTAGCGATTGAAGTATTTTCATTATCTAAAGGATATAATATGTCCGGTTTTAGAGTTGGATTTGCAGTAGGCAATAAAGATATCATTCAAGCGTTGAAAAAATATCACACACACACGCATGCGGGTATGTTTGGTGCGTTACAAGATGCAGCGACCTATGCATTGAATCACTATGATGATTTCTTGGACGAACAAAGTAATATTTTCAAACAACGTAGGGATACTTTTGAAGCGAAGTTAAAGGAAGAAAATATTCCATTTGAACCGATGAAAGGTGGTATATTCTTGTGGCTAAAAACGCCGCCAAATTTTGACGGGGAATCATTTGTTGACTATTTATTACAAGAGCAATCCATACTTGTTGCACCGGGTATTCCGTTTGGTGAACATGGTAAAAACTATGTGCGTATATCATTAGCGCTTGATGATGAGCAATTGAAAGTAGCTGCCGAGAGAATCCAATCTCTGAGACATCTGTATGAATAACATTAATTTTAAAGGGGATGCTAACATGACGCGTATAAAACTTTTTGGCGTTAGAAATGAGGATAAAGCTTTCATTGAAGCTTGGTCTAATAAGCATAAAGTAGAAGTCGATTTAGATGAAGATTTATTAACATGTGAAACTGTCTCACGTGTAAAAGGATTTGATGGTGTGTCTATTTCGCAACAAATACCATTGGACGAAACCATTTATAAGCAATTACATGATTTTGGGATTAAACAAATTGCTCAACGTAGTGCTGGCTTTGATATTTATGATTTTGAATTGGCGGAAAAATATAATTTGATTATTAGTAATGTACCTTCTTATTCACCACATTCAATTGCGGAATATACTGTGTCACAAGCACTCAATCTAGTTCGTAATTATAATGACATTCAACAAAAAACTGCTGAATATGATTTTAGGTGGCAACCGGATATATTATCACGTTCTATTAGAGACTTGAAAGTTGCTGTCATTGGAACAGGTCGCATTGGTTCAATTGTTGCTAAGATATTTGCGCAAGGATTTGACGCTGAAGTAACGGCTTATGACATTGCACCTAATGATGATTATAGAAGCTTTTTAACTTATGCAAGTACCATCAATGAAGCAATCCAAAATGCAGATATCGTAACAGTACATATTCCAGCTAGTAAGGAAAATGATTATTTGTTTGATGAAACTTTATTCAATGAATTTAAACCAGGTTCTGTATTTATTAATTGTGCTCGAGGTACAATTGTGAAAACAAGCGCATTAATCGATGCTTTAGATCGAGGTTTGATAAAAGGTGCAGCATTAGATACGTATGAAGGTGAAAAAGGCTTGTTCCCTAGTGATCAACGTCATACAGCATTTAATGATGATATGTTAAAGCAATTGATTGAACGACCAGATGTCATTGTTTCACCACACATTGCATTTTATACAGATGCTGCTGTCGAAAATTTGATTGTTGATGCATTAGATGCAACGATGGAAGTCATAAAAACAGGTGACACACGTTTAAGAGTAAATTAAATACATAAAAGAAGGGGCGCTTAAATGACTAAGCGTCCCTTCTTTTATATTTATTTAACATCGTAACCTTGGTCTTCTATTGCGTCTTTCATTTGAGGCATTGTAACTTTGTCAACGTCAAAATCTACTTTAACATTACCGGCTTCTAGACTAACGTCAGCTGTTGATACACCATCAAGCTCAGTTAATGCAGTTTCTACAGCATGTTTGCAATGATCACAGCTCATGCCTTCTACTTGAATTGTTTCTGTAGCCATATAAATCACCTCCTCATAAAGTCGTATGATTGTACTATATATCATTTATAATTTCATACGTTTTAATCTTAACGCATTTGTTACTACACTAACAGAACTTAGAGCCATGGCTGCGCCAGCAATCCATGGTGCGAGCAAACCAAGTGCGGCGATAGGTATACCTGCAACATTATAACCAAATGCCCAGAATAAGTTTTGGCGAATATTGCGTATGGTTGCTTTACTTGCCTTAATGGCTTTAGGTATTAATAATAAGTCACCGCCTAGAATTGTAACATCTGCGGCTTCAATAGCGACTTCTGTGCCAGTACCAATAGCAATACCAATATCGGCTTGTACGAGTGCTGGTGCATCGTTAACGCCGTCACCCACCATCGCAATGGTTTTATCTTGGGTTTGGAGTGATTTGATTTTTGCTGCTTTTTCTTCTGGTAATACTTGGGCAATGATTGTATCGATACCAACTTCATTGGCAATAGCTTGTGCTGTACGTTCATTGTCACCGGTTAACATGACGACTTTAATATTGAGATCATGTAATTGTTTAATTGCAGCAGCAGTTGAGTCTTTGACTGTATCTGCAACGGCAACCATCCCTCTATATTCTTGATTGATTGCAATTAACATAGCTGTTTTACCAGATTTTTCAAATTGAGTCATAGTGTCTTCTGAATCTTTTATATCGACATTTTCGTCGTTCATAAATTGACGGTTACCAACAATTAAATTTTTGCCAGATATATTTGCTTTAATACCGCGCCCAGGTACCGCTTCGAAATCAGTTGTATCTAATAGTTTAATATTCATCGTTTGGGCATAATTAACAATGGCATCTGCTAAAGGATGCTCTGAACCTTTTTCTGCGCTAGCTAATAATTGCAAAGCTTCTTCATCGCCATCAAAGTCAGTGACTACTGGTTTCCCATTCGTTATCGTACCTGTTTTATCAAGTACGACGGTATCGATTTGATGGGTACGTTCAATGTGTTCGCCACCTTTAAATAAAATACCGTTTTCTGCAGCTTTTCCAGTTCCTACCATGATTGATGTAGGTGTTGCTAAGCCAAGTGCACAAGGACACGCAATGACGAGTACTGCAATTGCGGCAACTAATGCGGGTTCAAATTGACCTTGTTGAACGAATGCAATCCATATAATAAAAGTGAGTACTGCGATACCAACGACGATAGGTACAAAGTAACCTGAAATAACATCGGCTAGACGTTGTATCGGTGCTTTCGAACCTTGTGCTTCTTCAACAACTTTAATAATAGACGCGAGGGCAGTATCTTTTCCTACCTTCGTAGCTTTAACAGTGATAGAACCATTTTTATTCATAGTTGAACCGATAACGTTATCATCTTGCACTTTTTCAACTGGCATGGATTCACCAGTTAGCATCGATTCATCAATAGACGTTTTTCCTTTAATGATTTTACCATCTACAGGTATTTTTTCACCAGGTTTAACAATTAAATAATCGCCTTCAACCACATCGTTTAGCGGTATCATCTGTTCTTTATTGTCCCGCAAAACACGCGCTTCTTTGGCTTGAAGATTCAATAGTTCACTTAATGCATTTGTCGTTTGTGTTTTTGCACGAGTTTCTAAATATTTACCAAATAAAATAAGTGTAATTAATACGGCACTTGTTTCGAAATATAAATGAGGCATCACATTAGCATTGAATAGCCATTTGACAATTTCGTATAAACTGTAGAAATAGGCGGCACTTGTACCTAGTGCAACGAGTACGTCCATATTTGCTGAGCCATTTCTTAAGTTTTTGTAAGCTCCAACATAAAATTGCCATCCGATAATAAATTGAACCGGTGTTGCCAATATAAATTGGAACCAAGGATTCATAAAAATAGATGGAATTTGTATACTGAAAAGATGTACAAGCATTGTTAGCAAGAGTGGCGCGGCCAACACTGCAGAAATGATTAATTTAATTAATTTGCTTCTTAATTCTAATTCTTTTTGAGAACTTTTTTCGGCAACCTCTTTTTTGGGTTGTGCATCGTAACCTATTTTTTGTATTTTTTTAATTAATGCATCAACAGACGTTGTACTAGGATTATAGGAAATCGTAGCATTTTCAGTTGTTAAATTGACTGTTGCTTGATCTACACCATCTGTACGATTCAATACTTTTTCAATTCGGTTAGAACATGCTGCACACGTCATGCCAATAACATCTAACTCAGCTGTTTCATTTAACACACCATAACCTGTTTTTTCTATGGTTTTTGTTAAATCATCTGCGGATGTTGATTCTGGGTTGTAAGATATTGTAGCTTTTTCAGTTGTAACATTCACATTTGCTTCTACATCATCTAATTTATTTAAGTTTTTCTCAATGCGATTGGCACAGGCAGCACATGTCATTCCAGTAATGCCAATGGTCGTCTTTTTCTGTTCAGTCATATGCTGTGACCTCCTTATAGTTAAAATAAAATGTCTGGATACATACGATTAAGTCATTTGTTTTATATTTATAATATACCCCTAGTAGGTATACAAGTCAAACACAATGTTTAAAAAAAGACTGAAGCATCGTATGCCAATTAAGGTATATCATGCTTCAGTCTTGGAAAATATTTATAAAAGATGTTGTTGATTCACTTTACTTAATTCATTTACAATTTTACGGCTATCTTTATTTAGATACTGAACGTAAATTGTATTGTCTTTTTTATAATAATTATCTATTAAAGTATCTATGGCATTTACTGCAGAATCATCCCATAAATGTGCATCTTTAAAATTTAAGTAAATTGTTTTATGTCTTAATTCTAAATCAAGTTGGTTCATTAATGAATCAATAGATACGAAGAAAATTTGTCCAGTAATATAATAATGAATGGTGTCGTCCTCTTCTTCGTAGGTAACAACCACGTTTGAAATCTTTGTTGCAAAACAAAGTGCACTCACAACGACACCGACGATAACACCTAGAGCTAGGTTATTGGAGATTAGCACAATCGCAACTGTTAAAATCATGACAAATGCATCAGTGCGAGGTGCTTTTTTAATAAATTTAAAAGATCTCCAATCAAATGTACCAATTGAAACCATAACCATAATTGCAGCGAGAATAGGCATTGGAATTTGAACAACCCAGTCGCCAAAGATGATAATCAAAATGATTAAAAATATACCGGCAGTAAAAGTAGATAATCTTGTCGTTGCACCTGATCGAACATTAATGACAGATTGACCAATCATCGCGCAACCACCCATTGCGCCAAAGAAACCAGTTACTACATTAGCAATACCTTGACCACGTGATTCTTGATTTTTACTACTATATGTATCTGTTGCTTGATCCACAATTCTAGCAGTCAATAAACTTTCTACCAGACCGACAATCGCCATAGATAATGAGTACGGAAAAATGATTTGTAATGTCTGTAAGTTGAATGGTACATCCGGAATAAAGAATTGTGGCAATGAACGATTAATTGCACCTAAATCACCCACAGTCTCAACTTTTGCACCGGTAATTAAATACGTTATGGTTAGTAGTATAATTGCAACAAGTGGTGCGGGTACTTTATTAAATACGCGTGGTAGCAAGTAAATAATAAGTAGGGTAGAGATAACAAATAAATAAGTTGGGATAGAAATACCAAAGATATGTTTGATTTGGGTCATGAAAATCATAATAGCTAGTGCATTAACGAATCCAATCATGACAGAATTTGGAATGAATTTCATTAATCTTCCTATTTTTAAAATACCGAAAATGATTTGTATGATACCCATTAGTATTGTCGCAGCAAGCAAATATTGGACGCCATGATCTTTGACTAAAGGAACAATTACTAATGCGACGGAACCGGTAGCAGCAGATATCATAGCTGGTCTGCCCCCTACAAAGGAAATGACCACTGCTATAATAAATGAAGAATATAAACCGACCATGGGATCCACACCAGCAATAATTGAGAACGAAATGGCCTCCGGAATGAGCGCTAATGCAACAACAATACCAGCTAAAACATTGGTGCCTGGTGCAGTTAGCCATTCACTTTTTAATTTATTTAACATCTCTTGTACTCCTTATTTAAAATTGAACTTAGCTATTATATCATAAGATATAATTGAGCATTTTAAGATTTGAATAAAATACTTTTTACATATGTGACAGGTTTGTCATTTAAATGGAAATATTTGTTAGTTGAAACAAACGAAAAAAGAATTGAGATTCGTTAAGCTATGACTATACAGTAATTAAGGAGTGAGCGACTTGTCTATATTAAAAGTAGAAGGACTAACGAAAAGTTACGGAAACAGACATCGTCAACAAGAAGTATTAAAAGGGATTGAATTCTCAATAGAAAAAGGTGAATTTGTTTCTATTATGGGACCGTCTGGATCAGGAAAGACAACTTTGTTAAATGTATTGAGTTCTATTGATTATATTACCAGTGGAACAGTTGAAATCAATGGTCACAAATTGAATGAAATGAGTAATAAAGCATTGGCAGACTTTAGAAAAAAAGAAGTCGGTTTTATTTTCCAAAATTATAGTGTCTTAAATACACTGACAGTTAAAGAAAATATTATGTTGCCTCTATCAATTCAAAAAATGTCAAAAGAAGAAAAAGAAAAAAATTATAAAGAAGTGACAGAAGCATTAGGTATTCAAGAACTTGGAGATAAATATCCTAATGAAATTTCTGGTGGTCAACAACAACGTACTGCTGCAGCGCGTGCATCAGTTCATAAACCAGCAATTATCTTCGCGGATGAACCTACAGGGGCGTTAGACTCTAAAAATGCGCAAGACTTATTGCATAGACTTGAAGATCTTAATAAAAACATGAATGCGACAATCGTTATGGTGACACATGACCCTGTTGCAGCGAGTTACTCAAATAGAGTAATCATGCTGAAAGATGGCAATATTCATTCAGAAGTCTACCAAGGTGAAGATACGAATCAAGCATTTTATAAAAATATCATTCATATGCAAACAGCCTTAGGTGGTGTGGCACATGAGCTTTAATCAAATTGTTCTTAAAAATTTAAGACAAAATTTACGTCACTATGCGATGTATATATTTTCGCTCATTGTGAGTATTGTATTATATTTTAGCTTTGTTACATTAAAATATACAAATAGTATCAATAACGCGAATTCTATAGGCATCATTAAAAAGGGCTCTGTCGTTGGTTCATATTTTTTATTTGTTATTATTATCGTCTTTTTAATGTACGCAAATCAGTTATTTGTTAAAAGACGTACACGTGAATTTGCATTATACCAACTCATTGGGCTTACGAGATCTAATATTTTACGCATGATTTTGATTGAACAAATCGCTATGTTCTTAGTGACAAGTGTAATCGGTATTATCGTAGGTGTTTTTGGATCGAAAATTCTACTGATGATTGTACTTAAAATATTGGATATTAGTACAAGCGTATCATTAACATTCCAATTTCCAGCAGTTACACAAACTGTATTACTCGTTATTGTAGCAATGTGCTTAATTATGATACAAAGTTTTATCTTTTTACGAAAACGCAGTATTTTATCAATGATGAACGATAGTTCAAAATCAGAAGCAACTAAAAATAATATTTCAATTGCTGAACTCATATCTGGTATTTTGGGTATCGCTATGATTATCTTTGGTTACTATATGTCTACAGAAATGTTTGGTAAATTTGCAAGTGGTATGATGTTCACACCATTTATCATTCTGTTCTTAACAGTTGTAGGCGCATATCTATTCTTCAGAAGTTCAGTATCAGTTATTTTTAAAACAATCAAAAATGCTAAACATGGTAAAGTGTCCATTACAGATGTTGTATTTACTTCTTCAATTATGCATAGAATGAAAAAGAATGCGTTATCTTTAACAATTATTGCCACAATATCTGCAGTGACTGTGACAGTATTATGCTTTGGTGCAATTAGCAAAGCAACGATTGATGACAATGTGAAGTTGAGTTCTCCACAAGATTTTAATTTCACAGAACAAAAACAAGCAGAAGCGTTCGAAAATAAATTAGATAAGGCGCATATTGGTTACGATGAACAATATAAAGAATTAGAGAGAGTGAAAGTGACGAAGGATAGCTTTTTCAAGGAAAGTGGAGGCACTGGCAATATGATGCCAACTGAAATGTTTATTACGAGTAATCAATATTTTAAAGATAAAGACATTACTGGAAACAAAGCTAAGATAACTAATTTAGCAGCTGCAGGTGGATTTGCACAACATAATGATCAAGGTATTATTAAACTGAAAAGTAAACCGGATCAATCAATTAAGGTTATAGACAGTAATGAAAATGTCCATTTCAGTAGTGAAGTGAGCTATGCTGGACCGGTACTTATTGTTAGTGAAGATAAATATAATCAATTGAAACAAAGTGCTGTAGAAACCAAACATCAATATGGATATAATTTGGAAAAACAAAATGATTGGAAAGCGGCAAATAAAATCGCTAAATCCATTAATCCAGACATACAATCTCAAAAAACACAGCGACAAGATATGAATGATTCTGTAGGAATTCTACTATTTGTTACTGCATTTTTAGGATTAGCGTTTTTAGTGGCGGCAGGATGTATCATTTATATCAAACAAATGGATGAAACCGAAGATGAAATTCCTAACTTCCGTATTCTACGTAAGATTGGTTATACACATCAAGATATGCTGAAAGGGCTTGGACTTAAAGTGATATTCAACTTTGGTCTACCACTCATTGTTTCATTATTACATGCTTACTTTGCAGCAAAAGCCTTTATGTTTCTTATGGGTGGTTCAACGATGACTCCGATTTATATCGTCATGATTGCCTATTCAATTGTCTATGGTATTTTTGCAGTAATGGCTTTTGTACATTCAAGCCGTATCGTCAGACATTCAATTTAAATATAATAACATTGGTTTTATTTAGAACACTGTAGCGTATATCGTTACAGTGTTTTTGGATAATGCACATAGTATGTCTAGAATTTATGTTGTGCCATTCATGTTTGTCATACGAATAAGGTGGTATCTATCAATGGATAGAGATTATAACAGAGAGGTGTATAGTTAATGAATTTATTAGAATTTCATAAGCAAATAAAAGGATACACACAAGATAGACAACCAGGTATACAAAAAGATATGAACCCACAACCAATCACGGAAATGGAAAGTTATCACAGTGGAGGCAAGTTAAAAGGTAAAGTTGCATTAATAACGGGTGGTGACTCTGGTATAGGACGTGCTATCGCAGTGCTTTATGCAAAAGAGGGTGCTAATGTAGCGATTGGTTACTATGATGAATATGAAGATGCTGAAGCGGTCGTTGAACAAATATCATCTTTAGGCATTACTGCAAAAGCATACGCCCATGATTTAAAAAAAGTCGAAGATTCACAAAAATTAATTGAAAAGGTCATTGCTGATTTCGGAGAATTGAATATTCTAGTAAACAACGGTGGCGTTCAATTTCCACAAGATCATTTCGAAGATATCACACCTGAACAAATCAAAGAAACTTTTGAAACAAATATATTTGGAATGATGTTTTTATCTCAAGCAGCGGTACCACATTTAAAAGAAGGTGACGCAATCATTAACACGACGAGTGTTACAGCTTATAGAGGATCTGCACACCTAATTGATTATTCAGCTACTAAAGGTGCAATTGTTGCATTTACGCGTTCACTAGCGACAACTTTAATGAGCAAAGGCATTCGAGTCAATGCTGTGGCACCAGGTCCTATTTATACACCACTGATACCAGCTACATTTTCTGAAGATAAAGTGGAAAATCAAGGTGGGGAAACACCAATGGAAAGAAGAGGGCAGCCAGCAGAACTTGCGCCTTCTTATGTATTTTTAGCTTCCTATGCGGATAGTTCGTATATCACTGGGCAAGTTATTCATGTTAATGGTGGAGATTATATTACTTCATAAATATAGAAATGGAAAAAATAAGACAATGAGTCTGGGACAAACATAAATGTTTCAGACTCTTTTTCATTTTCTAGTCATCGTTCGCAGGATGGGACTAAAAAATCTATATTAGAAAATCTGATTTCTGACTCATTTTGATTGCTTAATGTTATTGGAAACTTATATTTAATTGATAAAACTGGGGAGAAGTACCTTTTGTTAAAGTTAAATATTTTATTGGAAATATTATTTTTAATCATTTTAATGATGGGAAAGATTGTTTGCTGATATATTCTATATGTTCAACGTATGTACCTTTATGTTTTAGTTTTACATATTGTTGAGAAGGGTTATACCCATTAAATGACACTTTATAACTGCGTTTTTCTCCTTGTTTAGAATAAATGGATACATCTTGATAGTATTGCGTGTTTAATTTAACGATGGCATAAGAGGTTTCTTTTTTTTTTAATAATGGGTTAAATCTGTCAAATTTATCAAATGAGAAGAAGGCAACTGTCAATAGTACAAAAAGGATAACGATAATGAGTAAGGTTTTTTTCATGATGATAGCTCCTTTATTTTAATGAAATGAGTACTTTCTAATAACGACAATACTACCTATACTTTAATTCCAAACGCCACCTTGAGTATAAACAGTAGCGGCTTTGAGTATAGGGCTAGTGCTTAAGGAAAATGAGACAAGCAACAATGAACTTACAATGAATTTCTTCATAAGAAAACCTCCTTTTAATAATTTAATTATATTATAAATAATTATTTATAATATTTCACTATAATGTATAGGGAAAATAAAATTCACGACAAAAAAGCAACGGCGCTTTTAAATAAGCGGTCCGTTGCTTCAGTCTGAAGGTTGTCTTAGAAAATCTATTTGTTGCAATTGCGTTATTCCGATACAGTAAATCCAATTTGTATATGCATAGCGTTACCTCAAGATAACGTATAGCATATGTTAAATACTTATGTGTCATGTCTTGATGAGGTTATAAACTTTAAAAGAAATCAGAAGGAATCAACTTTTCGAAATCCAAATTTTTTATACCGTCAAAATTTAGGTTTTCAATGCTTTGTAGTATTTCACCGTTTTTAACTTGGTTATAGTAATTTGTTGCCTCGGCAGTTACATCATGATCTTCAAAAGTCTTCACGACACCAAGTATAATGACCACGGCAATTGCTCCCTTAATTAAAAATTTCATAATTATTGACTCCTTTTATAAGTTTATATACCTAGTTTATACTGTTTCGCTCAATTTAACATGCGTCCTTAGTATAGATGTTGTGTCATACCTTAGCAGTATAGCACGTATCGATCGTTTATTGTGAAGCATCCAGCTATAAACCGAATGCGATAGGTAGCCAGAAATACGCAAAGAGTGAAATAACAATAATTGCAAAAATATCAAGTACAAAGCCAGCCTTGACCATATCTTTCATTTCTAACTCATCGGAACTAAATACGGCTGCATTCGGTGGCGTGGATATAGGCAACATAAATGCACAAGTAGAAGATAAGGCAACGATACCCATAATGATAAAGGGATCTTGGCTGATAGCTGCTGCAAATCCAATACTGATAGGCATTAACATATTTGAAACGGCAGTATTTGACATCACTTCTGTTAGGAATAAGATGGCCGTTGTTAATACAATTACAATGAGTATGAATGTCAGTGGCTTCACAATACCTAACATACCACCAAACCATTTTGTTAACCCTGAATCTTCAAATGCTGCAGCTAAAGACAAACCGCCACCAAATAGTAGTAATATTCCCCAGGGTAACTTATTCATATCGTCCCATACCAGTAATCCGCCTTTAGCATTTTTGGCTGGAATAAGGAATAACAACACAGCGCCAAACATTGCTATAATCGTATCTGTGATGTGCAATGTTTCAGGTAAAAGCCCTCCGAAAATCCATAATAAACTAACGAGTAAAAAGACAATGCCTGTTAATTTTTCTTCTTTAGACATCGGACCTAAATCATGCAAAGCTTTCTTGGCAAAATCTGAGGATATATGGTCAGCGTCTTCAATTTTAAATAGCCATTTTGTTAAGAGGAAGTAGAGAATTGCTAATAAAATAACTGTTAATGGCACTGCGAAAATCATCCATTGCGCGAATGATACTTTTCGATCAAGACTTGATGATGCAACGGCAGCAAAGACTGCATTGGGTACTGAACCAATGAGTGTAGCTAGTCCACCAATAGAAGCGGAATAAGCAACGGTAAGTAAGAGCGCTTTACTAAACTTACTTGCAGATGCTGGTTTGAGAAATTGTGCATCCTTAATTTCTTGAATAAGTGCTAAGGCAATCGGTAACATCATCAGTGCTGTCGCAGCATTTGATATCCACATAGATATAAAGGCAGTGGCGATCATTGTTCCTAATATAATGCGGTTACTGCTTGTGCCCATCATGGAAATGATTGTCATCGCAATCCGCTTATGTAAATTCCATTTTTCAATCGCTAGCGCAATAATAAATCCGCCCATGTACATAAAAACAATGGGATCCGCATAGGCACTTGCTGCAATCACTTCATCTGTACCACCTGTAAGTGGTAGGAGAATAAGTGGAATTAATGAAGTCGCAGGAATTGGAATCGCTTCTGTAATCCACCATGTTGCTACGAATAATGTAACTGCTAACACAGCTCTAGGTGCGTCTGCTAAACCTGTAATGGCAGGTATAAAATAAAAGATAATAAAAAGTAATGGTCCTAAAATCAATCCGATTTTTTGTTTCATAAATGTAAATCCCCCTTGTTTATAACCCCTGTACCAGTAAGAATATCAATTTAAAACTTTATAAACAATTCATTTTTCAGAAAATTGTAAAAATAATCCGAGGTAACTGGTAGAATGAATTTAACAAATTGTAGATTGTCGAAGGGGGATTATTTATGCTAATAGGTGCAATAGTAGCTAAAGATGATACATGGTTATTATGGGCAATCATTATTGTTTGGGCAACGGTGAGTTTATTTTTAGAACAACGTTATCGATGGGCGAGTACCATTTCGGGTGCGATTATTGCACTTGTTGGGGCAATGTTACTATCGAATTTCAAAGTGATTCCAATGAGCGCACCAGTATATGACACTGTGTGGGATTATATTGTGCCCTTATCTATTCCATTACTTCTTTTTAGTTCTAATATATTGAAGATTTGGAAAGAAAGTAGAAGATTATTAGTGATATTTTTTGTAGCCTCTATAGGTACTATGATTGGTACAACGGTAGGATTTATGATCTTAAATCGATGGATTCCATATTTAAATAAAATAGGAGCCATGATGACTGGAAGTTACATTGGAGGAGGCGTTAACTTTGCGGCATTGAGTTCCAAACTTGAGACACCAAGTGAAATGATTTCATCTACTGTAGTAGCAGATAATAGCGTCATGGCACTTTATTTTATGCTATTAATCGCACTACCTTCATTGCCTTTAATTAAAAAACAATTTAAAAGTGACTATGAATCAAAAAGTACTCCAGAATCTCAACAAGCGTATTGGGAGCCAAAAAAAATACAATTATTAGATATTGCTTTTTCGATTGCAAGTGCTGTGACGCTTGTAGCAGTCAGTTTCAAAGGTGCTGATCTCATTCAACAATGGATGCCGCAACACAATGTAGTTCTTACATTGATTGTTTCTTTTTTGGGAGATCCTTATTTATTGTTAACCACTTTAACTTTAATTGTAGTTGCAGTTTGGGGAGACTTCTTTGAAAGTTTAGCAGGTGCTTCAGAAATTGGTACATTTCTAATTTATATTTTCTTTGTGGTTATTGGGACACCTGCCTCATTTGCTACGATAATAACAACGGCGCCTTTATTGTTTATCTTTGTTATAATTATCCTTGTCTTTAATCTAGGGCTAAGCTTAATCTTTGGTAAAATTTTTGGCTTTAAAATAGAAGAAATTTTACTTGCAAGTAACGCAACTGCTGGTGGGCCAACAACTGCTGCCGCATTAGGAATTGGCAAAGGTTGGACGAAGGTGGTTGGCCCTATACTTATCATTGGCACATTAGGTTATGTTATTGGAAATTATGCAGGAACGTTAATGTATCAACTTTTAACTTATTTAGGGTGAATATAAAAAATATGGAGGTGCATTTACGATGAGTGAAAAAGAAAAAATGTTAGCAGGTGATTGGTATGATGCTAATTTTGACGAATCATTAGATGCTGAGAGAATGAAGGCTAAGGATTTGTGCTTTGAATTAAATCATATCAAACCTAGTGATAAAGAATCGCGTCATACAATACTTACAAAATTATTAAATTATGAACCGAAAGCATTAGAGTTGTTAAGTCCATTCCAAACAGATTATGGATATAATATCTTTTTAGGTGAAAGAATTTTTATTAATCATGACTGCTATTTTATGGATGGTGGCAAGATATTTATTGGTGATGATGTGTTCATCGGGCCAAGTTGTGGCTTATATACAGCAGTGCATCCCTTAGAATATAAGGAACGTAATATTGGGTTAGAACAAGCACTACCAATTCGAATTGAGTCTAATGTCTGGTTAGGTGCCAATGTCGTTGTCTTACCTGGAGTAACAATTGGTGAAGGTTCAGTAATAGGCGCTGGTAGTACTGTGGCTAAAGATATACCGCCGAATGTGCTAGCGTTAGGTACACCAGCCAAACCGGTCAGCGATATCAAAAATCAATAAATTTAAGCTAATCGTATGTTGACATGCTGCTTAGCTATAAGTAATTTACAAGGTGTTTCTTGTTTTATATAGAAGAATATAATAATGCTCCGAAAGACGAGTGTGCAAATGCTAAAGTTGTTTTTTAGATTTGTATACTCGTTTTTTTAGTACAGTAAAAGTTAAACATATAAAATATACAAAACAAATATTCAGGCTTTTTGAAAGAAAATTAATATAAAATTGTGTAATATATTAAAAATAATTAAAACCATTTATCAAAATGTTCCGCGGAGCTTAAATAAAAATTAATAAAATTGTTCGGAATATAAAACGAATTTGTGTTAATATAAAATATGAGTGAAATAGTAGGAGTAATAATTAATAAAATGTTTGTCTATACTGCTTAGCAAATGGTTGAAAAATTATTTCCGTACTTAATTTAACTACTTCTAGAATAGGAATGAGGAATTCGAAAAAATGGATATTTTGATTGGAACATTGTTTTTAATTGTAGTGTTAGCACTTTTTACACTATTTACATATCGAGCACCTATGGGTATGAGAGCTATGGGTGCCTTAGCAAATGCAGCGATTGCGACTTTTTTGGTTGAGGCATTTCACAAATATGTCGGTGGAGATTTATTAGGCATTTCATTTTTGGGAGATCTTGGTGATGCAGCCGGAGGTCTCGGTGGCGTTGCAGCTGCTGGTTTAGTTGCACTTGCAATTGGTGTATCTCCGGTCTATGCATTAGCGATTGCTGCTTCATGTGGTGGACTAGATTTAATACCTGGTTTTGTTGCTGGTTATGTTATTGGTTATTTAATGAAATATGCAGAACGTAAAGTACCAGATGGTGTTGATTTAATAGTTGGTATTTTAATTATTGCACCCTTAGCGAGGTTAGTAGCCGTAGGTGTTACACCATTAGTCAATAATTCATTATTAAAAATCGGTGATATTATCCAAAGTTCTACTGAGGTCAATCCAATTATTATGGGTATTATCTTAGGTGGTGTCATTACAGTAGTAGGTACTGCACCGTTAAGTTCAATGGCTTTAACAGCGCTACTCGGTTTAACTGGTATGCCAATGGCCATTGCAGCGATGGTGTCCTTTGCATCATCATTTATCAATGGCACAATGTTCAATAAATTAAAATTGGGAGATCGTAAATCTAGAATTGCAGTTTGTATTGAACCTTTGTCTCAGGCTGATGTTGTATCAGCGAACCCGGTACCAATATACACAGCTAATTTTATTGGAGGTGCATTGGCAGGTGCTGTGATTGCATCATCAGGTATGATAAATGATGCTACAGGTACTGCGACACCATTGGCAGGGTTCTTGGTTATGTTCGGTTTTAATGATCCTATAAAAATATTTATCTATGGTGCGATTATTGGATTAATAGGTTTAATAGTTGGTTATGTTTGTTCAGTGTTATTTAAAAACTATCCAATTGTCTCAAAAGAGGATATAGAAACAAGATAGTAAAACACTTCGATGCTAAAAAGTTAAGGCATCGAAGTGTTTTTGACTAATCGATTAATTGACTATCTGGTATATCTGTAATAAACATATGACCTGGTGCATGTGTAATCATTAAATCGGGTTTAGCATCTAGTGCAACTGACTGAGGCGTTACACCACATCCCCAAAATACAGGAACTTCATTTTCATTAATAGTAACGGATTCACCGAAATCTGGTAGAGCAAGGTCTGTGATACCTATCTCTGTAGGATTACCAATGTGAATAGGTGTCCCGTGGACATTTTTAAAACGCGTCGTAATTTCTGTAGCTTTAATTGCTTGTGTCATGGTCATGGGTCTCATACTCACTGTAATGTTACCTTTAAATTGCCCACTTGGATTAGCAGGTATATTAGTTACATACATAGGGACATTGTGATTTTCTTCTAAATGTCGAATCGGTATGCCTGCTTCCAATAAAGCATGTTCGAATGTAAAACTACAGCCTATTAAAAAGCTAACCATATCATCAGTATATAATTCGTCCACATTGGCACGTGTTTCAATGAGTTCACCATATTGATAAATAAGGTAAGCAGCTACTTCAGTACTAATGTCTGCATTTACACCATATTTTGTAAATGATTTATTTCCTTTTTCAGATACGTCCAAGAGTGGACATGTTTTGGGATTTCTAAAACAGAATAGTAAAAAATCATAAGCATATTTAGATGGAAGTATTACTACGTTAGCTTGTACATAGCCTTTTGCCATCCCGCTTGTGTGACCAGTTAGTTTCCCTTGTGTAATCATTTCTCTTAAAGTGCTAGGTTGCGCATCTTGTAGGTTCAATCAAACCACCCCTTAACTATGTATTATTACTATTTTAACAAAAAATGTAATCAAATAGGGATTAAATACTTTTAAAGTAATTTACTTGAACGCGTGTCACTGAATGGCATACAGACCAGTGCATAAGTTATTGAAAAGCAGGGTATGAAAACAACATAGATGATGTTAGGAGGAGACATATGAAAAGGACTGCTGAAAAAATACTCATATGGATTGGTATTATTCTACAATTTATTTTAATTTTTTTAATGGCTATCGTTGCACCATTTTTTAATGATGTCAGTGTGAAAAATGAGTTAATAGAAGTAATAAACCAGAGTAATATTTATAATCAAAATGCATCACAGATGGATCCAGCTAATATAGTAGACTTAGTGAGTAATCTATTTATTTTAGCTTTAATTGTTGTTATTGTTTGTACAGTGATTGCCATTATATTTGCAATATTAACAAATAAACTTCCAAAATTTGTTGGTATTATATTTATTTTACTGGGACTTGTGACAGTTCTTACACTCAATTGGATAACAGCTATACTTTGGTTAGTAGCAGGTATATTATTATTAGTAAGAAAAAAACAAAAATCTTATGATCGCTATCAACCAGCTAAAGGAAATAGAAAAAAAGAACAAGCAAAGCATCATCATAACAATCAAAAACGTAATACTAAAACTACATATCATGAAGTGGATGATTATAAATCAGAAGAACAAGATAAAGCACCAACACAATTAAGTAGGAAATCACGTTATAAAAAATAGCGAATAAAATAGCCTGAGACATACATAGATGTCTCAGGCTATTTCCAATTTAGAGCGTAGATGACTGAATGAAAGTAGTAAATGCGCATTGACGTACATTAACATTTCAGCTTAATCCATTTTACCGTGTTTATAACTTTCGTATACTTTGTCATATTTTATATGGCCAATACCACCAACGATAAACTTACCATATTTTGACAAATTGAATATATAGGCTAAACAAATGGACACGGTTAACGTGATAATGAAATTGAAAGCAATATTTCTAAGTGAACTATCTGCTCTTAACAAACCTAAGTCATGGACGAAGAAGTAATGTATTAAGTAGATACAGAAGGAATAGTTACTTATAAATAATATGGATTTTGGTACATATTTAACATATGAAGCGAATAAGAAAAAGACTAGGATAACCATCGTTACATAAAAAGGAATATCAAAGCGTTTTGATTCTACCCACGTGCTTATGCCAAACAAATAGTTACCGACTAATATAGAAGTTGCTATTATTGCGCCAATAATAATTGGCCAAGTATATTTTTTAATCTTCTTCATGAAAGTTTCATAGTAGATACCAGTGTAAAAGCCAAGTAAGAAGTAACTAATCCATCCTAAAAAGAGCATCCAGCCTTCTCTTTCCCAGAATAGACCAAGGATTGGATGTTCTGACTGTGGTGCATATTGTCTAAATGCCCAATAAATTGTAGCAAAGATAACGGCACCAATAATCACTGGGACAGGTTTCCATTTAATGAGATATTTTGCAAAAAGTATATGTAATATATAGAATTGGAAAATAATAACAATGAAATATGTCACTGCACCACCATGGAACATTGTGTCTCCCAGATGTGTCATGAATTGATCGAATGTTTTGGATTCAAAATAGAATAGTGCAATACCAATGTTAATGATTATATAGGGGATACCTAAATAAATTAATTTATTCTTAAAAAATCCTGGTTTTGTTTTGACGTGATAATTTTTAGCTAATAAGAATTCAGAAATAAATACAAATAATGGGGTACTGAACATAAGCATTAATTGAAATACTCTGATTGCAGTTCCATGACCTACAAAATCCATTTTGCTAAATGTAGTTGTAATAGAATGAATGAGAACAATACTTAAACAAGCTATCGTGCGCATCCAAAATATAACTGACGTATATGTTTTCATATATAGCTTACCTCTCGATTGTTCATTTAATTTAAAATTTAATATAATTATAAAAGCGAATGTTTTATAATTTAAAATAATAACATAAGAATATAACCTAATCACGAATTTTAAGTAACAAATTATTAAATTTAAAATACAAAATATAAACATTACACAATTAAAAATATCGAATATAATATAAAGTGTGGCAAAATGAACGGAAATAGATTCGAAGCGACTCAATTTTAGGAAAGTTTATGTAAGCGATTGCATTTATTGTGTGATACATATACAATGACATTAAGAATGGAAGATTCCATTTAGTTTTCTATTTACAAACTCACATGGGGGTAGAAAAATGGTAGTCAATTATCACAATGAACCAGGCATAGATTTTACAGATAGTAAGAATGTTGAATCATTTAAAGAAGCATTAAAGAAAGTTAAAGGTGAATTAAATCAAAAAATTCCTTTAGTTATTAATGGAGAAGAGAAATTCACAAAAGATACGTATCAGTCTATCAATCCTGCAAATACAACTGAAGTGATTGCAGAAGTTTCAAAAGCAACTCAAAAAGATGTGGATGACGCATTTGAAGCAGCTAATGAAGCTTATAAATCTTGGAAACGATGGTCACACAAAGACCGTGCTGAATTTTTAATTAGAGTTGCAGCTATTATTAGACGTCGTAAAGAAGAAATCTCAGCAGTAATGGTTTATGAAGCAGGTAAACCATGGGATGAAGCGGTCGGCGATGCTGCAGAAGGTATTGACTTCATTGAATATTATGCAAGATCAATGATGGAGCTTGCTGATGGTAAACCAGTATTAGATAGAGAAGGAGAACATAATAAATATTTCTACAAACCTATCGGTACAGGCGTAACTATCCCACCATGGAATTTCCCGTTTGCAATTATGGCAGGAACAACATTAGCACCTGTAGTTGCAGGGAATACAGTACTTTTAAAACCAGCGGAAGATACACCATTAACGGCATATAAATTAATGGAAATTTTAGAAGAAGCTGGATTACCAAAAGGTGTTGTGAATTTTGTACCAGGTGATCCTAAAGAAATTGGCGATTATCTTGTTGATAGTGTACACACGCATTTCGTTACATTTACAGGTTCTCGTGCAACAGGTACTAGAATTTTTGAGAGAGCAGCCAAAGTACAAGACGGACAGCAATTCTTAAAACGCGTGATTGCTGAAATGGGTGGTAAAGATGCTATTGTAGTGGATAAAGACATTGATACAGATTTAGCTGCAGAATCAATCGTATCGTCTGCTTTTGGTTTCTCTGGTCAAAAATGTTCAGCTTGTTCACGTGCCATTGTACACAAAGATGTATATGATGAAGTTTTAGAAAAAGCTGTTGCATTAACTAAAAACTTAACTGTAGGCAATACGGAAAATAACACGTATATGGGACCAGTTATTAATCAAAAACAATTCGATAAAATTAAAAATTATATTGAAATTGGTAGTAAAGAAGGCAAGTTAAAACAAGGTGGCGGTACAGATGATGCTACTGGATACTTTGTAGAGCCTACTATTATAGCAGACCTTAAATCGAGCGACCAAATTATGCAAGAAGAAATCTTTGGCCCGGTTGTAGGTTTTGTTAAAGGTAAAGACTTTGAAGAATTATTAGAAATTGCGAATGATACAGATTATGGTTTAACAGGTGCTGTGATTACAAATAATCGCGAAAACTGGATAGAAGCCGTTGAATCATACGATGTTGGTAACTTATATCTGAACCGTGGTTGTACATCTGCAGTTGTTGGATATCACCCATTCGGTGGTTTCAAAATGTCAGGTACAGATGCTAAAACAGGAAGTCCAGACTACTTATTAAACTTCTTAGAACAAAAAGTAGTTTCAGAAATGTTTTAAATCGCATAAAGTGATTTATTAAAAGCATATCAATATAACACGATCTTTAAATTGAAAAAGGCGATGCCAGTAAAATGGCGTCGCCTTTTTGTAGTGTAATAAGTTTTAATGTCATTGAAAAAGGGCATTATAATTAAGATTATGGAAATGACATATCATATAAAATACTTCAACAATGATTAAACATCTTCAACTTTGATATTGATTAATTTTTGGAAGAGTACGTCGATTTCATGTGCGCTTAGTTGAATATCATTATCTCGTATCCATTCCATAAAACCATATAAACTCGTTCCGTAAATATAAAATATCAATTCTGTTGGAACGCTTGCGTCTACTGAAATGCGATGTTCATTTTCCTTAATATCATTTTGCAATATTTTGATGAAATAATTACTGATTGTACGCTCGAATTCTTTATCATCGCATTGTTTATCACCAACACGTTTCAACTCGTTAATATCATTTAAAGTTCTTTCCATAACACTAAAGGGATTATTGATACGATCTTTAATATCCATAGAAAAATAATCTTTTGTGATTTCTGTAATTAAATAAATAAGCAAATCGTATTTATCATAGAAGTGTTTATAGAATGTCGTTCGATGTGTGAGTGCTTCATTACAAATTTGGTTTACCGTGATGTTTGAAAATGCATGTTTCTCAAGCAAGACATATAGGCTTGTGGATAAAGCGCGTTTGGTTTTAATGACTCGTAAATCTTTTTCATTCATTCTACATTTCTCCTAATCTGTAGTTTAAATAGGCATATTACAGTTTTTAATTCTTTTATTAATTGTACACAGCGTTTATTGTGTTAATATAAATAATCTACACTATACAATTAAACTATAACGTTGATTATCTGAGGAGGCAATAGATTGGCAAAGTTTTTATACAAGTTAGGATCATTTGTGGCCAAACATAAATGGTGGAGTGTCGTTGCGTGGGTTATTATACTTGCTGCAATTATTATCCCGCTTACAGTAAGTGCACCTAAATTTGATAACGACATCACAATGAATGGTTTGCAATCACTTGATACTAATAAAAAAATTGAAGATGAATTTAATCAAGACAGCGAGAAGGCTCAAATAAGGGTTGTATTTAAAAGCGATTCCGATAATGGCATCGTTAAACAAGATATGACAAAAGATATCAAGGATACATTGAAAGACATCAAAGATGATGACAAAGATATTAAAAATATTACCGATCCATACGAAAATAGACAAATAAGTAAAGATAAAACGACAGCATTTGCAGATATTAATTATGATATCTCTGCGACGTCTATGACACAAGATGGTAAGGATAATGTGCAAGATAAAGTTGATAAATTAGAAGATGACCATAATGTGCAAGTTGAATTGATGGGTACAGGTATGGAAAACACAGAAATTGGCAGTTCTTCTGAATTAATCGGAATTATCGTAGCGTTTGTTGTGCTTCTCATTACATTTGGGTCATTTATTGCGGCTGGTATGCCAATTATTAGTGCATTACTTGGCTTAGGTACAGGTGTAGGTATTATTTCGTTACTTACATATGCTTTCGATATCCCTAATGTAACATTAACATTAGCGGTAATGATTGGCTTAGCTGTAGGTATAGATTACGCTTTATTTATATTATTTAGATACCGTCAGATTGTTAAGACGGAATCGAATCATATTAAAGCAGTTGGTTTAGCAGTAGGTACTGCAGGAAGTGCCGTTATCTTTGCTGGGGTAACTGTAATTATAGCTGTTTGTGGTTTATCGTTAGTTGGCATTGATTTCCTAGCTATCATGGGTTATGCCTCCGCAATCAGTGTGCTTGTGGCGGTTATTAGTGCGTTGACATTGTTACCAGCTTTAATCAGTATTTTCCATAAACAAATCAAACCGAAAAAAACGAAATCAGAATTTGACAATGATGTAGACACAAAATGGTCTAAATTTGTCGTCGGTAAACCACTAGCTGCTGTACTTATAGGACTTATTATATTAGTCGTAGCTGCAATACCAATTAGTAACATGAGATTGGGTATTCCAGATGATGGTATGAAACCAGCAGATAGTACGCAGAAGAAAGCGTATGATATTGTATCTGATAAATTTGGCGAAGGCTATAACGGTCAAATTGCCATGCTTGTGAATGTTAAAGATGAGAATGATAACCCACAAGCATTACAAAAAGATTTACAAGATATGACGAAAGATATCGATAAAAAAGATAATGTTGATATGGTGACACCACCACAATTGAGTAAAAACAAAGATTATGCTTTAATTGCGGTAATTCCAGAAAAAGGACCTAACGCAGAATCTACAAATGATTTAGTTCATGATTTAAGAGATTATAATGATGATGCTAAAGATAAATATGGTTTCAAGACAGAAGTGTCAGGACAAAGTGTCATCAATATAGACATGTCTCAAAAATTAAATGAAGCGATTCCGTTATTTGCAGGTGTTATCGTAGCATTAGCGTTTATCTTGTTAATGATTGTATTCCGTTCAATTATTATTCCACTTAAAGCGGTATTAGGCTTTGTACTTTCATTAGTTGCAACACTAGGCTTTACAACTTTAATTATGCAAGAAGGATTTATGTCAGGCTTATTCGGTGTGGATACGACTGGACCATTACTTGCATTCTTACCTGTTATAACTATAGGTCTGTTATTTGGTTTAGCAATGGACTATGAAGTGTTCTTAATGTCACGTATCCATGAAGAATACAGTAAGACACGCAATAATGAACACTCAATTAAAGTTGGTATTAAAGAAAGTGGCCCAGTTGTTGTCGCTGCCGCATTAATTATGTTCAGTGTGTTTATCGCCTTTGTATTCCAAGATGACGTGATGATTAAATCCATGGGTATTGCACTTGGATTTGGTGTATTATTTGATGCATTTGTCGTACGTTTATTATTAATACCAGCATTAACACAATTGTTTGGTAAAGCATCTTGGTACATTCCTGGTTGGTTAAATAGAATCTTACCGCATGTTGATATTGAAGGACATGCATTACAAGATAAAATGCCTTCAAAACCAGAAGCGAAACAAAATCAAAATGCATCGAAAGAACAGTATGATCGTTCGTTTAGTATTGCAACTTCAAATGATAACCGTGACAACAAAAATGTGATTACTACTGACGCACAAACAAAAGCTTTATATGATCAAATTGCTCAACAGTCTACGAATCAACATTTCTTATTTGAAGCATTAAAAGCTTATCAAGGTAAGGCAGATAATGATGCTGATAGATGTCATGAAGCAACTTCAAAATTAAATGAAGATTCAGAGCTACAAGATAAAGCATTGATGTCACTCTTATCAAAACAAAGTGACAATATCAGTGAATTAAATGCATTGATAGAAAAACTTGTTAAAAAATAATAGATTCGATTGTTGAATTAAGCGTAGGTACATAGCCATTAGGCTATGATACCTACGTTTTTTTATATACCAAATTGTTTCGTGATAGCGTAAGCGTCGCTGTCAAAAATTTGCTAATCTTGCTAAAATGAAAGTATTAATTAGTCCTTGTACACGAAGTATAAGTTAATAAGAGGTGCAACATGAGAGAACTATATAATGTGGAATTTAATAAAAATTTTAATAGCCTTACAGATTTAGAAGAAGGGTTACGCATTGTGCTCGTACTAAACGGTATGATGAAAGTGATTAATGGAGACTCTGTGACAACCTATCAAAAAGGCGAAGTATTTCTGATTAATCATAGAGCGTCATGTCGATTTTCAACTCATAAAGATACATTATATCTTTCAATTCATTTAACGGAATCATACTTAAAACAGTATATGAATGATTATAAAGATAAAGCATTTATTTTAAATAAAAATACTTTGCAAGAAGTCATTTACCAACAAATTGTGAATGCAGTTGCCAAAATAGGCATTGTCTATATTAGAAAAGGTGAATTCTACCGTTTATATATCGAACAACAACTCATAGATTTAATATTTATCATGATGCGGTATTTACCAACTACCAATATACAAGCACAAATGCCATTGGTAGCAGATGACAGGTTAGCATATATTTGCGAATATATTGATAAACATTATACTGAATCGATTAAACTTACTGAAATGGCAGACATGGTTGGACTTAGCGATGCTTATTTATCTAAATTGTTTAAGCAAAAAAAGGGCGTTGGATTTAATCAATATGTGAATCATGTGCGCCTTGAACAGTGTAAAAATGATTTAATTTACACGAATGAACCCATTACACAAATCGCCTATAAAAATGGCTTTAGTAACTCTAACGCATTATTAAAGTACTTTAAAGCTGAAACAACATACACGCCATCGAACTACCGACTTAAATTTCAAATGAAAGAACAACATATAAAAGTAGATGATTGTCCTACCACAACAACGTATCAATCTTATTTATATTATTTATCTTTATTGATTGATCAAAATATTGGAGATATTGTTCACTCACCCGATGCACAAAAAGTAATTGATATCACATTACAAAATGACGGGAAATCCATTTCCCACTATCAACACGTTATTCAAGTTGGTTATCTCGAAACAATCCTGACACATCGAGTTAGGAGACAGTTAATTGAAGTGAAGACCATGTTAGGATTAGACCATATACTTATCAAAGATCCCATTCAACAGGGACGTATCAATCATTCGGAAATTGAGAGTGATGAAATGATTCCCAATATACATCCTTACATGCAAGTGGATGAATCAATTAATTTTTTAATAAAACATCAAATTGGTTTAGGCATCGAACTTACGCCACCTAGAAGTACGATTAATTTCACCCAATATTATCAAGAATTGACTTACCTTTTAGAACATATTTTTAATGGCTTACCAAATAATAATTTATTGAAATTTGTAGTTTATATTGATTGTAAGCAAGATTCAATATTTAATCAGCTGGTTGCTCTTTTTAAATATTATTTTACAAATGTGGAAATTGTGCTCAATGTGGACATAGGGAAATTAGAAGCGCCTCATAAAGCGAAACGAATTTTAGAACAATCAGACAGTATTGTTGATCGCATTGCTTTTTCAGCCAATCAGAATGATATGATTGATTTTCAATCTATAGAAAGTCAGCAATATGAATTAGCGAAACGACATATTTACGAACAATTTAATAAGGTTGTTGAAACATTAGAGCTTCAGCAAAGTTCTATCTCGTTTATATTATTAAATTGGAATACGTTGACTGGAGATACACATTTAACGAATGGAGAGTATTTTAGAGCGGGTATCATATTTGAACAGTTAATTGAAATGAATGATAGAATTCAAATGATCGGTTATTGGCTGAATTATGAGCTGCATGAACAATTTAAATTAAAAGATTCAAGTGCACAACTCACTGGTATTGAGTTATATCATCAATTTGATGGAAAAAGGCCGGCCTTTTTTACAAGTGCCTTTTATAGAAAACTGTTCGATCAAGTGTTATATCAAAGTGAAAATTGTATGGTTGTTGGATCGACTGACCATTTTCAAATTGTCATGTGGGATGCGGAACATTATAATCCATATTATATATTGAATCATCATGCACAATATTTAAATCATAAGGAATATCAGATTAATATCATCAATGCACATCCTGGAACATACAAAATTAAGCATATGACCTTAGATAAAAATAACGGGGCATTATATACAGTTTGGCAACATTATAATACGCGATATGGTATGGATGAAGAAACCATTGCTTATGTTAATCGCATCTCATATCCGAAAATGGACATTAGTGAAGTGAAAGTCAATGATACAATCACATATCACTTGAAATTGTTAACGAATGCTGTCCAAATTATAGAGTTTAAAAAATATCTATGTTGAATTGGCTATTACAACGAAGGGGAGGCACCTTTTGTTGTAATAGCCTCTTTCTATTTATCAAAATTTGAAAGGCATGTTGTTAAAAAGACAAAAATGATACATCTATTTTTGTGGTCAGTCGAAGAAATAATACATATGCAATAAATAGGTAGTTAAAATAGCAAATAATATATATTGCTATTAATTGATAATCACTACACTTGAGATAGAGAGGATAGCGAATTAATAGAGTTGAAAATGTTACTATGAAGGGCATTTACAATGAAAGCTTATCTTCCCTAATGGTCATTAGTTAAATTGGATAGAGGAGGAAGTATAATGACACAACAGGGAAATACACAAAATTATAAAGGGGATAATAAACTCATATTAGGTATTGTGTTAGGCGTTGTTACGTTTTGGTTATTTGCACAATCTTTACTTAATGTGGTCCCAACGTTACAACAATCTTTTGATAGTAATATTGGAACAATTAGCATTGCAGTTAGTATTACAGCTTTGTTTTCAGGTATGTTTGTTGTAGGTGCGGGGAGTCTTGCTGATAAAGTGGGGCGCGTAAGAATTACTTATATTGGTTTATGGCTCAGTATTATTGGGTCATTATTAATCATTATCAGTAATTTACCACTATTATTAATTGTCGGAAGGGTTATTCAAGGATTGTCTGCGGCTGCTATTATGCCATCAACATTAGCAATTATGAAAACTTATTTTGAAGGAAAAGAGAGACAACGTGCGTTAAGTTACTGGTCTATAGGATCTTGGGGAGGTTCAGGACTAGCATCATTATTTGGAGGTATGGTTGCTACTTTTGTGGGATGGCGCTGGATATATATTTTATCTATTATCATTGCATTATTAGCAATGTATTTAATCAAAGGAACACCCGAAACAAAATCAGAAAGCACACTGAAGCAACGTTTTGATTATAGTGGACTGATATTATTTGTGATTATGATGTTGAGTATTAACGTTGTTATAACGCAAAGTGGAACATTCGGTATCACGTCGCCATTGATTTTAGGTCTTATTATTGTATTTATAGTAGCAACAATCATATTCTTAAAAGTTGAAAACAGGGTGAGTAATCCATTAATTGATTTTAAATTATTTAATAATAAAGCATATACAGGCGCCACATTATCTAATTTTCTATTGAATGGTGTTGCAGGTGCACTTTTAGTTGCTAATACATTTGTACAACAAGGACTAGGATTTAATGCATTTCAAACAGGACTGTTATCCATTACTTACTTAATAACTGTGTTATTAATGATCCGTGTTGGTGAGAAAGTATTGCAAAAGGTGGGCGCTAAAAAGCCGATGCTATTAGGGACACTTTTTAATATGGTAGGTATTATGCTCATATCGCTGACATTCTTACCTAGTGTTATTTATGTAGTAGTTTGTATTATTGGTTATTTATTATATGGTTTAGGCTTAGGATTCTATGCGACACCGTCTACAGATATGGCAATTTCTAATTCTCCAGAAGATAAAGTGGGCGTTGCCTCAGGTATATATAAAATGGCATCATCACTTGGCGGTGCATTTGGTATTGCATTATCAGGCGCACTTTTTGGTGTTATAGCAAGTGCAACAAATGTTCAAATTGGTGCATTCGCAGGTCTTTGGTTAAATGTCATTATGGCACTATTATCTTTAATCATTATCATGTTTATGGTGCCAGCTACTAAAACAAAAGCGAAGGGTTAAAATAAAACATTTAGAGAAACTAAAAAGTGTATCATGTTATTAAACAAAGGATTATTAGGAGGAATAATAATGGTTAAACAATTAATAGATATATTAAAAAACAAAGAGTCACGTATGATTGAAATACGTAGATATTTACATGAGCATCCAGAACTATCATTTCACGAAGAAGAAACACCTAAATATATTGAAGCATTTTATAAAGATAAAGACTGTGAAGTTGAGACAAATGTTGGACCAAATGGTTTGAAAGTAACGATTGATAGTGGAAAACCGGGTAAAACAATTGCAATTCGTGCAGATTTTGATGCTTTACCAATCGAAGAAGATACAGATTTATCTTTTTCATCTAAAAATGATGGTGTCATGCATGCATGTGGTCATGATGCGCATACAGCATATATGCTCATACTTGCAGAAACGTTAATTGAATTAAAATCACAATTCAAAGGGAAAGTAGTCATCATTCACCAACCAGCCGAAGAAGTACCACCTGGTGGTGCACAAGCAATGATTCAAGATGGTGTATTAAATGGCGTTGATCATGTATTAGGCGTACATGTTATGAGTCACATGCCAGCAGGTAATATTTATTATCGTGAAGGGTATGTTCAAACTGGTAGGGATTTCTTTAAATTGAAAGTGAATGGCCAAGGTGGACATGGTTCCTCACCACATACAGCCAATGATAGTATTGTTGCTGGCGCATATTTCGTCAATGCAGTTCAAACAATTGTTTCAAGAAGATTAAATCCATTTGAAACAGGTGTTGTTACTATCGGCTCATTTGATGGTAAAGGACAATTTAATGTTATTAAAGACAGTATCGAAATAGAAGGAGACGTTCGCGCACTGACAGATGACACGAAACATACGATTAAGAAAGAAATACAACGTTTAACAGAAGGTTTAGAAGCTACGTTTGGTGTAACATGTGAATTAGATTATCATGACGATTATCCAGCGTTGTACAATGATCCAGAGTTTACGCAATTTGTGGTCGACTCAATTCAAAGTGCTGATACGGATGCCGTTCAAAAAGTAGAAAGATGTGAAGCTCAGCCACCATCAGAAGATTTTGCGTATTATGCAAAAGCGCTGCCTAGTACGTTTATATATGCGGGTGCTGCTCCAGAAGATGGTAACATCTATCCACATCACCATCCTAAATTCAATATCAGTGAAAAAGCCTTACGTGTCTCAGCAGAGGCTGTAGGTGTTACAGTCATGAATTATTTAAAATAAAATATAAGCCCAATGATTGAAAAGCATTTGTACCTTATGAAGAATAGAGATATATGCTAGTATTCATTTTGATAAAGTTCATTTATTTTTATTGTAAACATAGAAACAGAATGAGATAGCTATATAAAGTAGCTTATCATCATTCTGTTTCTATTTGTATTGTATAAAATTAATCAAAAAACATATATGTTACCGTAAGTTTATGAAAGTACGATATAGTGTATATAAAGAGTGATAATAAAATGATAAAGGATGATTAAAATGAACGGTGACAAAAAAATAAGTGAACTGCTTGATAATTATAAAAAACCACTAAAAAAGCTTTTTAAATATGATAAATCAAATGCATGTGCTTTTGATAAAGAGAGCAGAAGCAAGGTTGAAGGTCAAAAAGGGATTTTTGTTATTTTTAATAATAAGCAACCTATCTTTGTAGGCCAAGCAGGCGCTTATATGACGGGTTATAAAATAACACAAAAAGATTTAAACGATAAATTAGGCCAATTTAATGTGAAATCAGACTCTGGTACTGCAAGATTCAGAAGAGTATTTGCCGAACAAAATAGCTTAGATGAAGCTGAAACAAAAGAAATTAAAGCTGAAAATTATGGATTAAAATTTCAATTTATTAAAGTTAAAGGCAATCCATCAATGATTAATATATTGGAAATATTAGCTTTAGAGTATGCTAAAGAAAACGATATTAACCTTTATAATTTCTTATAAAAACAGTTCATTTTAAGTTGGTTATAGAAAGAGGTGATCGTTATGAGTATAAGAGAACTCAGTCTATCTTTTCATCACCAAGAAATAAAAATTAAATTACCGAAGAATTATTTTAAGACAAACGGTAAGTCTTATCCTTTAGTTATAGTTCAAGATGGAGACTACTTATTTAAAGATGTAAAAAAAGACGTTATATTTGTTGGTATCGTGCCGAATAATCGAAAAAAAGATTATACACCCTGGAAAAGTGTTGTTGGTGATATTGAATATGGTGGTCAAGCGGATGCGTATATCACTTGGGTGGCTGATGCGGTAATACCGTATTTAAGAAAATGTTTCCGTATTTCTCAGGATAGAAAAGACATCGGTATTGCAGGTGCCTCATTTGGTGGGCTCGTATCGCTATATGCGTTGTTTAAACACGCAGATACGTTTGGGCATTATATATTAATTTCACCTTCAGTTTGGTACCCTGACTTTGTTAAGTTTATGAAATCCCAACCGATTATTAATTCAACACATCATATTTACTGGTATGTCGGCCAACTTGAAGGGAAACAAAGTAATCACTTAAACCAATATATGGTGCCACAAACAGAGGCAGCAGTAGATATTTTGAATGAACTGCTAGTATCAGAGACATCCGTATTTTATTTTGATACAAATAGAAAAGGGCTGCACCGCCAATATTATTTTAAGAAATATTTTAATAGAGCAATCAATAAATTATTTTAAGTAGCGACAGATAAAAGAAATACGACTATTGTCAGAAAATTCGCAAAAATAAGTGGATTCATCCTTTTTATGTTAAAAAAATGCTAAAATTCAAAGTGTAAATCATTTTTAAATATACCGCTCTTAGCCATAATGTGTAAAATGACGTTTTGGGCAGTAAGTTGGATATATGATTTTAAAAATATTAAGCTGAATTTTCGTATTAGTTTAAACATAGGGGATGTTTTTTTATGACAGAAGGTACTACTAAAATTTCAGACAATAAGTTATTGGTAGGAATTGTCTTATCTATTTTAACTTATTGGCTATTTGCACAATCTTTTTTAAATATTGGACCTAAGATACAGGCAACTTTCGGAGCAAGTCCAGATATTGTTAACATTTCAGTAAGTTTGACATCATTTGTTACTGGCGTCTTTATGGTTGTAGCAGGTAACATTTCAGATAGAATTGGGAAGGTTAAGATGACGCGTATTGCTCTAATTTTGAGTATTATTGGATCATTGATGCTTATTATTTCTGGTAATGTCACTTTGTTGCTCTTGGGAAGAATTGTACAAGGTTTTTCAGCAGCGATTATTATGCCAGCAACCATTTCTATCGTTAATGATTTCTTTGAAGGGGATGATAGACAAAAAGCATTAAGTTTTTGGTCTATAGGTGCATTTGGAGGGACCGGCCTATCATCATTCTTTGCAGGTGCAATGGCTACGTTTATATCGTGGCAATCCATCTTTGTACTCTCTATACTTTTGTCCTTGGTTGCATTGCTGTTGGTAAAAAACCTGCCAGAAAGCAAACAAGTCAAAGCACAATCTAACCATTTTGATTATATTGGTCTAACTATCTTTGTAATTATGATTGCTAGTATCAGTTTTGTAATTACACAAGGATATAAATTAGGATGGTTAAGTTCAGCAACGCTAATATTGAGTGCCGTATTTATTATCTGTATTTTTATTTTTTATAAAGTAGAAAAAGCAAACCAATCACCGTTTATTGATTTGGAGTTATTTAAAAACAAACCTTTTATTGGTGCAGTCATTGCTAACTTTTTGTTGAATACTGGTGTAGGCGTTATTGCTTTATTTAATATATATGCACAAGGTGGCTTGAAATTCAGTGCTTTTCAAGCTGGTTTGTTAACGCTACCCTATTTAATTACATTGTTACTTGTAGTTCGATTAGGAGAAAAAAGTATCAAGCGCTTTGGTGTAAAACGCGCAATGGTTGTTGGACCTATTTTTACAGCGACAGGTATATTGTTATTTAGTTTAACTTTCTTTAATACTTCAATTTATGTAGTAGTCGCATTAATTGCTGCGGTTTTCTTTGGTGGAGGTACTGGCTTGTTTGCTACACCGGCTTTAAGCACCGCAGTTTCAACAACTCCTGCAGAAAAAGTTGGGGTAGCATCTGGTATTTTTAAAATGGGCTCAACGCTTGGTGGAGCCTTTGGTATAGCGATTATGACGTCCATATTTACTGGAGTTTCACAAAGCGGACAAACAGTTGATACAGCTGCTAGTATTGGGTTTGTAGTTGGAACATGTTTGGTTATAGGCGGCGTATGTGCAAGTGCACTGGTTATTCCAACGCGAAAAGTGAGACAAGGCGAAAAGGGGCAAGTGACAGAAGGATAATAAAAATAAAAAACCTGGTCGCTGCATAATTAGATGGTTTGGCCAGGTTTATCTTGGAATTGTGTTTTAACTTAGGAAATCCTTGAACAAGATTCATTATTGCTTTCGTTTAAAAGCAAGATGTAAATCATGTACGAAGGCAATTAATGGTCTTATAGTCATTTGAATACTACCAATAACAAATAATATCGTACCATTTGTTACAGTTGAACTATTAAAAAATAGAATACTACCAATTAGAAAAACTAAGCCGAGTACGACATCATTGAATTGGTAAAGTGCTTTGTAAATGGCTGTTATGCGGTCAGATGCTTGGATTTGATGGAAACTTAAATTTAAGTGTTTAGATGATTGTTTGAATTTAGACATGTACAGTCCTCCTTTAGTAAGTAATGAAAATATTATAATATATCATCTTACGAGTTTACACGAAATGATGAAAGCATTAAGATTATAACCAATAAATGAGTAAGGAAAAGAGGGGATACCATGCATTATAAAAGTAATTATCAATCGACAATTGGTCAAATCGCACTCACTTCAGATGGGGAAAATATAACGGGTTTATGGCTACCTAATCATAAAGACTTTGAAACACAGTATAAAGATGAATTAATGACAGCTGATTTGCCAATTTTTGATAAAGCAAAACGTTGGTTGGATGCGTATTTCTCAGGAAATAATCCTAAAATAGATTTTCCTTTAAAAGCAACTGGAACATCATTTAAGGAACAAGTATGGCAAATACTTTTGGAAATACCACAGGGTGAAACATGGACCTATGGAGAAATTGCTCAAAAAATTGCTGAGAAAAGAGGTGAAGCTAAGATGTCATCTCAAGCTGTTGGTGGTGCAGTTGGTAGTAATCCGATTTCTATTATCATTCCTTGTCACAGAGTTGTAGGAAAAGATGGAAGCTTGACTGGTTATGGTGGTGGCATAGATACCAAAATAGAATTGTTAAAATTAGAGGGTCTAGACATGAATGTATTTTATAGACCCAAGCACAGTACGAAACCTTGATGCAGTCTAATGAACACCTACATGTATTGAGCTTTGCACTTTCTAATTACGGATTGTAAAGTTTTTCTAAATAGAGTTGATTAATTAGCTCAGTATGATATCGTGATAACCGTCTTTATTAAATTATTTAGGGATGGTGAGTGTTCTGTTAAAGGAAAAAAAGGGATTTTCAAGTGTATTTTTATATTCTACAGCAGTAATTGGCTTGCTAGTGATTGTGGGTGCAATTTTTCCACAACAATTCGGAACAGTTAGTGGCAATATATCAACATGGGTCTCTGAGACGTTTGGTTGGTACTATATGCTACTTTATACTGCTATATTAGGATTTTGTATTTTCTTATTATTCAGTCCAATAGGAAAGTTAAAGTTAGGAAAACCAAAAGATAAACCAGAATTTAAAACAGTTTCCTGGCTTGCTATGCTATTTAGTGCTGGTATGGGTATCGGTTTAGTATTTTACGGTGCTTCTGAGCCAATATCCCACTATATGGCACCGCCAACAGCAGATCCAGAAACAAAAGCGGCTATGGCTGAAGCTTTTAAGTCGTCATTTATTGACTATGGATTTCATCCATGGGCAGTATACGGTATTGTTGCCTTAGGTCTTGCTTATTCTCAGTTTCGTAAAGGTGAAAATGGTCTTATTTCAAGAACATTGAGACCTATATTAGGTGATAAAGTAGATGGGCCAATTGGTAACATCGTTGATATACTCGCTGTATTTGCAACAGTGATTGGTGTTGCTGTTTCTTTAGGTGTCGGTGCGATTCAAATTAATGGTGGCTTGCATTATTTATTTGGTGTACCAAGTAATTCAGTTGTACAAGGTATTATTATTGCAATCGTTACCGTATTGTTTTTATACAGCGCATGGAGTGGATTAAGTAAAGGCATACAGTACTTAAGTAATTTGAATATGGTTCTAGCAGCGATATTGTTAATTGTCATATTTGTCGTTGGTCCAACATTACTTATCCTCAACATGATGACGAGTGGTACAGGTGATTATTTAAACTCACTTGTATTTAATAGTTTAGACGTAGCGCCGTTGAACGAACAGAAAAGTAAGTGGCTTCAATCTTGGACTATTTATTATTGGGGTTGGTGGATGAGCTGGAGTCCGTTTGTTGGTACGTTCATTGCTAGAATCTCCAAAGGGAGAAGTATTAGAGAATTCATCATTGCAGTCTTGGGTGTTCCAGTTGTTATAAGTATTATTTGGTTTAGTGCTTTTGGTGCTACAGGTATTACAGTGGGCCAATCGCATTCAAGCATTTTAAAAATGCCACCAGAAACGCAACTGTTTGGCATCTTTAATGAATTGCCATTTGGATTTATATTATCAATTGTAGCATTAGCGTTGATAGCTTCTTTCTTTATTACCTCTGCCGACTCTGCGACATATGTACTGGGAATGCAAACTGCATATGGAACATTAAATCCTTCAGGTTTTATAAAAATTGTTTGGGGTTTGGCTTTAGCAGCTATTGCCTATGTATTATTGTTAGCAGGTGGAGATACTGGACTAAGCGCTTTACAATCAGCTGCCATTATTTCAGCACTTCCATTTAGTGTTGTTGTTTTTCTAATGATGGTTTCCTTCTATAAGGATGCTAATAGTGAGAGAAAAGCCTTGGGATTAACATTAAAAATAAATGAAAAACGAAGTGAAACATATACAAAATTGATTGAAGAAGAAAATAGAAAAAGATACGAATAACATTTGTTGTTATTACGGTTAAACCTATATCCGCCTCAAAGAATTCAAACAATTTTTGAGGTGGATTTTTTTATTGAATATAAAAAGCGCTTTTCATTACATCAGTGAAACTGAAGTATGAAAGCGCTCATTATTAATTAATAATTTTGAACTTGAATTTATAACGAACAACGGACATTTGATTAAAATGTATACAATAAATAAGACAATTTAAAGGATGTCGTTCGTAGGTGATAAGATTTAGTGATTTAAAATCTAATTTAAGGTATTATAATTACGGATATGATCATTAATACTTTCAAGGTAGAAGATAGTATTTTTTTCATTTTCTAACTCAGTTTCATGATCAAATTCTAAATTGTCGAAACGGTTAAAGAATGATTCATAAGTTTCGACTGAAATTTCTTCGCGGTTATTTAATAAATCTTTATGTCCTTGAATATCAAGTACATCTTGGTAGCCATCTACGATTTTACCACTGAAGAATTCGCCAACAGATCCTGAACCATAACTAAATAAGCCAATCGTATCGTTTGCAGATAAATCATGTGTTTCAAGTAAAGAAATCAAACTCAAGTAAAGTGAGCCAGTATAAATATTACCTACATAACGATTATAATAAGTGGCTGCATCGTAACCTGAAGTTAAACGTTCTTTTGTTTCAGCATCAATGTCATCTGTTAAAATAGAATCAAGTGCTTTTTTGCCCATTTTAGTAAATGGTACATGGAAACATAAAGATTTAAAATCAGCTAATGATTTGTTGTAGCGACGTGCATATTCTTGCCAACTTTCTTGGAATGAACGAATATAAGCATCTTTAGATAAAGCACCATCTACAAGTGGATAAGCTTGTCCGCTTGGACGCCAAAAATCATAGACATCTTCTGTAAATGCAACGGCATCGTCATTTAGTTCAAGAATGCGTGGATTTTGTGAAATCATCATAGCTACTGCACCAGCACCTTGTGTTGGTTCGCCGCCAGAATGTAAACCATAACGCGCTGTATCACTAGCGATAACAAGCACTTTTTCATCTGGACGTTGTGCTAAATAATCTTTAGCTAATTGAATGGCAGGTGTAGCTGCATAGCAAGCTTCTTTCATTTCAATACAACGAGCAAATGGTTGAATGCCTAGCAAGTTATGTATTTGTACTGCAGATGCTTTAGCTGAATCAATGGCAGATTCAGTTGCAACAATAACCATACTAATTTGTTTTTTATCTTCATCTGTAACAATCGCTTTGGCAGCATTTGCACCCATTGAAACGATGTCTTGGCTCATTGGACTTACTGACATTTCAGTTTGGCCAATACCTAATAAATATTTGTTTGGGTCTACTTGACGGGATTCGGCAAGCTTAGCCATGTCTACATAAAATCTTGGAACATAAAAATTAATTTGATCAATACCAACTGTCATAAAGCGTATCGACACCTTTCTATATATAAATAAGCAATTGTATCATACCAAATCGTGACAATAAAATACAATGATTTGAAAAAGAGATATAAAGGAGAATGAACATGAATAAAATCGCAATTGTAAGTGCTAAGCGTACACCGATAGGGAGATTTAAAGGAAAGTTAAGTCATTATTCAGCAGTAGAACTTGGCACTAAAACATTGGAAGCTGCTATAAAATCTATAAATTTAGATTCACAAAATATTGAGCAAGTCATATATGGTAATGTACTGCAAGCTGGCAATGGACAAAATCCAGCACGTCAAATCGCTATTAATGCTGGCGTGCCTAATACAACACCAGCTATGACAATAAATGAAGTCTGTGGTTCAGGATTGAAATCCATTATTTTAGGAAAACAATTAATACAATTAGGTGAAGCCAAAGTCGTAGCAGTTGGCGGTGTTGAAAGTATGACGAATGCGCCTCAACTCATTTTAAATGACAGTGAAACACCTGTTGATAGCTTTATGCATGATGGTCTTACTGATGCCTTTATGAATGTACCTATGGGTATTACAGCGGAAAAAATTGCTGAAAAATATGATGTGACACGTGAAGCGCAAGATGCGTTTGCTAATGAATCACAACTGAAAGCACATCAAGCCACACAAGCTAAGAAATTTGAAAATGAAATTGTACCTTTAGAAGATGTAAACGGAGACTGGATGACGACAGATGAAGGTATTCGTGGCAATAGTAGTGTTGAAAAATTAAGTACACTAAAAACAATCTTTAAAGAAGACGGTACTGTGACAGGTGGCAATGCTTCAAGCATTAATGATGGGGCATCAACAATTATCTTGATGGATGAAGTTTATGCCAAAGAAAATGGTTTTGAAATATTAGCATTTGTTGGAGCACATGCAGAAATAGGCTGTGATCCAGAGTTAATGGGTTATGCACCATATCATGCAGTTACAAAATTATTAAACCAAGCTGATAAAGCGATAGAAGACTTTGATGTGGTTGAAATGACAGAAGCTTTTGCGGCGCAGAGTATACCAGTAAGTAAAAATCTAGGTATAGCTGAAGAACAACTCAATTTATATGGTGGAGCGATTGCCTTGGGACACCCTATAGGTGCAAGTGGTACGCGTTTAGTTACAACACTTGTAAATATTTTAACACAAGAAGATAAACAAACAGGCATTGCTACTGCTTGTATTGGTGGCGGTTTAGGTATCGCTATTGCTATAGAAAGAGAGGTTTAATAATGGAAGCATTAGACAAATCATTTCGTCATTTATCAAGAGAAGACAAGTTAAACACGTTAGTTCAAAAAGGTTGGTTAAATGAGGAAAATAAAAATACTTTGTTAAATAATACTTTAATCCCTGAAGAAATTGCGAATAGTTTAATTGAAAATGTCATTGGACAAGGAACATTACCTGTCGGTTTATTGCCAGAAATTATAGTAGATGATAAATCTTACGTGGTACCGATGATGGTTGAAGAACCATCTGTAGTAGCAGCGGCAAGTTACGGTGCAAAACTTGTCAATCAGACAGGTGGATTTAAAGTTATTTCTAGTGAACGTCTAATGATTGGTCAAATCGTTTTTGATGGAGTATCCGATACTGAGATACTATCACAACAGATATATAATCTCGAAACGCAAATTAAACAAATTGCGGATGAAGTGTATCCTTCTATTATAGAAAGAGGTGGCGGCTATCGTACAATAGATATTGATACTTTTCCAAATGAAGGGTTATTATCATTAAAAGTATCCGTAGATACCAAAGATGCAATGGGTGCGAATATGTTAAATACCATATTAGAAGGTATAACAGCGTATCTTAAAAATGAATTAAAAGACGTTGATATATTAATGAGTATCTTGTCGAATCATGCCACAGCTTCTGTAGTAAAGGTACAAGGTGAAATTACAGTTGATGCGTTATCTAAAGGTGATCGAGATGGCGAAGCAGTTGCTAAGCGAATGGAACGGGCTTCTGTATTAGCTCAAGTTGATATCCATCGTGCAGCTACACATAATAAAGGTGTCATGAATGGCATACATGCAGTTGTACTCGCAACAGGCAATGATACTAGAGGTGCAGAAGCTACAGCGCATGCTTATGCAAGTAAAGATGGTCAATATCGTGGTTTAGCAACATGGAAATATGATGAAGAAAGACAAACTTTAGTGGGAACAATTGAAGTACCAATGACACTTGCAACGGTAGGTGGAGGCACGAAAGTGTTACCTATTGCAAAAGCATCTCTGGATTTAATGAAAGTAGATTCTGCGCAAGAACTTGGTCATGTTGTTGCGGCAGTTGGTTTAGCACAAAACTTTGCAGCTTGTCGTGCGCTTGTATCTGAGGGTATTCAACAAGGACATATGAGCTTACAATATAAATCTTTAGCAATCGTTGTTGGTGCGCAAGGTGAGGAAATAGCACAAATTGCGGATATGTTAAAAACACAACCAAGAGCGAATACAGCTGTTGCCCAACAATTATTAGACGAATTAAGATTACAAAAACAATAAGTACAATACGAATGATTATAATAGAGTCATTTATTAATTATTTAACCCCTTTTAATTTCTCATTAAAAGGGGTTTTTATTATAAGCGTTAGATATATACGCACGATTCAGGAAATGAAATTATTTTATTTTATGAAAGGCTTTGGATATAATTAAGAAGATGAGTAATTAAAAAAGGGGTGGAGCTTTATGGATTCAAATGAATTGCCAGTACTAGCTTATAAAGATGGAGAAAATAGTGTCGCACCAATACCTGCACATGAGCAACAATTACCTACAGTCACTGCCGAACCTTGGCTAGAAATATCTAAACAAGGATTACAGTTAGAAGGATTATGCTTTGATAGACAAGGTAACTTATTACTTTGTGAAGTGTTTGGTGGTACGATTTTTCATGTGAATTTACCAGATAAAAAAGTCACTGAACTATTTAAATCGCATAAACAAAACCCAGCAGCCGTCAAAATTCATAAAGATGGCAGACTATTTGTCTGCTATTTAGGGGATTTTGAGAGCACTGGAGGAATCTTCATGGTAGATGCTGACGGTAATGACGCGCAAGATATCGTTTCAGATATTGGAACTGAATACTGTATTGATGATCTTGTCTTTGATAGTAAAGGTGGGTTTTATTTTACTGATTTCCGTGGTTATTCTACTAATCTCAAAGGTGGCGTTTATTATGTATCGCCAGATTTTAAATCAATTACACCAGTCATACAAAATCTTGCAGTTGCTAACGGTGTAGCTTTAAGCACAGATGAAAAAACATTGTGGGTAACAGAAACGAATGCCAATCGTTTACACCGTATCGATTTATTAGAGGATGGGGTGACAATTGCGCCATTTGGTGCTTCCATTCCATATTATTTTACAGGTCATGAGGGTCCAGACTCGTGCTGTATTGATAGCGATGATAATTTGTATGTTGCCATGTATGGTCAAGGAAAAGTTCTCGTTTTTAATAAAAAAGGTTCGCCTATTGGTCAGATATTAATGCCAGGGCGGGATCAAGGTCACATGTTAAGATCGACACATCCAGCGTTTATACCAGGTACAGACCAACTCATCATTTGTGCAAATGACATCGAAAATGATGGGGGATCATGGATATACACTGTTAAAGCATTTGCTAAAGGTCATCAAAGTTATCAATTTCATTAATATATAAAATAAGCGTCCGAGACATGAATAGATGTCTCGGACGCTTATTCTTATTTGGCAGCAGATGACTGAAAACATTGAGCCACCACTTTTTTAGGTATGCGTTTTGGCTTGAATTAAACAGCAAGACGTCATCTATGGCGTACTTGTAACAGTTATATAAAACGCTGGCTAATCTAGAAAGATTTCTATGGCAATTATGATTTGCATCTATTTAGTCTAAATAGAAACTAATAAATGTAATTGTACTTCGCTGCAGAGGATTTGCTTAACACTCTTGTTCCATAGGCTAAAGGTCGATTGTAATTATATTCAGAGACTTTAATACTACCATTATTATAAACGGTTTCTACATATGCTACATGACCGTATGTGCCACTAGTAGATTGCATGACAGCACGTTTTGCTGGTTTTTTTCCTACACGATATCCGGCTTTTTTAGCTTTACTGTACCAGTACTTTGCATTACCCCAACCATTTGGTACAGCTTTACCGACACTCGCACGTTTTTTAAATACATACCAAGTACATTGGTTTTTATAGTAATAGTTAACAGCAGCATTTGTAGTTTGTGATTCATTAATCGCTTGAAAAGTGACTGTCCCTGTCATTAATAGCGTAGTTGCAATAAATACATTTACTAATTTCTTTTTAATATTCATACATATCTCCAGTCATTTTTAAAATTGTATTTTTATAATAAGGTTGAGAAATAAAAAGTACAATAATATAAACAATTATTACAAATAACTTTAACAAGGAAGAAATATATGCCACACAATTGTAATATGACATCTGAATAAGTACATATTTAAAAGTCAATATCACAAATCAATATCATTAATTGTCCAACTATCATTAAAAAAATAAAAATTAATTATATAATTAAATAATAAGTAAAGTGTTGTAAGCGTTTCCGTTTTCGAGTATGATTTTATTAACAAAGGAGGTGGCTATTATTTTTAGTAGAAAAACGAACAATAATAGCAGTAGACGCAAAGCGAAAAAGACTTTAGGTTTCAGTGCAGCGCTATTTACTTTAATTACCATGATTGTAGCAATGCTTATAACAGTGGCTGTGCTTGAAAAAGAACCACACATCCCATTATTAATTGGTACAGCAGTGGCTATTTTAGTTACCTTAATACATGGTTATGAATTCAGTGAAGTAGAAGAAATGATGTATAAGGGCATACGACATGCTTTACCAGCGATTGTCATCATTATATTAGTTGGTTTAGTAATCGGCTCATGGATTGGTAGTGGTGTGGTTGCGACTATGATTTATTATGGGTTGCAATTGATAGATCCAAGATATTTCTTGGTTGTAGTTATTATTTTGTGCGGTATTGTTGCGTTAGCGATTGGCAGTAGTTGGTCAACGATGGCAACGGTGGGAGTAGCATCAATGGGCATTGGAATCAGTATGGGGATTTCAGCTGGTATGGTTGCTGGTGCGGTCATTTGTGGTGCATATTTTGGTGATAAAATGAGCCCGCTTTCTGATACCACGAACTTGGCTTCTGGCTTAACAGGCGTTGATTTATTTGAGCACATTAAACATATGTTCTATACAACGATTCCAGCTTTAATCATTTCACTGGTTGCATTCTTTATTATTGGTCACCGTTTTGGGACGAAAAACTTTGATGCAAAAAACATTAATGCCATTCTAGAAACCATGCAAAATCACTTTTTAATTACGCCATGGTTATTATTAATTCCTTTAATCGTCATAGCTCTAGTTGTATTAAAAGTACCGGCGATTCCAGCAATCTGTATGGGGATTGTTCTTGGATTTTTTGCACAAATCTTTGTACAAGGTGGTACGATTACAGAAGCATTAACCGCGCTACAAACAGGGTATACGATTGATTCAGGTAATAAACTTGTAGATGAATTATTCAACCGTGGTGGATTAGAATCTATGTTCTACACAATTTCTTTAACATTAGTAGCGATGACATTTGGTGGCGTATTAGAGTACTCAGGTATGCTAAAGGCTTTAATCACTCAGATACTTAAAATTGCAAAGTCTACAGGTACATTAATAGCATCGGTCATCGTATCATGTATCGGCACAAATATTACTTGTTCAGAGCAATACATATCAATCATCGTACCTTCTCGCATGTATATTAATGCCTTTAAGGAGAAGGAATTGCATCCTAAAAACCTTTCGAGAGCACTGGAAGATGGCGGTACATTAAGTTCTGTATTTGTACCTTGGAATACATGCGGCGTATTTATTGCATCTACCTTAGGTGTTTCAGTAATAGAATATGCACCCTATGCGATATTGAATTATACAGTCCCTATCATCTCAATAATATTTGGTTATATTGGATTTAAAATTGTTAAACTTAGCAATCAAGATAATGAAATAACTAATCAACCAAATAAATTAACACAAACAAATGATGCGAATAATGCTTAAAACTGAAACGAATTTAATAAATAAAAGAAAATAATTTTATTTTGTACGTGTTATGATAGTTTATAAAATGTATTGAATATATGTTCTGTATTCATTTTTTTAGTTGAAATGTCTAAAGTGGGATGTAAGCCTAATAGTAACTTAGGTTTCAGTCCTACGATATTATTGAATTATTGAAATTTCAACGTATACTGAATAATATTAAATAAATATATGCAAAGGAGTGAATACATGGACATTAAACATATGAAATATTTTGTTGAAGTTGTTGACCAAAAAGGTATGACGAATGCTTCAAAACATTTATTTATCGCTCAACCGACAATAAGTAAAGCGATTAAAGATTTAGAACAAGAATTAGATATGACATTGTTTGATCGCAGTAAGCGACAACTTGTCTTAACCGATGCGGGTTCGATTTTTTATAAAAAATGTAAGGAAATCTTAACGTTATATAATGATGTGCCGAAAGAAATCAATAGCCTTTTAGGATTGGAAACCGGGCATATCAGTATAGGATTGTCTGCTGTGATGAACATGAACCAATTTATTAATATTTTAGGTGAATTTCATCAAAAATATCCTAATGTTACCTATAGTCTTGTCGAAAATGGCGGGAAAATGATAGAAACACAATTAATTAATGATGAAATCGATATAGGCATCACAACATTACCGGTTGATCAGTCCATTTTTCATTCTGTGACGTTATATCAAGAAGATTTAAAATTAGTATTAAATAAAGAACATCATTTAGCGAATGAAGCGCATGTTGATATGAGTATGTTAAAAGATGAAGACTTCATTTTATTTAATGAAGATTTTTATTTGAACGACAAAATTATTGAAGCGGCGAAAAATGCCGGATTTATTCCTAATACGATTTCTAAAATTTCACAGTGGAATTTTATCGAAAACTTATTGAACGCCCATTTAGGAGTCAGCATATTACCCGAAAATATTGTACATTTATTAGATAGTAGTTTTAGTAACAAAACATTAGAAGATCCAGGTATGCGTTGGGAATTAGGTGTGATTTGGAAAAAAGATAAGTACCTAAGTCATGCAACGAAACAGTGGATTGATTTTATGAAAGAAAGATTATAAAGATAAACATGTATACACTTAATAAAAGCCGAAAAGAAATCTTACATTAAATAAGATTTCTTTTCGGTTTTTATGCGTAATTCATTAGAATAAGAGGATTTATTATCTGAAATGATTAATCAAACCGCTTTCATTCATAATCATAATAGGTCATATAAAAATTCAATATTTTTATTATAAGAATAATCATTCTATACTAGTAATTGTAATCAGGAAAGCAAGTAGAAAAAAATGCAATTAAGGAATGATGCTATTGCAACAATTTAAAAAGATAATAACAGTGTTGATTCAAGTATTAGTGATTATGGGGATTACTTATTTAGGTAATGTAATTCAACGTTATATGCATATACCCATTGCAGGCAGTATCGTAGGATTATTATTATTTTTCTTATTATTACAATTTAAAGTAATTCCAGAAAAATGGGTAAATGAAGGGTCAAATTTTTTCCTAACGACAATGGTATTTTTCTTTGTACCTTCAGTAGTAGGAATCATGGATGTTGTACCAATGATTAATTTGAATTTCATTTTATTCTTCTCAATGATTCTTCTTGGTACATGTTGCGTAGCTTTAATTTCAGGCTTTATAGCTGAAAAAATGGTTAAAAATAAACAAGACGGGAATGGAGTTAATTAGATGTTGATTTTAGAAGCGATAATAATGATTATTTTAACAATAGCAATGTATATTGGCGCGAAAAAGCTACAACAAAAATTTCAAACTCCATTTTTGAATCCTGCACTTATAGCATCTATTGGTATTATTATTGTTCTATTATTATTTAGACTAGATTACAAGACTTACATGCTCGGTGGAAAATGGATTAATTATTTATTGAATTGTACGGTGGTTTGTTTAGCTTTCCCACTTTATCAAAACCGTCATAAAATTTTAAAGTATGCGCGTGTTATTTTTAGTAGTGTATTGATGGCGGTCATGTTAAATTTTGTATTTGTATTTAGTATATTAAAATTATTTGGCTATTCTAAAGAAACTATTGTAACGATGTTACCAAGATCAATGACCGCTGCAGTAGGTATTGAAGTGTCAGATCAACTAGGTGGCATTGATACAATTACGGTTATGTTTATTATAACGACAGGTTTGATTGGTAGCATTTTAGGCGCTTATTTATTAAGATTAGGAAGATTTAGATCTTCAATTGCTAAAGGAATGACTTATGGTAACGCATCACATGCCTTTGGTACTGCTCAAGCACTTGATATTGATTCAGAAACTGGTGCTTATAGTTCAATTGGTATGATTTTAACAGCAGTTCTAAGTTCAATTGTTTTACCTATACTCATACTATTTTTATACTAAATAGGTATGCGTTATAATCAATTTGTACATTTAAGTAATGATGTGGTATCAGTGAGCTGGAGTTAAATGAAATTAATGTAAATATTTTAAAGAACTACTCCTTTATTTAAAAAAAGATATTAGAAAATCAGCTTACTGTTCCACATCTATCTTAAAATTAGCTTTAAAAATTCGATTGAAGTCGATTTAAAAAATGAAGGGAGTTTTTAATAATGGGCAAGATTAAAGCAAATGAAGCATTAGTAAAAGCATTACAAGCATGGGATATTGATCATATTTATGGTATTCCAGGTGACTCAATAGATGCAGTAGTTGATAGATTAAGAACGGAAAGAGATAATATTGAGTTTGTACATGTGCGTCATGAAGAAGTCGGAAGTTTAGCTGCTGCAAGTTACACTAAACTAACAGGTAAAATTGGTGTCGCATTAAGTATTGGTGGTCCAGGTGTTGTACATTTACTTAATGGTATGTATGACGCCAAAATGGATAACGTACCGCAACTTATTTTAGCAGGACAAACAGATAGTACTGCTTTAGGTACAAAAGCTTTCCAAGAAACTGATATTAGTAACATGGTTGATGATGTTGCTGTATATAAACATCAAATTTCTGAAAATGATAAAGACGTATTTGGTATCGTGAATGAAGCGATTCGCACAGCTTATGAGAAAAAAGGTGTTGCGGTGTTAATTCTTCCAAACAACTTATTAAATAATAAAGTTAAAGATACTACAAGCAAAGGTGTAGATACTGCACCTCCAGCAAGAGTTGCGCCAAAACCTCGTAGTGTTAAAAAAGCAACTAAATTAATAAATAAAAGTAAACGTCCAGTGATGTTACTTGGTACAGGTGCGAAACACGCTAAAGATGAAGTACGTGAATTTATCGAAGCATTTAAAATCCCAACAATTGTTACGTTACCTGCGAAAGGGATTCTTGCAGATGACCACCCTTATAACTTAGGTAATTTAGGTAAGATTGGTACGAAAGTATCTTATCAAACAATTCAAGATGCAGACTTATTGATTATGGTAGGTACGAACTACCCTTATGTAGATTATTTACCTAAGAAAAATATTAAAGCAATTCAAGTCGATACAAATCCTGAAAATATTGGACACCGTTTCGATGTAAATGCTGGTATCATTGGTGATAGTAAATTAGCGTTACAACAACTAACTGATTCAGCAAAACACGTTAAAAATCGTGATTTCTTAAATAAAACACTTGAAAGAAAAGCGACTTGGGATTCATGGATGGCAAAAGATATGGCAGACAGCAGTTCGCCTATCCGCCCTGAACGTCTCATGGATGCTATCAATCAAGTTAGAACAGATGATGCCATCTTCTCTATTGATGTTGGTACTTCAACTGTTTGGTCTACGCGTTATTTAAACTTAACTGTAAATAACAAATTTATCGTTTCAAGTTGGTTAGGTACAATGGGTTGTGCATTACCTGGTGCTATTGCAGCAAAACGCGCTTACCCAAATCGCCAAGTTGTCGGTATTGCTGGTGACGGTGCTTTCGAAATGGTTATGCAAGATTTTGCAACTGCCGTTCAATATGATTTACCAATGACAATTTTTGTATTAAATAACCAAGAATTATCATTCATTAAATATGAACAACAAGCAGCGGGCGAATTAGAATATGCAATTAATTTCACAGATATGGATTTAGCAAAATTTGCTGAAAGCTGTGGCGGTGTTGGTTATACATTGAAAGATCCAAATAGAATTGACGAAGTAGTGGAAGAAGCAATGTCTCAAGATAAACCAACAATAGTAAATGTTTATGTTGATCCAAATGCTGCACCATTACCTGGTAAAATTGTTAAAGATGAAGCAATTAATTATGGTAAATGGGCATACAGATCTATTACAGAAGATAAAAAACTAGATTTAGATGAAATCCCTCCAATGTCAACTGCCGTTAAACGTTTCTTCTAATAGTTAAAACGGAACGTAGCAACGTGTTTATTTGACTAAAATAATATTTAAAAATGGATAACTAGGTTGCTATAATTTAATAATTTAGTTATTGATTTTCTATTAGAATAGCAGGCCAAGATGTTTAATAATATCTCGGCCTGCTATTTGTATTTTGTTTTCGTTTTTTGTCGCTTTAGTATTGATTAAAATTAGGACTATGGGATAATAGAGTAAGCGCAATATTCTGATAATTATATATGTAAATGGCATAATATAAAAATAAGACTTATACAAATTTTAAATAAATGAACATTTTAAAGCGTACTTATAGTTGGGAGAGGAAGTTAAAATATGGGGAAACATAGCTTTAGGTATTTACGTATAAAAACACCACATACATATGCACTGTTACTCATGATCATCATTATTTCTAGCATATTAACATATTTAATTCCTGCTGGAGAATATGCCAGGGAGAAAAAAGATGGGCAGACGCTTGTCGTTCCTGGTTCGTATGAACAAGTACAACAGCACGGTGTTTCATTTTTCGATATTTTTCGTGCAATTCCAGAAGGATTGATGAGTGGTGGCGAAATTGTATTTTATATCTTTCTTGTAGGTGGCGCGTTTGGCATTGTACATAAAACGGGTGCATTTGAAAATGGTGTAAATAAAGCAATGCAATCATTAGGAAAATATAAAGTGCTGATGATTCCATTGACGATGACGATTTTTTCAATCTTAGGTTTTTCAATTGGTTTAGCAGAAGAAACAATTATTTTTGTACCTATTGGGATCATCATTGCACGTACTTTAGGTTATGATGCGCTTACTGGTGCTGCTATGGTTATATTAGGCGCAGCGAGTGGTTTTATGGGTGGTATGTTAAATCCGTTTACTGTAGGTGTTGCTCAAACAGTAGCAGAATTACCGATGTTTTCAGGATGGGGTCTACGTTCCATCATCTATATTTTCATTTTAATTGCCGCTATCACTACAGTGATGTTATATGCGCGTAAAGTTAAGCATGATAAAACAAAAAGTTATGTTTATGAATTAGAACAATCTGAAGGACATACGGTTACGTCCATGCATATAGCTCGTTTTACCAAAAGACAAGCATGTGGTTTAGGCTTAATCGTTCTAGCAATTATCTTAAATGTATACGGTATTTTTTCATATGGTTGGTCATTCAATGAAATGAGTGCGAATTTTATATTGGCAGGTTTACTTGCTGGATTTATTGGTGGACTTGGTTTAAATGGTACATTTGATGCAATGATTGATGGTATGAAAGATATTTTGTTTGGGGCAATGATTGTAGGATTTGCTAAGGGGATTATTGTTATTTTGGAAAACGGACAAGTCATAGACAGTATTGTCTATGGTATGACGACATTATTAAATGGTGTTCCATCAGCATTAGTCATCATCGGAATGTTCATTTTACAATTCATGTTAAATTTCTTTATTCCATCTGGATCGGGACAAGCGTTGACGACCATGCCGCTTATGGTACCGATATCAGATTTATTAGATATTAATCGTCAAATCACTGTATTAGCATTTCAATATGGTGATGCAATAAGTAATGTATTATTTCCTACGTCGGCTATTTTAATGGGCGCTTTAGCAGTCGGTAAAATCACGTATACACAATGGTTGAAGTTTGCTTGGAAGATTATTTTAACTTGGGTACTTATCTGTTGTATTGGTATGTCGATTGCATTAATTGTAGGTTACTAATCACAAGGGTATTTAGATTGAGATCAAAAAAATAAAATAAATTTGCAATTAGTTATTGTATCTTTAATGAAAGCGTTATATAATATAAAAAAATAATCGTCAAATTGCGTGTTACTGGTTAGGCAGGCATGAGCAAACATAATGACTATCTGAGATAGTCTGTTTGTTCATGTCTTTTTTTGTGCGCTTTTTGGTGGTTTTGATAAAATTTTAAATTTTTGAAGGGATGTTTTTATATGTTTAAAAAGCTATTTGGACAGCTACAGCGTATTGGTAAAGCATTAATGTTACCAGTCGCTATTTTACCCGCTGCCGGGCTATTATTAGCAATTGGTACTGCGATGCAAGGTGAATCGTTACAACACTACTTACCATTTATTCAAAATGGGGGGGTTCAAAGTGTCGCAGAAATGATGACCGGTGCCGGAGGTATTATATTTGATAATTTACCTATGATTTTTGCGATGGGTGTCGCAATTGGGTTAGCAAGTGGTGATGGAGTTGCAGCTATTGCAGCATTTGTAGGTTATCTTGTAATGAACAAAACAATGGGTGCATTTTTACATGTATCTCCTGATAATGTAAATGATGCAGCGAGTGGCTACGCAAGTGTGTTAGGTATCCCAACATTACAAACAGGTGTATTTGGCGGTATTATTATTGGTGCACTAGCAGCCTGGTGTTATAACAAATTCTATAATATTTCGTTACCGTCTTACTTAGGTTTCTTTGCAGGTAAACGTTTTGTACCTATTATGATGGCAACAACATCATTCATATTAGCGTTTCCAATGGCATGGATATGGCCGAGTATTCAAACAGGCTTAAATGCATTTAGTGAAGGTTTACTTGACTCGAATACTGGATTAGCCGTATTTCTCTTTGGATTTATTAAACGATTATTGATACCATTTGGGTTACATCATATCTTCCACGCACCATTCTGGTTTGAATTTGGTGCATGGAAAAATGCAGCTGGAGAAATGATTCATGGGGATCAACGTATCTTCATTGAACAAATACGTGAAGGTAGTAAATTAACTGCAGGTAAATTTATGCAAGGTGAATTTCCAGTGATGATGTTTGGTCTCCCTGCAGCAGCTTTAGCCATTTATCATACAGCAAAACCTGAAAATAAAAAAGTCGTAGCTGGCTTAATGGGATCAGCTGCATTAACTTCTTTCTTAACAGGGATTACAGAACCATTAGAATTTTCATTTTTATTTGTAGCGCCAGTATTATTCTTTGTGCATGCAATATTGGATGGTTTATCATTCTTAATTTTATATTTATTAAATGTACATTTGGGATATACCTTCTCAGGAGGATTTATAGACTACGTCTTACTAGGTGTATTACCAAACAAGACACAATGGTGGTTAGTGATTCCTGTAGGTATTGTGTACGCCTTTATTTATTACTTTGTCTTCCGATTCTTAATTTTAAAATTCAAGTATAAAACACCGGGACGCGAAGATAAACAAGCACAATTTACAAATTCATCAGCAAGCGAACTTCCATTTAATGTATTGAAAGCAATGGGTGGAGAAGAAAATATTAAGCATTTAGATGCATGTATTACAAGATTACGTGTGGAAGTAAAAGAAAAAGATAAAGTTGATGTAGCAGGATTGAAAGCATTAGGCGCATCAGGTGTGCTTGAAGTAGGAAACAATATGCAAGCCATTTTTGGTCCTAAATCAGATCAAATTAAACACGACATGTCCTTGATAATGAAAGGTGAAATTACAAAACCTCAAGAGACGACAGTTACGGAAGAAGAAAGTGAAGAAGTAGTTCATATCGAACGTGCGTCTGAAGTAAACATTTATGCGCCAGGAAATGGTCAAGTTATACCGTTGTCTGAAGTGCCAGACCAAGTCTTTGCGCAAAAAATGATGGGCGATGGTGTTGGGTTTATACCAGCTGACGGTAAAATTGTTGCGCCATTCGATGGTACAGTGAAAACCATTTTTCCGACAAAGCATGCCATTGGATTAGAATCAGATCAAGGTCTTGAATTATTAATACACATAGGCATAGATACGGTTAAGTTGAATGGGGAAGGTTTTGAAAGTTTTGTAGAAACAGATGATAGAGTCCATAAAGGACAAGTACTGATGCAAATTGATTTAGATTATATAACAGCCCATGCACCAAGTACGGTTACGCCATTAATTATTACTAATTTAGAGGATAGACAATTATCTGTAGAAGACGTCAAAGATGTAACAGCAGAACAATTAATCATTAAAGTGATAGATGACAAATAAATGTTGTAAACTAGGATGAAACACTTGAGTTCATCCATATAGTATAGGAGTAGAATTTTGAGATCTCATCATAGATTTCAAAGCTACTCCTATTTTATTTTGTCTAAAGTATTGAAATATTCTGAAAATATAAATATCATGAGAGATAACAAATAAATGATCGCAGGTGAACGTATGAATTATAGACCAGCAATGAATGTAATGCCCAATGTTTCGCTAATACCGCCAGAGTTAAATATGGCGGAAACTTTATATGATTTGATTAAAAGTAATTTTTCACATTTATCTCCATTTTTAGATTTTATTAAGGAAGATGTAACCGTTGAAGATGAAAAAGCATATTTGAAAATGATGATACAGCAGCATGCAGAAAATAAGGCTAGGTTATTTATGATTTACTACGAGGAAACGATGATTGGTACGATAGATTTACATCATATTGATCAAGCTAATTACAAAGCAGAGGTTGGATATTGGATAGCAGAAGGCTATACAGGGAAGCAAATTGTTACAAAATGCGTTAAACAGTTATGCCATTACGCTTTTGAAACATTATCACTGAATAAATTAACTATTATGGCGGATGTTAACAATATAGCGAGTTGTAAAGTAGCAGAAAAAGCGGGCTTTAAATTTGTTGCAACAGATTATGAAGATGTGTTTAATGGTGAACGCTTTAGAGATATGAATCGCTATGTACTGTTGAAAAGAGATTTTTAAGCGCAGGTAGAACTATTTCTTTTAAAATCAATGCATAATAATTACAGATGATTACTTAAGTAAAAATATATTATCGAAGCGGAACGAAAAGCATGAAAAATATTTTCCGGAAAATAAAGCGTTAGCGATTTGACACGTATGAAGGAGATTAAAGGATGTTACATAATAAATTAGATATTGCCAATTTAAATACACCAATTCAAAAATTAGATCAGTTAAGTGATGCATTAGGAAAAAATATTTATATTAAGAGAGATGATTACACTGGATCAGAAATATCAGGTAATAAGGTGCGTAAACTCGAGTATACAATGCAATATGTATTAGATCATGGATATGACACTATTATAACAACCGGAGCAATTACATCGAATCACGCACGTGCTACAGCTGCCTTGTGTGCTAAGTGTAATGTATCATGTCATCTTGTTCTAAGAGGAGAGATGGCAGAATATGAAGGGAATCTATTTTTAGATGCAATGTTAGGTGCGCATATACATATCATCGAACCAACAAGTTCTCGGGAAGATGCGATGGATAAGCTATATAAGACATTAGAAGGACAAGGGAAAACACCATTTTTAATTCCAGTGGGTGCTTCGGATTGGATAGGAACACATGGTTACGTTAATGCGTATAATGAAATCATAAAGCAACAGGATGAGCTGAAAGTACATTTTGATTCAATCAATGTTGCTGTTGGTTCTGGTGGTACGTATGCTGGTCTTTGGTATGGGCAAATGATTAACTGTGAAACTACGCAAATTATAGGTTATGCAGTAGACCAAAATGCACATGCATTCAAAAATAAAGTGATAGAGATAATAAAGCAATTAGATGAAACAATTCAATCATACGAGACAATTACGATAAACGATGCTTATATTGGACTGGGATATGGTAAAGCAACTGACGAAGAATTACAATTTTATATCGATATTGCACAAAAAGAAGGCATTATACTAGATCCAACATATACTGGAAAAGCTTTTAGAGGTTTAGTTCATGAAATAAAATCCGGTGCGTATGATAATCAAGACAACATTCTATTTATACATACGGGTGGACTACAAGGCTATACGCAAGAGAAACGTTTACGTTTGCAAACGATGTTGCATAAAATAGATCTTTCATTATTAAAGTAAATTTAACTTTTACAAAGAATAATCGCATTTTTAACAATAAACTCAAACAAATGCAATTTGCTAGTTATATACTTATAATATAGAGGATAGATAAATTAAAGGTTGTTTGAGGAGCGAATAGGATTATGACTGAAAGAAAATTAGTGGCTGAAAGAAACTTTGAAGTAAATGGATATGATATTGATGCGATGGGCATAGTAAGTAATATTGTATATATAAGATGGTTTGAAGATTTACGAACTGACTTTATTAATCAATATATGCCATATTCTGATATGATGAATCAACAAATATCGCCTATTCTAATGAATACAGAAGCAGAATACAAAACACCCATTACCATACATGATAAACCCGTAGGACGTTGTTATTTAGTAAAAGCAAGTAAACTACGTTGGGAATTTGAGTTTGAAATTGAATCAGAGGATGCAGTGCATTGTATAGGCAAACAAAGTGGGACATTTTTTGATTTACAAAAGAAAAAAGTAACGAGATTGCCGGAAGTATTTCAAACGATTTTAAGCTAATCATAATATGTGAAAAAGTGTAAATATGATATTACAGTGAGCAAAATAATTGATTGTCCAAAGCAATACAGTACATAATGATATTCAATTTATGTTGTAGAGGTGGTGTTCAAAATGCCAAAAACATTAACATCGATAGAAGCGTTTCATGAATTTATTGCAGAGCATAGGCTTGTAGTCATTCATATCATGAGAGATGATTGTAGCGTATGTCATGCTGTATTACCTCAAATTGCGGGTATAGTGAATGAGTTTCCTGATGTTCCATTAGGTGTGATTAATCAAAGTGAATTAGAGGAGATTGCAGGAGAATTATCTATCTTTACTGTGCCTGTAGATTTAATTTACTTTAATGGTAAAGAAATGCATCGTCAAGGTCGATTTATTGATATGCAACAATTTGAACATCAACTGACTTTGATGTATAAAAGCATGGTATAACAGAAAGATTTGTATTAACTATATATAAAAAATGTATACAACCATCACGTTGATATAACGAAGCATGAGTCTGGGACATAAATAGTTGTCTCAGACTCTTTTTCGTTTAGGCAGTAGATGACTGAATTGAAAATATTAAGTCTCACTTGTTCTTTTGCAAAAGCCTATGTATGCCACGTAAAAATGCTAGTGAGACTTATGCATGAGCTTTAGCTCAAGTAAACCTTTATCCTCGTCATCTTTGCCTTGATTGCATAGTTGGGGCTACGAAATATCTATTAAAAAATTTGATTTCTGTCACACTTCCATGCTTTTATTTTTAATTAAAAAAGTTGTGTTAAATTGAAACAAGAAAAATCAGATAAATTATATCTCAATTATAAAAAGTAATGTATGATAAAGTTAATTTATAGCATTAAGGGGGGTGTTTATGCGTATCGAAAGAATCTGTCCAAATGAAGCAGAAGCACTTTATAATTGTATGAAAAAGATAGATTAAAAAACGCAATATATGCTTTATTTGCCTGATGAAAGAAGTTTTGATAAAGATAAACTGAGTGAAGATATAAAAAGGAATTTTTACATAGGTGTTAAAACGGACGATAATCAAATATTAGGTTATTTATCTGTCCATATCAGTATGTTAGCTAAAGTTAGACAAATTGGATATATTGTGACTGGCTTAATCAATGACTTACATCAACAAGGCTTAGCGACGCAAATGTTTAATGAAACAATCAAATGGGCACAACGCAAAGGATTAAGGAGGCTAGAATTAACGGTGATTACTTCGAATAAACCAGCAGTTAACTTTTATGAAAAGTTAGGTTTTAAAATTGAGGGAATTAAGCATGAATCTGTTTTTATGGAAGAACATTATTTTGATGAATTATATATGGCAATGATGCTAAACCAAGATTAAAATTTAACGCTTAACAAATCTGAGCATGATGCATTAGAATTTTCTATAAACAGGAAATTGCGTATATACTTTATAATCTACTATAAAGATAGTACCTTTTATTTAAAATGATTGCTCAATTTGTTATAAAATATATGTATAAGAAAGTGCGAGGAGGATAATTAACGTGATTAGAAAAATAGCCACTATTGTTGGTATAGGTGTTGCCACATCATACGTATATGCAAAAGTTAAAGAAAAACGTAGCTACAAAAGTTTTTTAGAAGAAATCATTATTAGAGCAACAAAAATGAAAAGTTCATTTTTAAATGTGGAAAATGCGCAACAAGCATTAGAGAAGGTTAAAGATGAAACGAAAGCATTATATGAAGGTACGGATTATTATTTCAATCACAATGTCCAAACGACTACAGTTCAAGAGTCTACAGTATATATTGTGAATGACAACAAAGATAGACAACAACCAGTTGTCTTGTATATTCATGGTGGTGCTTGGTTCCAAAATCCATTAAAATATCACTTTGATTTTATAGATTCACTGGCTGGCGAACTAGGTGCTAAAGTAATCATGCCTATATATCCTAAAGTACCACATGCAACCTATAAAGAGACGTTCACATTGTTGGAAACATTATATACACAATTACTGAAACAAGTCGAAAATACTCATCAACTCACAATAATGGGTGACTCTGCAGGAGGCCAAATAGCCTTATCATTTGCACAATATATTAAAACGTTAAACTTAGCACAACCAAGTAACATCGTTTTAATATCTCCAGTGCTTGACGCAACATTTTCAAATCCGGAAGCAAAAATTTATGAAAAAATAGACCCAATGCTTGCAATCGACGGAAGTAAATATTTTATAAAATTATGGGCGAATGGCCTTGATTTGACAGACTGGCGCGTATCTCCTATATTTGGTGATATTGAAGGGCTGGGCCATATAACAATTTCAATAGGGACGAAAGAAACGTTATATCCAGACGCAGTGAAATTATCAAATATGTTGAATGCTCGAAATATTCAACATGATTTTATGCCAGGATATAATTTATTTCATATACATCCTATTTTCCCAATACCAGAAAAAGAACAATTTATCGCTAAGATCAACAAAATTATTAAACAACATTAAATATACATGATAGAGGTAGTGTCACTGACTTCATAATCTGTTGTCACCGAGGGAGCATTGTATGAGTATGAGTAAGAGATTGACAACTCAAGTTATGCTCTAGGTTCTAAGCAAGCATGCACCTTCAAAATCGTATGATTGCCTCAACTAAAGAGGACTCGTCCGTATATGATGGATGAGTCCTCTTTAGTATAAGATTGAGTAGTTGTGTTTTAATGTTTTACATTGATGTACAATACATATTTATCGTTCTTTATCCTTTTTTAAAGAAAGTGCTAATATCAGAATAATAATGAGCACGATACCTAATAGTTGAAATGGTAGGAAAACAACTTTTAACCAAAGTGCGCTCGCAACAATTGCCATTACAGGTTCTATTGTCCCAAAAAGTGTAGTTTCTTTGGCAGATAAATAATTTAAACTTTTAATAAAGAAGAAAAATGCCATTGCGGTACCTAAAATAATGCCAAAGGCTAAATACAAAATCACACTTATATCTATTTGAGATATAGTGAATTGCCAAATAGGTGCTTTGAAATTCATTAAGATACCAGAAATGAGCATTGCCCAACCAACGACGAGTATTGCTGGAAATTTGGATAATAGATTACTGGCATAAATAGTATAGAAGGCTAACGATAAACCAGAGATGATACCCCAAATCATACTCGAGCTTGAAACCATTAAACTGTCAAGGGAACCATTGGTTAATAATAAGAATGTTCCTGTGAGTGTTAATAATATTGCAATAACATCAAATAATTTAAAGGTTTCTTTTTTGAGTATGATAAACCACAAAATAATATAAACAGGTGCAATGTATTGTAATAAGGTAGCAATGGCAGCATTACCATAGTTAATTGATGCCATGTAAGCATATTGAACAAGTAGCATACCTAAAGTTGAAAATATAAGTAACTGTATTGTATTGGTTACATTACGAAATACTATAAATATGGACTGCCTAGGGTTAAGTATTTTAAATATTGTTAACAGTAGAAAGCCACTGATTAAGAGTCGTGCAGTAACGTACCAGTTAATGTCGATATTTTGCTGTTTAAATAAATAATCAGAAACTGTGCCACCTAAACCCCAAAAAGATGCGCCTAATATTGCCAATATAATGCCGAGAAAACGAGATTGTTGTTTCATTTTATCACCTACGATGTATTAATATATTAAAATATAACGCACTTAATATTGATATAATACAAATAAATGGTTTAAAATTATCAATATATTGAGGTGATAGGCTATGTATAAAGGGATAATTATTGAAGATAATGGAGAAGAGCGCATTCAATACCCTGATGAATATTGGTGACATATTGTGTTGAAAACAAGGTTAGATCAAGCGTTTATGGAACAGATACCCATACGCTGGCACAGTGCATTGCAATTTGTATTTGTATTACGTGGTAAATTGACTATTCGCATTAGTGACAAAAACATCGTGTTAAATACAGGTGATGGCATATTTATTAATTCGAATGTTGTGCACGAGATACAGGGGCTTGAACATATAAGTGAGTTTTATTGTTGGAATATTGAAATACCAAATATTTCGAGTTATATGGAGTATAAATATTTAAGTTATATATCACAACAAGCTGAAATTGTACCTTACATATTTATCTCACAAAAATTTGAGTCATCATGCATTACTAGCATGTATTGAAAGCGTTGGTACAATATATCAGAAACAAGAGGCATATTTTCAGCTGGATATCATGACCTATTTTTATAAGATAGTGAAATGGCTCATGCAATATATGAAACAACAACCTACGGAATTAACATACCATTTTGATTATAGAGTAAAGCAAATGATGTCTTATATACATAAACATTTTCAAGATAAAATCACTCTAGGACCTCTGAGTCAAAATATTTATTTAAGCGAAGCTGAAGCGATAAGATTATTTAAAAAATATGTTAAACAAACGCCATTTGAATATCTGTTGAGATACAGACTAGAACAAAGTAAATCTATCCTCGATAAAGATAGGTTATCTACTATTACAGAAATAGCTATGGCTTGTGGATTCTCAACTACGAGTTATTTTATAAAAGTATTTAAAGCACGCTACGGTATGACGCCAAAGCAATACCAAAAATATCATCATACAAATTAACCGCATCAAATATGCAAACAGAAAATATTTACATAAATAATATACGCGCTACAAAATAGACACTGATAAGTGAAAATTTGTAGTGCGTATATTGCTGTTACGACTTTTGCAGAAGTGTCGTTTTTATAAAGTGTATTATAAAAGTTGAGTAATTGGATTACTTGTTAATAAATTATTTCATGTTTTTTAAATAAGTAGGGAAAAATTCTGTATACAAATCTATAAATGTAAGATAAACATCTTTTTCAACATATTCATCAACTTGGTGTGCTTGATGTATTAATCCAGGTCCATACATAATGAATGAAAAGTCTTCATCTTTATCAACTAATAAATCGGATGCATCGGTTACGCCAGGTGATGCTTCAAGAGGTAAATCGGAATTTAAATATTTTTACCCAAATCATGCGCTAATGAAGCTAATTTATTTTCACCTGTCGTATATACAGGAGGTCTAGACATATAAGTGTCAATTTCTATATCTGTTTTATCGGTTTCAACTTGCTTTAAAATTTCATTAAAATAAGTGATGAATTGGTCATTATCATGTTCTGGAATCGTACGTATATTGAATTCAGATTCGGCATGCTCTGGAATTGAATTCACTTGATTACCACCATTGAAAATAGTCGCGTTCATTAGTACATCACCTAATAAATCGTTACGTTTATTGAAACTTTTAAAGCCTTCATCCGCTTTGTAAACAAATTTTACGAGTGGTGAAATGGCATTGAAACCAAGTTGTGGCATTGAACTATGTGATGCTTTACCTCTGGAAATAACACGGATATCCATCGAACCCTTATGTGCATAGATGATGCGGTCTTGTGAAAGTTCAGCGATGACAAGTGCTTCTACATCTGTCATGTAACCTTGTTCTTGGAAAGCTTTAGCCCCTTCGACAACAATCTCTTCACCTGCAGTGGCGAGTAAACGGATTCTACCATATTCTAATAAACCTTGATCATGAATATCAAAAGGCTCAATACTAAAGCGGCTAAACCTGATTTCATATCTGCAGCACCACGACCGTGTAATTTGCCGTCAACTTCAGTTAATTTGAATGGATCATATGTCCATTTTTTAATATCGCCTTCTGACACAACATCCATATGTCCTGAAATACCTAAGACTGGTCCTGATTCACCAATTTCAGCAACTAGATTGGCACGCGTGTCATTGATTTTAACAATCTTAGCATCAATATTATGTTGCGATAGTAAGTCTTTTAAATACATACAAACTTCCATTTCATTGTCATTAACTGATTTAATCGCAACTAAATCTTCTAGAATTTGAACTTTTTCAGCTTCTGTAAATTTACTCATAATTAAAAACCCCTTTTCAATAAATAAACAATTTATGTGAGTTATTTTAATTATATCGAATATATTAAAGATGGCATCGCATAAATTCAGAAAGGGAAGGTATTTGCATTTGAATGTTCAACTTGAATATTGGATATCATGACGTATTAAATCAAAAAGGGCTTTCAATCATTGTTATATATAGAAATAAAAAAATCATACATGGTTTTTAGAAATTGAATTATCTAAAGACCATGTATGATGAGCGTCTTGTATAGAAGACAGTTTATTTGAAGTTGTATCGATACTAGATTGTGAATTTTTTGGAACACTATCTGAAGGAGATGCATTTGATTCTGATGATTTTAAAGTATTGTTAATATAGTCTACATTTTCAATATTTTTTGTGTTATCCGTATCTAGCACAGAACCTCTCATATCATTTCCTTGAAAACTACCAACTAGAATCATAATTAGATAGCTACAACAAATAATTACAACTACTGCAAGATAAATTGAAACTACTAATTTAACTGACTTACTCATAAACTGCCTCCTTATCATTTATTCGTATATGTCTTAATACATACAAGATAACATTTGATTTTTAATATCATGTAAAGTTGAAGTAAATATTATATTTTTGTTTTTTGAAAATTGTTTGAGATGAGTAAAAATATTTTTAAAAAATAATCAAAAAAATATTTGCTTTTAAAAAAATTAAAACATTGTTGTGATAGGATTTGTTGATTGAAAAAAATTCTTTTTTACATGTATTGTAAATGCGAATTTACATTTGATTAACACTTAGTTCAAAGTGTTTATATTAAATCAATAACTCCGTGTTAGGATGGCTTTATTGAATGGTGAAGAATATACATAGTCTCAAACATCGTATGTATAGTGTGGTTGACTCATGTGCTTTGCCTTTAAGCATTTATACATAAAATTTAATAGTCTGAAGTGAAAAGAGGGACAAAATTTGCTACTAATCATTATTTGTGTAGGTTTGATTCTATGGTTAGGAATTGTTGAGAAAAGACAGCATTCTGATAGATTAGAAAAAATTCCTATACTCATCAATATAAATGGTATTAGAGGTAAATCAACAATTACAAGATTGATTTATAGTATTTTACGCGAAGATCAATATCGTGTAATAGGCAAGACAACAGGTACAGACGCTCGTATGATGTATTGGTTTACACCGAGAGAGTATCCAGTTTATAGAAAGCCTCAAGGCGCTAATATTGGTGAACAACGCGACATTATAAAGAAGGTTGTTAAACAAAAGGCGAACGCGCTTGTAAATGAGTGTATGGCAGTGAATCCTGATTATCAGATAACCTTTCAAAAAGAATTGGTTAAAGCTAATATTGGCGTTATCGTTAATGTCATGGAAGATCACATGGATGTCTTAGGACCTACTTTAGACGAGGTAGCTGAAGCATTTACAGCGACAATTCCTTACAAAGGTCATCTTATTGTAATGAAGGATGATTACACCGACTTTTTTGCTAAAGTAGCCAAAAGACGTAAGACTAAATTAATTGTCGTTAATAAAGAAGAAGTGCCTGAATCATTCTTAAGGAAATTTGGGTATATCGTGTTTCCAGATAATGTTGCAATTGCAATGGGTGTGGCTGAAGCACTTGGCATCAACAGAGACGTTGCGTTACAAGGCATGTTAAATGCACCACCAGATGTCGGCGCAGTAGAAGTGAAATACTATAATGCGAATAATTCAACAAATGTTTATGTAAATGCATTTGCTGCCAATGAACCGCAGTCTACAAAAGCAATTTTAAATAAGGTTGAAACGTATAATTACCCTTACAATAAAATTGTTCTTATATTAAATTGTCGTTCAGACAGAATTGATAGAACGAGACAGTTCTGTGAAGACTTTATTACGGATGTTGAATTCGATACATTGATATGTACAGGAAAGAGTACACAGATGGTAACGGACGTAATGAAAGGATTGCCCGAGAAGAAATATTTAAACTTTGAAGGTAAAGACATAAAAGAGGTTGAACGCGCAGTTTATAATGAATCTCAAAATGCCTTGATGTTCTGTGTAGGGAATATTCACGGACCAGGTAAACAAATAGCAGAGTATATAGAAGGGATCAAATAATATGATAGGTTCAGAGTTATATTTTTCATTATTTGTAGGCATCGTATTAAGTTTAATATTTGCCGAAAAATTTGGTATCAGTCCTGCTGGTTTAGTAGTACCAGGATATTTAGCTTTAATATTTGATCAGCCGATCATGTTATTATCCGTACTGATTATTAGTTGTATTACATACTTCATCGTTAACCATGGTATTAGTCGTATCGTTATATTATATGGACGTAGAAAATTTGCGGCGATGATACTAACCGGTATGGTGTTGAAATTTGTTTTTGATTTAATTTATCCGTTAAGTCCATTTCAAATGGTAGAGATGTCAGGCATTGGTGTTGTAATACCGGGCATCATAGCTAATACGATTCAAAAACAAGGTGTCATAATTACTTTGTCAACTTGTATGTTACTCACATGTATTACATATGTCATCTTATTCTTTTACAGCTTTATCAACTAGTAAGGAGCTTGGATTATGAAGAATTCTAAAAAATTTTCAATGGAAGAACGCATACTAAAGTGGACGAAGCGGCATAAAAAAAGGAATTCAATATACACCGGTATTATCTTCGTTGTAGCATTGATACTTTTAGTATTTGCCATGACTTCACAAAAAATAGAACCAGTAAAAGCAATAGGAAAAGCACCAAATGAGATAAGTATGACATATCTAGGAAACATTGAATTAAATAATCATATCAGAAAGAACAATCTTAATGATGCTTTTGCATCCATTAAAGAGATCTTAAAGGGAAGTGATTATTCTACTGCGAGTTTAGAAATGACGAAGTTCTCAGATGACAGGAAAACGAATATATCCAAAAACTTGGAAAATGTATTGTTCTTAAAGGGACTCAATTTAAAAAGTTTGAATGTGATCAATCAAGTTACCGATAATATTACGGCGCGTGATTTTATGAAATCAGTAGAAGCTCAAACTGGATATAATTATCTTACTGGAAATGGTTCAAATCCGATAAATAGTAAGACGGTACAACAAACTATAAAGGGTAAAAAAATTGCCAATGTTTCATTTACAGATGTTGAGTCAAATTACACGGATACATTGAAAAATACAACATCAGTTAGTTTAGAACCCAGTATTTATATGCCATTAATTAAAAAATTAAAAGAGAATAACGATTATGTCGTCGTGAATGTTGATTGGGGGATTACCGATGAACGTTCAGTGACGACTAGACAACGAGAGTATGCACATTCATTATCTAAAGCTGGTGCTGATGTGATTATTGGCCATAATTCGGTTGTTCAAGAAATTGAAAAATATAAAAATACAGATATTTTTTACAGCTTAGGCAATACGACATCCGAAGATTTCTTATCAAAAAATAAACAAGGTCTAGCAGTTCAGCAAACTTGGAATGGTAAACAATCTAAATTTATGATTACACCAATTAAATCGCAAGGTGGTAAAGTGACGAAGTCATCACCAAATGTAGTAGAAGAGAGAAAGTTATTGAACAATATAGAAGGTAAAAACTTGGATCTTAAAAAAGAGAATGGAGGCTACGTTTATGAACATTAAACAACATTGGGTAAGTATTACAATCATTTCAATCGTATTGGTTATTTTTCTTTTAATTGTATTTGCTAGAGCGAATGAAGGCTTAGATCAATATGAAAAAAATGAACTGGAGACTTCTCATCACCAATATTTGTCTAAAGGAGCTTAAGTATGAGTATTTACAATAAGAAATCGCTCATCGTAATATTACTCCTAACAATCATTATTTCGTTTATCTTTTTTATGATTACAAAAAAAGATAATTACGATAAAGATGATTTATATGAGAATAAAATAGCTGATCATAACCAAGATAAGTCAGATAAAAATTACGGTGTCGCTTCAAATAACCCAATTGCTACGCGCGTTGGTGAAAAAATATTAAAAGATGGTGGTAACGCCGTAGATGCATCCATGGGTGTTTCTTATGCTTTAGCTATAACAGAACCGCATTCATCCGGTTTAGGTGGTGGAGGTGCAATGTTATCTTATGATGGTCAAGAGAACGTTGCACCAAAACAATGGCAATATAAAGATATTTCGTCATTTAACTTTAAACAAAAGGATGAAATCGGTACACCTGGTTTTGTTCGAGGCATACATGATGCACATAAAGAAGCAGGGAAAATGGATGAAAAGAAAATCCTGAATTACGTTATTCCTTTAGCTGAAGATGGTTTTGAAGTAGATTCAGAACTCGAGCGAAGTCTAAAATTATACGGTTCAGACATCGATAGAAATTCACCGTTTTTTGATGGAAAACAAACGAAAAGAGAAGGCGATGTTGTTAAACAACCAGCTCTAGCTTCTACTATCAAAGGGATTAGAGACAAAGGACCAGATTATTTCTATGATAAAATTGGTGAAAGTGTTTCTAAACAAGTAGATGATGAAATTAATGAGAAAGATTTTGAAAGTTATAAAACAGAGAAGAAAGAACCTGTAGGTACAGATTATTTGAATAATAAAGTTTACTCTGCGTCTAACCCACTTGGTGGTACATTAATGCTTCAAGGATTGGAAATAGATGAAGCTACTGATAACCAAGCAGCACCAGATAATCGTCTAGATTACATAACAGGTATCTTAAAATCTAGAGCATTGATGTATAGAAATAGAGATATTATCAATGGACAAGATGAAGATTATGATGAATATTTATCACAAGATTATTTACTCGGTAGACTAAACGAGGTTAACTTTAATAGTAACTTTAATACGAATAATGTTGATAATACGAGCACAACGCATTTTGTTGTCATAGATAAAGATGGAAAATTAACAAGTACTACCAATACACTCGCGAGTTTCTTTGGATCTGGTAAATTCATGAAAGAGGGATTCTATATGAATAACTCTTTAAGTAACTTCTCATCGAATCCAGCCAGTCCTAACTATGGTGGTAAACACAAAGAACCGAGATCATTTACTGCACCAAGTATTGTTGTAGGCCCTGATTATTATATGGGTATAGGAACACCGGGTGGTAATAAAATACCAACAACACTGAATGAAGTACTGGTAGATTATTTAAGAGGCGATGGCACGTTACAAGAGTCTATAGATAAACCACGCTTTTACAACGATGGTGGAAAAATATTCTATGAAAATGCAACTAGTAAACAAGATGTAGATATATTCAAAAGTTTAGGATTCGAAATTGAAGAAAAACGCAATGATCCAAACTTTGGTAGTGTCCAAGCTGCACTTTACAATAAAAATGATAAAACAGTAGAAATAGGACAAGATGTTGGTAATAGATAATCCATATATCTTCATACAAAGGGGTATGAAACGTAATATATAATTCAAAACAAGGAAGCGGGACAGAAATCAAATTTTCTAATTGCGATTTCGTAGTCCCATCCTTATTCAACGCAATCATCTACTTCACAAATGAACAAGAGTCTGAGACATCTATTTATGTCCCAGACTCTTGTTTTTTTTAATTATACTGTAGTTTTAAAATCTAACTTTTGTTGTTTATTTAAATTCAAGAAGGTTGTCATAGTTTACTCATTTATTACCAACCCTGACCTGCAGTGTCGTAGTTATCTAGTTTACCCGATTCAAAATCTGATATCGCTGCTTCCAAAACGTTAAGCGCAGTGTCCAGTTGCTCATAGGTAATGACAAGTGGTGGTTGAAAGCGTAGTACATTGCCTGCTACTGCAATAATGACAACACCATTATCAAAGCAACGGTTACAAATTTTTAGTGCTGCTTCTGATGCGCGTGTTTTATTAATTTTATCAGAAACGATATCAATACCAATGGATAATCCTTTTCCTCTAACGTTACCCACAGTATTGAATTGTTCTGTCCAAGCATCAATACGTTTGCGCACATAATTACCTTTATCTGTACTTGCTTGTAATAAATTCTGGTCTTCAATCATGGCGATGGTTGCTAATGCTGCTTCACAACTCACTGGATTAGCCCCCGTGGTAAAGAGATGTGCAGGTGCTTCTAAATAATCCATGATTTCTGAACGCCCTACGATTGCAGACATTGGTAAACCGCCTGCTAATGATTTACCGAATGTAATCAAATCAGGTTCAATATTGTAATGTGAGACAGAACTCCAGCTACCTGTGCGTCCTAATCCTTGTTGAATATCGTCAACAGCAAGTAAGATACCGTGTTCTTTACATAAGTCTTGTAAGGCTTCGAAATAGCCATCTACTGGTTCGAGCAAACCACCATCTCCTTGTATTGTTTCAATCATGATGCAGGCCACTTCTTCTGCAGGTACATATTTTTCAAACATTTCTTTAAGTGGTGCTAGATATTCGGAAACGGTATTGGGCTGGTTGCTGCCAAACATGCCACGATAATTGTCTGGAAAAGGAATATGATAAAAACCAGGCAACATTGGACCATAATGTTTACGCATATTTAAGCTAATAGCAGACATTGAAAGTGAACCATAGGTTGAACCATGGTATGCGTTTACAAAGCTGATGATATAAGGTCTGCCGGTGTAAGCACGTGCTAATTTGATAATACCATCATTGGCATCTGATCCAGATAGTCCAAATAAGACACGTTTTTCATATTGGCCGGGTGAAATTTCACATAATTTTTTTGCTAATTTAACTAAGGGTTCATGATACATGTAAGCAGGGGTATAGTGAATGAACTGGTCTACTTGTGCCTTAATTGCTTCAGTAACTTGTTCAGGTGCATGTCCAACATTCTGTGAACTTGCACTTGATAATAAATCAATATATGTATTGCCCTCAACATCAACAAGTGTCGCACCATATCCATGAGAAATTGCTAAAGGATAATATTTGATGCGTCCTGGTTTTGCGAAGTATTGACTGTCCTCATTTATAAGTTGCTCTGATTTGTTCATAATTTGTGCCTCCCAATGATTGAAAATAAGATAGTGCGCATGATTGATGCAGATTTGGATTGAAAATAGTGATTGGCACTCTATTAATTGCTAGTGTATTTCTAAATAGAAATGATTACTATACGCCACAGTGCATGCATTATGAAATCTCCCAAATAATCGTTGATACGTATGAATATACTAAGAAAATTTAGAATTGTAAATATATTCTGAAAAATTAAAATTGAATAACGCTCATTATGTGTAATTTGACACAAATATTCTGTGGATGAAATTAATCCTGAAAATATTGTATCTAATAAATAGCATTGATTTGAGAAATGGTTGGACACTGTGAAAAATGTAATAAGTAGAAAAAGTGAGGGATAATTGGTAATATTGTTCTTATAAAATAATATTTTTATCTATAACAAAATTCAGGAAATATATATAGCGTTAATTAAACATGAAAATAAATAGTAACGAAGTTGAACAACAGTATGAGTTAGAACTTTAATGGAGGAATGTATATGATTTATGCAGGTATATTAGCGGGTGGCATTGGTTCAAGAATGGGCAATGTACCACTACCAAAACAATTTTTAGATTTAGATGGAAAACCTATCTTAGTACATACGGTTGAGAAGTTTTTATTAACAAGTGAATTCGATAAGATATTTATCGCGACACCTCAAAAATGGATTTCTCACACAAAGGATACATTACGTAAGCATCACATTACAGATGACAGAATTGAAGTTGTTCAAGGTGGTTCTGATCGTAATGAAACAATTATGAATATTATTAGTGCAGCAGAAAAAGAAAATGGTATTTCTGATGATGATGTTATTATAACGCATGATGCGGTACGACCATTTTTAACACGCAGAATAATTAAAGAAAATATTAAAAGTGTTCTGAAATATGGCGCAGTAGACACTGTTATTACAGCAACTGATACGATTATCACATCGGCAGATGGTGATTCAATTCAATCGATACCGGTGAGAAGTGAGATGTATCAAGGACAAACGCCGCAATCTTTCAATGTAAATCTATTGAGAAATAGCTATAATGATTTATCTGATGAAGATAAACAAATCATGACAGATGCATGTAAGATTTTAGTTGTAGCAGGTAAACAAGTGAAATTGGTAATGGGAGAATTATATAACATTAAAATAACGACACCTTATGATCTTAAAGTGGCAAACTCAATCATAAAAGGTGGGATGTTGAGTGATTAATCAAGTTTATCAACTCGTTGCGCCAAGACAATTTGAAGTAACCTATAATAATGAAGATATTAAAAGTAACAAAGTGATTGTCAGACCGTTGTATTTGTCTATCTGTGCTGCTGATCAAAGATATTATACAGGTAGTAGAAATGAAAAAGTTTTGAAAAAGAAATTACCTATGTCATTAATTCATGAAGGTGTTGGCGAAGTCGTCTATGACAGTAAAGGTGAATATGAAATTGGTACAAGGGTCATTATGGTTCCTAATACACCAGTTGAAAAAGATGATGTTATAGCAGAAAACTATTTACCTAGTAGTAAATTTAGATCTAGTGGCTTCGATGGATTTATGCAAGATTACGTTTTTATGGATCACGATCGCGTCGTTGAAATAGACGACAGTATTGAAGATTTAAGTACGATTGCTTATTCAGAGTTAGTGAGTGTAAGTTGGCACGCATTACAAAGATTTGAACGTAAATCAATTTCCAATAAAAATAGTTTTGGTGTATGGGGAGATGGGAATTTAGGTTATATTACAGCTATTTTGTTAAGTAAATTGTATCCTCAAGCTAAAATTTATGTGTTTGGTAAAACAGATTATAAATTAAGTCATTTTTCGTTTGTGGAGCACATCTATCATATTGACGAAGTACCTGCAGATGTCACGTTTGATCATGCTTTTGAGTGCGTGGGTGGCAAAGGTAGCCAATCCGCAGTTAACCAGATTATTGACTTAGTATCACCTGAAGGAACGATTAGTTTACTTGGTGTCAGTGAATATCCAATTGAAGTCAATACACGTTTAGTACTTGAAAAAGGTTTGACGATGTTTGGTAGTAGTAGAAGTGGCGCACAAGACTTTAGAGAAATTGCTGAATTTTATAAAAATAATCCAGATGTTGTAGAAAAATTAGCGCTCCTTAAAGGTAATGAGTTTGATGTCAAAACAATCAACGATGCGGTCAATGCATTTGAAACAGATTTATCCACTTCATGGGGTAAAACGGTTATCAAATGGACAATGTAAATTTGTAAGGCATTTTCGCTTTTTTAATTAGTAATAAAAACCTATCAACTTGAATGAAGAGAGGATTTTTTAAAATTGAGTAAATCTAAAATAATAATTGATAATATATATTGGGAAAGAATTCAATTATTTATTGAAGGTCATGTTGAAGATATAAAGCTTAATAAGAAAAACTTTGTATTGAGAAATTTGACTGAAACCAAAGAACTAAAAGCAAACGATGTGAAAGTAGAAGGCAACCAATTTAAGGCACGTTTTAATGTTGCCATATTAGATGACGGTAATTATCTACCATCAGGTGAGTACTTAATTGTTTATAAAGGCGATTTTGATTATATTGCCAATATAAATGAAACATTGTTAGATCCCAATAATTGTGAATTAGAAGAAACAGCACTCGAACAGTATAGCGATGAAATGACTCAAAATGGCAAAAATAATTTATTATTAGACCACTTTACATTTACCTTTAAAAAGGGAGGTAAATCATCTAAAACAGAATATACTGTAAAGCCTATGATTTCGAGTGAAGTGAACGAATTTGTATTGAATATTATATTTAAAGCACCTATGCCTAAAATGAATCCAGTTAAGAAAAGGATTACAGACCTTAAACTAAAATATAATAAATATTCATTTAATGTCCGTAACTTCATCTTTCAGTCTATTTTCAAGATTACTAAATTTTTCCATCTGAAAAAGGGGAATACAGTACTTTTCACTTCTGATTCTAGAGCGGAAATGTCAGGTAATTTTGAGTATGTTTACAATGAAATGTTACGTCAAAATTTAGATGAAAAATATAAAATACATGCATTGTTTAAATCTAATATATCTGTACGACGTAATTTTATCGATAAATTTAAATTTCCGTATTTATTAGGTAAAGCAGACTACATATTTGTAGATGATTTCCATCCATTACTTTATACTGTGAAATTTAGAAAGAGTCAGGAAATTATTCAAGTATGGCATGCAGTAGGCGCATTTAAAACAGTAGGCTATAGCCGTACTGGTAAAAAAGGCGGACCATTTTTTAACTCAGTAAACCATAGGAATTACACCAAAGCATTTGTATCATCAGAAACGGATATTCCATTTTATGGTGAGGCGTTTGGTATAAAAGAACAAAATATTATTCCAACTGGCGTACCAAGAACGGATATATTATTTGATCAAGACTATGAAAAAGCCATTGTTGCAGATATGGAAGAAGCACTTCCAATTGTTAAAGGAAAGCAAGTGATATTATTTGCACCGACATTTAGAGGGAGTGGCCATCATACTGCGCATTATCCGTTTTTCAAAATTGATTTTGCAAGATTTGCACGTTATTGCCGTGAGAATAATGCAATTGTGCTATTCAAGATGCATCCGTTTGTTAAAAATAAATTGAATATTCCTAGAGAATATCAAGAATACTTTGTAGATGTATCTGATTTTAGAGAAGTGAATGATATTTTGTTTATTACGGATATCTTAATTAGTGATTATTCATCACTTGTATATGAATTTGCTGTATTTAAACGACCAATGTTATTTTATGCATTTGATTTAGAAGATTACATCACATCACGTGATTTTTATGAACCATATGAAACATTTGTACCTGGTAAAATCGTTGAATCGTTTAACGATTTAATTGTAGCATTGGATCAAAAAGATTTTGACGTTGAAAAAGTTGAGCCATTTTTAGATAAACATTTTAAATATCAAGATGGACGTTCAAGTGAACGTTTAGTAAGAAATGTTTTTGGCAGCTAAATTAAGTGAATAGAAATACCAATTAAAACATAATGAGTTAACTACAAAAATATATATTCAGCGTTAGATATAGAACGGGATCCTGTAATTGAGATTGCTGAACGGCTGATATTGATTTGTACTTAACTCATTTTTACAAGGTGGAGTATAATGAAATTTTCAATTATAGTACCAAGTTACAATTCAGAAAAATATATAGCAGAACTTTTAAACAGTTTACAAAATCAAAGTTATGATAAAAAAGATTTTGAAGTTATTTTGGTAGATGATTGTTCATCAGATAATACTTTAAATGTGGTAGAAGCTTATAAAAATAAATTAAATTTGATAATAAAACAACTTGATACAAATTCAGGCGGACCAGGTAAACCTAGAAATACGGCTTTACAATTAGCGCAAGGTGAATATGTATTTTTCGTAGATTCAGATGATTACATTAATAAAGATACATTAAAAGATGTGTCGAAATTTGTTGATCAAAATCATGCAGATGTGGTCTTGGTGAAAATGGAAGGCGTGAATGGTCGTGGTGTACCGAAATCCATGTTTAAAGAAACGAGTGATGCAGTCACATTAGCCAATTCTAGAATTATTTATACACTTAGCCCAACTAAGTTCTATAGAACCTCATTATTACGTGATCACGCAATCGAATTTCCAGAGGACTTAAGAAGTGCAGAAGATCAATTATTTACAATGAAGGCATATGTCAATGCGAAACGAATCGCTGTACTTGCAGATAAGCCTTACTATTATGCAACTAAACGTGAGGGAGAACATATGAGTTCTGCGTATGTCTCACCCGAAGATTTTTATAAAGTGATGTCATTAATTACTGAAGAAATATTAAACAGCCCATTAGAAAATAAAAATGAAGTGCTAGGATATTTTATAGATAGACATTTCTCATTCTCTAGAACAAATAACTTTTCTCTTAAAATTGCAGATGATAAAAAAGAAGCGTGGATGGATGCGTTAGGAGATTTTATTCAAAAAATACCAACAGCTGTAGATGAATTAGTGAATGATTCATTCAAACCGTTATTACATTACGCTCGTCTAAAAGACATGAAGCATTACCAAATGGTAGAAGAAAGTTATAAAAATGGGAAGTTTCATAGCTACAGTGCTCAAGAAGGAACGTTAAAAATACAATTTGATGAAGGTGAACCGTATTTTGTCTTCAAAAAATTAGTGAAGCCTGATATTAGAATGTCACATTTCGAATTTAACGATCAAGGTTTTGAACTGGAGTTAGAATTTATTAGTTCTATTATTAATCCCAACCATGTTGCTTCAATGATTCAACTCAAATTATTATCACGTAATAAAAAAGAATTTATTTATATACCTTTAACTATGAATGATCAGACTAGATTTAAGTTTAAGGCAGATTTAAATGATTTGATGCCTTATCTCATAAAAGAAAAAGTCTGGGATGCACATCTAGAGATGCGTGTGGATAATATGACCATTGAGAAACGTATTGGCAATAAACGTGTTAAGTACCCGTATAGTAAGGAAACGAGCACAATTACCCAATATAACAATCAGTATTATCGATTTACACCATATTTTACGAAAGACTTCGATAATTTATCATTTTATATAACGAGCAACAAATTAAATGAAATGTTAGCTGTTGAAATTAAGGACAAACAGACAATACAACTACGCAGCTTAGAATTTAACTATATTCTATCTGAAGGGATGACAGCTGTCATCTTACCTCATATGTTTACGTATGGTTATTTAACGTCTGTGACTACAAAAGACACACTTACTTATCATCTGTCTGTTGGAGAAAAAGTGAAAGATAAAGATCTGAAAAAGAACTTCAAAATTGAAACGCCCCATTTAGTTTTAAAATACTAGTTGGTATATAATAGTAAGTGAGTTAAAGAAATATTAGCTGACTTACTATTTTTTTAATCGAATGTTATTGATAATGATTTTCAATTATAGTATGTTTGAAATGAATGATTTTTATATCTTAATTTAATAATAATTAATTTATATATAGATTGTCTTTTAGATTCATGTGAAGAGGGAGTTACCGATGACAAAAAGTAAAATAGATGTTAAAGATTTAATTAATATAGGACTCTTTACGGCAGTATACTTCATTTTTATAGCCCCACCGGGTATTTTAGGTATTATACCTATCTTTATGTTGTTACTTCCTGCAATGATAGGGCTAGTAGGTGGCATACCTGTGATGTTACTTATTACCAAAACGCAGAAATTTGGTGCATTAACGATTTGTGGTGTTGTCGTAAGTTTATTATTAGCAATCATGGGGCATCCTTGGGTGGCTTTGATTTTAAGCGTGCCAGTGATTGTGATTGCAGATATGGTTATGGCGATGGGCCAATATAAAAGTTGGAAATTAAATAGTATAGGTTATATTATTTTTTCATTTTGGCCAATAGGTAATTTACTACCGTTTTATTTTATGAGAAATTCATATTTAGCTTTTATTCAAGACAAATATGGTACAGATTATGAAGCGACAGTAGAAGGATTGTTTTCTATTGGTATGATTCCCATTATTCTTATCACTACAATTATTGGTGCTTGGATAGGTGCATACATTGCTAAAGGCATTTTGAAAAAGCATTTTAAGCGGGCAGGTATTATATAAAATGTATAATCAAGTATTAAGTCAAAATCATATATTTAACTTTGATCCAAGGATAAAAATTGGACTCATGCTAATTATTTCACTCATTTCACTAACAGGTGGCGTAACGGGTCAGGGCATATTTATCAGATTGATTATAATGGTGATTCCCGTCTTATTATTGATTGTGATAGGGAAATATAAGATTGGCATTGCCTGTATTGTGCTAACCGTAGCTGCTTGGTATGGTGAAGCATTTGTGTCTATTGAACAAAGCCAAGTTGCAACATTACTCGTGTTTGTACCTTCTGGAATTATTACAAGATTTTTGCCTTCTTTAGCCATGGGTTACTATATATTTAAGACAACACAAGTAGAAGTGCTTATTTTAGGTTTAGAACGCATGAAGTTATCTAGAAAAATAACTATCCCAATTGCTGTTATGTTTAGATTTATACCCACAATAAGAATGGAATCAGCTTCCATTAAGGATGCAATGAAAATGAGAGGGATTTCTTTACGGTTTGCGTTTAAAAAACCAATGCAATATATCGAGTATCGTATTGTACCTTTATTAAATAGTGTGATTAAAATAGGGAATGAATTGACTATCGCATCCATTACTCGTGGATTGAATTTGACACATAAAAGAAGTTCTATTGTGACGTTGAAAATACGTTGGCTTGATTGGTTATTCATAGTTGGCACACTGCTTTTATGTATAACTTACTATATAGTGTGAGGTTAAAATATGATTCAATTTGAAAATGTATCATTTAATTATGACAATAGCGAAAAAATCTTAAACGATATAAACCTTACTATTAATGATGGTGAGGTTATTTGTTTAACTGGTGCATCAGGTTGCGGTAAAACCACCATAACACGATTATTGAATGGGACGATACCACACTTCTTTCATGGAGAGATAGATGGTCGTATCATTGTGAATGGTAAAGACATTACTAAACAATCTATTTATGAGGTTTCACAAGTAAGTGGCTCAGTCTTTCAAAATCCACGCTCACAATTTTTCTGCTTAAATACAACAAGTGAACTTGCTTTTGAGCCTGAGAATTTTGGTGTGGAGCCAAACGAAATTAATACACAAATTGCTAACAGCGCCTATGAATTTAATATTGAACATTTATTGGATAGAGGTATATTTAATCTTTCTGGTGGAGAAAAACAGTTAATAGCATGTACGACGATTCAAGTGAGTGGTCACGATATCATTATTTTAGATGAACCTTCATCAAATTTAGATTTCAAAACAATCAGCAAACTGCGAAAAATGTTAAATATATGGAAGCAAGAAGGTAAAACCATTATTATAGCTGAACACCGTTTACATTATTTAATGGATGTTGTTGATCGCTTTATCATATTGGCACAAGGTACAATGCGTAAACAATATGACAAGGATACATTTAATAAACTGAGTCATGAAACATTGGCAGAGTTAGGATTGAGAACAACACATTTAGATAAAATGAAACCTAAAGTTCATCACAATGTCGCATGTGGTACGTTAACGTTGAAAGATTTTAATTTTAAATATAAACCTAGATTACCTTTATCAATTAATATACCTAAAGTTGAACTAAATAAAGGTAAAGTGACAGCAGTTATAGGGCAAAACGGTTCGGGAAAATCTACATTTGCACGATGCTTAACAGGTGTGGAACGTAAATTCAAAGGGAAAGTTGATAATGATGAAGTTACTTTGAAGCGGGGACATAGATTAAACAATGTCTATTTGGTGTTTCAAGATGTAAAGGATCAACTTTTTGCAGAAAGTGTTGGTGAAGAATTACGTTTAAGTCATGCTGATTTAGATGACGAAACAATTCAAAAACAGTTACAATATTATGGTATTTCTCAGCACATTGAACGGCATCCTTTATCATTATCAGGAGGAGAAAAACAACGTTTGGCTATTGCAAGTGCAGTAGAAACAAGCCGTGATATACTTATTTTTGATGAACCATCAAGTGGTTTAGATGGTCAGCGTATGCGAGAAATTAGTGGAATCATCGACGATTTAGCAACTAATGGGCATACCATTATAGTGATTACTCATGACTATGAACTATTACTATCATGTGCCGATGAAATCTTACATTTAGAAAATGGGCACGTTAAAGATCAATATACAATGAATGATGCAAATTTAGGGAAATTACAATCATTTTTTGAAATATAAAGTTATTGAGTGTATGGATAAAGTAGCGCATATGAACGACTAGGATATAAAGTGAATATTAGGGCTAGCGCGCATGCAAAAGAACCTGAGGCATAAATGGATGTCTCAGGTTCTTTTTTGAGTTAATTGATAGAAATCATAATGTTAAGTAAAGCAGATTTTGTTAACTTGAAAATCAAAGGATCTTTAAAATAATGCATTGTTAATTTTAAACGTGGATAATTCGTTCTGTTTATTTGTTTTAATAGTGATTTATCTATATAGGTTTGGTTTATATTTTGAGGTATTAAATTGTTAATCAGACCATATTCACTATTGATTAAACTAGAAAATATTGGAAATGACTTAATGAAATGATGATTGATATTAACTGAAATCGTTGATTCGCTAAGATTATTAAAAAGTAATATATGATAGTGTGTTTTGGTTTTTGTGACGATAGCATAAGGCAGTGTTGTAATTGGTTGCTTATAATAAGGTGATAACAAACCGTAAATATGAACCACTGGCATAGCACTTTGATATTGATTGAACAACATGATGCGATCATAATCATCAGAATAGTAAGGATAGCCAAATCCTCCAATAAGTTGATTAAATTCAATAAGAAATTGAGTTATTGCGACATGTGTTTCTTGTTTAGAGTAGTGATAGCAACTTTTTATTGCACTATGGGTAAGGTGATTGAATATCAATTTTTTAGCATGCTTAGAACCTAAACTGTGAATAAACAATACGATACGTGCTTTTAAATCAAGGTCCTGTTGTATAGGTGAGATTTTTTGTGTGATTAACTCTGCTAAAGATATTAAATCTAAGTTAATAAAATATAAATCAGTTTCTAACAATGACATAAAGCGACGAATTTGTAGTATATTAGCACTGTTTTCAATAATCTTATCAATTATCACACCAATTTTTATTTGTGGGTAAGACTGTTTGATATTGTTAATCGTTTCAGTCATCGACTTAGCTTCATTAAAAGTTAAATCTAACTGTAATGTAATATGATTTAAGTTATTTTTTAATTCAAGCAATAATTTACACAAAAAAGTACTAGATTGATTTGTTAAAAATTTAGACGTAATTTTAAGCGTAATGTGATAATTTCTATCAATGAGTTGGTGTATAGATGTTAATACTTGTTGTAATTTAAAGGCATTTAAATGAATGATTTGCGTATCTAATATAGATATATTTACTTTTGGAAATACAAGGATATCATTTTGTTCTGAAATCATAGCATCAAAGTGTACTAAGTCATCAAGTCTTTCTAATTGTATGAATGTATGAGGTTCATTAAAAGTATCGCTAAAAGATAATGTTGATAAGTTGAGTGTCTTTGCAATGTGATCTACACGTTTAGCTGACTTTTGAATTTGTGCAAAATAGTGAATCGTTTTAGCTTGATCTATATCAATTTGTTTGGGCTCGTTATAGTATTCTTGCCTAAAATTATAAATATATTTTTTGGGTGGCATCTGAATGTAATGTTTGAAATGTTTTGAATACGTACTTACATTTGTAAATTGATATTTGATAGCCACATCATAAATACTTTGATCATTTTGTATTAAATCAAATAATGATAAAGCAATTCTTAATGAAGTAGTGTAATGCTTAAAGTTCATATTTAGAATACTGGAAAATAATATTGAGATATATGATTGCGAAATATAAAATGCTTTAGATACATTCTTCGTACTTATTTTATGATAGATATTGTGATGTATATATTCAGTTATTTGCTGCAATAGCGGATGTTTGGTATTAAGTGGTGGAATATAGACTGTATTTAAGGTTACTTTAGCTTCTTTAATTAAAAAGTCAATGATATTTGAAATATAAAGACTTGCAGTGTTTTCATCTTGTAAGGGTAAGCGCAAATTCTCTAGTATTAAATTTCTAAACTGTTCTACAAGTTTGATGTGATTGAAATCAAAGTAAGAGGTTGAAAGACAGGTATCTTTTTCAAAAAATAATGGTAAAGGCAAACTTAGTTCTACTAAATCTTGTACATCGAACATTTGAAATAGATCAGCGTTGTTAATGATGATCCCGTCTTCAATGGTAATCGTTGATCCATTTAAATTGATTTTACAAGGTTTATTTAAGGGGAGTAGTATAATAACTTTGTTTATACATCTTTTTAATTCAGTTGTGTAATGATTTCTAATTGATAAGGAACTAATCACAAATATCACCTTTGCCTAGATAAATAACGATTGATTTAGATAATAATATTATTATTGTACAACTTCATTGTTTGAAAATGTTGAATATCTAAATTTATTAATATAAAGACTATTTGAAATAATTAATGAGGGGTGAATTTATTTATATTTTAGATTTTGTACAGATGGTATTAAAAAGTTGGGGTGTTGGATTAATAAAAAGATGTCTAAGAAAACTTGAAGCGAGGAAATTCAAAATTTTTTTGGTAGCGCTTGCAAAAACAAAGATTAGTTCTTATAATGTATATATTGACTTGTAAAAGTCTACAGTATAACTTAAACGTTTAAGGTGAGAGAGATGAAAAATAATAAACCTACTTTGCATGACGTAGCTCGTGTGGCCGGTGTATCCATTGCCACAGTATCAAACGTGTTGAACAATAAAAGTTCTGAATTAAGTGATAAAACCAAAGATAAGGTGCTAAATGCCATAGAAACATTGAACTATGAACCTAATCAATTTGCTAGGGGATTAAAGACAGGACGTTCCAATATTATTGCATTTATTGTCCCAGACCAAAATCCATTTTTTACAGAAGTGTTAACTGAGATAAGCCACGAGTGTCAAAAACATCATCTACATGTTGCCGTTGCATCTTCAGAAGAAAATGAAGACAAACAACAAGATTTAATAGAAACATTTGTATCACAAAATGTAAGCGCTATTATACTTGTGCCAGTGAAATCAAAATTTCAAATGAAGCGTGAGTGGTTGAAAATACCGATAATGACGTTGGATAGAGAGCTTGAATCTACAAGCCTACCGTCAATAACCGTTGATAATGAAGAAGCGGGTTATATTGCAACAAAACGTGTTTTAGAAAGTACATGTAAAGAAGTGGGCTTACTACTTGCGAATCCTAATATTAGCACTACAATTGGCAGGAAAAATGGCTATAATAAGGCTATTTCCGAGTTTGATTTAAATGTTAATCCGTCATTAATTCATTATAGTGATCAACAATTAGGGACAAATGCTCAAATCTATAGTGGTTACGAAGCTACGAAGACTTTGCTAAGTAAAGGGATTAAAGGAATTGTTGCTACGAATCATTTATTACTGTTAGGCGCGTTACAAGCCATAAAAGAAAGTGAAAAAGAAATTAAAAAAGATGTTATTATCGTGGGTTTTGATGATAGTTATTGGAATGAAATTTATACACCTAAACTTACAGTAATATCTCAACCAGTTAAAGAAATGGGTCAGGTTGCAGCAAAAATGATTTATAAATTGATTAAAGGTAAGGATGTAACGTCAATCAAACTATCGACAAAATTGATTATCCGTGAATCGTGTTCATTTAATAAAACTTAAAAAATCCATGACTATATGGGTTTTTATTGAATTTAACTTAAACGTTTAAGTTAAAAGATGGTTAATCATAAAGGGGGGGAATTAATTTGGATACTTCAAGTAATAGCGTGAGAGAAAAGACTTGGATGGGAGTACCGAGAATCATATTTGCAGCGCTCATTGCAATATTCATTTTCATGACAGGTGATGGCATCGAACAAGCATTTTTATCAAAAAACATTGTTGATTTAGGTTTTTCAAGCGGACAAGCATCACTTGTATTCACGTTATATGGTGTCATGGTAGTCGTCGGTTCATGGTTAGCGGCAGTTTTATCAGATGTCTATGGTCCGAGAAAAGTGATGGTTCTAGGAACAGTTATTTGGTTAGTATTTCACATATTATTTTTAGTTTTTGGGCTTGGTTTAGAAAATTACAGTATGATGTTGCTCATGTACGGTATTAGAGGATTAGGTTATCCTTTATTCTTATATGGATTTTTAGTGTGGGTAACATATATTACGAATAAAGCGCGGTTGGCAACTGCTATAGGTTGGTTCTGGGCAATGTTCTCAGTAGGTATGGGTGTGATTGGTACATATTTACCAAGCTTTACTATCCCTCATATAGGATTTATGGGCACACTTTGGATGTCTGTCATCTGGATTGGGGTAGGTGGATTAATTGCATTCTATGTCGTTGGCAAGAGAAATATTAAACCTAATGTGGATAAGCCTATTAAAGAAAGATATGTAAAAGTACTTAAAGAAGTGGGGATTGTCTATAAAAATCCAGATATTATTAAAGTGTTTGTAGTTAGGATTATTAATCAGCTTTCTCTATTTGGATTAGTCGTTATTTTCCCTGTTTTATTTACAGATACGATTGGTTTTACAATGCAACAATGGCTATGGACATGGGGAACGATGCATATTACTTGTATTGTAGGAGATGTCGTATGGGGTATTGTAGCGGATAAGATTGGATGGAAACGCCAAGTCATGTTATTTGGTTGTATAGGATGTGGCATTACAACGTTACTTTTCTATTATTTATCAATATTGAGTGGAGATATATTTGCTATTGCTATTTTATGTGCAGTGTTATTTGGTATTACGCAGTCAGCATTTGTTCCAATTTTTGCAATTTTTACTGCATTAGAACCTGAACATATTGGTGCAACGTTATCATCACATAATTTAGCTGCAGGTTTGAGTAATTTTGCTGCACCAGCCATTGCAACACTGTTCTTACCAATATTTAATGAAGTTGGTGTCGTATGGGCATTTGCAATTTGTTATTTCGTGGGTGCAGTGATTACTTACTTTATAAAAGTACATCAACCGGGTATAGATGATCGTAAAGTAACTGAAATGAATAAACAAACACAAACTAATTAGTAAAGGAATGATTTTAGTGGAAGAGGTCGTTCTAGGTATCGATTTAGGTACAAGTGCAGTTAAAACAATCGCAGTTAATAGAGATGGGCAAGTAGTTGGTCAAATGAGTGAACCATTGACATTAATTCAAACTGAACCTGGTTATAATGAACAAGATCCAGATTCGTGGGTTGAAGCGGTTATGAAAAGCATTAAAGAACTGCTTAAGTTAGATGAGTTGAAAAATAAAAAAATATCTGGCGCATCGTTCTCCGGACAGATGCATGGATTAGTAGCACTGAATCACCAAGGAGAACCAATTAGAAATGCAATCTTATGGAATGACACAAGAACGACACAACAATGCCAATCAATCAAAAATCAGTTTGGAGAAACATTGCTGAAAAATCCAATACTAGAAGGATTTACTTTACCTAAATTATTGTGGCTACAAGAGAATGAACCAACACATTGGCAAGCATTAGATGTGTTTTTACTACCTAAAGATTATGTTAGATACAAAATGACTGGTGATATTTCAATGGAATATAGTGATGCTGCAGGTACGTTATTATTGAATACAGATACAAAGCAATGGGATACACGAGTAGGTGAACAATTAGCAATAGGTGATATATATCCTAAGTTAATTAATTCGCATGATTTTGTTGGTAATTTAACAGAAGATGTAAAAGCAGCATTAGGGCTTGATAATGATGTCGCTGTATTTGCTGGCGGAGCTGATAACGCTTGTGGCGCCTTAGGAGCAGGGGTTATAAATGAAGCACAGGCTTTATGCAGTATAGGAACGTCTGGTGTTGTATTAACTTGCTCACAAGAAAATGAAAAATCATTAGGAAACAATATACATTATTTTAATCATGCATTGCCTCAAATCACATATACAATGGGGGTGACTTTGAGTGCAGGAGATAGCTTGAATTGGTTAAAACGTACAATGTTTGATGATGAATCCTTTGATGATATTGTGCAACAGGCTGCCGAATCTCAAATTGGTGCCAATGGTTTACTATTTGCCCCATATTTACAAGGTGAACGTACACCTCATGGTGATGCATATATAAGAGGCAGCTTTATTGGTTTAAGTAGTAATACAGTTAAGGCTGATTTTGCACGAGCAACAATTGAAGGGATCACATACTCGCTTTATGAATCGTATCGATACATGATGCAAGCGAACAGTAACAGTAATCGTGTTATTTCGATTGGTGGAGGATCTAAAAGTAATTTTTGGTTACAGCTTCAAGCTGACGTCTTTAACGCAGAGGTCACACCTTTGAAATATGAAGAGGGACCAGGTATGGGTGCAGCAATGCTGGCAGCTTATGGATTGGGTTGGTTTAAATCTATGGAAGACTGTGTAGATGCTTTTATTGAATATGATAAAACGTATTATCCAAACTTGGAAAACCATAAAAAATATGAACAGTATTATAACGTTTATAGACAAATTTATGAACAAACACAGACATTAACGCAACAATTATTAACTATTAAATAATATAGGAGGAGTACAATTATGGAAAAAAATATACCAGAAACAATGCATATCTCATTATTAAATAAGCCATTTGATATGGAAACGAAAGAAGTTAAAGTGCCGAAGATAGGCGCAACAGATGTCTTGGTAAAAGTTATGGCTGTAGGGGTATGTGGCTCAGACGTACATTATTATGAGCACGGACGTGTAGGTGAATTTGTAGTTGAAAAACCTCTCATTCTAGGACATGAGTGTTCAGGTGTAGTGACCGATGTAGGTAGTAATGTAACAAGATTTAAAGTCGGGGATAGAGTAGCGATTGAACCTGGTGTGCCTTGTGGTGAATGCGAGTATTGTAAATCAGGGAAATACAATCTATGTCCGGATGTAGAATTTCTTGCAACACCGCCAGTTGATGGTGCATTTAGTCAATATATCAGCCATCCTGAGGGCTTTTTATTCCATATACCAGAAGCATTATCATACGAAGAGGCAACCCTTAATGAACCATTTTCTGTAGGTGTGCAAGCTTGTAAAAGAGCCAATGTTCAACCAGGCTCAACAGTGGTTATTATGGGAATGGGACCAGTAGGGCTCATGGCAGTTGTGGCAGCCAAGGCATTTGGTGCTACAAAAATTATTGTATCTGATCTTGAAAAAATACGTCTAGACGAAGCATTAAAATTAGGTGCAACACATGCAATTAATATTAAAGAAGAAGATGTGGCTACACGAATTAATGAAATTACAAAAGGTAAAGGTGTTAATTATGCATTTGAGACAGCGGGTAACCCAATTGCTCTACAAAATGCTTTAGCTGCTTTAAACAATGGTGGTACATTAGCTATTGTTGGTTTACCTCAACAAGAAAATATTGAGTTAAACATTCCTTTTATAGCAAATCATGAAATCAATATTGTAGGTATTTTTAGATACGCAAATACGTATGATATGGGTCTAGAAATGTTGGCGTCCACATCAGCAGATTTAAACACGATGTTCACGGATGCTTATGATTTAAATGAGGCAAAAGAAGCGATGGAACAGGCGAGAACGAATAAGAGTGGATCATTAAAAGTAATGGTTTATCCTAATGGTAAACCTGAATAAATTGATTATAAATAGAAGAACTAAAGTCACAGCCTGAATGTGACTTTAGTTCTCTTTTTAATGCACACACAATTAAGCGCACATTTTAAGAATGTAGTTTTATATCATAGATTAAAATGGGTGCATAAAGTTTAATTCTGGGAATGGAATATAACTATGATAATTAACGGCACATCACAAGCCTCGATATAAACACACACATTCTATATGGATATTATATAACTTATAATGTATCTTTACAATATTAAATCAAAAAAATTTTAAAGATAAAACGATTTTAATTGCGATAAATACTAATTACTGCTATAAAGTCATTCATGATGACGTCGCATTATCATTAAGTGCACGTTTATTTGCTTTATATATATAAATCGATTGATTTATATATGAAGATTAGAGAAGAAATGATTAAAAATAAAGTGAATAATCCATTGAATACTGAATTACTAAAAATATTAACAAAAGTAATCTGACTCAGGGTGATTAGAAAAACAGAACCGGTTGTTTTAATTTCAAGTAAGTCGAATGAAAATAGTAGGATTGCAATAATTATTAAATAACCCAGTGCTATGAAGAACAAGTTTAATAAATCTACCAGAAAAAGTTTTTTCATATCAACCAGCCTCCTTTTTACTATGCTATAACCGTTTTAAGATTATATAATCTACATAAGTGTAATTTTACAAATTCTTAATATTTAGCATGATAACTATAATTAAAGTGTTTATATGAATCGAATGATTGAAGACATTAAAAAATTTAATTAATTAGGTTTAGTAAGCTATATATAGAATTTGAGTAAAAACGGTTTTGATTGATTAAATTGGTGATAAATAGTAAGTGAGTTTGATTTTTGGATGAAGGGGAGGTTAATGATGTATAAAGTGATTATTTTTGATGTGTATGGCACTATTTTTGATATATCTTCACTTGAAAAGCATATGGACCAATTTGATGAAGCGCAAGCATCTTCTATCTCACAATTATGGAGAAAAACACAATTACAACATATGTTTTTAAAACAAATTATGCAACGTTATATCACTTTTGATGATTTAACTAAAGATGCTTTGCGATATACGTTAGATGAACACAAAGTACAATATAATAGAGAAGATATTAATCAATTGTTTGATGCTTTTTTAGATCTAGACTATTTTAAAGAAATACCAAGAGTATTTTCGGATTTAAAAGCTAAAAATATAGATATAGGTGTGCTATCGAATGGTAATGATAGCATGTTAATGCCTTTAGTTGATAATTCGAAAATCAGTGAATATATTGACACTGTCATGAGTGTGGACGAAATTAAACAGTATAAACCAAGTCCTGCGAGCTATGCTTTAATATTAAATTATTATCATTTGACTAGAGAAGAGATTTTATTTGTTTCCTCAAATTCATGGGATATTACAGGTGCTGCAAACTTTGGCTTTGATACCGTTTGGATAAATCGTGACAAAGTACAATTCGATTATAATGGCCAATCTCCTACGATGACTGTGAGCAATCTTAATAAGTTAGTTAAATGGTTAGAAATGAATAAATAATAAAATAACATTTTGAAGTTTAGTGAAAATTTTGGATTACTTTATGTTGATAGTTGTTATAAGTGAATTTAATATTGACTGAAGAAGAAATAAACTCTATACCCATTGCCAAATAGAAAAAGAGCTTGAGCCACTTATTTGTGTCCCAAGCTCTTTTAGTACATCTTGTATTAAAAACAATATATTAGATTATTTAAAGTCATTCAAATATTGTGGAAGCATTTGTGTGTAAAGATCAATGAATGTTAAGTACGTATCTTTATATACATATTCGTCAACTTGATGCGCTTGTCCTGTTTCACCTGGACCATACATAACAAATGAGAAATCTTCACCTTTATCTTTCATTAAATAAGACGCATCAGTAGTTGCTGTAGAAGACGTAACATCTAAATCTCTGTTGAAATATTCATCGCCTAAAGATTTTGCTAATTTTAAGAATTCATTGTCACCAGTCGTATATACTGGATCACGATTGACATAAGGATTAACAGTAATATCGGCGTTATCTTCTTTTTCTACTTTTTCTTTTATACTGTTGAATAAGCTTTCGAATTTTTTATTATCATATGCAGGCATGGTACGCATATTAAATAATGATTCTGCGTATTCAGGAATGGAATTCACTTGATCGCCACCATTGATAATCGTTGAATTCATTGTAGGTGTACCTAAAAGTTTACTACGAACATCTACTTTATTATATTCAACATTTAAATAGTGAATAAAATCAACGAGTGGATTAATAGCATTAAATCCAAGTTCTGGCATTGAACTATGTGCGGATTTACCTTTTGAAATCACTTGGATATCCATCGTACCTTTGTGAGTATAAACAATACCATCTTGTGAAGGCTCAGCAATTAATAATGCTTCAACGTCATCCATATAACCTTTTTCATGCAATAAAGCAGCTCCATTACTCGTTACTTCTTCACCAGCAGTTGCCATAAAGCGAATGGTACCTTGATTTAATGTACCTGCTTTTTTAATTTCTACTAAACTAATAGCGAGTGCTGCCAACCCTGATTTCATATCAGCAGAACCACGCCCGTGTAATCTACCCTGATCATCTTCTGTTAATTTAAATGGATCATAGTTCCATTGCTCTGTATCACCTGTTTTAACGACATCCATATGTCCTGAAACTCCAACCACAGGTTTGCCACTTCCAATTTCAGCCACCAAGTTTGCACGTGAAGATTCATCTTCTAATTCTAATATTTCGGAATTAATATCATATTGTTTAAATAGTTTTTGTAAATAATGTGCAACATCTAACTCTTTTTCATTTACGGATTGAATTTCAATGATATCTGATAATATTTTCACGCGTTCTTCATTAGATAATACTGACATTACAGTACTATACACCACTAACATGCATTTTTAAAACGCATAGGAGAGGTGAGTTGATGTCGTAATGACGTGTTTTATTTGCTTAAGTCAAGTTGATAAAATGCAAGATCTAACCATTTATCGAACTTATAACCAACATTTTGTATCGTACCTGAGTGTTGGAAATCGAATTTTTTATGCAAATAAATACTATTATCGTTTGTAGCATCAATACCTGCAACGAGTGTCTTATAACCTTCAACCTGAGCATGATTTATAAGTTGTTTGAGTAGTTGTGAAGCGATGCCTTTACCTCTATGATGTTCATTTACGTATATAGAATGTTCAATTGAGTATTGGTATGCAGGCCAATCACGGAAAGACCCATAAGTAGCAAATGCAACAGCTTCACCTTGTTCTTCGAAAACAAAAATGGGTTCATTATTTTGAGATTTATTTTCAAACCAAATTTCACGTGATGCTAAGGTCTGTGGCTTATACGAGTATACTGCAGTTGTATTTAAAATTGCATCATTATATATATCTAAAATATTTGGCAAATCACTTTTAGTAGCATGTCTTATCATTATATGACCATCCTTTGTTTTTACTATGTTTCAAATTAAATAATAAAATCATTAAACACCTCAGCGCAAAATTTAGCAAATGTATGTTATAAAAGTTAACATTTAGTAGCATTATACTTCTTTTGGTATAGTTAGATTAAGGTACATCATACATTATAAGTTGTGCTATACTTATTTATAATATTTGAAGAAAAGATGATTTTGAAAAGGAGTTACACGTGTATGAAAAAATGGGGGAATCGACTCATTACCTTAATTGGTGTGCTATTCATATTAGCAGCGATTTATTTATTCGCTAAACCGCATATTGACCAGTATTTACATGAAAAAGAAAGCGAAGAAAAAATAGAAACGTATGATAAAGATGCTGCAAATAAAAAAGAAAACAAACAGGAAATTCCAAAAGATAAATCTGAGATGGTGGGATACTTAACAGTCCCAGATGCAGAAATAAAGACGCCTGTTTATCCAGGACCGGCAACGCCTGAGCTGTTAGATAGAGGTGTTAGCTTTGCAGAAGCGGATGAGTCGCTAGATGATCAGAATATTGCCATTGCTGGTCATACTAATATCGGATCGTCTGATTATCAATTTTCTAATTTAAAAGAAGCGAAAAAAGGCAGTGAAGTGCGCTTTAAAGTAGGCAATAAGAACAATGTCTATAAAATCACAAAAATATTTGATGTCAAACCTGAAGATGTGCAAGTTTTAGATGAACACAAGTCTAGTAAAAAACAATTAACGTTAATTACTTGTGACAACTATAATGAACAAACAAATACTTGGGAAGATCGTAAAATATTTATAGCTGAAGCGGTATAAGTTTAAATAAAAGACCTTATCATAGAAATGATGACACGATACAGATCATTCTTAAGATAAGGTCTTTTTTATTGTATTATTTATCAAAAGCATTGATAAAACGTTTTGTGATTTCTTTCGGTCTTGTTATCGCGCCACCTACAACAGTATAATGAACACCTAAATCTGTTACATCTTTAAACATTTTAGGTGTAATTACATTACCCTCAGCAATGACTTTAGCATTTACATGAGCCAAGACATCTTTTAAAAACTGATAGTTGTTTTCATATAAAATATGACCTTTTGTATATGACGTATACCCACGTAACGTAGTGCCGACATAGTCGAAACCAAGTTCGTCTGAATTTTTAGCTTCTTCAAGTGTAGAAATATCCGCCATAATTTCAACGTTTGGTGCTTTATTTCTTATATAGGATACAAGCTCTGATAATGATTCTTTAGGACGAGTTTGTTTGGTTGCATCTAATGCGATGACTTCGCAGTTACTTTCAATTAATTCATCGATCTCTTTACTAGTAGCCGTGATGAAAACGTCAGAATGCGCATAATCACGTTTTACTATTCCAATTACTGGTAAGTCGACTTCTTTTTTGATTTCAATAATGTCTGCTTTAGAATTCGCTCTGATACCAACGGCGCCACCTTCATATGCTGCTAAGGCCATTTTAGACATAATAAAAGATGAATGTAATGGTTCATCTGGTAATGCTTGGCACGATACGATTAATCCCTGTGGTAACATAATTGCACTCTCCATAACTTTAGTAGATTTAATTGAATATTTATATTGTATTAGATTTGTATTTTCAATATAACACTAAGAAAATATTAATCGATACATTTCGTTGTTATGAAAAATATTTTCATTTATAATATAATGAAATCAAAATTTGGAAGCAGGGGATTATATGAAATTTGAGAATCGCATTCAACGCTATCATCATTTATTTACAAAGACAGACAAACAAATTGTTGAATATATTCAAAGTAATCATTTTGATGATTCATTTTCAACAATCAATTCATTGGCGCATGCGATTGGAACATCGCCAGCAACGATTACGCGCTTTAGTAATAAATTAGACTATGATAATTTCCAAGATTTAAAATTTAATTTACAGCAAGAAATGACGGATAAAGTGATAGAAAATAGTCCGTTGATTCAGCGTATTCATAAATATCATCAAGATATTATACAACAAACTGGTGAATTTATATCTGATGAAAAAATTCAAAGTTTTGTAAATCAAATCATGAGAAGTAGACAAATTATTTATGCGGGTTTAGGTAGTTCTGGTTTATCTGCGACAGAGTTTTATTACAGAATGATGCGCATGGGATTAAAAGGTAGTGTATCGACAGATGCGCATCAAATGAAAATATTTGGATCATTATTAACAACTTCTGATACATTTGTTGCCATTTCAAATAGTGGGGAAACTGCTGAGTTAATTGCAGCAGCTGAAGTGGCACACGCGCGTGGGGCCTATGTGGTTGCTATAACAAATTACGAAGGTAGTACATTGACGGAATGTGCAGACTTGGTATTAATTACTACGGATCAATCAAGAATCAATGATTCAAGATTTATCAATACACAAATAGCGACACTTTTTTTAATAGATATTGTAAGTTATTTACTGTTAGATGACGATTATATGCATAATGTCTATCAACATACGAAAAAGACAGTGCTGAATGAATAGTATTTTATATGTAGGATGTTGTTACTTAAAAGCGCACTTTATCAAACCATATTTGGTTTTGATAAAGTGCGTTTTTTTAAATTATTAAAATTGTGAAACTGCACCAAATAGTGAAGCATGATTCTTAGTGTGTGTCGTTTTAATTTCGGCATGACCATATTCAGGTGGAAGGAAATTCTGAATTTTAGGAACGATATATTTAAGTAAAGTTTGATCTTGAGCAGAAATCCCTCCACCAATCAGAATTAAACCAGGATCATATATGATTTGTATTTGTGCTAGGCCTTCTGCAACATTAAAGCTCCATTCATTTAGAATATCTAAGGCGAGTTCATTGTCTTGATCCGCCAATTTAAATAGCATTGGCACATCATCGCTATAAGGAAATGATTTGGATTTCATTAAAGATTTAAGTGCTGTTGTAGAAGCGCGTTGTTCAAATGTTAATTGATCTTCAGAGCGATATAATAGGTAGCCAATCTCATTCGCACGATGACGTGTGCCATTGTATAAACCTAACGTTTGATTATAAAAAGCACCACCAATACCAGTTCCCAAAGTAAGACAAAAAATGTTATCTACATCATATTGATGAAAATAAAGTTCTCCTAATAAAGCCGCATTAACATCATTGTAAATTTTGACATCCGCATTGAGTGATGCTAACAGTTTGGGGAAATTTGTGCCCCTAAAATTCGGAATGGTAGGGCCAGTATAATCAACCACGCCATTGGTTTCATCTATTACACCTGCGCTGGAAATGCCTACATGCAGTGGTGAAAGTTTATAGGTCATTTGAAAATGTTTAACAATGTCATAAACTTTGTCAACGATGTATTCATTTATATTATTCGGTGTGGGTATTTTTTGATAATCTACAAAATTTAAGCCGTTATCTAAAACAGCAGCTTTGATATCAGTGCCTCCGATATCAATTGCGACTTTATAATCCGTCATTTATATTGCCTCCTGTAATGTATTCAAATATATATGTACCATTTTTAAATTTAAAAGTGTAGCTATAATAACTTTGAAAAATATTTTCATTGAAATTTAGTATAAATGATGAATTTTTTCAAAATACTATTGATACACTCTATGGTAGCGTTTACAATTTGAACTGTAAATAGTATTAAACAAACATTTTTCAACTTGGATAAAGGAACACAGGGTTTTTAACAGAAGAATACTCATAAAAGCAAACGGAGGTTTATTTCATGGAAGATAAATTTAAAGGATTATATGCAGCATTATTAGTACCATTTGATGAAAATGGATAAGTGAAAGAAGAAGGGTTAGCACAAATTGCCAAAAATGCGATTGAGACAGAAAAATTAGATGGCTTATATGTTAATGGTAGTTTAGGTGAGAATTTCTTGCTCAGTAAAGAACAAAAGAAACAAGTCTTCAAAGTCGCAAAAGAAGCGGTCAATGACGATGTGAAAATGATTGCGCAAGTTGGCTCATTAGACTTAAATGAAGCGATTGAACTTGGTAAGTATGCTACAGAACTTGGGTATGATGCGATATCTGCAGTCACACCATTCTATTATCCATTTTCATTTGAAGAAATTAAAGACTATTATTTTGAACTTATTGAAGCTACACGAAGCTACACAAAATAACTTAATTATTTATGCAATTCCAGATTTAACGGGTGTAAATATTTCGATTGAACAATTTGGTGAACTTTTCAACCATGAAAAAATCATTGGTGTGAAGTATACAGCGCCAAACTTCTTCTTATTAGAAAGAATTCGTAAAGCTTTTCCAGATAAATTAATCTTATCAGGATTTGATGAAATGTTAGTTCAAGCAGCAGTATCAGGCGTAGATGGTGCAATTGGTTCAACCTATAATGTCAATGGTGTGCGTGCAAGACAAATATTTGAAAAAGAGCAAAATGGCAATATTGCGGAAGCTTATGAAATTCAACACGAAACCAATAATATTATCGAAAATGTATTATCTATGGGGATTTATTCTACGTTAAAAGAGATTTTAGCATCACGTGGTATTGACGGCGGCGTACCTAAACGTCCATTTAAACCATTTAACGAAACAAACAGAAGTAAATTAGACAAACTGATTAAAGACTATAATTTATAAGACATCGCGTAAGGGGGTGAAGTAAATGCAACAAGTAGGTTTTGGGACGTGGAACTGGGTAGCTGTAATAGTTTATCTCGTATTAATGTTATTGGTGGGTGCGTATTTTACAAAACGAGCAAGTCAAAACACAGATAGTTTCTTTACAGCTAGTGGCCGTTTGCCTTCGTAGGCAGTTGGGTTCTCTATCTATGCAACGACATTAAGTGCGATTACATTTATGTCGACACCAGAAAAAGCATTTTTAACAGATTGGTCTTACATAGCTGGCAATATCACTATTGTAGCTATTATTCCATTGTTAATTTATTTTTATGTACCATTCTTTAAAAAAATTAAAGGTGACATCAGCTTATGAATATTTAGAAGCACGATTTGGGCCGAGTGTCCGTGTGATTGGGTCGTTGCTATTTGTATTGTTCCATTTAGGAAGGGTAGCTATTGTGATTTATTTAACGACGCTAGCGATTACTGCGGTTTCTGATTTAAATACTTATGTCGTAGCGAGTCTAGTAGGGATATTGTGTATTCTTTATACATTCCTTGGTGGTTTTGAAGGTGTGGTATGGAGTGACTTCATTCAAGGGGTCATCCTATTAGGTGGTGTTGCAGCAATCATTATCTTGGGTATTGTACATATCAAAGGTGGTATGGGAACTGTAGTGACGGACGCGCTAGATCATAAAAAATTAATCAGTGCAAATAATTGGAAGTTTAATACTGCCGCGGCAGCAATTCCTATTATTTTCTTAGGGAATATATTTAATAATTTGCATCATTATACTGCAAGTCAAGATGTTGTACAACGTTATCAAGCATCTGAATCCATGTCTGAAACGAAGAAATCATTATGGATGAATGGTGTTTTGGCATTGATTTCAGCCCCATTATTTTATGATATGGGGACAATGCTTTATTCCTTCTACACACATGAAAGTGCTTTGCCAGAAGGTTTTAATACATCATCGATTGTACCTTATTTCATACTGATAGAAATGCCACCATTTATTGCCGGATTACTTATTGCAGCAATATTTGCAGCTGCACAATCTACAATTTCATCAAGCTTAAATTCAATTTCAGCTTGTTTATCTGTCGATATCAAACATAGATTTTTCGGTAAAGGTAAAGAGAAAGACGAAGTTACTTTTGCTAGATGGATGATTATACTTTCTGGTTTATTTGGATTTGGTATGTCTATCTACTTAATTGCTTCAGATTATAATGACTTATGGGATTTATTCCTATTAATTACAGGCCTTGTAGGTGTGCCATTGGCGGGTGTATTTGCTGTAGGTATCTTTACGAAACGAACAAATACCCTAGGCGTTATATGCGGTTTGGCGTTAGGTATTATCTTCGCTTATATCTTCAATGGTATTGGCGGTGGCAATTCGCCATTCTTTGTATCCATTATTTCATTCCTAGTTGCATTTATCTTCTCTTATCTAATCAGTATTGTAATACCTGGTAAGAAAAAAGATATTGTTGGCTTAACTATTTTTGATATTAAAGAAAAATGAAATTACGTTTCTAAAATACATGTGAAGAAATAGATAAGTAAAGCTTATCAGTGTAGTACACACTGGTAAGCTTTTTATTGTAATTTATTTTTTAATTAGCAATTAAATATGCGAAGAATCTCAAGATAGAAAATGTAAAAAACCTTTGACATTTAGGAGTGTTAAATATGAATATTCTACTATTTGGAGTTGTATTGATTTTTTCATGTATTTGGACTTGGTTTACCAATAAATTTTTACCAAAAGAAACTTTAGACCAACACAAAGGTAGATCGAAATATGATGAAAGACAAAGTAAAATGTTTGTAGAAATACTAGCTAAAAGTTTTATTTGGCTCGTGTACTGTTTGTTGTTTATATTTATACTAAGAACCTTTGGTTGGTTTGATATGGATGGAGCATTAATATCGACATATCCTGAAATTATATTCTTGGTTATTGGTCTATTTCTACTACTATTTAATTATTTAACTACGCGTTCAAAGTACACTTTTAAGGATTGATTAAATGAAAAATAAAATTAAAGTATATAGAAAACGTACTGGCGTTTCTCAAGAAAATTTGAGTGAAAAATTGGGAGTATCAAGGCAAACAATCAATGCTATAGAAAATGATAAATATGACCCTTCATTGTCATTAGCATTTAAACTCGCGAAGTTATTTGATGTGACAGTAGATGAACTTTTTTCTTGAAATAAATATGAAAAAATAAATAATTTTAAAAAGATTTAGTTAAATTAGGCAAAAAATTTTCAATTTGAGTCATATGCGATTAATATATACTTATTAAATTTAAAAAAGTGAGGTACTGACCAAATGTCTACATTAGTCATTATTGCACATCCAGATATTAGCAATTCAACTGTGAATAAGCATTGGAGAGATGCACTTTCTAAGATAGGTGAGTCTGTCACAGTACATGAAATCTATCCAGAATATCCACATGGCAAAATTGATATCGAAAAAGAACAAAAACTGATAGAAGCGCATGATCATATTATTTTTCAATATCCATTATATTGGTATAGTTCTCCACCATTAATGAAACAGTACTTAGATGAAGTCTTTACACATGGTTGGGCATATGGTTCTAAAGGAGACGCCTTAAAAGGAAAGAATATAGGATTGGCGATTTCTATTGGGTCAATAGCAGAAGCCTATACACCAGAAGGTAATGTGAAATTTACAATTGATGAATTAGTGAGTCCGATGATTGCAACGACACGATTTGTATCTGCAAACTATGTTGGTGCGCATAAGCTATACAGTGCATTTACTATTGCGCCTAGTCAATTAGAAGAGAATACGCAAGATTATTTGAACTTTATTCAATCATTAAACAAGTAATTAAAGATAATCTAAGACAAATTTTTTCGTTTATGGTTATATTTAACATGATTGAATTGAAGCGGTAAAGTATAGGTATTTATAATATGGTTTCATACCTACAGGGTGGAACAAGCGAAATCTTATTAAAAGAGATTGCTGTTTGACTCTGTTTTTTTATGAATTCAGCTATTATGTAAGGGATTTACTTTGAATCAAACTACAATATCGATATAATAATAGATAAACATATAAATTGAAAGATTTGAGGGGACACTATGATAAAAGCAATTGCAGTTGATATGGATGGTACATTTTTAAATACGCAAAAAACATATGATGAAGAACGATTTGAACGTATATTTCAGCAATTAAAAACGCAGCAGATTAAGTTTATAGCTGCTAGTGGTAACCAATATGCGAAATTGAAATCAATTTTCGGAGAACGAGCGATGTACTTTGTGGCAGAAAATGGTGCGGTTATTTATGAAGGGGATAAATTATATGATTATCAAACATTCGATAGAGACTTTTATCAGCAAGTGGTAGATTATTTAAATATTGAAAGAGGTATCAATAACTTAATTGTATGCGGATTAAGTAGTGCCTATATTTTAAAGGAAAATCCTGAGTCGTTTAAAAAAGATGCACATTTTTATTATCGTCAATTAGAAGAAATTCATTCTTTACAAGACTTACCCGAAGATGAGTATGTGAAGATAGCATTTAACATAAACCGTGAGACGCATCCTACACTTGATGAGGATCTTAAAGCGCGTTTTAATGGTAAGTTAGAATTTGTATCTAGTGGACATGATAGTATTGATATCATTATCCCTGGTGTAACAAAAGGGAACGCATTAAAACGTTTATTGAACACATGGCAACTCGACGCGTCAGAATTAATGGCGTTTGGTGATGCAAATAATGATTTAGATATGTTGCTATTAGCCGAGCATAGTTATGTGATGGAGAATAGTGAAGATCATTCGTTGTTTGAAGCAGCAAAACATGTGGCACCCTCGAATGATAAGCAAGGTGTGTTAAGCGTGATTGAATCCGAAGTATTAAACAAACCGATTTGATTGTGTTATAAAACATATTGTTTTAATACGAATTTCAAAATTGCTACACTACATATATAAATGATTAATTTGAAAGGTAGGTTTCAAAAAGTGATGACTCAAATGCAACAAACGATTTTAGATGCTTTTAATTTTAGACATGCAACAAAACGCTTTGATGCAAACAAAAAAATTTCAGAGAGTGATTTTAATACAATTTTAGAAACGGGGAGACTTTCACCCAGTTCACTAGGCTTAGAGCCTTGGAGATTTGTAGTTATTCAAAATCGTGAAATTAGAGATAAACTTAAAGCAATCAGTTGGGGTGCACAAGGGCAACTTGATACAGCAAGTCATTTTGTATTAATTTTAGCACGCAAAAATGTAACTTCACAATCAGATTACGTACAACATATGATAAGAAATGTAAAAAAATATAGTGAAGCGAGCATTCCAGCTACAGAAAAGAAATTTGATGATTTTCAAACTAACTTTCACATTAATGACAATGACCAATCTTTATTAGATTGGGCGAGAAAACAGACTTATATTGCACTGGGTAACATGATGACAAGTGCAGCATTATTAAATATCGATTCATGTCCAATAGAAGGCTTTGATTTAGATGCGGTCACACAATTTTTAACTGATGAAGGCATTATAGACGAAGCGCATTTTGCGCCATCTGTTATGGTGGCTTTTGGTTATAGAGAAACGGAACCGAAAGATAAAGTACGCCAAACACAAGATGATATCGTAGAATGGTTAGAATAAATGAAGAAAAGCTTGGTGCAGTTGCACCAAGCTTTTCATATTATAAATCACGTGCATTCGATTGAATTAAAGCTTTATACCAGTCAAAAGAATCTTTTTTAATACGTTTTTTAGTACCTTGACCGTAATCATCTTGATCTACATAAATGAAGCCATAGCGTTTAGTCATTTCACTCGTTGACATTGATACTAAATCAATAGGCCCCCATGCAAGGTAACCCATTAAATCAACGCCATCTTCAACGGCTCTTTTTGCTTCAGCAATATGTTTTTGTAAATAATCAATGCGATAATTATCATGAATTTGGCCATCTTCAATAGTGTCTTTTGCACCTAACCCATTTTCAACAATGAATAACGGTTTATTATAACGGTCCCACAATTCATTTAAGACGATTCTGAGTCCGATTGGATCGATTTGCCAGCCCCAATGGGATGCTTCTAAGTAAGGATATTTTATCTACACATGCATCGGATTTCACATGTTTTTGTTGCAATACTTGTAGCAATGATTCATCAGTCACTTCGTTTAGTGACTCATGGTTAATTAACCTTTGGCTGAAAAATTTGAGGTGAGTCATAAATCTGGAGTAGCTTAGGGCATCTTCATTAATGTGTAAATTAAAGTGATAGCGCACAATATCTAAAATACTTTTGGTAATCTTTGTGATTTCATATATATTTGCGATATTTTCATCCATACTTGCGTTGACAATATGCATAGCAATAAATCCAGCCTCATCTTTAGGTAACTGAATATCAAAGCGGCGGTTAATGGTCTCAACTGCGTTTATTGATAAATCATATTCTTTAGGATAGAGTCTGTTGATTTCGTATAATAATGGATTTTTAATAATGTGACCTTCTCTGGTTCTTTTAATAGCGTAATCTATGTGGTCCGTTAGTGATAGGTAAATAGATTCTGACATAGGTTTTTCATAAAGCTGATTGGCTTTGATAATAATATCTTGAGTCGTTAATAAGACATTTTGATCGATTTCATTAAGTAACGTAAGCATACGTTCTTGTTCTTCGCTTGTGAGTCTAAAAACTTTATCAATTTTGTCTTTTTCTAGCTCTTGACCATTTTGTTTGCCACAGGGAATCCCTTTTCCCATGACGATACGTTCTTCATTGTTAATCTTTGAAATAACCACATTGTTATTCAGTATTTTAGTAATTTTCATAATAAATATAACATCCCTTATTTATTAACTTAGTAATAAAAATGATTATATATTTAATATAGAGTAGATGTTTATCATAAGTCAAAAAGAAACGCCGATATCGTTTCTGAAAACAATAAAAAGCAGTGCGCATTCAACTTGAATGAACACTGCTTTTGCAATCAATGTCATAACATCTTCCTAGCATCAATTAGTCTTTATCAGCAACGAGTTGTGTATTGCTATGAACTAAAATTTCGAAACCTTCTGGTCCAATAAATTGTGTTTCTTGTGCATTTGGTTTATATATTTCTATATGTGTTAAGCCTAAACTTTGGCTATTGTTTTGGCGTAATATATTGGATTGCCAAGTATTAAAAGCAATGTGGTGGTGGTAATGATTAGTTGACATAAATACAGCCTGTGGTAAATCAGAAACGTGGTCTAAGCCGAGTTCGTCGAGATAATAATGACGAGATTGACCTATATCAGCAGCTTTTAAGTGTAGGTGACCAATTTTTGCATCATCTGGCATACCTTGCCATCCATTTTCACTTCTTTGTTCAACTAAGTCATTCGCATCGACTTCGAGCGTATCCATCTTCACTTTATTGTCATTCCAAATCCAACCTGCTTTAGGTCTATCATAATAAATTTCAATCCCATTACCTTCAGGGTCTGCAAAATAAAGCGCCTCACTGACAAGGTGATCGCCACCGCCAACTTGAACACCTGTACTTGCAGCATGATATAAGAAATTACCGAGATCTTGACGTGTCGGTAATAAGAGCGCCATGTGAAATAGTCCTGATTCTCTCATAGAGGGACGACGTCCGTTTTCTATTTCATTTAGTGTTAGCGTATGTCCGTGTGCGCCGACATTAAAGGTAACGGCATGATTTGTTTCGTGTTTAATAGTTAACCCTAAAATTTGTGTGTAGAATTTAATCATATTTTTCAAATCTGAGACGTTTAATGTGATATTTGTTACTTGCGTTGCATTTTTATCGTGGAAAGTCATAATTTAGCTCCTTATTCATTGCATGTATTTATAATTATTACAAGTTGAATTCTAGTATAAAAAATATACTAAGTCAATACACAAAGCTTGGAAAGTATAAAAAATATATTTGGTGGCATTAAAAGATTCGTTTTTGTAAAATGGGTATAACACAATGTATTAAATCCAAAAGAATAGGATGTTATAGATGACACACTATTATTTTAAAGAAAACTTTTTCAATGCTTCTAGATCAGCGATAGAAATTTATAATGATAAAGAAGATGTAGTGTTTACCATCGAACTGTTTTATACGTCGGCTGTACAACAAACAATGGCATATTTAGGTAATAACAAGCAGAACTTTGAGATTACAGATGGTCAAGATACCTATCGTGTGTTGCAAGAGGGTGCTATTAAAACACCTTTTAAGACAGTCTGGACAGTTGAAAAGAATAATCAACCCATAGGCCTATTTCGTTCAAAAATGGGGCTCAAACCAACTATGTATTTTGAAGGGACTCAAGGAGGTATAATAAAATTTCAGTCAGGATTTTTTTCGAGAAGTGTAAAGGTGACAAAGCGTAATCAAGAAATTACGCAAACAAAATCAGAGCGATTTAAATTTGCTTCCAGGCACGATGTGTATATAGAAACGGAAACATATCATCCGGCTATGTTAATACTATTGTTCCAAGTGTTTTATGAATTTCAGGAAAAACAACGTAAAAATGCAAACTAGGTTAACAATAGCATAATACAAAGCTAGAACTTGAGATATGGCAAATGTCTCAAGTTCATTTTTTAAATTCAATGGAAATCTGTGGATAGTTAGTGTGTAATATATCCATTCTATTTACAGATGTTAAGTTGTGGTAAAATATGAGACACGTATTGTATGGACTGATATAAAGCATGGATGTCCATAATAGTTGATAGATTTGTTATTAAATCATGATTTTATGGAGGTGGCGTGATGAAAGTATTCTTGAAATTAGGTTGGTTTTTTAAACAACAAAAAACGAGTTATCTCATAGGCTTAGGCACCTTATTGTTAATCGCATTAATTGAAATTGTACCGCCTCAAATCATTGGTCGTACAATTGATGAGATGACTTCTAATAGATTAACGCCTCGATTATTAGCCATTTATTTATTCATACTTGTTATTACTGCAATATTAACTTATGTTCTCAGATATGTATGGAGATTATCTATATTTGGAACAAGTCAAAAATTAGGTAAGATATTAAGGACCTATCTATATAAAAAATATACAGAAATGAGTGCTATCTTTTTCCAAAATAGAAGAACGGGTGATCTGATGGCACATGCTACGAATGATATCAGAGCTGTTCAAAATGCTGCAGGTGCAGGTATTTTAATGATTGCAGATTCGTTGATAACTGGTGGCACAGTCATTATCACGATGGCAACAACAGTCAGTTGGAAATTAACGTTAATTGCCATGATTCCACTTCCATTTATGGTATTGCTTACCAGCATTTATGGTTCGCTACTAAGTAAAGGATTTAAAAAAGCACAAGCTGCGTTTAGTAAACTAAATGATAAGACACAAGAGAGTGTGGCAGGTATTAAAGTAACTAAAACATTTGGCTATGAACCAAGTGATCAGGCGGATTTTAAGCATTTAAGTGATGATGTTGTTGCGAAAAATTTGAAAGTATCAAAAATAGATGCACTTTTTGATCCGACGATTACTTTAGTCATAGGTATGAGTTATTTCTTATCAATTGCATTCGGTGCGCAGATGGTTTTTCATAATGATATCAGCTTGGGGCAGTTAATCACATTTAATACATATCTTGGCATGCTGGTATGGCCTTTACTAGCGCTAGGCCTGTTTTTTAATATTGTCCAAAGAGCTAAAGCATCATATGAACGTATTGAGGAAATTGGCGAACTACCTAATGATATCGATACTTCATATGTCATTGATGAACGTCCTCAAGGGGATATAAGGTTTAATATAAATCAGTTTCATTTCCCGGGTAATGAGGATCAAGGTATTTATGATATTCATTTTACAATTAAAGAAGGTTCTACAGTTGGTATTGTTGGTCGTACAGGTTCAGGTAAGAGTGCATTAATTAGGTTATTATTACGAGAATTTGATACACAACACGCTCAAGATATTGAATTTGGTGGACATCCCATTCGTGATTACAATGTTGAGTTATTAAGAGCTCAATTTGGTTATGTGCCACAAGAACATTTTTTATTTTCAACAACCATACGTAATAATATTGCATTTAGTAATGAAACGATTGACGATGAGAAAATATTTGAAGCTAGCAAGCTTAGTCACATTCACGATGATATCATGCAATTTTCTAAAGATTACCAAACCGTAGTAGGCGAACGTGGTGTATCGTTATCAGGTGGTCAAAAGCAACGTGTTTCTATTGCACGTGCGCTACTCGTTAATCCAGAAATACTCATTTTAGATGATTCATTATCAGCAGTAGATGCACAAACAGAAGAAGCCATATTAGAAAATTTGGAACATCTGAGAAGCGGTAAGACCAATATTATAACGGCACATAGAATGAGTGCTGTAAAACACGCCGATTTAATTATAGTAATGAATGAAGGCCGTATCATCGAGCGTGGTAATCACGCAACACTGATGAGTAAAAAAGGTTGGTATTATGATACTTACCAGGCTCAAGCATTACAAGAGCAACTGTCTCGCAACTTGGATAGTCTAACGAAAGGGGATGGTGAAAATGACTGAAAATGCTAATCTAACAGCAAAAGATCAAGGTAGCGCACTCATTAGGTTATTTAAATACACCTTACCCTATAAATGGATTATTGTTTTGGCCTTTATTACGCTCATATTATCAACGATTGCTAGTATGATGACACCTTATATGGTGAAAATTTTCATCGATGATTATTTAACACCACGCCATTTTCCTAAAGAGACAATGGTATGGTTGATTGTTATTTTTATTAGCATACAGTTGATTGGCGCTATCACCCTTTACTTTAGCCAATATTTATTTCAATATTTAGCATTTAAAGTAATTCAACAATTAAGGATTGATGCATTTAATAAGCTGGGTAAATTAGGTATGAGATACTTTGATAAAGTACCTGGTGGTAGCATTGTTTCTCGACTTACAAATGATACAGAAACGATTGTTGATATGATTGTAGGTGTTTTTTCCACATTTATAATGGCATTCTTTATGATGATTTCAAGTTACATCATGATGTTTGTGTTAGATGTCAAATTAGCTTTAATTGCGCTCATTTTTTTACCTATCATAATGATAATATTAGCAAGTTATAGAAAGTATTCTGCTTTTTTATTTTCAAAGTCAAGACAACGGTTATCTGATTTAAATTCGAAGTTAGCGGAATCTATAGAAGGCATGAAAATTATCCAAGCCTTTAATCAAGAACGCCGATTAAATAAAGAATTTAATAAGATTAATGATGAACATTATCAATATATGTTAAAAACTGTTAAATTAGACAGTCTTTTACTTCGCCCTGCAATCAGTTCTATTTCAATTTTTGCGGTTGTAATGATTCTTGGATACTTTGGAGTAATCAGCTTTACTACTGGCATCACTGCAGGTGTGGTGTTTGCTTTTGTACAATATATGGAACGTTTTTTTGAACCTATCAATCAAGTAAGTCAAAATTTAAATATACTGCAACAAGCGCTGGTTTCAGCAAGTAGAGTGTTTGCACTCATCGATGATGATACGTATGAACCACAACAAGAAGCAAACAATGACAATGCTATTGAGACCGGTGAAATCGAGTTCGACAATGTGAGCTTTAGTTATGACGGAGAAACAGACGTGTTAAAAAACATTAGTTTGACCGCGAAACCAGGAGAAATGATTGCGCTTGTCGGTCATACAGGTTCTGGTAAAAGTTCTATCATCAATCTCTTCATGCGTTTCTATGAATTCAATCGCGGTGATATTAAAATAGACGGCAATTCAATTAAAAAGATACCAAAAACAGAATTGAAAGAAAAAATTGGCTTGGTTTTACAAGATGCCTTTATGTTCTATGGCACGATAGCTTCAAATATTAAACTTTATCATCCTTCAATGACATTTGAACAAGTGAAAGCAGCAGCAGAGTTTGTTCATGCAAATCATTTTATTGAAAAACTGCCAAATCAATATCAACATAAAGTGATTGAGAAAGGTAGCGCATTTTCAAGTGGTGAAAGACAGTTGATTGCTTTTGCAAGAACGATTGCAACAAATCCTAAAATCCTAATTTTAGATGAAGCCACAGCGAATATAGATTCAGAAACAGAGGAACAAATCCAACAATCTTTGAATAAAATGAGAAAAGGCCGTACGACATTAGCGATTGCCCACCGATTATCTACAATTCAAGATGCTGATCAAATATTTGTATTAAATAAAGGGGAAATTGTTGAACGTGGTACGCATGCACAATTGATAGCACAAAAAGGTATTTATCATAATATGTATTTATTACAGAATGGATAAAACTGTTTTCATAATTAATTTAAATATAAGTATAGGCATAGGATGACGAGTGTGAAACTCGATGTCCTATGCCTATATTAATAGGTCCAATGTTTGATTAACCGACATACACATCTTGATATTCATCATGTTTTTCAATAACACTTTTAGCAAATGGACATGTAGCAGATACTTTTAAATTATTGTCACGTGCGTAATCAACAACAGCTTTAACTAACTGAGAACCAATACCTTGGCCACCCATTTCTTCTGGTACACCAGTGTGGTCAATATCGATTTGATTATCATTTTGTTGGTTAAAAGTAATTTGAGCTTGTGGATTATTTTCGTCATCACCAATGTAAAATTTGTTTGTACCTTGTTTAATTTCAGCCATAATATCGCTCCTTAATTTTTGTCTATAGTTATTAAATATCACATTTTAGCGACTATTAAACAATTTGTGATTGAATGAAATGAGAAGAAATGTAATAGATTGAGTTAAAAGCATTGAAATATTGCAAAAATAAGTTTATAGTTTTAACGAAATAATTTCGATTTGGAGGGGCGTTTTTTGAAGAAAAGTATAATAATCATGCTGACATGTGTAATGATGATTACATTAAGTGCGTGTGGTAACATCAATAAAAGTGAGAAAAAAGACGTCAGTACAAATAATAAACTTAAAATATATACAACAGCTTTTGCTTTTCAAAGTTTTACGGAGCAAATTGGTGGCAAATATGTAGATGTTGAATCAATTTATCCGCCTGGCGCAGATATGCATTCTTTTGAGCCAACACAAAAAGAAATGGTGAATATTGCTAAGAGCGATTTATTTATTTATTCTAATCAAGATATGGATCCTGTCGCTAAAAAAATTGCGGGCTCAATCAATAATGAGCATCTAAAATTACCTGTAGCAGCGAATTTAAAGCAAGCTGATTTTTTATCAAATCATGAACATGACCATGAGCACGAAGGACACGAAGCGCATGAAGAACATGATGAACATGAAGGACATGATCACGAAGAGGGCAGCAAAGATCCACATATTTGGCTAGACCCAGTTCTAAACAAAAAGATGGTGAAAGCGATCAAGGATGACTTAGTGAAAAAAGATTCACGCCATAAAGCATATTATGAAAAACGTTATAAACAACTTATTGCTGATTTGGATGATATTAATCATAAAATGAAAGATATTACTTCAAATTCTAAACGAGATACAGTAGTGATTTCGCATGATTCTATTGGTTATTTAGCCAATCGTTATGGATTTAAGCAAGAAGGTGTCAGTGGTATGAATAATGAAGAACCTAGTCAAAGGGATTTAATGGCTATTGTTAAGCGCATTGATGATACAAAACAACCATATGTGCTTTATGAACAAAACATCTCTTCTAAAGTAACAGATGTTATTCAGAAAGAATCTAACACAACACCGCTTAGCTTCCACAATATGGCTACACTATCTAAAAAAGAAATGAATGATAAAGATATAACCTATCAATCACTTATGAAAGAAAATACTAAATCATTGGATAAAGCATTAAATCATTAATTAGAAAAAGGTGCGCATAACCATTTATGAACTGTCATAAATAAGCTATGTGCACCTTTTTTATTTTGAGCACTTTTCCGTCAGTATCAATCTAATGAACTTATATTATAAAAATAATAGTCGGTATTAACAAAAGGCATGGTGTAAGTTAGTTAATCATATCTAATATAAGAAACAGTTGTATTATAATACGCTTCTAAGCCATGAATACCATCAGCGCCACCTAAGCCAGATTCTCTCCAACCAGCATGAAAACCATTAACGACTTCTTCGGCTTCACAATTGGCATAAACTTCAACAAATTTAAGTTTTTCAGTAGCTAACATAATTTCTTTTAAGTTTTCAGAAAAGATATATGATGATAAGCCTGCATTCGTATCATTGGCTTGGTTAAGCGCATGTTCAAATTCAGAATATGTCACAATTGGTAAAACAGGACCGAATATTTCTTCTTTGAACGCACTGTCTTCGGGATTGATATGATCTAAAATAGTAGGAGCATAAAAGAAACCAGAACGCTTAATTTTATGACCACCAGTGATTTATTGAGCACCATTTTATACAGCATTTTGTACTTTGTCATCTATACTGTCAAGTTGTTGTTGAGTAATAATGGCACCATAATCTGTAGATTCATCAAACGGATCGCCGGCTGTTAATTGTTCCATTTGAGCTTTCAATTTGTCGATAAATGTATCGTGAACATCTTGGTGGACAAAAATACGCTCAGGACAAGTGCAAACTTGACCAGCATTATTTATTCTTGCTGTAACAATATAATTAACGGCTTTATCTAAGTCAGAATTTGGTGTAACGATAACTGGCGCGTTACCTCCAAGCTCTAAGTTTACTTTTTTGACTGTAGAGGCACTTTCAGCATAGACAGACTTGCCAGCGCGCATACTACCGGTTAATGAAATGAGTTGGATATCAGGATGTTGTGCTAGTTGCGTTCCTACAGTTTCACCTGTACCTGGTAATATTTGTACTAGGCCAGCAGGTATCGTTGAGGCACGTAGTAATTCTGCGATTTTTAATGTAATTAAAGAAGTTGCTTCACTTGGTTTAATGACAACAGAGCAACCAGTAATAACAGCAGGAATCACTTTTCTCATCAAAACCATAATTGGCGCATTCCAAGGTACAATGCCTGCAGTTACACCAATCGGTTTTTTCGTTAGTAAAATGGTTTCATTTTCACGACTATTTTGTAAAACTTCTCCTTTATTATTCATACTCAATCCAGTCATATAGTCAATGAATTGAATAGCTTTATCAATTTCACCTTTTGCTGAAGCTAAGGTTTTACCTTGCTCTTTAACATAAAGTTCAGCTAATGTATCTTTGTTTTGTTCTAATAATGGAATGAGCAATTTAACATGATCAGCGCGTGTAGGCTCTGGTGTTTTTTCCCATTCTAATTGAGCTTGTTTGGATTTTTCTACAGCATCATTGACTTCGGCTTCCGTTGCAAATGTAATCGTATCTATTTTTTTCTCTTGTTGCAGGGTTGATAACATCCATTGTGTCAGTAGATTTACTTGCTATAAATTCATTGTTTATAAATAATTGATTCAATTGTGACACCTCCACAATATATACATAACACTTAAGTAATGTTGAAAAACCGAACGCTTGATTTTCATTGAAACGTACATTCAATATATTATTTTATATGTCCAACTGAAAGTGCTTAAAACGGACTAATGCTAAATTTGGAGCGGGTGATATATTTTTTATACTTATATGTTGACAGAAAGTGAATAGCCCATTATAATTTATCTCGAATTCGAAATAAATTTAGGGAGTAGGTGAATAAAGTGGATCGTACACAAATATCTTTAAATACATTTGTTGGTTTAAATCGAACCTTAGATCATCTAATGAAAATCGTTAAAACAGATGTGCAACGTTATGGATTAAATGTAACAGAATTTGCTGTAATGGAGCTGCTTTACAATAAAGGTGACCAACCCATTCAACGCATCGGTAATCGTGTATTAATAGCAAGTAGTAGTATTACGTATGTCGTAGATAAATTAGAAGAAAAAGGTTGTGTAGTTAGACAACGCAATGAGAAAGATAAGCGTGTGACGAATGCATCTTTAACCGATAAGGGACGTAGTATGATGGATGAAATATTCCCAGATCATGCATCAACATTAGAATCTACTTTTTCAGTACTAACAGATGAAGAAATAACGGTATTACAAACAGCTTTAAAAAAATTAAGTGCTCAACCGATTGAATAAAAGGGCACTTAAAATTTTTATCAAAAATTACTTCGAAATCGAGATAATTATAAGAGAAAGGCGTTTATTATGACAAATAACCAATTATTAGGTATTCATCATGTCACAGCAATGACAGATGATGCGGAAAGAAACTATCAATTTTTCACAGAAGTATTAGGTATGAGACTCGTTAAGAAAACAGTAAATCAAGATGATATTTATACGTATCATACATTTTTTGCGGATGACGAAGGCTCGCCTGGAACGGATATGACATTCTTTGATTTTCCTAATATTCCTAAAGGGGCAGCAGGTACAAATTCAATTACACGTCCTTCATTTAGAGTGCCAAACGATGAAGCGTTGGAATATTATGAGCAACGATTTGACGAATTTAATATTAAACATGAAGGTATACAATCACTCTTTGGTACAAAGGTATTACCGTTTGAAGAGGTAGATGGTCAAAGTTACCAACTGGTGTCTGATGAGCATAATAAAGGTGTGGCACCAGGTAAACCATGGAAAAATGGTCCAGTACCAATGGATAAAGCAATCTATGGTCTAGGTCCTATCGAAATTACCGTGAGTTATTTTGAAGATTTTATGAAAATACTTGAAGATGTATTTGGCATGACAGTCTTAACTAAAGAAGACGGAGTAGCCATTTTAGAAGTCGGTGAAGGGGGTAATGGGGGTCAAGTTATCTTAAGGAAAGATACAGATGGACCTGAAGCAAGACAAGGTTATGGTGAGGTGCATCATGTATCATTTAGACTAAAAGATCATGCAGCAATCGTACAATGGTTAGAAAAATATCAAACATTAGGTATCGGTAATTCTGGTTTAGTAGATCGATTTTATTTTGAAGCGTTATATGCACGAATAGGACATATATTAATTGAAGTTTCTACAGATGGACCTGGATTTATGGGTGATGAGCCTTATGAAACATTGGGTGAAAGTCTAGCTTTACCACCATTTCTAGAACCACAAAGAGCCTATATTGAATCAGAAATACGTCCGTTTGATACAAGCAGATAAAAGGACTTTTGGTTAGAGTAAACCACCATAGCATAAGATATAAAGGGAAATTTAAATTCAAATATTTAAGGAGGTAATTTTATGGAAGCAATTCAACATATTCATCATATTTCAGCAATTGTAGGTAATCCAGAAGAAAATATTCGATTTTACAGAGATGTATTAAATCTAAAATTAATTAAAAAAACGGTTAATTATGATGATCCATCCACTTATCATCTTTACTTCTCAAATGGAAATATTGAAAATGGTACGATTTTAACGTTTTTCAATTGGCCAAATGCACATAAAGGTCGTAAAGGAAATGGGCAAGTCGAACGCATTGCTTTTAGAATACCTAAAAACTCAAGGGATATTTGGAAAGCACATTTACAAGCACATCAAATTGAAGTAGTAGAAACTAGATTGTTTGATCGTGAAACATTAGAATTTAACGATACACATGACTTACCTTTAGCATTAGTTGAAGCAGATGACGATAACGACCAAACTGACGCACAGAGTATCATTGGATTTCATGGGGTGACTTTATTATCTAGTCATCCTAAGGCAACGTTGAATACACTAGTAAACGATATGGGTCTTCATAAAGTGAACGAAGATGACAATGTGGTACATGTTGAAACAAAAGGCCATTGGCAACATCATGTGATTATCAAAAAAGAAAGCGCTCAAATGAATGTTCGTTGGGGTGTTGGTGTTGTTCATCACATTGCTTGGTCAGTTCCAACTGATAAAGTACAACGAGAATGGTTAGTTAAAATGACTGGTAAAGGTTATCATGTGACTGACGTTAAAGATCGCAACTATTTCAAAGCTATTTATATGAAAGAGCAGGGTGGCATTATCTTTGAATTTGCGACAGAAGGCCCTGGTTTTACAGTTGATGAACGATTTGAAACATTAGGTACGCATTTAGTATTACCACCTCAATTTGAAGACAGAAGAGAAACGATACTTCAATTGCTACCACCTATTCGTATATAGAAAATAGATATAAGAGGAGGCACACTTGATATGGAACATATTTTTAGAGAAGGTGAAGCAAATGCACCTACATTGATTTTACTACACGGGACAGGTGGAGATGAAAGTGATTTATTACCATTAAGTCAGCTACTTAACCCTAAGTATAATGTGTTAAGTATAAGAGGTGAAGTATCTGAGAATGGAATGAACCGTTTCTTCAAACGTCACGGTGAAGGACAATACGATATAGAGGATTTAAACTTTCGAACAGATAGACTCATTGCATTTTTAAAAGAAGCTGCTGAACGCTATGGTTTTGATTTATCGCTAGCAATTCCTGTAGGTTTTTCAAACGGTTCTAATATTGCAATCAGCATGATTTTACATCAGGACATTTCATTTCAAACAGCACTGTTATATGCACCACTTTATCCGGTGAATGATGCGAATGATAAAGATTTAAGTGGTATGCATGTATTACTTTCAATGGGTGAACATGACCCAATTGTTACAAGCAAAGATAGTCAAAATGTCATTGATTTATTCGAAAACCGTGGTGCAAATGTCACGCAAGTTTGGGTGAATAGTCACGAAATGACTCAAGCAGGTGTGGTAGCGGGTCGAGACTTATTAAACAATATTTTTAAATAATTTCCCAATATAAGTCACCATTTGTTATACATGATACAAAGTGTAGATGGCTTGCGGCGATTTCAATTTTAGAAAATGAAGTCAATCTAGACTATAATATATGGATAATAGAAAAGGTGGCGATCATAATGAATCATCAAGCGTTGATAGTGATGGATATGCAAAATGGTATTGTAAATGGTTTGCAGCAAAAAGAAAATGTAATAGCTAATAATCAAAAAGCAATTGAACACGCGCGTCGTAATAGTGTGCCAGTCATTTTTGTACGTGTTGCGTTTACAGGGGAATATATGGAAGTTTCACCAAATAATAAAATGTTTTCGCAAATGAAAGCAAAAGGCGTGCCTATGAATAAACAAGATGAATCAACTCAAATTGTTGAAGCGTTGAATCGCCAAGCAAATGAACCCCTTGTAACGAAGCATCGATTAAGTGCGTTTACTGGTAGTAATTTAGAGGTGTTATTACGCGGTTTGCAAGTTGATCATCTTGTACTTACAGGTGTGAGTACGAGCGGTGTCGTATTATCTACAACAGTTGAAGCGGCAGATAAAGATTATAAGCTAACGCTATTATCAGATGCAATGGCCGACCAAGATGAAGAAAAACATCAATTTTTAATCGACAAAATATTAACGCGTTATGCAGATGTGACAACAGTAGAAGCATGGTGTAACAGTTAAAATAAAAATAAAGCCACTATGTATATTTCAAACATTTACATGACTATAGCATTAATCATGTCGTTGAAATCATAACATAGGGCTTTATAGTTACATAAGGCCGATGAGTTTCATCCATAAAGAGCCGATACCTAACCACACAATAAAGTAAAATATCGCAAGTACGGCATTCATCGTCCACCATCGATTTTGAGAAACATAGCCTGCTGAATATAAAATAGGTGCAGGACCACTACTATAATGTGTAGTAGATGCCATTAAATTACCGAAGAAACCTAACATTAACGCACTGAAAAGTGGTGGTGCACCAGTAGCGATAGCGACGCCTAATAATGCTGAGTACATAGCACTTACATGCGCGGTTGAACTAGCAAATAAATAATGAGAATAGAAGTAGAATAAGATTAATAGTACTAACACGATTGGCCAACTAAGACCTCCTAAACTACCTGAGATAGCCTTACTTAGCCAAGGAATAAAGCCCAGTTCATTAAGTTGATTAGCCATCATTACTAATATTGAGAACCATACTAATGTATTCCAAGCACCAGTTTCTTTGAGTACGTCACTCCAAGTAAGGACACCGGTAATGAGTAATAAGGATAGTGCGATAAAAGCGGTTAATGTCGCATTGATATTTAACGTGCTACCTAATACCCAAAGTGCAAGTGCAACGAGAAAGATGCTAACCATAAATTTTTCACTGGTCGCCATTTTACCCATATCTTTAAGCTCGTTTTGAGCCCAAGATTTCGCATTAGCAGTTTCTTTAATTTCTGGAGGATACATTTTATAAATAATTAATGGCACAAGGATTAACGATATGATACCAGGGATGAGTGCTGCGATAAACCATTGCATCCAGGTAATATCTACGCCTTGATGTTTCGCTAAAGATTGAGCCAAAGGGTTGCCTGCCATAGCAGTAAGAAACATGGCAGCTGTAATAAGGTTGCCGTGGAATTCTGTAAAGATAAGGAATCCACCCATTTTACGTTGGGTACCATCTTCAGGTTTTGATCCAAATGAACGGGAAAGTGCATTAATGATTGGAAACATAATACCACCAGCACGTGCTGTATTACTTGGTGTGGCAGGTGCTAAGATTAAATCTACACCAATCAATGAATAGCCCAAGCCTAAAGTTTTCTTACCAAATAATTTAACAAATTGTAAGGCGATGCGTCGGCCTAGACCTGTTTTTACAAACCCTCTTGAAATAAAAAATGCCATTGCTATAAGCCAAATACTACTATTTCCAAATCCAGAAACTGCAGTGTCTATCTTAACGGTTTGCGTTAATACCGCGAGTGTAAAACCAATCATTGCAACGGCGCCTATTGGAAGTGGTTGTGTAATACAACCAATAATTGTTGCTACAAAAATTGCAAACATATGCCATGCGCCAACATCTAAGCCTTCTGGTCTAATTGGGGTAAGTAGCCAGATAATGATACCAATCAATATGGGAAAGATAAATTTTCTGTAGTGGATGTCACTATTCATATTATGATGCACCTTTCTTGTCCTTTTATTTGATAAAAAACTAAATATAGTACAAGTATATGATATTAAAATCGTATTTAAGAAAACTAGCGTAGAAGACGCAACTAAAGCGCTTACCAAACTAAATTTAACATCATATCCTATTAATTTATTATAAGATTTTTCATAATAATTATAGTTCTGTCAAAACCTTATGTAAAGCTAGCTTTTAGAAAAATAATGGCAACATCATTAACTTATAGCGTATAAGTTAATGATGTTGCCATTTACAGAGATATTTTATTGTAATAAGCAATAGTTTATCATTTTTAAATGGGGGTTATTTACGTGAAATACCTTTTATCAAAATTGGAAATAATAATATAAAACCAAAGATTCCCATAACAGGAAATACTTTTCCTATTAAATCAATAAACCCAATGAAGGTCGTAGCAAAGGTAAGGACTGCCATACAAATAATCATAATATAATAATGTTTGCTATAAGGTCTTGTAAATCTAGAAGCAAATGCATACATAAGACCCACGACAGTATTATAAATAACTAATATCATAACGATAGACATAAATAAACCAATCATAGGAGAAATTTCTTTTGCTAATAATAGTGATGGCAGTGCGACATCTTTTATGTGAGAGAATTGCGATACCATGCCTAAGTTTAACATAAGCAATAAGAAAGTAATGATTAAGCCACCTATCATGCCTCCGTAAACAGAGGAAGATTTAAATTTTAAACGACCTCCCATTACAGATAAAAAGCTGAACGCTGCTGCAATTTGTAAGCTCCCATAGTTAATTGCATCGAACCACCACCATTGATCAGAACGAGTCCCGGTATTCGCGTATTGATTGGGATCACTAAAGCTGAGTGAACCGGTCATTAAATAATACATAGCAATAATAGTAACGATAATAACTAAAAAAGGTGTGACCATACCTAGAATTGCGATGAGGCGTTCAAATTTTAAGAATAATGTTATTAAAATAATTGAAATTAAAAGTACAGAACTCAATGCATATGGTATATTAAAACTTTCATGAATCGTTGAAACCCCACCTGCCGTCATAATCATAGCGAGTGCAAGTAGAAATAAAGTTAAGATGATATCAAATAAAGTGGCAATACGCTTGGGTAAATAATACTTTATAGGTCCAGTGTGGTTATGTGCATTTAATTTATAGCCAGTTTGGAGTACAAAAATGCCACCTAGAGTGACAATACAACCCGTTATAATCACGCCCCAGATACTGTAATTGCCATTACTGGTAAAGAATTGGAATATTTCTTGACCTGTAGCAAATCCAGCGCCTACAACCACACCAACAAAAGCAAATGCCACAATAATAATTTCTTTTAAACTTGTCATAGTCATATAAATCCTTTCAATGGTGTAGATAATATAAATGTCATTCATATATATAAACTCACAATTTATTATTTTAGCTTAAAATAAAATAAATTGAAAAGAAAAAGTATTTTTGATAAGAACAATTGTATTTTTAGAGAGAACTTAAAAGTGCGCACATAAACGTATTTAGATTAATGGTTTATCAAAGTGGGTAAATGATGAAGGTTCTTTGGATGCGTTAAATTTAAAAATTTGATAGTATGTTTTTTTATTATGTGATAAATGTTTAAAGTGATTTGGAAGATAACGAAATTTAATCTGTATAAGAGAGAGGGAACAAAGTGACTTTATTAAACTTACCACTAACATTACTCATTGTTATCTTTTTAGCGTTGGGTATTTTTAGCCAATGGTTCGCCGATAAAATAAAATGGCCATCCATCGTTGTTATGGCTATTGTAGGGTTGCTTGTGGGCCCTATTTTTGGATTGATTAACCCTCAAGAAAGTTTGGGTCAAGAGGTGTTTAGCCCACTCGTTTCGTTGGCAGTTGCAATCATCTTGTTTGAAGGTAGCAGTAACTTAGATTTTCGTGAGTTAAAAGGTATCTCTAAAGCAGTTATAAGAATCATTACTATGGGGGCAGTGATTGCTTGGATTTTAGGATCCATGGCTTTACATTTTGTATTAGGTTTCTCAGTAACGATATCACTTGTATTAGGTGGCTTATTTTTAATTACGGGTCCTACCGTGATTCAACCATTATTAAAACAAGCGAAAGTTAGGAAAAGTGTAGATTCCATCTTAAGGTGGGAAAGTATTATTCTTGATCCTATTGGACCAATGTTAGCGTTAGGTGCATTTTATGTTTTTCAAATCGTAGAGCAAGGTTTTGAGATTCAAATTATTTTAAGTTTTGCTTTACGTTTTGTTATTGCCATTGTTATAGGTTTTGGTGCTTCTTATTTATTTATGATGCTCATTAAAAGAGATCTCATTCCACAAAATTTAATGCCACCTATCCAATTGGTATTTATTTTACTTATTTTTGCAATATGTGATGAAATATTGCATGAATCAGGGCTACTTGCGGTAACCATATTTGGGTTAATGATGGCACGTATGAAGCGTCATGATTTGATCTTTAAAGAATCAGATCATTTTATTGAAAATGCATCTTCTATTATGGTTTCTACCGTCTTTATATTAATTACGTCTTCGTTAACTTTAAATGTGTTAGAAAGTATTATATCGTGGAAACTATTTATATTCTGTGCAGTCATGATTATATTAGTCAGACCTATTTCTATATTGTTATCTACGATGAATACTGAGATTTCTAAACGGGAAAGAGCTATGGTTTCAATGATGGCACCACGAGGTATTGTCGTACTTACTGTTGCACAGTTCTTTGGAGGCTTATTTGTAGAAAAAGGAACACCCATGGCAGAATACATCACACCTGTTACATTTGGATTAGTATTTATAACTGTGGTCATTTATGGCTTTAGTTTTCTACCGTTAAGCAAAATGATGCACCTTTCAAGTACCGAACCACCGGGCGTCATTATTGTTGGAGAAAGTGAATTTTCATTTCATTTAGGTGCGAAATTGAGGGAACATCACATTCCAGTTATGACTTTTAATTTATTTAATAACACATCAAAACGAGCACAGGAATTAGATTTTGAAGTATTTGAAGGCAATTTATTATCTAGTAATGATCGTATATATGCCGATATGACACGTTACAATAAATGTTTATTAATGACTCAATCTTTTGTGTTCAATAGTTTGGCGTTTAATGAATTAGTGCCTGAGTTTGGTTTGAAAAATGTCAACATGATGCCAGTTTCTTTTAGTGATGAACATGCGCGAAGTAACTTAGATGGACCAATTAGAAATCACATACTATTTGATTCTAATTTTACGTCGCATTGGTTTAATCGCTATATCGTCGAACATAATATTTTAGAAATGCCAGTTTCGAGTAAGGATAATTTAACGGCTTATGACATGGTCCTCTATCATATTGATGATAATAACGAAGTCACATTTAAACGTGATAATCAAAATATTACAAATTCAGAAGAAGGTATGATTGGCTATTTAAAAGATGCTTATTTACATTCGAATATATAAAAAATCCCCGTCCATACAGATTGAAAATCATGTGTGAACGGGGTTTTTTATGAATACTGATTAGTTAACATAACGATCATGCATAAGTTCTTTTAAAATATCGATTTTTTCTTGAATATCTTGTCCGGTGTTTGTATGTCTTATTTTTTGTCGTTGTAATTCCTTATCGACGACACGACGTATAGAAAGTTCATCAGCGCCATTCAGTAAAACATGTTTTTTGGAATTAAAATGTTGGTGTGCGACTAGTTGCATACCAAATGAATTATAAAGTAATGTATAACCTGCGATACCTGTTGTTGACTGATAAGCTTTCGAAAAGCCACCATCAATCACAATCATTTTTCCTTCAGCTTTAATTGGATCTTCACCATCAATTTCTTTGACAGGTGTATGCCCATTGATAATGTGCCCTTGTTCAGGGTCTAAGCCAAAATCTTTGAGCATTTTTTTACACATATTAACATCCTCACGCAAATGGTAATAAGGGTTTTTAGTTTCTTTATGCGCTGTTTTGTCTTTAATAAAGTAACGCTCGAAAGTCGTCATAGCGCGTTTGCCAAATAGTGAAGAGTATTTACCAGTCCAAAGATACCATACTAAATCTGTGGCTAAATCGTCTTGAATATCTTTGTGATCAAAAGCTTCTCTGACGTAATCTTCAAAATGGTCTAATAAATCTCTGCCATAGCATTTCACATCGTTGATAACCATTGATTCCATTTCACCATTTTCATCTACTGGAATACAGCCGTGAATCAATAAATTACCGTTATAAGGCAGGTAAAGCGTGCCTTTTTGCATAAGGAAGGTCATATGTCGTTTCAATTTTTCTGATTGTTGGACAGATAATAATAGTTTATCCATCACTTCTGACTCTTCGTCTGTGAGTTTGTTTGGATCATTTGGGTCAATCGTTTGGAAACAAGTATTTTCTAATGGATATGTTTTTCCATAGAGTGTTGCTTCATTTTTTTCATAGTTAATACTTTCTAATACCAATCGTTCTTCCATTTCAAAAGTAGGGCGACGTTTAATGATTGGTGCCTCTAATTTAAATTGTATGATGGCGATGGCTTGATGAATTTTTGTGATTTGCTCAAGTTCTAATTCAGTTAAGCCTTCAGCATTTTTAGGTCTGAATGCTTTGTTTTTTCCATCATAATGTTTTTCTGCAAGGGTTAATAAGGGTCTTAAATTGATACCATAAGCATCCTCAATAATGTCTAAGTTATCATAACGTGCACAAATGCGAAGTAGGTTTGCAAGGCAAACTTTGGAACCTGCATAGGCGCCAATCCAAAGGACATCATGATTTCCCCATTGAATATCTACTGAAGGATAATCAATCAGTGTTTCCATAATTTTATCAGGTTCTGGTCCTCTGTCGTAGATATCGCCAACAACATGAAGGTGATCCACTACAAGGTGCTGAACTGTGAAAGATAAGCCAATGATCAAATCATCTGATTGTTCTAGCTCTATGATTTGATTAATTAATGTTTCATAATAAGAATGTTTATTATTATATTTATTACTTTTATATAACAGTTCTTCTATAATAAAGACGTAATTTTTTGGTAAAGATTTGCGTAACTTTGTGCGCGTGTATTTGGATGAAGCATAGGTGATTAGTTTTATCAGACGATTAATCGTTGTAATGTACCATTCATTGAGCTCGGATTTTGAGCTAAAGCTGTTTTTAATTAATTTAAGTTTTTCTTCAGGATAGTATACAAGCGCAGAAAATTCATTAATTTCTTTGCGTGTCAAAGTATCTTGGAAGATATCATTAATTTTTGAACGAACGTTGCCTGAACCATTACGCAATACGTGTTGAAAGGCATGAAATTCACCGTGTAAATCACTCACAAAATGTTCAGTACCTTTAGGGAGTTCCAAAATAGACTCTAAATTAATAATTTCTGTTGCAAGTTCTTCTTTAGTATTAAATTGTTGTGAAAGTAAATCTAAATATCTATCTTTTAGGCTCTTATCTGCTGATTTCTGCATGGTTATGTCACTCCAGTTGTAAAAATATCGTAATTATGAAATGCATTTTATAAAACGCTTCCAAATTATGTTTCTTATTGTAGCATTAATTGGCACGCCTTTGTCTATTTCTTATTATATTATGAAGTTAAATTAAATTCTAAAAAATGGATTGAGTGTATATTACTAACTGAAAAATTTAAGGTTTATTAGTAAGCGCATATGTTAGAAAAGTAGAAAAAGGAAATGATGCTACTCAAATATAATAAAATGGGGATTTATATAAAAGTTGTAGGAAACATACATTTTAATGAATGTTATTTATTGTATAATTAACATTGTGTAGTAATTTTACCATTATAATTTTGGAGCTTGAAAATACTGTTAAATCAATGCTTAATCGTTATAAAGCTGTATTTTATTGGTTTTATTTGAAAAAAATTATTGATTTACTGTTTAATTTATAATTTATTTTTGTATAATATATGCATGTAACAAAATTATAAGGGGGCGTTTTGTTTCATGTTTACATTGGGGACATCATTATCGAGTCAAGTCGATCCAAACTGGCAAACATATATCATGCTTGTCGTTTATTTTGTGGTATTGCTAGTGATTGGGTACTATGGCTTTAAACAATCTACCGGTAACGTCAGTGAATATATGCTGGGCGGTAGAAACATTGGTCCATATGTAACTGCATTATCTGCAGGCGCATCTGACATGAGTGGTTGGATGATTATGGGATTACCTGGTGAAGTATATACTACCGGTTTATCAGCAGCCTGGTTAGCGATTGGATTAACACTTGGCGCATACATAAACTATATTGTTGTTGCACCTCGACTTCGTATATATACAGAGAAAGCCGGAGATGCAATTACACTACCTGATTTCTTTAAAAATAGATTAGATGATAAATCTAATTCGATTAAAATTATTTCAGGTGCCATTATCGTTGTATTTTTCACACTTTATACGCATTCTGGAATGGTATCAGGCGGTGTATTATTGGAAAGTGCCTTTGGCGTTAACTATCACATTGGTATGTTACTTGTCGCTGTGATTGTCATTGCTTATACATTTTTCGGAGGTTATTTAGCAGTATCATTAACAGACTTTTTCCAAGGTGTAGTGATGATTATTGCTATGGTTATGGTACCAATAGTTGCTATGTTGCAATTAAGCGGACTTGATACTTTTACGCAAACAGCAGAATTAAAACCGACAAACTTAGACTTGTTTAAAGGAACGACGTTTATAGGTATTATTTCATTCTTTGCGTGGGGATTAGGTTACTTTGGTCAACCACATATTATTGTACGTTTTATGTCAATTAAATCTGTCAAACAATTACCAACGGCAAGACGTTTTGGTATCGGTTGGATGGCAATCAGCTTATTAGGCGCAGTGGGTGTCGGATTGACAGGTATTACGTTTATTAATCAAAGTGGTACAGATATAGAAAATCCTGAAACACTATTCATTTTAATGGGACAAATTTTATTCCATCCGTTAGTTGGTGGATTCTTACTTGCTGCTATTTTAGCTGCGATTATGAGTACAATTTCTTCACAATTGTTAGTAACGTCAAGTTCATTAACAGAAGACTTTTACAAATTAATTCGTGGTGAGGAAGCTGCAAAGGAACATGAAAAAGAATTTGTTTTAGTAGGTCGATTATCAGTCATCATCGTAGCGATTGTTTCGATTTGGATTGCTTGGTCACCTAACGATACCATTTTGGGTCTAGTAGGTAATGCATGGGCTGGTTTCGGTGCCGCATTCGGACCGCTTGTACTCTTATCCTTATATTGGAAGGGGTTAAGTAGAACAGGTGCTGTAAGTGGTATGTTATCAGGTGCCATTGTAGTCATAATATGGATTGCATTTGTTAAGCCATTAGGCGATGTGAATGATTTCTTTAATTTATATGAAATTATACCTGGATTCTTAACTAGTTTAATCGTTACGGTTGTAGTAAGTAAATTCACGAAGAAACCACAAATTGATGTTAAAGCAGATTTAACAGATGTTCGCCGTCTGGTTAAAACTGGTGAAGATCAAAAAGAATCATAATTTAAAAAGGGGTTTAAATTATGATTTAATGTAGAAAATGATAATTGGCTATGTCTGTTATCAAAAGGGAGAAATTTTTAAATAGAGAAAAGGCTAACTTCAAGGGGGAGTTAGTCTTTTTATATTATTATAAAACAGGGTCTGACACTTATTGATGTCAGACCCTGTTTGTTTGGAATTGAATGTATTTATTGAGCGCGATTCTTTTTGAATAATCTATATACGATGAAAATCACTGCAAGAATGATGATGACATACATAATATATGAATATGCATGGAGACCATTCATTAGCATATCCCAACTGCCGCTCAACATTTTACCCAGGTAGATCAGTGCAAAATTCCATATCGTAGTCCCGATTAAAGACAAGATCGCGAATAGCATCACATTCATGCGATTAATACCCGCTGGAATCGTAATCAGTACACGTAAGACAGGTATAAAGCGACAAATAAAAACAGCAATTGCGCCATATTTTTTAAACCAATCGTTTGCACGTGCAACATCTTTACCTTTAAGTTTAATCCATTTGCCATATTTATCTACAAAACGATACAAACGTTCTTCAGAAACAAGCCTACTAATATAGTAAAGCACAAGTAAACCAATTAATGAGGCAATGGTTGAAATTGTAAAGAGTACGGGAATGGATAAGTCAGATTTGACGGACATCAGTCCGGCAAAGGTTAATATAATTTCTGAAGGGATAAAAGGTAATATATTTTCAAGTAATATTAATATAGTGATTGCGGCGTAGCCCCATGTACTAATAAAATCAGTGAGTATCTGTTCCATAATTCTGCAATGTGCTCCTTTTAAAATGTAACTTAGTAGTTAATTAAAACATGTCTTTTTATTATAGTCCAAAAACAATAAATATGCATTGTTATGTTATAGGTCTACAGGATGATTTTTGTGTAAATCAATTATAGGAAGTATATTACATTTTAAATAAGTAAATTTTGAAAAAAGTCATTGTAAGCGATTTCATATTGTGGTACTATCTTTAAACAATAGGTCATATGATGACTATAAAAGATTGGGAGAAAGTTGGAGAAAACATGGATCAAAAAAGAACAAATATTAGATGGTATTTTGCCATAGCGTTTTTCATTATAGGGGTTATTGCATATATGGACCGCTCGAACATATCGATTATAGCCGGTCCGATGATGGAAGATTTACATTTGAATAAGACACAATTTGGGTTATTAGCGTCATTCTTCTCACTGGGGTATGCACTGATGCAAGTGCCTTCTGGATTTTTAGCTGAGAAATTTGGTTCTAAAAAAATGTTAACCATTGCACTTGTATGGTGGAGTGCCTTTACAATATTGACAGGTGTTGTGAAGAATCACGGGATGTTATATGCGGTGCGTTTCTTATTTGGTATTGGTGAAGCGCCAATGTATCCTTCTAACGCAGTTTTTAATACGAACTGGTTTGCGAAAGGTGAGAAAGGACGCGCATCTAGTGCGTTATTAGCTGGATCCTATTTTGGCCCAGTCATCGCGCCAGTAGTAACCATTGCAATCGTAAATATGTTTGGTTGGCAAGCCGTTTTCTATATTTTTGGTGCTATTGGTTTTATTATTGCTATATTATGGATGGTTATTGCCAAAGACTTGCCAGAACAACATAAAATGGTTAATGAAGCAGAAAAAAGCTATATTATGGAAAATCGAGACATTATTAAAACTGAGAAATCTAATGCGCCATGGAATATATTTTTAAAACGCTTTAGTTTCTATGCATTAGCAGCTCAATATTTTGTAGTGCAATTCGTCGTTTCATTATTCTTGATTTGGTTACCAACCTATCTAACGGAACAGTATAACGTTAAATTAACAGATCCAGACATGGCTTGGGCAGCCGGTGCACCATGGATTGCAATGTTCTTATTGATTTTATGTGGTGGTGCTATTTCAGATAAATTATTACAAAGTGGTATGTCACGTTTCATAGCACGTGCTTCTATCGCTATCACAGGATTTGTTGTATTCTGTATTTCACTCTTCATGTCTATACAAACGGATAATTTAGTAACAAATGTTATTTGGTTATCGCTTTGTTTAGGCGGTATTGGTATTGCGACTGGAATGAGCTGGGCAGCAGCAACAGATTTAGGACGTAACTTCTCAGGTTCTGTATCAGGTTGGATGAATTTATGGGGGAACATTGGTGCGTTATTAAGTCCACTATTAGCTGGTATGATGGTTGATATTGTAGGTTGGACAGTAACGTTAGAACTTGTGATTATCCCAGTTGTTTTCGCAATTATTATGTGGTTCTTTGTAAAACCAGACCAACCACTTATCGTAGAAAAAGAAGACTTGTAATGTTTAATTTATTAATTTTTAGGTAATTATTAAACATCATGCTTATAAAGGAGGAAATGATATGATTACTATTAATGCGATTATGAAAGTGGATGCTGCACAACGTGATAATTACTTAGCTTTAATAGACCCATTAAAGCGCGCTTCAAATCAAGAAGCAGGTGCATTATACTATGAACATTTTGAAAATACAGATGAACCGAATACGTTTGCTTTTATTGAACGATATAAAGATGAACAAGCTTTGGAAGCGCATAATCAGTCAGAACACTTTCAACAATTCTTTAGCGAAGTTAAACAATACTTAGTTGAAGAACCTGAAATTAAAGTGCTAAGTTCAAATTAATATATTAAACCCTGATCTTACAAATAACTGTGAGTTCAGGGTTTTTTTGAATAGTGTGATAAGAGAGAAAAAAATGGGCTTGTTATTGTGTAAATATAATGTCATTACATAACGTATTAGATGGATAAATAGCTAAATTTGAATATTTAGTCATGAACTCTGTCTATATAGCACTTGCCATGATTTACACAGCGATTTGAGAAGAATTAAATGAGCACGTATGTATGTGAATATAAAGACAATGATATGGAGGTAAATTTATTTTAAAGACATCGCCACTAGAAGAATTTAAAAAAAGTGTTAAAATAGTAAGGTATTGTTACGAATTTATGCGCGGATATTTTAGAATGAAGATATAGATTTTATAAAATGAAAAGTAAATTGATGTTTACTTTACCTATATGTTTTTCTGGAAAATACGTTATTTATGAGTAACGTATTTTTACATGTCATTTGATATGGTGAAAATAAATGAAATAAAATACGAAATATTAAAAATTAAAGGAGATGCATGACAACATTGATTAAATATTTAAAGTCATTAATACGTTTCAATTCGATGAAAATCGATGTTGCTAAAGGTATAAGACAATGTATTCTCATGCTCATTCCGTTACTTGTTGGCTATTTGACAGGTCACTTTTCTAAGGGATTACTCATTTCAACAGGGACGCTAGCGCATATTTATGTATTTGGTGGTCCTAAGAGATCTAAGTTACGCATTGTCTTATTTTCATCGCTAGGTTTATCCATTGCGATGATTTTAGGGACACTCACAGTTAATCAACCACTTATATTTGGTGTGTTACTACTATTAGTAACTGTTATTCCATATTACATCTTTAGTTCATTAAATATCCCAGGGCCATCTTCAACCTTCTTTATCGTTGCCTTCAGTTTGCCAATTAATTTACCAGTAGCGCCAGAAGAAGCATTAACTAGAGGTCTAGCAATGTTTGTAGGTGGATTATTAGCAACACTGATTGTAATCGTTGTAATCCTACTATCTAAAGAATCTACAGAAATCAAAGCCATTAAAAATGATTATAATATTATTAAACAATTGGTCTATAACTTTGATAATCCCAAAGCCTTTGCAAAAGCGTCACAATTTGCAGTAACAGCTTTCAGAAATTCGGATAATCAATTGATTACGTCAAGTACATCAAAATCAAAAGCATCACCTGAGTTTCAACGCTTATTGTTATTGCATAATACAGCGCAAGGTATTCATTCCGAACTATTGGAACTAAATGAACGTAATGCACGTCCGTTACCAACGGAAATAAAAGAAATGACGGATTTTGTCATTAAACGTGTTTATTCACTCGGTAAGTCAACCCAACAATGGACTAAAAAAGTAGATTTCGATAAAGAGTATCAAAGTTTAGTAGATAGTATCATTAAAGTTGACACAATTATGAATGCAAATAATGATAGAGTCGAACATGAAATAGATATTCGTGTACCGATTTATGGACATCGCATGTTGAAAAACTTGACGTTAGATTCTTTTATATTTAGAAATACAATACGCTACACAGTCATTATGGCAATTTCTATTTTTATTGCTTTAATGTTTGATTTTGAAAAAGCCTACTGGATACCTTTGAGTACACATACAGTCTTACTAGGCTCTACAACACTGCATAGCTTTGAAAGAGCTGGGTCAAGGGGCGTTGGCACGATCTTCGGGGTGTTGGTGTTATCACTCATCTTATTAACAACACCGCCTGTACCAGTAGCCATTGTTTTATTGGCTTTAGCTGCCGGTGTGACAGAAATGTTTGTAGGTGCAAATTACTCATTTGCAGTTATATTTATCACGATACAAGTTATCTTGTTAAATGGATTAGCGTCAAATCATCTAACCATACTCATTGCATTACCAAGAATTATTGATGTAATTGTAGGAATTATCATCGCAGTGATTTGCTTGCTAGTGATCGGTAGAAAAACAGCATCTTCTATGTTGCCAGGTACATTAGCAGCCGTAGCGAGAGACGAATCCATATTATTTCATTACTTATTCTCAAGTAACAAATATGCATCTAGAGAACAAGATAAAAAAGAAATGTTAAAACTAAGTGTGAAATTGAATAATATGACCCAAGTGTATAACAGTGCAAACGGTGAACTATTCAGTAATAAAATGGTTATACAGTATTATTATCCAAGCATTTACGCATTAGAAGAAATCAGCTTTATGTTAACAAGAGCACTAAGTAATGAAAAACGATATCATATTGACGATGAAACGATGGGACAGTATTTACTCGTCTTTGAAAATATAGCCAAACATTTTGAAAGAGGCACGAATATTCAAGTTCAAGAAATGGCTGCATTACCGCAATATACACATATAAAAACAGCTTTAATGAGTATACAAAACAACTGTGTCAATGCTCGAAAAGAAGTTAAATTATCTCTTAATTAAATATGGTGATTTGAAAAAAGGCCAAGACATTTATTAATGTCTTGGCCTTTTTATTAAAAATATTTGAGTATATTGAGATAGGTAGTGTGCGGGTTGTCTTAGGGCAGACTGCCGCCACTTGAAAGTGTCAATCATCGCTGCGTTCTTGTCTAGCCTTTGCTTCACTTTCTTGTTTTTTCTTTTCAATGGCAGCTTGCGCGTGTTGTTCTTTTTCTGCTTCATTTTGTTTATCTTCATTCATTTTTTGATAGCGTTGTTTTTGGCGATAACCGTATGTACTTTCTAGTATTTGTGATTCATTATTCAACCCAGCACCAATTGCACCTGCAACAGTAGAAATGGATGTTGCAAACCAAGCGAGATTAATATAAGTCATAAAGTTAGCCGAGCCCTGCAACTGGAGTGCTTGCCCTAAATATCCTGGTGGCAATACAACGAGTGTGGCTAACAAGAAAAGACAAAACAATATGACATAATAAAAAGCAATGGATACAGTTAACGTTAAAGTTGTAGTTAAATTGTATAATATTGTTATTTGTCTATCATTACTTTCAGAAGTAGATTCCCATAAACCATGTGCAACAATAATCCATAACATCATGCCTAAAATAGCGACCAGCATAATTAATAACATGCGCCATCCAGAATAAACAAAACTTAAATTCCACATTGTTGTAAAGACAATGCCAAAGGCACCAGTTGTAAAGGCAATAGTAACTACATTACTGAGGCTTTTGAGCATATTAAAAGGATTGTTAGCAAAAGTCATCCCACTAATTAAACGTATCATGCCTCTCGTATTCGAAGATACATAATATAAAGTATGTTGAGAGTCTGTATCTTCAAAGTACTCAGTATGTGTTTCTAAAGTTGAAAAGGGGAACTGTGAATTTAATTGTTCTTCACTATGATGTTGAGTAGACGATTGGTTTGGATTCATATTTTCGTCAATTGCTTTAATAATGCCCGATATGGAATGCTTAATTCTTTTTTTTATGGGGCGCCAACCATATGCAGGTAATGAAATTAAGCTTGCGCCATTTTTACTATTGATATCAAATGCGACAACATGCTTGTTCTTAATAATTGGTAAATCAGTTAAACCAATCGTATATTGCCATTCATTATCATTTTGATTATCAGAAATTTTAGTGTATATCTTTTGCACCGTTTCAGCAGAACCAGTAAGTGGGTCAATCATTGTATCAATTTGCCATTCAACTTCTGAATTTATAGTAGATGATAACAATGAAGGTAGCTCTTGTTGCAAATGGTTGGCTATTGTTTCAGTCACACCAGGTGCAGCTACTAAACCTATCTTGATAATGTGATTGCACATTATTCTTCCTCCTCTCTGTGCGTTTGTTTTCGACCTGCATAATCATTTGATTCTTCATCGTTATTATAATCCGCATCATTTTCTTGTTCTAATTGCTTGTTTCTATAATATTGTCTGAATGAATAAGTAGCACGTTTAATCTTGTCAGCATTTTCTACGGTTGATCCCATTGCACCTGCTAAGATTCCTAAAGAAGTGATAAACCATATCAAATTAATATAATTGATTAAAGTGGGTTGTTTACTACCAAGCGAAGTCCAGTTGGAAAACAATTCCGGAGGTACAAATAATAATGTGCTAATGGTTAGTAATAGAAATAGGGTTATAAAATTAAAAAGCGTAATTACAGTTAATGTGGTCAACGTTGTAAAATTATAGATATATCTATATAACTTTTGTGTTTTTGGGTTTTTACGTTCCCATAAATTATAAGAATAAATAAGCCAACCAACCATGCCGAAAATGGACATAAACATAAGTAAAATGAAGCGCCAATAATCATAATCTAAGCTTATATCCCAAGGAGTAGAGAAAATTGAAATATAAGTACCTGTCGCAAAGGAGACAGAAATGATTTTTTTGAAATCAAAAATTGTTGACCATGGCTCATTAGCAAAAGTCATACCGGATATGAGGTGTAACCAACCTATGAAGGTAGATGTTGAAATAATACGTAAATGATTTTTATTTTTATCTTCTTCATTTGGAGTAACTGTGGTAAATTTAGTTAATTTAAAATGTTGACTATTCAAGAGATTATTATCTGAACCATTACTATGCATATATTGAATGACAAATGAAATAAAATGGCGTAATTTTTGTTTTAAATTTATTGCACCTAATGCTGGTAATGAAATCAAGGCAATATTATTTGTTAAGTCTATGTCACATACGACGGTTTTATTGTTAGAAAGAGTAGGTAAATCTGTAATACAAATAGCATAGTCCCATGCTTTTTGTTTTTTCATATTCGTCGTGATATCCATTGCTTTATCCATGTGCTCAGCAGTGCCTACAATTGAAGCAATGTGTTTTTCAATGTGCCATTCATCATTTCCCCCTGTATGATGACGGATTTCATTCGGTAAATCAGTATATATTTTATTTATAATTTTATGTGGCATATCGGGTGAAGGGATTAAACCAACGGTGATATTAGCCATAAACAACACCACCAATCTATGTATGTGATTAAATTTCCACTGTTTTATAATTCCCTTTATGACCAGTATTAATCATGCACCATTTTATAAGAGTACAAAATATCAAGCGCTAGCGCGCGTTTATTATTCAATGTTGGTGGTAAATAGATAACAAGAACAAAACAGATTGGAAGTGCTCATAATGCCTTGGACAATGGAAGATTACCCTCAAAGTTGGAAAAATATGGATAAACTTGAACGAAAAAAAGCCATTGATATTGGCAATGCCATGTTAAAAGATGGTTATGAGGAGAGTAACGTGATACCTATTGCTACAAAGCAAGCAGAATCTTGGTATAAAGATGCATCCGAAAAAGAATTGGAATCCTTAAAAAACAAAAAAATTACTAAACATGAAAAAGATGATTCAGCAGATCCTGCATTAAACAAGAAAGATGTACATGTTTATTATGAAGATGATGAATGGAAGATTAAATCAGATGGTGCGAAACAGGCATCTGATAGTTTCGATAAAAAAGAAGATGCCATGAAACGTGCACGTAATATCGCTGATAACCGTAGAACTGAAATTATCGAACATAAAAAAGATGAATAAAATTAAGCATGCTAGAACAATTAAAAATAATTAAAAGGGCAATCCAATGCATAAATTGAAGGCATTGGGTTGCTTTTCTGTATTGAAAATAACCACTTAAAACACAAATTGAATCTTTTAGAAGCGTAAAATTTGAATAGCTTTTAAATTTAATAAGTCAATTATAATAAGCTATAATGAATTTTAAAGAAGTTTTTTATTGGAGGTAAGACAAAATGTATATAGAACGTAAACCCTCGGTAAACATTGACGATTTGAAAGCTGAATTTAAGGAAAGTATTGATCATATAAACGCGTCAGAAGAAGCATTAGATATGGTTGTAGGCTTTGTTGCTTTAGAGCAACTTTATACGTCGGCTCTTAAAGAAATTAGTACAAAGTTAGATATTTTAGATGATCAATTTCAACAGATGTATAAACATAATCCCATTCATCACATGGAACGTCGTGTGAAAGAGATGAGAAGCTTAATTAAAAAATTAGACAGAAAGCGTTACCCTATTAGCACTGAGTCAGCCAAAGAAAACATATTAGATATTGCGGGTATTAGAGTAGTTTGTAATTACTTTGATGATATATATGTTATTGAAAAATTATTATTAAAACAAGAAGACGTGAAATTGATTAAACGTAAAGATTATATCGAACATCCGAAAGAAAATGGTTATAGAAGTTTACATATTGTTGTAACCATCCCAGTTTATTTAGCGCATTCTGTTGAAATAGTCCCCGTAGAAATACAAATAAGAACGATTGGAATGGATATGTGGGCGAGCTTAGAGCATAAAATACGTTATAAAAACACAGAAAATACGGAAAAATATAAAGCGATATTGAAACAATGTGCAACAGACATTACATCAGTAGAAAGTAAAATGCAGGAAATACATTCTGAAGTATTTGATAATTAAATAATAACAATGCAATATAACAATTTGCTTGCTCATGACGTCGCGTCATCAACTATGATTAGACTCAGGAGGTGATTACATGAGCCAATATCAAACAGGTGAATTAGCGAAACTAAAAAATGTTTCTGTTCGGACCATTCAATATTATGATAGAAAAGGTTTATTAAAAACGGTACAAACAGCAAAAAATGGGCGGCGTATATTTGATGAACAAAGCAAACAAGATTTAGAAATCATTCTAATTTTAAAAGCTTTTAATTTCTCCTTGAAAGATATTAAAACAATCTTGAATGAAAAAAATAAGTTGAAAACGGTTCGTGTTATGTTAGCACAAAAAGAATTAGATATAGAAAAGGAAATGCAGAGCCATAAGACTTTGCTTGCAGAGATACGACAATTTAAACAATATATTGGTCGACGTTCTGAAGCGCCTTTAGAAAAACTATTAGAAACAAAAACATACGTAAATCAAAAACCAAAAATGAAACAATTTAAACAATCTGTATTGTATCGCATCATACCTATAGGTATATTTCAATATACTGCTTTAATAGTAAGTATGGTCACTAAAAAATGGTGGCCATTGTTATCTACCTTACCTATATTGTTTACCTATGCTGTAAATTTTACAATATTTACTTATACGGCACTAAGCTATGTTTGTCCAAATTGCCAAGCAACATTTAAACCCAATTTAAAGCAATGGATGTTTTCGGCACATACGCCTAAAACGAGAAAATTACAATGTCCACATTGTGACCAAGATCATCACTGTGTAGCAATTGTCCAATCTTAATCAAATTTCATATGAATAAAAAAATTTTTGAAACCGATGTGTGAGGGATGAAACCTGACATATCGGTTTTTTTACTTTAAGAAAAACGATATTTATAATTGCAAGCGCTTGCAAATTGGGTACTTGTGTTTTAATATACTTGTATACAAGTATATCGTAAAGTTATCGAGGTGATGTTTTAGTGAAATACGATTACCCAGAACAATGGTTAGAAGGTGTTTCAAAGGGCGAAATGATTGCGGCAGAAATTCGACTGAGAATTGTAGATGGAAAAATAGCACCAGATACATTATTAACGGAGAACCAAATTGCTAAAGAATATAATGTAAGTCGATCACCAGTGAGAGATGCATTTAAATTATTAAAGCAAGACCAACTCATTCATCTTGAACGAATGGGAGCAGAAGTTTTACCGTTTGAAGATAAAGAGAAAAAGGAACTCTATGATTTGAGAATTATGCTAGAGTCCTTTGCTTTTAGTAGAATTAAAAACTTAAATCATGAGCAAATTGTAAAAGAAATGAGAAAGCAGCTTGAAATGATGAAAGTTGCAGTGCAATTTGAAGATGCAGAAGCCTTCACTGAACATGATATGAAATTTCATGAATTAACGATTATGGCTTCAAAGCACCAATATTTAAAAACATTCTGGAATAATTTGAGACCAGTGATGGAATCACTCATATTATTATCTATGCGTAAAAGAATGAATGAGAATCCGGAAGATTTTGAACGTATTCATCATAACCATGAGATATTTATAGAAGCGATAGAACAACAAGATGCTAAGAAATTAAATAAAGCATTCCATTTAAACTTTGATGATGTTGGTGAAGACATCGATAGTTTTTGGTTAACTTAGCAATTTAATGCAGTAAAGATTGTAGGAGGCGAAATCATGAAATACATGATTGGTGTTGATATTGGTACAACAAGTACAAAGTCAGTACTTTATGACGAAAAAGGTCAGTTTATAATGAAACATAATATTGGTTATCCATTGCACACACCAAATGTTGAAGTTTCAGAAGAGAATCCAGATGAATTATTTGATGCCGTGTTAATGACCATAAAATATGTTATGAGAGAAGCAGACATAGCTAAAGAAGACCTCAAATTAATTTCATTTAGTGCACAAATGCACAGTTTAATTGCAATGGACGCAAGTCATCAACGTTTAACAGAGAATTTAACTTGGGCTGATAATCGTGCGAGTCGATATGCAGAATCAATTAAAACCAAGCATAATGGCGATGCGATTTATCAAAGAACAGGGACACCTATCCATCCAATGTCGCCATTGTCTAAGATATTCTGGATGAAACATGAACAACAAGAAATATTCAATCAAACTGCAACGTTTGCGGATATTAAGACCTATATCTTTTATCAACTTTTTGAAACGTTTGTGATTGATCAATCAATGGCTTCTTCGACAGGGATGCTTAATTTGGAATCGTTGGAATGGGATAAAGAAGCCTTGTCGCTTTTAGGTATAACTGAAGCTCAATTGCCTGAAATTGTACCAACGACACACATCTTAAAAGGTATGAAACGTAGATATGCAGCATTAATGGGTATCGATGAAAATACGCCAGTTGTAGTGGGTGCAAGCGATGGCGTACTTTCAAATTTAGGTGTGAACGCATTTAAAAAAGGTGAAGTTGCAGTGACCATTGGAACTTCTGGTGCCATTAGAACCGTGATTGACAAACCACGTACAGACTATAAAGGTAGAATATTTTGCTATGTTCTGACAGAAGACCATTATGTTATTGGTGGTCCAGTTAATAATGGTGGTGTTGTACTGAGATGGTTACGCGATGAATTACTAGCTAGTGAAGTAGAGACAGCTAAACGTTTAGGCGTTGATCCTTATGATGTCTTAACCAAGATTGCTAATAATGTCAAACCCGGTGCAGATGGACTAATCTTCCACCCTTATTTAGCGGGAGAGCGTGCGCCTTTATGGAATGCTGATGCAAGAGGTTCATTCTTTGGTTTAACACTATCACATAAGAAAGAACATATGATAAGAGCCGCTTTAGAAGGTGTACTTTATAATCTATACACTGTGTATCTTGCGCTTATTGAAGTGATGAATGAAACGCCTAAAACAATCAAGGCGACTGGTGGTTTTGCTAAAAGTGAAGTCTGGCGTCAAATGATGGCAGATATATTTGATACAGATTTAATTGTGCCAGAAAGTTACGAAAGTTCTTGTTTAGGCGCTTGCGTATTAGGTATGAAGGCATTAGGTGAAATTGATGATTTTTCAATTATAGAAGATATGGTTGGAACAACAAACAAACATCATCCTAATGAGGATAATGTAAGAACGTATCAACAGTTAGTATCTATATTTATTAATTTAAGTCGTTCATTGGAAGCACGTTATACAGAAATAGCAGCATTCCAACGCGAACATATGACAGGAGACGAATGATGAAATATTAGAGCAGGTATAACGGATGTCATGATTAAACAAACAATGTATTTTTAATCATGACGTTACCTTACCTGTGTCATATTATTAGGAATAAAAATTTTACGTAATTAAGAAAGCGTTACCAAGATTGAATGGCGATTTCAATTAGCTGAAATTCAATCTTGATATTGAAAGGGGAGAACGGAAATGTTTGAAACAATTTGGCCACTGATCACTGTGGTAATCGGTATCATTGTATTATTGTCGCTCATCATATTCTTGAAATTAAACACGTTTATTTCACTTATTATTACATCAGTTGTAACTGCTATATTACTAGGAATGCCTTTAGATAAAATCATAGAAACAATCGAAAATGGCATGGGCAGTACACTAGGTCACATTGCTTTAATATTTGGTCTAGGTGCCATTCTCGGTAAATTACTTGCGGACGGTGGCGGTGCTACACGAATAGCTGATACGCTTATAAAGAAATTCGGTCATAAGCACGTACAATGGGCAATGTTAGTTGCCGCATTTATTGTAGGTATTGCGTTATTCTTTGAAGTAGGTCTTGTCTTATTAATTCCATTGGTATTTACGATTGCCAAACGAGCTAATGTTTCACAATTAAAATTAGGCTTACCAATGGTAGTGGCGCTATCTGTAACACACGGATTTTTACCACCACACCCTGGCCCAGTTGTAATTGCAAAAGAATTACAAGCAAACTTAGGACATGTATTACTATACGGTATTATTATTGCAATACCAGTGACGTTAATTGCTGGACCATTATTCAATAAAATTGCACAAAAAATCACACCATCAGCTTATCGTCGTGAAGGCGACATATCAGCTTTAGGTGCACAAAAAGAATTTACTGAAGAAGAAATGCCAGGATTTGGCATCAGCTTTTTGACAGCTGTGTCTCCAGTTATCTTAATGTTATTATCAACAATTGTACAGTTAGTAACAGGACATGAATCAGCGACGAATGGTTTTGAATCATTTATTTACTTTATTGGTACTGCAGCAACTGCAATGTTGATCGCTGTCTTATTTGCGATTTTTACAATGGGTATCAAACAAGGACGTAAAAATGCCGATATTATGGATTCAGTTTCAAATGCGATTTATCCAATCGGAATGATGATTTTAATTATTGGTGGTGGCGGTACTTTCAAACAAGTATTAATTGATGGCGGTGTCGGTGATACAATCGCTAAATTATTTGAAGGTACAGAAATGTCTCCGATATTACTTGCGTGGATTGTAGCTGCAGTGCTTCGTATTGCACTTGGGTCATCAACCGTAGCTGCTATTTCATCCACAGGTATCGTTTTACCGTTATTACAAGCATCAGACGTTAACGTTGCATTAGTGGTATTAGCAATTGGTGCAGGGAGTGTTATTTTATCTCATGTTAATGATGCTGGGTTCTGGATGTTCAAAGAATATTTCGGTTTAACAGTTAAAGAAACCTTCCTAACATGGTCATTACTAGAAACAGTTATCTCAGTTTCAGGTCTTGTCTTTATCTTGATTTTAAGTATATTTGTATAAAACGAAATCATAGCAGTGAAAACGATAGAAGATTGAATGGGATCACGGTTTACATTGTAGATGTTTTTTGACCAGACTCACTAACATAACTTCAATTTTTAAAGGCTTAGATTAAGCTTATTTTAAATTAAGTTAATTATTGAGTTTGGTTTATTTTATAGTATGGTACAAATGCTTACTGAATGAATACTTGGACAATGTTTTAACGTAAAAGGGTCAGTGAAGGAGTTTGAAAATAACAAAATTTAGTTTAGAAAGTTTTTCTTTAAAAGGTAAAAATGCGATAGTAACAGGCGGTGCACGCGGATTAGGCAAATATTATACCATTGCTTTAACAATGTATGGGGCAAATGTAACTGTAGTTAGTTCTTCAACCAATGCCTGGGATGAAATGAAAGCATATGTGAAACAGCATGAGGGTAATGTATCCTTCCTTCAGCAAGATTTAACCGAATCGGGTTCTGCAGCAAAGGTTATCACAAATGCAGTTGGAACGTGGGGATCACTTGATATATTAGTTAATAATGCAGGTGTTCAAATTAGAAATAATATTTTAGATTATAAAGATGAAGATTGGCAAAATGTCATAGATATTAATTTAAATGCAACGTATTATATGGCTCACGAAGAGGCTAAAGTGATGACAGAACAAGGCTCAGGTAAAATCATTAATATAGGTTCTATGCAGTCATACCGCGCTGGAAAAAATATCTTTCCTTACGCAGCGAGTAAGCATGGTGTAGTTGGCATTACGCGCGCCTATGCAGATGCTTTGGCACCATACAATATACAAGTAAATGCATTATCTCCTGGTTATATCCGTACTGATATGACGAAAGTGCTAGAAGAAGATCCAATTCGAGGGCCAGAAATTAAAGGACATATACCATCGGGACAATGGGGTGTTCCGGAAAATTTAATGGGTCCACTTATATTTCTAGCTAGTGAAGCCTCAGATTATGTAACAGGTATATCATTACCAGTAGATGGTGGTTATTTACTAAGATAATAGATAAACAGATGCTTCGGACAAAATCATTTTTGTCCGATTTTTTAATGAAACAAATTTAATAATGTTGATATCAATGCCGTTTGTTTGAATGTGAGACCATTGAATTACAACATGAATTAATTTTAAAATGATAAAATAGAGAAGTTACTATTGTCTGAACTTACTGAAAATGCATTGGAATGTATAATTTAGATGCTAGATTAAAGTATTGAGATAAACGGAAGTATGTTGTAAAGGAAGTAGTTATATCGCTATAGGGGGTTGGAAAATGAAAAGGATATTATTGATTGCGAGTGCTTTTATTGGCGTCATTGTTGGTGCAGGATTCGCTTCTGGACAAGAAGTGCTCCAATACTTCACAAGTTTTGGCATGATGGGAACATTCGGCGCAATGATAACGACCGCATTATTTACATATGTTGGAATGATGTTAGTTTGGCTGGGAAGTAAGTCTGAAACTGATTCTCATAAAGAAGTCATTTATCGTATCACGGGTAAGTCAATGTTTGGAAAATTATTGGGATGGGTGATTGATTTAGTCATCATATTCACATTATTTGGTGTAGGGGTTGTCATGATTGCAGGTGCAGGTTCAAATCTTAATCAGCAGTTTGGCTTACCATCTATCGTTGGCACACTATTGATGACTGTACTTATCATTCTCGCGGGTATGCTGAAAGTTGAAGGTGTTGTAAAAGTAATTGGAAATATTACGCCGTTTTTAATCATTTTTATAATTATTATTTCAGTTTATAGTTTTATGACAACGGATAGTTCATTTTCACAGTTAAATACTTTGTCTGATGCGAAACCTTCAACATTACCGAATTGGTTTGTAGCAGGTGTGAACTACGCATCATTTAATACAGCTGTAGGTGCATCAATGGCCATTGTTATGGGAGGTTCAGAGAAGAATACGAAAGTAGCAGCTATTGGCGGACTAGTTGGTGGATTCGCGTTAGGCGTCATGATTGTATTGAGTCATTTGGCTATATTCACACAAATAGATATCGTTGGAAATATGGAAATGCCAATGTTAGGTATTGTGAATCATATTTCACCAATACTTGGAGTCATTATGGCTATTGTTATTTTTGGAATGATCTTTAATACGGGTTTAGGTATGTTTTATGCGTTTGCTACAAGGTTTACAGTCGTAGATAAGAAACGTTTCAAACTGTTCTATGCTGTTACCGTTATTGTAGGTCTATGTCTGAGTTTTGTTGGTTTTACAGATTTAGTAGCAATCTTCTACCCATTAATCGGCTACCTAGGCCTTGTATTAATTTTTGTATTGTTGTATGCACCTTTTAAATTGAAGTTTGGCAAGAAAGATATATAAAAGTTTTATTATAATCTATAACTTTGTTTATGCTTGTTGACACTTATGTATATAAAATTAATTTCGAAACACACCTTATCCTTATTTTTAGTTATAATAAAATAAAGGAATAGGGGGTGTTTTTTTATGAACGAGGAAACATTAGAAATTTTACAGACGAATGCGTTGTAATTTTTGGGGATTCAACTAGAAGGCTATGATATGGATGACTTAAAAGGGATCAGCAATCATATTAAGTCACCATTTACAAATACGTCACGTAAACAATTCAAAAATGAGTTGAAACATTTTATCATCAATATGGGCAGTAATAAAATTTACCATTATACCAATGTTTTCGATGTGAACTTCTTAATATTTAAGTTTAAAAAATATAAACAGATTTACATTATAGGCCCATATATGGAACAGCGACCCAATGAACGACGTTGTAATGAACTGCTACAACAAGCGAATATTAAAATATCTAAGCAATGTTCTTTCGTACCTGCTTCTTGTGCGAACATACCATTTAAATAAGGTGTTAGATGATAGGTTTTCCACTCGTGTTGTACTGCAGATAGATTGGCCGAAGATACGATGGCGATATCGGCGAATGTTGCAGCATGTTTTAATGTATCAAGCACATAATTAAATGGCACGGTACTAGGTAATGACTTAATTCGACTACTTACCATGTGAGACCAAGAGAGTGCTTTGCGTAAGCCTATTTGATTTGGAGAGGCAGTAATAGCTTGTTCTAATCTTGGATTAGAAAATGAATCGGTTGTTGTAACCCAATGTTTAATGTATTTATAACCTTCAATTTCAATCCCCTCAGAGACCAATTCGCCTAACATTTTTTCTAAACCTTTGAACCTATTGATACCTCTTGTGATTTCATAGAGGTTAAATGCATTCCAACGGTTTAATATCTTTTCGGAATAGGTATCAAGTTGCCATTCATTAACAAGCGCAGGGCCGAATGCACGTTCATGTTTAATAGTCATTGAATCGATAGCACAGCCATCAGAATCAACACATATTAATTTTTTATAATGTGGTTTGTATTGTGTTAATGATTCGATCATGTTAAAAATTCCTCTCGAAATAAATTGATTGATTAAACAATCGATATGTATCGTTTATAGAGCTTGAGTGTTGAAATGAAAATAGATAAAAGAAAAGCAGAGTGTAAAATAAAGCGCTTTCTTTATACTATTAAAGTTAGCATTTCAAGTTCAAAAAAACTATAGGATTCAATCATATTATGTGATATAACTCACAATATAATCACTTTAGGTTGAATTTATTATAAAAAGGTTAAGTAAATAACAAAATAAATTAACAGTCATCTATTTATATAAAAAGGTTGTATTAATGCACTTTTCAGTAAGCAATAAGATCTCATTGGTTTCGATTGTACAGATTGAAATTAAAAACTTCGTGTATCTTAACAGAAGTTAAAATTGCTGTATTGATTATATTGTCAATTTTAAAACTAAGGAAATTAACCGGAGAAAGGCAAAAGTGATAAATTTGTGAAATTAATCACAAAACACTTCCAATTTGTATCCTTATGAATTAAGATAAAGATGTAATAAATGACGCAAGCTTTGCGAAAGAAAAAATACGGAGTGATTCATATGAGAGAAGTAATTGAAAAGGTTATTTTTTCAAATGAAAGCAGCTATGAAATTTACACTCATACAGGTGTAAATCAAGGTATTATTAATGATATTAAAGATGGATACAGAAGTATTGACTATATAGCTTATATTGATGCAGAAAAGTTATACAACTATGGATTGAAAAAGACGCTATTAGTTAATCATTAATACACTGTATGCATCAAGTAATTAAAAAGTTTTGTTGTATTCACAATCTATTAATATAGCAAACGGGTATTATTTTTAAAGTTTTTCTCCCTCGTATTAACTTTCATGATTTATTTGAAACGCCCTAAAGTATTTTAAAAAGCCTATGTTTACTGTCCATCCAGTAACATAGGCTTTTAGTTATAGTATTTAATGATGACAATTAAACATAATCTTTAAAATTATGCTTGATTTCATTAAAATCATATAAAGAGTTGTACATACGCATACGAATATGTTCTTCAGATGCATAAGGAATGCGTAAGTGATTATGTTGTGCTACATATTTACGGAAAGTTTTTTCTAATTGTTGTCGTTCTAATATAGGCATTTGAATCCATTCATCTTTGTCGAATAAATCTTCAAAATGAAATTGGAAACTTGTTCGATCTATTGATTTTCTTAATGCTTCTAATTTTTCATCAAAATTCATAATATATATGCCCCTCCCTTAACGCTACAATAAACATTATTAATATATACTTTATTATATACCCACTTTATATTGAAATATGGATATTGACAAGCTGATCAAAAGCAAAACTTTCAAGAAAATGAAAACGCCATGATACAATAATCGTAATTAGGGAAATATTTAAATAAATATAGAGAAGTATAAATAGAAAGGAAGATATACATGGTTGAATTACAAGATAAAGTGGCAGTCGTAACAGGAGCGAGTAGTGGTATCGGTGCAAGTATAGCCGAAACATTAGCTAATCAAGGAGTCAAAGTTGTCTTAACAGGACGAGATGAGTCGCGCTTAGCAGAAGTGGCTAAACGTATACAAGATAATAAACAAGCAGTAGTTGAGACAAGTATTGTGGATGTTACACACAAAGAAGAAGTAACAGAATTAGTTGAAAAAACAAAAGAAAAATTTGGTCAGATTGATATTTTAGTGAATAGTGCTGGCTTAATGTTATCATCAGCAATAACTGAGGGTGACGTTGAAGCATGGGAAGCAATGATTGATGTGAATATCAAAGGTACCTTATATACAATTAATGCTGTGCTACCATCTATGCTAAATCAGTCTAGTGGTCACATTATCAATATTGCCTCAATTTCTGGATTTGAAGTTACTAAAAAAAGCACGCTCTATAGTGCATCCAAAGCAGCTGTACACAGTATTACACAAGGTCTAGAAAAAGAATTAGCGAAAACAGGCGTACGTGTGACAAGTATCTCTCCTGGGATGGTTGATACACCATTAAGTGGAGATACAGATTGGGGAGCACGCAAAAAATTAGATCCTAAAGATATTGCAGAAGCAGCAATTTATGCATTACAGCAACCAAGCCATGTCAATGTGAATGAAGTGACAGTGAGACCTGTTTAAACATAAATGAAATATTAGAAGGCCGGGACATTAATAAGAAGTGTCTCGGCCAAATTAATTTATATGGACTGTAATCTACATGCTAAGTTACAAATATAAAAACGCTAGCTCATGTATTACGCAAATGAGATTCATTTAACGCGTTATTTAATAAGAGCGAAGACTATGAAATTTTTATCAGGACTTTTTGATTTTGTTCATTTTTCTAATAGTTTAGCTTGAATGTATTCGTGAAAGAAGTGAGAAAAATGGAAATGCGATACCTTACCGAAAGAGATGTAAAACAGTACCGAGCCATTCGATTAAAATCGTTACAGACGGATCCAAAGGGATTTGTATCAACATATGAACGTGAAAAATCATTGCCGGAAGATGAATTTAAAGCACGGCTTAAATTAAATGATACGCATTTTACGATAGGCACGTTTGATAGTGGGGAGCTTATTTGTATCGCTACATTTTATAGTGAGAGAATGGAAAAGGTAAAACATAAAGGTAACTTAGTGACTGTCTATTGTGATCCCCGATATAGAGGTCAAGGTATTACAGCTCAAATGATACAACATATCATTAACGATGTTAGTGTGGTTGGTGTTGTGAAAATCATTGGCTTATGTGTATTATCTGAGAATACACAAGCCATTCGTTTGTATGAAAAATTAGGGTTTCAGCGTTATGGTAGGGAACCTAAATCAATCTTTGATGGTCATAGGTATTATGATGAAGACTTAATGTATCTTAAAGTGTAGTTGTTATAAATAACACGTATTCAACTTATGGGTGCACATAAAAAAACCAGGGCGAGTCACCATTATGTCTCGTTCTGGTTTTTTAGTTTGAAATATCATAACCATTCTATAATTTCAATTCTGTTACCAAATGGGTCATAGATATAAAAACGATTGGCGCCTTCAAGTTCATCACCATAGATGATTTCAATTTCTTTAGCTTCAAGTTCTTTCCGTATATCTGAAGCGTTTTGTACTAAAAACGCTGGGTGGGCTTTTGTTGCTGGTTTAAAGTCATCTTGAACACCAATATGTAGTTGTTGGTCACCAACTTGAAACCAAACGCCACCATTTTTCGCGAGATTGGAGGGTTTTGCTATTTCTTTAAAACCTAATTTATCAGAATAAAAAGCCTTTGCTAACGATTCATTGTGAGGTGGTGCAGCTAACTGAACATGATCAATACCTAAAAATTGATTGAACATAAATAACAACTCCTTTAATATATAATAGCAAAAATATAACTATAAAAGTATTTGGTAAATTATTTTTTTATAAATTAGAAGCAACTAATTATTTTAAAAGTTCATTTTATTCTATTGCAATTGATAATCGTTTTCGATTAAAATAGTAGTAATAAACAAGAGAAGAGGTTATCGTTTTGAACAAATTTTTATGCTTGATGTTATGTTTGTTATTATTTTTAGCAGCTTGCGATAATGGTTCGAAAAATTCAGAGTCAAAAGATGACAAAGATACAAAGACTTATACTACAGATGATGGTAGTAAAGTAAAAATACCTAAAAATCCAAAAAGAGTACTTGTGTTAACCGCTAATTATGGAAACTTTAAAAATTAGGTGTTAAACCTGTCGCTATCACAAATGTATTTCCAGATTCTAAATATTTAGATATGAGTAAGGTTAAAAAAATTGATCCTGAAAATGTTGAAGCGGCGGCAAAATTAAAACCAGATTTAATTATTACATATAAAGAGAACAAGAATAATAAAAAATTAGCTAAAATTGCACCGACAGTACCTATTAAAGTACAGGATATGGACTATAAAGATGCAATATTGAAATTGGGAAATTAGTAAACAAAGAAGCTAAAGCTAAAAAACAAGCTGATAAACTATCAGAAAAACTAGCTAAAGATGGTAAAGAAATTAAGAAAGCAATTGGTAAAGATAATACTTTTTCAATTATGGATATTCAAGCAAAAGATATTTATCAATTTGGCCCTAGATTCGGCCGCGGAAGTGAAGCTATATATGAAGGGTTTAAGTTGAAAGAGGACCCAGAAGCTAAGCAAGCAATGCCAAAAGAGAAGTTTATGAAAGTTCCAAAAGAGAAATTCAATACGTATTTGGGAGATTATTTACTCCTTCCTACTAAAGATAGTAAGAAACCGAATAATGATTTTGTGAAATCAAATACTTGGAAAAATAATAAAGTTGTTCAAAACGGTAATGTTATTTATTATTCTATGGATGAAGCAATTTATGCAGATTTAATTTCAGTAGAGAAACAAGCTGAACTATTTAAAAAGAACTTTTAAAGCATAAGTAAAAACTAAGCACGTCATAGTCATCGAATTTATATAATTTGATATCTATGACGTGCTTAGTTTATTTTGACGCTTACCAGTGATCAATATCACTTCGTTCGCCTTTAAAATTATTGGCTGTTTGATGACGTTTTGCTAGTACTTTTTCAACTTCTTCAAATTTAATATTTAAAGCATGTAATAATACAAAAAGGTGATACATAACATCGGCGGTTTCATTCGTCACTTCTTCAACGTCGCCTTTCATTGCACCAATCACCACTTCAAATGCTTCCTCACCAAATTTTTTAGTTATTTTTTCAAGTCCTTCTTTTAATAAATATTGAGTATACGAATTACTTTTATCTGCCTGCGCACTTGCTGCAACTGTTTGTTCAAGTTGTTGCACATTAAAAGGTACGGACGTATTAAAACAACTTTGACTACCTGTATGACAGGTTGGTCCGTTTGGAAGTACTTCAATAAGCAATGTATCTTGATCACAATCCAGATGGATATGTTTCACTATTTGTGTGTGACCTGAAGTTTCACCTTTAGTCCATAAACGTTCTTTTGAGCGAGAGTAAAATGTAACAATCCCCTCAGTGAGTGTTTTTTGATAGGCAGTTTCATTCATATATCCTAGCATAAGTACTTGCTTGTTACGTACATCTTGTAATACAACAGGAATAAGTCCTTTGTCAAAATCAGGCTCTTGAGTAGTCATCTTACTGGAATACCTCCTCGTTTCATTGATGATTTAATTTGATTCACAGTTGTTTCTTTATCGTGTAATATGCTTGCTGCAAGTCCCGCTGAAACGTTTGTTTCTTTAAACAAGTCAACGAAATGTTCAGGATTTCCGCCACCACCAGAAGCGATAACGGGAATATTCACAAGTTTTTCAATTTCATGTAAGTGTGAGACATCAAAACCTTGTTTCATACCATCGTGCGTCATACTTGTAATGAGAAGTTCACCAGCGCCTAAGGCTTCAACTTCTTGAACCCAATCATAAACGCGTTTATCCGTTCGCTGTTTACCACCGTGTGTGTAACAAAAATAATCATTTAGTTCGCTATCGTAATTGCTATCTATGGCGATACATATACATTGTCGTCCAAATTTTTCGCTGGCTTCCTTTATAAAACTTGGATTTTTAAGTGCACTTGAATTTAAGGATACTTTATCTGCACCGTGGTTTAACAATTGAGAGATATCGTCAATGGTTGAAATACCACCGCCAACTGTCAATGGAATGAAAAGTTTTTCTGCTGTTTCCGAAATAACATCAAGTACAAGATCATGTCCAGCTTCTGTACGTGAAATGTCTAAGAAAACAAGTTCATCAGCACCTTGTTCATTATAATAAAGTGCAAAATCTACAGGGTTGCCAATATCACGCAAGCCTTTAAATTGAATGCCTTTGACGACGCGACCATCTTTGACATCTAAGCATGGAATAATGCGTTTTTTAATCATGACAATCCCTCCCAGAAGGTAGCGTTGTGTGCAGCTTTACCAACAATGGCTGCATGAACGCCAATGGATTCTAATTGGGCTAAATCTTGTTGATGACGAATACCACCAGAAGCAATAATTGGTTTTTGAGTTGCTTGAACTAATTGTTGTGTGATTTCGAAATTAGGGCCCTCGAGTTTGCCATCTTTAGAAATATCTGTGTAAATGATACCACCGAGCGGGAGAGCTTCTACTTGTTGTAATAAATCAAAGATATCGAGGCCAGCATCTTCTTCCCAGCCATTAATTTTGACTTGTCTACGGTAAGCGTCAATGGATAGATATAAACGATTTGGAAATGCTTGTGTCATGTGTGATAACCACGCTAAATCATCGATACCCTTGGTGCCGATGATACAATAATCAATACCATCATTAAAGTAAGTGTCAATGGTATTTCTATCTCTAATACCACCGCCAACTTCCATAGGTTTATCGGTCAGCGAGCGTAATTGATTGATATAGTCACTTTCGATGGATACTTGATTTTTTGCACCAATTAAATCGACGATATGAATTCGGTCTACACACTGATACTGATTGTAGAAAAGTATACTTTCTTCTGCGCTACGCGCCATTTTAACTTCTGAATCGTATTTACCTTCAGTAAGTCGCACGCTAGTAGCATTGATTAAATCAATTGCCGGCCATAGTTTGATCATCTTGAAATCCGCCTTTCAGTGCTTGATTAAGTATTGCTAATCCATCATCACCACTTTTTTCTGGATGGAATTGAATGCCGATATAATTTTGATATTGCACAATTGCTGGGATTTTTGTGCCGTATTCTGTGTAAGCAACCACATGTTGTGACATTTCAGCTTGATACGCATGGACAAAGTAAACATCATGTAATAATAAAGGGTGTTTACTTATTAGATTATTCCATCCTAAATGCGGTACAGGATATGGGGACTGTATTGGAATTATATTTCCCGGGAAAATATTTAACCCTTCGACATCACCCTCTGCACTCCAATGATAAAATAGTTGCATACCGAGACAGATACCAATCACTGGTTTATCCGTAATGGATGTGATTATATTTGCTAAACCGCGCTCGTTAATTGCTTGCATGGCATCTTTAAAGTGACCTACACCGGGTAAGATGACGACATCAGCATTTGCAATTTCGTTATACTTATCGGTCAATATCGCATCGTATCCTAAATACTGAACTGCGCGTTGAACATTTTTTACATTACCTAATCCGTAGTCAATGATCGCAATCACTCAATCACACCCTTAGATGAAGGGATGTTATCATTATCATTTTCTGAAAGTGCCATTTTTAATGCACGGGCAAATGATTTAAATATGGCTTCAATTTCATGATGCGTATTGCCGCCTCTAAGTAGATCAATATGCGTAGTTAAACGTGCATTGATGATCAAAGCACGGAAGAACTCTTCAACCAATTCGCTATCAAATGTGCCTACTTTTTCTTTACTCAAAGTGGCATTAAACGATAAATAAGGGCGTCCACTAATATCAACTACAGCACGAGATAAAGTTTCATCCATAGGGATGTAACTCACACCATATCTTTGGAAAGATTTGCGTTCTCGAATCATGTCTAATAATAGCTGACCTAGTACGATGCCAATATCTTCTGTTACGTGATGATCATCTACATCGGTATCTCCATTTGCTTCAATTATAATTGACAGCCCACTATGAAACGTAAAGAGTGTGAGCATATGATTTAGGAAACCAACCCCTGTGTTAATTTCACTTGTTCGTTTGTCATCGGCTAAAATGATTGATAACTCTGTTTCTGCAGTCTTACGTTTCTTTTGAAATATCATATTGTGACCTCCATGATTTAATGAGCTGTTCTAATTGGTCTAACTGGTCGTCTGTGGCGATGGAATATCTTACATAATCGTTCATGTTTGGTTCGTCATAACGTCTAGGTAAGAAGCCATGATCTTCAATATAAAGGCCAAGACTTTGCGCTGCGGATCCTTTTGTTAAGACAAAGTTAGTTGATGAAGGGAAGACTTTCATTATATCGCTAACATTATCTTGGAACATTTGTCTTAATCTAACAGCTAATGCACGCTGATGTTCAATGAATGTGCGTGTCTTATCAATATGTTCAAACATGAAAAGTGCAATGTGTAAAGTGAGTGTGTTTAATGGATAAGGATGTTCAATACTTTGTATAAGTTGAATCGTCTCAGGTGTTCCAATTAACACGCCTAAACGTAAACCGGCAATACCAAATGCCTTTGAAAGGGTACGCATTTGAAGAACATGTGGTTGCAATTCAAGCGTGTAGGCATCTCCAAAATCTAAATAAGCTTCATCAATAACAAAATAACCACCAATATTTTTCATTTTATCTGCAATTGCAGTTAAAAATGTTAGATTATACTGCTTGCCAGATGGGTTGTGTGGATTACTCATAATAAAGAATGCGGGTTGCACTGCTTCAATGCGACTTAATATATTTTCTAGATTAAATGTTAAGTCGTTATCTGCATTTACAAACGCTATTGGTCGATGAACTTGGTCGGCATAGGCTTGGTACATAAAGAAATCTGGATTAAGTGCTAATGCTGGACCTTCTGGCATGATAAGCATTAATTTTTGAATTAATTCATCAGAACCATTACCTGCAATAATTTGGTCTGGTGATAGATTATAATAACGCGCATAACCTGCCTTAAATCGTTCATATTCTTCATCTGGATAAAAGTTAAATGAAGCATGATGTATAATCGATGTGAGTTGTGCTTCTGTTAAAGGGCGAAGTGGGCTTTCATTTTTGTTAATTCTTATCATCGTTAAACTCCTTTGATGTTCTAATTTCTATGGATTGTTCGTGATTATATAATTGTTCAACATGGGCTAATTTACGCGCAGTCAGTTCTACGGTATCGAATGTATCTTTTGATAAATCTATCACTGAATGACGTGTTAAAAAATCATTAACAGATAGACCATTGGTAAATCGAGCTGTCTGATTGGTTGGCAGTACGTGACTTGGGCCAGCGACATAGTCACCAATAACTTCGGGTGAATAATAACCTAAGAATAGTGCGCCGACGTAACGGACATGATTTAGATAATCGTGTGGTGAAACTGTTTGTATTGAAGCATGTTCTGGTGCAATGAGATTCATTAAATCACACGCTTCGCTAAAGTTATTCACATGTATCAAAAAATGGTTATCATTTAAACTTGCTTGAACGATTGATTGACGTTCAATTTGAGGAAGTATGTGCTGTATTTTTTGTTCAAGTTGTTTTAATAATGCTTCATCTTCACTAATGACAAAAGTTCTTGCAAGTTCATCGTGCTCTGCTTGTGCAAATACATCATATGCGATGGCGTCTAAATCAGCAGAGTCATCAATAATTAATGCAATTTCACTAGGGCCCGCGATTTGATCAATTCCTACTTGACCAAAGAGGTATTTCTTAGCATAGGCAACAAATTGGTTACCAGGTCCTACAATTTTATCAACTTTTGGCAATGTTTCTGTACCGTAAGCTAGGGCAGCAATACTTTGAGCACCTCCAACTTGATAAACGTTATCGACACCTGAGATATAACAGGCGGCTAATACGATATCTGGTATACCATTTAGTTGTGGGGGCGTGACTACAGATATATTTTTTACACCAGCTACCTTTGCCAGTGTTACTGTCATTAAGACGGTTGATGGGTAACTGGCTTTACCACCTGGTACATATACGCCAACGCGTTCTAAAGGATGATACAATTCATAACAATCTGATGTGCCTTGTTGCTTAGTCCATTTAATGGATTCTTGGTAAGATTGAATACGCGCGTGACTTTGTTGTAAGGCCTCACGTAAATCACTGTCTAGGCGATTATAGGCATTTTCTAAAGTTTGATAAGCGACTTCTAAATTGCAAGTCTCTACCTGATCAAACTGTTGATTATAATTTCTGAGGGCATCATCTCCGTGAAGTCTGACGTTTTCGCAAATATCCTTTACGATGGGGTATAGGTCTTCATTTAAGGAAGATTGGTTTAAATACTTTTTCAAAAATAGCGTTTTATCTATGATCAATGAGTGACACCTCCAGTGTTGATAAAAAAGCATCAATTTCAGATGATTTTTTAAAATAGGATTGCTTATTTGTGATAAGTTTCGCGTTAATGGGTTTAATCGTATCTTTTTCAACTAAGCCATTTGATTTTAGTGTTGTACCAGTCTGTACAATATCTACTATTCCATCCACCATTTCTACGAGACAAGCTAATTCAATAGAACCTGATAGTTTTACCAATTCTACATCTATACCTTGTGCTTCGAAGTAGGCACGTGCAGTTTTTACATACGACGTAGCAATTTTATTGAAAGAAGAAGTTTCTGGTTTAGCAGCTAAAGCAAAATGACAATCTCCAAATGGTAAATCCACCAAATTATTAATTGTATAATTTCCTTCTTCTAAAATATCACTGCCAACAATCCCGACATCAGCTACACCTTGTTCTACATAAATAGGGACATCGCTACCTTTAACTAATACGATTTGAATAGATCCTACAGAAATTAATAATTGACGTTCTCGTTTTTCTAATGCATCTACTAGTTCTTGTTCATTAGCTTGTTTTAAATAAGTAATAAAGCTTTTTAATAATCGACCTTTGGCTATAGCTACTGTAAGCATAATAAGAACTCCTTTTATTTATAATATAAAACCTAATCCAAAACCATCTAATTCACCTTTGTAGAAACCTCCCGTAAGTTGGTGGTTTTTATCATTTTTTAGATAACATTTTAAAAATGCACCTTTGTAATATGAACGAGGCGGTTGTGGTGTGATATCTAAATGTATATCTTTTACATTTAATGACTTAAACCACTGTTCCCAACGACGTAAAGCTTGTATTGTACGATGATCGTAAGGAAAGAGTTGACTTAGTAAATCTAATTGATCCGTTGTTTTTGTTGTCAATAATTGAACAAGCGGATGAGAAGTGCCAAGTTCGGATGAAAGTTCTGAAATATTACGCTCTTGTACTAATTTTAAAATCGTTATTGTTTGTTCTTTAGTAGTTAACAGTAAATCGATAAGTTGATAATGTCCTAAAATGACAAAATCGATATCGTCATTAAGATATTGTTGTATATATTTATAAAACGTCATAAAATCTTCCTGCATATCCGTTATGGTAGGGTTGTAATGTTCGATACCCAATTGCGTATAGACATGGTTATTACGAACAATCGGTCCCGCATAAACTACTTTTTGATGACGCGGAGGATAATTACTGTAATAACGCAATAATTGGTCGGTGAAATCATTACGTAATGCAAAGATATGATGGTCATGTTGCCAGAAACTTCTTTCAGTCATTTGCTGTAAATCATCTTTATTCAATGTTTGCCAAGCTAGAGATTCAATAAAGCTAAAATCTACTAAGTTAAAGTCAGCTTGTTGAAAATGCTTTAAAAAGTTAAGTTCTTTTTCTTTGTTATTAATGATTGTTGCTGCATCCATATTAAAACCATCCTTTGCATATACTTTGTTTCTCTACCGAACTAAAGTAAATTAATAAAGAATACTTTAACACATTTATTTTTAGAATTCAATAAATATTCTGAAAATGTTTTTGGTTAAGCGGTATAAAAATGCCCTTGCATTTAAAAAAGTGCAAGGGATTAATACTTATAAGCAAGATTTACCATGATTAACATATTTTAGCATTTCTTCTTTAGGCACCATATTACCACCAGTTGCCCATACAATATGATTTGCTTGATTCATTTGGACGCCCTGTTGTTTGGCTAATGTTATTGCTGATTTAATGCCAGCAAACCCTGATGCGGCAGAGGGCTCAATAAAGATATCTTCTTTTTCACTTAAAAGATATAGATAACGATACATTTCGCTATCAGATACAGTCTGTATACCATAGAGTAACGTATTCATAATTTGCCCGACTAAGCGAGATGGACGTGCAACTGCTAAACCATCCGCATCTGTGCTTCCATCAATGCCAATATCCTTAACTGAAATTTTATCGTGTAATTGCGTCATCATACCTAATAACATACAAGGGGCATGTGTTGGTTCAGTAAAAATACAATAAACATGTTCTCCAAAGACTTGTTTTAGACCGAACGTCACTCCTCCTGGGCCACCACCGACACCACAAGGTATGTAGACAAATAGAGGGTGTTCAGCATCTATTTGTATATTTTCAGCAGCTAATTGTGCTTTTAATCTTAATGCAGCGACTGTATATCCTAAAAACAAGTCGGATGAACCTTCGTCATCCACAAAATGACAGGTAGGATCGTTTTCAGCATGTTTTCTTCCTTCTGCTACAGCGTACTGATAATCTGACTGATGTTCTATGACTTCCACACCACGTGACCTCAAAAGATCTTTCTTCCACTGACGTGCATCTGTAGACATATGAACCGTCACTTTAAAGCCCAGTTTTGCACTCATAATACCGATACTTAATCCTAAATTACCGGTTGAACCAACGGCAACATTATATTTACTAAACAGACCTTGATATTTTTGCTCAGCCAGTACACGATAATCATCTGTCTCTTTTAAATCGCCATCTTGCATCGCTATCGTTTCAGCTAATTTAAGTACTTCATAGATACCACCGCGCGCCTTAATTGATCCAGATATAGCGAGGTGACTATCACATTTTAGCCATAGCTTAACTTCAGTGGGTAAGGACTCTAAGTTTGTCAAAGTATTTTGCATAAAAGGTATGTGTTTTAAAGGTGATTCAATAAGGCCATGATTATTTTCCGTTTCTGGGAATACAGTGCTTATGTAACTACTAAATCGTTCAAGTCGTTGCGCAGCGTCTTCCATATCTTTTAAAGTAAACGCTAATGACGCTGGTTTACGAAAATTTGTGTTTTCCCAAAAAAATAGGCTTATAATTTTGCATACTATCTATGAGAGGGAAATCTTTTTTAAGTGTTGCTAAATCGTTCATATTAATACCTCCGTATCATTTTAATAACAGTACGAAATATAAATTTCACGCTACATTAATTATAACAAGAAATAGATGAAATCGCCTGATTCGCCGATATAATATGATGATATTGGTTATTGTAGTTAGAACCATTGACTCGATTTAAAAATGGGTTTACACAGAGTGAACGATAATATTTTTACAAATTAGCGTGATTGCTTATTTTAATTGTAAGTTAGAAAAATGATTGATGAAATATAAACAAAAAAGAGTCAGGAACAACTTTGAATGTTCCTGACTCTTTGTGGACTAGTTAAAATGACTGCTTTGTCTAAGCTATCTTACTAACAAATTACTTTCTGAATTGCTTACGTATTTTAGTAAACCAGCCTTTACGCTCGTTAACAGACATAACTTGTGGGCGTGTATTATCCTCTTTTAATTGTTGGCCATAATCCATAGCTTCTTTCATTAGAAATGCTTGAGAATTTAAAGGTGATAAATTATTTTCAATATAATGATATTGACCTAATTCATCTTGGTAACGTCCTTTTTGGTTATCTGAGAGTTGTAAGTTCATATAATCTAATAAACGTTTCGCAATATCTTTATCTTCAACTGGGAATAAAATTTCTACACGTTTAATCATATTTCTAGTCATTGCATCGGCGGAAGAAAGATATATGATGTCGTCGCCATTATTATGGAAATGATAGATGCGTGAATGTTCTAGGAATCTACCAACGATACTTACGACTTCAATGTTTTCACTGATTCCTGGAACACCTGGCTTGAGACAACAAATACCACGAATGATCAATTGAACTTTTACTCCTGCACAGGATGCTTCAAACAATTTAAGAATGATATCTTTATCCGTTAATGAGTTCATTTTCATGATAATCTTACCGTTACCATTTTCACGATGTGATTTGATTTCGTTATCTATTCTAGCTAAAAAGACATCACGAATATCGAAAGGTGCGACAATCAATTTGTTATATTCAGGTTTTACTGAATAGCCACTTAAATAATTGAAGAAATTAATCGCATCTTCAGCAATTTCAGCATTCGTTGTGATCAGTCCCATATCGGTATAAATATTCGCTGTTTTATCATTATAGTTACCAGTACCTAAATGAATGAATGAAGTTAATTTATTATTCATTCGCTTAACAACGAGTGCAATTTTACTATGTGTTTTCAAATGTGTCATACCATAAATAACATGACAACCTGCATCTTCCAACATTCTTGCCCAATGTACGTTGTTTTCCTCATCAAAACGTGCTTTTAATTCGACAAGCACAGTGACTTGTTTGCCATTTTCAGCTGCATTTTTCAAACTATTAATAATAGGAGAATCCTTACTTACACGATAGAGTGTTTGTTTTATTGCAATAGTATTTGGATCTTCAGCTGCTTCCCGTATAAAATCAACAATAGGTTCAAATGATTCATATGGGTGGTGGAAGAAGATATCTCTTTTTAAAGATAAATCAAAAATATTGTGATTTCCTAGAGATTGAGGTATTTGTGGGACATATTTATTATATTTCAAATATTTCAGCTTATTGGATAGGTGGTCAACTAAATCAGTCAACATGGTTAAATCGAGAGGCCCATCTACAAAATAGACTTCATTATCGTGCACATCTAGTTGGTTGATAATCCACACAATATCCTCATGTGTCGCTTGTCGGCCATCTACTTCTAAACGTACAGCAGTACCACGTTTACGCTCTTTTAAGAAGCGCTCAATTTCTATTAATAAATCTTCTGCGCCATCTTCATGAATAGTTAAGTCAGCATTACGTGTGATTCTAAACGTAAATGTGTTCAAGACCGTATATCCTGAAAATAAGTCGTTAATGAAGTAGGTGATAATATCTTCAATCAAAATGATATATTGTTTATCACCTTTGTTAAATGAATAAAATCGAGAAATAAGTGAAGGTATTTGAACGATAGCAGAATTAATATCATCTTCTGTATCGATATCTACAAAAATATTCAAGCTTTTATTATTTAATTTAGGGAAAGGATGATAGGCATCAATCCCTAAGGGCGTTAGTGTTGGCAAGATGCCATACTTAAATTCTGATTCAAGTTGAGGCAATAAATCGTCAGGTAGTTGTTCTGGGTTTATGATTTCTACTTGATATTGTTTTAAGTCATCAATTAATTCGTTATAACGCTTGTATTGTAAATCAACAATTTCCTTGTTCTTTAGCTTAATTTGATCGAGTTGTTGCTTAGGTGTTAATTGTGCTTTGTTTTCAGGTTTATCGTATCCCATTTTGACTTGATCTTGTAAGCCCGCTACGCGAACCATAAAGAATTCATCTAAATTCGAACTAAATATAGAGATAAAGTTAAGTTGTTCTAATAGTGGGTTGTTCTTATCTTGTGCTTCTTGTAATACACGGTAGTTAAAATCTAACCAACTAAGCTCTCTATTATTATAATATTGCGGTAAATTTAAGTCTTTATCTCCCAAATTTCTATGCATAACGCTTTATACACCTCGTTGTAGTCTAAAATACATATTTTGCTACGTATACCGTATCATATGAATTTTAAGATTTTGTAAAGATAATAGAAAGATTTTCTTTTAAAATTTTCTCAATATGTTTTTTTTGACGAAGTGACTGATATTCTTCAGCAATTGGTGCACCATTATAGTAAACGTATAATGTATACTCGCCATCTTTTTCTTTTAAATCTATCGACTCAACAGCACTTGTATGAGAGATGTTGAGCGCATTAACAAATTTTATAATGCCACCAAGTGATTGAACATTATCCAATTCTTTACCACGTAGCCATTCTGTCTCATGACTAAAGAATTTTAACAGTGATTTATTTTTAAAACTTGCAAGCAATGCTAATTTAACGCGGTCCTCATGTTTGAAACCATCAATCATAGAGTTAGCAATAATATAATATGTGTGCGGTGAACTAGAATCTGAATCAATAAATCTACCTAAGTAATACAGGTAAGCACCCTCGGCAAATAATGTTTTTTCGTCATCTGATACCTCAATTTTATCTAAATTGATAAGTTGTTTTAATAAAGACTGTGCCAATTTAACACGTTGATTTGCGCTCGATTCCTCTATGCCATATTCATTAGCTAAGTGGAAAAGGGCATCTTTTCTAATGTTTTCTTTTTTAAATTCTGTTGGATAACGCTCACTAATAATATTCATGGCATAGCCTTCGCGTAAACCTTTACGAGAAAATGTAAACTGCGAAGCTTCTATTTTATTAAACAGTACTTTAAAGACGGAGACAGCAGGCAGTATAATATCTACACGATCTCTACTTAAACCATCGATGTCTTTCAATTCATCACGAGAACTTTTTTTAAGTATAGAATATACCTCATCGATATTATCGTCCGTCATTGTATAATTATGGACACCGCCAATAGGGTATGAATGTTCAGATTGATGGATGCGTGCAACATTACGAGCTGAACCGCCTATCCCAACTAAAGCGACTTCTTGGTCTTTTAACCAAGCGAGTTGATCAAATTGTTTAGATAAAAATTTCTCCATATCTTTGATTGAAGATTTATCATTATGATCTTTACCGTCAAAGAATTTACGCTGTAAAGTGACGACACCAAATGGAAAACTGTGTGCTTCTATTAACTTTTTGTCTTTAAAAAGTGTAACTTCTGTAGAACCACCACCGATGTCGACAGAAACACCATCTTGGATGTCTGTGGTATGAGTAATGGCATAAAAACCATAAAATGCTTCTTCTTCTTCAGGTATTAACTTGATTTTTATATTCAGTTCTTTTTTGATGTTTTCAATAATTTTGTCTCTGTTTGTTGATTGTCTAATTGCCGCTGTAGCAATGGGATGTAATTCAGTTACTTCAAACTTATCTGCTACAGTTTTAAAACTGCTTAATGTCTTAGTTAATACTTCAATACCTTCGTTGTTCATCGCCAAATCTTTTGTTAAATATTGGCTTAGCCTTGCTGGTGTTTTAATGTTCAATAATTCGTTTAGACCTGTTTTTTTATCAAATTCGAAAATAACTAACCTGATTGTATTTGAACCGATATCAATTAATCCTATACGTTCCATGTTTGCCTCCTATGTAAAAAATGAGGTTCTATCATATGCTCTATTTTGTTTACCCTGTTCTTTCCTATATATTACATTAAAAAATAAAATTTGTGATTAAAAATTTTCATATTGTCCAATGTAAATACAAATAAGTCAATTGTTTGAATGGTAATGATGAAAAAAACCAAGCATACAGTAACATCGCTACTTGTATGCTTGGTTATAATCGTTTATTTAACCTGTAAAGGACCGCCTGGACCTAATGGCCAACCTAATAAATACCAGATAATCATAAATAAAGGCCATACGATACTTAACACAATTGTATAAGGCATTAGACTCGATAATAATGAGCCTAACTTCATGTTATTATCATATTTTTGTGCATATGATAATAACAGTGGTAGGTAGGGCATCATCGGTGTAATCGGATTACTTATTGAATCTCCGATGCGATAAAGCATTTGTGTGAAAGCAGGATGGAAACCTACAAGCATGAGCATAGGTATAAAAATAGGTGCTAAAATGCCCCATTTGGCAGAAGCGCTACCAATCAATAAATTGATGATTGCGCTTAACAAAATAATGCCTAAGATAAGTATGATGCCATTTTGACCTTGTAATAAGGCGGCTCCCTTAACAGCAACGATAACGCCTAAATTACTCCATTCTAAAAATGCTAGTAGTTGTGCTGCAAAAAATACGATGACGATAAATGAACCCATCGACGACATAGAATCAGCTAACATTTTACCTAAATCTTTAGAGTTTTTAAATTCCTTCATCATTAAACCATAAACTAAACCAGGTACTAAGAATAAAACAAGGATAATTAGCCCAACGCCATTAATAATAGGGGCATCGTTAAGTAAGCTACCTGTTTTAGCATTTCTTAAAAAACTGCCTTGAGGTATAGCTAAAATAATAAGTAACGCAATCATGATGAAAAAACTTATATTTGCCCAAAATACAGCGCGATTTTCTTCTGTTGTCAGTCCAGTATTTTCATCATCAACTTGAATATCAGAATTTGAGTCGTCGTATGAACCTAATCTTGGAATAACAAAGCGCATAGTTACCCAATAAACGGCGGGGAGTAAAACAAGTACACTTGCAGCAATAAAATACCAATTCATGGCCACATTGACATGAACATTGTCAGAAACAATTTTAGTCGCAGGTTCAGTAAATGCATATAATAAGGCATCTGACATACCGATCATGATATTTGCTGAAAACCCACCAATGGCTGATGCGTATGCCATCGCTAATCCTGCAATAGGGTGATATCCCAATTTAATAAATACCATGGCAGTTAACGGGGGTAAAACGATAGGTGCAGCATCACCAGCTGCATTACCTAAGATTCCAATAAGTATGATGACTGGAACGATAAATTTTTTAGGTGCTTTATGTACAACTTGAACCATTAATTTGTCAAAATAACCTGTTTTTTCAGCCACACCTACACCAAGCATAACAGCTAATACGAGACCTAGAGCTGGGAATTCAGAAAAATTCTTCACAGCATCATTTAATATCATCATTAGACCGTCTTTACTTAAAATACTCTTAATAGCAATTGTATCTCCTGTACCAGGGTGTTTTACGGTGATGTGAAATAGTGAAACAATCCATGTGATAATAGCAAGTCCTAAGCACATCAAGAAAAATAAAATACTAGGATCAGGTAGTTTATTACCAACTTTTTCTACAATATTTAAAAATCTATCTACGAGTGTCGGTTTATGCTTTGTATTTGAAGTCATATGTACTACCTCCTAATTAAGTTAGCGTAAGTATATCAGAATAATCTTTTTAATTGAACAAATATTCTGAAAATAAATATGTGCTTAAGAAAAAATTTACACATATGCATGTAAAAAAGTATCAAAAAGCGTAATCAAGTTTCAATTTTCTAGAAAAGGTAATTATATAAAGAAACGTTTTTTACAGAACTGGAAATACATTTTTTAGATAGGAGAAGTGATGAATGATGGGAAGATTAAATAACAAAATCGCTATTTTGACAGGTGCAAGTACAGGTATTGGTGCTGCCTCAGCAAAAGTATTAGCGAATGAAGGTGCGCATGTATTGGCAGTGGATATTTCAGAAAAAGTGCATGACACTGTCAAAGAAATCAATAATGCAGGCAATACAGCTTCAGGTTATATCGTCGATGTGTCCGATGCGCACGCAGTTGAACGCTTTGCTCAAGCAATTAAAGAAAAGTATGGAAAAATAGACGTGCTCTTTAATAACGCTGGTGTTGATAATGCGGCGGGGCGTATTCATGAATATCCAGTTGAAGTATTCGATAAGATATTAGGTGTTGATTTAAGAGGTACATTTTTAATGACTAAATTTTTACTACCGCTTATGATGGATGAGGGCGGTTCGATTATCAATACGGCATCATTTTCTGGATTAGCTGCAGATTTAAATCGTTCAGGTTATAATGCAGCCAAAGGTGGGGTCATTAATTTCACGCGTTCGACTGCGATTGAATATGGTCGTGAAAATATTAGAGCAAATGCTATTTCACCAGGTACGATTGAAACACCACTTGTAGATAAATTAACAGGTACGGCTGAAGATGAAGCGGGTAAAGCATTTAGAGATAATCAAAAATGGGTTACACCATTAGGTAGATTAGGAACACCTGAAGAAGTTGGCAAACTTGTAGCCTTCCTTGCGTCTGATGACAGTTCATTTATAACGGGTGAGTCTATCACAATAGATGGTGGTGTTATGGCGTATACATGGCCAGGAGAAATGTTAAGTGATGATAGTTGGAAAAATACAACGAAATAATTTGGTAGCTGTTTTTATGAACGAATGTGAAATGTAGTAAAATCCACACAGTAACTGATTAAACTCAGTCTCTGTGTGGATTTTAATTTATAATTAGGTTAGCGAATATTACCAGATAATTTGATCGACAACATCATTATTTAATGATTTTACAATCTCAGTTACAAGCGCTACCGAATTTTTATAATCATCTGTGTGTAAAACGGACACATTAGAATGCATGTAACGCAATGCAACCCCGATAGAGACGGTTGGTGTGCCTTCATTAGCGACATGAATGCTGCCGGCATCAGTACCGCCACCAGCAGTGGTATCTAATTGAACAGTAATATTATGTTTTTTAGCTACGTCTTTAATATGTTTTGTGAAACCAACATGACCAATGTTGGATGCGTCCATAATAATCACAACCGGCCCATTACCAATAGCCGTATCACTGACTTGACCTGACATACCTGGCGTATCATAAGCAATGGCAACATCAATGGCAATTGCCAAATCAGGTTTGATTTTATTGGCAGCAACTTTGGCGCCACGCAGACCGACTTCTTCTTGTACATTTGCGCCAGCCATCAAGTTGATATCTATCGCTTCATTCTTTAAATTTTGTAATACATCTATGGCAAGTGCACAGCCATAGCGGTTATCAAATGCTTTAGCAGTTAAGTATTTTTGATTAGCCAATGTTTCGAATTCACTGTATGGCGTCACCATATTACCGATTTCGATGCCAAATTGTTCTGCCTCTTTTTTACTCTTAACACCAATATCAATAAACATTTCTTTCATATCAATTGTTTTTTTACGTTCCTCTGGTGATAATACGTGAGGGGGTTTTGAACCGATGATACCTCTGATTTTTTTACCTTCATCTGTTGTAATCGTTACCTTTTGCGAAAGCATGACCTGGTTCCACCAACCGCCAATGGGTGTGAATTTTAAGAAACCATTGTTATCAATTCTAGTAACGATAAAACCAACTTCGTCTAGATGACCTGCAACCATTAATGTTTTATCTCCATTAGTAGCTGATTTTTTACCAAAAATACCACCAAGATTGTCTTCGATAATTTCATCGCTTACGGGTGTTAAATAATCGTTCATTAATGCTTTGACTGCCATTTCGTGTCCAGCAATGCCATCGACATCCGTTAGTGATTTTAGTAATTTTACTGAATCATTCATAAGAATTCCCCCTTAAAAATTAATGTGTATCTATATTTTACCATTTAGAATTTAATAATATAGTTTTTTGATTGAATACAAATTCAAATCATAAGAAACAATAATGATTGTTAATCCTTACTAAAATACTAAGACTAAATGAGTGCAATATGTAATGTGTCATGTTTCAATAGTATTATAGATAAAGTGGAGGGATTAATTATGACAGAAGTTAAACATCTAACATTTGGTTCGAAAAATGCGCCAATAACAATTGAGTCGTTTATCAATTTTGCATGTCCGTTCTGCAAGAACTATTTTAAAGCAGCAGATCATGCACTCACACCTTATATTGAGTCAGGTGAAGTGCAACATGTCGTTAAACATTTTGATAAAACAAAACAAGCATTATTAAAAGGAACAGTTGCAAACATTCATTTAAATTATGACAATCCTGAAGAAACATTAGCAATTATTCGCCAATTATACGATACACAAGATCAATGGAAAGTAAGTTTTGCCACAGTTGAAGATAAAATGACAAATGAATTTAATTTAACACCTCAAAAAGATGCAGATGAACGCTCTTTAGCAATCAATGAAGAAACTTTTGAACGCGGTATTAAAGGGATACCCACTGTATTTATTAATGACAAAAAATTTGAATTTAACCCCTTAAAAGATGAACAAGATAAAATTGAGTCATTGTTAAATGAAGCTATTTCTAAATTAAAGTAATCTATAAAATAAAAAAATCTCAAGCGTTAAAGTGATTACTTTAACGTTTGAGATTTTTTTTGGCTTAGCTTGGATTAAATCATGTGAATTGCAAAAGTATTGAGTAGTTCAATGCTTATTATTTACTTTAACTTTAGCGAACTTAATCAGTTAAGCGTCTTCAATTAATTTTAATTTATAGTCCTGTATAGATTGGATACCACCATCTTTATTTTTAATGATAATATGTTCTTTTGTAATTTTTGTAGGGGAATCTACGCCTACAGCTGCAGAAATATTAAATAAGCCTTCATGTAAACTTGTAATAAAATTAGTGACACGATATTTTTTCTCATCGATGATTAATCCTTTTTCACGTTTAGGATCAGTCGTTGCCACACCTACTGGACAAGTATTCATATGACATTGTTGACTCATAATACACCCAACACTAATCATCATGCCACGGGCGATGTTTACCAAGTCTGCGCCAAGTCCTAATGCGATAGCTATCTTATCTGGCGTTATCAATTTGCCTGATGCAAAAACTTTAATTTGATCTCTAATACCATATTTTTCCAATAATGCTGTTAAAATAGGAAGCGCTGTAAATAGAGGTAAGCCGACACCATCTTCTAATTCTTGGAATGTTGCACCAGTACCGCCTTCTCCTCCGTCGATGGTAATGAAATTAGGATATTGCTGATTTTCAACCATTGTACGAACAAGGTTTTCTACTTCAGATACTTTGCTAATGACCATTTTAAAGCCAACAGGTTTTTGTCCGGTTTGTTGTAATTCATGGACCCAATTCAATAAGGCATCTGGACTGTCGATATGCTCAAAACGGTTAGGTGAGTTTATTGTCACCCAAGGTTCTACTTTTCTTATAGAAGCGATTTCTTCTGTGACTTTGTTGCCTTGCATGTGGCCACCACGTGTTTTGGCGCCTTGTGCTAATTTGATTTCAAATGCTTTAATATGTTGATTATGGGATAAATCGATAAAGGCTTGTTGGTCAAACTTTCCTGCTTTATCACGAACACCAAATAAGCCTGGTCCAATTTGAAATATAATATCAACGTTTCCAGATAGATGATGTTCCGATAAACCACCTTCGCCCGTGTTCATCCATGTACCAGCTTGACCCAGCCCTTTTGAAAGGGCAGTGATAGCACGGCTACCTAAAGCGCCATAACTCATACCTGATTGACCTACTAAACGTTTTATTTTAAATGGATGCTTAAGTTGAGCACCTAATATAATTTGGTCTTCATCTGATAAATAGTAAGGATCTATTTCAACTTTTGTTCTATGTTCATCACGGTTAAACAAGCGTTCGTTATCAATTTTATAAATAAAAGAAGAAATCATAGGTGATTGGTCGATATGTAACTCAGCTGTTTGTAAAGGAAACATCGTGTTTTGTATATAAAAACTATCTTCATAATCATGTTGTGTTCCAAAACTTGTCATTCTAGAATTATATTTACCCGCAACGACAATATTTGTAAAATCATTTCTTGAAAATGGTTTACCTTTGGTATCAGCCAAAAATAGATACTGACGTAATTCAGGCCCAATTTTTTCTCCAAAATAACGTATGCGTGCAAGTAGTGGATAATTGCGTAGCACACTATGTTGCTTTTGTCGTTTATCTTTAAAAAGTAACACTGCCCCCATTACCAGAACACTAAATAAAAAGAATACAATTATAATATTAACGATAAATTGCAAGGTAGTTAATATAGTCATAAAAATCAGCCCCCCCTTATGTTAATTATATAGTACAACAAAATGAACATATTACAATAATATAGTGAGTTGAATAAGTAAGTTATTTGAGATTATAATATTTTAGAAAGGAAGTTGATAAAAAATTTAATAATTTGTATATACACTATAAGTAGACATGATATATTTAGTATATGTACGAATTAGGAAGGTGTCATATGACTGAGAAATCAACCGAATTAAAAAATAATAATCAGCAAGATATAAGTGTTTGGGATAACAAAAAAATTGTAAAAAGAGATTTTTGGCTTATTCCAATTTATTTATTAGCGAATAACATCATGCCACTCTTGTTATTTGCTGCTATATATATTGTCTATTCAGTATTTAATTTTAAAAATGAAACTTTTGTAACTGATGAAAACATACTAATTATGGGTGGCTTGCTTGCCGAAATCGTTATATTAGTTAGTTTTTATGCAATGCATTTAAAAGATCGTTTAATACCGATTTCCAACCAACGCATTCTTGCAATCCCTAAATATCTGTTTATCATCGTGGCGACTTATATTGTCACACTTGGATTAAATAGTTTATATGATTGGATGATGGAATTTTTACCTAAAGGATTGCAATATACAGAAACTCAAAATCAAATTCTTTTAGAAAAAATGTTTGAAAATAATTGGATGTTACCATTTCTATTTATAGATATTGTCATACTCACACCAATCATCGAAGAACTATTATTTAGACATTTAATTATTCATGAGTTAGGCAAAAAGATAACATATACTGTTGCCTCGATACTCTCAACGATATTATTTGCAAGTGTGCATGTGTTAGGTGCAACATCACTATTTGAAATCGGTAGTTATCTCATCATTGGGGCTGGTTTAGCCTTTGTATATGTGAAGAGCGGAATGAATTTGGCCGTTTCAATAACATTACATGCATTAAATAATCTCATATCATTTATAGCTATCGTTATTTTAAAATAAATGATTTTTGAGCTTATTGATGAAACAAGCTATTAAAATTGAAAAGTTAGGGAATAGTAATGCGAGAAATTAAAAAAGGTGGGCTTCTATGTTAGAACTAAAAAACATAACATATAAGATAGATAACCGGGATATTATCAATGATATAAATTTAAAAATTGAGGCAGGCGATACGATAGCAATTGTAGGGCCTTCCGGAAGTGGTAAAAGTACATTGTTGCGTTTGATTAGTAATTTGATTAGCCCAACAAAAGGAGAACTATATTTAAATGATAAGCCTTACGAACAAATAAACCCAGAACAACTACGTATGAATGTAAGTTATCTATTACAAGAAAGTGATTTATTTGATAGAACTATCGGAGAAAATCTAGCTTTTCCAGCAGAAGTTAGACAAGATAAATTCGATCGTAAACAAGCTAAACGTTTATTGAAAACAGTAGGTTTAGGTCATTATAATTTTAATACACGTGTTGAACATTTATCCGGTGGTGAAAGACAACGTATTACGATAGCGAGACAACTCATGTACACACCAAAGGTATTGCTTCTAGATGAAGCGACAAGTGCTTTGGATGTGCATAATAGTGAAAAAATAGAATCCTTAATCTTTAAATTGGCTGATGAAGGCGTTGCTATTTTATGGATTACACATAGTAATGATCAAAGTAATAGACATTTTAAAAAGAAAATTAGAATTGTGGATGGCAAAATCGATAAGGAGGAGCGTTTATCATGAGTACAACTGCACTAGCATTAACGGGTCTCCTCTTACTTTTTCCGATTATTGTTTCTTACAAAGAAAAATTACATATTATTAAAGATTTATTAATTGCGACGGTTAGAGCAATTATTCAATTAATTATTCTCGGCTTTCTATTGCATTTTATATTTGGTGTGAATCAAACATGGCTATTAATCGTATTTGTACTAGTCATTATTATTAATGCTTCGTGGAATACAATTAGTAGAGCATCTCCAGTAATGCATCATGTATTTTGGATTTCGTTTGTTGCCATTTTTGTTGGTGTAGCGTTACCTCTAGTTGGTGTCGTTTTAACAGGGGCGATAGAGTTTAAGCCTAATGAAGTGATACCGATTGCAGGTATGCTAGGTAGTAATGGTTTAATTGCTATAAATTTAGCCTATCAAAATTTAGATAGAGAATTTGTGAAAGAAATGAGCCAAATTGAATCTAAGTTAGCACTTGGTGCGAATCCCAAATTATCTTCTAAAGAAACGATACGTAATAGTGTGAAAACGGCGATTGTACCAACAATTGATTCCGTTAAAACGTATGGCATTGTTTCGATACCAGGTATGATGACCGGCTTAATTATTGGAGGCGTAGAGCCGTTACAAGCTGTTAAATTTCAATTAATGGTTGTCTTTATTCACACAACTGCGACGATTATGTCTGCGCTTATTGCGACTTATTTAAGTTATAAACAATTCTTTAATCACCGCGATCAACTGATAAGTAGACATTTAAACCAAGAAGACGCATAAATATTGGATAGACGGCGAGTATATAAAGCACTGTTCAGCATTTTAATAAAAATTTTAAAAAGAATTGAGCAGAGCTTTATTGTTATGTTTCAATATAAACACGAATCTGAGATATCTATTGATGTCTCAGGTTCTTTTTTTGTATGGTTGGATATTTGCTGTGAGAGCAAATTCAGAAGTGTTCAAACGTGTTGACGTATGGTTTATAATGTAATAGTTATGTAAAAATTTACATCTTAATTTAAGGGAGGAGTGAAAAGATGGCGATTATGAGAATTGCCACCTTTATTTTGAGTATCTTTATCGTAGGTATGGTTGAAATGATGGTTGCAGGGATTATGAATTTGATGAGCATTGACTTGCATGTTTCGGAAGCGATTATTGGACAGTTAGTGACGCTTTATGCCATCACATTTGCCATTGCAGGACCTATATTAGTGAAATTAACGAATCGGTTTTCTCCAAGACCTGTATTATTATATGCATTGCTTGTTTTTATTGTCGGAAATATGATCATTGCTTTTGCACCTAATTTTTCTATTTTAGTATTTGGACGCATCATATCATCTGCAGCAGCAGCACTTATCGTGGTTAAAATATTAGCGCTAACAGCTTTATTAACTGCGCCACAACACCGAGGGAAAATGATAGGTATTGTTTATTCAGGCTTTAGTGGCGCAAATGTACTTGGTGTACCAATTGGGACAATTATCGGTGACTTAGTTGGATGGAGATATACATTCTTATTTATTGTCTTTGTAAGTGTGTTAGTAGGTATATTGATGTATTTCTATGTACCACAACCTCAATATCAAACGGTAAATACAGAGTCTAGTACTAAGCAGCGTGAAAGTAATTATTCTAAAATACTTAGACCAGGAGAAGTCGCTAAGTTTTTAGCTATCACATTCTTATTGCTAGTTGCAAATTCTGTGACATTTATTTATATTAATCCACTTATGTTATCAAGTGGTCATGACTTATCCTTCGTATCGATTGTATTATTAATCAATGGTGTTGCAGGTGTTATTGGAACATCGATGGGTGGGTTCCTTTCAGATAAATTGACGAGTAAACGTTGGTTAACGATTGCCACTATTATATTTATCACGATGATGTTACTGTTGAATTTATTCTTATCAGTGACAGGCGTATTATTAATGATTATCTTCATATGGAATATCATGCAATGGAGTACAAATCCAGCTGTTCAAAGTGGTATTATAGAACATGTTGAAGGTGATACAAGCCAAGTGATGAGTTGGAATATGTCTAGTTTAAATGCGGGCATCGGCATTGGTGGTATTGTCGGTGGTCTAGTTGTTTCTAAAATAGATGTTTTAGCAACTACGTACTTCACTGCAGCCATCGCATTCGTAGCTTTTATTTTAATCATTAGTCTAAAGCAAATGACTAAATTTAATAGAGCCTAAGGTAAATCAATTACACTTATAAAATGAACAGTGCTTTGTATATAAAAGTGGACTTACATTCTCAATGTATAAGAGAGGATGTAAGTCCTTTTTTTAATTTATAAAGTTGATTTTTCTATTGATTGGGCTGTATTAAAATGAATATCGCTAAGTGCAATTTTATTTTTCTTATTAGAAACTTGCGCAATAATAGCGGAAAGTAAAATATAAATTAATGTACCAATAATATAACCTATTTTTAAATCAGAAATTAATAAATAAGATTGATACAATAGCACAATAATAGCAATGATTGCCATCGTTACAAGTATTGGATAGGGTACTTTAAACGGCGATTGCTTATAAGCATCTGGATATTTTTTGGGTAGTTGCGTAGAAGCTAAAGCTGGAAAAGCAAAAACAATTAATGAAATCCCAGTACCTAACTGTGCTACAACATTTAGTGACATACCTGTAATAATAGGTAATGCACCAATAATGTAGAAAAGTAATAAAAGCCAATGAGGTGTACCAAATCGTTTGTTCACACTACCTAAACGTTTAGGTAAATAACCATCGTGTATTGCAACTAATAAACTTTTAGTTACCCAAGTAAACGTTGAATTGAGTGTAGTCGCTAATGCGAACATTGCGCCCCCAACCATGAAGAAGATGAATACTGGGGTCGGCAAGACTTCTTGCGCAACACTCGTTAATGGTCTGCCAGCAACCTCTGGAATTGGGAGTACCCCTACAGCAATAGAAGCGATAAAAGCGTATAACAAACCTACAAATATAGTTGCAATGATAATGACTATTGGAATATCTCTTTTTGGATTTTTCATTTCTCCACCTAATTCAGCAACAACTTGCGCGCCACCAGTTGCAAACGAAACAAGCCCAACGGCAGTAAAGAATCCTGTGAATCCATCCGGAAGCATGGCATGCATATTAAAAACACCAAAATCCACATGTGGAAGACCGAAAATGATAAAACAAGACAAAGCAATAATTAGAATGACAACCATTAAATTACCAATGATAGATGCTGACTTAATACCAATGATATTAACAATAAATAAAATGGTAAGTAAGGCAAAAGCAACAAGTCTAACAGGAATACCTGGTAAGAGTCCTTCTAAGTATTGTGCGAATGATAAAGCATATAAAGATAATGTAACCTGTAAAAAGATGAATAATAATAACCAAAATATCCCGATTTTAGGGGACAATAAACGACTTGTATACTGATACATACCACCAGTCGTAGGTAATGTGGATCCTAATATAGCAATTGGGAACATCGTTAGTAATGTAATGATTGCGGATAAGATAAATGCGGGTGTGATACCACTTCCGGTCATTTGTATGCCAATGCCTGTTAGCGACATGACGCCAGCACCGATAATTTGACCTATAGCAATACCCATTACATCCGTAAAGCCTAATACTTTTTTTAAGTTTGTTGCTTGTTGCATTCAATCACCTCTAAATTATATGTATTTTTAAAAATAATAAAAAAATTATAACATAATTACCCCTTAATTCATAGTAAACTTATCGGAAAACAAGAGTTAAGTTTTTGAAAAAGCTAATTATAGATAAATCAAAGGTTTTCATAGTAGAATAAAGTTAATAAAAAAATTATTAAGAGGTGTAATTTTTATGACTAATGAAAAAGAAAATATTAAAGTAAATGCATTTATTGATAGATTGAAACAATGGCAAGAGGAATTTAAAATTTTACGTGAAATTATAAATGAAACGGAATTAACTGAAGATTATAAATGGATGCATCCTTGCTACACGTTAGATGATAAAAATGTCGTTATCATACAAGACTTTAAGCATTATTGCGCATTACTTTTTGAAAAAGGTGCTATTATGGAAGATCCTTATCAATCACTTATACAACAAACTAAAAATGTACAAGCAGCAAGACAATTACGTTTCGAAAGTTTAGATGAAGTTAATCAACGTAGAGACGAGATTAAATGGTATGTTGAAGAAGCGATTAGAATAGAAAAATCAGGTAAGAAAGTACCTATGAAAAAAACTGAAGACTATGATATGCCTGAAGAATTACAAGCAAAATTAGATGCAATGCCAAAATTAAAAGAAGCATTCAGTAACTTAACGACTGGTAGACAAAGGCAATATATGTATCATATTGGTCAGGCAAAGAGAGCGGCAACACGTGAAAATCGAGTAGAAAAATATATTGATTATATATTGGATGGCAAAGGCATGAATGATTAAATACTTGAAAGCATTTGTATAAGTAAAAGAAGTTATCATGTGAACGACGTATGCAAAAATACAAAGCGGATTGCCTTATGAAGGTTAACGCTTGAGTTATGATAAAATAGCACACATTTTAGTTCAGCATCCAAAAATGAAGTTGCAACTTTATCATATATCGTATATAGTTTGCTCGAATATAAAACTACGGTTAAGTCATATTTTGAAACGTATTTTGAGAAAGAAGGTGTATGAATGCCGAGAGTTTCCAAGAGGATACAATTACTACAAGCTGCTGCAGCAATTGTAGATGAGCAAGGTAGTGAATATTTAACGCTAGATGCCGTTGCCAAAAAGGCAGGTGTCAGTAAAGGTGGGCTATTGTATCACTTTAAAAACAAGTTTGCATTAATTCAAGGTCTTGTTGATCATGCCGATGAATTATATAGAGAAAATGTGAATGGACATGTACATGCAGATAAACAAGACCAAGGGAAATGGGCACGGGCGTTTATTGAAGCGACGAGATCTCATCGTTCAGAAAATGGATCGATTACCTCAGGAATGCTTGCTGCACAAGGTATTAATAGCAATTTGTTATTACCTTTACAGGACACTTATAAAGAGTGGCAAACTAATATTGAAAATGATGGATTAGACAAAGTAGACGCTACAATTATTCGTCTGGCAGTGGATGGTTTGTGGCTTTCAGAAATATTTGGACTAGATGGACTTGATGAAAACATGAGAGAACAAGTTTTGAATAGATTAACCGAATATACGCACCCCAATAAAAATGAAGAAAGCAATGGCTAAATGTTCTAAATTAATAAAAAAATAATAAAATGTTTAATTCATGTAAACCACTGATAGTATAAGGGTAATCAACTTTTGAATGTTGTTTATCCTTATTTTTTATATTTATAAAACTTGAAACTAAACCGTCTGGTTGGTACACTTAGCGATGTGTTAAATAACTCTGTGGAGGTTTATAATCAATGAAAAAAGTGATGCTAACAGCAGCTTTAACAGGTGCTGGAGATACTACAGCAAAGAATAAGTGTGTTCCTGTAACACCTCAAGAGATTGCTGAATCAGCAATAAAATGTGCAAGAGCAGGCGCGACAGTTGCACATATTCATGCGAGAGATCCAGAGACAGGTGGTATTAGCCACGATGTTGAATTTTTCAAAGAAGCCATACGACTTATTAGAGCTGCAGATGAAGATATTATTATAAATATTACGTCAGGTGGTGGCGGAGATTTTATTCCAAACCTTGAAGATCCATATCTCGCTGCAGAAGGATCTGATATACAAACACCAGAAGAAAGACATGAACCGATAGGCAGCTTACTACCTGAAATGTGTACTTTAGATTGTGGTAGTGTCAACATGGGAGATACAGTTTATTTAAGTCCAACTGATTGGTTAAGAAAACAAGCTCAACTTGTAAAAGAGGCTGGTGTTAAGCCTGAATTAGAGTGCTTTGATAGTGGTCATATTTCATTCGCTAAGCAATTAATCAGTGAAGGATTAATTGATGGTGAACCAATGTTCCAATTTTGTTTAGGTATACCTTGGGGAGCTGAAAATGATCCAGAAACGATAGAATACTTTAAAACGCGTATACCGGAGCATGCCCACTGGTCAGCATTTGGTATTGGAAGAATGCAATTTCCAACGGTTGAAGAAGCAGCAAAGCGTGGCGGCAACGTTCGTGTTGGATTAGAAGACAATTTATATTTAGCCAAAGGTGTTAAGGCAACAAATGAGCAATTAGTTGAAAAAGCTGTCGAAATATTGAACGGATTAGATATAGAACCAATGACCCCGGCAGAAGCACGTAAAAAATATCAATTAAGAGATCCACAAGGAGGAGCATAATGAAGTTTGCAGTTGTAGGTACAGGCGTTATCGGAAGTGGATGGATTACTAGAATGTTAGCTCATGGGCATGAAGTCATTGCTACAGACCCAAGTGAAGGCGCATATGAAAGAATGTTAAAACAAGTGAAACAAAATTGGCCATATGCAGAACAATTAGGTTTAGCAGAAGGCGCTGCAATCGATAATTTAACATTTACACCTTATTTGGAAGAAGCGGTTAAAGATGCAGATCATATACAAGAAAATGTTCCAGAAATTGAATCTTTAAAAGATCAAGTGCTGACAGAAATTGATTTTTATGCGAAAACAGATGCAACGATTGGTTCGAGTACTTCTGGTATTATGCCATCAGAATTGCAACAAAATTTACAACATCCTGAGAGATTGATTGTAGCGCACCCATTTCATCCAGTTTATATTTTACCGCTCGTTGAAATCGTTCCTGGTAAAGCAACAACGGAAGCAACAACATTAAAAGCTGAAGAAATTTACGAAAGCATTGGTATGGATGTACTTCATGTTAGACATGAGATTGAAGGACATGTAGCAGATAGATTAATGGAAGCACTTTGGAGAGAGGCATTGCACATTGTTAATGATGGTATAGCGACAACGGAAGAAGTTGATAAAGCATTTACACATGCTGCAGGTTTGCGCTATGCACAATATGGTCCATTCATGACTTTCCATTTGGCCGGTGGTGAAGGCGGTATGCGTCACATGCTGAAACAATTTGGTCCAGCTTTAAAAAAACCATGGACTAAATTAGTAGCACCAGAATTAACACAGGGCCTGTATGACGAAGTGGTCAATGGCTGTGAATCATCTTCTCAAGGACAAACAATGGCGGAACTTGACCAAAAACGTAATGAATTCTTAGTAAAAGTAAAACAACTTGCTGAGTCATATTGGCCAGAAGATACACCCTCTATGAAAAAGAAAACACAACAATCGGTGAAATAAAATGACAAACAAATTATATGAATACAAGACGCATGTAAATGAAGCTTGGGTCGACCATAATGGGCATATGAATGACGCAGAATATAATCGTGTATTTAGTGATGCAACGGATGCATGGCTCGCATTTTTAGGGTTAGATGTGCAAACAATTGAAACGTTGGACTACACTGTCTTTACTTTAGAAAACCACGTTATGTATTTAAAAGAAATTAAAGTAAATGAAGCGATTACTGCTACAGTTGAGTTATTTGATTACGACACCAAAAGATTACATGTGTTTATGACATTAAGTGATGAAGCAAATGATAAGTGTGCAACTTATGAGGTTATGTTAATGGGAATGAATACTAAATTGCATAAGCCTGATGCTTTTCCTACTGATATACAAAAAGCAATTGATGATTATGCACAACATGCTTCAATAAAAAAACAACCCAAAGAACTTGGACATCTTATTGGTATAAAACGTAAATAAAATTTTTGAATGAGTTTGAAACGATTGAATAAAAAGGTGTTAAAAATATTTTATATAACCAAATATTTGGTTATAAATTGTTTAATGTTATTTATTAATGTATCTTGTTATATATAGGATGATAAAATCAAAGCTAAATTGATTATTCTGTTTTGATTGTTTACACACGAATAAAGTAGGGCTATGTGTGCTCATGTTTTTACTTATTTTTTAGTATTTGTATAACATCCACAGATAGTCCTATATTTATTATGAAATATTTGAAATTGAATATGTACATAGAAAGGAATTGACTCATGTTAAGTATTAAAAACTTATCTAAAGTCTATGGTGGAGGAAAGAAAGCTGTAGATAATATTTCACTTGAGATTGAAGCCGGTGAATTTATTGCATTTATAGGGACAAGTGGTAGTGGTAAAACAACTGCATTAAGAATGATCAATAGAATGATTGAAGCAACTGAAGGGCAAATAGCTATAAATGGCAAAGATGTTCGCAAAATGAACCCAGTTGAGCTACGTAGAAAAATTGGGTATGTGATACAACAAATTGGATTGATGCCACATATGACGATTAGAGAAAATATCGTATTAGTACCTAAACTTTTAAAATGGTCTCAAGAAAAGAAAGAGAAAAAAGCTAAAGAACTGATAAAATTAGTGGATTTACCAGAAGAATTTTTAGATAGATATCCATCGCAGCTCTCAGGAGGACAACAGCAACGTATCGGTGTTGTGCGTGCGTTAGCAGCAGAACAAGATATCATTTTAATGGATGAACCATTTGGCGCGTTAGATCCAATTACGAGAGATACGTTGCAAGACTTGGTTAAAGAACTACAACAAAAGTTAGGTAAGACCTTCATTTTCGTTACACATGATATGGATGAAGCTATTAAACTGGCAGATAAAATTTGCATTATGTCTGAGGGACGTGTCATACAATTTGATACGCCAGACAATATTTTAAGACATCCTGAAAACGATTTCGTACGAGACTTTATTGGTCAAAATAGATTGATTCAAGATAGACCTAACATGCGTACAGTTAAAGATGCGATGATTAAACCTGTAACAGTTCATGCGGATAGCTCATTAAATGAAGCAGTTAAGATTATGAGAGATCGTCGTGTTGATACCATCTTTGTTGTGGGTAACAATCGTAGATTACTTGGATATTTAGATATTGAAGATATCAATCAAGGTTTACGTGGAAATAAAGAACTGATTGATACAATGCAACGCGATATCTATCGCGTAAGAATAGATAGTAAATTACAAGATTCAGTTCGTACAATATTGAAAAGAAATGTAAGAAACGTACCTGTAGTGGATAGTGATGAAGAAACGTTAATTGGATTGGTTACGAGAGCAAACTTAGTAGATATCGTGTATGACAGTATCTGGGGAGAAACAGATGAAGACGATGATGCTACACAAGACGCAATTGTTGAGCCCGATAATGTAGGAGCTGATAAGTAATGAAACAATTCATAGAGCAATATGGTGGGCAACTGATTTCCAAAACAGTCGAACACTTTTATATCTCAATGATCGCTTTGTTAATTGCAATCGTAGTCGCAGTACCATTAGGTATTATACTATCCAAAATGAAAAGAACTTCAAACATTGTTCTCACAATTGCTGGTGTATTACAAACGATACCAACATTAGCAGTATTAGCTGTAATGATACCAATCTTTGGTGTTGGAAAATTACCGGCCATTGTCGCATTATTTATCTATGTACTACTACCAATATTAAATAACACAGTATTAGGTGTTAAGAATATTGATAGTAATCTTAAAGAAGCAGCAATCAGTATGGGGATGACACGCTTTCAATTAATGAAAGACGTTGAATTACCATTAGCTTTACCATTAATCTTGGGTGGTATACGATTATCATCTGTTTATGTCATTAGTTGGGCAACACTTGCAAGTTATGTAGGTGCAGGTGGCTTAGGTGACTTTGTATTTAATGGATTGAACTTATATGACCCATTAATGATTGTGAGTGCAGCTGTATTAGTTACAGCATTAGCATTAATAGTGGATGTACTATTATCATTAGTAGAAAAATGGGCAGTACCCAAAGGATTAAAAGTATCCAGATAATTTAAGGAGGACATTATGAAAAAGATAAAACAGTATTGTATCGCGCTTGTACTGTGTCTGACGGTGTTATCTGGATGTAGTTTACCCGGTTTAGGTGGAAATAGCTCAGACAACGAGGTCAAAATCACAGCACTTGCAACGAGCGAGTCACAAATTATGTCTCATATGTTGAGACTATTAATAGAACATGATACAGAAGGAAAAATCAAACCATCATTAATTAACAACTTAGGATCGAGTACCATTCAACATAACGCACTCGTAAATGGTGATGCAAACTTATCAGGTGCCCGTTATAATGGTACGGATTTAACAGGTGCATTAAATGAAAATCCTATTAAAGATCCAAAAAAAGCTATGAAAGCGACACAAGATGGTTTCCAAAAGAAATTTGATCAAACATTTTTTGATTCATATGGATTTGCAAACACTTATGCATTTATGGTAACTAAAGCAACTGCTGAAAAATATAATTTAGAAACTGTGTCTGATTTAAAAGCGCATAGCGATAAATTGAAACTAGGTGTCGATAGTTCATGGTTAAACCGTGAAGGCGATGGTTATCCAGGATTTACGAAAGCATATGGCTTTGATTTTAATACAGTACGACCAATGCAAATCGGATTAGTATATGATGCATTGAATTCGAATAATTTAGATGTAGCAGTCGGGTATTCAACGGATGGTCGAATTGCCGCATATGATTTAAAAGTATTGAAAGATGACAAACATTTCTTCCCACCTTATGACGCAAGTTCAGTGGCGACAAATAATTTATTAAAACAGCATCCAGAATTAAAACCAACAATAGAAAAATTACACAATAAAATTTCAACGAGTGAAATGCAGAAACTTAATTATCAAGCTGATGGTGAAGGTCAAGAGCCTGCAGTCGTCGCTGAAAAATTCTTAAAAGCACATAACTATTTTGAAAATGATAAGAAAGGTGGTCATTAGTAATGGAAGGTAATTTATTTCAACAATTAATTGAATATTATTCAGTAAACTTTGGCTACCTATGGGATTTATTTATTAAGCATTTACTTATGTCTGTTTATGGTGTTCTATTTGCAGCTATTGTAGGTATTCCTATTGGTATCGTCATTGCAAGATATAAAAAATTGTCTTGGACAATTATTACCATTGCAAACATCATTCAAACTGTACCTGTTATTGCGATGTTAGCAATATTAATGTTAGTGATGGGACTAGGTCCTACAACTGTAGTGGTAACGGTATTCTTATACGCACTATTACCAATTATAAAAAATACATTTACTGGTATTGTTGGTGTCGATGAAAATATTAAAGATGCTGGTAAAGGTATGGGAATGACGCGCAATCAAGTCTTGCGTATGATTGAATTACCATTATCTTTATCAGTCATTCTTGGTGGACTGAGAATTGCGCTTGTTGTAGCCATCGGGGTTGTTGCAGTCGGCTCATTCATAGGTGCGCCAACTTTAGGTGACATTGTTATTCGAGGTACAAATGCAACAGACGGAACAACATTTATTTTAGCTGGTGCAATTCCAATTGCTTTAATTGCAATTTTAATTGATATCTTCTTAAGATTTTTGGAAAAACGTTTAGATCCATCTAATAAAACGCATAAGAAGAAAAAACACGAACCACAAAGTATTAATTAATAAAGGTTGTGACTGACTTTGGCAATATTATCAATAAACTATAATTCAACGACGATTGGTATGCATCATCCTTTTATAGTGATTTTACCTGAAGACGCTACTTATTTTGATTCAAATGCACAACCGAAAGCGTTGAAAACGTTATTGCTTTTACACGGTCTTTCAAGTGACGAAACGTCGTATATGCGTTATACGAGTATTGAACGGTATGCAAATGAGCATCAATTAGCAGTAATCATGCCGAATGCAGATCATAGTGGTTATAGTAATATGGTGTATGGTCATAAATATTATGATTATATACTTGAAGTATTGGATTATGCGCATCAAATATTACCACTCTCGACTAGCAAAGAGGACAATTTTATTGCGGGACATTCGATGGGTGGCTATGGCACAATCAAATATGCGCTGTTAGAAGGTCATCGTTTTGCGAAAGCTTGTCCTTTATCTGCTGTATTTAACGCACAAGGTTTGATTGATTATGATTGGTATGATTATTCTGGATCTGCAATTGCTGGTCCAAATGCACAAGTAGCAAATACAAACTTAGATCCGTATTATTTAGTGGATGAAGCGATTAAGAAACAAAAAGAAATTCCCGAATTGCTTATCATGTGTGGTACAGAAGATGATTTATACCGAGACAATCAGCAGTTTGTACAATATTTAAATAAACGCCAAATACCAAACATATTTGAAGATGGACCTGGTGAACATGATTACGCATATTGGGATAAAGCGATACAACGTGCAATCAAGTGGTTCATAGAAGGAATATAGAAAATCAAATCGGAATGATATGAGTCAAAAAAAGCATCCCCATAGAGGGATGCTTTTTTACGTATATTAGAAAAATTTAAACTAATTTACAGTATAATTAGATGATTTAAATTCTTCTTCTAATTTACCTAAATGTCTTAAGGTAGGTGTCAATGCTGCAAAGAAAAATCCTTCTTTCAACTTACGTGCTTGTGGTGCTTTAGGAGAGTATGCTCTTGAACCACCATTGACCATAGACGCCTGATTAACTTCTAATAGTAAATATCCAGCTTCTTTTTTAAGTCGAATAAGTTCGCCAAATTGATTATCCAAATCATTTTTTGCAACAAGGTTATAAAAGTCTTGCTTGATCTGTTTATAGCGTGATTCAAAATCTGAAATGTCGTATTCTAAATATTTATTGATACCATTTTGTGCGTCAGAGAATTTATGAATTAAATCAAGTGAAGCACGAACGGAACCTAGGGCAATAGGCACTTGTAGAGTTACAAATTTTGGTCGAATATCTGAGGCAAATGATTTTGCGTCATGCGTGATGATTTGCGTGTCAGGAATCAGTACATCATCCATCGTTATCGCAAATGTTGCTGAACCATTGACACCTAAGAAATTCGACTTCTCATCAAGTGTAATACCATCTTGATTGGCATGTACAATAAACATTACTAATTCATCATCAGTTTCAGACTTTGAAATGGCCCCAAAGTAGTGATCAGAACTGATATTGCTTACTGCTGGAAGTCTACCGTTTACGTAAAATTTTCCCTCTTGATAATGGTGAGATAAATTGAAAGACTCTAAATCATTAAATGATTTCATAGGATTTGATAAACCAGTTGCGCCTAATATATCACCATTTAATAATGATTGTTGTAAATCATGATTTAAATGCGCTTGGTCAGCATTTTCTAAGTATGTTGAGAATGCGAGTTGGCACCATAAGCAAAATCCTGTAGTTAGACAAGATTTGGATACTTCTTCAATAATTTCTAAATTATTTTTCAAATCATTTTCTTTAAAATAACCTTCTTTAAATAAAGTTTGAATAAATTGTTTAGGATAGTGTGTACCTTCATCTATTTCAATTAAATATGGATCTAATTCATTTTCGATAAGTGTTTGTAAACTCAAAATAACGTCTCCTTTATTCTCCGAATCGTTTTAGAATTAATTTTTCTAAATAACTAATAAATCTATCTATAATGAAGCCGAACAAACCAATAAAAAATATTGCGGCTAATACATCTTCTAAGTTCAACATATTTCTTGCATCTACTATCAAAAAGCCTAATCCAGACTGGGCACCAATCATTTCACCAGAAACTAAAAATATCCAACTCGTACCTACAGCCATATGAATACCACCCATAATATGTTTGAAGGCACCAGGGAATAAGATATTTTTATATAATTGCCAACCTGTTAAGTTAAGATTTGAAGCGATTTTTAAATATTGAGGTTCAATATGTCTAATGCCTTTAATTGTGTTAAAAACAATCGGAAAGAAAGCAGCGATAAAAATAATTGCCATAGCTGGTAAGCTACCGATACCAAACCAAAGTACAACGAAAGGTGACCAAGCGATAGGTGATATAGGTCTAATTAATTGTAAAAGTGGTTCGATGGCATGGAATAGTGCATTTACACGACCTAATAAAAATCCGATAGGAACACCGATTAAAATGGCAAGAACAAATCCGACTATGAAACGAAATAAACTAATAAACAAATGAGAAAATATTTCCCCGGAAATGATGAACTGCCAAATGCTCTTAGCAACAAGTAAAGGACCAGGTAAGAGGATAGGTTGATAATTTCCTATCCAAATTACGCATTGCCATATAAATAAGAAAATGATGAAACTAATAATAGGTAAAGTGAATTTTTTAGTTAATGCATGTGTCAATGCGTACTAGCCCTCCTTGTATAATGTTGGATCAACAAAATCTTTATAGTCAGGTGTGTTAAATAATTTATGTTCTTTGACTAAATGAGTGATTTTATTATAGCCTTCTTTTTCAATTGTTAAATCTCCATAAGAAGTCCAATCTGCTGATTGTTTTAAAACTTTTTTATCTTGTTTAAAATGTTTACTCATGACTTCTACGCTTTGCTTTTTATTGTTCATTTTATAACCAGCTTTTTTATAATCAGTCATAAAAGCTTGTGCTGTATGATGGTGTTGATTGATTAAATCCTCTCTGAGCACAAGTGCACAGCAATATGCATCAGGTACCACATCGCTACCATGTTTTAGCGTATGTCCTTTGCCTAGTTTTTCTCCTAAGGCACCAAAAGGTTCAGCTACTGAGTATCCTGAAATACGATTTTCACTTAAAGCTGCGGGCATTTCTGCAGGTGCCATTTCATGATAACTAAAGGTATCAGAGTCTAAATGAAGTTGTTTTCGCATTTCTTCTAATAGTAGGTAATGTGTCGAATACCGATGTGGTATCGCAAAGCTATAATCTTCGTGATTATGGAAGTCTGAAATTGTTTCGTTATTTTGTCCCATAATGACATTACCTTCGTGATGGCCTAGAGCAACTGCTTTAATATTTGAACCTTTCTCTTTAGATTTCATCGCAAGTTCGATTAAGGTAGATGCACCATCGATTTTGCCACTATTTAAAGCGTCCATCAGGTCAGGCCAATTATTAAATCTTACTAGTTCTAAGTTGTAGTTCGCGTTTTTGGTTTGTTGCTGTATTTGTTGGGTCATCATCAAGTTTGCTGAATGTGTAATAGGTAAATAACCAATTTTTATAGTTTCTTTTTTATCGGATTGTTTTTGACTATTACTTTGTGTACAAGCAGAAAGTAATACTAGGAATATTAGAGAAAGGATTAATAATTTTTTCAATATGCTGCCTCCTTATAAATAATATTCCGGTTCTGTCATATAATGATTTAAGGCAAACTTTTCCATGATAGTATTACGGATATTTAATAAATGGCTATCATTGCGATTACGAGGATGTGATTGCTTAATCTTATATTGATCGATAATTTCACAACCCTCTCCAAGTAAAATAATATTGTCAGAAAGATATAATGCTTCATCTATATCATGTGTGACAAGAATAATAGTAGCGTCAGTTTGATGCTTTAATTGAATCAATTGATCTTGTAGTTTATAACGGGTAAATGCATCTAAAGCACCAAGTGGTTCATCCATTAAAATAACTTTCGGTTGATGTACTTGTGCTCTACAAAGTGCAACACGTTGTTTCATCCCACCAGATAATGATTCAGGGAATGCTGAGCCTTTATTATTTAAATCGACACTTTTTAAATGATGGTTAATTTCTTCATTACTCATACGCTTATTTAAACCAATGCGTATATTGTCATAGATATTTTTCCATGGAAAAAGATTATGATGTTGGAATATCATCAAACAATCTGGAGATGGCGTTTGTTTAATTTGACCATTGATATTAACAGAACCAGATGAGGGTGTTAAGAAACCTCCAATAATATTTAATAAAGTTGATTTGCCACATCCACTTTTCCCAATAAAAGTAATGATTTCTCCTTTATCTATATTTAGTTCGAAATCGTTAATGACAGTATTCTCTCCAAATTGATGATGAACTCGATTAATATGAATCACGGTAGACACCTCAATTATTCTTATCGTTTTAATAAGAATTGCGTTTACACTAAAGGGCTATGCAAGTACATAGCCCGTGAAGTGGTTGTTTATGAATTTACTTTTTAGAAAATCTAGTGATTAATCACTTTGTAAAAAGGCAGTAGATGACTGGATTGAATTGCGCTTATATTAAGCTTATTCAACCCTAGTCATCCTTGCCGGGGTGGGACTACGAAATCTTTATTAAAACAAATGATTTCTGTCCCTCTTCCTAAGAACTACTAATCTCAATTCTATTGAGAAATATATAAGGATTACATTAGCTAAAGCTAATGCATAAGAACTACTAATCTCAATTTTATTGAGAAAGTAGTTCTTTATATTTTTTCGATGTCATCGATTGGTGTATCTACAGCTTTACGAGCACGGCGTACAGCGTCTTCATCTGGCGCATCGTACATACAAATACATTTTGTCATGTCTTCACAAACATACGTACGTTGGAATTGTACTTCCGGTACTTCTTCGTAGTGAACTGAATTTTTCTTCTTACGTGCTAAATATTGATCCATTGTAATACCTTCTGGGATATTCCAAGTTACAAGGTAGTCAATTTTAGGATCGCCTTTTTTAACTTCATCCAGTTCTTTACCAACTAGACGCACTTCTTTAACTAAATTTATATTAATTGAAGCATCTTCTAGAAATTGTTTTGCTTCAGTATCATTATTTGCTTCTACAATAAAGTAACCATGTGTTAAGTCTTCAGTAGCTTGAACTTCAATTAAAGTAGGTACATCACCAGTTGTTAATTGAGCAGCTTTATCTTCTAATTCTTTTTTATTTGAGGCAAAAGCCAAATCGTTTGCTTCTAGTAAAAATAATGTCATAAATCTTAACCTCCAAATATTAATAGTAGGTGTATAATACAATAAACCTTATCAGATTACAAGGATATGAAAATAGGTAATTTAAATTTTCTGATAAATTATAAAAATAGTATATAGTTAGCGGTTAAATTGTAATGGGTGCAGTAAGGTAATAAAATATACGTGTATAGATTTAAGTTTTTAAAAAATAAACCCGCACACGTCATTTAACTTTATACGTGTGCGGGTTATTAAATTATAATAGTAATGTTGCTAATATTGGAGCTACGATTACAACAATCACACCAACAATAACTAGAGAAATAGATGCCATAGATGCTTCAGTTTCACCAAATTCTTGTGCAGAAGAAACACCTAACGAATGGCCACTTGTACCAAGTGCTAAACCACGTGCAATAGGATTTGTTATATTAAATAACTTAATTAATTTAGATCCTAAAGCATATATCATCACACCATTTAAAATAACTGCTAGTGATGTCAACTCTTTGATGCCGCCGATATCTGCAGATACGGGTAATGCAATGGCAGTTGTCGCACCTTGAGGTAACATAGATGCTATGATGCCATTAGAAAATTGGAATGCTTCGGCGATAAGATAGATACAAACAAGTGCAGCAGTTGTACCTAATGTGATGCCGCCTAGGATTTGTTTCCAATATTTTTTCAAGACATCGCGACGTTTATATAAAGGTATAGCGAAACATATTGTTGCTGGTTCTAAGAAGAAATTAATGATATCACCACCGATTTTATAATTTGCGTAATCAATACCAGTTAATTTTAAAAAGGCAATGCCGACGACCATGCTGACAAACAATGGTGTGAACAAGAAAAAGCCATTTGTCTTTTTAAATAAAAAAGTTGCGATGATAAAAGGTATAAGTGATAGTAGAATACCAAAATAAGGTGTATTAATCGCTAAATGTTCAATCATAATTTATCCTCCGCCAATTTTTTTTGTTTTGAATTTTTCGGAATAAAGGATTTTGTAATAAGCAACTGAGATAAAAATCCTGTACATAACAACAAGAGCAATGTTGAAATGATAATTAATAATATAATTAGGATTGGACTTGTGCTTAATACGCCTAATGAATTAATGACTGAAACACCTGCTGGTACGAATAAGAAACCAATGTTATTCGTTAATGTGGTTCCAACAGTTTCTACTTGGCCAAGTTTTACAATACCAGTACATAAAGCAATAAATAATAGGACAAGTCCTATTACTGAAGCTGGCATTGGCACCGGCATGAAACTTTCGATGATGTTTGAAATAAACATAATAATCGCTATAACAAGCGCTTGATGGAAAAAATTATATGTTTTAGAGATTTTATTGTGCGTTTTGCGTTGTTCTTTTTCTACTCCCATTTAAAATTGCCTCCCAAAATGATCTTGAGTTAATTATAAAATGAAAGCGATTACGATGGGGCGTTTTTGATGTGACTTACGACACGTAAGAGCTGAAATGCATAAATTGAAATGTGACTATCAATTAAGCCCCATCATTTGTTTGAAAGTTTTCATATAGGAGCGGCTAACTTGAAACTTTAATTGATTTGTCATGGTAAGTTGATACGTATAATTGAACCAATGTTCAATGGTTTGAATATGGGATTTATTAATTAATGATGCACGATGGATACGCATGAAATTTTGCGTTTCAATTTTCTTTTCATAATGACTCAAAGGCTCTGAAGTTTCGAAATCGTCGAGTGTTGTATTGATTGTAGTAATACCATTGTTGACCGAAACTGCAATAATATCATCTAAGTTAATAATATGAATGCGTTCATTTACCTCAATAGGGAGCACTTTACTTGTTTTTGTTTTTTCGTTGTTTTGAGTATCCATAGAAGCTGTTGTATAACTATCACTATGATGTTCGGTAGTTTGCCCCAAAGCTTGTTCTACTTTGTGAACTGCTTGTGCAATACGTTGTTGCTCAAAAGGTTTAAGGATATAATCGATGGCATCCAATTCAAAAGCCTTTACAGCAAAAGTATCATGCGCTGTTGCAAAGATGATAAAAGGCGCATGTTTCATTTTCTTTATTTTGTTGGCAAGATCAAGACCACTTTCGTCCATTAAATTAATATCAAGAAAAATAACATCATAATCATCATAAAGTAATAGTTCTAATGTCTCAGAAACATTTTCTGCTTCATCAATTTTTTCAAAATGGTTTATTTGATTTAGCAAATAGTGAAGTTCATTACGTGCTAAGGGTTCGTCATCTACAATGATTGCTCTCAATTTTTTCCTCCTCTAAATTATGGTACGGAATCGTACAACTCACTTGTGTGCCTTGGTGATCGGAATGAATTTGAAGACTTGCTTCATAACCAAACAATCCATCTAATCTGCGATTTAAATTTTCTAACGCGCTGCCTGAACCAGATTCTGAATGGACACTGGTTTTACCAATTTTATCAAGTTTTTCATAAGGGATACCATGACCATTATCGGATACGGAAATGACTAAACCTGTTTGAGCTTTGTGTGCTTTTACGATAATTTCGTTATTGTATTTCCTATTTTTAAAAGCATGCTTAATGGCATTCTCAACAAGTATCTGTATAGCAAAAGGCGGTACAAGTGCGCCGTAACAAGTACGATCTATGTCAAACGACACATTGAAGCGGTTCGGATATCTAGCTTGTTCTAGAGATAAATAGGATTCTACTTGTTGTAATTCTTTTTCTAAAGAAATCGTGTTATTACGCGCACCTTGTAAATTAGATCTGAAAAATTGACTGAGTTGTAAAAGTAATTCACGTGCTTTTTCACTATCAATACGTACTAATGCAGAAATGGTATTAATTGCATTAAAGAAAAAATGTGGATTAACTTGTGCTTGAAGTGATTTAATTTCAGCATCACGTATTAAGGCACTTTGTGTTTCGGCTTGACCTAATTCAAGTTGACTGGAAAATATTTCAGCAAGTCCAGTTGCTAATTGTTTATCTGAATAGTTAACATCATATTTATTTGTAAAATATAATTTTAATGTCCCGACAACATCATTCTTGACGCGTAGAGGTACTACGATTGCTGCTTCTAAAGGGCATCCTGGGTGGTTACAACCGATTTCTTCACTAGAATATGCTTCTTTTAAAGTGCCAGATTGAATGGCTCGTTTAGATAAATTAGTAATAATTGCTTTTTGGGCAACATGATGGTCGCTCGCTGCGCCAACATGAGTCAAAATATCTTTACGGTTGGTAATTGCTACCGCAGATACGCGCATTAAATTAAGTATAATCTCTGCTGCTTTTTTCGCTGATTGCTCATTCAAACCAGAGCGGAAATAAGGCAATGTCTGGTTAGCAAGCTGTAACACATCATGTGTTTGTATCGCACGCGTTTCTTCCTCTTGTTTAATAGTAGATAAAATAATAGATAAAAATATTGCTGTACCGATGGAATTAATCGAAATCATAGGGATAGCGATGAGTTTTACTAATGTCCATGCATGTTCAGTATTATCAGAAAATAAAAGAATACAAAGCATTTGAATTATTTCTGTTGTACCACCAATGCACGCACCTTTGACTATCGTAGGATAACGGTTAGCACGCATCGCTTTATAGCCAAAATAGCCAGAAATTAAAGCGATGAAAATAGATGAAATCAAGTAAATATATGCATCAGCACCACCAATGTAAACACGATACATACCTGAAATGACGGCAACTGCTAATGCTACAAATGGACCACCGATAAGTCCTGATACGCCAATAGTCAAAACACGTGTATTTGCTAAAGAAGCATCAGAGTCTAGATGGTTATAAACAGTTCCATTAATTATTTCATCGCCTCGGATTTGTATACCAGTGAAGTTTGAAATCATAGAGAAGCAACCAAAAATAATAATTAATTGCCATTGTGAACGTCGTTTCTCGCGCTCATTCATCATTGTTTTAAAATGGTTGATGTTCATTAGTATATAGGCAATAAGTATGATTAAGCCCACACGTTCAAGAAGTAGTATAAATAAATTTAACATAATGCACCCTTATCATAGTTTGTCTTAATATAGTATACAGAAATTTTTTAGCTATATGTTATTGCAGAAAAGTAATTATCATTTTAAGCGATAAAATTTTAGTATAATTCGATGAATTTTAAAGAGAACATTACTCTTTAAGTTTACAAATACACATTTAACGCTGTTTTTTAGCAATATCTATAGCTAAGTGTTATTTTGTTAATATTGGGTTTTTAAATATTTTGTGAAAACGAAAAAAATTATATAATAAATAATTGTCTGATGTTTTCACAAATAAATAAAGCTTAATTTCATTTTAAAAGATTCATTTTGAAATAGATATAGACTTTTTTAGAATATGTTTAATTTGAGTTTAAAAACGTGTATATCTTTTTTGAAGTGATGCAATGCTTTTTTGGGGACATAGGAGGAAAAAAGAATATGGAGTCATCACAATCATTTGAAGGAGATAATAGGCTTCTTGTAGGTATATTTTTAGGAGTTATTACATTCTGGTTATTTGCACAATCTCTTGTAAATATCGTACCAGATCTTCAGTCATCGTTTGATACAAATTATGGCACAATTAACGTGGCAGTTAGTATCACAGCATTATTGTGTGGGCTGTTTGTTGTCGGTGCTGGTGGGCTAGCTGACCGATATGGTAGAGTTAAAATGACATATATAGGATTGATTTTAAGTATTGTCGGTTCATTACTGATTATTATTCCTGGATTTATACCATTGTTAGTAGTTGGTAGAGCCATACAAGGCTTATCTGCTGCGTGTATTATGCCATCAACGTTAGCAATCATTAACGAGTATTACATAGGAAGCCGACGTCAACGCGCCCTGAGCTATTGGTCTATTGGTTCATGGGGCGGTACAGGTATTTGTTCATTATTCGGTGGCATGGTGTCTACCTTTGTAGGTTGGAGATCAATTTTTATTATCTCTATTATTGTGGCACTCGCAGCGATGTATTTAATGAAGCATGCGCCAGAAACAAAGGCGGTTCAAACAAAAGAAACGAAACGCGCCAAATTTGATACGATTGGACTTATTATTTTAATTATTGCAATGTTGAGTGTCAATTTGATTATTACACAAGCTTCAAATTATGGTTTATTTTCACCACTCATTTTGTCATTGATGTTCATTTTTATTGTTGCAGTTATTGGATTCTTATTTTATGAAACAAGAATACACAATCCGCTGATTGATTTTAGGATATTTAAAAATAAAGGTTACACGGGTGCAACAGTATCGAACTTTTTATTAAATGCCGTTGCCGGTACTTTAATTGTAGCGAATACTTATTTTCAATCAGGCCTTCATTTTACATCATTCCAATCTGGCGCAATGACGATTACTTATCTTGTGGCTGTACTTGTAATGATTAGAGTCGGAGAAAAAATACTTCAACACATTGGACCTAAACGTCCAATGTTAATCGGTGCAGGGTTAAATGCTGTTGGTATTATTTTAATTTCACTCACATTCCTACCTACACCGATGTATATCGTTATGTGTATACTTGGTTACTTAATTTATGGTATCGGGTTAGGTATGTATGCAACGCCATCTACAGACACTGCTGTTACGACAGCGCCTGATGACAAAGTAGGTGTCGCTTCTGGTGTCTATAAAATGGCGTCCTCTTTAGGTAATTCGTTTGGTGTTGCGTTGTCAGGAACAATTTTTACGGTTATGACAACCACTGCGAATATACATGTAGGTGCCATGTATGGTTTGTTATTTAATGCAGCATTAGCTATTATTGCATTTTTAGTTGTTCTATTACTCGTGCCTAAACATCAATTCAATAATTAAAATAGAATGCAAACTGGGATATGAATTGATCCTGGAAGCTTATCTTTCATAGAACATCATTGTTATTAGAGCGGGACAGAGAAATCATTTCTAGAAGATTTGATTGCTGTTCCGCTCTATTTTTATTATCAAGGAAATTTATGAATTAATAGTTAAATAAGTGTATTGAAAAATTTTAATACTAAATGCATTGATTATGAAATTCAAAACGGTTTATAATCTAGTAAACGCTTACATATAGAGGTGGTCAATTGACTAAATTATTATGGCAAACATATGAAGACAGATTGATTTTATTAAAACGTTTAGTAAATCATCAAACTGTGACGAATACGGAAGGTGAATTAACATTTCCGAGTTTTATAAAGCAATTATTATTACAGATTCCTTATTTTGAAAAAAATCAGTCACAAATTTTACTTGAGACTACAGAAGATAATAAAGAGGCCGTTGTAGTCTTTTATAAGGCGCCCACGACAACTAAAACGATTGTGTTAATTAGTCATTTCGATACAGTAGATGTAGATGATTATGGCTCATTTCGTGAAGATGCGTTTGACCCAGATAAACTAAAATATGATTTCACACAATACAGCAGTTATTTAAGTACAGATGCTATTGAAGATTTAAAAAATGACACCTACCTCTTTGGTCGGGGCGTGATGGATATGAAGGCTGGGTTAATGTTGCATTTATCATTAATCGAATTAGCAAGTATAGAAGTATGGGATATCAATTTGATATTAGTAACTGTGCCAGATGAAGAAGTAAATTCATCAGGTATGAGAAAAGCAGTGGAAACGATAGCTTCAATAAAACAAACATTTCAATTAGACATTCAACTACATTTGAATAGTGAGCCAACGTTTCAACAAGCAAGTGCAGATGAACAACATTATATCTATTCTGGCTCTATAGGTAAAATTATGCCTGGGGTATTGTGCTACGGAAAAGAAACACATGTAGGTAACCCATTAGATGGTCTGAGTTCTAATTTTATGATGAGTTATATGAATCAAGCAATTGAGTATAACCATTTATTTAAAGAAGAATTTGAAAATGAAACGACACCATTGCCTGTTTCGCTTATGACGAAAGACATTAAACAAACGTATGATGTTCAAACGCCATTTAGGACAATGGGGTTATATAACATGTTTCTATTTAAGCAAAAGCCAGCGGATTTATATAGACAATTTATAGATACGGTCATTCGTGCGACAGAGCGTTGTGAAAGTGATTGGTTAAAAATATTAGAGAACGAAGACATTGAATTTGAAACAAAAATCAACGTCCTCACCTTTGATCAGTTAAAACAATATGCGATTAAACAATATGGCGAATCACGCATCGATAAAGAAATACAACAGGTTATCAAAGAAACGCCGGGGCTTCATATGCAGAGCATTCGTGTGACAGACCGCTTAATGCAAATTTGTCGCAATATCGCACCTGCAGTTGTGACATTTTTTGCGACACCATATTATCCTGCTGTAAATGTTTCATACGATCAAAAAATTGAGGAAACCATCGCATTAGTTAAAGAGACGTTTGAAGAAAAATTTCAACGTCAGAGTAAACGTATACATTATTTTAACGGTATCAGTGATAGTAGTTATTTAAATTTTGCTGGAGATATGTCTCAAATGATAACTTACGAAAAGAACACACCGAATTTTAATGCAACGTATACGATTCCATTTGAGGCGATTAAAGAAATCAGTGCGCCGACATTACTTTGTGGTCCTATTGGCAAAGATGCGCATAAAGTGAGTGAACGATTGCATAAAAAAAGTGCTTTTGAAGAATTACCATTTGTGTTAGAGAAACTCATAAAATCATATATTTAATTTCCGATTATCATCTATGGGTTGAGTGTGATGTGGGTATTACGATATATTAAGATTATATAGAAATGAGGAACCATATAATTAAATTAGAGAGGTAATGCTATGATAGAGGCGTATAAAGATTATTGGAAAAGATATATAGATTTTAAAGGTAAATCGAATCGTTTAGAATTTTGGACGCCAGTATTGGTACATATTATCAGTATTTTTATCATTGCGTTGATTGGTGCGTTTAGTTTTATTGTCGGTATATTCATTGTAGCAGCAGTATTGTCAGCTTTAATAGGGTTGTTTGGATTAGCGAACATTGTCCCGATGGCTGCAGTGACCTTGCGTAGATTTTATGATGCTGGTCGAAAGCGGACAACAGCGATCATATTAATTATTCTATCTGTGGTGGTTAATATTATCTTTGATATTATCCAAGTTGACAGTATAGCAGTCTTCTTAAACATTGTTTCAATAATTTGTACTATTATATTAGTGATAGAAACACTACTACCTTCGAAAAATGTAGAAGATGCACAATTAAAATGGTTATAAAATATAAAGCATGGAGATGGAAATCATAATGATGAAATGTGATTCCTATCTCCATGTTTTTTTATTAATAAAAACTTGTGAAAAGCACGTTTTTTCATTAAAAAAATCAGAAAATTCATTGTTTTTAGACAAAAGAAAACTATCATATAACTGAAGGAGGGATTTTATGGAATGGCTAAAATTAATAGGTATTATAATTATCATTTTAGGGTTTTTACTTAAAATAGATACCATTGCAGTTATTTTAATTGCAGCTGTCGTGACAGGACTTGTTTCAGGCTTAGATTTATATGCCATATTAGATACATTAGGAAAAGCGTTTGTAGATAATCGTTTAGTTACATTATTTATATTGACGTTGCCGATGGTCGGACTTATTGAAAGATTTGGACTGAAGAAACAAGCCTCTAATATGATTGGCAAGTTTAAGCAAGTGACCAGTGGTCGATTACTGACGATTTATTTAATTATTAGGGAACTTGCTGGAGTAGCATCAATTCGTATAGGTGGTCATCCACAGTTCGTACGTCCATTGATAAATCCAATGGTACAGGGCGCACTAAGGACGCGTTATAATTTAAATGAAACAGAAATTGATGCCAAAGATATTGAGAAAATAAAAGCTCAGGCATCGGCAATGGAAAACTATGGTAATTTCTTTGGTCAAAATTTATTTGTTGGTGCAGCTGGTATATTATTGATGGTTGGTACTTTTCAATCCTTAGGTATTAAAGTGGACGCAGTTCAACTTGTATTAGCGTCTGTACCGATATCCATTATCGTATTTTTAATTGTATGGATAAATAATATACGATTTGATAAATATTTAGATAAGAAATATGGTACAAAGCGGGTGAATAAGGATGAGTGAAAGTATTTTAAATCATATTTTAGAAATTTTTTACATATTAATAGGTCTCCAATTACTTTATACTGCTTTTCGAATACTTAAATCTTCTAAGCATCATAAAAAGTATGGTACGGCATTATTTTGGATTTTATTAGCAATTACATTTATCGCTGGCCCTTATATACCTAATGTCTTTAACGGCATATTCATATTAATGATGGGCGCATTGACTTTATTTAAACAAGTGACCATTAAAAATATCGTTGATGTTACGGAAAAAGAAGGGGATATGGGTGCACAAAAATATGGTAATAAATTATTTATACCGGCACTTATATTAGCGATTGCTGCTATTGCTGTCTCAAACTGGACGCCATTGGGTGGCGCAATTGGTTTGGGCATTTCCTCTATATTGGGACTAATTGCAGCATATATGGTGATTAAACCTAAAGTGAAATATATTTTCTATGATAGCGATCGATTAACACAACAAATTGGCACGGTGGGCATACTACCACAATTTCTTGCAGCTTTAGGTGTGCTGTTTACGGTTAGTGGTGTGGGTGATGTGATATCTAAAGGCATTTCGACAATACTACCAGAAGGTAATCATTTAATTGGTGCAACAGCCTATGTCTTAGGCATGGTGTTATTTACCATGCTTATGGGGAACGCATTTGCAGCATTTACTGTGATAACTGCAAGTATTGGTATACCATTTGTTATTACACAAGGTGGTGATCCAGTTATTGCAGGCGCATTAGCAATGACAGGAGGATTTTGTGGCACATTATTAACGCCAATGGCAGCTAATTTTAATACGTTACCCGTAGCTTTGCTAGAAATGAAAGAAGAGTTTGGTGTGATTAAAGCGCAAGGACCCATTGCAATAATAATGATTATGGTACATATCGCTTTAATGTATGTATGGGCGTTTTAGAAAAAATAAGGTTAAGAAGGGAACATTTATATGAGAATTTTAATAACTGGTTTCGATCCATTTGGTGGAGAACGTGTTAACCCAGCATTAGAAGCTGTGAAATTATTACCTGATGAAATTGGCGCACATAAGATAGATAAGTTAGAAATACCTACTGTTTTTCACAAAAGTAAAGATGTCATTCTATCTCAAATGAAGCGTTACGAATATGATATCGTTTTGGCTATAGGACAAGCTGGTGGGAGATATGAATTAACACCTGAGCGTGTTGGGATTAATGTGGATGATGCACGCATTGCCGATAATGAAGGTAATCAACCGATTGATGAAGTGATACAAGTTGATGGAAATGCAGCATACTTTTCTAATTTGCCAGTCAAACGAATAACAGAAGCGATTAAAGCACAAGGTATTCCATCAAGGTTATCTAATACTGCTGGCACTTTTGTTTGTAATCATATTTTATATCAGCTAGGTTATTTACAGGCAACAGCGTTTCCAAAAATAAAATTTGGCTTTATTCATGTACCATTTGTTCCTGAACAAGTTACTGATAAACCAGAAAAGCCGTCTATGTCATTAGAAACGATTCGAATTGGTTTATATGCTGCTTTAGAAGCAATTGTTGAATCAGGAGTAGATATAAAAGTCGCTTTAGGTGAAACACACTAAATAAAATAAACAAATAATGAGACCGAGACATGTATAGATGCCCCGGTCTCATTATTTGTTTATTGGAAAAGTAGATCAAGCAATGATTTTGCGCCGCTTTTTTAATGATCATGTTCTGTACGTGTATAATCCATGCGGACTTCATTATAGGTTTTACCAAAGTATGTTGGCTTTTTATGCTCAGTTGCTTTAAAGCCTATTTGTTCATAGAAATGAATGGCATTTGTGTTTTCTTCAACTACCCATAGCGTCACATTATCAGGATAGGATAATTCTAATGCACGTTGCGTTAAAGCGTAACCAATCATATGACGCTGATAAGCTTCTAATAGATATAATGCATAAATTTCGCTCCAGTCATCTGATTCTGAAATGGATTCTGTTTTACCATAAGTGATAAAACCTACGATTTCATTTTTAACAATTGCTACTAACGTAGGTAAGTTATGCAAGGAGGACTTCTTAATAAATTGTGCTTTATCAAGATTTTCTAGATAGTCATTTACAGATATATGGTTATAAGTGCTCAACCAACTTTCGTAATGGACATTTGCTTTGCTATGTCGATCTTCTTCAGTTAAAGCTCTGATTGTAAATTCCATAGAATGCCTCCCTTACATACTAAATTGATATTATTATAGCATCATTATTTTTGAAAAAGAAATTTTTCAATTCAAAATTGTATGTAATTAGAAATGGGAGATACATTGTATTAAAGTATAAACGATTTTATGATTTCGTTTCTTCTTTTAATTCATCTTGAAGTAATGAAGCTTCATTGCGTGCAATTTTGCCATAATATGCATGTGCAAAATGCATTTGTATGATTAAGAATAAATCACCTACTGTCCAATAAAGTCCTAAAGCGGAAGCAGATTGTAACGAAATATAAGTGATGAATATGGGAGATAGTATCATTAAAACATAATGCGTTTTTCGCTAATCTTTTGGGTAGTGAATGGCATTTACTAAAGGTTGGAAAAAATAAACCACTGCTGCAATTAAAGAAATCCATAGATTTGGCTCAGTTAAATTAAACCAAAGAAAATGTAGATGGCTGTCAATGCCTCCATCACTCGCGAATTTTAAAGTGATAATTAAACCATATAAGATAGGCAACTGAATTAATATAGGTAAACAACCAATCATATTTTTTAAAGGGTTAATATCATATTGTTTATATGTATCCATCAAAAGTTTATTTGCTTCTAGTTTTTGCTTCTTGAGTTTTAGCAAGCTTTACATTTTCTTTCAAAGTATCAATTTGTGGCTGTACCACTTCAGTTTTTTCACGCATCATGTGCATATTTTTAACTTGCAATACCATAAAGGGGAGTAAGAGCACACGTATTATTAAAACAATGGTAATGATTGCTAAACCATAATTTTCTCCATACAAATGGCCTAAGGCATGTAATAACTTATCGATAGGTTGTACGAATATCATATTGAAAATGCCTTGATCATGATTATGAGTTTGTTGTGACTTATTGCATGCAGTTAGGAAAAGGGGGATCGATAATAAGAATAGCCACTTTATACGCATCATTCATCCCTCCAAATTAGTGTTGATATAAATATAACTTTAACACAATTGAATGAGATTTTTAAGTATTTTTAAAGTAGTAAAAATAGGAAGCATTATATTTATCCATAAGTATAAAAATAAGGCACCACTTTAGTATAGCCTTATGACTAAATTAAAGTAGTACCTTAAGTATGAAGTTGATACCGAGGACTTAACAACCTACACTAGAACGCATTCAGCATATAGAGATGATTTTAATGTTGTGACACTATCTATCTACGAGCGTCTAATTAAGCAGTCGTTTAAAAAAATTGATTTCTATTCCATCGCTTTATTTTGATGCCCAAACAATCTCATTATAATTTATATTTTCACGAACTTGTGAAGCGATATGTGCATCCAATTTATTATTTTGTACAAGTTTATCTAAGAATGCTCTTTGCATGTACAAACCTTCAAGTTTGTGCGCTTCTGTAATAGAAGCGGGTGTTTGATTGTTTTTATTTTGATTTTTTCTAATTCTGTATAATCTATTGTAATACTGGTTTAAAACAATATTTACTTCTAATACGTTGTCACTTGTTTGTTCAGACTTTAAGCGTAATGCAACGTTGTGATTTACAATACGCATGATTTTTTTTACTTCTTGGAAATTAGATTTAAATTGTTTTATCTGTGATGTGTCTGCATGTTTTTTAGCTCTAATTCTCAAAATGAGCATTTGTAATACCACTTTGAATTTATGAAGTGCAGATGAGTCCTTGTATTGTCTAGAAGTTTCTAATGCAGAACGGTAATTTAAAATAGTTTGACGGTCTACTTTGTTTTGAGATACTAAGCGTTCCAACGTCTCAGATTCTTCTTCATTGGCAATATCTTCAAGACGCTTCATTTCCTTAGCATTATTATCTTCTGGTGACATTTGCAGTAAAAAGAATAATTCATCAAAATACTCTGATATAACAGTGTTATAGTTTATAGACTCATCTTCTTTAGATTTAACTTTAAAGTGTTTAATTACATTTTGAACTATAAAGACTTTGGCAGCAACATAACTCATAGAAGTTGATGCTTTGCGTTGTTCAGACGGTGTAATTATTGGGAGAACGATTTGTGCCATGACTAAACTAATAATTACCATCAAAGAGGCAATAAATAGTAAGTCATTTTTATAAGTAAACGTTTGTTGCTGTGCTAGTAAAGTGGGCAAGGTTAGTGCCATAGATAGCGAAATCGTACCGTGAATACCACACATTGTCATGATAAATGCGTAATGCAGCCGTTTTGGCGGTGTTTCTTGATTGTCATTTAAATAGGATTGAATGTTATTCGGATAGTAAAATTGTTTGAATAAGATGAACACCCAAATAAAACGAAATACATAAATGGCTAGAGCGATAAGTAACGTTGTCGTAATTAAAAATTTAATATTTTCTGGTTCTTTATTAATAATTTCAGAAACGACCTTTGGCACGATGAAACCTAACACTACGAAAACAAAGCCATTAAGCACATAACTTAATGTACTCCAAATTTGATTGTAGTTCATTTGTAACTCTGTTTGAGCACGTATCAAACGATCTCTTTCAAATCCATGAATTAAACCAGCGATGACTACTGCGATAATACCGGATGCGTGTAACATTTCAGCGACGAAATAGACTGCAAAGGGAGTCAGTAATTGAATGAAAATCATTGTATTACCATCTTTAAGCCCTTTATTCATTGATAAATAAATACGCAAACGTACAATTAACATGCCGATAACAATCCCTATTACAACCCCTAATATTGTAGAAATAATAAATTGTTCAATTGCATCAAATGCAGAAAATGCGCCTGTTACTAAAGCAGTTACTGCTATTTTGAACGAAATAATACCAGCAGCATCATTTAACAGAGACTCACCTTCAAGTATAGATAGTGCCCCTTTTGGTAGGATTTTACCTTTAGTGATTGCTTGAACTGCAACGGCATCCGTTGGACAGAGGATTGCAGCAATTGCAAATGCTGCTGGCATAGGAAGTTCCGGCCAAATCCAAGCGATAAAGTAGCCGACGCCAATAACGGTAGTAAATACAAGTGCCATAGCCATCAAAATGATAGGTTTACGATATTCTAACAGCTTAGTTCTTGATACATGTGTGCCTTCAACAAATAGTAATGGTGCGATGACAGCCATCATAAATACTTCTGAATCAAATTCAAAATGCAAGGGGATGGGAAGGACATAAAGACATACACCTAACGCAATTTGAACAAATGCCATTGGCACTTTAGGGAATTTATTGTGAATAATTGAACTGATTATCACAGCAATAATAAAGATTAGAAAAGCTTCTAGTAATAGCATAAAGACTCCTAGTTATTTTTTTGATTATTATATCTTATCATTATATAAAAATCATAGATAGTCATAAATAGAATGTCACTAAATTTAATAAGTATTTCAAAGGATTGATTAGGCGCATCATTTAATACTATTTAACGGAATATGTCATAATGGTGATGTTAAGTTAATAGAGGAATGTGATAAATATGAACATTGGTGTTATTTCGGATTTACATATTGATAGGCATAAATTTCTAAAGCCAAAGGATTATGAATACGAACTCATCAAGGCAATACAGCGTAATCAAGTAGAATTATTATTAATTGCTGGAGATATTTCGAATAATTACAAGTTAACTCAAGCTTTTATTAAATCAGTAGAAGCACAAGCTCAAATAAAAGTTTTATTTATTCCGGGCAATCATGATTTCTGGTCTGCTGATACGAATGCTACATCAGCTGAAATCTTAGAAGAGTATATGGGGATGGAAGCCTGTTTAATCGGTAAACCATACCATTTAAATGACGCTTGGGCAATAGTGGGAAATACGGGGTGGTATGATTATTCATATGCAAGTCCAGAATTTTCACTTGAACGCATTGCACGTAGAAAATACTATGGTGCAACGTGGCAAGATAAGGTGAAAATTGATTGGCCCATGGACGATAGAAAATTATCGAGAATTGCAGCAAATCAAGCCATTAAAGATATAGAAAAAGTCAAAGATAAGCAAATTATTTTAATGACCCATATTGTGACACATCCAAAGTTTGCAGTGCCGATGCCACATCGATTATTTGATTATTTCAATGCTTTTATTGGAACATCTGATTTTGATGAAATTTATAAAAAGTATCCAATTCGTTATAGTATTATGGGACATGTACATTTTAGAAATCGTTTTGATGAACAAGGTGTCACTTATATTTGTCCGTGTCTTGGATATCAACGAGAGTGGCGTTCAGATGATGTGACTCGTGAAATAGATCATGCGCTAAATATCATTCAGATTTAAAACATGCAGAAACTATAAATAGGATAATGAGTTTAATTTCATTGTCGTTTAGTAAAAAAAGAGAACTAGCGCCCGATCAACCATAAGTGATTTTATCATTTTATGTTTGATTAGGCGCTCGTTTTATTAGCAGTTTTATGATAAATGAAAACTCATGCGGCCAGGCGCATCATAGCTTTGCTCTAATTTTGATTTTTTGATTTTCATCAATTGATATTTGGTTGGTATTATAGCTGGTAAGATAAATGATTTTCCTAAGTGGGACCACAAGGGATCAATATAATAATAGTGTTGAGCATCATAACCAACGAGAACGGTGACGTGAATATTAGCTACTAACTTTGTTGGTTGGTTATCTAATTTATAAGTACGACGGTAAGGTCTTTTACCCAGTACGGTATGATAAATAACAACGGGTTGTCCTTGGTCTATAATGTGACATAAATCAGTTAAGGATTGACCAGTGCTATCAACGAAATGATTTGAATAGCGTCTAAGATGTGGAACGAGAGCAGTTGGAAAAATAGTCTGATGATAACCTAGTTTTATCCATAAATGATGTCCTACGTATCCTTTATAGGGGTTATTTCTATGTCTCGGCCAGTGACGCATAATTTCAGTGGCTGGTATGTTAAGGTGGTTAAATTGTAAAATCATTGCTGCAGAAACACCCTCACAACCCATGATCATCGGAATTGGAAACAATTGACTGATGGGTTTTACTGATAAAATATTTGAATTCATGATGAAAATCTCCTAGTAAATTTTACTCAACAAAAGTGTGAATGAAGTTAATTGCTATTATTATATATCTATTCATAAAGATTGCCTATTAAGATGCTTGAATTTCGAAGTAATAGTTTGTCATGGATATTCTATATATGTTTTGGTTATAATAGCAAAAAAGAGGTTGGGGAATGCGAATGAATTATAGAATTGAAGAGTTGCCAACGTTATCTGTTATTGGTGAGAAAAAGATATATGCCACTGGACAAAAAGCACAAGAAGATATTTTTATGTTTTGGATGGAATTTGATGATAGTGGAAAAAAAGATCAATTACTAGAGCTAGGAAATAATCGATTACCGGGCTTACTTGGTGTTTGCAAGCCTCATGATAGTGGAGAGATGCATTATTTGATAGGCGTAACCAGTGAACATAAAGATGACAAATGGCGTAACATAGAATTGGAAGGTGGCAGATACTTAGTATTTGATGCTAAAGGACCTGTACCAGAGTCAATTAAAAAAGCGATGCAACAAATTAACAAAGATATTTTACCTAAATTGGATTATGAAATAAGACATGCACCATTTTTTGAATTATACAAAGAAGGGGCCATTAGAGAAGATGACTATGTCACAGAAATATGGTTACCTATTGTTTAATAAAATAGAAAGTAATCACAAGTGGGACAGAAATCCAAGTCTCTAATAGCGTTTTCGTAGTCCTACCTATGCAATCAATGCAAGGATGACCTGGTTAAAGGTATAACTAAGCTAACGCTCATGCTCATGCATAAATCTTGCTAGCATTTTTATGTGGCAATATATGCGTTTGCTGATGCATCAGAATGACTCGTTTCTATAAAATGAAAAAATCGTTTCTTTAAATAAGTGAGACTTTGCATTTTCAATTCAGTCATCTATTACCTAATATAAAAAGAGGCTGGACATCTATGTTTGTCGCAGCCTCTCATTATTTGATTTTTTAATTAGAACTGTTTTTGAACGTAAATGATTTTAATGAGATTTCGAGTAATACAATGAAAATCGTCGTTATAATCAGAATGATTATATAAGGCATGACACTATATTCTCCTTTTAATCCCACAAGTGGCGACATTATACCACCTAATATAAATTGGAATAAACCAAGTAAACTTGATGCATTGCCACTACCGCCAGTTCTAGATTCCATTGCCAAAGTAAAACTTAAAGGTCCGATTCCAGTAACAGGACAAACATTTAAGAAGAAAGCAATGACTAATACCCAAAGTGGTAAGTGGAATATAAGTGTAAAGCAAATTAGAATAACGCCAGCTATTTGAATCAGGGTTAGTAGTATTAATAACAAATAACGATTTATATATTCAACTAATGTAGCGGTTAACTGACTCACTATAATTAACCCGATACCGTTAATTGCGAATAAAATACTGAATTGTTGTGGCGTCATGTCATAAATTTTTTGAGTGATAAAAGGCGCAGCTGATGAAAAACTAAATAACATCACATACGTTAACCCTTGTAGTAACATAGGTATAATGAAAGCTGGTTTCTTTAATAAGGAACCAAAATTTTTAAAAATAGCTGAAAAGTTAAGTTTTGAGAGATGTGTACTTCTTGTTTCTTCCATTTTAAAAAAGGCAAATAACAAAATTGCAAAACTTATAATGGTTAATATTAAAAATATTGCTTTCCAATTTGCGATGGTTAGTGCATATCCTCCAATTAATGGCGCAATGATACTGATAATGCCATTAACAACAAGTAGAGACGCTAAGCCTTTAGCTAACGCTTTTCCTTTATGTTGATCGCCAATGGATGCTTTAGCAATGACGATGACACCACCGCCAGTTAACCCTTGTATGAAACGAAGTGTAAGTAAGATAGACAGCGAAGTCGTGAACACGGCTATTAATGAAGCGATGACATATAATGAAATAATAATTAATGCTACTTTTTTGCGACCATAAGCGTCTGATAGTGGTCCGAAGATAAATTGTCCAACTGCAAGACCAATCATTGCAAATGAAAGAGTGAGTTGTACTTGTGAAGCCGTTGTGTCAAAAGCATTTTGTACATTTGGAAGCGATGGCACATACATATCTATCGTTAAAGGACCAAAGGTAGTCATGATTCCCAACATAATGATGACCATGATGGGTAATCGGGGATTTGAAGTTTTGTCCATATATAATACTCCTTAAAAATCGGATTAAAGTATAGTGTGAAAAAGCGGATAATTTCTTAACTAGACTATTATCCCATACGTAAAGATAAATGCAATGGAAAAATTTCTTGTCGAAATGCAATGTATGTTGCATGATATCAACATTGTTATATAATACAATAGATTATGAATAAATTTAATGTAGCATATTTACAATGAATCACAATACGAATCATTTAAATCGCACAATTGAGATACAAGATAGATAATGTTTGGTTATAAAGGAGTAAATGAATGAGCTTAAGTAAAACACAATATGAAGTAATTAAATTCATCATAGTAGGTGGCATAAATACGTTTAATTATTATGTGGTCTATTTAATATTATTAAAATTATTAGGTATTAATTATTTAGTCAGTCATGTAAGTGGGTTTGTAGTCAGCTTTATTATTTCGTATTATTTGAACTGCTATTTTGTTTATAAAGTAAAACCTACATGGCGAAAATTTATACAATTTCCGTTGACACAGGTTGTAAATATGGGAATGCAAACAGGTTTATTATACGTATTTGTACAATGGTTTCATATATCATCGGTCATTGCACCGTTTGCTGGATTAATTATCACGATTCCAATTACCTTTGTCTTATCAAAATATATATTAAGAGACGAGTGATACAAAGTTCCTGTTATAAAAGGGAACACCAACTTTATTTAATCTTTTTAGTTGAAGGAAACAACCAAGAAATCAATTTCTAATAATTAATTTCTTGATTATTTCCTTTATTTTTATGCAATTTGATAGTGATTTTTAGGAAAGGCTAAATAAATAATTAAAATAATTATATTAAATAATTTTATAATAAAAAATGTTGTAAATGTTGTTTTGATGCGTCATAATATATTATCCAATATCAATTAAGGTGGAAACAGACATGACACAAAGTGAGAATTTAAAAATCGCTCAAAAAGGCGCATATCTTAGTTTAATTGTTTATATCATTCTGTCTATAGTAAAGTATTTTGTTGGTTATGTATATGACTCAGCAGCAGTAAGAGCGGATAGTTTAAATAATATGACGGATATTATCGTTTCGCTAGCTGTAATTATAGGATTGAAAATTTCAATAAAACCTGCGGATAAAAATCATCCATACGGTCATTTAAAATCAGAAAATATTTCCACACTGCTTGTTTCATTTATTATCATGTTTGTTGGTATTCAAGTTGTTATAGAAAATTTCCCTCGAATTTTTTCAGGAGCACATGCAACACCAAATGCAATCACGATTTATGTCAGTGTTATCAGTGGTGTCATCATGATCATAGTCTTCTTTATTAATCAAAAATTAGCTAAACGTACAAATAGTAGTTCTCTAAATTCTGCAGCAAAAGATAACTTGTCTGATGCTTTGGTCAGTATTGGTACGGCTATTGGCTTAGTATTTACACAAATCGGCTTTCCAATTGTGGATATCATATTAGCGACAATCTTAGGCCTACTTATAATATATACAGGCTTTGGAATTTTTAAAGAATCTATCTTCACTTTGAGCGATGGATTCAATGAGCAAGAATTAGAAGCATATAAAAATTATGTCTTAGAAATAGAAGAGGTTATTGATGTTCAGTCAATTAAAGGTCGATATCATGGCAGTAGCATCTTTGTAGATGTCACTATTGTAGTGGAATCTGATTTATCTTTGGAAGAAGCACATCATATTTGTGACAAAGTAGAACATCACATGCATGAAAAAGGTATTTCTTCAGTTTATGTACATCCAGAACCTGTTTCCATACAATGAAAAATGAGCGTGTCAATATGGGACTTGACTGTAAAAGCGTTTGAGATCTAAATATTCATATTTTAACTATCAGTTATTTTGTATATAAAAATGATGTTATCAAAATCAGTTATGCTCTTACAAAGGCATTTATTGCTTTCGTGAGTAGCTTTAAATACAGGCCTAATTAGAATCAATAATGATTTGATGTCATCGTAAAAAAACAGCAATTTCTATTGTAATAAAATAGAAATTGCTGTTTTCATTAGTCTAAGTTATTTATTTTAAAGTCACTCTCGTGACATGATACTTACCACCAACCGTTAGCTAAACGGAAGTCAATTGCTGCATCTATTGAACCATAACGGTCTTCAGCATATTTAATCATACCTTTAGTTTGTTCTTCAACTGAGCCTGTTCCCCAAGCTTCTTTCGTTTGTCCTAAACCTCTATATCCTAATTCATTTACTGCATCAGGATTACCACTTGATTCAGGCATTACAATATTGTCCCATAATGCTTTAGTTCCACCAGCTTCGATAAATTGGCTGTATACATCGCTATTAGATTGAGATGATTGTTGTACTGGTGTTTCTGCAGCATCAGCTGTTGATGTTACGCCGTATCCAGTAGCTGCAATTGTAATTGATGCGAAAGATGCTAATAATAATTTTTTCATAGTTTAAAAATCCTCCTAATGAATGTACCTGTCTGTTTTAATATAATGAACAGGTTTGTGTTCTAATATGTTTAAAGTACTATTTATTTAATTTACTGTCTTATTTGCTTTGCTTTTTTTCAACGATTACAACTATAACACCTAATTTTATAACGTAGGTTACAGTAAAATAAAAAGAAAGTATCTTTTGTGAATAAAGGACTACAATTATTTCAAAAGCTATTGTAAATTGTTATAATTTTAATATATCAAAGCAAAGATGACAGCATAAATGCAATTATTAAAGTATTTATGGGATATGTTGTGCATATGCGAATTGTAATATTACTGTAAATATCGCAAAAAATTTAATTTCACTTAATGAAAGAAGGAATATTATGCCAAAATTAATTTTATGTAGACATGGACAAAGTGTGTGGAATGCAGAAAACCTATTTACAGGATGGGCAGATGTTGATCTATCAGAACAGGGCGAAAATGAAGCCATAACATCTGGTGAAAAATTAAAAGCACAAGGCATTGAAATCGATATAGTTTATACATCTCTACTCGAACGTGCGATTAAAACAACTTATCACTTATTAAATGAATCTAATCAATTATTTATTCCTATAATTAAATCTTGGAGATTAAATGAAAGACATTATGGTGGTTTACAAGGACTAAATAAAGATGATGCACGTAAAAAGTTTGGTGAAGATCAAGTACATATTTGGAGACGTTCATATGATGTTGCACCGCCAAAACAAGATGAAGCACAACGAGAAGGTTATTTAAATGACCGTAAATATGAACATTTGGATAGACGTGTCATGCCTGAATCTGAAAGCCTAAAAGATACGTTAGTAAGAGTGATACCGTATTGGAACGATCAAATTTCTCAACAACTTTTAGATGGTAAAACAGTGTTAGTATCAGCTCATGGTAATTCATTACGTGCATTGATTAAGTATTTAGAGAATGTTTCTGATGAAGATATCGTTGGATATGAAATTAAAACAGGTGCACCATTAATATATGAACTTACAGATGACTTACAAGTTATAGACAAATATTACTTATAATTGAAAGTAATAGTAAATAGCCTTTAAAAAGCAAACCAGTCAGAAAAAATAATTTTAATAAGAGTTTGTAGTAGTAGGGTACCAAGGATAGCTAATCAAATAGGTTATCTAAAGGAAGATAATTATTATGCATATGTTTAAAAGAGTCTGAGACAAAAATAGATGTCTTAGACTCTTTTAATTGTGGAAAAAATAGTTGGATATTAAAAATAACGTGGCATGTTTAAAATGACAGCGACATGCTATGAAGATAAATTATTTACTACGCTTATGTTGTTGAATAATTTTGCGTGCGCGTTTACGTGTTTTGATATTAGGACTATTTAAATTTCTACGTGCTGTTTGTAAGTCTAATTTCATACATAAAACCTCCTTTATAGAAATTGATTATGAATTAAAAAGTACGTTTTGTAAATAGTAATTATTACGATTTAAGATTAATTTTTTATCTAATAACCTAATTTGTAAAAATCACCATTTTTTGAGTTATTTTAATGTCAGATAAACATTTTATATGTATAATGCATAAATGCGACAAATAAATGTGCTAAAGACGAATGTGTAAATAGGAGATAAAAATGACTCAAAAAACAAAAATAATTATGATTCTAATGATGTTGTTTGGTGGTTTCTTTGGACTATTAAATGAAACACTGTTAACAACGGCATTACCGAGTATAATGAAAGATTTTGATATAGATTATACGCAAGTACAATGGCTTACAACTGCCTTTTTATTAACAAACGGCATTGTTGTTCCGTTATCAGCAATGATTATACAACGTTTTTCAACAAGACAAGTTTTCTTAACTGCAATTTTTATATTCTTTATCGGTACAATCATTGCAGGATTTAGTCCGAATTTTACGGTTTTATTATGTGCAAGAATTGTGCAGGCAATGGGATCAGGTATTATGATGCCATTAATGATGACTACAATTTTAGATATTTTCGAACCACATGAACGTGGTAAATACATGGGTACCTTTGGTTTAGTTATCGGTTTAGCGCCTGCCATTGGTCCAACGCTTTCAGGTTATTTAGTGGAGTATTTTGATTGGCGTTCACTATTTCATGTCGTTGCGCCGATTGCAGCGCTAACATTTCTTGGTGCGATAAAATTTGTGAAAAATGTTGGTACCAACAGGAAAGCGCCTATTGATATATTATCTATAGCCTTGTCAGTCTTAGGCTTTGGTGGTTTACTTTATGGGACAAGTTCTTTATCTCGAGATGGATGGAATGATCCTGTTGTACTGACAACAGTTATTGGCGGCTTAATATTAGTCGTGTTATTCATTTTCCGTCAAACAAGATTAGAAACCCCGTTACTTGATTTTTCAGTATTTAAAAATAGTCAATTTGCAGTGGGAATTGTTATCATGGCCTTTACGATGATTGCTATGATAGGTTCGGAAACAGTATTACCAATGTTTGTGCAAAATATTATGAAAGATACAGCATTACAGTCTGGTTTAATATTATTACCTGGTGCAATTGTGATGGGTATTATGTCAGTAGCTTCAGGTTTCCTATATGAAAAATATGGTGCAAAAATACTTGCATTTATAGGTATGCTGATTGTCGTTGTAACAAGTTCATACTTTATATTTATGGATGAAAACACATCATCAGCTATATTAGCGACAATTTACGCTATTAGAATGATTGGTATAGCACTTGGTTTAATGCCACTTATGACGCATACAATGAACCAATTGTCACGAGAGATGAATGCGCATGGCTCATCTATGACTAATACAGTTCAACAGATATCAGCTTCCATAGGGACGGCAGGTTTAATAACAATTATGAGTCAAGTAGCAAAAGACTTTTCACCTAATATGAGTGATTATAAAGGCATGGGTAAAAAAGAAATGGCAATGCAAATACAACATGAAGCATTGTTAAGCGGTTATCACGCAGCATTTTGGTTTGCTGTAATCATTTCTATTATCAGTTTAATCAGTGTATTTATGCTTAAAAGTAAACGTAAAATAAATCAAGAGCAACAAGAACTCGAACAACAACAAAGCAAATAATTATTAAAAGACCGAAACTGTCTGCAGCGTGTATGTTGCCGACAGTTTTTATATTATTATCGAGCAAGACGAATTTAGTGTTTTAAATGACAGGATTATGGTATTTTTAATGTTACATCATAAGATTTATAGGAAAAGGGTGAAAGGCTTTATAGAACATTCGATGGGCTTATATGAAGAACCATTTCGGTTAGTAAGTAATAGTACAAAAACTGTAGAAGTTAGATTGAATGATGAGAAAAGACAAGCAGTGCAAATAGGCGATTTCATAGAATTTACTAATTTAGCAACAGGTGAACAAGTGAAGGTGAAAGTGGATAATGTTAAAGTGTACGATTCGTTCCAAGCATTACTACAACATTATTCAAATAAAGAAGTAGGTTTTAGTGATGAGATGCAATTATCTCAAAAATTAGCATCTATCTATCAAATATATAATCAAACTGACGAACTTCATTTGGGTGCATTAGCAATTGAAATACATTTAGTTCCATAATAGAGAAATGTATTTTGTAAAAGCATAACTTAGTACATGAAAAAAGGTTTAGGACATTAAAACATGTCCTAAACCTTTTTTATTTCATAGTTACACAATGAGGCTATAATTTTCCAATTCGTTTTCCTAGTTTGTAGAGTAATGGTTTGATTGGCTTAACAAAATCTCCAATATATTCTTCAACATCTGCATTGAAGCCTTTTTTGAACTGTTGAACGCCATAATCAATGGCGTCTTCACTAAAGTCACCAGTGATCCCGTAAAAATTATAACGATCGATATTGTGATTCTTTGCAAATTTAATCATTTCCCATTGCAGCTTATAAGCACCCATAAAGGCATTATAGTCTGGATTAGAACCACTAGATAAATAATATACTTCATAATCATTATAAATATAGATAGCAGCTGCTAAGTCTAAGACTGGGCCATCCGTCGTAATTGTCTTATTAGTATCATCAATTTTGCGTTGTGTACTGACAATTTGTTGATTAAGTTGTGTTTGTTTCGTTTTTTGTTTTTTAGAATTTGGACTTTCTTGTAATGCAGCTTCCACGTCTTTCATTTGATGATTTAATGTGTCTAGTTTTTGTTTAAGGCCGTTAACGTATTCGCTTAAATCAATATATGCTAATTGTATTGAAGCAAAGCTCTGATAATCTTTTTGTAATTGTTCAAAGTATGGTTCGTCACGGAAGCTGAAGCCATGTTTTTCTTCAGCCATCTTAAATAGTTTGAAAAAGCGATTGGTTTCTTCTATAGGAAGTTGACGTACTTTAACGCCCATTTCTTCAGTACGTTTGATATTACGTCGCGTTTGGTAATCCATTTCTTTAAGTAATTGTTGTTCTGATTTGTCTTTTAAATCTAAGACAGATAGCCAACGTATTTGGCTCGTTTTTGAATAACCTACAGGATAACCTTGATGTTTATAACCTAGTTTTTCTAAAGTGCTTATAAGCATACGATTATCGTAAGATTTCTTGATTTCGCCATCAGCATTTCTCAAGTTTTCTAAGATATACGGATCAAGTAATACGTATAGGCAATTATGTTGTTTAAGATATTTTGTTAATTCGCTAAAGTAAAAATCAACTAGTGACAAATTGGTATAGTCTAAGATAGGTCCACGTTGACTATAAAAATATTTAAAGAATTTTAGCGCGCGTGCTTCTGTAAACATACCAGCAGCAATGACTTCGCCATTGTCGTCTTTAACACCTAACAAGTGTGCATTGTATTGAGCTTCATAATTAACACGTGATTGTGTGTAATGTGAAAAGTGATTTTGTGTGAATGTTTGGAATTCTTCAGGGGTAAGATTCACAAAGAACATATATTTTGCCTCCTTAAATGGCAACGTTTATTTTGAAATTGAGTTGGACAACTTATAAGTAGTATACCAAATTTACTATTAAATACCATGTTTTACAAAAAAACAGATTGTAATATTAAAAATATTTTTATTAAATAGTGTATCACATTGGTAGGCTATATACTTTAAAAATACTATAGTACATTTTGCTAATTCAGTGTATGATATTACTTACGGTTATAATGTATATCAAAGTATTTAATTTAAAAAGAGGATTGTTTTAGGAGTGAAATAAAGTATGAAAAAGATTATAACGCTAATTGTCATCTCTACATTAATGATTGCTGGGTGTAGTAGTGGTAAATATGCAGATAAAATAGATAAAGCAGTAAATAAACAACAACATTATCAGAAAAAACTTGCAGAACAACACAAAGGTGATATTGAACGCAAATTTGACAAAAAAGATGCCAATATATATGTATATGAAAAAGGCAAATTTGTAATCATTGCCTATAAACCTATTAAGAATGATGAAGAGATTCATTATTATGCTTATGAATATAAAGATGGTAAAACAACATTTAAAAAAGATTTTAATTCAAAAGGCTATATACAGAAACATGACCCAGACTATAAAGAAGAAAATATGGATTTAGACGAATAACGAGTAAATGAAATTGAGGTGTAATAAATGAAAAAAGCATGGTTATCAATCGTGCTAGTGCTTACACTTGTATTAGCAACTGCTTGTACCAACCCAGAAGATACACATAAAGATGATAAAACAACGTCTGATGGGAAAATAAAGATTATTGAGTATGGAGATTTTAAGTGCCCATATTGTAAAAAAGTCGAAAAAAATGTAATGCCAAAATTGAAAAAGCACTATATTGATACAGATAAAGTGGACTATCAATTTGTTAATATGGCATTTTTAGGTGATGATTCTATTATTGGTTCAAGAGCAGGTCATGCTGTACAAAGGCTAGCACCAGAACAATATTTAAAATTTCAAGAATTAATGTTTAAACAACAACCTAATTCAGAAAAAGCATGGATTACAAATCAAATAGTTGATCAACAAATAGATAAACTTAAAATTAATACGACGCTTAAAAAAGAAATCAAAGACGACTATAAACAAGAAAACAGTAAATCTTGGGTAGCTGCAAAAAAGGATCAAAAGCAATATAAAGATAACCATATTGAAACAGCGCCTACTGTTTTCGTCCATGGCCAAAAAGTAGAAGATCCTTATGATTTTGAGAATTACAAAAAAATATTAGAAAAAGAGTAGAAATTTAACTAAAAGTTGAAATGAGCACAGACAAGTATAATCACATTTTTGATTTTACTTGTCTGTGTTTTTTCTCGGCATTAAATCGTAATAATTACGAAAATTTTATATTTAGTATTGTTTTTATGAGGAAGAAAGCATATAATTATAAATCGTAACAATTACTATTTAGGAGGTTTTAAAATTGAAACAAATTACATACATTAGTATTATGGTTCTGGCATTCATGGTAGTTCTAGCCGGCTGTGGAAAAGGAGAGTCCGATAATACAAAATCGAATGAAAAAATAAAAATAAATACAACTGTTTTCCCTTTGAAGTCATTTGCTGAACAAATAGGTGGTAAACACGTAGAGGTGAATTCTATCTACCCAGCTGGAACAGATTTACATAATTACGAACCTACACAAAAAGATATAATTAATGCATCAAAAGCGGACTTATTTCTATATACTGGTGATAATTTAGATCCAGTTGCTAAAAAAGTAGCAAGTACAATTAAAAAAGATGATAAAAAATTAGCACTTGAAGATAAATTAGATAAATCTCAATTGCTTACGGACCAACATAGTCATGAGGAAGAAGGACATGACCATGATGAACATCACCATCATGGCGGATACGATCCTCATGTTTGGTTAGATCCTAAATTTGATCAGACATTTGCTAAAGAGATTAAAGATGAACTAATTAAGAAGGATCCTAAACACAAGAAAACATATGAAAAAAACTATGAAAAATTAAATAAAGATTTAATAGCAATAGATAAAGATTTGAAATCTATTACTGAAAATAAAGAAGGTAATACGATATTTATATCTCATGAATCTATTGGATATCTTGCAGAAAGATATGATTTTGTTCAAAAAGGTGTACAAAATATGAATGCTGAAGATCCTTCACAAAAATCATTGTCGAACATTGTGAAAGAAATTAAAGATTCTGGAGCTAAATACATTTTTTATGAAGATAATGTATCAAATAAAGTGACAGACACAATACGTAAAGAAACAGAGGCAAAACCTTTAAAATTTTATAATATGGAATCTTTAAATAAATCGCAGCAACAAGATCATAAGTTGAGTTATCAATCATTGATGAAGAAAAATATTACAAATATGGATAAAGCATTGAGTGATTCTATTCAAACTGAAGACGATAAGGAACAGAGTAAATATGATAAAGCGATTTCTGACGGTTATTTTAAAGATAGCCAAGTTAAAGATAGAACATTGGGTGATTATAAAGGCAACTGGCAATCAGTTTATCCTTACTTAAAAGATGGTACTTTGGATGAAGTTATGGAACATAAAGCAGAAGATGATGATTCCATGTCTGCTAAAGCATATAAGTCATATTATGAAAAAGGTTATAAAACAGATATAAGTCATATTACTATTTCAAACGATACAATAACGTTTGAAAAAGATGGTAAAAAAGAAACTGGGAAATATGTATATGATGGCAAAGATATTTTAAAATATGAAAAAGGTAACAGAGGTGTGAGATATACTTTTAAATTAGTAGATCAAAATAGTCATTTACCTAAATATGTACAGTTCAGTGATCATAATATTGCACCGAAAAAAGCTGCACATTTCCATATTTTTATGGGCAATAATAAAGATAAGATTTTAAAAGAATTAGATAATTGGCCAACATATTATCCAAATTCGTTAAATAGCGAGGAAATTAAAGAGGAAATGTTAGCTCATTAAGAATGATAATTTTCAATAAACCTTCACAATTGTTTGAATCTTCAAATGAATACTTTATTCAGAAATGGGAATAATGAATTTATAAGAAAATATTTAAGCTTTTTGTTTGATGTATTTTATATACTTGGTATAATAAATGTATCAACAAAACTTATAATACTTTGGAGGTATAGTGATAATGACAAAATTTAATTTCGATGCAGCACATTCAGTAGTAGAATTTTCAGTAAAACATTTAATGATTTCAAATATTAAAGGTAGATTTACAGAGTTTGATGCAAATATTGATGGCGACATTAATGATTTAAGTACAATTAAAGGTGATTTTACAATTAATGCGAGCTCTATTGATACACGTGTAGATGATCGTGATGCGCATTTACGTAGTGGAGATTTCTTAGATGTAGAAAATAATCCAGAAATCAAATTTGAAATTACTAAAGTAGATGAAAAATCAATCACAGGTAATGTAACAATTAAAGGCGAAACGAATGAAGAAACTTTTGACTTATCATATGAAGGCCAAAGTAAAAACCCAATGAACGGTGCAACAACGGTTGGATTTATTGTTAACGGTTCAATTAACCGCGAAAAATATGGTATCACGTTCAACCAAGCACTTGAAACTGGTGGCGTAATGATTGGTAAAGATGTGAAATTCCAAGTGAGTTTAGAATTCGCATTAGAAGACTAAACTATATAAAAAACTACTAGATTATCGAGTAGGTTCAGACTGCCGACAAAGTCTTTGACTTTGTCGGCAGTTTTTTTGTGCATGCTTTCCGTTGGCACTGCCATAACCTGTAGTCTTCGGCTAGTGCTTTTCCCGTAGGAGTCGGTCCAAATAAATGCCAATACATTAAAAACATGAGAATATCTAAATTAAAAAGCCGTAATGTTTATTACATTGAATTACGCAAACGATATAAAAATAGACCAAACTAACACAAAATTAATGCAGTAGCTTGGTCTATATTTGAATCAAATTGTTAATCGAGTAGCTTTTTATATTTAATTATTGTCGGTTGATTTTTTGTCACGATAATATTGTACAACAATATAAGCAATGAAAGATAAAGAGATAATTGTTAATACAATAGATGAAATGATTAAGAAATTTTTATTAGAGTAATCTCCGCCAGTAAATATCCGGCTTATTATGTTAGGCAGACATAAGATTAAAATAAGACCAGTAAAATATTTTTTCTTTAATAGCAAGCAAATGGCCATTGTTAGTAATAAAAGTATTATGCCAATAATAAAATTAGTAGTTTGATTAGGTGACCAAAAAATAAATATTGGATAATGTCGTAATAAATACTCACTTAATATATAAATACCGAAGACGATAGCTGATGAAAAACCAACAGCAATATAAGTCTTTTTACTGTCTCCCCATGTCATAATTAATTTTTTAATGACAAATAATATAAGTACGAAAGAACCTATAAATATAAATAATATATAAAGCATGAGCGCTAACGTTAGTTAAAATGAGTTATCAAGCATCCTAGGAATGACTACCATAATAATCATGAAAGAAATGAAATAAAATATATATTTATAAATACCTTGTGTTAAATTTAGTTCCTTTGAAAATGTGTCGGCATAGTTTTTTATAGGTGTATTCAATAAGTCATCGACATTTTCGTTTTGTGCTTCAGCAGTGGTAATATGGTCACGTAATTCTTCTTCAATCGCGTTAACATCTTTTTCGTTTTTACCACGAAATAATAATTCGATACGCAGCTTTAGTAAAAAATCTTCAGCTTTTTTAGTTAACATCGTTTACACTCCTCATCAAATTATTCATACCATTATTCAAATAATGCCAATTTGCTTTAAATTGATTTAATTCATTTTTACCAGTATCAGTAATTGAGTAATATTTACGTTTAGGTCCACCAGTCATCGATTTTTTAAAAACACTTGTAACATAATCTTTTTTATTTAAGCGTAATAATACTGGATAAATACTGCCATCACTGATTTCTGGAAATTGTTGTGATTTTAATTTGTCTAATATTTCATAGCCATATGTTTCGCCTTGTGCAATTAAACCTAAAATAGCTCCATCTAACAATCCTTTCATCATTTGATCAGATATTGACATATAATCCCTCTTTTCACTATCTTATAATAAAAGATAGTATAAATTTTGATTAAGGTCAACTATCTTTCAATAAAAGATAGTTGTTTAAACATTAATCACTTTTTAAATTGGGTATAGTTATTAAAAAGAAGGGGTTGATAAAATGACGATAGATTTACCTAAAATAGGGAAACCAGCGACGAATGCATTACACCATATAGGGGTAAAAACATTAGAAGATGTTGCTGGATATGATAGAACGACATTATTAGCAATACATGGTGTAGGACCGAAAGCAATGGATATATTGGAAGATAACTTGAAAAAACATAACATGAATTTTAAAGAGGATATTGGATTTGATGTGCCATTTCACTTAACTGGTGATTTGAAATGTGATAACGCACCTAAGAGAAAAGTCATGCTAGATTTTTTAATTGGCTCAGCACTTGTGGATAAAGACAAATTGCAAGCGATCGTTGCAGAGGACTTTAAATGGGAAGTAGTAGACGCATTTCAATTAACTGGATTTGACGCATTTTATCAAGAGCTTGAAGACCACAAAGAAACTATTGTATCCATAGATGTGAAAATGAATATAAGTCACGGTAAATCTGGTGCATTGCATGGTACGCAGATTTTGGAAAATGGTACAACGATTTATTTTGCTGATATGTTTGAATTTACAAGTCACCGTAAAGATGCCAAAGTTAAATCAATAACATCATATATAATAATGAATGAAGGAGAATCATAAATGAGTGTAAAAATTGTAGAAAATAACATCATATTTACGAGGGAATTTAAAGCTACTGTAGAACAAATTTTTAAAGCATATACAGACCAAAATTTATTTGAAAAATGGTTTCACCCACAAGGTGCCACTACAGAAGTGTATGAATTTGATGTACAAACGGGTGGGAATGCCTTTTTTGCTATACGCGCACCACAAGGTACGAGCTATACTGTAACGCAATATAACGAAGTGATACAACCCACGCTGATTGATTATAATGATTATTTTGCAGATAAAGATGGTAATATTGATCAAAAAATGGATGGTATGCACAATACGATTCATATTGAAGATAACGATAATGGTGTAGCAAAGCTTACTTCAGTTGCTGTATTACCCGACCCTAAAGCGGCACAACAATTATTAGATATGGGTGTCGAAGAAGGTATGAATAGTACGTTTGATAACTTAGAGACATTATTAGAAACTTTATAACAGTAAAACTTCAAAAAAATGTTGGAATTGGCATAGTAATCATTTAGCGTTTTTCGATATAATAGTATTGAAAAGAGGTGTGTGTATTGAATAAACGTTACATGAAAGTACTTGGTTTGTATTCATTTAGTACATTAATTCCTACACTATTATTAAATGAAAAAACCTTAAGTAGTCATACATTTAAATGGTTCTTACGTACATTAGCTGGATATGGTATTTTTGCCTATGGTCTACATTTTTTAAGTAAATTTAAACAATAATACTATAGTTGTTTAACCAAAAAGGGGAGGGCAGAAATCAAATTTTCTAATAGAGATTTCGTACTCCCACCTATGCAATCAAGGCAACGATGACTTGTATAAAGGTTCACCTGAACTAATGCTCATGTATATGTCTTTCTAGAAATTTCATGTGGTATATAGGCTTTGGCTTATGCATTAGAGCGTCTCGTTTCCATGGGAATGGAAAAATCATTTCTTTAAACAAGTGAGTCTTTATATTTTAATTCAGTCATCTACTGCCTAATTGAAAACAGCCTGAGACATCTATTTTGTCTCAGGCTATTTTATTTATCATATTGATTGAGGAACTCACCATTTGTTTTAATCACATTACGGTACCAATCAAAGGAAGCTTTTTTCTTACGTTCTAAAGTACCATGTCCTTCATTATCTCTATCTACATAAATGAGACCATAACATTTTTTCATTTCTCCAGTTGTAAATGAAATAATATCAATGATTCTCCATGGTGTATAACCCATTAAAAAGTAAGTTACGTAAGCATTTTTAAAAATGATCAATGACCGATTGGATTGTATACGTGTTTAGTTTATTAATTATGGTTGTATCAACTTCACTATAAATTTCATCTAGCGCATGGCTAATATTTTTACCTACATGACAATGTTGATTGGTATCTTTATGAATTTTTGCGAAATGCATTGTTTCTGAAAAGATAAGCTGGTATAGGTCGCCTAAGTGAATCTCATTTGCGGAAGAAGATAGACTGTATCCCGAGATACCTTGACTACTTTGAATATAATGACCTTCTCTTAAATAACGACATATTTTACGAACTAGTGTGGCATTACTGTTGATGCTATCTGCTATATATTGACTAGACACTGGTTCTTTTTCAGTGGCTAATAGTGTAAGAATGTGTATGGACACAGAAAATTGAGTGTTCAAGATTAAGACTCCTTTTGCTAGTGCTTGTGTAAATTTTAGTTACAAGTAGAGTTTACGATATATTATTTAAACGTGCAATGTATTAATTTAATAAAATGTTCTAAAACGACTATTAAGTATAGGTATAAACTCTTATAATAATATTGTTAGCAAAATTTGATTTTTTAAAAATTGATAAGGGGTGCGAATGATTTATGGTTGATAATGGCAAGTCTATAAACGATACATATACGTCAAAAGAAACAATTGAAAATATTAATAATCAAGTACAAATGAAAGAAGTCATGTTTAGCCAAACTCCAGAACGCTATGCACTAAAATCCATTATGTCAGGATTTCTATTAGCTATTGTTACAGTATTTATGCTAGGTATCAAAACACAATTTGCAGGAACGAATGAAGGTTTAGTGAATCTGATGGGCGCCATTTCTTTTAGTTTAGCATTGGTGTTGATTGTGTTAACTAATTCAGAATTATTAACTAGTAATTTTATGTATCTGACAGTGGGATGGTATTATAAAATCATTGGTATGAATAAAGCGTTAGGTATTATGTTGGTTTGTTTCTTATTTAATATAATCGGTGGTTTTATACTTTTTGCATTAATGAAATTTACACCTATTATGACACCAGAAATGATCAGTAGCTTAACTAGTATGGTCGACGGCAAAACCATTGATAGTAGTTGGTATGCGATTTTAGTAAAAGCGATTTTTTGTAATTTCTTTATTAATATCGGCATCTATGTATCAATTCAATTTAAAGATGGTTTATCCAAAGCATTTTTCATCGCTTGTGGAGTGATTGTATTTGTATTTATGGGATACGAGCATGTTGTGTTTAATGCTGGGTTGTATTCAGGTATGGTTTTTTATGATTTCGACGCGGTAGCATGGTTACATGTATTGAAAAATATTGTCTGCGCGTTTATTGGTAATTTTATCGGTGGAGGTATTTTCGTAGGGTTAGTTTATGCATATTTGAATGGTAGAAGAGATAGTTGGCATAGTAAATCATAAAATGAGCATCTATGAAAACAGTTAGTATCTCTAAAATTTAATCAATAGTGCTATAACTGATTGATTTACAAATACATAATGTATACACAATAGCTTTAACACTTGTGACGCTATAAACAGCAATTAATGTTGACGTAGATTCACGAAAACATGATAGCAAAGTGTGATTGTTTTGCCTTCACGTAAGTATTGGATCTATATTCTAAAACATATCAATTGACTCGATTATAAAGAAGACATATTGTATTTATATAATTTAAAAATAAGTTTTATGAAAATCATTTTATTTTAATGACTTAATAAGCTTGGGAATGATAGGAGTGACAACATGTCTGATTACAATATAAGAATTGCAACAGAGTCAGATGCAGAAGCGCTACAACAACTTATGCATGAGGCTTTTACACCATTAAGAGAATTGGGAATTGATTGGCCATCTGTCAATGCTGATTTAGCTTTGGTAAAAGATAATCTAACAAAAAATACTACATTTGTATTAGAAGATGATAAAGAAATCATTTCAACTATAACAGTGCGTTTTCCATGGGAAAGTAAACGACGTGTTTCCATATATCCATTTGTGTGGTGGTTTGCAACTAAGCCTTCATATGATGGTAAAGGGATAGGTAGTAAATTGTTAAAATATGTAGAAGAAACATTTTTACGAGATACACTTAAAGTACCAGCTGTAACTTTAGGTACCTCAGCCCGTAAACACCCGTGGCTTCTAGATATTTATAAAAAACGTGGATATGAAATTTATAATGAACATGAAAGTGAAGATGGCGATTTAGGTGTTATCATGAGAAAAGTACTTATACCAGAAAGATTTGATGAAGATGTGTTGGGAAAACCACCATTCCATTAATAAATATATGAGTCAGGGAATCCTTTTATTAGTTGAATAAGAGGATTCCTTTTTTGATGATTTTATATAAGATAAAACTGATAAACACAACAAATGATATCGAAATCGCATTTAGGTTTACTTTTAATTTTATAAAGAAATAAACCTTAATTTTTCCAATGATTAGCAATTACATTTAACTATACAAAAGTTGCTTTTTAAATGAGATTTTAATCAATTATGCATTAAAGAAATGTATTAATAATAGAAATTAATTTACTTCAATATAAAATAAGTTGTCTTATATATATACAGTTATTTATAATTTTTGCAGAAATTATTAACAAAGGATGTAGTTTCACAAAAAATAATTTAGAGGTGATTTTTTGAAGAAAAACAATATCCAAAAAAATGGTAATTCGAGGCAAAGATTCAGTATAAGAAAATATTCTATCGGCACAGTATCTGTATTAGCGGCTACATTTTTTATTGCTAGCGGAAATGTGTCATTTGCAAGTGAATCTTCAAGTAATGAATTAAAGAATGAACAAACTTCAGCGAAAGACGAGTCAAATCGTGCAATATCGGCGTCAGTTACAAATGAAAACGCAAGTAATGCTACTGATGTCAAATCAACGGATGACCAAACAAAAAATCTTCAAGCACAACCACAAGATGAACCTCAAAATACAAACCAATCACAAGCTAACAATGATAGCTCAAATACGTCTACAAAAGTAGAGTCTAAATCTCAACAACCACCAATTAAACAAGAAAATTCGACCGAAGATATAAAGACGGAAAAAATTCCTGAATCAAACCAAAACAATGATAATCAAGAAAAGAAAGAAGATAGCAATAAAGTAGAAGATGAAAATTCAGAAAAAACAGAATTTAATCCATCAATAGAACAAAATCAAGCAAAAGATGATGAACAGGGTACTCCTAATGCATCTGATAAGCATTCATCAGATAATAAAGTTGATACAGGTAAACTAAATGAAAATACAGCAGATAAACAATCAACGGCTGATGAAAATGATAGTGAGATAGACCATTAAGCAAGTTCATCTAATTTAAGTGATGAACAAAAAGAAAAACGTCAATCATCGGAAGTTGAAACTCAAGAAGATTCAACAGAAACATCAAATGTTAAAAATGAAAAAGTAGATGATTAAGCAGACGTAAAAGCGAATCCAACTTCACCAGAAGATAAAGCTAAACCAGAAACTGCGCCTGATATTAATTCAAAAGAAGACACAAAAAATGAGCAACAAGACCATCAAAGCCTCACAGAAGATGAAATAACACAAGAACCACAACGTATAGAAAATAATGGTGATAAGAATAATTTAAAAACAAAAACAAAATTTGATACAGAAAAAGTAGATTTAGATCCAAACGCGAAAGATAGTCCTTATAAAGCAAAAGATAAAGTTGAAAATGAAACAGCTACACCTCGAAAACGTGCTGATGCTGAAGAAGTAGAAGCGGATAAGTTACTTAAAGATTCAAAAACTGCAAAACAAGGTGAATATAAAAACAAATACCCGCTGATTTTAGTACACGGTTTCTTTGGTGGCGTAGGTGAAAATAGACCTGTTTTTTACCCTAATTATTGGGTGAGGATAAATTCCATATCAAAGAGCAATTTGAAAAGTCAGGGTATGAAGTACATGAAGCTACAGTTGGTACTTTCAGTAGTAACCATGATAGAGAAACGGAGCTTTATTATTATATCAAAGGCGGTCGTGTAGATTATGGTCAAGCACATGCTGAAAAATATGGACATCACCGATATGGAAGAACTTATGAAGGCATTATGCCCAATTGGCAACCTGGTCAAAAAATACATTTGATTGGACATAGCATGGGTGGTCAAACCATTCGTCTACTTGAACAAATGTTACGTTACGGTAGTCTCGAAGAAATAGCTTATCAAAAGGAACATGGTGGAGAGATTTCACCACTTTTCAAAGAGCAAAAGGATAATATGATATCTTCTATAACCACTTTAGTAACACCTCATAATGGTTCGGCCGCATCTGATAATTTAGGTAATCGTGACTTTGCGAAAAAAATACTAAATGATATTGGTAAAGTCAGCGGTAATCGTTTTTCAAATTTAGATTTAGGTTTTAGTCAATGGGGATTCAAACAGCATCCAAATGAAAGTTATATCGAATACTCAAAACGTATAAAGAATAGTCCTTTATGGGATACAAAGGATAATGCATTAACTGACTTAACAGCCGAAGGTTCGGAACAATTAAATCAAAATACCTCACTGAATCCTAATATTGTTTATACGTCATATGCTGGGGAAGCTTCACATGCAACATTATCTGGCAAACATGTTCCAAATATTAGACAATATCCACTAATGGATTTAACAAGTCGGATCATTGGTAAAGTTAAGAATCAGCAATTGAGATTAAATGATGGTATTGTACCTACTATTTCAGCCTTATATCCAAATGGACAAGCCTATAAAAATGTAACAGATATTAGTTCAGCTAATGAAAAAGGTATTTGGCAAGTCTTACCAGTTAAAAAGGATTGGGATCATATGGATTTTGTTGGTATGGATCCTACAGATTATAAACGCACTGGTGAAGAATTAGAACAATTTTATACCGGTATTGTTGATCACTTAATGCGCGTAGAGGAATCCGAAAATAGAAATCTAGCTGTCTAAATTACCAATAAGCTAAATAAAGTTATTGCCCATTTCCATAAATTTTGGAGATGGGTTTTCTAATATGCTTATATGTACTTACTTATTAGCCTATGTGTAGGTAGGGGAAACCCAATAAATCAACATAAAGAAAAACGGTAGAGTCACCAATAAAGTGACTCTACCGTTATGATTTTTACTATAAAAATTAACTCGTGTAAACGTTCATTATCGTTAGTCTATTTGAATATTAGATGAAGAACGCTCTTCTTGTGTTTTTTTAGGTAATGTTACATTTAACATGCCATTCTCATATAAAGCTTTAATAGCATTTTCATCAACATTTTCAAATGGGTATTGACGTTTGACGTTGCTCGTACTACGTTCTTGATGAATTAGACGACCTGCTTCATCTTCCTCATTGTTTTCAATAACTTGTTTTCCTTCAATAGTTAAAACATTGTTTTCAAACTGTAAACTAATATTTTCTTTTTGAAAACCAGGGAGTTCAGCTTCCACGACATAGGCATTATCTAGTTCTTTTACGTCTGATTTAATGCTTGTACTATCTGGGAATTGCTCAAAAAACTGACGTCCAAAATCTTTAAATAAATCTCCAGGATTTCCTTCAAAAAATGAATTGTTAAACGGTCTCATATCAAAAGCCATCGTACATCTCTCCTTTAAATATTATTTTATAAAAATTTAGTCTATTGAAATTTGTGTTTTTGTTTGTTTGATTGGTAGCATAACAGATAAAATGCCATCATCCATTGTGGCTTTAATAGCATTTGTATCGATGTTTTTGAATATAAATTGTCTGCTTTGTTCATCAGTACTACGCTCTTTGATAAGATATGTCATCTCATCTTGCTGTGCATCTGAATGTTTTGCAGTAATTGTTAGTGTTTTATCTTCATAATTGATTGAAATATGTTCTTTTTGATAACCAGGGAGCTCAGCTTCAACTGTGTATTGATTATCTGACTGATAAACGTTTACTTTGAATTCATGATGATCTGATAATAAACTTTCTAATAAATCTTGTGGAAGATTACTGGTATTTTGTATCATCTCTAATCACCTCTCCTTTAACCTTACAACTATAGTATAATACTATAGTCAAAGAAAGTCAAAGTCAAAGTATTAGACATAAAAAAACACCACTTGTAATAGGGCGTTCATTAAATAAATATATGTAAATAGATTTATACAACTACATATGGCAAAAATAGTGAAATACAGTGGTAGTTAAAAAAAGATAAGTAAAGTCAAAAATAATTATAAAATGTACTTCTAACTTTAACTTATCCATCGTAAATTAAATATTTTGTTGGAAATGCTTGTTAACAAAATTTTGTAATGTTTCTTTTAAGTCAATCGCTTCATCAACTTCCATATCAAATTCGCTAAAGACTTGTTTAGATATATTAGAAAGTGGTTCTTTAATATCTTTACCTTTTGTTGTAAGCGCTATTTGTAAATTGCGCTCATCATCAATTTCACGTGTTCTAGTCACGTAACCTTTTTTCTCTAGTTTTTTTAATAATGGTGTAAGTGTACCTGAATCTAGAAAAACACGTGCACCTAGTGTTTTAATATTTAATTTTTCTTCCACTCCGATTGCCAATAAAACAATGTAGCCTGTATATGTTAAATCGAATTCTTTTAAATAAGATGTATATTTCTTAATTATCTCTTTAGAAGAAACATAAAAAAGAAAACATAGTTGTCGTTCTAACGTGTTGTCTTTTTCCTCCATTATAAATCACCCCTTATGAAAGTTAACCTTATTATGAACGTTGTCTATTGTCAAGCAACAGTTGTGCGCCTCTTTTACACTCTCGTTATAATATTTTATATATAATACATAATGCAAAACAATATATAGAAAACCAACTCATTTGATAGGATTTATTCTTAACAAATGACAGGGCGTAATTTACTTATAATGAGTAATGAATTTAAGAAGATTTTGTTACAAAAGTGCTTTAATACTTTATTAATGAATTGTAATCAGTCATAATAATAACATTATGGATTTTAATATATACATATCGTTTTATGTATAAAAAAGTTACAACAATTATGATTAATCATTGTTTATAGAAGGTTATGTTTTAATAAAAGGAGTTTAATGATGAAAACATTTTTAAAAATCATAGGGCTATTGGTCATATCACTGATTATTGCTATCGTATTTTTCTTTGGTATGAGAACGTATCAAGGTCATAAAAATTTGGACTTAGTTGACCATTATATGGACGAAAAGCATTTAACAGAAAAAATTAAGACAGAAAAGACACTTTATAGTGCCAAAAAAGGATTGTATTATAAAAAAGTAGAGTTTAAGGATGATCCAAAATACACTTATGTTGTTCAACCGATTAGTACTTATAAAGGCATATTAGTTCAAGGTTTTGATAGTGAAACGAATAAAAATGTTAAAGATGCGAAGCACAATGCATTTAAACAAGATTACAAACCTAAGGATTAGCTCATAAAATAGCTGAAGTATGAAAGCCTTTAAAAATAGGAATAACACAGAAATCAAATGATTATATGAGTTACTTCTGTAGATTATCAAGCACGCTTAAAAGTTAATATTTAAAAAAGACGAATCCATTTATTATGGATTCGTTCTTTTTTGTAAATATACTGTTTTGTTAGAATTTCTGGCTTTTAAATATATAAGAAGTATGATTTTTTATGTTACTCAAATATAAAATTAAATAGAAAAATTTCAATTCAATCGCATAATTACTATATATACTAAAAAGAGTTAAAGTTAAGAAAAAAATCATGTTATTGTTAAAGCCTTTGTATTGATTGTAGTAAAGGTTTAATTATGTAACTTAAATAGTAATTAAAAATGAATTATGTTATTTTAAGTGTATAAAGTTTTAAAATGTAGAAAAAATAGATGTGTAAAAAAGATTTAATTTGGTATAATTAGTCGATATTATAAAAGGGGAGAAACATCATGACAATATTTAAGAAAATAAGTTTACCAATGCAAGTTATGATTGCTTTGGTATTAGGTGTCATAGTAGGTTTATTGCTCTATGGTCATAGTGACGTTGCTAATTATATTAAACCATTTGGGGACATCTTTTTAAATTTAATAAAAATGATAGTGATACCAGTAGTATTTTGTTCACTAGCTTTATCTATTTCTAATGTTGGTGAATCTAAAACAGTGGGTCGTTATGGTTTTAAAACAATTCTTTATTTTGAAATTATAACAACAATTGCTATTGGATTAGGCATTATATTTGCTAATATTTTTAAACCAGGCGCAGGCTTAGATCCAAATAAGTTACCTAAAGGAGATATAAGTCATTATGAAAGTTCAGCAAAAGCTGCAGAACAATCTACATATGGCAACCATTTTATAGATACGATTGTCAATATTGTACCGACCAATATTTTTGAAGCTTTGACAAGTGGTGAATTGTTACCAATTATATTCTTTGCAGTGTTTTTTGGTATTGCTTTATCGACAATAGGTCAAAAAGCTAAACCTGTAAAGCTCTTTTTATCAGGTACATTAGAAGCTGTTTTTTGGATGATAAACAAGATACTTAAACTTGCACCTATTGGTGTGTTTGCGTTTATTTGTACAACGATTATGACGTTTGGTGCATCAGCACTAATTCCATTGTTAAAATTATTATTAGTTGTTATAGGCGCTATGATATTTTTTGTAGTAGTCATATTAGGCATTGTTGCAAAAATATGTGGTGTCAGTATTTTTGCTTTAATGAAAATCTTGAAAAACGAATTAATCTTAGCTTTTTCAACTTCTAGTTCTGAATCAGTGCTACCTATTATAATGCAAAAAATGGAACGCTTTGGCTCACCGAAAGACATTACCTCTTTTGTCGTACCAATCGGCTATACATTTAACTTAGATGGATCAGCATTATATCAATCAATTGCAGCATTATTTGTAGCACAAATGTATGGTATCGATATGTCCATAGGGCAGCAAATCATGTTGATGGTTACTTTGATGGTAGCGTCTAAAGGTATGGCAGGTGTACCAGGGGTTTCTATAGTTGTATTGATAACAACATTGACATCTATGGGCTTACCAGCAGAAGGACTTGCGTTAATTATAGGTGTTGACCGTATATTAGATATGGTTAGAACATGCGTAAATGTCATGGGGAATGCATTGTCTACAATTGTTATAGCAAAATGGGAGAATGCTTATGATAAAGAAAAAGGACAAGCATATTTAAAATCGATTTAATTATAAAAAGCGGTTGTGGAAAACCATTTAGTTCCTAAACTGACTTTACTTCTCACGCTTTTATAATTAGTTTGAACGAGACATATTTCTATAAATGTAAAAATAGCTATGAAAAAATCTAATACTATAGATTTCTTCATAGCTATTTTAGTATATCGAATTTGATATGTGGAAAATATATTTACATACCCTTCATGCCGCCCATATCATGGATTTTCATCATTAAGCCATGTGGAATATCGTCATGATCTACAACTTCCATCTTACTATAAGTGTCGTCACCGTCAGCTTTTACTAATTTAACAAAGTCTCCTTTTTTAGGTGAAAAATCAGACTTTGATGGTAACTTAACATTCTTCTCAATTTTATGATCTTTTTCACTTATGACTTTATCAGCTGTCGTAGCATCTTTCATATATCCGTAATAAGTTTCTTTTTGTCCACTTGTGAACATCATTATAATCAATACAACAGCTATAACTAACATGATTACACTTAACGATATAGCAAATACTTTACTATTTTTCAATGTGCAACGCTCCTTTTCAAACTATTTGTTTCTGTTATAAATAACATTCTATAACATTGCCATTCAAAATGAAATGATTCAGATACCATGTTAATAATCTATAATTGTACAGATTCATTGGGATGTAAATTAAGTTAAGTTTAACATTAGTGTGATTCTAAGATGGTAAAATACGTATATATTTCAATTCATCATGATGTAAAGTGAAGTATAATGGTGAATCTGAACGAGAGAAGTGTCTTATTTCAGCTTTAGGAATTGTGGAATCTTCAATATAGCGTAATAATGATCTTTCAATATAAGTGTCATTAAATGAAGAAGGTAATGCATAATCAACAAATCCATGCTCTCTGTTCAATGTTTGAATGAACAACGTTGTTTTAGCTGGTAGATGTTTTTCTTTTAAAATGAATTTTTGAACATCTTGTGTTGATGATCTTTGATATGGTGCGTTAAACAATAAAAGATGAATAGAATGATCTTCATGCAGAATAATATAGTTTTGGTGAATGGCTGTATATTTACTAATGAAAGGTTTAACAAATTGATATAAGTACATTAATGGTTCATAAATACCATGGTTATTCATTAAGGCGATATCATATTTTTCTTTACGTATTAATTCATAGCCGACGCCACTACCGCTTTTTAACATGATAAGCATATGGCACATTAAATCTGTAATTTGTAAGGGATGTTTTCCGTCATAAAGTAAAAAACCTTTTTTAGATAATTTCGTATAAACAAATTTTGAAGCATCAATTTGTGTTTCTTCGATGAGTTTATTATAGTATTCAAAATGACTCATTGAGTTATTGAAATGCGTACTTTTTTTGTTAAGTAATGTTTGTACGTTGTCTTGCTCAATATCGATGAAATGAAAATCAAAATTAAACCGATTTAATAATTTTGACGCATTCTTTAATGAGTGTGTCTGCTCTATGACACCTTCAACTGTGATGCCAACTTTAATATTGAGCTTCACATTGAAATTTTTGATTTTAATGTATAAACGATTAATATCTGTTAGAGATAAATGTGTCGCATCTAGTAACAATAGGAAATTATAATCACGATTTTGTTTGACGTACTCAGGTTTATATTTTAAAAATTGAAAGATACTATCCTCGATGACATCAAACTGATTTAAGGATTTAATTCTTATGGCAATACCAACATAATTTGAAAATAAAGCATCGATAAAGTCAATCATACCTGTAAGACTTAGATTTTCTAATGCTAAATTACGACTATTATTTATTAAAATATAGGCATTCGTTAAATCTTTAAAGCTAAACTTTGTATTGTAGTCAGATTGCACAATATCCATCAAATTATCAACGTGTATAAAAACAGTAGGTGATTTAATAGCATCATTAAAAGTTAATTGATTTAACTCAATGTTGATTTGATTTATGGTCTGCGGTTTATCTGAGGTATAAATATCTATAGCACTTTGATACTGGCTAATATCTTCATTAACAAGTTGAACAATCATTTTAGGATTAGATTGAACATTTTTTCTGAATTCATTTGGTGTCATTTGCATAAAATGTTTAAATTGTTGCGTATAGTTTGAATAATGATTAAAACCAAACTGTTCGGAAACCTGATAAATGGTTTGCTTATTCTGAACAAGTTCGGAAAGTGAAAGGGCAATTTTCAAGCTCGTAATATAATTTTTAAAACTCATGCCTAGATGTTTTTTGAACAGAATTGAAATATAAGATGCCGAGATATAGAATGATTTGGACACGTCTTTAGATAAAAGAGGTAGTGAAATATTAGCATTAATAAATTCAGTAATTTTATTTAATAAACTATTTTCAGTGTCTATCGTTGGAATATAAGGCGTATCATATTCGACTCTGGCTTCTTTGTTTAATTTCGTGATAATTTCTGTCGTTAGAGAAGTATCAATAGTAAATGATTGGTTTAATTGTTGCGCCATTGTCAAAATTTGATATTTTAAATATGGTTCAGAATTTAGTAATTTAAAATTATAATTGGAATTGAAAAAGTGTTTTTCTAATTTTATAAAATGTCTAATAGGTATGCATATTTCAACTACTTGTTGTGCATTCGATATTTGATATAAATCACTATGGTTAATGATAATAATGTTATTTCCAGCTGAGATTTTTCTTCCATTTAAAGTTATGTCTAAATGATTACTCAGTGAAAACAATAAGATCACTTGATTGATACAACGGCGTGTAACGGTGTTTAAATACTCATGAATACATAAAGTTGTATTATCCATCGTAAAAGCAACTCCTGATAATAAAATAACATGCTATAAATATATTGAACAAAATACATTATATTATAAAAAGTTGAAAATTTTAATCCTTTAAATATAAATAATTTTAAATCTTACAAAGTGATTTAAAGCTTAAAATTAAATTTACCACAATTTAATTTTAAGGTTGGATAATTTTTCCGAATGAAGAGAGTTAATTTTTAAAATGAATTCAAAAATACGAAGGAGGATTCACAATGGAACATATTTATTCTGAATTTTATAGACAAACAGAAAAGATCACAGAACCTAAATTACAAGTATTAGGCGTAGTACTTCATGATGATGCTGAAAATTATACAGCTAAAGCATACATTGAGTGGTTGAAGCGCAGAATAAATAGAAATGAATTAGAGAAAGGCTGGGCATGTCTCTATGTAGACGCTAATACGTGCTATTGGTTTCATCCATCTGAATATATAGAATGGCACTGTGGTAACGCATTTGCTAATTCACATTATGTAGGTATAGAACGTTGCCAATCTAAAATAAATGGTGTTTTAGATGATGAGGCATTTATGAGAAATGAAGAAGCTAGTTTCAAAATGGCTGCACTTATATTGAACAAATATCATTTACCTATAAACCGTGAAACAGTGAGATTGCATAAGGAATTTTTTGACACTGAATGTCCTGCACGAGCGTGGAAAATTCATTTAGGTAACGTAGAAACAAATCAGCAAACGATACAAAAATTACAAGATTATTTTATTGAAAGAATTAAGTCCTATGCTAGTTATATATCAGATGAAGAATTAAAAACGGTAGGGTAATATGTTGTAGTTGCCATAGATGTAATAATAAATAATTAAAGTAGGATATTGCGTTCTTAGTTGGAACCGGTTACAATAAGGATAAAGATTTTTGGTACCGGTTCCATTTAATGAGGAGGGATTTAATTGAATTATAAAAAGTCTGCGGAAGAACTATTAAATGCAATAGGAGGAGAAGACAATCTAGACGCAATGGCGCATTGTGCTACGCGTTTACGACTTGTTCTTAAGGATGAAAGTTTAGTTGATGAGAAAGTATTGAATGATATGGATGTCGTTAAGGGAACGTTTTCAACAGGTGGTCAATATCAAATTATTATTGGCTCTGGTACTGTCAATAAAGTGTTTAATGAATTAGAAAACATAACAGGTAAAGAAGCTTCTACAACTTCTGAAGTGAAAGCACAAGGTAATAAAAATATGAATCCATTTCAGCGATTTGTCAAAATGTTATCGGACATTTTTGTACCAATCATACCGGCAATTGTAGCTGGTGGTCTATTAATGGGTATTAATAATATTTTAACAGCACCAGGTATTTTTTATGATGGTCAATCATTAATTGACGTACATAACCAGTTTAAAGGGCTAGCTGAGATGATCAATGTCTTTGCTAATGCACCATTTACATTGTTACCTATATTAATAGGTTTTAGTGCTGCGAAGCGGTTTGGAGGCAACGCCTTTCTTGGTGCAGCTTTAGGGATGATATTGGTACATCCCGATTTAATGAATGCCTATGATTATCCGAAAGCTGTAGAAGAAGGTAAGGCAATCCCTCACTGGAATCTCTTTGGTTTAGACATTAACCAAGTTGGTTATCAGGGGCAAGTGCTTCCTATGTTAGTGGCTGCATATATTCTTGCGACAATTGAAAAAGCACTACGTAAAGTAGTACCAACTGTCTTAGATAATTTACTTACGCCATTATTATCTATATTAGTTACTGCATTTGTTACATTTTCATTTGTAGGACCAATTACACGGACATTAGGCTATTGGTTGTCAGATGGTTTAACATGGCTGTATGAATTTGGTGGTGCGATTGGCGGTCTGATTTTCGGATTATTATATGCGCCTATTGTAATTACTGGTATGCATCATAGCTTTATTGCGATTGAAACACAGTTGATTGCAGATAGTGCTTCAACAGGTGGGTCATTTATTTTCCCAATTGCGACAATGTCGAATATTGCGCAAGGTGCAGCAGCACTAGCAGCTTTCTTTATTGTTAAAGAAAATAAAAAACTTAAAGGCGTCGCATCTGCAGCGGGTATATCAGCATTATTAGGTATTACCGAACCAGCTATGTTTGGTGTTAACTTAAAACTTAGATATCCTTTTATTGGTGCGATAGTAGGTTCAGGTATAGGAGCAGCCTATATATCTTTCTTTAAAGTGAAAGCAATCGCGTTAGGTACGGCAGGAATCCCTGGTTTTATTTCTATAAGTGGCCAACATAATGGCTGGTTACATTATGGGATAGGCATGTTAATCGCCTTTATCGTAGCATTTGGATTAACATATGGGCTATCTTATAGAAAAGGGAATAAAGCCATTTCAAAATAGCTAAAAGTTGTTATAGATTACAAGTTGAAAACATAAACTAAGAAAACGGTAATTTCTATTGAAATAAAAATAGAAACTACCGTTTTCTTTATTACTCTAAAAATGAACAAACCTTTTTGATCATATAAGTACTTAAATATTCATATGAAATCATATTTGAAAATGAGGATTGTGTATTTAATTACTACATTTTAATTAAGAATCATAACTTTTGTTTTCGCCATAAAAATGCGCCGACAATTGATACAATGATAAGTGAAATGCCGATCACAATAATCCATGAGATGTAACTGTGATCATTGATTGGTAAGGGGACGTTCATCCCAAAAAAGCTAAATACTAATGTTGGTAAAGTTAAAAATACTGTGAAAAGCGTTAACGTCTTCATGGTATTGTTCATTTCATTTGAAAGTAAGGAAGCATATGATGTTGTAATACTTTCTAAGATATCTGTATAAAGTCTTGTTGTTTCTAATGCTTGGTTATTTTCTATAACTAAATCTTCTAATATATCCTCGTCTTCATCAAAACGTTTAATGGCTGGCAACCTAAATAATTTTTTGATTATGCTTTCGTTTCCTTTTAGCGCGGCTAAAAAATAGACTAAACTTTTTTCTACTTCCATTAAATTATATAACTGTTTGTTTGTGACGTTATTTTTTAGGTCACGTTCTATACGTAGACGCGTTTTATTAAGTAATCTCAAGTTTCTGTTATAGTGATTTGAAATGGTCAATAATATATTTAATGCAAAACGACTGTGAAAATGTAAGTTAACATTTTGGCGTGCAAAATTATCAAGAAATTCATTTTCTACATTACAAACAGTAATAATCTTTTTATTACCGATAATAATACCTAAAGGAATCGTAATAAATGACAATACTTTCAAGTTTGTGTCATTAACAACAGGTAAATCTAGTATGATAAGCGAGTAGCGTGTATCGTCATCGTAATCTACACGGGCGCTTTCTTCTGAATCTAGTGGATCGCGAATGAAATCTTCAGGAATATCATAACGATTGATTAAAGTTTCTATTTCTTCCCAATTTGGATCAACAACATTTATCCATGAAGCGGTTTGATCTAATTCAGTATGAACAATTTCTTGGGTTTGTGAATGCTTGTAAGCAGTTATCATAAGACAATGATGTCCTTTCTTTGAAATTCTTTTTAATGTTAGCGAAGAAACATGATATTGACAAGCATACAATTCATTATTTTAATTGTCCGTTTGCCATTAAGCGCAATGGACCATTAAAAATAATTTTAAATAAGTAGCCAACGACAATGTCAGGTTCCTTTCTATTTGTATCTTGAACCCAGTGTTTAATAAAAGAAATCGTAGCACCAAAAACATAACTATGAAAGTAATCTAACGGTATACCAGAAATGCTATGGTCATCATTAACATTCTTAGACATATTCTCAAACATGAGTTCTGATATTTTTTCTTCTATATGACTCTTTCGCTCTAATTTAAAAATAATTTGATAAAACTCGATATTTTTATTGATATAAATCATGATATTTTTTAGCACTTTCTCTGAAAAGACTTTAGCGAAAGCTTCAATGTTGAGCCCTCTTGTCATATCTTTGTAGAAAAGCATATCATCTGCTAAATCACTGATATACTCATCTTCCATATCTGAAAGTAAAATATATTTATCTTCATAATGTAAATAAAAAGTGCCACGGTTAATATCTGCTAATTCTGTGATATCTTGTATCGTGATTTTTTCTAAATCTTTTTTATTTAATAATTGAATGAATGCATTTTTAATTGCTTGTTTCGTTTTACGAACACGTCGATCTTCAATCATATATTGTCAACTCCTTGTACGTTAATAGACAATTTAAGTAAAAATGTTCAAAAACGGACATAATGGCTATCATTGCATATTGTTTATTGAAACAATCTCATTATAATAAACAAAGTAGTTATTAATCAACAAGGTGTTTAAGAAGGAGGTAAGTTAATATGAATATTTTTAAAAGTAAATTATTATGGATTGCACCTATAGCAATTCTAATCATACTTGCAATTTTTTCAATTGCATTTTATCCAGCATATAATCCAAAACCTAAGGAATTACCAATAGCAATCGTTAATCATGATGAAGGTACTTCTATACAAAATAAAGATATTAATATCGGGAAAAATTTAGAGGATAAACTCTTAGATAGTGATTCTGATACAGTAAAATGGGTAAAGGTTGATAATGAAAAAGACGTTCGAAAAGGACTAGACGAACGAAAATATTATGGCGCAGCGATTTTCGAAAAAGATTTTTCAAAACATGCTATGAGTCAAACTCAAAAAGTAGTGATGGATAGCAAAAAACAAGAAATGCAAGATAAAGTTAAATCAGGTGAAATACCACCAGAACAAGCCAAACAAATGCAAAGTCAAATGGCTAAATCAGGTGCTTCTCAAGATATTATAGTTAAACGTGCAGAGTTTAAAACGATAACTAATAAGGGTGCAAATATGCAGGCATCTCAAATTTCATCTAATGTACTAAAAGGTATTGGTGACAATTTAAATAAACAAATCACGCAACAAAGTTTAGATACTTTAGAAAAGCAAGATGTAAAAGTGAGTGCTAATGAAATTGAAGGACTGACAAATCCTGTAAAAGTAGCTGATAAACAAGTGCACAAAGTGAAAGATCATCAAGGTAATGGTAATGCTTCTTTCTTAATGTTTATGCCAGTGTGGATCAGTTCAATTGTGGCATCAATCTTGTTATTCTTTGCCTTTAGAACGTCTGACAATATTAAAATTTCTCACCGTTTAATTGCATCTTTAGGTCAATTAGGTGTGGGTGTACTTACAGCATTTATTGGTGGCTTTGGCTATGTTTACTTTATGTCCGCCGTGCAAGGGTTTGATTTCCCTGACATTAATAAAATAGCCGTATTTGTCTCAATTGCACTGTTAGGATTTATTGGACTTATTTTAGGTGTAATGACTTGGTTAGGTATGAAATCTATACCAATATTCTTTATTGCAATGTTCTTTAGTATGCAATTAGTTATGTTCCCTAAACAAATGCTACCTAAGTTCTATCAAGATTATATTGTAAGTTGGAATCCATTTACACACTATGGTGAGTACTTAAGAGAATTACTTTATATGAATCAACCGTTAGAAATGAATGCTACAATGTGGATGTTTGTAGGATTTATCATCTTTGGTATTGTATCTTCTATTAGTGCTGCTATGATAAGAAAACATAGTGGTAAACGTACTGAAATTCCGTCATAAAAATAAATATAATAAATTTTTGAGTCTGAGACATCTATTGATACCCAGGCTCTTTTTTTGTTTACGTAAAAAATTGGAGAAAGCACTTATCATTATGTGTCACTTCAATTGATAACATGATGACAGTCATAAACGTAAAGCGGCATCAATAAAAATAAGCAAGTTTTAAATTTGAGTCGATACTAAAAAATCGATTAGGATTTTTAATATTAATTAAAATAATCAATAAGGTAAAGTTCGATTGCGCCAGTCTTTTAAGGAAATTTATTATCTCCTTGCAATATGATTACAAATTTATTGACTAACTTACCTTATATTTTAATATTTGTTTAACATTGACTTAACAAAAATTAGATACAATTAACATGGTTTACAAATAATTCAAAGAGGTGTAATGATGGATTCTTCAGTAATGGAGATTATTTTTACTTTTATAGGTGGTTTAGGTATATTTTTATACGGAATTAAACAAATGGGTGATGGTCTACAGGCAGCTGCGGGTGATCGTCTTAGAAACATTTTAAATACATTTACAAGTAATCCAATCATGGGTGTACTTGCCGGTATGATTGTAACGATTTTAATTCAAAGTAGCTCGGGAACTACTGTAATTACAATTGGGCTAGTAAGTGCAGGGTTTATGACCATGCGTCAAGCAATAGGAGTAATCATGGGTGCCAATATAGGTACGACGGTTACAGCATTTATTATAGGTATAGACATTGGTGCTTATGCGCTTCCTATTTTAGCTATTGGTGCATTTTTAATGTTCTTTATTCAAAAACGTAAAGTGAAAAATATAGGGATGATCCTATTTGGTTTTGGTGCATTGTTTTATGGCTTAGAACTGATGAGTGGCGCAGTTAAACCTTTAGCTGATTTAGAAGGTTTTAAACAATTGATGTTGGATATGTCTTCTAATCCAATTTATGGCCTTATCGCAGGAACAATATTGACTGTAGTTATTCAGAGTTCAAGTGCAACAATCGGTATTTTACAAGGCTTTTTTGCAAATGACTTGATTAGTTTACATGGCGCATTACCAGTTTTACTTGGTGATAATATAGGTACGACGATCACTGCAGTATTAGCGAGTCTTGCTGGCTCACTGGCAGCTAAACGTGTTGCAGCGGTGCACGTCATGTTTAATGTTATAGGCGCATCTATATTCTTAATTATACTGCCACTATATCAAATGGCTATTGAATGGATGCAAAGTCTGCTCAACTTAAAACCGGAAATGGTTATTGCTTTTGCACATGGTACATTCAACGTTACCAATACATTAATACAATTACCGTTTATTTTTGTACTCGCATGGGTAGTGACTAAAATTGTTCCAGGTGAAGATTTAAATGAAAAATATAAACCTAGAAATTTAGACAGAAATCTTATTAATAGAGCACCGAGCATTGCTCTCCAAGAGGCTCAAGAAGAAATTCAAAATATTGGGCACATGACATTTTCTATGCTTAAGAATGTAAATGAATATGATGATAAAAAAGAAAGAGACATCATGCATAAACACGCGGCTATAGATAATATGAATGATAATGTACGTCAATATTTAACTAAGATATCTGAAAAGAAATTATCTAAAAAAGATGCGGAAAGAATGACGGTACTTCAAGATGTAAACCGAACAATATTGAAAGTGGCAGGATTATCTGAAGCTTATTTATTAGATAAGAAAAAAGAACAAACGAATCAAGTTCAAATTTCTGAAAAAGCAGAAGCGAGTATCAATCGATTGTATGATCATGTAACGACATCTTTTGACAAAACAATCGATATGTTTGATGTCTATGACAGGGTCAAACGAGATGAAATTGTGAAAATAAGTAATGAGTCTTATCGTTTAGAGCATGATTTAAGGAAAAAACATATTAAGAGACTAAGTTCAGGTGAGTGTACACCAGAAGGTGGTTTATTATATCTTGATATGATAGGTATATTAGAACGTATCGGTTATCATTCGAGAAATATTTCAGAATCAATGATAGACATCGATGAAATTGAGACAAATGAAGAGACGGAACATGCATTAGAATGGTCACATTAAATTACGTTTAATGAGGTGAATGTGGGACTGGAATCACTTTTAGAAACTGTGATGCCGGTCTCACTTTATTATTTTTAAATTTAGTAAGCGTTTGCACTATCTTAATTAATTATTTTATCCTACAATTAGTAATAACATAAGGAAATAATGGAGGTTACAATATGAGTGTTTTCGATAAGTTTAAATTAGATAACCAAGTGGCAATTGTTACGGGTGGTGCTTCTGGATTAGGTAAAGCTATGGGTAAAGGGTTAGCCGAAGCGGGCGCAAACTTAGTCATTGCTGACATAAATTTAGAATTGGCCAAGGAGACAGCTGCTGAATTTGAAAATGAAACAGGTAACAAAGCAATCGCATGTAAAGTAGACGTTACAAGCATATCGGATGTTGAACAAATGGTTACAGATGTCGTGGATACATTTGGCCGTATTGATATTTTATTTAATAATGCAGGTATTAATGAACATGTTAAATTTGAAGATATGCCATACGATCGTTGGGTAAAAAATATGGATGTAAATATTAACAGTATGGTATTAGTCTCGCAAGTAGTTGGTAAAGTGATGATAGAACAGAAAAAAGGATCAATTATTAATACATCTTCAATGTCAGGTATTATAGTGAATACGCCACAACCTCAAGCTGCCTATAATACATCGAAAGGTGCTGTCATTATGTTTACGAAAAGTTTAGCAAGTGAATGGGCTGAACATGGTATTCGTGTAAATTCTATTGCACCAGGATACATGAAGACAGAACTTACAAAAGATTATTTCGCACAAGGCGGAGATATGATTGATACATGGATGAAATTCACACCACTTGGTAGACCAGGTGTTCCAGAAGAATTACAAGGTGCTGCATTATATTTAGCGTCTGATGCTTCATCGTTTGTGACTGGAAGTGTTGTTACAATCGACGGCGGTTATACAGCGTTATAGTATAGATTATTTAAATTCATATATGCGAGTGTTGGTAAGGTCTATTCAATATACCAACCAACAATATTTATAAATAAATGAAACTATATAAGACAGGTCATTAATCAGATATGAACGTGAATTAATGACCTGTCATTATTGTTATTTTAAATCCTTATTAAAACGATAGGAATACTTGACAAATATGCGAGACAGGCATAGTATTACTATTAATATAATATTCAGAAAATTGATTGGGAGGGTTCATGTATGACATCAATGAGTATTTTAGATCAAAGTCCAATAGATACTGATGAAACTGTTAGGGATGGTATCGCACGTACAGTTGAATTAGCTCAACTTGCCGATACAGAAAATTACACAAGATACTTTGTTGCAGAGCATCACAATATACCTGAAGTCGCTGGAACGAGTCCAGAAATATTAGTGACACATTTACTAAATCAAACGAAACGTATTCGAGTGGGATCGGGCGGCGTTATGTTACAACACTATAGTCCGTTTAAAGTGATTGAGCAATTTCATTTGATTAGCAATATTGCACCTGGAAGAGTGGATTTAGGTATAGGAAAAGCGCCGGGTGGTTTTCCTTTAGCAACTCAAGCATTACAATCTGAATTAAAATCTCCGCAAACAACTTTTAACGAAAAATTTCACTTATTAAATCGTTTTAATAAAAATGATTTCACAGATGAAGAAGCATATAGTCAGCTACAAACATCTATACGTAATAATGAAATTCCGTCACCAGAACTTTACTTACTTGGAGGAAGTGAAAATTCAGCACAATTTGCTGCTGACGAAAAAGTAGGTTTTGTATATGCATTTTTTATTAATTCTAATATTGACGTGTTACATCAGTCGATTAAAGCATATAAAGCACAATATCCTGAGGGAAGAGTTATCGTGGGTGTAGCTACAGTAGTGACTGAAAGTGAATCAGATAAGGCTTTGGTAGAAGAAGGGCGCACAAATTATGCTCTTCATTTCAAAGACGGTCGGAAAATTACAGTCAATACGAAACAACAATTAGACACATTTACAGAACAAAGTACGGAAACATTTGAAGTTGAAACTAAAAAAATTGAAGTATTAGATGGTTCAGCAAGCGAAGTAAAACAACAATTGCAACAATTAAATGTCGATGGATTGATAGATGAATTTATGTTACACATACCGGTTCGAAATCATGAATTACGAATGAAAACAGTTAAACAAATGTCACCTGCAAAGCATGTGATTAACGAGAAAGAAGGGATAGTATGACTAAAGGAAAAATAGATTTTGGAATTATGCTTAACGGGCCAGGTAGTCATATGCATGCTTGGAAATCGAATGAAGTGCCTGATGATGCGAGTACAAATTTTGATTTTCAGTTGGAAATTGCTAAGAGAGCAGAAGCAGCAGGTTTTAGCTTTGTATTTGTTGCCGATGGGTTATATATACATGAGAAATCGATACCTCATTTTTTAGATCGACATGAACCACTTACATTGCTGGCTGCCCTTGCACCAGTTACAAAAAATATCGGTTTAGTAGGGACAATTTCAACGTCTTATAGTGAACCATTTACAGTAGCACGTCAGTTAGCAACAATAGATAGAATTAGCCATGGACGTGCAGGTTGGAATGTAGTTACATCACCACTTGCAGGTAGTGCAGATAATTATAGTAAAGGTGACCATCCGGAACACGATATTAGATATGATATTGCCGAAGAGCATATTCAAGTAGTTCAAGGCTTATGGGATTCATATGAGGACGATGCATTTACTTTTGATGTGGAAAAAGGTGAGTATTTTGATAAAGATAAAATGCATACTTTAGATTACAAAGGTAAGTATTTTCAGGTCAAAGGTCCACTAAATGCAAGCCGTTCTGAACAAGGTCAACCGGTCATTTTCCAAGCTGGTGCATCTCCGAAAGGTCAGGCTTACGCAGCTAAATATGCGGATGCAGTATTTACGTTAGGTGAATCCAAAGAAATCGCTCAAAGCAATTATGATAGTATCAAAGCGCAAGCAAAAGCATTTGGACGTAATCCTAATGAAGTGAAAGTATACCCTATATTAGCACCGATTATTGGTGAAACTGAAAATGAAGTTGAATCTCGATTTGAGGAAATAAAATCATTAGCTAATATTGATGAGGCGTTAGATTATTTAGGAAGATATTATGATCATCATGATTTTAGTCAATATGATTTAGACGCGCCATTCCCAGAGCTTGGCGAAGTTGGACAAAATAGTTTCCGTGCTACTGCAGATGCGATCGCAGCTCGCGCTAAGGAACATCAGCTTACTTTACGAGAAGTTGCCTTAGAAGAAACTGTCCGCCGTTCTCCATTCATGGGCACATATGAAAAGGTTGCCGATTTAATTATTGAATGGTTTGAAGATGGTGCAGCAGATGGCTTTATATTTGGACCACATATTTATGGTGCGGTTTATGATGAATTTATCAATCATGTCTTACCGATATTAGAACAAAAAGGTTATTATACTCAGGAGTATCAAGGTGATACATTACGTGATCACATAGGTATTCCATTTAAAGAAAATAGATATAGTCAGTCACATGTAACGCAATAATTAAATATACGTACTTATATAGATAGACACATCTATGTTATATACAGTTGTGTCTATTTTTTATTATAAAAGGAGTGAATCCGTATGTCAGAATCAAGCACAACATCATATCAAAATGGCAGTAATCAAAATGTAAATCAGACTTCTGATCATATAGCAGTAAAGACTAAGAAAAAATTCGAATTACCTCACGTTTTATTAATCATGTTAATCATGATGATGTTTGCTTGTTTCTTGACCTATATTATTCCTGCAGGTGCATTTGATACTAATAAAGATGGTTCAATTATTCAAGGCACATATCATGCTATTGATCAAAATCCAGTGAATCCAATTTATGCTATAACACTCATTTTAAACGGCGGTATTCAATCAGCACAAACAGTAACCTTATTACTGTTTATCGGTGGTGCAATGGGAGGTATATTATATCTTGATTCTGTAAAAAAATTAACGAATTATATGATTTATCGCTTTGAACATGCCGGCGCATTGCCACTTATTATTGGCTTATTTTCATTAATGGCATTTATTGGTTTCTTTATTGGTGGAGATCAAATGATTGTATTTGTAACATTAGGTGTCATTTTAGTGAATCGATTGAAACTAGATCCAATCATGGCATTAGCGATTACCTTTTTACCATTGTACATGGCTTTTTCAGTATCTCCATCCGGTATGGCAAAGATAGGACAAATTGTATATCCTGAGGTTGCATTATATTCGGGTTATGGTGGAAGAGCAATTATGTATGGCGTATTCTTAATTGTTACTTTATTGTATGTTATTTGGTATGCAAGAAGAGTAATAAAAGATCCCAGTAAAAGTGTGATGAATACAAGTGAATGGCGACAAGATATAACTCAAACAGCGCATCATGAAATGGCTACCGAGGATAGACAAGTCAATTGGAGAGACAGTATCGTCGTTGCATTAGTTGTCTTAACGCCAATTGTCTTAGCTTTAGGAAATGGTTTGTTTAGCTGGACAGAAAAGTACGGAAATGGTGTATTTATTACTATATTCGGAATAAGTTTTGTATTGGCTTATATTGTAAAAAGCAAAACGCCTAGCGAAATGGTCGACGGATTTTTAGAAGGTGCAAAGCCAATGTTGGTCGTTGCGTTTGCTATTATCATGGCGAATACGATAAGTGTTATTTTGGAAAAAGGACAAATTCTTAGCACGATTGTTCACACACTTACAACACAACTTGATGGTGCATCTTCAGGTATTGTTTCTGTAATCGTATTTTTAGTGGCAACGGTCTTTAACTTCTTAGTTCCATCAGGTTCAGGTCTTATGAGTGTCATGGTACCGATATTACAACCGGTAACAGACACATTAGGTGTTAATGATCAAATTTTATTAACTTCTTTATCTTTTGGTGGTGGGCTAGGAAACTTAATTACGCCTACTTTAGGTGCTACGATAGGTGCCATTGCGATTGCTAAAGCAAACTTTGGCTCATGGTTCAAATTTATGATACCACTATTCATCGTATGGCTAGTAGTTGGTTCCATCGTACTTTATATATTTACAGCTGTTGGTTGGTCAGGTGGCGTATAACTGAAAATTGAATCATATGGATTATAGAAATGAAAAGCGCTCTACAAAGTTTGCATTTATGCATGTCTACTTTGTAGGGCGTTTTATATGTCGCGAATTATTTAGTGATCACGTTTGTAAGATGTTGAAATTAAAAATATACCATATGCATGTGCGATTCAGTGAAACTTCATTATTGTTATTGTGCAACGGTTACTGAAAACGGAACATGTTTAAGCCATTTATGTTCTGGCTTTTCATCCGTAATGACTTCATTAATATCAGATATTTTCGCAAAGGAAAGTGTTGAAGAAACACTAAATTTACTTTTATCAATGAGAGCGATGACGTTTTCACTTTCTTGTACCATTTGTTTTTTTAATTGTACTTCAGGTAATGAAAAATCAGTTAATCCATTTTCTAACGTAAAACCATTTGCAGATAAAAAGAAATAGTCAATGTGGTACATTTCTAGAATTTGAGAATCGATATTCCCAGTTATCGCGTTTGAATCTTGTGAAACAAAACCACCAACTACGAGAACGGTTAAATGTGGATTTTCTTTTAATAGTACGGCATTTTCTAGACCATTTGTAATAATTGTCAGTTCCATCGTAGTTTCTGCAAGTAATTTGGCGAGTTCATAAGTAGTCGAACTTGCATCAATCATAATACATTGTTGCGGTTTGATTTTTTTTAAGGCGGACTTACTTATTTTATATTTTTCACCGTGTTTTTGTGTTAAACGATAAGAAAAGTTAAATTTAGAGCCTACATTTTCTGTGACTTTAGCGCCACCATGTGTACGTGTTAATTTATTTTCACTTTCTAGTCTCCGTAAATCACTTCTTACTGTTGCTTCAGTAACACTTAAGTAATCAGATAGTTGTTTTACTGTTGCGCGTTTATGAGATTTAATATACGAATATATATGTTCTCTGCGTTCATCTGCATACATTTTCATGTGCTTCACATCCTTTTTAGTATCACTTTTATATTAACATAAATTCGATATAAGAAAATAAAAAGAAAACAAAACGAAAATAAATGAAAAAATATTTGTGATAAATGAAAAAGTATATTAGAATTACACATATAGATGAAAGCGTTTTCTAAAAATGATAAGGGAGCTGTTAATGATGAGTAAGAAAAATTATCCTGAAACAATGAACGCAGTAGTCGCATACGCGCCTGGAGAATATAAATATGAAACAGTTGAAACGCCAACGATAGAACATCCTAAAGAAATTGTTGTGAAAGTTGAAGCATGTGGTATATGTGCTGGTGATATAAAGGCTTATGGCGGTGCACCAAGTTTTTGGGGTGATGAAAAGCAACCTTCATACATTAAAGCACCTATGATTCCGGGACATGAATTTATAGCACGCATTGTAGAAAAAGGAGAAGATGTTACAGATTTTGAAATTGGAGATCGTGTGATTTCAGAACAAATCGTACCTTGTTGGAATTGTAGATTCTGTAACCGCGGCGAATATTGGATGTGTGAAAAACATGATCTTTATGGATTCCAAAGCAATGTTAACGGTGGTATGGCGGAATATATGAAATTTACTAAAGAGGCTATTAATTACAAAGTACCAGAAGATATGCCTATTGAAAAAGCCATTTTAATTGAACCATATGCATGTAGCTTGCATGCCGTTCAACGTGCCAATATTAAATTAGGTGACTTTGTTGTCTTATCTGGTGCCGGTACACTAGGTTTAGGTATGGTTGGCGCAGCTAAAAAAGCGGGTGCGGAAACATTAGTCGTCTTAGATATGAAAGATGATCGATTAGAATTAGCTAAAGCATTTGGTGCTGATATTGTTATGAACCCATCAAAAGTGGATGTAGTAAAAGAAATTAAAGATATGACGGAAGGATATGGTTGTGATACGTATATTGAAGCAACTGGCCATCCTAAGTCTGTAGAACAAGGTTTAAGTGCAATTAGAAAATTAGGTCGTTTTGTAGAATTTTCTGTTTTTGGAGATCCAGTCACGGTGGATTGGAGTATTATCTCTGACCGTAAAGAATTAGATTTAATGGGTAGTCACTTAGGACCTTATTGTTATCCATTGGTTATAGATGGTATTCAAAAAGACGACTTCCCTACAGATGGCGTTGTCACACATCAACTACCTTTAAAAAATTTTGAAGAAGGATTTGAATTGATGAAAAAAGGAGATCAATCGCTAAAAGTGGTTCTAGTACCATAAATTAATATTGTCAAACACAACGTCGTAAAAGGAGCGTTTTAAAATGAAAAAAATGATTAATAACCCAGATAATGTGATTGAGGAACTAATGTCTGGTTATCTAATTGCTTATCCAGAATATATTAGACGTTCTGAACTCCATAAGAGAGCTTTAATAGGCAAAAAGAGAAATGACAAAAGAAAAGTTAGCATATTGATAGGTGGCGGTTCGGGTCATGAACCAGCATTCTTAGGATATGTTGGTAAAGGTATGGCAGATGGTGTAGCCGTTGGAAATATTTTTGCTTCACCTTCGCCAATACCTATACAGGCAGTTACAAGAGAAATAAATCGTGACCATGGCGTACTTTATATCTATGGAAACTACGCAGGAGATTTAATGAATTTTGAAATGGCGAGTGAAATGACGGAAATTGAAGATGATATTGTGACTAAGGCAGTGATTGGTAATGATGACGTCGCTTCTTCCAAAGATATAGATGATCGCAGGGGGATTGCAGGAGAATTATTAGTTTATAAAGCGGCTGGTGCGGCTGCAGACTTTGGTTATGATTTAGAAGAAGTTAGACGTATTGCGCAATTGACAAACGATCAAACGCGTTCAATGGGTATTGGTTTGAGTCCATGTTATTTGCCGCAAACAGGTAAATCAAGCTTTGATTTAAAAGATAATGAGATGGAAATCGGTTTAGGTCATCACGGTGAACCTGGTATTGAAAAAACAACAATTCGCACAGCTAAAGAAACGGTTCAAGTTATTATGCAAAATATTTTAAAAGAAGACATCTATCACGCTGAAGATGATGTTGTTGTCTTAATCAATGGTTTGGGCGCCACTTCACAAATGGAACTTTATATTATCAATAAAGAAGTAGATGCAATTTTAAAAGATAATCATATCAACACATACCGAACATTTATAGGGAATTTCATTACTTCAATGGAAATGGGTGGCTTTTCAATTACATTGATGAAAGTTGATGATACATTGAAGCGCTGTATAGATCATCCTATAGATTGTCCAAATTTCAAAGTCATTTAGGAGGAGCGCATTATGACATTAACAAATGAATCATTTAAAGCGTATATTTTAGCTTTAACCGAACTTTTTGAAAATAAAAAAGACGAACTTTGCGAATTGGATAGAAAAATTGGAGACGGTGACCATGGCGTAACGATGGATATCGGTTATCAAGCTGTTAAAGAAACAATTCAAAATGAATTGGCAGACCAAGATGATATTTCAAAAATTAGTGTAGCAGTTGGTAAGCGTTTCTTAGATGCTGTCGGTTCATCTGTCGGACCATTGTACGCTTCAGGCTATTTAAAAGGTGCCGTTGCTGTTAAAAATGAGACATCTTTAGATGATGAAGGTCTCTATCAATATTGGATTGCTTTTTGTAAAGGAATCCAGGATAGAGGTAAAGCTAAAATAGGCGATAAAACGATGATAGATACACTTGAACCTTTTTACAAATCATTAGAACATGCACAACAATCAGGTGAATCGTTTGCTGATGCATTTCAAGTAGCGTTAGGTGAAGCAAAACATGGTATGGAAAGTACTAAAGATATTGTATCGAATAAAGGAAGATCAAAACGTTTAGGATATCGTTCCCAAGGACATGTAGATCCTGGCGCAATGTCTGCCTATTTGATGCTAGATACATTTAAACCATTTATATAAGGTATGAAGAAAATTTAAGGAGGAATTTTAATGAAAATAGCAATTGGTGCAGACCATAATGGATATGATTTAAAAGAAGCGGTCAAAGCGCATGTTGAGCATTTAGGACATGTAGTTGAAGATTTTGGTTGTCATCAATGTGCTGAAACGGACTACCCTGATGTAGCGGCTGAAGTTGGAAAAAGCATTCAACAAGGTGAAAACGAACGCGGTATTTTGATTTGTGGTACGGGTATTGGTGTAGCAATTACTGCAAACAAAATAAAAGGCATACGTGCAGCATTAGCACACGATTATTATTCTGCAGAACGTGCACAATTAAGCAATAATGCACAGATTTTAACTATGGGGGCACAAATTATAGGTGTTGAAGTTGCTAAAAAAAATGTTGAAGCTTATCTTAATGTGAGTTGGGAAGGTGGTTCACAGCGCAAAGTTGATAAGATCGATAAAGTGGAAGAAAGTGAAAATAAGTAAAACATAACTGGATTAATAATATAAAGGCTAAGCATCCTATACTAGCGCTAAAAATAGGATGCTTAGTTTTTAATTTGTAGTTATGTGATAAACAAGACGTGGTTATATATAAGGTAAAGCAAAGACGTCGTAGTATTTCTATATGTTTGAAGAATTGTCACTGTAATTTTAAGATAATTGTCATATAATATGCTTGAGGAGGATTATCTATGCGTAGAGTATTATATGCTTTTTTAATTTATACAGTTTTAGGCTTACTCAGTGGTTTCTATTATCGTGAATTGACGCTTGCACATCATTTCACTGGTGATACACAACTCGTTGTAGTACATACTCATACCCTTATATTAGGGATGTTTATGCATTTGATTTTATTGCCTGTTGTAAAAGTATTTAAACTAAGTAGTTATTATTTATTTAATTGGTTCTTTATTGTTTATAATATTGGCGTATTAACGACAATAGGTATGATGTTTACAAAAGGTACATACCAAGTCATTGGAATGACTGTGCCTGAATCTTTTGCGGGATATGCAGGTATAGGTCATACGATTTTAACTGCTGGCTTTATACTATTATTCTTCTTATTAAGAAATGCAATAGTGAAAGACCCAAGGGATTAATTAAAAAGCTGCTAACAATGCGTAAACCATTGTTGGCAGCTTTTGCTTTTTTATAAATAATTTTTATCTACAGTATTAGTAAAAAATGAAACGAGATGGTACTATATTATTTTTTTGATTTTAATGCTTTATAAAAAATATCACGTTGTTTTTCTAAAGAAATAGGGTCATTATACTGTGTTTCTGTAACATCAAATTTAATCACCTGATTATTTTTAACTGCTGGTAGACTATTCCAATAATTAGTATTTTCGAACGGTGCAGGTTGATCACCATTTGTCGCAATAACTGCAAAATCGCCTATATAATCTTTGAAATTTTCAGGATTAATAGGTGTGGCAAATTTGTCTTGAGTTGCTTTTTCTAGCGCTTTAGGTTGCTTCATACCATAACCATCATATAAGATTTCTGTGCCTCTACCTAAATGATCACTAAATGCCATAGTACCTTTTGGAGTTTGTTGCAATACTGACACAGTCTTGCCTTTAATTAATGGTGACAATTCTTTTTTATCGTCGGCCATTTGTTTATCCCAGTCTTTAATCCATTGTTTAGCTTTCGACTCTTCATTGACTAAAGCGGCAAGTTTTTTTGCATGGTCTTTATAAGTAGATTTTTCTGAATCAAAAGCTACGGTTGGAGCAATTTTCTGTAATTTTTTAATATTTTTATCTTGTATTGTCGTTACGATAAGGTCCGGTTTTTGTTTAGTAACTTGTTCAACACTGGTATTATCAATACGCTTAATGCCTTTTGTAACATCATTTAATACTTTGTTTTTCTCTACAAATTCTGGTACGGCAATCGGCTTATGGCCAAATTTTACCAATGCGCCGATATAAGTTGGGTGTAAAACAGCAATTCTTTTAGGGTTTTTAGGAATTTTAACTTCTTTACCTGTATCATCCTTAAAAGATTTTTCAGTGAATTTATTTTCACTATCGTTCTTTTTACTTGAATCTTGTGTGCTGCAAGCGCCTACAAATAATGTCAAACAAATTAAAATTAATAACAATTTCTTCACAGATTAACGGCTCGTAAATTTTAAGAATTTTGAAAATTAAAAGGTTTTCATTGATAATAGTTATCAATTATAGCATAATGTAGGAAAGACACAAGCTGAATTTTGGGAGGATGCTTTATGGATGATGTTATTATAATTGGCGGAGGTCCTGCAGGATTATTTGCTAGTTTCTATTCAGGCTTAAGGGGTATGCGTGTGCGTATTATAGATATCCAGGATAAACTTGGTGGTAAAATGCATGTATATCCAGAAAAGATTATTTGGGATATTGGTGGATTAGCTCCAAAACCTTGTTTTGAAGTAATTCAAGATACAGTTAAGCAAGGTTTGCATTTTGAACCAGAAGTAAATTTAGAAGAACGTGTGATTGATATCAGGAAAATAGAACAACAACACTTTGAAGTTGAAACTGATAAAGGTAATGTATTTTCTAGTAAATCAGTTATTATTGCGATTGGTGGCGGCATCATTAATCCGAAGCAACTCGATATTAAGGATGCAGAGAGATACAAATTGACAAATTTACATTACGTCGTTCAGTCATTAAAAAAATTCAAAGACAAACATGTATTGATTTCAGGAGCTGGCAATTCAGCATTGGATTGGGCAAATGATTTAAGTGGCTATGCTAAAAGTGTAACGCTAATATATAGAAAAGCTGATATTAAAGGTTATGAAGTCATGAAAGAAAAATTGGAACAATTAAACGTTAAAAAATTACCGAATACACATATACATCAATTAATTGGTGATGAAACGCAAACGCAGATTGAGCAAGTCATCTTAGAGAATATTGAAACTGGGGAACATACTGTAAAATCATTTGATGATGTCATCATTAGTCATGGCTTTGATAGAGAGAATACATTACTTGAACAATCTTCTGCTAAAGTAGATATGTTTAATGAATATAGCATTAAGGGCTTTGGTAATACTGCTACAAGCATCGATGGTCTATATGCATGTGGTGACATTATTTATCATGAAGCTAAAGCACATTTAATTGCAAGTGCATTTAGTGACGCTGCGAATGCAGCTAACCTAGCTAAACTTTATATAGAACCAAAAGCAAAAGCAGAAGGCTATGTTTCTAGCCATAATGAGATTTTCAAAGAATCTAATAAGGTAGTTATGAAAAAATATTTATAGCTTACAGCACATGATGCTTTTTAAACGACAGCGGAAAAACCGTTGTCGATTTTTTTATACAAAAAGCATTAATTATATGAAGGATAGTTTGAGAATTATTACAGACTATATCATAATATAGAAAACATAAGTTATAGGAGATGTGGCACGATGATAGAGATAAAGCATGAAGCACCTAGTGTAGTTGATTATAGAAATTTGCGAAAAGTAGCAGGGTTAAGTGAGAAATCACAAAAAGCTGCGGAAAAGGGCATTAGCAATGCATGTTTTAATGTGACCATATATCATGGAACAGACTTGATAGGTATGGGACGTGTCATCGGTGATGGTGGTACAGCATTTCAAATTATTGATATTGCTGTAAACCCTGAGTTTCAAGGACAAGGTTATGGTAAAACGATTATGTCGCATATCATGTCATATGTAGAAAATGAAGCTGAAGAAGGTACTTATGTTAGTTTAATGGCTGATTATCCAGCAGATCAATTTTACGCACAATATGGATTTATCACTACAGAACCTCATTCTTGTGGTATGTATATCAAATTTTAAGCATAGTATGGCAATAAAAAAGGGTGAGTCGCATTATGGCGATTCACCCTTATGTGTGTCAGTTTATAAATTATTTTGATTCATGAATATTTGCATCTGTGGCATTTGTTCTAGAACGTAAATCAGCTTCAATTTCTTCTAAACTACGACCACGTGTTTCAGGTAAGTATTTGATGACAAATATTAGTGCACAAATCCCGATCACTGCAAAAATTAAAAATACTTGTTCTACAGGTAAGACTTCAGTCAATATTGGGAAGAATTGAGCAACTAATAAACTTCCGATTGACAATACTAATGCTGCGGCACCCGTTGCGGCACCACGTGCACGCATAGGGAATAACTCTGGTAACATTACCCATAATACAGGTCCCCAAGTAAAACCAAAGAATATAATGAATAACGTTAAACAAGCCACGATAATCCAAGCAGAAGATTGAATACCAATTGTCCAAATTAATACGGCCATAATAAGTAATGAAGCAACCATGCCAATATTACCAATGACTAATAAGCGTTTACGATCAATTTTATCAATAATCATAATTGCAACAATCGTAATGATAACGTTCACAGTACCAATACCAACAGTACCTAAAATAGAAGTAGCGTCGCCTAATCCTGCTTTACTAAAGATAGAAGGTGCATAATATATAATGGCGTTAATACCGATAATCTGTTGTAGCAAAGCAAATATACAACCAATAATCAGTGTTGGACGTAACCATGGTGATTTTAAAACATTCCATGTACTTTCAGAGATACTATTAATTTCTTTCATATCTGCGATTTCTTTATCGATTTCGCTGTCCTTAAATGTTAATTTCATAACATCACGTGCTGCTTTTTCACTTCTATGTTCAAGTAACCATCTAGGACTTTCAGGCATAAATGCGACACCAATTAATAAAATAAGTGACGGTACAACTGCAAGACCTAACATCCATCTCCAACCTTCGATAGGTGTGAAAGCATAGTTGATTAAATATGAAGATAAGATACCAATCGTAATCATTAATTGGTTTAAAGAACTTAAAGAACCACGTTGTTCCGTAGGTGCCATTTCAGATAAATAAACTGGAACAATGGCAGTAGAGCCACCAACAGCCAATCCGATAACTAAACGACCTATAACTAATACGGGCATTGAAGGTGCTAATGCTAAGATAAGTGCACCAACAATATAAACAATAGCTATCACAAATACCACACGTCTACGGCCAAGTCTGTCAGATAATGGCCCACTTGCACCAGAACCAAAGATGGCACCGACAAGCATAGATGCAACAACCAATCCTTCTGTAACACTATTCAATGGTATATCATCTTTTATAAATAATAGAGCACCCGATATTACTCCCATGTCGTAACCATAGAGTAAACCTCCCAATGCACCAAGGAAAAAGATGAGTTTTTTATCTACTTTAATTTCCATAAAAACCCTCCTGATAAGTTTCGATATCAATAAGTATACGCTTTCATATTTTGGTTGTAAATATTAAAATATAAGATTTTTATTTATTCATATCTATTTATATTAGATATCATTTTATTCATATACGAATAAAAAAGGGACGCTTTTAAATCAATAAAAAAATAAACCTTAATTTCCTTTTTAAAAGAAAATTAAGGTTTATGTTAAGGATTAAGCATTAAAATCAATGACGATTCTACCTGAATTATTATCTTCAAGTACTTGTTTAATATTATCTTCAATATCATTAAAGTGGATTACTTTTTTAATATCATGTAAGTTATCTGGTTTTAAATCTTTAGCTAAACGGCGCCAGATATGTTTGCGTTGTCTCATTTCAGTATAAACTGAATCAATACCTATAATACTTACGCCTCTCAAGATAAATGGAAATACTGAGCTATCAAATTTTGCACCTGCTGTCATACCAATAACAGCAACCATACCATTGTAATCCAATTGTTTCACGATTTGTGATAAACTCTCTCCGCCAACTGGGTCAATGACACCTTGCCAAGTTCGTTTGCCAAGTGCTTTTTGATCGCTATTAACAATGCGGGAAATAACTTCTTTAGCACCAAGCGCTTTTAGTTTGTCCTCTGCACCTTTTTTGCCAGTACTAGCAATAACATCAAATCCAATTGAATCTAACATCATAATCGCTAATGTACCAACACCTCCGGTAGCACCACGTACGAGTATATCTTTCTTTTCGATAGAAAGGCCGTTATGTTCTAACTTTTCAATAGCTAATCCAGCTGTATATCCAGCTGTACCATAAATCATTGCTTCTTCTAATGTTAAATCCTTTGGTAATGGTACAATCCATTCTTCTTTAACACGTGCATATTCACTAAAACCACCAAAATGGCTAGTCCCTAAGTCATAACCCGTAACGATGACTTCATCGCCTTTTTCGAAAGCATGTGTATCTGAATGTTCTACAACACCAGCTAAATCAATACCTGGAATCATTGGATAAGAAGAAACAATTTTTGAATTTTCTACTGTAGCAAGCGCATCTTTATAATTGATTCCAGAATATTTTACTTTAATAAGTACATCGCCTTCTGGTAGATCATCTACTGAAATATCTTTATATTGATTCACGACTTTGCCGTCTTGTTCATCGACTACAAAGGCTTTGAATGTGTTAGTCATTACTGAATGGCACTCCCTTATGTATAAAAATTACGAAGAATTAAAAAACAAGACCTACTTTATCATGTAATTGAATATTACACAATAAGCCAAACCTAGAGTATTTATAAGAAAGCGTTTTAATTTAAAAAAACTTTTAAATTACATAAAATTCGTAGATTTATTCTATACAAAGTGAATAAGTTAGAACTGAGTCAGGTGCTTTTTAAAATAGTAACCTGTCTTCGACTTTAGTATAATGACAATAAAATATAATGTGGGGTGAAAGCGGAATGGATCAATCTATAGAAATGGTTAAACTAGATGAAGTTAAAGTATTAAGAGAATTAAGTATCACTACGTTTAGGACGACGTTTAAGCATGGTGAATATACAGATGAAGATTTCGACGCATACTTTGATGAGGCTTATGCAGAAGATCAATTACTACAAGAGTTAAAAGATGACAATTCATTCACTTATTTCTATAAGGAAAATCGCGACATTGTTGGATATTTTAAATTAAACATTAATGAAGCACAAACTGAACCAAAGGGGGATGCGTATCTTGAGATTCAACGTATCTACTTTTTACCACATGCCCAAGGTGGTGGGCGGGGCAAACAAGTAATTGAGTTTGCCACTGCGAAAGCGCGTGAATTAAATAAAAAGAAAATATGGTTAGGCGTGTGGGAACATAATGCACAGGCTTTTAATTTTTATAAAAAGCAAGGATTGTCGGTGACAGGTGAACATCAATTTTATACAGGGAATGTTGTAGATACCGACTTGATAATGGAGAGAGACATCTGACCTAGGTATGTTAATTTGACATGTGTAACGATTTAAATTGTCGAAGATGTGTAATCTATCAATATAAACTTAAAAATTCTTTTGATTTTGTTAAATTTATATTTTCTTTTGAAAGAATTTTGATGAAAGATGTTCATTTTTGAATTTATAGTGAATAACATAATAATTCTCATCAACCCTAAATGGTAGCGTGATACATACTAAGTAACCTTTGGGTCATGAGTATTATAAATTCAAGGAGGTTTTCATATATGAAAAAATTATTAGCAGGGTTTTTGACATTATCATTAGCACTAGTTGCTTGTTCAAATGGTAGTGATGATGACAGCAGTAAAAAGGATGATAGTTCAAAAGACAATCAATCTTCTGAGGATAAGTCCAAAGATTCTAAGAACGATGACAAAAAGAACAATGATTCTGATAAAGACAAAGATAACAATTCAGATTCAGACAAAAATTCAGATAGTAAATCTGATGACAGTAGTTCAAGTGATCGCAATAATGGAGATGATGAAAACAGCTCGGATAATGCGTCAGTTTCAGATAGTTCATCAAGTAACAATGACAGTAACGCAAATAGTGATGGCTCAAGTTCAAATGCTGATGGAGATAATGCATCAGGAAACAATGACAATGCTAACAATGCCACATCTTCAGAAAGTAATGGCAACGAGAATGGTACTATGAATGATACTAATGGTAGTAATTCAAATGATAATGCAAGTGCAGATGCAAATAATGGTGCTTCTAGTGCCAACACATCGCAATACGTAGCGCCGTATCAAGGTCAAAATGCAGTGCCAGTAGCACAAAATATTACATCTGGTACACCTGATTCACAAGCTGCATTACAAAACTTACCGAATTTCCAAAATGCTTTAGATAATGCTACAACTGAAGTGAATGGTTTAAATGGACAATCTAATCCATATAATGATTATGCAATTGAAGGTAGCGAAGGAAATTATAGCTATATCTTCAGTTTCCAAAATCAAGCGCAACCTGGAACATATACAATAGCTACAGTTGATCAACAAGGTACTGTTAGAGTAGTGGACCCTGCTTATCAACAATAATATTGAATTTAGGTTTAGAAAAAGTGAGCCAGTCTTTTAATGAAGTCTGGCTCACTTTTTTGTTTGTTATTTAGTTATGACATAGTCTCAATTACTTAGATTTAATACATTTATGAATGATGTGAGAAATTGTTTCAAAGGCATGATTATCTTTATTAATAAATTCAGTATGATGAACATCTTTCATTTGATGACTGATTAAATCATTTAACAATGCTTTTGAATCACTATAACGTACAGTTGATAATGCGTGCATCACGTCATCATATACACCACGTTCTGTTACATATTTTTCATGATCTGGTGTATATTGACATACAACTTTATCTATCGATAGGGCATCAAATATAATCGATGAATAATCAGTCAATACAATATCAGATACTAACAATAAATCTTGAACTTCAATATGCGTAGGTGCAATGATTGCATTTTCAGGCATATAATCTGATTGATCTTCAATATGTCCTTTGAATATCACATTATATTTGTTAAGTAACCCGTCACTTATAGGCAATAAATCAACTTCATCAAAATGTGAGTGCCAAGTTGGAACATATAATAGTGTTTCTTTGTCAGGATCCAATTTAAGTTCTTGTTTGATGAAAGAAATATAATGTTTATCAGATTGTTTGTCCATTAAATATCTAACTCTTGGATAGCCACAATTTAAAATATGAGTTTGTTGTTGTGGAAAAGCAGATTTAAAGTGTTCAATAATTGGGGCACAGTCACTGATAAAATAATCTTGCTGTAACCATTTATTATATTTACGTGCTCGATAATTGTAAATGTTAAGATTTTGCGTCGGTTCCATACTGTCTAAAAACAATTTTTTTATAGGTGTGCCATGCCATAGTTGGATAATGGTACCATTTGGTTTTAAATTGTCTGGAATATAGCTTTCCAAAATAACAACCTGGGCACTTTCTATGAGAGACTTGGTTTTAGGGTCATATGGTTTTATAAAATTGGGTCCATTTACATCATTCGTAATGAAATATATGGGTAACTTAGAAAAATGTTTTGCAAAGTGATTGAACAAATAGCGAGAATTACCTCTGAAACCATAATCAAAACCTAAGAATACAATATGGTCTTTAATGTTTGATTTATCTTTTTCATATATATAGCTCATATTTTGGTGTTTCTTTACAAAGTGATTTTGAATCATTTTAAATAACCAATGTGGTAATTTAAAATGCGTGCGATTTAAACATTTGTCAGTAAAACGCATTTGATCAGGAGCCAATATTTCGTTGTTTTTAAAGGGCAACGGGTGATTATGCGTATAAGCTAATTTGTTTAAATTGAATTTTGTAGTATTTAATGGCGTTAGATTTTTAATATCATGCCAAATGCGCTTACTTGTTATAAATTCAGAATTAAAGTTAAAAACGACATGACTATCTGTTATGACATCATCTTGCATTAAAGATATCAAAGCCAAATCGAATATATTATTAATATCGTAATTATTTAAGATAGATTGTGTTGTTTCTATATGATATATCACATTTGGAAAATGATTAATATTTTCTATCCAATCATTAAATGTAATGTCTGATTTACCGAAGTATGTGCAATCGTTGATATATTGATTTTTCACTGTATAGTCCGCTACAATCGTACACGGTTTTAATGATACAGCCTCAAGCATGGGTTGATATATGTCTATGCTGTCATTTATTAAGACAAAGTGTGTACAGTCTTCGTGTCTAGCTTTCTCCAGCTCAGATTCTAAATCATGAACTGCAGTAATTTCAATTTGTTTTATCATGAATATCCCTCTACTTAATAGTTAATAATCTTATTTTACCATGTTGCGTACGTGAGACAAAAGATATCCGTGAATAAAAAACCCCGAGCAAAACTCACTATATTTAAATTTATTCTTTACAGCAATGTAAATTAAATGTAATTATAGGGTATGAGTTGTAGCATTTAAAAATAATATTTTAAATTTTTATTGAATTTGGTAGAAAAAATGCTATAATTTAATTGTGAAAAAAATCACAATAAGGAATCGTTTTTATACACAATCATAAATATATGTAGAAAGTAGAAGTGAGTCAAAATGTTTGTAGATACGTTTAACCCCTTTGATAACGTCCTGTTATCATCAATTGTTGCAGCAGTGCCGATTGTTTTATTTCTTTTATGTTTAACTATTTTTAAAATGAAAGGCATTTATGCATCAATCACAACTGTTGTTGTTACAGTTATTATTGCTATCGTCTTCTTTAAACTACCTGTAAATATTGCATCAGGTGCTGTTGTAGAAGGATTTTTCCAAGGGATTATACCCATTGGTTATATCGTTGTAATGGCAGTTTTACTTTATAAGATTACGAATGAAACTGGTCAATTCGATACGATTCAAGATAGTATATCGAGCATTTCTCAGGACCAACGTATTCAATTGCTATTAATTGGATTCGCATTTAATGGATTTTTAGAAGGTGCTGCTGGATTTGGTGTACCTATCGCTATTTGTGCTTTATTACTTACACAATTAGGATTTGCGCCATTGCAAGCTGCCATGTTGTGTTTGATTGCAAACGCTTCAGCAGGTGCTTTTGGTGCCATTGGTTTACCAGTTACAGTTATAGACACATTAGGTTTACACGATAGTGTGACAGGTATGGCAGTTTCTTCTATGTCTGCTTTAACACTTGTGCTTATGAATATGCTTATTCCATTTTTATTAATATGGATTATAGACGGATTTAAAGGTATTAAAGAAACACTACCAGCGATACTTGTAGTTGCGATTACTTTCACTGTTTTACAAGCAATCATTACGGTGTTTATAGGCCCAGAATTAGCAGATATCATACCACCATTAGGTGCAATGATGGCACTTGCAATATTTTCTAAAAAATTCCAGCCAAAACATATCTTTAGAATTAATAAAGATGAAGAACCTCCAAAAATCAGCAAACATCAACCTAAAGAGATTATTTATGCATGGAGTCCATTCGTCATTTTAACAGTAGTTGTAATGATTTGGAGTGCATCTTTCTTTAAAGCGTTGTTTGTTCCAGGTGGTGCGCTAGAATCATTCGTGTTCAACATTGCACTACCAGGTACATATAGTGAAATCGCTAATAAGGCGATCACATTACCGTTAAACATCATAGGTCAAACAGGAACAGCTATTTTAATCGTTATTGTTATTACAATTTTGATGTCCAATAAAGTACATTTTAAAGATGGTGTGCGTTTATTCAAGAACGCATTTAAAGAGTTATGGTTACCAATCATTACGATTTGTTTTATTTTAGTTATTTCTAAATTAATGACTTATGCAGGTTTGAGTAATGCAGTAGGTGAGGGAATTGCGAAAACAGGTAGTATTTTCCCATTATTATCACCAATTTTAGGTTGGATTGGTGTATTCTTAACTGGTTCAGTTACGAATAACAATACTTTATTTGCGCCAATTCAAGCCGCGGTAGCAAGCAATATTGGTGCAAGTGGTGCGTTACTTGTTTCTGCAAATACCGTGGGTGGTGTTGCAGCAAAATTAATTTCACCTCAATCAATCGCTATTGCAACAGCCTCTGTACAACAAGTAGGTAAAGAATCAGAATTACTTAAAATGACACTTCGTTATAGTGTGGCTTTACTGGTTTTCGTATGTATTTGGACTTTCTTATTAAATATATTTATATAGAAAAAACAGATATTAATTTCAAATTGATTTATTTTTAATAGCTTATTATAAAACAAACGCCTACAAAGTAGTCATATGTATGTCTACTTTGTAGGCGTTTTTGCATTGTGTAAGGTGAAAATCCTATGATTGTCGGTTTATCTAATGTCTAAGTATCAAGCATATGTCTAAAAGAAAGATAGATTGCATTTGGCCCATAAGTCTCAACCGTTTGATAACCATTTTCGATAATAACTTGATCCTTAAATTCTTGGTTAATGAGACGGCGTAGTTTGTTTGCTAAAGCGTCTACATTGCCATGTTCAATTAAATAGCCATTTACATTATTTTGAATAATTGATTCAGGACCAGCATTTCCGTCAAAGCTTACTACGACACTGCCTTGATTCATTGCTTCTAATATAACCATGCCAAACCCTTCATTGCGGGATGGAATAACTGTCAGTTCGCTTTTAGCTAATTTTTCATTTAATTGATGTGTTGCGCCTTGAAGAAAAACAATATCCTCTAAGTTATTTTTACGGATCAACTTGGATAAGTTGTCTCGTTCTTTACCATCACCATATATGTGGACCTGATATCCAAATTGCCTCATATTTTCTTGAATTAGATTAATACTGTCAATCAATAAATCAAAGCCTTTTTCGTATTCTAAACGTCCGGCGGCACTAATATTTTTAACTTTTTGTTCTTGTAAGCGTGTTTCATTGATAATATTTGGGATTACAAAAGTAGGGATGTGTATGTAATCTTGATATTTTACTTTATCAGTTTCAGTTAATGTTGTTAATTTGTCTAGATTTTTATAGGCATTAATGATTTCTTGTTGATATGCTTCTGGATGCGCATCAAAATTCATGTGCTCCATACCAATTTTTTCACATTTCATAGGCGCATGTTGAGCAATAAGTATATTAAAACTTGCGCGTGTCCCAATTAGGACATCGGTATTAACGTGTTTAATTGCTTTAATCATTTTCTTTTCTATATAATGTGAAAATTGATTAAGACCAGGTTCGTGTTGGGAAATATACTTGGGTTTCGATAAGGATGTCCATTTAGTAATACGATTAAATAAGATATCTTTAAAATTAAAGGGATGTAATTGGTAGTTAACTAAGGGCTTAACTTTAATGGATGGATTGATATCAAAATAAGGTGATGTGTCTCCTTTAAAAACGGAAATAATTTCCACGTGATGTCCTTTTTCAGCTAGAACATTAGCGATTTGGGAAATCGATTTTACCGTTCCACCCATCGCATAAATATTATGCATAAAAAAAGTGATTGATTTCATAAAAACCTCCAAGCGTACTTTACTTAAATTGAAATCCATTATATCACGAAATGTGTGGTGGATTTCTTTATTTTCTTTGTTTATAAAACGTTGTGATAAATAAAGTATACCTCGTTTTAATAAGTATAATCATCAAAATATGATATATTCTAGTTAACACTTATTAACAAAATTTGTGTAAAATTACTGAAATCCCTTTTTTCATGCGATAATTACGTATATAATTAGAGAGGTATGAAGTAATTGTGTTATTGCGTTAAATACATAAATGGCAATAAGACGAATTTTTTATTTTTAAGTTATAGAAAACGCTTTACTAAATTAGTGAACGTATTATAAAAGTAAAGATAACGTTTCTATTAAACACATATAAAAGGGGGGACTGTATTTGTTATGAGTACACAACATAGCAAAACAGATGTCATCTTAATTGGTGGCGGTATCATGAGCGCAACACTAGGGACGATTTTAAAAGAAATCGCTCCTGAGAAAGAAATTAAGATGTATGAAAGGTTATCAACACCTGCTGAAGAAAGTTCGAATGCGTGGAATAATGCGGGCACAGGGCACTCTGCATTATGTGAATTGAACTATACGAGCGAAAATAAAGACGGCACAATTGATATCAAAAAAGCGGTTAAAATCAATGAACAATTTCAAGTTTCCAAACAGTTTTGGAGCTATCTAGTGAAACAAGGGCAACTCGATTATCCAGAAGCATTTATTAAACCAGTGCCTCACATGAGCTTTGTTCAAGGGATTAAAAATGTAGACTTTTTGAAAAGACGTGTAGAAAGACTAAATAAAAACATTTTATTTAGTAATATGGAAATCACGGACGATAAAGATAAGATAACTGAATGGACGCCTTTAATTATGGAAGGACGTACGTCTAATATCCCCATGGCGATTAGTTATGATAAAACAGGTACAGATGTTAACTTCAGTGCATTGACTAAAAAATTATTTGAAAATTTAGAAGATAAAGATGTAGCATTAAATTATAAACACGAAGTTGAAGACATTAAACAGCGTAAAGACGGTGTTTGGGAAGTGAAAGTTAAAAATCTTGATACAAACACTATAGAAATTGTAGAAAGCGACTTTGTATTTATCGGTGCAGGTGGCGCAAGTTTACCATTATTACAAAAAACAGGCATCAAAGAATCTAAACATATAGGAGGATTCCCAGTTAGTGGGCTCTTCTTAGTGTGTAGAGATGAAGCGATTACCAAAAAACATTTAGCTAAAGTATACGGTAAGGCACCAGTCGGCGCGCCGCCAATGTCTGTACCACATTTAGATACACGCTATATAGATGGTAAACGCACAATTTTATTTGGACCTTTTGCTGGTTTTTCACCGAAGTTTTTAAAAACAGGTTCAAATATGGATTTAATCAAGTCTGTTAAACCTAATAACATAATTACCATGCTTTCTGCGGGAATTAAAGAGATGAATTTAACGAAATATCTTATTTCACAACTTACCTTATCCAACGAAGAACGTATGGAAGATTTACGTCAATTTGTACCGAACGCAAAGAGTGAGGATTGGGAAGTTGTTGTTGCAGGACAAAGAGTACAAGTAATCAAAGATACTGATCAAGGTAAAGGTACCTTACAATTCGGTACAGAAGTCATCACTTCTGAAGATGGCTCATTATCTGCATTACTTGGTGCTTCACCTGGCGCTTCTACGGCGGTAGATATTATGTTAGATTTATTGAAACGTTGCTATAAAGATGAATTTGAAGGTTGGGAAGAAAAAATTAAAGAAATGGTTCCTTCTTTCGGTATGAAATTATCTGAGAATGAAGCACTTTATACGCAATTAAACAAAGAGATTACGAAATATCTTAAAATTAACTAGAGTTATTGGTGATTAAGGATGACAAATAAATAAGCCATGAACTAATGAAGTAGAAATTGTGCATTGTATATCTTTTATTCATATTAAATTAGGCCGAGACATCAAAATGTGTCTCGGCCTAATTCATTGTATGGGTTGTAAATGCAGGGCATCGTTTTATCGAATTAACTTATTGTCTTAGGCACCTTTTTGAATGTGATTGTAAAGGTCGTTCCAGCATTTTTTTCACTATCTACCGTTATTGTGCCATGGTGCAGTTCAAATATTGCTTTTGCTATCGCTAAACCGAGGCCATTACTATTATCATGATTACTTGACTTGTAGAATCGTTCAAATATACGAGCTTGTGTTTCGGCTGACATGCCTTGGCCGTCATCTGTAATTGTACATGTAATTGTCTCTAAGTTTTGTGAAAGTGTGACGTCAACCATGCCACCCGTTGTTGAGTATTTTATCGCATTGGTAATCAAATTTTGAAAGGCTTGATGTAATAAACGTTCGTTACCATTCATACTAATTGTTTCTAAGTCTGACATTATAATTAAATCTTTTTCATTGGCAGAAAATTGCTCATGTCTAATTATTTTTTTAATCAACTGATTTAATTGAATATCATCATCAAAGTCTAAATGCGCGCCATTATCTATTTCTGATAACAGTAACAATGCTTTTGTTAATTCACTAAGTTGTGTTGTGACTTCATATATTTCTTCAATATATTGCTCACGTGCATTATCCGTTTTAGCAAACTTTAATAAATCAAGTAGATGATGAATATGAGTTAGCGGTGTTTTAATTTCATGCGATACATTTTGAACAAAATGTTGTCTCATATCGTCTAATTGTTTGAGAGATAGGCGCATTTTATCAAAACGATATTGTAATGTACCAAATTCATCTTTACGTGTTACATGAATGACCTCATCAAAGTTACCATGCATCAATCGTTCTGTAGCACGTTTCAACTGTTGTATCGGTTTGATAATCGCATAAGTAGATGAAATAACCAATATAATTGAGAAAAGTAGTAATAATGTGATTAGAATCGCAAGAAATATTCTAAATTCACTAAATGTTTTGCCAATGTCAGGACGCATAAAAACAGCATATGTATGTTCTTTAGATTGATAAGCTATACCAACGGTATTTTTCGTTGTATTCTCAAAAAAACCAGTGATAATAGGGTTATAGGGTAAATTTTTAATACCATGATAATCCTTACCATGTAATACAGATTCAGCTGTTTTTTTGCTAATATTATCTTTTCTGAATTCAGTGCCATAATATGTACGATGGCCATCTTCAGAAATTGTCATCACTTGATAATTCATCTCTCCCAAGTGTTTGAAAAAGGGTGCAGATGCTTCAATCCTTGATTCTTTTTGATATTGAATTGAATCCTTTAATGTGCGCATGATTTTAGCGTCGTTATTTTCTTTTAAGTAGTTATGATAAATAATATTAGTACAGAGAAAACTAGCAACTGCAGAGAATATCATAACAGTGATAGTGTAAATGGCTATTCGTGTATAGAGTGATTTAAACATGATCATCCACCTTATAGCCCAATCCTCTTACAGTATGAATCGTTACAGAAGCATCTATTTTTTCAAGTCGTTTTCTCAAACGCTTAATATGAACATCCACTGTACGTTCATCACCTTCATAATCAAAGCCCCATATTTTTTCAATTAATGCATCACGATTAAAGACTTGCCTTGGATTAGAAGCAAGTAAAAAAAGTAACTGAAATTCTTTATTAGGTAAATTCATTGATTTTGATGAAGATTGAATTTCTAAATAGGATTGGTTTAATGTCAGATTACCGATTGAAACTTCGTTATTTATATTAACATTATAACGTTTAAGTACCGCTTTAATTCTGAACATCAATTCCTTAACTTCAAAAGGTTTTGTAACATAATCGTCTGTACCTGTTAAATAAGCTTGTTCTTTATCACTTAAAGCATCTCGTGCAGTTAACATAATGACCGGAATATCGAAATCTTCTTTAAGTATTTTACATAATTCAAATCCACTCATTTTTCCCATCATCACATCTACAATTGCAATATCAACTTGATGTGTTTCAAGATAAGATAAAGCATTTTCTGCACTAGATTGGACAATTGTTTCGAAATGCTCTCGTTCAATATATTTCGAAACATATTCTAATATTTTTGGGTCATCATCGACAATTAGACAGGTTGTCATACGCAAGGTCTCCTTATTAAGTATTATGATTATTATAAATGTAACACTTCGACGATACAATTTATAATAATGAAATAATTTAGATGCGTTCATATTGAGTTCACATTGATAGCATAAACTCCAAATATAAGTTTTAAAGAAGGAGTTGGAAATAATGAAATTAGCATGGCAAGAAATCAAATATTATAAGTTTCGCTATATTTTAATCATGCTCATCATATTATTGTTAGGTATTATGGTGTTATTTATAAGTGGATTAGCTCAAGGATTAGCAAGAGAAAATATCTCAATGTTAGACAACATGAAATCCGAAAAGTATGTTTTACAAGATAATAAGCAACCACAAATTGAGAAGTCGATTATTAAACCAGAACAACAAAATAAAATTGAAGATATTACAGGTCAAGAACCATTAAAAATGGCACCTCAAACATTAAAGATTGATAAAAATGAAGAAGACGTCTTAATGATCAATACGGTTAAAAACGAAAAGCCTGAATTAAAAGCAGGGCATTATCCTACTAAAGACAATGAAGTGGCAATTAATAATAAACTTACTGCTGATGGCATTAACGTAGGAGATAAAATTAAACTTAAAGATGGTAAAGTATTAAAAGTATCAGGTGTACTCAATGATACGATGTATTCACATAGTTCAGTTGTGATGATGAGTGATAATGGATTTAACACATTAAATAAACAAGCTAGCACTATTTATCCAGTTAAAGATTTATCAAAATCAGAGCAAGGGAAAGTGAATGATATTTCTGGCGTGAAAGTATTTACAGAAAATGACATAACAAGTGAAATTCCAAGTTATCAAGCAGAACAAGCGCCATTAAATATGATGATTGTAAGTTTGTTTGTTATTTCAGCGATTGTACTTAGTGCATTCTTCTATGTTATGACAATTCAAAAAATACCAGAAATTGGAATATTAAAAGCGATTGGTATGAAAACAAAACACTTATTAAGCGCATTAATTATTCAAATATTAATTACGACGATGATAGGCGTGATTATATCAGTTGCTATTATTACGGGATTGTCATTCTTAATGCCAGTATCTATGCCATTCCATGTCACAACATCAAATCTACTGTTAGTTGTAGGTGTATTTATTATTGTTGCTATAATTGGAGCAATATTATCATTTATCAAATTATTTAAAGTAGATCCTATCGAAGCAATTGGAGGTGGAGAATAATGAGTTTAGAAGTTAAAGATATTAAAAAATCATTTGGTAATGGACAATCAGAAACTCCTGTATTAAAAGGTATCAATTTCAATGTGAATGAAGGCGAATTTGTTATTCTTAATGGTGCATCTGGATCTGGTAAAACGACATTATTAACTATTTTAGGTGGTTTACTTTCACAAAGTAGTGGAGATATTTTGTATAATAATCAACCTTTATTTACTAGAGATAGAAAGGCTTCAGAATTAAGGTTAAATGAGATTGGCTTTATCTTTCAATCGTCTCACTTAGTACCATATTTAAAAGTAAAAGCACAATTGGCAACGATTGGTAAAGAGGCAGGAATGACTATGAAAGAAGCTAATCAAAGGGCAGAAACTTTACTAAAACAAATAGGACTAAACCATCGCTTGACTGCCTTTCCTCATATGCTGTCTGGTGGGGAGAAACAACGTGTGGCAATTGTGAGAGCACTAATGAATCATCCTAAAATTATCTTAGCTGATGAACCGACTGCAAGTTTAGATGCGGAACGTGCGACGGAAGTTATTGAAATGATCAAAAATCAAATTAAAAGTAAAAAAATGATTGGCATCATGATCACTCATGATAAACGTTTATTTGAATATGCTGATAAAGTCATTGAATTAAATGATGGCGTTATTCCCAATGCCTAAATGATAGATGTGTTATTTTAGATGCAATGCAATAGGGCGTTAAGATAAAACGGAATGTATACTTTAAGTATTTAATTTATTACATCCGCAAATAGTATAAATAAAAATCTGAGACACTTAGTGATGTCTCAGATTTTTTATTCACTCAATGACGCGTAGCGATACAGTGTTCATATTTAAAATATGTTATAAAGGGATACTTGGAATAAACCAATATGCGATTATGCATATGAAAAACAAAGCTGCAAAATAAACCGTTAATAATAATTTATATTGATACATTAATGCTAAGAAATCACGAATTAATGCAATTTCAAAAAAATGATAAGGTGTATGACTTCCAACTCCAGTTAATTTTAAATTGAATTTTTGTCCAAAGCGTAAAGCACGCATAATATGAAATTGACTTGTGACACAGACAATTTTAGGGACACATTCGAAGTGGCTCTCAATGAGTGATTTAGAGAATTGGATATTCTCTGACGTACTTGTGGATTGATCTTCTAACATAATACGATTTGATTCAACACCATGATGTATTAAATAGCGCTTCATGGCTAGCGCTTCGGAGATGGGTTCATCGGGACCTTGTCCGCCGCTCACAATAAACTTAGCATTTGGTTGTTGTATATATAAAGTTAAAGCACGATCCAAACGGCTAGCTAACATAGGCGTTACATTTTCTGTAAATATACCAGCACCTAGGACAAGTATGACATTGAAGTCAGGTTTAATATTCAGATTTAAAAAGTTCGACGAACACATCATATAGCAAATAAAAGTGAAAAGCGCGCTAAAAGATATAGCTGAAATCCATAGAAAGATAACGTTAATACCAATAGGAATCAAACTAATGTAAAAGCATGCAAGCGTGAAAACAACGAGCTTAAAAGCCACATAATAGAGACGTTTTAAGAAAAGGGCACTCATGCGATTTTGCATTAAATGCTTATGTTTGATGTGTAATAATAGAGCGCCTAAGGACATGAAAACAAGAATATCTATAGGTAGCGTATGCTCACCAATATGTATAATAATGACAACATAACCTAATATTACCTGGGAAATATATATTGAAAGATGTGCCGAATATTTGAAGTTAAAAAACATACACAAATATGTAAATAATATCATAATACATAAAGCCAAAGTTAACATACCCATGCCTCACTTCCGATTTTTATAGTATATTAAATGTAGTGTAATCTTTCGAAATAAGCAAATTTAATTATTAATACTAAGGTAACCAAGTAAAAATATGAATTAATATAAGTATAAGTTGCGAGTTTTAACTTTTATACATAATAAAATATTGATATCATTAACATAATATAAAAAAAACAAAAATTAAATGATTTTTAATGGAACATTGAGGTGGCAGGTATGGTAAAAAATTTAGGTAATCATATTGAGTTTATGGGAGAGTTCATTGATGATGTGAATACATTGATGGCGAAGTTACTGAAAGCATTGAGAGAAGAATATAAAATTTCAAAAGAACAAGCTAACGTGATTTTGATGTTAGAAAATGAAAAAGCAATGACTTTGACAGCAATTACAGAGAAACAAGGGGTTAATAAAGCAGCAGTAAGTCGAAGAATAAAAAAATTGATACAAGCTGAAGTTGTAGAATGGGATAAAGCCGAAGCACATACAGATCAGCGTTTAAAATATATTAAGTTAACGGAAAAAGGTAAGCAATTTAATCGAGAAAGTAAATCTATCATCAACGATATCGTAAGTGACATGTTGCATGATTTGTCAGATGAAGAAATCGAACAGGCGAGATATGTGCTCGAGATTATTGATCGTCGACTAAAGAATTTTAATTTAAAAAACCACGCATAAATTTAGTTGACGTAACATACGATGAGTAAAAAGCAATCTTAAATATTGATTATTGACGTTATTGTGTCAATGCTACTTTAATCGTGTTATTGGACTAACGATGTATATCATTTTTAGCATGCGTTACATATAATAAGGTAAGTAGAATAAAATAGGCAATTTATGTTTGCATATTGGATTAATTAAAGTAGCAACAGCAAGCTTACATATGGTTTCATTTTAATGTGTGTTAAAATAATGTGATGATGTATGAATTTAGAGATAAAGAGGTGATAAAATGCGAAAATGTCCTAAATGTGGGGGGAATATGAGAGATAAACAAAGTAAGTGTGGCCATTGTGGTTATGAAGTCACTGACAATCACTCAGAACAACTCACGCGTTCATTAAAAGATAATAAAAAAAGCGCAAATATAAAAGCACGTAAAATTATCCCCTGGGGAATTGCATTCTTTATCATTATCTTACTTATTATTATTTTCTTCTTATTAAAAAACTTCAATTCGCCTGAAGCACAATCAGAGTTGCTTATAAATGCAGTCGATAATAATGATACACAAAAGCTTTCTACAATCCTAAGTACACAAAACAATAGTGTGGATGAGACAGAAGCAACCGCTTATATTAAATATATAAAAAATGAGGTTGGGATGGACAACTTTGTAAAAGATGTGAATCAAAAAATCAAGAAGTTAAATGAGAGCGAGACCAAAGAAGCGGATTTTGTCACTGCTAAAAATGGAGAAAATGTATTGAGAGTTAGTAAAAATGGAAGACGTTATTTAATTTTTGATAACATGAGTTTTACGGCTCCTACTAAAGAAGCTATCGTCAAACCTAAATATGATGCGACATATAAATTTAAATCTGATGATAAACAAAAAACAGTCACTGCTGAAAAAAATAAAACGACAGCAATAGGTAAATTTATTCCAGGTGATTACTTACTAGAAACTAAAAAAGAAACGGCTAATGGCCAATTTGATGGTCAGTTAAAGTTTAATTTTAATAATAGTAATAATGAAACGATAGATGTCAGCGAAGATTTTAACGAGGCATATATTCAAGTTGAATTAAGTGGCGCATCAGAAATAGATAAAGACACTGTAAAAGTAAAAATCAACGATAAAACTTACGATTATGCTAAAGCAAAAGAGATTGGTCCATATCCAAAAACAAATGATATTACTGTTTCTGCTGAAGGCGAAGCTAAGAAGAAAACATTTAAGTCAGCTGAAACGACAGTGAAAACAGATAATCTAAAAGATAAAACAAAAGTAACATTAAATTTTGATGATGATGAAATACAATCCTATGTAGATAAAAAAGAAAAAGAAGAGAATAGCTTTAGAAATAAGGTGACTAATTTTTTCGGTAATTTCACTACAGCGATGAATAGTGCACATAGTCAAAGTGATTTTTCTTTAGTATCATCTTATTTGAAGAAAAACACAGATAACTATAAGTCGACTAAAAGTGATGTGAATTCAAACCGTTTATTCTTTATACAACAACCACAAATAACAGAAATCATTAAACAAGGTAATACATTTTATGTAACTGGGCAAGCTTTGAAAGAGAATGGTCAATATGGAGAAGTTGACTATCAATTACAAGGTGATGGAGATGCAGATAATTTAAAAGTAGTTAAATATTCAGAGTAATTAATAAAGTTATTTAATTGGTCTATATTATTGTAAGACCATATAATATTAAATAATTGGAATGAGGAAGAACGAGGTGCTTTTAACCTCGTTCTTTTTGTATAGAGAAATGAATATACAAGCAAGTATTTAAAAGTGGTAAGGTTAAAGCTATAATGGTGTTAATATGTATAAAATGATAAGAATAGAATTATTTTTAGGAGAACTTAAATGACTAATAAACAAACGCAGCACAAACAATCATTACTGTTTGTCATTATTTTAGGGGCTTTAACAGCAATCGGCGCTTTATCTATTGATATGTTCTTGCCTGGCTTACCTCAAATACAATCAGATTTTAGTACAACAACTTCAAATTCACAATTAACATTATCTCTATTTATGATTGGTCTCGCTTTAGGTAATTTATTTGTTGGTCCAATCTCTGATGCGATAGGTAGAAAAACGCCACTTGTTGTAGCCATGTCATTATTTACATTGGGAAGTATAGGTATTATTTTCGTCGATAATATTTGGCTCATGATTGCTCTAAGATTTGTTCAAGGTTTCTGTGGCGGCGCAGGTGCAGTCATATCACGCGCGATATCTAGTGATTTATATAGTGGAAAGCAATTAACAAAATTCTTAGCTTTACTTATGCTAGTAAATGGTGTAGCGCCGGTCATAGCACCTGCTCTAGGTGGCGTTATATTATCGTTCGCTACTTGGCGTATGGTCTTTATTATTTTAACGTTGTTCGGTGTTTCAATGGTCATTGGCGCACTATTTAAAGTACCAGAATCTTTGGAATTAGAAGAACGAGACAGTCCACATCTTGGTAGTATATTTAAAAATTTCAAGCAATTATTAATTACGCCCAGATTTGTATTACCAATGTTGATTCAAGGTGTAACATTTATTATGTTGTTTAGTTACATATCTGCTTCGCCATTTATTACGCAAAGTATTTATCAAATGTCGGCGCAACAATTTAGTATTATGTTTGCAGTCATAGGTATCAGTTTGATTATTTCTAGCCAATTGACTGGTAAAATGGTTGATTATATAGATCGACTAACTTTGTTAAGAATTTTAACCATAATACAAATTATTGGTGTAGCAGTCGTATCGATGACGCTAGTCATGCATTTATCAATGTGGTTGTTATTTATTGGTTTTGTTATTCTCGTAGCACCAGTTACTGGTGTGGCGACATTAGGCTTTTCAATTGCAATGGATGAACGCACTGGTGGTAACGGCAGTGCATCTAGTTTATTAGGATTAGTTCAATCCTTATTAGGTGGACTTGTTTCGCCTTTAGTCGGCATGATGGGTGAAGACAGTTATATACCATATATTACCATTATTATGATAGCTGGTATTTTGCTCATTATTTTGCAATGTATCAATTATTTTGTGTTTAAGTATATACCATCTAAAAATAGTATTGAATAATTAAAGCGGTCGAGACACGTATCATGTCTCGACCGCTTTAATTATTTTAAAATGTTATGCTTATGCGCAATAACTCATATGATATTAGCGTCTAAGTTTTATAGCGTTTGCTAGTAAAATTTGTGCCAGTTCATTAGGTGTTTCGATACACTCTTCACGTATCCAAAAGTATATAATACCAATTTGTCCGCCAATAGCATATGTGACAAATTGTTTTTTCTTCAATACTGTCGTGTAATCGACAAGCATATTCGTATACGTCTCTTTAGTGATTTTTACATAATCCGTAAACAAATCTCGATTAGGGTGTGAGACAAATATGGCATGGAAAAATCCATAGTGACGTTTAATATAAGTTAATATGACTTTGAAAAATTGATAGAGTTTAAAATGATTAATTTCATTTTTATCGAAACTGAAGTATAGTGCATTTAATAATTTTTTATATTTTTGAAGATGATATGTTTGAATCGTAGATAAAAGATCATACTTATCTACAAAGTAATCGTAGAAGGTCGTTCGATTAATGCCACTATAAGCACAGATCATTTTAATAGTAATGTCTTCAAAAGGATGTTCTTCTAGCAAAGTAATCATATTTCGAATAATTTTTTCTTTAGCTTTCTGTTTCATTTTATCTCCTTCAAAAATTGCATACAATAACTTACCCGACACATTTTATAGAAGTGTCGGTGTTTTTTTAAATGTTATGTATCTATAATATATAAAGTGAATTTTAAAAGCAAATAGGAGGAAAGAGTAATGAAAAAAATGGTATTAATCAACATCGTTACCATTGTAGTTCTTGTGATTATAGGAGTAGTCGGTTTCCATTTTTATAATCAAGCTACAGGATTTGTAAGTACTGATAATGCGAAAGTAGATGGAGAACAAATTAAAATATCTGCACCAGCATCAGGTGAAATCAAATCATTCGATATAAAAAACAATGAAAAATTAAATAAAGGTGATAAAGTTGCAGAAATTGCAGCTAAAGGTGAAGATGGCCAATCACAAAACATGGACGTTAAAATGCCACAAGATGGTACAATCGTAAAAACAGATGGTATGGAAGGTTCAATGGCGCAAGCAGGGACTCCAATTGCTTATGCTTATAATTTAGATGATTCTTACATTACTGCAAATGTTGATGAAAAAGATATTGCAGATGTTGAAGAAGGCAAAGATGTAAATGTAAAACTTGACGGCGAAGACGCTGGACTTAAAGGTAAAGTAGAAGAAGTTGGTAAAGCTACAGCTTCAAGTTTCTCAATGATGCCTTCATCAAACACTGATGGTAATTATACAAAAGTATCTCAAGTTGTACCTGTGAAAATTTCACTCGATTCAAAACCATCTAAAAATGTTGTTCCAGGAATGAACGCTGAAGTTAAAATTCATAAAAATTAAGGGGGGTCTTTAAATGACAATGACCTTCATTATAATTTACGTAGTCATAGCGCTCATTTTAGTTGGGTTACTTAATGTTTTTCTAACTAAAAGAAAACATAATAAAGTAAATCAACAAGTGGAACAAACAAAGCATGAAAGTCATGTTTCTAATGAAAATTATCAATCTAAATTTAAAGTGAACGATACGGAAGATTCTCAGGAATCATCCAAGGAGTCAAAAGCAACGAACGAAGATGATCGTGAAAATAAAGATGAGAATGATGAATTAAACACATTTTCTACTGATATCAATGATACAGAAGTAGAACAACAAGATGATTCAGATCATGAAGCGATCAATCCTAATTCAGAAGAAGCTAAAGTAAATGAAAAATTAAAAGAAAAGCATAGTACATTTATGTTTGGTAAAGGTACGACCCAAGGTAAAGTATTAATTGCGATGATCTTTGGTATGTTTATAGCTATATTAAACCAAACTTTACTTAATGTAGCGTTACCGAAGATAAACACAGATTTCAATATTTCAGCTAATACGGGTCAATGGCTAATGACAGGATTTATGCTAGTAAATGGTATCTTAATTCCAGTCAGCGCCTACTTATTTAATAAATATTCGTATCGTAAGCTATTCTTAGTTGCGATGACATTATTTACGATTGGTTCTTTAGTCTGTGGACTGTCTGAATCATTTACAATCATGATGGTAGGTCGTGTATTACAAGCTATTGGTGCCGGTATATTAATGCCGTTAGGTACAAATGTATTTATGACAATTTTCCCACCTGAAAGACGTGGGGCAGCGATGGGTACGCTTGGTATCGCTATGATTTTAGCACCAGCGATTGGTCCAACATTATCTGGTTATATTGTTGAAAATTATCATTGGAATGTTATGTTCTATGGTATGTTCATCATTGGTTTGGTATCTTTAGCCATTGCTTATATTTGGTTTAGAGTATATCAAGTAACAACAAATCCAAAAGCCGATGTACCAGGAATTATCTTTAGTACGATTGGTTTCGGTGCGTTACTTTACGGATTCAGTGAAGCAGGTAACAATAGTTGGAGTTCACCTATCGTAGTCATTTCCTTAATATTAGGTGTTATCTTTATTATTGCATTTGTCATCAGAGAACTTACAATGCGGGTGCCTATGTTAAGTATGGAAGTATTAAAATACTCAGGATTTACGTTAACAACAGTCATCAATATGATCGTTACAATGAGTTTATTTGGTGGTATGATTCTTTTACCACTTTACTTGCAAAACTTAAGAGGCTTTACCCCAATTCAATCAGGTCTGTTATTACTACCTGGTGCCTTGATTATGGGTGTTATGGGTCCAATTGCTGGTAAATTATTAGACACAATTGGTATCAAACCATTGGCATTAGTAGGTACTGCAATCATGACTTATGCTACTTGGGAATTAACGAAATTAAATATGAATACGACTTATGGTCATTTAATGCTTATTTATATTATTCGTTCTTTTGGTATGAGTTTTATTATGATGCCAATTATGACAGCTGGTATGAATGCATTACCACAGAGATTAATTGCACATGGTAATGCCTTATCAAATACATTAAGACAACTTGCAGGTTCAATTGGTACGGCGTTATTAGTGACAGTGATGTCTACACAAACAACGCAATATGCTGCAGGTTACGCACAAGATTTAGATAAAACGAACCCATTTATTAAAGATCGTTTACAAGAAATGGCGCAAGCGTTAGGCGGCGAACAAATGGCAACTTCACAAGTGCTAGAATTTGTTCAAAAACTAGCTTCTATCAATGGTGTCAATAGTGCATTCTTAATTGCAACAGCGCTAAGTGCACTTGCATTTATTTTAAGTTTATTCTTAAAAGGTAAAGATCACTATATGTCTAAAGAAAATTAAATCATATTTTTTGATTAACATAAAAGCCGCCTCCAACTTAAATGTTGGAAGCGGCTTTTTCTTTTACAGTATGTTTTTAAATAGATGACGATAAGCTTATTTACGCACTATACGATTTCTGAAAAACATGCTAATTAATACGAGCGCGATACTACATCCTAACAATGTAAAAGCATTATGAATTGCATCAGCTTCAGTTAAGATTTGGGTAGGTTTAACTGAAATATAATATTGATTCATTGAGTCTGAAATTCTAGAAGCAATATTTTTAATTAGATAAGAAAAACCAAATGTAATGACTAACATAATCGCGATGACAAACATATTTACTACTTTTAATACGGTTCTGTTAAATAGTAAAGTAAAGAAAGTTAAGACTAAACTTAAAATACAGGCGATAAAGAACACGTAAAATACTAGGATTAATCGATCGATACTCGTTTGTAAATTATCGATTGAGGCGACATTAATATTTAAGTTAGAAATATCATTTATAGTAGTTTGGAAATTAGTGAGTTTATGAAAATTGATTGTCTCTTGCGCGAAGACTAAATTAAAAATAGGTTCCTTAAACATGCTATAACCCGTTATGGCCATTAAAATAAGGACAATAATCTGGATAAGCATACTTACCCAAGACTTTTTCTTTTTTTCAAAACGCATCCCACGTTGCATGGGTTCACTTGTTAGGGTATGTTCAAAATCTTTAAATTGATGGTTCTGTTCTGCCATAGGATACTCCTTTCATTACTGTAGAATGCTACATCTAAATATTTTATGACTTTTGTTTCTATTTTGTTATAATATGCAATAACTGTGATAACTAGTTATTGATAGATTCGATTATTAGGGAACTCAAATTATATTATAACTGTATTTTTATGTCATTGTATTAATTTTACCATACTATGAATTTTGATTAGTAAGTAAAATGAAATATTCTAAATACTTGGAGAATAAACTTAGATTGGATGGATTATAAATGAAATCAAGACTGACAACTAAATTTGTGAATAAGTACCTCTTACCTCATAGATCTATTATTTTTAGTTCAGATGAAGCTTTTGAGCAATTTTTAAATAATCGCGAGAAAATTAATGAAAAAAAACATAAACAACCTGAAACATTGAATGTTAAATCTGATTTAGATAAACAAATGCTAGGGGATATGCAAGTCTTTAGATTTCGTTTTAGACATAGCCACGAAAGAAAAATACTCTATATACACGGTGGTTATAATACATTGCAGCCATCTGCTTTTCATTGGAGATTTATGGATAAGCTTTCATTAAGTACATTAAGTGAAGTTGTCATGCCAATCTATCCAAAGACACCTGAGTTTCATATAGAAGATACTTATAATGCTATATTTGAGATGTACAATAAATTGCTAACTGAAGTGGATAGTGATGCTATTGTCATTATGGGAGATGGCACTGGTGCTGCTTTAGCACTAAGTTTTGTGCAACAACTGAAGAAAAAAAAACACCCTTTACCAAGTAAATTATATTTGTTTTCACCGTTACTAGATGCCCAATTGGATAATGAAGGTATCACGGAATCACTAGATAAAAAAGATGTCATCGTTAATAAAGATGGCGTACAACGCATTTTAAACATATGGTCTCATAATCTGCCATTAGACGATGCACGTGTGTCACCAATTTATGGAGAACTGACAGATTTGCCACCGATATATATGTTTGGCGGTGCATACGAAATTTACCTCCCAGACATGCAAAGATTTGCACATATTTTAGCAGATAAATCACAAGAAATACATTTTTATGAATATAAAAGAATGATTCATGCTTTCCCCTTATTACCTATAAGAGAGTCTCATAAAGTGGTTAAGCAAATCGTAGAAACGTTAAAAGATGAATGAACAGATAACTAAATATTTTAAAACAAGCTGAAACATGGATGTCAAAGCTTGTTTTTTTATAATCATTAATAAAATGCTATATGGCTAGAAATAGCGAATCAAAATGCATATATGGTTGTCATACAACGACCTGTGATTAGGTTGTGATTATAGTTTTATAGCTTTACGCTACATTAGGTTTGTTGCACATGTCATTAAAATGTTTGGTTTAATATCGTTGTGTGAACTGTGTCGATAATTAATTTTTGACCCATTAATGAATAATGATGTGCAAGTACTACATCATAGTCTTCGGTGGGTAGCGCAAGGCTTTTAAACTTAGCTGCAGATGATTCGAATGATTTGATGACTTGAGTGCTAAATTCCGTAAAATTAAGCTTGAAAGCTGCATCGTCAGAATCATTTTTTAATATTGAATCTATGGCATCAATCGCTTTCTTCTGACCTTGTAAATAACTGATATCTAAACCACGTTTAATTAATTTATTGTCTGGTCCGTTTAATACAAGTTGCTTACTTTGATTTAATTCGCTTAATTCATATTTAGTATCATCGAATAAATCATACAATTGTGATGCTACTGCTGAATGTATATGATTTGTCATAGTAATATCTAAACTCCTTTTCTTGAAATCCGAATACGATGGCCTAATTGTTTTGGCCATTCAATTAATTGTTGATTATCATAATAATTGATAATTGCTTGTGCAAATTGTTCTGGGAAAGGTGCAGTTTTAATAGTTGCACGATCAATACCTAACATGAGTGCTTCATTCGTAGCAACTTTTGAACCATGTTCATTTGTCATTATGGAAAAGAAATGGACGCTTTTTTCATTATAATCATATAAATAGATGGTAATGTGATAGCGTTCGTTTTTCTTTAATTCAGAAAGGTAGGCCGTGTGTTCTTCAACTGTAAATAGTGTATAGTTTAAGGCTTCACGCTCTTCCAGGGATAATCCGTGTTGATAATTGAATTGGTTAATGGCATCGCTAAAGACCATATTATAATGAGCATCATGCATGTGACCATTGTGATCAATCATATCTTCGTTCACTTGCTGAATCACTGTGAAAGGATTTTTCATGAATACAACTCCTCAAAGTTTGAAAATATATAATTAAAGTTTAACATGTTTTAAAGTATGCTTAACGAAATAAATCTAAAACATACACACATACTATTTCATGGTAAAATAAAGGAAACGATTTCGGGAGGGGAATAATGAGTATAACGATTAAATATCAAACTTCTGAACAACCTTTCGTTCAGGTAGCTCACTATAATGAAATACCAAAAGAAGCTACGCTGATTTGGTATGATTTTAATGACCCAACGGAAACTGAAAACGAAGTATTACAATCACAATTTAAATTTAATAAACTTGAAATTGAAGATACGATAAAAGGGACACCGAGAGCAAAATATAAGGCCTATGAAACATATCAATATCTCGTCTTTCATAGTATGGATACCCCTTTTAATAGGGATAAAGCGTTAAATTTGTTTATCAAAGATAATATTTTGATTACATACCATCACAAACCATTTTCAATATTAGAAGATGTAGAACAAATGATTAAACATCAATTTAATAAAGATTTAGATACGTCTGATGTGGCACTGTATATTTTAGATAAATTGGTAGATGATTATTTTAAACACATTTATGACATCGAAGATAGAGTGTTTGAATTCGAAGACCAAAATTTAAACAGTCAATCCATTAAAGGTATCATGGAAGATGTATTTAAAATTCGTGGTGACATTATTAAATTGAAACGCATTATATACCCTATGAACGAATTAATAGATAATATTAAAGAAAGTAAGCTATTACTTGTAGATAGTAAAAATCATATGTATATTCAACATATAGAGGATCATATTATTAAACAACAAAGTATTTTAAAAACTGCACAAGAAGTGACAACTGAAATAAGAGATAATTATTCGTCCTATACCTCATTTAAAATGAATAGTGTGATGCAAATACTGACCCTAGTATCTGTGATATTCTTACCATTAACGTTAATTACAGGTATATATGGCATGAACTTTATCAATATGCCTGAGTTAAAGTGGCATTATGGTTACTATATTGTATTAGGTATTATGTTGGCGATTAGTGCAGGATGTATTTATTATTTTAAAAAAGAAAAATGGTTTTAGTATGTAATTTAAGACATTATTTAATATATCAAAGCATTATAAAATGATTGAAAGTAGGAGCAAAAGATGAGCGATAATAAAAGAGAACAAAGAAAAAATGAACATGTAGAAATTGCGATGGCACAAGGAGATGCCACGATTTCTGATTTTGACGAAATACGATTTGTACATCATTCAATTCCTAATGTCGATGTCGATGATATTGATTTAACAAGTCAGTTAAAAGACTTCACACTAGATCAACCTTTATATATCAATGCTATGACTGGTGGTAGTGAATGGACGAAGCAAATCAATGAAAAATTGGCTGTAATAGCACGTGAAATTGGTATCGCTATGGCAGTTGGTTCTACACATGCTGCATTAAGAAATAGTAAAATGGCATCATCTTTCAGTATTGTCAGAGATACGAATCCGGATGGTATTATTTTCAGTAATGTTGGTGCAGATGTCCCTGTAGATAAAGCGGTTGAATCTGTAAAATTACTCGATGCTCAAGCACTGCAGGTTCATGTGAACGCTCCACAAGAACTTGTAATGCCAGAAGGTAATAGAACGTTTTCTACTTGGATGGAAAACTTAGCACAAATCGTTTCACGCGTAGACGTGCCAGTGATTGTAAAAGAAGTAGGATTTGGTATGAGTAAGGAAACTATTAAGAGCCTCAATGAAATCGGTGTACGTTACGTCGATGTTAGCGGTAGAGGTGGCACAAATTTCGTGGATATTGAGAATGAAAGACGCACATACAAAGATATGGATTATTTAGGATTATGGGGACAAACAACAGTTGAATCACTGTTGGAAAGTGCTTCATATCAACAAGATATGGATATTTTAGCCAGTGGTGGTGTAAGAACACCTTTAGATGCAGTTAAATGTTTGGCATTGGGTGCAAGCGCAGTCGGGATGTCACGCCCATTTTTAAATCAAGTTGAAAACTATGGTATTACTGAAACACTTAATTATACTGAACAATTTACAGATCATATGAAGAAGATTATGACCATGCTTGATGTCAAAACAATAAAAGATTTAAAACAAACGCAAATGGTATTTAGTCCTAAATTACAGTCATGGATTGAACAAAGAGGTTTAGACATCAGATAATTTGAAAAGTTCAAAATAATAGAATAAAACGAAATTAAGCAAGCCACGGCAAAAATGCTCGGCTTGCTTAAATGTGTGATAAGGGATTGGTGTATAAATGACAAGTACTTATACAAACACTTAAATTACTTGATACAAACTGTCGACAAAATCTTTGATTTTGTTGGCAGTTTTTTTACCCATAATTTTCACGGATACTGTCTTAGCATATAATCTTCAACAAGTACTATACTCACAATTTCGGCATAAATCACTATCAATGTAATAGTATATAAAATAAACATGATTGGTATTTATTGTATTAAATAAAGCAAATAATAAAAGCGCTCAATACAAAATAATTGTCATTTCTAAAAATATTTCAAAAAAGCTTAATAAGTGCTACTAAAATTTATTTGTAAGTTATCTATTTAAAGGCATTGATAAATATAGTCACTATTGGTACACCAAGTAGGTCAATTAAGAATGCACCGACAATTGGTACTACGAGATATGCTTTAGGAGATGCGCCATATTTTTTAGTGATAACATCTAAGTTTGCCATAGCATTTGGAGTTGCACCTAAACCATGACCAATAAAACCGCCTACCATAACTGCAGCATCGTAATTCTTGCCTAAGCCACGGAATAATACGATGACTGAGAACAGAATAATAAATAAAACTTGAACTAGTACGATGATGATTAACGGTATTGCTAATTGATATATTTCAGTAAGTTGAATACTCATTAAAGCAATGGATAAGAATAGACTAAGTGATACATCACTGATACGATCAACGATTTTCATATCAATTATTTTTAGATTATTGTATTCTGAGATATTTCTGATTATGACAGCGACAAACATTGCACCAACATAAATAGGGATATTGATACCTGTTAAATCGGTAAATGTGTTTCCTAAATAGGATCCAATGGCCATACAAATAGCTACAATTGTAAATTGTAGTAAAAATACGGTAGTAGGCGCCATTCGATTGTGTAAGTATTCGTTTCTATCACTTTCAGAATAATCTTGCGTAGTTTCTTCTGCTTGTTCAGGCTTTAAGTTATATTTATTAATTAAAAATTTCACTACAGGGCCACCAATTAACCCACCTGCGACAAGACCCATTGTTGCTGCGGCTAATGCTGCCGTTAATGCTGAATCGACACCTATGCCTTGTAACGTTTGTCCATATGCAGCTGCATTGCCATGACCGCCTTCCATTGACATAGAACCCGCAGTTAAGCCAAGTAATGGCGAAATATTGAGTACTTTTGCTAACGAAACACTTATTAAATTCTGACAAATTGCTAATATGCCACAGAAGATAAAGTAAAATATAAGTATTTTACCACCCAATTTTAGTAGTTTAAGCGAAGCGCCTAAGCCAATCGTTGTGAAAAATGCGAGCATAAAGAAATTCTGTATAAATTCTGAATCTAATTTGATTGTTAACAAACTTGCTGACTTCAAAATTGCGACAACAATTGCAAATAATAGTCCTCCGATTACCGGCGCTGGTATACATAATCTTTTCAAAATATTTACATGATTGACGATGTATACACCAAGTAAGTATAAAATACTTGCAAGTGCTAAAGTGGTAATTGCATCTAACTCTAGCATTAATAGACCCCCTTTATTTCATTAACTTTATGTAATTATTTAAATATGATTTCATATTAAGTAAACGTTTACAAAAATATACAAGCATCATTATACATTCTTTAAAACTAGAATGATAGTTTGACCTATAATAAAATAATAGTTGCCAATTTAAACAACCTATATAGTAAAGGAGAAAAAACATTGATCAGTACCTTGCAATGTACAGTAGTGTATGTTATATTTTTAGCGTAAACTACTGTACTATACATAGTACTGGTTTTCCGATGAGGAGGGCTTCAATGAACAGTCAATTTAAAAAAGGTGCGCTCGAACTAATTGTCTTATTAATCATTAAACGAGATGATCAGTACGGTTATTCGCTTGTACAAAATATTTCAAGATATATGACGATAGCTGAGGGCACCGTGTATCCATTGCTCAGAAGATTAGTGAAAAGTGGAGAACTAGCAACTTATTATCAACCATCGACGGAAGGTCCAGCAAGAAAATACTATCAAATCACTAACCAAGGTGAACAACGATTAAATCTGCTGTTAGATGAATGGCAAGCTTTTTCAGGTGCTGTTAATCAATTTATAAGGGAGAGCGAATCAAATGAATAGAGTAGCATACCTTAAACAGTTAAATAAACATTTGAAAAATTTAGATGATACAGAACGACAGGATATTATTAATGAATATGACACGCATTTTTATAGTGGATTACAAGAAGGAAAAACCGAAGAATAAATCGCTGATGAATTAGGCAATCCGAGACAATTAGCGAAAGAATTAAATGCAAATGCTGCGATAGTCAAGGCTGAAAAAAGTAATGAATTAGGGGATGTGGGTCATGCTACATTAGCTGTTATGGGTTTAAGTATATTAAACTTTTTCGTCATAACGATTCCTTTTATCATATTATTAAGTGTGGTTATTTCATTAATCATTACGACGATATCTCTCATACTCTCACCGATAGGTATTATAATTAAAGGTGCTATAGAAGGGTTTGAAGCAGTTGTCTTATTAGATGTTTTTGTGACAGGCACGATGTTTGGTTTAGGACTCATACTATTCGTCATTACTTATCTTATTACAAAAGGATTTTATGTACTTTGTGTTAAATATCTAAAATGGAATATCCATGTAGTGAAAGGAAGTGCTACGAGATGAAAAAATCATTGATATGGATATTTGTTATTGGTTTAGTCATAACAGTGATTTGTGCAGTAGGGGGCAGTTCAACAATTTAAAATTGAACATAAAAAAGCAAATCAAATTACAACGAATTTTAATGAAACTTATAATAATAAAAGTATTAAAGGATTAGATTTAGATTTAAAACATAGTAATGTGAAAATAAAAGAAGGTAAAACGTTTAAGGTATTATCAAAAGGTTCTAATGAAAAAATCAAGATTCATGCAAAAGTTAAAAATGGCAACTTAACGGTAAGTGACCACAAAGGACAATCAAATGTGGATATTTCGTTTTTAGACATGCGATATAATGATATGACTATATATGTTCCTCAAGATTTAGAAAATTTAAAGGTACATTCAGATGATGGTAGTACAACTTTAAATGATATCAATGCGGATAAAGCACAGTTGAATACAGATGTAATGGATTTGACCATCAATGATAGTAAGTTCAATCAATTGGTTGCGTCTGGTGATACATCAGACATTAAACTGAACAAAACGCAATTTCAACACGGTGATTTCAAAACGGATACCGGTGATATTTTAATAAAAGATACACCAGCGGATAAACCTATGCAAATTAAAACAGATACTGGTAATGTAGAGTTAATATATGGTAAGGATAAACCTAAAAACAGTCAAATTGAGTATAGTAGTGATACTGGTAATTTAAATATTGAAGACAAACAATTTGAAAATAAAAAAGTCGGTAACGGCCATCATGTGATCATGATTAAGACAGATACGGGTGATGCGTTAATTAAATAAATAATATGCTTATTTTAAAGGGATAATGTCAATTCAATGACATTGTTCCTTTTTTGATTTACTATATATCGTATGAAAATACTAGGTTATAAGGAGTATATATATGGAACAGTCGTTACGAAGTGAAAAACAATATGGGGCGTTAGCCTTATTGCCGTTGCTGATATTCTTAATTTTATATATTGGCGTAGGGATTACTTTCACGATAATGGGTAAAGAGGATGCGTTCGATCAGTTACCGAGACATGTGGCAATCATGATAGGTATTGTGATTGCGTGGACTTGCTATGATAGGAAAACAGCATTCACAAAAAAAGTACAAATTTTTACTGAACATGCTGGTAATTCAGGCATAGTAAATTTAGGATTAATCTTACTACTCGCGGGTGCATTTTCTACTGTGACTTCAGAAATGGGTGGCAAGGCTGCGATGGTTAATATGGGTCTGTCTGTTATTCCACCAAGTTTACTCATCCCCGGCATATTTATCATGAGTGGTTTTGCGGCCTTAACATTAGGGACTTCAACTGGTGCACAGGCAGCATTCATTCCTGTTGGTGTTGCAGTCGCACAAGCTGCAGATTTAAGTGTTGCAGCGGCGGGTGCAGCGGTGATCGCAGGTGCATATTTTGGAGATAATTTATCTATTATATCTGATACGACGATCGCAGCAACAAATGGTGTCGGTGCGAAAATGAAAGATAAATTTAAGATGAATGTCTTAATTGCTTTACCGGCAGCTATTATTACAGCTATTTTTTATGCTATTGTAGGAGGAACAGGTAAAGTAGAAGGAGATTTAAGTTTTAATTTTATCAATATTTTGCCTTATATTTTCGTCTTGATAGCAGCGATTGCTGGTCTTGATGTAATACTTGTATTAATTATTGGTATCGTTATGGCTGGCGTACTTGGCATGGTGCAAGGTCAAATGGGCGTATTTCAATTTACAAAAGCAATAGGTGATGGTATGGAAAGTATGTTCACTATTTTCCTCGTTGCTTTCTTAGTATCAGGTCTTGTGGCATTAATTCGTTACTACGGTGGTATAGATTGGATTATTACAGCTATGAAGGCAAAAGCAAAAGGGCGCAAGAGTGCTGAGTATGTTATCAGTTTAATGTCTGGGGTGCTTTCAGCAGCTTTATCACACAATACATTGGCTATTATTATTTCTGCGCCAATTGCAAAAGAAATCGGTGACGAGTATAAAGTACCACCAAAACGTATGGCAAGTTTACTAGATATTTTCGCCTGTTGTGCATTAATGGTATTACCACATGACTCAGGGATGTTAATGGTAGAACAATACGGTGATGTATCTTACTTAGAAGTTTTAAAATATTCATTTTATCCTGTGATTTTTGTAATTTGTACAATCATTACAATTCAATTTGGACTATTGGATCGAGATAAAAAGCAAAAATAGCATAAATATATCTGTCTCTCATTAGACACTTACTTTATGTTTTGGAAAAGAACTATATAAGTAAAGGACATTCAATATGCGTTTTAAAAACGTATTCTGAATGTCCTTTATTTTTTTATATGCGCCAAGTATATTCTGGTTGTCGCATGTCTGATTTCTTCATTCGTGAAATATATGGGTTTCCTTTTACAGTGAATCTTAATGGCTTGTGTGTCCATTCCCCTTTGTTAGGTATGCCAATACGGCCACTTGCTTCAATTTCTTTAGGATACTTACGATTTTTTGTATCAATTTTTAGCCGACCTTCATTCAATTTGGATCCGTCTAAATGTCTAGGTATGTTAAACGCCTTAGTCCATTTACCTGGGCCATTAGTCAGTTCGAAACCGTTCTTTCCTCGATTAATAGCCATTAACTCTATACCTTCTTCGGGTTCTATTGCCCTAATTAATACCCCTTCAGGTTGGCCTTCCAATTGGGTAACGAAATTAATGAGTAGATGTGTATGCATGACATGGGCATAAATAGTGCCGCCTTGTTTATACAATGATTCAACTTTAGGTGTTCTCTTTCCGTTATAACCATGGGCAGCACAATCTTTTGTTCCTATATATGCCTCTGTTTCTACAATATAACCTGTAAAGGTTTGTAGTTCATCGTGGTAGATGATTCTTACGCCGAGTAAGTCTTTAGCAATTGTTACGGTATCGCGTTGTAAAAAATCCATTAGATGCCCTCCACTTTTAATTATTTGAAATTAAATTTTTTTAGATGTTTTTAAAATATTTTTAAAATTGTGTTACTATGTATATGATTATTTGTTACACTAATTATTATAAGATTAATAGGAATTAGCATATGCTTTTGGTTAAAGTCTAGTATATGACAAAACTTATTGAAAACAAAATGAATATGAAATGAGGGGAAAGTATGGAACGAAGCATTGGATTTGGTCAGGCACTCAGATTATTTTGGAAAAACTATGTTAATTTCAAAGGCCGTTCACGTCGTAGCGAGTACTGGTTCATGGCATTATGGAACATCATCTTTATGATGCCAGCATTGATTTTGTATATCATCGGTTTAATAATGACTGTATCAGGCGCAGCATCAAGTTCTGAAGAATTGGTTGCTATAGGAGTTATATTATTATTCTTATCGATTTGTTACGCATTAATATACAGTTTGGCAACATTAATTCCAGGATGGGCGCTTTTAATCAGAAGATTTCATGATACGGGAAGAACCATGCTCATGCCATTAATATATCTAGGTGTTATTGTTATAAGTTATCCGGTGCTATTTGTAGTGAATATTCAAGATCCTGAATATAATAATCCAGTATATATCATATTTTTTGCTATTATTTTCCTTGTCTATATAGCACTTGGCATCTACATGCTAGTGATTTGTTGTCTTGATAGTGAAAGAAAAACGAATAAATATGGTGCTAGTCATAAATATTGCAATCATATTCAATCATCTACTAACACATATGCAAATCAAGACGCACCTATACACGAAGACACAAATGTGAAACACGTGAATAGTGAAGAGAATACTTTCAGTGAAGAAGTTAACACTAGTGATGAGAACGCTACTAAAAAAGACGATAATTTTAAATATTAAATGCCATAAATTATAAAGAGGGTTGTTTCATATAATTGAAACAGCCCTCTTTATAATTTAATTAATGTAAGATAATTGTGGATATTCTTTACCAAGCAAATCATGCAAGGCTTTATAACGATCAAATAAAAGCGCATACTGTTTAACTTTTTTAGCTTCTGGTTGTTTACGATAATAAACAGGTTGCTTCATATGTTTGACAGTTTCTTTTAAGGTTGGATAAGCGCCACCAACATTTGCACCCAACATAGCTGCACCAAGCGCTGTAGCGTTACTTGAATCAATAACGACCACTTCTTTATTTAGCACATTAGCATAAATATCAACTAAAAGTTCACTTTTTATAGGAATACCACCGGCAGCATATACTGTTTCTACGGGAATGTGGTTGTTTTCAAATTGTTGCATAATCATTTTTGTTCCGAACGCTGTAGACTCTAAATAAGCTTTGTGTATCATTTCAAATGGTGTTTGCAGTGTTAAACCAAAGATACTACCTGTTAGCTTACTATCACTTAAGATACTACGGTTACCATTATGCCAATCGAGTACGGTTACATGCTGTTTATCTATTGATATATCAGCAGCCAGTTTCTCTAAGTATTCAAGGATAGAAAGGCCTTGTTTTTCAGCTTGGTCTACATAAGATTTTGGTGCGAGGCTGGCAGAATAATTAAATAAATCACCAACAGCAGCTTGTCCAGCTTCATATGCATAAAGACCTGGAATGATAGCATCTTTAACTGAACCAGTAATTGCAGGTATGGGTTCTTGTTTTGGATCGAGCATCAGATGGCATGTACTTGTACCGATAACAGGCGTGAATTCACCTTGTTCAATTGCGCCGACACCGAGTACACCGGAGTGCGCATCAATGATATACGGAGAAATTTGTACTTGTTCTGTAAGGCCCCATAGATTTTGATAATATGGGCTCAAACTACCAGCGCTTTCACCGATATTGACTACGGGTGCTTCGCATTTTGTTTTAACAATTTCTGGTAATTTCTGATCGATAGCTTCAAAAAAGGAATAATTAAAGCCATCTGTTTCGTTATAAAAGCCTTTAAATCCAATGCCACAATTAGAGCGAATATTTTTATCAGTTAATAAACTGACTAAATAATCTCCAGCTTCCATGATATAGGCACTACGTTCTAAAACTTCTGGTGCTTTGTTTTTAACTTCTAATATTTTAGGAATCATCCATTCACTGTTTACGTTATGACCATAAAAATTTAACCAGGATGGGTTTACCTTATCACTTACTTGTTTCATGTAGGTTGCTTCATCTTGAGCGCCATGATGCTTCCACAGTTTCACATAAGCATGCGGTTGATCTTCTAAATCTGGATGTAAATGTAAAGGTTTGAAGTTATCATCTAAGAACACGATGGTACAACTGGTGAAATCTATACCAATGCCGATGATGGACTTAGGATCGACTTGACTATCTTTTAAGACGTACTGAACGCCTTCCTCCAATATAGAAGTGTAGTCTGCTGCATGTTGTAAAAAATAATTGTGCGGTAATTCGGTACCATTTAATGATTCTGAAATGGTGCCATGTGGATATTCTTTTATATATGTAGAAATAATTTCACCATTTGTTGTATCTACTAAAAATACGCGCCCTGAAGCAGTACCATAGTCGATGCCGATACTATATGTCATGATTGCATTGCCCCCTAATCAGTTTGTGGAATAAGCCTAGAGACTTCATTTATCTTTATGATAGTGCTTACATATTATAATGTAAAGTTAAGATCATTGTGATATTGGATTATTGAGAAATACAGTCTTATTAATATAAATATGTGTGATTTATTTAAAAATGTATATTTCAAAAGACAAATGGTATCATCAGAGTAGAGGATTTATATAAGAAGGGTGGCGAAATGGTATGTCATTAATAATTGACCATGTAACAAAAAAGTATAAAAATTTTACTGCTGTAAACGATATGTCACTTTCCTTAGAGAAAGGAAAGATGCTAGGATTTTTAGGAAGAAATGGCGCTGGGAAAACAACCACATTTAGAATGATATTAGGATTGACACCCATTACAAAGGGAAGCATCACATATAATGATAAAGTAATCGATCGCTCGTTATATAATCGTATTGGTTATTTACCAGAAGAACGTGGCTTACATCCTAAGATGAAAGTAGGAGACGAATTACGTTATTTAGCTACATTAAAAGGCATGGCATCTAAAGATATTACAAAAGCAATTGATTACTGGTTAAAACGATTTGATATTACAGAAAATAGAGAAAAGAAAATCGAATCACTTTCTAAAGGGAATCAACAGAAAATTCAATTACTAGCAAGTATGCTACATGATCCTGAGTTGCTTATTCTTGATGAACCATTTAGTGGTTTGGATCCAGTGAATGTTGAATTGCTAAAGTCGGCGGTTCAAGACTTAAACAATGCAGGTACGACAATTATATATAGCTCTCATAGAATGGAACATGTTGAGGAACTATGCGATAACGTATGTATTTTAAATAAGGGGGAGCTTGTTGTATCGGGGCCAATTGATGAAGTGAAAACGAATCATGGCAACAAACGTGTAGTCATTGAAACAGATCACGAAATGCCAGAAATTGATAAAGTAGATGGGGTCCTAGAGGTAGACAGAAATAAGAGAGAGATTAAAGCAATGATAGAGACAGAATCCGTCGCAGAACAAATTTATGACATAGTGAAGCAATATGGCTTTGTGAAACGATTCCAGGTAGTAGAACCTTCACTAAATGAAATATTTATAGACAAAGTAGGTGACGTTAATGGATAAATTTTTAGCAACATTTTCACTGACGTACAAGAACAAAGTCAAGACGAAATCATTTATGATTTTTACTGGATTGGTTATTGTCTTAATGCTCTTAGCAGCTAATATGAATAAGATTATTGATTTGTTTGATGATGGTCCTGATAAAGTCGGCGTTGTTTCATCTGACAATGAAATTTATAAAGTAATAAAAAGTCAAGGTGATCAACTGGACGAGGGGGCTACATTTAAAAAAGTTTCAGAGAAGCAAGCTAAAACGCAAGTTCAAAACGAAAAATTAGATAAAGCATACATTATCAAAATGACAGATGATAATAAACTTTCTGGAAAAATTTTAAGTAAAGATACAGTTTCAGAACAACAAAAACAAAAATTAAAAGCTTCTTTATCAACAATTCAAACACAACTCGTCGCAGCGAACTTGAATTTGTCCCAAGGGGAACTGAAACAATTGCAATCACAAAGTAAAGTTACGTCAGAAGTCATTGCTGATAAAGCAAGCAATTCAAATTTAAGTGAAGCGCAAAAAGGCTTTAACACAATAATGGTATACGCAGGACTGATGTTGATATTCTTTATTGTCTTTAATTATGCAAGTCAAGTAGCGATGGAAATTGCTACAGAAAAAACGTCACGCGTTATCGAAATGATTATTACGAGTGTGAGTCCAGTCACACATATTTTAGCTAAGATTTCCGGTGTGATTGCTGTGGCATTTACACAGATTATCATATTTGTAGCGGCAGGCTTAATATGTTTCTTCGTATTTGATATAAGTGATATGTTGAAAGGATTTAAAATTGAACCAAACGAGTTAACGATGCAAATATCTATTGTAGGTATCGTTTCACTAATTATTGGTATCCTTTCATATATTATATTAGCAGCTATTTTGGGATCCATTACGGCACGTATTGAAGATATCAACCAAGCGTTGATGCCGATGACACTATTCAGTATGATTGCATTTTATATCTCGTTATTCAGTGTGATGAATCCAGATACAATGCTTACAAAAATCACTAGTTTTATCCCGCTATTGTCTCCGTTCGTAATGTTTGTACGTTCAGCGTCACCTGATGTTGCAGTTTGGGAGATTATTGTGAGTGTTATTTTATCCATTATTACCATTTTTATTTTATTATGGATTGCTGTAAGAAGTTACAAAAATACGATTTTGAGTTTTGATAAAGGCTTTATGAATGCAATGAAACGTATTTTTAAAAGAAGTTAAACGCATGAATACCTAATAGAGTGAGATAGAAAATTATTTTTTTCTAAGCAAATGTCGTTGCGTGATCTCTAGATAACATGACTAGATTGTGAAATGGGCTGAGGCATGATAGACGTCTCAGCTCGTTTTTTTGTTATTAATTCATATAATTATTGATTGGAAGATGATGAATTTGTTGGGAATTAGGTAAAAATAGAAAAATGTATAACAATTTTCTATATAGTTTGATAGAATTTATGATTAGTATAGATAAATATTTGAATAAATTGTTACAATATAAGTGAGTAATATGAAGATATAAAAAATGATTGAATGTATTCAAATGTTACATAATTATTTTTAATTAAACATCTAAGCATATTTTATGATTGAGGGACCATAAATATATGTTTTAGAGATCATTTGTGTGCACCAATTCAGTGTTTTAATGATGAAATTATGATTATCTTATATTCGTAAACGAAATCTATATTAGATAATTGCCTTCACACTTATTCAAAACCCCTTGAATCAAGTATAACGAAGGCGACATTTATGATTGAATTTTATTCATGGAAAAACCTATTATTAAAGTGTAGGTTTGAAAGGGAGTCATTAATGATGTTTGCAAAAGTAGAAAGTCAAAGCAATGGTATCGATTTGATTAAAATTGATAATGAAGAAACAAAAATTGTTTTTACAAATTATGGTGCGAGAATTGTATCGTGGAAATACGACGATAATAATATTGTACTGGGTAATGTCGTTGAAGCAGATGAGTTTTATGAATCGAATCCTTATAATTTTGGTGCAACCGTAGGTCGATATGGCGGAAGAATTGCAAATGCAACATTTGAGTTAGATGGTAAAAAATATGAGTTAGATGCCAATAATGGTGTACATAATATTCATGGTGGACCCAATGGTATAGACAGACGTTTCTTTGATTATAAAATTGAAGAACAAGTCGGACAAGTGAAGGTTATTTTTACTACTACAATTCAAAGTGCAGATGATCACTTTCCAGGTGATATTGATTTAGAAGTGATTCACACTTATAATGTCGACCATAAGTGGACGATAGAATATAAAGCGAAATCAACTGAAAAAACATTGTTTAATCCGATGAATCATGTATATTTTAACTTGAACAGAGACAACAATGTGATTGATAATCACAGCATTTCAAGTTCAAAATTGGATATGTATTTATTAGGGGAAGACAATATCGTGAAAAGTATGGAACCTTTAAGTTTGGTAAATACCTTCCAAGAACAAAATATCCAGTTCAAAGATATTTTTGATAGTGAAGACGCAATTGTTAAAGAACAAATGCAACGCTTTGGTGGTATTGATCATCCATTTGATATTGGTGGTAATGAAATGACTGTGGAAAATAAACATTTTATATTAAAAGTAAACACAGACATGCCAAACATTGTCATTTACACATTTAATGATACAACTGGTTGGAAAAGTGATTTCAATATTTATAAAGCTCACTCAGGTTTTACATTAGAAACGCAATGTATTCCAAACGATATTAATTTATTAGGCAATCAAGCACCATCCATTTTAGAAGCTAACGAGCCTTTTTACTCTAAAACGTCATATAAAATTTCTGAAAAGCAATTATAAAAATGAACGAATCAATACTTATGACACCATTTGGGAGAGTGGTTAGTCATTAAGTATAGACTATATGAAAGGCGGGTATCTTAAATGAGATACCCGCCTTTCATTTTAATTTAATTACAGCAAACGCTATTATTTTTGAGCACGTTTTAAGAAGCGTTCAAATTTCCTAATCCTGTCGCTTGTTAAATATGGATTTTTTAAAACATAGGTTAAGCGATTAATATTTTTATTATCATTGTAATAGATGTCATTGAGCTCATACACAGAAAGACGTGTTGATGCATCCGCAGATTTGATAAGTTTTAAATGATTGGAGTCGTGTACGTAGCCTTCTTGTAACACACGAAAATAGAAGCCAGTTTTACAAGAAGATGACATTCTCTTAATCAAATCAGGGATTTTATACTTTTCTTGTATTTTCCAACAAGGTTCTCTGATTTCTGAAACTTCTAAAATAGCTTCACCAAGCTGGAATTGATCACCAAAATAGACATGCGCTTCATCTAAATCAGTTGCTGTTAAATTTTCACCAAACATCGCATAGGGTGGTAACGCTGGTAGGTCATGTTTCCAAAGTTCATAATTTTTCTTACTGTACAGGCAAACGGCTTTATTTGGCCCGCCATGTCCTTTATATTCTTGTTCATCTTCAGCAAATCCAGTATGTGTAAGCCACATTTTTCCTGAATATTTTTCTTTATTTAATGCAGAACGCATAGGTCTTTTGGTACTATATGGTAAATCTTGTATTTTGCCAGTAGAAATGGCTTCTAATTTATAAATCATATTTTTGTACCTCCAACAATAGATTGATTATTATTTTAAAACAATGTGTTAATTATGCAAGTATATGTATAAATTCATTTTGAAAATCAGTTTTCTGTCTAGGTATTTTAATAAATCTCATGTACAATAAAGATAAAAGTACAGTATAAAAGGGGAAGCATGATGGATAAGAAACAGTTAAAAATGAGTACATTTAATGATGCATTAGACCAGATTAAAGATGGTATGATTGTTGGTATTGGCTCTGGATCAACGATTGAATTGCTTGTCCCAAAAATAGCAGAGAAACTGGAACAAGAACAAATAAAAATCACAGGTGTCTGTACCTCTAATAAAACGGCATTTATAGCCAAAGAGTTAGGTATCCATATCATTGATGTGAATGATGTGGATCATATCGATATTGCAATAGATGGCGCAGATGAAATTGATAACGACTTAAACTTAATTAAAGGCGGTGGTGGCGCGCTATTTAGAGAAAAAGTAATAGATGCCATGGCCGAAAGATTTGTTGTCTTAGCTGACGATAGTAAATGTGTAGACTATCTTGGACAAACGTTTAAGTTGCCTGTTGAAGTGGACAAATTTAATTGGTTACTTGTAGCTAAACGAATTAAAGCATACGATGATTTAAAAGTAACACGTCGCATGGTTGATGATGTGCCATTTATTACAGATAACGGTAATTATATCTTAGATGTTGTATTAAATGAAGGTATCAACGCAGCAGATATGCATGAATTTTTGATTCACCTTATCGGTGTACTAGAAACAGGTTATTTTTTAAATGTTGCAGACCAAGCCATTATTGGTACAACGAATGGAGTAAAGATTAAAAATAAAGCATCATTGATAGATTAAAAAAGACATTGTGCTTATTCATTCGAGCACAATGTCTTTTTGTATCGTTTGAAAATATCATATCGCTACATGCTACAGTAATAAAACAAAAAACCAATACTAAAGCTATCAGTCATGAAACATAGCTTAGCATTGGTTTTTAAAATTCATAAAATCAGTTAAATCATTTTATGGTGAGTATGATTAGCGACGGTGTCCACGTTTACTTTTCAAATCAAAAGGTGAGCGTTCGTAATCATTATTAGATGAATCAGCTGTATCTAAAGCTTGATCATCTTGTTGCGTTACATGTTACTTTCTGAACTTAAATGACTTGACGATTCATCACTTTCTTCATCGATTGATGTACGTGCATCAGATACGACAGATGACTGTCGATTTGAAGAATAGCGAGAACTTGCTTTCAATTCATCTTGGTCTGATTCTGGATGTGCCTTCTCAGTAGATGCTTCTACTGCACTATTCGCACGTGAATCTGAATGTGTAGTGTCCACTTTCGTTGAATCATTTGATGATGGACTTGGTGTATTCTCTAAGATTATATTCGCTCGACTGTCGTCCTCATGTGCAGTATCTTCTGTCGAATTGTATTGATTAGCTTGGTCTGATGCGCTTGATTCATGCTGACGATCAGTTACATCTTGTTCATCTTGAACTTCTGAAGACGTCTCAGCTGTAGCGGCATTTACATTCGCTGAATGATGCGTTTCGTCTGTTTCTGACGCGTTATATTCATCACCAGCATCTGTCTGATCTTCATCAGTATCATTAACGTGATCAAGATAATTATTTTCCTCTACTTCGTCTAAATTACGTTTTGTAAAGAAATAAAGGATTGAACGAATAATTAAACTAATTAAAATATAAAGTATAGCAACGGCTGCAGTTGATAAGGCGATGACTTTCATAGCAAATACTTCGCCTAATTCTTCATTAAATAAGAATACAAGTCCAAATGACATTGCGAAATGGAATAAAGTTGCAATGTATATTGTACGGCCTTTCGTTGCACGTATTAATTCCCCAATAATCATTGAAAAAGCAAATGAATATAGGAAACTATATATTGCAAAGTCAAAACTAAAGGCGATGTTTACATTCCATATTGCATACATAAAACCAACAATAATAGACGCGAAGAACGTGTTCATCTTAGTTTCAACAATATGTTGTAGATAAGAACGGAAACCGAGTTCTACTAAAAAAGCCATGACAATTTGTCCTATAATAATAGATGAAATTGAAACAGATAAATCTTTTGTTTGTAAAAGAACAAAACTATCAGAAAAAATATTAAAGCATACCATAGCTATAATAAAAATAATTAATGGTAAAATAAGCGCTAAAATTGCACGCTCAATCACTTTTAAGCTAATAGTCAATTTTAAACTAGCTAATTGAGTACCTCTGTGTGAAAATATAGCAATACAGATAAAAGCTGCTATGAATGGTGCAAGTGTACTCATATCAAAGACGAAATCTTTAAATGGAACGGAACTCTGTAAATCTTTAAGTATAATAGGTAATGCATAAGCAACAATAAAGAAGATAAAAATCATCATTGCCCATTGAAAACCTGGTATACGTTTTGTATTCATTTATGTAACCTCCAATAGGGTTCAAAAAATCATTTGTACCTAATTATACATATTTATGAGATAGAAATAAATTAAATTCCCAATTTATCATTGAAATGTAATAGTTTGAGTTAATCTAACATGAAATTGAAATATTTATTACGAATTTTTGAATTTATAATGATGCGAATTGGGTAAATATTATTATAAATTGAATTGAGGAAAATGTAAGCGTACACTTTTAAATGACCGTAAGTATTTAAAGGAGGAGAATTATGTATAAATTAGCACAACGTGATCTTTGGACTGGAAGAATTGATAGTGAAACAGATGAATCACAATTTAGGCACTTTCAAACTATAAATTTTCGCAATATTGAAGATGATAAAAATGAATCACGTCATGGTGTAGGTATACTAGGGTACGCGGTAGATAAAGGTGTTGAATTGAATAAAGGGCGTATTGGTGCAAAAGAAGGCCCGAATGCAATTAAAAAAACGTTTGCCAATTTACCAGTTATTAGACAATGTAATGTATATGACTATGGCAACGTTGAACACAATCATGATAGATTAGAAGAAACGCAACAAGAATTTGCGCATTACGTTGCCAAATCTATAAAAAAACATAATCAAACATTCTTACTTGGTGGTGGTCACGATATTGCATATGCACAATATCTAGGCACGAGAGAGGCATATCCTGACGCTTCTATTGGTGTCATTAATATTGATGCACACTTTGATACACGAGAAGAATCAGGTTCAACATCTGGCACGAGTTTTAGACAAATACTAGAAGAAGATGAAAACACAGATTATCTTGTATTAGGTATACAACAGGGTGGCAATACTCGAGCACTATTTGACTATGCAGAAACTAAAGGCATCGGTTATGTTTATTCAGAAGAATTGCTTCACCAAATTTCTCCTCCAATCAAAGATAAGGTGGAACGTTTTGTACATGATCATGATGTCATCATGTTTACAATATGTATGGATGTTATTGACAGCGCGTTTGCACCAGGTGTGAGTGCTAATGGTGTGCTTGGATTATCACCACACATCGTACTTGAATTAGCTAAACGCATCATTCCGAATGAAAAAGTCCCAACAATTAGCATTGCTGAAACAAATCCTAAGTATGATGTAGATAACAGAACTGCAAAATTATCAGCTAATTTCTTATATCATTTTATTCTTTAAAATTCCAATAGTTAACACATTGTTCGATGAAAGAAAGCACACGTGATGAGTGCTTTCTTTTTTTTAGGTAGTTAATATATATAGAACGACCTAACTTAGGTTGAATATCTAAGACATCTAAATCCTTAGCATTAAATGATTGATAATAAACTCTAGGTATCACAGCATATCCCAAACCTCTATGCACAAAGTTCGTGGCAGCTTCAAATCGATCCGCTTCAATAATGATATTAGGATGCAAGTTCATACGGTTAAAGTAGTCATCTAGATGTTTGCGAACTTGGGATCCTTTGGTTGGCAATATTAATGGCAAGGATGCAATAGAAGTAGTATGTGAATGTGGAAAAGCATTTTTAGGAGTGATCAACACATAGGACTCCTCATAGAGCGGTATAGATTCAATATCATCATGCTTCATTTGTTCGTTAGTGAAAGCAACATGATTCTCAAAGTTAACGAGCAATTCAAAAATTTTATTTTGATCATGAATTTCAGATACAAGGTAAGTTTGATCTGGAAATTGTTTAGCATGTGTCGATAATACTTGAGAAAGCCATTGGTTTGTCGATTCTAAAATAGATATTTTAATTTTAGGTACATGTCCCATATTGAGATCGTACATTTTTTCGATAGTTTGATGATATTGATGTATCAGTTGTCGTGCGTAATTGTAAAAATGAATGCCTTTTTCAGTAATTTTAATATCTTTAGTCGTACGCATAAATAGATCATAACCTAGATCAGCTTCCATTTTTTTAATTGTTGTCGTCAGAGAAGGTTGACTAATATGTAAAAAGTTAGCGGCTTTAGTAAAACTATTATATTTAACAACAGCAACAAAGTATTCTAATTGTATAATTTTCATAGGAAAGCTCCTTTAATTAGTTATTTATAGTTTAAAGCTATCAATAATTAGTTTATTTATATTGGTAGTCTATATAATAACATATTATACTGGTCCATATAGAGAAAGATGTGCTTTTGTGTAAGTATCGTGCTTACATTGCTTATTACCATACCATTTGTACTATGGATTTTTTAGTTATTGTTAAACAAAGGATAAGTTTATTAAAAACAAGGAGTGATTTTTCATGAGAAAAATAGAAGCAAAAAGAGGGTTAGACATTGAATGTAAAGGTTGGGAACAAGAAGCAGTACTGAGAATGTTATATAACAACCTTGACCCGGAAGTAGCTGAACGCCCTGAAGACTTAGTTGTTTATGGAGGTATAGGTAAAGCTGCACGTAATTGGGAAGCATTTGAAGCCATTGAAGATACATTACGTTCATTAGAAGCTGATGAAACAATGTTAGTTCAGTCTGGTAAACCCGTTGCTGTATTTAAAACACATGAAGAAGCGCCACGTGTATTAATATCTAATTCAGTATTAGTTCCAGAATGGGCAAATTGGGATCATTTCAATGAATTAGATAAAAAAGGTTTAATGATGTATGGTCAAATGACAGCTGGTAGTTGGATATATATTGGTTCACAAGGTATTGTTCAAGGTACTTATGAAACATTTGGAGAACTTGCGAATCAACATTTTAATAGCAACTTAAATGGCACGGTCACTTTGACAGCTGGTCTAGGTGGTATGGGTGGTGCGCAACCACTAGCCGTTACAATGAACGGTGGCGTTGTTATCGGCGTAGACGTCGATGAAACACGCATTGATAAACGTATTGAGACGCGTTATTGTGACGTTAAAACACACGAATTAGACGAAGCGTTACGTTTGGCTGATGAAGCTCGTGAAAAGGGTGAACCATTATCAATTGGTTTAGTCGGTAATGCGGTTGACACACATAAAGCAATCTTAGATAAAGGTTTTAAAATTGATATTGTGACAGACCAAACAAGTGCACATGATCCGCTAAATGGTTATGTACCTCAAGGGTATTCGTTAGAAGAAGCGAAAGCAATACGCCAAAAAGATCCAAAACAATATGTTAAAGAAGCACAAAATTCTATGAGAAAACATGTAGAACTCATGCTTGAATTTCAGAAAAATGGTGCTGTTGCATTTGATTATGGTAATAATATCAGACAGGTTGCATTTAATGATGGATTAGAAAATGCATTTGATTTCCCTGGATTTGTGCCTGCTTATATTCGTCCATTGTTCTGTGAAGGTAAAGGCCCATTCCGTTTTGCAGCATTAAGTGGAGATCCGAAAGATATTGAGCGTGCAGATGAAGAAATGAGAAAGATTTTCCCAGATAATGAAAAATTAATTCGTTGGTTAGATTTAGCGCAAGAAAAAATCGCCTTCCAAGGTTTACCGTCACGTATTGCGTGGTTAGGTTATGAAGAGCGTGCGAAAATGGGCTTAGCATTGAATAAATTAGTAAGAGATGGTGAAATTTCTGCACCAATTGTCATTGGTCGTGATCATCTTGATTCTGGTTCTGTCGCTAGTCCAAACCGTGAAACTGAAGGTATGAAAGATGGTTCTGATGCTGTTGGTGATTGGCCAATCTTAAACGCATTAATTAATACAGCAGCAGGCGGTTCATGGATTTCATTCCACCATGGCGGCGGCGTTGGTATGGGTTACTCTTTACATGCAGGTATGGTTGTTGTAGCAGATGGATCAGAACGTGCTGATAGAAGATTAGGACGTGTATTAACGACAGATCCGGGTATGGGTGTTGTGAGACATGCGGATGCTGGATATGAATCTGCGATTAAAGTTGCAAAAGAAAAAGGTATCAAAATCCCAATGATTACAGGTAAAGGAGACAAATAATGAACGATTTAATTATTCAAAACATTAAAGAACTAATTTTACCAAAATCTACTGAACGTCCATTAAAAGGAAAAGAGTTAGACGAACTTAACATTATTGAAAATGGAACGGTTGTCGTTAAAAACGGCAAAATTGTCTACGCAGGAGAGCACTCAGATGCCTATGAAGCAACTGAAACAATTGATGTAACAGATAAAGTGGTTTCACCAGCTTTGGTTGAAGCACATACACATCTTGTTCATGGTGGTTCACGTGAACATGAAATGTCACTTAAAAGACAAGGTGTTTCTTATTTAGAAATTCTTGAACAAGGTGGCGGCATTTTATCTACAGTTGAAGCTACACGTAAAGCTACTGAAGAAGCATTATTTAAAAAGGCAGAAAAGAATTTGTTGACGATGATGGAACATGGCGTTTTAGCTGTTGAGAGTAAAAGTGGCTATGGTCTAGATAAAGAAAATGAACTAAAACAATTACGTGTATCTAATCGTTTGGCTGAAAAATATAACTTAGACATGAAACACACATTCCTTGGTCCGCATGCCGTACCTAAAGATGCTGAGTCTAATCAAACTTTTCTTCAAGAGATGATTGATTTGTTACCAGAAGTTAAGCCGTATGCTGATTTTGCAGATATATTCTGTGAAACTGGTGTGTTTACGGTTGAAGAATCTAAAAAATATATGGAAGCGGCAAAAGCATTAGGTTTTGATGTGAAAATCCATGCAGATGAAATTGATCCATTGGGTGGTTTAGAGTTAGCTATCGACGAAAATGCAATCTCTGCAGATCATCTTGTAGCATCAAGTACAGAAGGTAAAGAAAAACTAAAAAATAGTGACACTGTCGCGGTGTTATTGCCTGGTACGACTTTCTATTTAGGCAAGGAATCTTATGCAGATGCGCGAGGTATGTTAGACAATGATGGCGCAATCGCGATTGCGACAGATTTTAACCCAGGTAGTTGTGTCACAAACAACTTACAACTTGTGATGTCGATTGCTGCCTTGAAATTGAAATTATCTCCAAATGAAATTTGGAACGCAGTGACTGTTAATGCGGCTAAAGCCATTGACATTGATGCTGGTACCATTAATCAAGGAGATAAAGCTAATATTGTTATTTGGGATGCGCCTAATCATGAATATATTCCATATCACTATGGTATTAACCACGCTGAAAAAGTCATTAAAGATGGTAAAGTGTTTATTGATAATCGTATCAAATTAGAACAATACTTTGAATAGTTAAAGCTGAGTCAAATTGACTTGGCTTTTTTTGTATTATTTTAGGCAGAGTTGATTAAATATTTCGACAATTATGATACCATATGGTTAAAGCAATTTGGAGGTGACAATGAATGTGCGTCACATAAGTTATTTTAATCAGTGGCACGGGGCATTAGTCACCAATATGCTTGCAGGTATTTTGTTGGCACTCGCGTTACTACCCGGTGCAATTGCTTTTTCCTTTATTGCAGGTGTAAGTCCAACCATAGGTATGCTAAGTACTGGACTTATGATGTTAGTTATAAGTTTGACCGGCAATCGAACATTAATGGTGTCAGCACCAAGTAGTGGTGTTTCTTTAGTTGTCGCACCGCTTATGTCTAGCCACGGTATGCCCGCTGTAATATTGGCTACGTTAATTATGGGAATAATACAAATTTTGATGGGTATTTGCCGAATCAATAAATTATTAGATTATATTCCCACAGGTGTTGTTATAGGTTTTATGAATGCATTAGGTGTATTGTTATTTACATCGCAACTAAAAAATATACTAAATATTTCAAACGCGACCTATGTCATAGCGGTCGCATCTTTTTTAATTATTTGGTTAGCACAAAGATATATCAGATTTATGCCGGCACCATTGATTGCGATTATTATTTTAACGATATGTGCATGGTGGCTTAAACCAGATATTGTCTATGTACACCATTTAGCATCATTGCATATTCATGTACCGATGCTGTCATTTCCAGATGCAATGTATGATATGCATATCGTTGGTATTTCAAGCATGTATGGAGTGACAATGGCAATTGTTGCTGTTGTACAAACGACATTAACAGCGCGGATGATGGATGCAGTTACTGCCACTAAAAGTGATAAAAATAAAGAAACGATAGGGCAAGGTGTTGCCAATACAATTGTCGCTTTATTTGGTGGCTATGGTGGTAGCGCACTTGTGGGTCAATCGCGATTTAATGCAACGATGGGAGCTACATCGAGGGTATCAACATTGATCACGGGTGCTTTTTTACTCATTAGCTTATTCGTTTTTGGAGATATTATCGGTCAAATACCAATGGCAGTGCTAGCAACTGTATTAATAACGATTTCCCTTAATACATTTGATAGGAGAACGATTTCATTTGTTAAGGTATCTCCAATAAAGCATGGGGCGATCGTTGTACTTACAATGTTGATTATTTTAAGTACGAATAACCTAGCGGCCGGGGTTGTGCTTGTTAGTTTACTATACTATTTGATTCAAGGGTTTAATAAAAGGAAAGGACGTGACATATAATGCCACAATACGAAGACTACATAAATTGGAGAAGAACATTTCATCAATATCCAGAGCTATCAGATGCAGAATATGAAACAACAAAACGTATCAAACGCATCTTAGCATCATATGATATTAAAGTTTTAGATTTACCATTAGAAACAGGACTAGTTGCAGAGGTTGGACAAGGTGATCAATTCGTTGCAGTTAGAACAGATATTGATGCACTACCAATAGATGAGCAAGTGAAACATGAATTCACTTCGACCAATGAAGGTGCGATGCATGCATGTGGACATGATATTCATATGGCTAGTGTGCTAGGGGTCGCAGTGAGATTAAAAGAAATAGAAAATCAACTCAACGGACGCGTGCGCATTATTTTTCAAGCTGCAGAAGAATTGGGCTATGGCGCAGTGAAAGTTGCTAATACAGGTGCAATTGACGGTGCGAAAGCCGTGTTAGGTTATCATAATTATCCAACGTTAGATATTGGAGAATTTGCGGTTAAATCGGGGGTTATCACATCTTCTGTAGACCGTTTCGAATTTAAAATTAAAGGTAAAGGTGCGCATGCTGCTAAACCAGAACAAGGTAACGACCCAATGATTGTATTGGGACAGTTGATTAATAGTGTTCAGTCTATTGTGAGTAGAAATTTATCAGCATTTGATAATGCAGTTGTTACAATTGGAGAAGTATCATGTGGGAATACATGGAATGTTATTGCAGACGAAGCCTATGTGCAAGGTACTGTGAGAAGTTTTGATGAAGATAAACGTGTACTGATTGAAGAAAGATTAAGAGCCATTGGAAGCGGACTTGCTGAAGTATTTGGCGTAGACATTGAAACGTCTTATCACCGCTTGCCTGGTGCTGTGGTTAATGATGAGCAATTAACAAATGATGCAATAGCAATTGCCAAAGAAGTTGGATACAATGTCAGTGTTATGGATAAACCGTTGACGATTGGCGAAGATTTTTCTGGTTTTTCTAATAAGTATCCAAGTGTATTTGTCTTTATTGGTTCTAATAGTGAATATGATTTGCACCATCCAAAATATGACCCAGATGAACGTATTTTAGAAAAAGTACCTGACTATTTTGTTACTTTTGTACAAAAATTATTGAATGAAAATTAAGGCAATATACTTAAATTATGATTAGACAATAGAAATGTTGGGTATTTAATAACTAGTTCATAATTTAAGGAGTGTTCTTAATGGCAGGTCAAGATCCAAGAACTAAATTTTCAAATAAAGATTTTCCAAAACAAGAACAACCAGTTCCAGGTTTACAAAGTAAGTTAGATCCAAAGCCTGATTGTGGTGAAACATCCTATACTGGTTATGGTCGTTTAAATGATTATAAAATGTTAGTTACTGGTGGAGACTCAGCTATAGGCAGAGCAGCAGCTATTGCTTACGCTAAGGAAGGCGCTGATGTAGCAATTAATTATCTTCCAGCAGAACAACAAGATGCAGAAGAAGTACAACAAGTCATTGAAGCAGCAGGAAGAAAAGCTGTCTTAATTCCAGGTGACATTAGAGATGAACAATTTAATTACGATTTAGTTGAAACAGCTTACAACGAACTTGGCGGGTTAGACAATGTAACCATTGTCGCCGGTCATCAACAATATAGAGAAAGCATAAAAGGTTTTGACACAGCTTCGTTTTCAGAAACATTTGAGACGAATGTTTATCCAATATTTTGGACAGTTCAAAAAGCAGTAGATTATTTACAAGCTGGTGCAACCATTACGCTGACCTCTTCAGTTCAAGGTTACAATCCAAGCCCAATTTTACATGATTATGCTGCTTCAAAAGCTGCGATTATTTCATTAACGAAAAGTCTATCCGAAGAACTCGGTGCGAAAGGCATTCGTGTGAATTGTGTTGCGCCAGGACCATTTTGGTCACCATTACAAATTTCTGGTGGTCAACCGCAATCTAAAATTCCGAGCTTTGGACAAAAGGAAGTCTTGGGCAGAGCAGGTCAACCTGTAGAATTATCAGGCACATATGTACACTTGGCAGCTGAAGAATCCAGTTATACAACAGGTCAAGTATATGGTGTGACAGGTGGTACTCAGTTAGACTAGGTTATATGAAACGTCACAGCTAATGTGGAGATGATTCAATCACATTAAAGTTGTATCATCTAAACCCTGTGACTTCTAGCTTGATAAGCGAATATTACAATAAGTCATATAGCCGACGTTATATGGGCGAGATTGAGAAATCAAATTCAATGTTTGGTTTCTGTCTCGCTTTTTTATTATTTTTAAAAGGAGTATAAATGTGGATGAAACAATATAACGCAAACACATTAACGAAACAACAGAATTATAAATTACTAAGTGGTAGTGTTATTCCAAGACCAGTTGCATTTGTGACAACACAGGATAAAGATGGGAATTTAAATGCTGCACCGTTCAGTTTTTTTAATGTTGTATGCAGCGCACCTCCTATGATTATGATTTCTACTGCACGTTCACAAGGAAAGCGCAAAGATACATCGTTAAATATTGAAGAAACAGGCTCATTTGTAGTTCATATTACAGATGAAATGACTGTAGAACAAATAAATAAAACGGCTGCACCTATAGACAGAACACTAAATGAATTAGAAAGAACGCAGTTGACATGTGTGAAATCAGAAGTCGTGCCTGTACCAGGTGTGGAACAAGCCAAAATTCGAATGGAATGCAAACTAAATCAAATCGTTACATTAGGCGATGCTCAAGAAGGATCAGATTTAATCATTGGTGAGGTTGTGATGTATCACATTGATGAGGCAGTTTACTTTGATGATAGTAAAATAGATGCACAAGCATTAGCGCCTGTGGCACGTTTAGCTGGAAATGATTATGCTGCATTAGGACAATCATTTACGATTAATCGACCAACAGAGTAATTTATAAATGATAAGACTGAAGTCATTAGCTCATCAGCTAATTGTTAAGATTTGTTAAAGTTTAAGCAAGAATTTAAAACAGTAATTGACGAAACTAATTTAATATTGTACTGTGAAAAATAAATTAAATAACTTATCAAGAGAAGTGGAGGGACTGGCCTGTGGATACTTCGGCAACATGATTATGCGTGTGCCAATTCCAGTAGCATCATTTATGCTAGAAGATAAGAATAAATGTACAAAGTTTACTCTTTCTTCAATTGGAAAGAGTTTTTTATTTGAGTAAGTTTATTTAATGGTAGAAAAATTGATGTTCTGTTTGAACTTAAAGGAAAGTTGGTTTTGTATGGAGGAGACAAAGAAAGGTAATGCATGGGCACTGATACCTTTAATTATTTTTGTGGGTATGTTTTTAGGTGTTGGTATCATTACCGGCGATTTCACTACAATGCCCCTAAATGTTGCGATACTAGTAGCGACAATTGTGGGACTTGTATTAAATAGAAAAGAATCATTTCAAAAGAAAGTTGAAATTTTTACTAAGGGTGCAGGACATTCCAATATTATACTAATGATGCTCATTTTCTTATTAGCAGGAGCGTTTTCGCAAACAACTGAAGATATGGGTGGCGTAAAATCTACAGTGAATTTGGGACTATCTTTGATTCCTGAGAATTTAATCATTGTAGGTTTATTCGTGATATGTATGTTCGTGTCACTTTCTATGGGTACATCCGTGGGCACTGTAGCAGCTATAGCGCCTGTTGGCTTTGGACTAAGCCAAGCAACGGATGTCTCTGCAGCCATCACTATGGCGACGGTCGTAGGTGGGGCGATGTTTGGTGATAATTTATCAATGATTTCAGATACAACGATAGCTGCGGTAAGAACTCAAAAAACAAAAATGAGTGATAAGTTTAAGGTGAATATCAAAATCGTTTTACCTGGTGCCATATTTACTGTCATTGTACTTTGGTTTTTAACAAATGGAGCACAAATTGATGCATCTAAGAGCTACGATTATGATCTTATAAAAGTAGTACCTTATTTATTTGTACTCATACTCGCATTATTCGGCGTCAACGTTATTATTGTACTTATTGGCGGTATTATACTTTCGGCAATTATAGGTTTATTTTATGGTACCTTTGATTGGATTGGGTTATTAAGCTCTATTTCTAAAGGGATTATTGGCATGGAGGATATTGCCATTATTGCACTATTAATTGGTGGTCTAGTGGCATTGATACAACACAATGGTGGTATTACATGGTTACTTAATTTTGTGCGTAATAGAGTGAAATCTAAGCGTGGCGCAGAACTAGGAATTGCTGGCTTAGTGAGTGTGGCCGATATTTCAACTGCTAATAATACGATTTCTATATTAATGGCAGGGTCATTAGCTAAAGACATTTCAGATGAATATGGTGTAGATCCGCGTAAATCAGCAAGTATTCTAGATATGTTTGCAAGCTGTTTCCAAGGACTATTACCGTATAGTCCACAGCTTATTGCAGCAGCAGGTGTGGCATCTATATCACCGTTTGAATTGGTACCGTATGCGATTTATCCGATGATATTAGGGATTTGTGGTCTGATTGCTATCGCCTTTAGATTGCCGAGATTGGACAAGAAATAAACCCTAACAATCATGTGAAGTGAATATTTCATATGTATGGATGATTAACAGTCGTCATGCAAAATTGTTAAGTTTAATATAAATTGAGAGAGTGCGGAATCTTATGTATTATTTGATTTCTGACTCTCTTTTTTAAGTATAGACTAACGGCGTAGTACACGATGCTTTATTAAGTTTAATCCTAATTGTTAAAGATTTAAGAATGCAAAATTTTGACGTTTACTGACTATTAACGATAAAATAAAGTTGTTGAAAGTTTGATAAAATCATACAAACCACTCATATTTCGTATGATTATAGTTTAGAAGTCTTGTATAATGCGTTAGAATAGAAATAAGAGTGAAAGTAGGTGAACAATCCATCGTGGCTAAATATAATGTAGAGAATGAAAATGTTGAGATACGTCTTGAACGATTATTTAAAGTTGAACCAGAATTGTTATATCAAGCGTGGACAGATGAACGTTTTCTTAAACAATGGTTTATGACAACAGAAAGAACAAATAAATCAATACAAGTAGATGCTGAACAAAATGGAAACTATACGATTATTGATGTAAGAAAAGGCAAAGAAAATAAAATTCAAGGATCATATCGTACGTTAACGCCTTTTGAATATATTGTAATGACCATAGGTATGCCAGAGCTAAGTGATTCTGAAGATACGATAGAAGTTGAAATATTCGAAAGAGCACCTGGCATCACACAAATGATTTTCAATTATATTGCGTATGTTCCTAGAGAACGTAGACTTACAACATTAGAATATAAGCAAAAGAAAAAAGAATACCATGATTCTACTGCACATGGTTTTGAAATGTTATTTGATAAACTACAAATTGCATTAGAAACATTTGAAGCGGAATTATAATTATAAAAAACGACAAAATATCATTTTAATACAAATAAAAAAAGGACTTACAAGCATGCTAAATGAATTGATTGCTTGTAAGTCCTTTTTTTAGTGTGTGTTGAGTTCGCCTTTTTCTTGGCGTTCATTATATTTCCGTAGCAATGTTTCGAAAAAGATATGATAACTGATAAAGCTAGAGTAATCTATACCATCTACGAGATAAAACGTATTACTCGAAACATAGATATTATAATTTGCTTTTTGTGCTAGCGTGTTATCTTTCAATGTAGTTACTGAGAAAAAGTATTTTTGACGCAGTTGCAGTAAATTAGTGATATCTGAAAGTTGCGTTGTTTCTCCGGAAAGCGAAATGATAAAAAAGATATCTTTCGGTGTTGCTTTATTTAAGACCATTTTAAATTCATGAACATCATGTAGGACAATAATATTCTTATGAATTGTTAATAAAATCCGTTGTGCTTCTTGAGCAACATTCATCTGAGCTAAACCTGTACCGTATAGATAGACCGTTTCGGCTTGGTTAATTTTATCGGTAATCAGTTCATAATCAATGCGCTCTAAATAAGTGAACGTATTTTCAATTTCTTGTTTAAATCCTTCAATAGAGTCGGAAGGTAGCTGATGTGATTGTTCTGTTTCAAATTTTAAATAAGATTTAAAATCACTGTATCCGTCAAACCCAAGCTTACGTGTAAAACGATGGATTGTCGCATTGGATGCATGGGTATTCGCAGCTAATTCTTGTATTTTCATCGTTTTACATTGATTAATATGTGTATTAATAAAATGTGCTATATGTAAATCATTTTCGTTTAATTTATTAAAGTTATTATTGACGCGTTCATCTAAAAACAATGGTAATCACCTCACACTTCATGAAAATATTTTCGACTTTTGAAAATATAATCTGATTATACAAAATTATTCCAAATGACGTCAAACTATTGTTTTTATGTAAGCGTTTCCTTTAATATTAAGCATAAGCAATGAATATGATTGAATATAATAATAAAGTATAGATGTTTTAAATTTTTGAAAATTGAACTGATAGGAAATGAGGGAACATAGTTATGAACGCAATTAAAAGGTTTGGCAGTGCAATGATCGTACCTGTATTAATGTTTGCTTTCTTCGGTATTGTACTTGGGTTTGCAACACTATTTAAAAATCCATCAATTATGGGGAGTATTGCAGAAGAAGGAACGAATTGGTTTAAGATTTGGTCTGTGATTGAATCAGGTGGTTGGACGATATTTAATCACATGGAAATCGTCTTTGTAGTAGGTTTACCTTTATCATTAGCTAAGAAAGCACCGGGACACGCTGCCTTAGCTGCCTTAATGGGTTACTTAATGTTTAATACATTTATCAATGCAATACTTACGCAATGGCCACATACATTTGGCGCAAATTTGGAAAAAGGTGTTGAAAATGTAACAGGCCTTAAAGCGATTGCTGGTATTGAAACGCTCGATACAAACATATTAGGCGGTATTATCATCTCCAGTATCATAACTTGGATACATAATCGCTATTACAGTAAACGTCTTCCTGAAATGTTAGGTGTATTCCAAGGATTGACATTTGTTGTTACGATTTCATTCTTTGTTATGTTGCCAGTTGCATTAATTACTTGTATTATTTGGCCAACTGTACAAGGAGGCATTTCATCATTACAAGGATTTATCATAGGTTCAGGTTATATTGGTGTATGGTTGTACCATTTCTTAGAGAGAGTGCTTATTCCAACTGGCCTACATCATTTCATTTATGCACCAATTGAAGTCGGCCCAGTAGTGGTTAATCACGGTTTGAAAGCCGAATGGTTCGAACATGTCAATGAGTTTGCTAAGAGTACGAAACCATTAAAAGAACAATTTCCTTATGGCTTTATGCTACAAGGTAATGGTAAAGTATTTGGTGCTATTGGTATTGCTTTAGCAATGTACTCTACGACACCTAAAGAAAATAAAAAGAAAATTGCAGCATTACTTATACCAGCAACATTAACTGCAGTCGTTGTAGGTATTACGGAACCATTAGAATTTACATTCTTATTTATTGCACCTTATTTATTTGTATTACATGCATTATTAGCTGCTACAATGGATACATTAATGTATGGATTTGGTCTTGTCGGTAATTTTGGCGGGGGACTTTTAGACTTCTTCGCAACAAACTGGATTCCTTTAGCACAAAACCATTGGCTAACATACGTATTCCAAATAATTATTGGTCTTATATTTACAGCAATATATTACTTCTTATTTAGATTTTTAATTTTAAAATTCAATATTCCACTTCCTGGTCGTAAAAAAGATGAAGAAGATGTGAAATTGTATAGTAAACATGATTATAAAGATAAAAAAGGAGAAACAAAAACAACTGCATCTACTGGAAATGAGTATGAAGATAAAGCAATTTATTATTTAGAGGGCTTAGGTGGTAAGGAAAATATTAAAGATGTTACTAATTGTACGACACGTTTGAGATTGACTGTTAATGATCCAGAGAAAGTAGAAGATAGTGGGTATTTTACGCATAACCAAATGTCGCATGGATTAGTTAAGAGTGGTAAGAACGTACAAGTCGTTGTGGGTATGTCTGTGCCACAAGTAAGAGAGGCTTTTGAAAATATAGTCAATGAATCGCAGTAAAGTATAGTGAATTTTAGGGAGTGGGACAGAAATCAAATTTTCTAATAGAGATTTCGTGGTCCCACCCCGGCAAGGATGACTAGGATTGAAAATAGCTTGATATAAGCGCATTTTCACTTCAGTCATCTACTGCCTAAATGAAAAAGGGTCTGAGACATCTATTTTTGTCTCAGACTCTACTTAGTTATATTGGAATTATTTCATGTCAATGCTATTTTAGAAAAAACGATATGTCATCCTTATTCCAAATTTATGTGAAGTTTATGAAATTCTTACTTTATGCATCAGTCTTGGTTGGTATACTGCTCCGAGTACATCTATATTATGCGTTGCAACTAAATATATTAATTTTGCAAATATAGAAGGTGAACATGAAACATTTATCTTGTTTCTATTGAAGGTATAAGAGATATAGTCAGTTTGATTGATTAAATTCATGATGTCGATGACTTTATCTTTTATAAATGCATCATGTAGACCATCTACGACTAATTCAAAACGTTTCGATGATAATAATAAGTGATCTAATGCTAACAGTTCATCTGAATGTGCACTTTCTAGTATTTGATAGATGGCATAATTATGAAAACTTAAAAAGCTAATCAAATATGGTAGCTGTTGTTTCGGTAAATTTATCTCTAAAGCATATAAATTATTTTTCTTGAAAATAGTGAATTTAAAAGAATTACAAAAGTGAATTTGTTTTAAAAGTTTTGTTAAGTGCTTTCTCGTCACGCGCTTACCAAGACCTTCAATATTTAACACAAACGTTTCAGTTTTATCTAAAAACATATTATACCCCCAATATCTATATAAAGTGTTTTATCGTTATTAATCATAATATTCTATTACACTTAAATTTTTACATATTTATATTTCTATTAGATTGTACCACTCTTTTTTACAGTAAGCACTAGGTCTATAGAATGAAGTTGAAAAAAATTTAAACACTAGTATTTAAAAAATTAGAATATTTAGAAAATTCAGTTGTTCAAGGGCTTAAAGTATGATACATTTTCTTTGTTAATACATAGAGGGAAGTGTTTAAGATGTTATCAAAAGTTAGTAGATTTGCCACCAACACATTCTTAGTATGGATGTTAATTGCTGCAATTATTGGATTTATTTTTCCAGCACAGTTAGCTACATTGAGCGGATGGGTACCATATTTATTGGGTATTGTGATGTTGGGGATGGGGTTAACAATTAATCCCAAAGACTTTAAAATTGTATTTCAGTCGCCACGTTCAGTTATTATTGGCGTCATTTTACAATATACGATTATGCCATTAACGGCATTTTTAATAGCAAAATTATTTCATTTACCACCAGAAGTTGCAATTGGTGTTATATTAGTAGGCTGTTGTCCAGGAGGGACATCAAGTAACGTTATGAGTTACTTAGCTAATGCGAATGTTGCGCTATCAGTTGCCATCACAAGTGTTTCAACTTTACTTGCGCCAATTATGACACCAGCATTAATATATTTATTTGCGCATGAATGGCTACAAGTTTCATTCATGAGTATGTTTTGGTCAGTCATTCAAGTTATATTGATACCGATATTGATTGGTTTTATATTACAAAAGGTATTCAAGAATTTTGCGGCCAAATCTGCTACGGCATTGCCAATTGTATCTGTAGTTGCTATTTCATTAATTTTAGCATCAGTCGTTGGAGGGAGTAAATCACAGATTCTTGAAACTGGTTTATTAATCTTTGGTGTTGTTATCTTGCATAATATAGTAGGTTATACACTTGGTTATACGCTAGCACGTATATTTAAACTAGAGAGAGCAGACAAGAAAGCAGTATCTATTGAAGTTGGGATGCAAAATTCTGGTCTAGCAGTATCGTTAGCGACTGTGCATTTTAGTCCGCTAGCAGCTGTTCCGGGTGCAGTATTTAGTTTAGTACATAATATTACAGGTCCAATTTTAGCAAAATACTGGAATAAACGTTAAAATCTTAATCAACAGTGGGTACACAAATGACACTACGACTTTAAGTAGTGAATTTAGGTACCCACTTTTTTTGGTGTGAAATTGATAAGATAAAGAAGATTAATTACACTTGAAATTATGATAAGCTAGTACTAAATAGAAACGATTAAATTATTGAATTGTGAAGCAATTATTGGAGGCATATTCATGTATAAAGCAGTGGTATTTGATTTTGATGGTACGATGATTGATACAGAAAAACATCTATTTGAAATCATCAATAAACATTTAAAACAGCATAAGCAAAATGAAATTAGCTTAGACTATTATCGACAATCAATTGGTGGTGCTGCAACCGCATTACATAATTATTTAGAGGAAGTACTTGGTATTGACAATAAAAATAAAATTTATGAAGAGCATCATGAAACAAGTGTGGATTTACCGATTATTGAATCTGTACAAAAGTTAATGGATTATTGTAAACAACGCCATATATCAATGGCAATCGCAACAAGTAGTTATCGAGAAGATATTCTGCCAACATTTAAAAACTTAGGTTTAGATGCTTATATAGATATTATTGTAGGACGTGAGGATGTTGCAGCAATTAAACCGAATCCAGATCCATATTTAACAGCAGTGCAAAAACTAAATTACAATCCTACGAATTGTCTTGCGTTAGAAGACTCTGTTAATGGTGCCACGGCTGCTGTTACCGCAGGATTAGATGTCATTGTTAATACAAACGAGATGACAGAATTACAAGATTTTAATGAGGTTGCTTATATAGGAAAAGATTTATCTGCAGAAGAGATTATAAAATTATGTTTTGAAAATAATAGGGGTTAATACTATGAATGGTTATTTGATATTGTTTTTCTTAGGTGGACCTATCGTATTAGCGATTGGTAATTTAGTACTAGGACCTATTTTTAATAAAAAGATACCGTTTCATATTCATTTCCGTTCGTTTATGGTGGGTACTTTAGTTTATTTATTAGGCGCAGCAGCGCTTTATTATTTTGTCTTACAAAATCAATTTTGATATTAAAAAAGGCTGTCGTGTTAAAACACGGCAGCCTTTTTATGTTTCTATGATAAAAATTTAAATAGAAGTGTTACGATAACAAGAATAAGTAGAATCGCATCGATTCCCACCATAATGGCAAAACGAGGATTCTTTTCACCTGTTTCTTTTGATTTTTTAACAGCTTTAAGGTTGGGTATCAAACTTACGATTAACAAAATCATAACAACAACGCCTAAGATAATACTCATGATTTGTCACCACCATTTTTATTTTTTGCAATAAATTCCCATACATAACCAGCAATAATCCCGAGAATTAAGCCAATGACAATACCTACTTTCAGAGCGGAGAATATCGCACTAATGAGTATTGCAATAAGTAATGCGATTGGAATGGTTATTCCAAATTTATATTTTCTTTCAGGTGAATTTACTATAGAGAAAAGCACAAAATATAAAATGCCAAAGACAACGATGACAAGTATACTTTTTAATATGAGTTGCCCAATGGAACTATCGGAACCACTAAAATAATTTAATACGAAAAATAACACACCAAAAATGATGGAAATCGTAATTGTACGTTTCAGTAAGTGTTGATTCATATAAAACTCCTTTGTAATCAAATCTAATAAAGAGTATACCATACAACGTATTTAAGTTAATGTTTCACTGGTTTAGTTGATACTTCGTGATCATATTGATGGTGATCATTTAAATATGCATAGAATAAACCTATAATTAAACCACCCCCGATATAATTCCCAATACCTGCACCAATCAGATTGATAACTGCAGGAGTTAAAGCTAATACGTTACTATGATAAATGAGACCGCCTGCGAAAAGGACAGTATTGTATACGACATGTTCATAACCCATAAATGCAAAAATTGACACACCAAACATCATAACAAACATTTTAGCTAAAATATCATCTATTTGCATCGCAATGACTAAAGAAATATTAATGAAGAAATTTGCAAAAATACCTTTAATTAATATCGCTATCAAACTTGAAGATAATGTTTTATGTTCAATGGTTGCCTCTAATTGCGTAAACATATCAACTGTCATAACATCAGAGCCTTTTAATATAAGAAAGAAAACTAGGCCACCTAAGGCATTCCCAATGAAGCAAAGCATGAAGATTTTTAAAACACGAGTTGGACTGATAACGCGATAATATAAACCAACAGTAAAATACATAAAGTTGCTTGTCAGTAGCTCTGAATTTGTAAATAGTATTAAAACAAGCGCAAAACTAAATGCGACAGCAGCCACTAAATTGATAACACCTGTGGGAACATGTGTATCAAGAGAAGCTTTAATAAGTAATACAAATACTGTGATGACACCTAATATAAATCCAGCCATGATGGCGCGAAGTAAATAACGTTTGAAATAAAAACTTTGAAGTATATCCTTTGTTCTTATTGTATCTACTACATGATTTATCCAAGATTTACCGTAAAAGACTTTATCCCATTTAACATTTTTTTCGTTCACTTTATTATCCTCACTTTCTTTAATTAAGCATAGTATACTACGAAGTGATTAAATTGTGAATATTTTCACAAAATATATTTTGATAAGCTATAAAGTATTTAAGCGATGTTTGAATAAAATGAATTTTCCTTATGAACCTCAATCATTGAATATCATGCGCAAAGTACTGATGGATAGTGATATGGTGCTTTCTTTAAAACCTATTTATATAGGTGTTTAAAACCTATATTTAAAAAATGTAGGATTGAAGTAATAAAATAATAAAAAAAGACTTTGCTTTTTTTACTAAAATCGCATACAATTAATGACGGTAAATGTAAGCCCTTACATAATTCAAAATAATTGTTTAAATTTTTTGAATTTATAGTATAATAGCGACATAATAAGTGAAATGAAATTTACTTATATTTGAAAGAGATGGGGTTTGAATGATGGAAGAAAATAATGAATTACAAAGGGGATTAGGTGCTCGTCAAATGCGTATGATCGCTCTTGGCGGAACAATCGGTGTTGGATTGTTTATGGGGGCAACCAGCACTATAAAATGGACAGGTCCTTCTGTGATATTCGCATATTTAATTGCAGGTATCTTTTTATTCTTAGTAATGAGAGCAATGGGAGAAATGGTTTACTTACATCCAACTTCTGGTTCTTTTGCTAACTTTGCAAGTGATTACATACATCCAGTGGCAGGGTACTTAACAGCTTGGAGTAATATATTCCAATGGGTTGTTGTAGGAATGAGTGAGGTCATTGCCGTTGGAGAATATATGAACTACTGGTTCCCAGATTTACCACAGTGGATTCCTGGTGTTATTGTGGTTGCACTATTAGCAGGTGCAAACCTTGTATCTGTTAAGGCGTTCGGTGAATTTGAATTCTGGTTTGCAATGATTAAAGTTGTAACAATTATATTAATGATTGTTGCTGGCTTTGGATTAATTTTCTTTGGACTTGGTAATGGTGGAGAAGCGATCGGCTTATCTAATTTATGGTCACATGGTGGTTTCATGCCTAATGGTTGGATTGGATTCTTCTTTGCGCTATCAATTGTTATTGGTTCATATCAAGGTGTGGAATTAATTGGTATTACAGCTGGTGAGACGAAAGATCCGCAGAAAAATATTAAAAGTGCGGTTAATGGTGTTATCTGGCGTATATTAATTTTCTATATTGGTGCAATTTTTGTGATTGTTACTGTTTATCCATGGGATGAATTAGGAAACATAGGTAGTCCTTTTGTAGCAACATTTGCGAAAGTAGGTATTACCTTTGCAGCTGGTTTAATTAACTTTGTTGTATTGACTGCAGCAATGTCAGGTTGTAACTCAGGTATATTCAGTGCTAGTCGTATGACATTGAACTTATCTCAAAAAGGCATGTTACCTAAATTCTTTGGTAAAGTTATGAAAAATGGTGTTCCAATTTGGACTGTACTTGCCATTGCAATGGGTATTTTAATTGGTGCATTATTAAATGTTATCTTACCTTTATTCATTAAAGGTGCAGACAGTATTTTTGTTTACGTATATAGTGCGTCAATCTTACCTGGTATGGTACCGTGGTTTATGATTTTAATTAGTCATTTAAGATTTAGAAAAAATCATCCTGACGAATTAGATGGTCACCCGTTCAAGATGCCTGGTGGTGCTATAACAAACTATATTACGATGGCATTCTTTATAATGGTATTGATCGGTATGTTGTTTAATAAAGAAACCGTCGTTTCAGTTGTAATTGGTATTATATTCTTATTATTTATGACATTATTCTTTTTCTTAAAAGGCTATCATAAATTGAGTAAAGACAAACTGATATAAGTAAAGTAAATATCAGAAATAGCTTGAATGCTTATTGAAGTATAACGAGTCTGAGACAAAAATAGATGTCTCAGGCTCTGTTTGTTTTTTTATTAAAATAATTTCAACATAAAAGGTTTCATATTTATTAATAAGCTATTTATATTCATAATATAGTTAATTTACAGAAAATTAACTATATTAAAATGTTCACTCAAAACTAGTGTTTTAAACTGAATGTGTAGCACGATAATACATATTAAAGGAGTTATTAATTTATGAAAATCTTCAATAGGTTAGCAACTATTTCTGTAGCAAGTGCAATTGTGGCTAGTACAGCATTGGGGAGTGCACAACCAACTTATGCATCAAGCGGAGGACAAGATTCAAATCAAAATGATGAAGTTTCATATATGGGAAATACTAAAAATCCTAAAAATGTGATTTTCCTTGTGGGCGATGGTATGGGACCTTCATATAACTCTGCATACCGTTATTTTGCAGATAATCCTGAAACAAAAGAAATGGATAAAACAGCATTTGATCATTATTTAGCAGGCAACCAACGTACAAATTCAGATGATCCAAAAGAAAATGTAACGGATTCAGCTGCAGGGGCAACTGCTTTTAGTTCTGGTCATAAAACATTTAATGGTGCAATTGGTGTTGATGAAAATAAAAAGGATGTTAAAACTGTTTTAGAACAAGCTAAAGAAAATGGTAAGTCAACTGGACTTGTGTCTACTGCTGAACTTACGGATGCTACACCAGCAGCTTATGCGGCACATGTTGATGATCGTGATAAAAAAGACGAAATTGCGCAACAATTTTATAATGATAAAATAAATGGCCAACACAAAGTGGACGTGCTACTTGGTGGCGGTGCTAAATATTTTGGAAAAGAGAATGGTAACCTCACAGATAAATTCAAAAAAGATGGTTATGATATTGTGAAGAATAAATCGCAAATGCAAAACTCTAATAGCAAGCAAATACTAGGTTTATTTGCAGATAATGATATGCCTTTACAAATTGATGCATCAAAACAAAATCCAAAACTTGTTGATATGACAGATACTGCTGTTAATAGATTGAAACAAAATGATAAAGGATTCTTCTTAATGGTAGAGGGTGCTTCAATTGATAAATCTGGTCATCCTAATGATGTTACTGGCGTAATGTCTGAAATGCAAGGTTTTGAAAAAGCATTTGACTATGCAACACAATACGCTAAAGCAAATCCAGATACGCTAGTCGTTGCGACTGCTGACCATTCAACAGGTGGTTTATCCATTGCTAAGGGTAAAGACTACGTTTGGAATCCAGATGCCATTCACTCAATGAAACATTCAGGTTCTTATATGACAAAGCAAATTGCTAGTGGTAAAGACGCTGCGAAAGTCATTAAAGAGGGTTATGGATTTGATGTAAAACAAAGTCAAATTGATAAAATTAATGAAGAAGCTAAAAAATTAAAAGATCTTGATGAAGATGACGAAAAATATAAAGATCAATTACAAAAACTACAAGATGCAGTACAAAAACCAATTAACGATAAGTCTAACACTGGATGGACAACGTATGGTCATACTGGTGAAGATGTAAATACTTATGCATTTGGTCCAGGTAGTGACCGATTCCAAGGTAACATTGATAATACAGATAATGCCAAAAACATCTTTGATTTTTTCAAAAATGATCAATCATCTTAATTCAATTTCATAACTAAGAAAACAAATAAAACACTTTCTCTAAGTTCACAATACAATGTGATCATTAGGGAAAGTGTTTTTTTGTAAAAAGTAATTAGTGTTTAAACCGAATGGTAGATAAATGCTTACGATAATTATCTAAAGCCATTTTAGATTGTGTAATTGAATCCAGTGCACTTTGGTAATTTAAGGCAATATAGCGATAATATAAAATATCAACAGTAAACAATTGTGCGAATAGAGATGTCGTGGCAGCCATGCGCAATTCATTTTCATCTGTTTGACCATAAATAATGGTGTAATCTGATATTTTAGCAACTGGATTATCATTTGAACTAGAAATTGTAATAATAGGTATCGTATAATCTTTAGCGACTTTTGCCATGGATTGCATTTCGCTATGACTACCTTGATTCGTAACAAAAATAATACAGTCACGTTCATCATGGGTAGCTAGCGTCGACATGAATAAATGCGTCTCTTGAAGTAGACGAACATTAAGTCCTATGCGCGATAATTTTTGGAAAAGGTCAGTCACTATCACGAGAGAGGCACCATAGCCAAATAGAAAGATTGTACGTGCACGCTTCATCGTATCACATATGTAATCTATCATTTGGTCATCAATATGATTAGATACATAATTCATCGTATCAGTGACACGAGATAACATTTTGTTTTTAAGTGTATCTACAGATTCATTATCTACAAGTTCTAGATGATTATTGTTAATTGCATTATTAGGTAAATAACGAGATATAGCGATTTTAAGCTCTTGAAATCCTTTTCCAGTTATTTTCTTACTAAATCTAACAATGGATGCTGTACTTGTATCAATTTCATTTGATAAATCTTGGACAGACATATTTATCATTTTATGCGGTGTATTTAGTATGAAGTCAGCGATTTTTTTCTCGCTTTTAGTTAATTGATTATAATTGCTATCAATTTTATAAAGTACGTTGGTCATTTTAATCACCTAGTGTATCAGATTCTCGCATAGCTTTCGTTGTACCAAAGAAATAGGTGAATATGAAACCACCTGCATATGCTGCGAGTAGTCCTGCAATGTAACCTAAATACATATGATCTGAAATCAAAGGTAATAAAGAAATACCACTTGGTCCAATTGCAGTTGCGCCTATGTGACCAATACCACCTATGACTGCACCGCCAATACCGCCACCAATACAAGCAGTAATGAATGGCTTGCCTAGTGGTAATGTCACACCATAAATTAATGGCTCTCCAATGCCTAAAAATCCTACTGGCAAAGCACCTTTCAGTGTGTCTCTTAAGGTTGTATTTTTACGACATCTTACCCAAAGTGCAAGCGCTGCACCAACTTGTCCAGCACCTGCCATTGCTGCAATAGGAAGTAAATAAGTAGCACCTGTTTGATTAATCATTTCAATGTGAATAGGCGTAAACATATGATGTAATCCTAACATAACTAATGGTAGGAAGAATGCACCGATAATAAAGCCGCTAAAGACGCCGCCAATATCGATGATGCCGTTAATCACAGTAACAAGTCCGTCAGAAACGAACCCAGCTAAAGGCATAAATATAAAGATTGTTAACAAACCAATGATAAATAAAGTTATTGTAGGCGTAACAATAATGTCGATTGAATTAGGGACGATTTTATGTAGACGTTTCTCTATAATACTGAGTAACCAAACTGCAAAGATTACGCCAATAATACCACCTTGGCCAGGTTGAAGGGGTTCACCAGTAAAAATATTAGTAATCATATTTTTGTCTGTTAATCCCGTCAATAATGTTGTACCACCGATGACGCCACCTAAACCAGGTGTAGCACCAAATTCTTTTGCAGCATTGATGCCAGTGAAGATAGCGAGGTAAGCTAACATACCATCTTTGATAACGTTAAATACCGTAACAAGTTGAGTTACCCACTCGCCAGAAATTTGTCCTGCTGCTAATAAGTTACTTAATACAGCGGCGATACCACCAATTAAACCCGCACCAATAAATGCAGGAATTAAAGGTATGAAAATATTAGCTATGGTCTTTAATAATTTATTGAATTTACCACGTTTTTGTTTACTTTGGAATTCAGATTTATTTGCTTGGGCTTGTGCTTCGGCATTTGCACGGTAGTCTTTCGATTTATGTTTGATTGTTTCTCCTAAAGGGGCACCGCTTAATTCGGACATGTGAGATGCCACTTTATTAACCGTTCCTGGCCCTACAACGACTTGTACACGGTCATCTTTAACTACGCCCATAACACCTTTAATTGATTTTAGTTGTTCGTAATCAATTTTATCTTCATCGAGTACTTTAATTCTAACGCGAGTCATACAATTAATGATATTATCCATATTATCGATGCCACCAACCGCGTCAATGATATGTTCTGCTAATATTTGCTCTTTTGTCATAATATAACCTCCTCTTATATTGAATACAGGTAATCATTCTTGAATAAATTTGCTTAGTGATATCGTGGTGAATTAATTCTGTATTGCTTTTTTAATGATATGATTATTATCGTTAAGTCGAGTAACGGCTTCAGATTTATTAATATCGCAGAGATGCATGACGACGGCTACTTTTAAGTTTTGATCAGCGGATTCATAAAGTGATTGCGCTTGATCATATGAAATGTCACATATGTCTTGAATAATCCGTATGGAACGATCTATTAACTTTTGGTTTGTTGCTTTTACATCTACCATGAGGTTATCGTAAACTTTACCAACACCTACCATTGTAATTGTGGAAATCATATTCAATATTAACTTTTGCGCTGTTCCAGATTTCAATCTTGTTGAGCCAGTTAACACTTCTGGTCCTACATTCACTTCAATTGGATATTGTGCTAGGTCACTTATTTTGGTGTTTGTGTTACAAGATATAGCGACTGTGTGTGCTCCAATCTCTGTAGCACATTTGAGTCCGCCCATAACATAGGGCGTGCTGCCGCTAGCTGCAATACCAATAACAACATCTTTTTCATTTAGATGTATATGTTTTAAGTCTTCACGCGCAAGCGACTCACTATCTTCTGCACCTTCAACTGCTACTGTCATTGCACGTTGTCCACCAGCTATGAGTCCAATAACTTCATTAGTTGAAGTATTAAAAGTCGGTACACATTCTGCTGCATCGAGGACACCTAAACGACCACTGGTTCCAGCCCCGATATAAATGATGCGACCACCTTGTTTAAATTGTTCCGTTGTAACTTTAATTACTTCTGCTAATTTTGGTAATATATCATGAATTTGTTGGGGTACTTTTTGATCTTCAGCATTCATAGTTTCTAAGGCTTGTATAATGGACATTTCATCTAAATGCATGGTTGCTTCATTTCTTGCTTCAGTCATAGAATTATTCATAAATTTCAGCTCCTTGTTTGTATAATAAATTCAAAGGTATCATTAGGACGTAAGCAATCAATGAGCGGTATATCAGCGTCAATAATTTGACCAACAACATTGATATGTTCGTGAGGTTGTAAATCTGTCTTGATAATTTGCAGTTCTCCTTGATAGCGACCATTGAGTTGGTTGTCTATGGTAATAGCGCCTGTTTTTCGGATATGATTAAATTGAGGTTTTATATCTGATTGACAATAATGACGTGCTTCTTGTGAGCGCAGTACATTTGCTGGGTTATCGATACGGACGCTATGTCGTTTTGATAATATGGATTCAACTTGTAAGTCTTTTAATGTGATAGATAAAGTGAAATGTCTTTGTGTTAAAAGTGATATGAGTTTATGAGCGTATCGTTGTGTTATTTGTGTATCGCCAACCATGATATGGTTTACTGATTGATCTAGTAATAGTTGAGCACTTTTAAGGGGGTGCATATATCTCGAGCATTCGAGTGTTGGTAATCCTCTATAAAGTGGGCCACGTTTTGTAGTTCCAACTATAAAGCCATAGATATTGGCATTAGGATTAAATTTCAAAATTAATTTATTTTGAGCGTTAACAAAATCTGTCGTTAATCCAGTATCTGGACGAGGATAATAGTTATGACAATAGCATATATAACTAAAATCATTTAACTGAGTATATAACTGTTGCAACAATTGTTCGGATACAATACTGGCATTGAGACAACATTGGAATCCATTTTCAATAATTTCATTAACAATATCAATAGAAGTACTATGATCTACGCGAATAATAAAATGCGCCTGCTGATATTGCTTCAAGAATTGATAGAAAGATTGATTCAGCAATGAAGGATTGATATCAATCATATAAGTCAGCTGATCGTTTGATAGATAGTCTAAAAGTTCTCCCAAATAGCGATATTTAGTATTCTCATTGTCTTCAGGAATTTGAACTGAAGTGAAAATAGTCGTGTATCCTAAATCAACCATGCGTCTTATATATGATTTATCGATGGATTGACCAAGATAAATAGAAAAACCATGCATTTTTACCACTCCTTTAATGCTGTAATCGGTTTCATTGTACAACATATGAAAAAGTATTACAATTTGAATTTCTATTTTTATTTAAAATGAAATTTTATTACAAATAATAGGAAAGTACTTGATGGATATGCATTAAACGTTGTTGGATAAGTTCGATATGTTTCGTGGTATTGCCGATCGTTAATTCGTCGAGCGGTTGTTCCATTTGATTGCTTAAAAAAGTAAAGTAATTATAATGAAAAAGGGATAATTGATACAAAGCATCTTGTTTAAATTCAGTATATTCTTGCTCTATAAAATCATGAACATCCTGTTTATATTGAAGTTTCTTTTTATGATTGGTAACATAAGCAAATTTATATATCTCGATTAAATTGAGTAACTTGGTTATACGTTTTTCTAAGTTGTGAAATTCTAGGTGATACATAGAATCATCCTTTCGTTAAATTGTGGCATAATAAACAATAAATAAGCGAAGGGTTTTTAAAATTTTACAATGCGATGGCAGAATTATAGATGAAGTTTTTAGTAGTGTCTAAAAGTAGGTTAATTAGAAGAAGTAGAGTACAGAATTAACTGAGTAGTGGAGGTATAGATAATTATATTTTATTAAATATATGGATAAAGAAAATCCAACTGAACATTAGGACTCAGTTGGATTTAAAAATTGTTGATAATTATTGACGGTAATATCTTGTGTTTTGATTGTTTTGCCAAAAGAATACGAAATATCATGAATATCAACAATCGGTATTTCATTTGTTTTACCAAGTCCAATTTCAAAAATGACAGCCTTCCAAAGTCCTTCATCACAAAGTAATCCAATGAAAATAACATTTTCAGTTACAATATCAGTACGATTATTATATTCCACGGCCATCACATTTCTTTCTGTACAGTAGATGAGTACCTCTGAGAATATATGGGGTAAATTGAGATGTTCACTATGATCAAATTTAATATAACGATCTAATTTTTTTAAATAACGTCTCATTTTTGTATAAGGTAAATTTAAGCAATTTTTAATAATTGCATTTATTTCTTCTTTATAAGGCAGTGTTGAATAAGATTGACTTTCATTCAAAACTAGGAATAAAGCAGATAATTGGTTTTCAGTTAGCTCAATTTCATAACTATTTGGTGTTTCTTGCAATTGGTAACCACCCAACTTACCATGTTTTGCCAAAATCTTAACACCTTGATCTTCTAAATCTTGAATGTCTCTTAAAATCGTCCTTTTAGATACATTTAAATCCGTCGCTAATTCTGAAGCAGTAATCTGTCTATTCTCTTGAATAGCTAGAACAAGTTTATTTTGTCTTTCGCGTTTATTCATTAGAAAGTTACCTCCCAAATGATTACATATTACATTTATTATATCACAAAAGTGACAATGACGACATTTAGAAAAATTTTTTCGAGAAATTTAAAGAAAACGCTTACATTTATGAGGAGGTTATGTTAGTATATAATTAGTAACAAAGGGGTAGCGAATAGATGGCAAAGGGGTAGCGAATAGATGGCAAAGGGGTAGGCTATTACATATAGTTTTGTTAACATCTATTTGTTCGAGTTACTAATCAAACATCTTCAATATTTATTACTTACTTTCCTTTCTATTTAACCGGCTAGCGACGCTAGTCGGTTTTATTTTGTAATTATTGAGTATATAAATGGTATTTTGATTAACTGTATTTTAATCGTAGCCAAATAACATGTATTTCAATGCGGATTCTGTGATAAAATAAAACAATTATATAGCGTATATAGGTTCGGTTTATATTATTTAAATGAAGAGGTGTATCTCATATGGAAAAAGAACAACTTATTAAAATAGATGATTCAATTCATGCTTGGTTTAATACGTTAGATGACATTATTCCAAAGTTAATCAATGATATGGTTACAAGTACTAAAAAAAACAGGTTTGATTTAGTGACCAATGTAGATAAATCCATTCAACAAAAGTTCGAGTCATTTTTAAAAGAACATTATCCTAGTCATCAGTTATTTGCAGAAGAGAAGTCTAATAGTGAAATCAATGCTAAAGAAGGTCATGTTTGGATTATGGATCCAATCGATGGTACAACCAACTTAGTTAAGCAACAAGAAGATTATTGTATTATCTTAGGGTATTTTGTAGAAGGTGAGCCTATGCTGTCATATATTTATGATTATCCACATGGCAAACTTTATAAAGCAGTCAAAGGATTCGGAGCTTATGTAAATAGCGAGCCATTATCATCGCCAGAAGATATCGAGTTAAAAGATGCGATTATTTCTTATAATCCATTAGTAATTAATGATGAAACGATTCAAGATTTGAACGAGGCATCATTTGGATACCGTTGTATTGGCTCATGTGGACTAGATTCAATACGTGTAATTAAAGGTCAGTTTGGTGCACATGTCAACACGAATCCGAAGTCATGGGACATAGCAGCACAATTTTTATTTGCAAGTGAACTTGGCTTGAAAATGACCACATTGGATAATACAAAGTTAGATTTTTCAACAGCAGGTCCGTTTATTATTAGTAATAAAGCTTGTCATACACATATGTTAGATGTACTTAATTCAGGTAATGGATATAAAAATTAGGAAATCACAAAAAATGTTTTAGTTTTATTATTTATTAAATAAATAATAGGTCTAAAGAACTATGTCTTATTTATTATATTACTATATAATGTATTATTAAATAGAGTAGAAAATTGACATAGAAATGGAGAATGATAAGAGTGAATCGTTCTGAAAAAAATAAAAAAATGGGCTTACCGACAAAAGTTTTCTTGTGGTTTATAGGCATATTAGTGATGCTAGCATTAATTGCAGTCATATATCTTGGCTATAAAATATTTTCTGTTGGAGGATCTATCCATAACCCTCTTGATAGAGATAAATCATCATTAAGAGATAAAAATGTGAATTTGGATGATGGAGATCCATTTACTATTGCATTATTTGGCGTAGATTCTAATGCCGAAAGAAATGCTAACGGCGGTGGACAACGTAGTGACACGATTATGGTACTATCCGTTAATCCAGAAAAGAAAACAACTGAAATCGTTAGTATACCTAGAGATACACAAGCAGATATTGTTGGTAAAGGGACAACTGAAAAAATTAACCACGCATATGCATATGGTGGGCCTGACATGGCAGTGAAGTCTCTAGAAAAATTATTAAATGTACCGATTGACCATTACGCAACAATTGATATGGATGGTATGCAAGATATGATTGACACTGTTGGTGGTATTACAGTAACAAGTAACGCAACTTTCTCTTATGACGGTTATCAATTTACTGAAGGTGAACGGTCTAAAATGGATGGTAAAGAAGCCATGGCGTTTATCAGAAGTCGTAAAGAAGATGGAGCTGGTGGCGATTTTGGACGTCAAGAACGTCAACAACTCGTTATTCAAGGCCTTGCCAATAAACTTACAAGTGTGAGTTCTATTACGCATTTTAATTCTTTAATGAATCATGTTGAAGATAATGTGAAGACAGATTTATCAGTCGGTGAATTAAATAAAGTAAGAAGTAATTATAAAGATGCAAATGACAATGTAAATAGACATCAATTAGAAGGCCAAGGTGGCATTCAAGATGACGGACTATATTACTTTGTACCTAGTGAAAATTCATTAAATGAAATTGAGACAAACATAAAAGATAATTTAGGTATTTAATATAAGAATAGCGCGTGAGAAATCAAATCTGATTTAAAAATCAGAGTGGTTTTTCACGCGTTTTTAATTGAGTACAAAAAAGCTATTTTAATAATCAATGAGATTGTAGATTGAATAGAATCTGATGCATAGCGCTGTTAAACATTGTGCTATTTAATAAAAAAATAAAGAATATAATGAAATACCTTAACAATTGAGAAAAATACCTATACAATAGTATTAACATTATTTTAAAAAGTGTGGGGCTTTTAGATGTAATGTTACAAAACATCTTATGAAGTTAAATACATGGGCGAAAATATATAATAGGGGTGAAGACTATGCAAGAACATTTGATTGTCTCGTTAGACGGCAAAGATTATCTTGTTGAACCTGGAACCAATTTACTACAGTTTATTAAATCACAAGATACATTTGTGCCTTCAATATGTTACAACGAATCATTAGGTCCTATCCAAACATGTGATACCTGTACTGTAGAAATCGACGGTAAAATGGAACGTGCTTGTAGTACCACAATTGATAGACCAATGATTGTTAATACGCAAAATGACAAAGTACAAGCCAGCCAAAAAGAAGCATTAGATCGCATTTTAGAAAAACATATGCTTTATTGTACGGTGTGTGATTACAACAATGGTGATTGTGAAATTCATAATACGATGGACCAATGGGGTCTTGAACATCAAACATATGAATATAAAGAGAAGCCATACGAAAAAGATTATGGCCCATTCTACCGTTATGATCCAAATCAATGTATCCTGTGTGGACGTTGTGTGGAAGTATGTCAAGACGTACAAGTAAATGAGACTTTAACAATTGACTGGGAACGTCAACAACCGCGCGTTATATGGGATAACGATACTTCTATAAATGATTCTTCTTGCGTGGGATGTGGACAATGTGCAACAGTTTGTCCATGTAACGCGATGTTGGAAGTTAATATGGAAGGTAATGCAGGTTATATGACTGACCTAGAACCTGGTTCATTAGCGGCAATGATTGATTTAACGAAAAAAGCAGAACCAGGATACGGTCCATTATTTGCTGTTTCAGATTCAGAAGCGGCAATGCGTGAGGAACGCATCGAAAAAACTAAAACTGTATGTACATATTGCGGTGTAGGTTGTTCTTTCGATGTTTGGACAAAAGATCGTGAAGTATTAAAAGTGCAACCACAACATGAATCACCAGCAAATAAAATCTCTTCTTGTGTTAAAGGTAAATTTGGTTGGGATTATGTTGATTCTGATGAACGTTTAACAAAGCCATTAGTGCGTAAAAATGGTCAGTTTGAAGAAGTAGAATGGGAAGAAGCACTCGCAGTAGTAGCTGAAAACTTTAATAAAGTAAAAGGAACTCATGGTTCAGATGGTTTAGCATTTATTTCATCATCCAAAGCAACGAACGAAGAGTCATATTTAATGCAAAAATTAGCTAGACAAGTCATTGGTACGAATAATGTGGATAACTGTTCACGTTATTGCCAAGCGCCTGCTACTAAAGGTTTATTTAGAACAGTCGGTCATGGTGGCGACTCTGGTTCAATTGAAGATCTTGAAATAGCTGATATGGTCGTCTTGATAGGTACAAATACAGCTGAAGCACATCCAGTTATCGCGTCACGAATTAAACGTGGTCATAAACTTTATAATAATACATTAAATGTATTTGATATTCGTAAGCATGAAATGGCGGAACGTGCTGATAATTTCTATCAACCAAAACCAGGTACAGACTTAGTATGGTTATCAGCAGTGACAAAATATATTATCGATGAAGATTTACATGACAAAGCATTCATTAATGAATGGGTAAATCATTTTGATGAATATTACAAATCATTAGCGCCATACACAATGGAATTTGCGGAAGAAACAACAGGTATCTCTAAAGATGCGTTAATTGATTTTGCACATCAAGTTGCAGATGCTAAATCTGTCTCTATAGCATGGGCTATGGGTGTTACACAACAAGATATCGGTAGTGATACATCGACTGCGATTTCTAACTTGTTATTAGCGACAGGTAACTACAGAAAACCAGGTTCAGGTGCGTATCCTTTACGTGGACATAATAACGTACAAGGATGTAGTGATATGGGAAGCATGCCAGACCAATTCCCTGGCTATCAAAAAGTGACTGATGATGAAATTAGAGCTAAATTCGAACGTGAATATGGTGAAACATTACCAAAACAAGTAGGAAAAGATAACCATCAAATGATGGAAGGTATCCACAATGGCGAAATTGATTCATTATATTTATATGGTGAAGATACGGGTATTGTTGATTCTAATATTAACTTTGTACAAGCTGCTTTAGAGAAAGTTGGTTTCCTAGTTGTACAAGATGAGTTCTTTACATTCACTGCTACTTATGCAGATGTCGTATTACCAGCAAGCCCATCATTAGAAAAAACAGGTACTTTTACGAATACGGAACGCCGTATCCAACGTTTGTTCCAAGCACTAGAACAAAAAGGTGATTCAAAACCAGATTGGCAAATTATACAAGCAGTTGCTAAGGCAATGGGATATGATTGGAATTATACACATCCAAGTCAAATCATGGACGAGATTGCACGTCTAACACCACTTTATTCTGGTGTGAATTATGATAGATTAGAAGGATACAATAGTTTACAATGGCCAGTAGCTGAAGATGGTACGGATGAGCCAATACTTTATCTTGAAGGGTTTAATTTTGAAGATAAGAAAGCTAATTTCTATCCATTAACATTTGATAATTTCTTTAAAGTGAATGAAGAATATGATTTGCATGTAAATAATGGTAGATTATTAGAACATTTCCATGAAGGTAATATGACTTATAAAGTACCTGGACTTGAATATAAAGTACCTAATGCTTTCGTTGAAGTCTCACCAGAGCTTGCAGAGGATAGAGGTATCCATGAAGGTGCAGAAATTAAATTGATTTCTGAAACGGGTGAAGTTGAGCTTGTAGCACATGTCACAGATAGAGTAAAAGGCAAAGAAATTTATATTCCGTTAAATAACAATGCAATGGCACATGGTGATCATGGTGCGATTAATCTATTAACTAATAGTGATGTTGATAAAGATACAGATACACCATCATATAAACGTACAAGTTGTCGTATGGAAGTGAAGACACGTAGAGGTAAATCACCATTGAATCCTACGAACTTCCGTGTTAATAAGCAACGTCAACCGCAATATAGTGTTCGTGTTCAAGATAAATGGAAGCGTGAAGATTATACTTTCCCAGGAAGTCAGGTGGATAGATAATGGCTGAGAGAATCACACAGATTAAACGCATGCAAAAATCAGAAGCAGAACTCAAGGAAGAAAGTTTAACTGAAGTGACAGATGCAATTGTTGCTAATAAGGATAGTATTTTAAAAGCAATCAATATCATTAGTACACTAGACGATGCTAAGCTATTAGATGCAATGTCTGGTGCGGTTAAGAGTAGAGGTGTGATTGCCAATAAATTCGCTGTAGAATTAAATAAAGAGCAATACACTGGTTTAATTTCAAACATGGCATCACTTGTATTTTTACTTGGTGATTTAAATGTGGATGATTTAACAACAATGTTAAATAAAGTAAACAAAGGATTAAGTGTTGCTAATAAGGCAAATCCAAATCAAAAAACGTCAATTACTGGATTGATGGGTATCTTGAAAGACGATGAAATGAACCGTAGTTTAACGTATATGTTAAATATGTTAAGAGGTATGTCTAGAGATTAACCATGGGCCTTGTAAAGCATAATTCATTAGATATTTAATGAGCGTTACAATTTATAAGTTCAATAATGAGGAATGTGCATAAGAGATCAAATAATCATTTTGGTTTCTAGCACGTTCCTTTTTTGTGTTTTATAAAATGACATATTGAAACAAAGCTAAATGTGATACAATTTCTAATGTCGGTATTAATTTTTAATCAATTATTTATAGCAAGGAGTGGAAGTCTTATCAGCCCGAAAATGGTAAAAATCTTAGCTATTATTTCAAATGTATTATTAGTGATTGGTATAGTATTTTTGATCACTTTAAATATAGCAATGGCAATAACCATGTTTGTTGCGTCTCTTGCAATAAGCTTAACCATATTTAATACATTATTTAGAGAGCGAACAGCGATGAAAATTATAATCAATATTTCATTTGTAATAGTTTTAATTGCTATTATATTTGCTTATGTTACATTAACAAAATAAGTGCAAGATGAGGAGTTTTTCACGAAATGAATGACAACATAAAGGGTAAAATACCTATGTTTATTATAATTTTAATATTAGTTGTTTTTGCAATCTTATTTATTGTTAATGAAACCCATTTATTTGATGACGAAAAAACACATACTTTTGATGAAGCGGTTGAAAAACAAGTAGGTGCTGGTACATTAAATATGACAGAGAAAAATGGGCGATTTGTTGAAGCGTCTAAAAAAGATGTAGAAAAAGCAATGGATGTAAATAGTGACAAAGATAACTTAAATCATATGGATATTTCTGAAAAAGTGTCCATGTCTGAAGAAGAACTCAATAGTATTTTAAAAGATAAAGGTATTTTAAAAAATAAAGGGCAAGCATTTTTAGATGCTCAAGATAAATATGAAGTGAATGTCTTGTACCTTGTAAGTCATGCACTTGTTGAGACAGGAAATGGCAAATCAGAGCTTGCTAAGGGCATTGAAGATGATGGTAAAACATATTTTAATTTTTACGGCATTGGTGCTTTTGATGAGAATGCAGTTCATACAGGTAGCAGTTTTGCAAAAAAACAAAAATGGACATCACCTGAAAAGGCAATTATGGGTGGTGCGCGCTTTGTGAGAGGTAACTACTTTGAAAATAATCAACTCTCCTTGTACCAAATGCGCTGGAATCCTAAGTCACCAGGAGAACATCAATATGCAAGTGATATTGAATGGGATGAGAACATTGCTACGTTTATGAAACATTATTATCATCAACTAGGTATAAAAAAAGATCATATTAATAAAGACTACTATCTATAAATGAAGATATAACAAAACATTTGAAAGAGAGTCATATTAATAATGAAGAAATTGGGAAATTTGGAGTGAATTAAAAGATGAAAATAGCTATAGTGGGTGCTGGAATCGGTGGATTAACAGCTGCAGCATTATTGTGTGAACAAGGACACGAAGTTAAAGTTTTTGAAAAAAATAGCACTATTACAGAAGTCGGTGCAGGCATTGGTATCGGTGGTAATGTCATTGACAAACTTGGGAAACATGATTTAGCAAAAGGTATTAAAAACATAGGTCAAGTTATCAATGTTATGGAAATATTAGATGATAAAGATAATGTGTTAAGTAAAGCAAAATTGAAGAAAAACACAGTGAATTTAACAATGACGCGTCAAAGTTTAATTGATGTAATTAAATCATACGTTCCTGAATCTGCTATTTATACTAATCACCATGTTACGCATGTTGATAATAATGCTTTAAAAGTTGTGATGCATTTTGAAGCACAAGAAGCAGAAGCATTTGATTTATGTATTGGTGCTGATGGACTTCATTCGAACATAAGACATACTGTAGCACCTAATAGTAAAACACAGTATCAAGGATATACGGTGTTTAGAGGTCTTGTAGAAGATATCGATATTAAGTCTGATAATGTTGCAAAAGAGTATTGGTCTGCAAAAGGTAGAGTAGGTGTCGTACCGTTAATAAATAATCAAGCTTATTGGTTTATTTCAATCAATGCGAAAGAAAATGATGCGACAATGCAATCCTATGGTAAGCCACATTTACAAGCTAGATTTAATCATTTTCCAAATGAAGTTAGAAAAGTGTTAGATAAACAAAGTGAAACAGATATTCTATTACATGATATTTATGATTTACAACCACTAAAAACTTTCGTCTATCAGCGCGTGATTTTATTAGGCGATGCGGCACATGCAACAACGCCAAATATGGGACAAGGCGCTGGTCAAGCAATGGAAGATGCTATCGTACTAGCTAATTGTTTACAAGCTTATCCATTTGAAGCAGCATTACAAAGATACGATAAAATCCGTGTGGAGCATACCAAAAAAGTCATTAAGCGATCTAGAAAAATTGGCAAATTAGCTCAAAGAAGCAATAAAATCGTTATTTCATTAAGAAATAGCATAGCTAAAATCATGCCTAATCGTCTTGTTGCAGCGCAAACTAAGTTTATATACAAATCGAAAAACAAATAAAAATAAAACCCCGAAACACAGTTTGACTGTTGTTTCGGGGTTTTTTGTGATTGAAGTATTTTAGTTCACAATAAATTTAGGTTGGTCATTGTTCAATTTACTAATTGTATCATTAGCTACGATTTTAGACATCATATCACGTGATTCAAATGTAGCATTACCTATGTGCGGAGTGATAACGACATTATCTAATGTTTTAAGTTCATCATTAATCTCCGGTTCGAATTCGAAGACATCTAAAGCGGCACCTTCAATTTCTTTATCTTTCAATGCTTGTACTAAAGCTTTTTCGTGAACAATAGGTCCTCTTGAAGCATTAATTAGGTAACTCGTTGGTTTCATCATTTCAAATTGCGCTTTGTCAATTTGGTGATGAAGGCTTGGATTATAAGCAGCATTAATTGTAACAAAGTCTGCATTTTTTAATAATGTTTCTAAATCAACATATTTAGCACCAATCTCTCGCTCTTTATCAACTTTTTGATGTGGTCCAGTATATAAAATGTTCATGTCGAAAGCTTTGGCACGTCTAGCAACAGCACTACCTATTTCACCTAGACCGATGATACCAATTGTTTTTCCAGAAACTTCTCTACCGCGGAAAAATAGTGGCGCCCATCCATCAAAACCAGTTGTTCGACATAACTTGTCGCCTTCTGGAATTCTTCTTGCCACTGCGAGTACAAGTGCAAAAGTTAACTCGGCTGTAGAATTGGTAGATGCTTTAGGTGTATTGGTAACATCGATATTTTGTTGTCGTGCATAATCAATATCAACATTATTGAAACCCGCACCATAATTTGTGATGATTTTTAGGTTGTTAGCTGCATCAATCACTTCTTTGTCTACAGAAGTAGACAGCAAGCTAATTAATGCGTCAGCATCTTTAACACCTTGTTTAAGTGTTTCTTTATCAATGATACCTGTTCCTTCATACATATCTACCTCAAAGCCTTGGTCTTTCAATAAGTTAAGACCCACTTCAGGTATTGGACCTGCAATATAAACTTTTACCATGTATAATCACTTCCTTTACACTCAAGTATAGTAAAATTCTATTGTGCAAACAAATAATAATATTGTGAATTATAAAAAAGTCGACTTTAAATAGAAAAAATCGCTTAATAATAGGGGTGTTAAAGTACATTTTAATAAATAAAAAAGAGTGTCAGTTAGGACTAAAATATAATTAGACCTTAACTTACCACTCTAAATAGTTAAAAACTGTCAAATTGTACAGGACTGAGAATAGTGCTATACCACGGTTGTTGAAAGATTTAACTAACGATTTTTAAACCGACAATAGATAGGATGATTAAAGCAATAAAGAAGATTCTTTTTGCGTTTTTTGACTCATTATATAAAAACATCCCTACCAAAGTACCGCCACCAGTACCAATGCCGCTCCAAATAGCATAAGCGGTGCCCATAGGTATATCATTCATAGCAAGCTTCAAAGTACTGAAACTACAGATAAATGCAACTGCTAATAGAATGACAAGCCATTTCTTTTTGGTGCGTGAAATTTCATTTAATATAACTACGCCAACAACTTCTAATAGTCCGGCGATTAATAAAATAATCCATGCCATTAGCCATCAGCCTCCTCTGTAGTTAATTTCAACCCTATGATGCCAATAATTAATATGATAATTAAGCTGATTTTTACTAAATCGAATGGATCACCAAAAAAGATCATGTCTACAAGTACTGTACCTACTGCACCGATACCAACGAATACAGCGTATACGGTACCAACGGGTAAGTATTTACAAGCAGATATAACAAGAAAGAAACTGATAATAATTACAATAAACGTTCCTGTCCAACTAAGTAATGAGTCGGCAGTATTTAAACCAGTCACCCATACAATTTCAATGAGTCCAGCTAAGATCACTTTGAACCACTGCATTTGATGTGCCTCCTTATAATCACTAAATTATTATATTTTCTCAAATATTTGGATAGAGTTCAATGTTATAAGATGTGAAAGCAGAATTGTATTACAATCATATTATTAGAAAAATATATTTCTTGAATTGACGCATTTATCCGCAATACTAAAATAAGAGCCCGAAACAAAATGTCCCGGGCTCTTATTACATCATTCAATATTATATTTTAAAGTCATTTAAAGACTTAGTTTAAGTGGATATAGTTGTAAGAACTTGCTTCACCAGCAGAAATAGTACGTTCACTAACTGAGAATGGTCCACCGTTGTAGTTCATTTCTGAAACTTCTACAGAACCGTCGCTATTTACATTTTCAACGTATGCTACGTGACCATAACCACCAGCAGTAGATTGTAAAATTGAACCAGCTTCAGGTGAGTTGTTTACAGTGTAACCTGCTGAAGATGCTGCTGAAGCCCAGTTGTTCGCATTGCCCCAAGTTGAACCAATGTTTCCGCCTACTTTATCGTATACGTACCAAGTACATTGACCAGCTGTATATAAGTTAGCACTTGAACCTGAAGTAGATTGTGTTGTGCTTTGGTTAGTTGGTTGTGTTTGTTCTGCTGCGTCTGCTTCATTTCCGTGATCTAAACCTACGATTGCTGCGCCAATACCTGCTGTTAAAGTTGTTGCTGTTACTAATTTTTTCATAATTAAAAAATCCTCCCAAAGATTATAAATAGTTATATGTGATTCAATTCATTTGTGTTGAATTTGAATGTTGATTAATTTTGCGGTTTGCTTTCAACGACAAGTAATACTCTAACAGATGAATCAAGCTTTGTGTGGATTGTTACGCTTTTGTAAAACAATTAAAAAAACCTCACATATCGTTGTAATAAACGAGATGTAAGGTTACAGAATCGTATCAAGTCGTAATACGAAATAAAACGCGTTAATATAAGGTTTTTACAAATTTTTTGTATTTCAAAAAGCTATCATTATTACAGTAGCTGTAAAGAATCACAAAATTGTGTTTAGATTATTTAAAGAATCTTATAGATAGTGGCGGTAAATAATCTTCTCCATTATACGCTTTTACTGCAGCTACAATTGTAAAAATAAAGTTCAGTATTACAATAATTGGTAGTAATACAAAGCCTATTAATATCAACATCGTGATAGTTCCAATTATTGACCAAATAACGTATGAAAGTAAGAAGTTGAAATAATTTTTACCTGCTCTATCGACAAACGGTGAATCCTCGCGTTTAATTAACCAAATAATTAATGGTGCGATTAAAGAAGTAAAGAAACTTAATACATAAATTAATGTTGCCATTAATCTCGCATCTGAATTAGGCTCTTGGTTTACATTTGTATAAGTTTGTTGATTATAATCTGTTTCTGCCATATTAGTTAAACCTCCTTTATCCTAAGACTTATAGATAGATTAACTATATCAAATTTTGAAAAATAATAGTATATCGCTTGAGTTTTTCATTTAATTTTAAATATGACTGTAACGCAATGTGTATACTTGTTAAAATATGATAATGTGATTTATCGCATCCTTATTTAACTATAACCGGAAATTTAAATTGTAAACCAGTGTTTATTAAATTTCCTTATAGGCTATAGTTGTAAGTAATGACTAAAATGGACAGTATTCAAAAATAAAAAGAAAGAAGGTAAATTATGAAAATAGCTATCGTGGGTTCAGGTAATGGTGCAGTGACGGCTGCATTAGATATGATTAGTAAGGGACATGAAGTTAAGCTATATTGTAGAAACCAATCAATCAATAAATTTGATAAAGCATTTGAACAGGGTGGATTCACTTTTAATAATGAAGGTGAAGAGAGCTTTGTTGAATTTACGGATATTAGTGATGATATGGAATATGTCCTTCAGGATGCTGAAGTGATCCAAATTGTGATTCCATCTTCATTCATTGAACACTATGCACAAACAATGGCACCTTTTGTTAAAAAAGAACAACTTATTTTCTTTAATATTGCAGCTTCTATGGGGTCTATTCGATTTATGAATGTACTTGAAGATATGCATATAGACGTGTTACCTCATTTTGCAGAAGTAAATACATTAACTTATGGTACGCGAGTTAATTTTGAAGAAGCACGTGTAGATTTATCACTAAATGTTAGAAAAGTACATTTTTCAACCTATGATAAAGAGTATTTGAGTGAGTGTTTCGATAAAATTGAAAAATTATATCCAAATATCGTCAAAGAAGAAAGTTTATGGAAAACAAATTTAGAGAATGGTAACCCAGAGGTACATCCGGGACCAACTTTATTAAATATTGGTCGCATCGATTATGCGGATAGTTTTGCTTTATATGAAGAAGGTATTACGAAGCATACGGTTAGATTATTACATGCAGTTGAATTAGAAAGACTAACTTTAGGGCGTAAGCTAGGTTTTGAATTATCTACTGCAAAAGAGGCACGTATTGAAAGAGGTTATCTAGAAAGACAAGATGAAGACGAACCATTGAATAGGTTATTTAATACGAGTCCTGTATTTTCACAGATTAAAGGCCCAAATCATGTGAAAAATCGTTATTTAACTGAAGACATTGCATTTGGATTAGTATTGTGGTCTAGCCTAGGGCGTGAAATTGACGTTGCAACACCTAATATTGATGCGATCATTGTGCTTGCATCAACAATATTAGAGCGTGACTTTTTTGAAGAAGGTCTAACAATCGATGAATTAGGTAAAGATAAACTAGGGTTTGAATAATGAATCATATGACAAAGGGGACTTGTGTATGAAAAGACAACCAACATTTTTGGAATCAATTTCAACGATACTAGTAATGATTATTATCGTTATTACAGGTTTTGTAGTATTTGATATACCGATACAACCACTATTGATACTTTCATCTGCTTATGCTGCTTTAATAGCTAGAAGAGTAGGATTAAAATGGCAGGATTTAGAAGAAGGAATAACGAAGCGTTTATCTACTGCAATGCCAGCATTATTCATTATCTTAGCAGTGGGTATTATTGTTGGTACATGGATGTATTCTGGCACTGTTCCGGCATTAATTTATTATGGTCTAGAGTTTTTAAATCCTAACTACTTTTTAGTTTCAGCATTTATTATTTGCGCTGTTACTTCAGTTGCGACTGGAACAGCATGGGGTTCTGCCTCTACTGCGGGTATTGCATTGATGGCCATCGCAACACAATTACATATCACACCCGGTATGGCAGCTGGTGCAATTATTGCTGGCGCAGTATTCGGTGACAAAATGTCGCCTTTATCTGATACAACCAATCTGGCAGCTTTAGTTACGAAAGTGAATATCTTTTCTCATATAAGAGCCATGATTTGGACAACTGTACCAGCTTCTATTATAGGTCTTGTCGTATGGTTCTTTGCTGGAAGACAATTTGGAGGTAATACGAACAAAGCTCAAGTTAACGCATTGTTAAAAGAGTTGTCACAAATATACAATATTAATTTCTTTGTATGGATTCCATTAATTGTAATCATTATTTGTTTGCTGATGAAAATGTCAACTGTACCAGCGATGCTCATTTCAGCATTAAGTGCCATCATTGTTGGTGCTTTTAACAATGGATTTAAAATTGTCGACGGTTTCAAAGCAACATTTGATGGGTTTAATAAAGAAATGGTGTCAGTGAATAGTGGGGATTTAACGAATAGTGCAGTTAGTTTAATAGAACAAGGCGGCATTATGAGTATGACCGAAATTATCGTTACCATATTTTGTGGTTATGCATTTGCTGGTATTGTCGAAAGGGCAGGTTGTTTAGATGTCATTTTACAAAAAATATCTAAAAATATTAATACAGTCGGCCAATTAGTGCTTGCAACTGTTTTAGGTGGACTTATGATGGTACTTGCTGCAGGCGTAGCATCTGTAGTGATTATCATGGTCGGTGTATTAATGATGGAAATGTATAATAAAATGGGACTTGATAGATCTAATTTATCTAGAACATTAGAGGACTCAGGTACAATGATTATACCTTTAATTCCATGGGGAACATCAGGTATTTATTATACCCAACAATTAGGTGTTACAGTTGATCAATTCTTTATATGGACAGTACCATGTTATCTATGTATCGTATTTGCGATATTCTATGGATTTAGTGGAATAGGAATTAAAAAAGCACAGCCAAATGAATAATGTAATATGAGTATGGTAATTAAAATGCAATGATTTAAAGCAGTTCGATGTCATATTGTGAGTCATCGAGCTGTTTTTTTATTATAAATAAGTAGCCATATGATACTTGCTGTATGAAAGTAATAACTTTTAAATAAAGTTATTTAATTAAAAATTAATGAAGGGTATAAAAAGACAGCTTTTAATAAAACATGAACAATTATTTATATGAATCTTAAATAAGAGGTTTAAAAATATATAATTAGGCTATACATAAATAAGGATGAGATGAGTCCGAATTGTACATAGTAATCATTGTAGCGATATTACTTATATACAAAGGGCATCGTTAATCCTACTAATGTAGATAAAGATTTTAAATATCCTTCTATTATCTATTTTATAATCGGTTTTGTTCTGTATATTGTAGCGATATTACATTATAGAACCGATTTATTAACGCGACCATATATTTAAGTTTCTAGTTTAGAAATTCTAATTTCAAATTTAGTTAATATGGATTGATGATTATAGAAAATATAGTTTTAATTTATTATAAATATGATGGCAATTGCGTCAACATAAAGACTTGAATAAAATATAATGAAAACGAGAGTCTGGGACATAAATAGATGTTTTAGACTCTTTTTCAATCCTAGTCATTCTTGAGGGGCAGGTAGGACTACGAAATCTTTATTAGAAGATTTGATTTCTGTTCACTTTATATTAAAAAAGTACTGTTGAATGTGGTTGAGATAAAAAACAATTAAAGTTCAAGGTTTAATGGATAACAAAAAAAGACAATCCATATGGATTGTCTTTTTGATGACACTAAAATTAGTGAATGTAGTTGTAACCTGAAGCTTCGCTTGCAGAGATTGTACGTGAAGTAACAACTCCAGCACCTTGGCCATAGTTCATTTCAGAAACGTTGATTGAACCGTCGCTGTTTACATTTTCAACGTATGCTACGTGGCCATATCCACCAGCAGTTGATTGTAAGATTGAACCTGAAGCAGGTGAGTTGTTTACTGTGTAACCTGAAGCAGCAGCTGCGCTTGCCCAGTTGTTAGCGTTACCCCAAGTTGAACCAATTTTACCGCCAACTTTGTCATATACATAATATGTACATTGTCCAGCTGTGTATAAGTTGTTTGAAGAACCTGAAGTATTAGAAATTGAGTTTGAACCATTTGAATTTGATGGCGCGCTAGTTGTACTTACTTTAACATTGCTGTTTGAAGTAGAGTGAGAAACTGCACCTTTACCACCAGTACCTTGGTTATTAGTTGTATATGATTGAGTTGCATTATTGTTAGTTGAGTTAGCATTGCTGTAACCGTTGCTAGTGTGACCTTGGTCACTGTTGCTTGGGTTCCAGTTACCTTGCCAAGTGTAGTGGTATTGACCTTGTTGATCTATAGTATAAGAATAGCTATATGAACTTGGGTCATTTGGGTTGTACCCACTATTGTTGTTTTCTGCTGCATCTGCATCATGTTGTGCAAAAGCAAAAGTAGCGATTCCTGCAGTAGCGATAGTAGCTGTAGCGATTTTTTTCATTGTTAAATATCCTCCTAAGAATAGTAAATAATTTAAAATTTAGTTTTAATTTTATCCCAGTCTCTAAACGACAATTTTTATAATTTTTATTCGCTGTTTCAACGACAAGAATTACTTTACCAAAAAATAAGTGATTTGTGTGCGTTGTTATCATTTTGTAATTTAGTTCTAATAATTAACCCCTTTATGTAACAAATAAATCGAGGTGTGACATAGGACTAAAGACCGGTGGTATCATGTTTTAGTATAATAAAGTGTAAAATAGCACTTTATTATATTACAAAGCTGTAAAATAACAGAAAATTACAAATGGGAGAATATGAGACTATTTATATATTTAAAATAACTAAAAATTACTTTGCGACCATTTTATGATTTACTAATTATATTAAGTTAAATGTAATTTGTACCTAAATAAATGTTTTAATTTTGTTTGAGCAATGATATTGACACTTAATGGAGAAGAGATTATGATATTGAGTATAAAAATTATACTAATTTGAGAGGTGAATGAATGAAAATAGAATTAGGTTTAACTTCTTTTGCAGATAATATGGATTTGCACACAGAAGTAGGTACTCAACCTGGTATATCAAATGCGCAAAGAATTCGTAACATAATAGAAGAAGTTGAAACCGCTGATCAATATGGACTTGATGTTTATGGCTTAGGAGAGCATCATAGACCAGATTACGCTGTATCAGATCCAGTTACTGTGTTAGCAGCTGCTGCAACAAATACACATCATATTAAACTGAGTAGTGCTGTAACTGTATTGTCATCGGATGACCCAGTACGTGTATATGAACGTTTTTCTACATTAGATGCAGTTTCTAATGGACGTGCTGAAATAATGGTAGGTAGAGGTTCATTTATAGAGTCTTTTCCATTATTTGGTTATAATTTGAAAGATTATGAAAAGCTCTTTAATGAGAAGATTGATTTATTAATGCACATTAATCGTAATGAAATTGTTAATTGGGAAGGACAAATCCGACCGTCTATAGAAAATCTAGGTGTTTATCCAAGGGCAGAACATCGACCCCTACCAATTACAATAGCAACAGGTGGTACACCAGAATCTTCATTAAAAGCAGGAGCGTTAGGTTTACCAATAACTTATGCTATAATTGGTGGTGATCCAAAAAGGTTCAAAAGAAATATAGATATGTATAAATCTATAGCAGAATCTTATGGACATGATATTAAAGCTTTACCTATTGCAACACATTCATGGGGTTATATTGCTGAAACCGATGAACAAGCTAAACGTGAATTCTTCCCATCAGTAAAGGCAAGTCATGATATATTGGCAAAAGAACGTGGTTGGCCAATGTATGATGAAAATAGTTTTGAACGTGAGGCTGGATCACAAGGTGCATTGTATGTTGGCAGTCCAGAAACTGTAGCAAATAAAATCATTGAAACAGTTGAAGCATTAGGCATTACACGTTTTATGTTGCATACCCCAGTGGGATCTATTCCTCATGAAAGAACAATCAATACGATTAAATTATTGGCTGAACGTGTAAAACCTATTGTAGATAAATATTTTGAAAACAAATAAAAGGAGATTTTGTAATGATATTACGTTATTTAACAAATTTAAAATTAGCTAAAGAATTATATGATGCGGCAAAACCTAAAATAAAAGGTGACCAATCTATGAAAGATACGTTTGTTGAAGTATTCAACTTACCAGCAAATGCAGTACCATTAGCAGGTGCTGTTGAAGCGTTAAGTGCAGTATTCTTCGTATTAAGTTTTGCAAGTAAAAGATTATCACGTCTTGGTTCATTGCTAACAATCGCAGTATTAGGTGTAGCAGCATATAAACACTTTGAAGCAGGTCATGGTAAAGCAGGCGCTAAACATGCTTTAGATTTAACTGGATTAGCAGCATTAAGCTTCTTAGACACATTTGACTGTAAGAAAAAATAAGTTGCTTCATTTTTGACTATAAAGTGAAGGATGTAACCATACATTGGTATATCTAGATACTAGAAGTTACTTACTTTTTTAATGAAAGATAAATAACCTAAGACTGCCAACAAAGTCTCCGACCTTGTTGGCAGTTTTTTTATGCCCATTTTCCGAAGGTACGGTCTTAGCCAACAGTCTTCGGCTAATGCTTTTCTCACTAGAGTCAATTTAAATTGCTGTCGATAGGATATGAAAAATAGGATGTTTGATAAATTAAAAAGCAATTCAGTCATTTAGCGCATCATTAGTATGTCGCTAATAAATTATAATTTGAGTTAAGCATATTGAGTATTACAGAAAAATTTTTTAGATCGTTTATTGATGACACATGCATATAAAGAAAAATATAAAAATAGGCAAATTCACTACAAATTTATTTAGTGTTTTTCTCTATATGCTAATGGCTATTTGCGTTTTTAACGAAAAGTAAATAGCCTTTTTTTATTGAAAAATTTTCATACAAAAACACTATGCATTTTGTAAGTTAGAAGATTTGATATTTACAATGGATAACACATTCTTTTTTTAGTAATAAAAAGAATGAATAGCTTAATAAAATTTGAAAATGAAAAGTAAATATTAAAAAAATAGTATGAAATTTTAATATTTCACATAGTTGGTCATATTGAATTCGTTTTAGAAAATGGGATAAAATTAATGTATTAATATTGTTAAGCATCACTAAAACAGATATTAACATCAAGAAAAAACATAAGGAGTGGTTGTATGAATTCACAAACATTTAAATCATTAAATGAGCTTATATCTACGTATCAACAGGGGAAAAAATTTTTTAAGTTCAGTAAACGAGAGTATAAATTAAATTATGAAGAAATATTTATCTTAAATTATATTTATAATTGTGAAGATAATGAAATTACTGCAAAAGATATTGCAAAACACTCAGAACTACAACCGTATTATTTAACGAAAGCTTTGCAAAAATTAATAAAAATGAATTTCTTAAGTAAAAAAAGAAGTGAAATAGACGAAAGAACAGTTGTAGTTTATGTGAATGAGCAACAACGTAAAAGCATTAATGAAATGATTGAAGCATTACAACGCTCATTATAATCATGATAGAATCCCTATAAAATGAAAAATTTTGCGTAAGCCATAACAAGACTAATATTTTGAAAATGCAATTTTATATTATTAGTTATATATTGTACTATAATATGTTTTTGAAAACAAATTAACTGTGGTATACTTATATTTGTTAAATGAAAGCGCATGCATAAAAGCGGGAAAGGTGTTATTATGAATTTACTTATAGGGATTATATTCTTGGGCATCGTGTTATGCTTATTTACATTATTCACAAGCAAAGCACCAAATGGTAGTAAAGCGATGGGGGCACTTGCAAATGCTGCCATTGCATCATTTTTAGTTGAAGCATTTCACAAATATGTCGGCGGTGATTTAATTGGGTTACCTTTTTTAGGTCAACTTGGTGAAGCGGCAGGTGGGCTTGGTGGTGTTGCAGCAGCAGGGTTAGTAGCACTAGCTATGGGTGTGTCTCCTGTTTATGCATTTGTTATTGCAGTTTCATGTGGCAATATGGACTTGTTACCAGGTTTTGTTGCGGCTTATATTGCAAGTTTTGGTATGAAATGGATGGAAGAAAAGTTACCTGATGGGCTTGATTTAATAGCGGCAATCATTGTCATCGCACCTATTACAAGATTGATTGCAACGGGTATGACGCCAGTTGTAGATGCTTCTTTAATGCAAATCGGTAATATCATTAAAGAGTCTACAACTTCGAGTCCAATACTAATGGGTGTGGTATTAGGTAGTATTATCACGGTTGTAGCTACTGCACCATTAAGTTCAATGGCATTAACTGCTTTATTTGGATTAACTGGTACACCTATGGCTATCGGAGCATTAGCAGTGTTTGGTTCGTCATTCATGAATTTTGTATTATTCAAAAGAATGAAGTTTGGTGATCGCAAAACAACCATTTCAGTTGCAATTGAACCTTTGTCACAAGCAGATATCGTAACTGCAAACCCAGTACCTGTTTATATTACAAATTTTGTTGGTGGCGCAATATCAGGCGTAATCATTGCTTCATTTGGTTTGGTGAATGAAGCAACTGGAACAGCTACGCCAATTGCAGGACTGATGTTAATGTTTGGGTTTAACAATGCACTTACTGTGATTACAGTGGCATTGATGTGTGCATTAAGCAGTGCAATTTGTGGTTATTTAGGGTCACTCGTATTTAAAAACTATCCAATTATTACAAAGTACGAATTGCAAAATGGTACAATGCCCAAAAAACTTAAACAATATTATAAATTAAAAAAAACAATGTGCAGAAAGCTTAGCATAATAAAACAGGGATTGAAATCACGAAATTATTATAGAAAAATGAGACGACGCCCTATGGGTCTGTCATAATTCATAAAAAATTGATCTTCTATGATTATTGTTGAAGGACAAAAAAATCTAGTTTCTTCCTATTTAACTAGTAATCATTCATCTGTAACAAGTAGTAGATAATTATTGACGAAAATCTAGCATTTGTTATGTATACTTATAAAATAAAAACGCGCCGGTTGAATGTTCGAATTTCAACTGGCGCGTTTTAATATAACTTCTGGAATAAAAATTTTATGACGCATTCGTTTGCATATAACGTAATGAGCTTGTTTCCATTTTATTAAATATATATTCTAAAATCATTGCTAATAACCAATAAAACATTGCAGCAACAGTGTAGACTGTTATGAAACGGTATCCTTCATTGGCAATAATGTGACTGACTGCCATAATTTCAGTGACTTGAACTGCAAACGCTAGGGAAGTTCCTTTGATTAACATGATGAATTGATTTTCAATATTAGGTAACGCATAAGCAAATGCTTGAGGTAGCACGATTTCTTTATATATATGAAATCTCGTAAGCCCTACAGATTGTGCAGCTTCTATTTGTTCATAATCGACAGATTGCAATCCGCTTTTAATAGATTCTGAAAGGTAGGCAACAGCATGTAATGAAAATACAATAAATGCAATGATTAATGGAGAAAAAATATCAGGATTTATATGCCATTGCAAATGCTCGTTTAAGAATAAAATAAAGGCTGGTAGACCATAATAGACAATGAATAACTGAACGATCAGCGGTGTACTTCTGAAAAAAGAATTGTATATTATAATGAACTGAGATAATACAGGTATACGTTTTAAGCGAATCATTGCGAAGATTAATCCAATGAACAGACCAATGATAATGGCAACAAGTGAAATCATGATTGTATTTGGCACGCCTTTGAGTACTTCAAATATAGTATAAAAAATAAATGACATAGGTCTGTCCTCCTTAAATTTGGTATGGTTTTTGGGCACGTTTATCAATGATTGTAAATACGCCTTGGATAATTAAAGCGATGAGCCAATAAACAACAGAAATGACAATATATACTTCTAACATACCTAAACCATAATTATTACCAATAATTAATTTGACTTGTCCCATCATGTCGATGATTCCGATAGTAAAAGCCAAAGAAGTATCTTTTACAAGTTCGATGATTTGTGTTGTTAAATTTGGAATACTATTGCGCAGCGCTTGTGGTAAGATGATCTCTTTTAATATTCTAGGGTATGTTAAACCTATGGATAAACCTGCTTCAATTTGTCGGTAGTCTACAGATTGGTAACCTGCGCGAATAATTTCAGATAAATAAGCACCAGTGTGTAATGTGAAAGCTAAAATCACAAAAAATAATCTACTGAAATGATTGATATCAATATGTACAAACAACAATAACTGAGGTAAAGCAAAATAAACTAAGAAAAGTTGTAATAGTAAAGGTGTGCTACGAATAAAAGAAATATAGACTTTGACGACAGGTGACAATAATTTAATTTTTTGTATTCGTATGGTTGCTAAAATAAAACCGAGTATCAGTGCAAAAATGAGCGATAAAACAATCATCAATAATGTCAAAGGTAATTGTTGCAAGACTTGATATAATAAATCCAACCAATTTACTGATTGCATTAGCGATGCACCTCCAATTGTGATTTTTTCTTATTAATATCATCTAAATCTTCAAAGACATTAATATCAAAATATTTTTTTGAAAGCGCTTGTAGTTTGCCTTCTTTCTTCAATTCAATCGTAGCCTGGTCAATGTCATCATGTAATTGTTGATGCTTTTTATTGTAAACGATATGTAATGGTTCTTTTTTAACAATACCACCGATTTTTACATCTTCTTTGACTTGAGATTGTATGGCTTTATAAGTGTTCCAATTCAAAAGCATGGCGTCTCGACGTTGCTGACTAACCATTTTTAAATTATCGCCATTCGAAGGTTCTTGTATCGTATTGACTTGAATCTTATCTGTATGATTTTTATTATATTCAGATAAGATAGAATACAAGCCACCACTAGGAGCCATTGGTGTAATATTTTTCCCTGGTAAATCATCTAAATGATGTATGTCGTTGTTATCACGGTTAACAACGAGCAAAGGTAAAGCATAACTATATGGCTCATCTTGATATAGAAATTGTTTTTCACGTTCAGGTGTTTTGAAGAACCAGTTAATTCCCATATCAAACTTTCCAGCACCAATGCCTACCAAGTTGGATTCTTCTTCGCCTACTTCATATTTGAAATCATATTGTGGTAATTTTTTTTCAAGTAATTTCATATATTCCATATCGAGTCCAATAAATTCGTTGTTTTTCGTAGTGTATAAGTAGGGTGGATTAACTTCTGCTGACAATGCGACTTTAATTTCCTTTTTGTGTGATGAAGTATCATCATTATGAGTAGCATTACAAGCAGACAATAAGAAACATAAAGCGCATAACATCATGAAGAAATATTTTTTGTGTCGTAGCATTAAACATCACGCTCCGTGCCAACATGATTTAAGAAACGCTGGATTCTTTTTGACTTAGTGTTTTCCAATACTTCATGTGGTGTACCACGATGAATAATGTGTCCATCATCAATAAATAGCACTTGGTCAGCGATTGCTTTTGCAAATTGTATTTCGTGAGTAACTAAGACCATTGTCATACCTTCTTGGGCAATCGATTTGATTAGAGAGAGTACGCTTTGTATAGATTCTGGATCCAAGGCTGAGGTTGGTTCATCAAGCAGTAGTACATCAGGATTTAAGGCAAGTGCACGAATGATTCCGATACGTTGACTTTGCCCACCAGATAATTGACTTGGATATTTATCTTTTTGTTTTAATAAATCAATTCTATTTAAATAAGACAGTGCGATGTCATTGGCTTCAGCATGGCTATAATTTTTCCCATATTTTAAACCGACAGTAATATTTTCTATTATTGTTTTATTTTTAAAAAGATTATAATTTTGAAAAACCATCGCGGATTTTTGACGTAATTTGAATATATCTTTTTTATTATGTTTAGAAGCATCAAAGCTTGTATCCCCAATAGTAATAGTCCCTGATTTCGCTAAAGCAAGTGCATTTAGTGTGCGTAAGAGTGTTGTTTTACCAGAACCACTGGGTCCGATAATAGCTGTGACTGTACCTTTATCCTGTGAGAAACTGACGTCATTCAGTATCGTATTCTCATTGTATTTATGTATAAGATGATTAACTGTAATCATATGTGTCCCCCCAATATAGCAATAATTATAAATTATCATAATAAATCTTATCGGTAAAGTAAGGATTTGGGGTAGAAACCTTTATTTAAGCCATATCGAGTGTTAAACTTATACTTATATAGAAAGAAATATAATGGACGAGGTGGAAAAAATGGAAGATTCTGCATTAATACATACAGATATTCAAGAAAAATGGATAGCAAAATTGAATACAGTGAAAGATAAATTTAGATCACATGCAGTCTATAATGATCAACATTCTAGGTTTCCATATGAAAATATTGAGTGGTTAGTTAATGAAGGTTATACATTATTAACTTTACCTAAAGCATACGGTGGCGAAGGTGCCTCAGTTGAAGATATGGTTATTATTCAAACCTATTTAGGCTCTATTGATGGTGCAACGGCACTTTCAATTGGCTGGCATCTTAGTGTTGTGGGTCAATTATATGAACAAAAGATGTGGGATGAATCCATGTTAAATCAATTTGCGGAATCTATCAGAAAAGGTGCACTGGTTAATAGAGCTGTAAGTGAAGCGGAAACAGGGAGTCCTACACGAGGTGGTAGACCTGCTACGAATGCAATTAAAAATGAAAATGGCTATATATTAAATGGTGTTAAAACATTTACTTCTATGAGTAAGGGGCTCACGCATTTTATTGTGAGTGCATATGATGAAACGATTGAGCAAGTAGGATTTTATCTTATAGAAAAGGATACACCAGGCGTAGAAATTGCAGATAATTGGAATATGGTAGGAATGAGAGCTACAGAAAGTCACGATTTAATATTAAATGATGTTCAAATACCAGAACAGAATTTTGTAGAAATTAGAGGCGCTGGTGGTAAAAAACCAAACGGCTGGATTCTACATATCCCAAGTACTTATTTAGGCATTGCGCAAGCAGCACGAGATTATGCTGTTGACTTTGCTAAAACTTATAGCCCTAATAGTATAGAAGGTACGATAGGAGATATAACAACCGTTCAGCAAAATATTGGCAAAATGGAATCCTTGCTATTATCTGCGCGTCACTTTTTATGGAGTACAGCATCATTATATTCAAATACCCATTCAGATAAAGCTATATGGAATGAAACATCTGCTAGTAAGGTGTTAGTCATGAATCAAGGACTCGAAGTAATTGATATTGCCATGCGTATTGTCGGTGCTAAGAGCCTTGAAATGGAACGTCCGTTACAACGTTATTATCGAGATATGAGAGCAGGTTTACACAATCCACCAATGGAAGATATGGCATATACTAATATTGCTAAGAGTGTATTAGATAGATTTTAGAAAGTATAAAGACTTGAGAAAGTTTCATTTAATAGTTGTAATTAAAATGCATTTAGACATAGTGTCTGAATGCATTTTTTTAATAACTTAAAAAGCTAAAAATTGACTTTTTACTATTGTAAAATTACTAGAGTCATTATATAATCAATTGGTACTGATAATCATTTTCAATGGAGGAGAATTATGAAAAAATTATTGTTTCCGTTACTTGCTTTAATGCTTATTTTAGCCGCATGTGGTAATAAATCAGATAGTGACTCAAATAGCGACAAAAAGGAAGAAACAAAATCATATAAATTAGATAGTGGAAAAAGTATCGATATTCCTAAAAATCCAGAGCGTATTGCCGTTGTGGCGCCTACATATGCCGGTGGTATTAAATATCTTGGTGGTAAGATTGTGGCAGTAAATGAACAAGTCGATAACAGCAAATTACTTAAAGATAAATTTAAAGGTGTAGAAAAAATTGGGGAAAATGATGTAGAAAAGGTTGCAAAAACAAAACCTGATTTAATCGTTGTTTATTCAACAGATAAAAATATTAAAAAATATGAAAAAATTGCACCTACAGTTGTGTATGACTATGGTAAACATAAGTATTTAGATCAACAAAGAGAATTAGGGAAATTATTAGGTAAAGAAGATGAAGTAAAATCTTGGGAAGATAAATGGAAATCACAAACTAAAAAAGATGGACAAGAAATAAAAGATAAAATAGGCGAAGATGCTACTGTTTCAATCTTTGATGAATTTGATAAAAAACTATATAGCTATGGTCCTAACTGGGGTCGTGGTGGCGAAGTATTATATCAAGCATTTGGTCTGAAGATACCTGATAAACTAAATGATTTAGTTAAAAAAGAAGGATGGGCAGAAGTTAAACAAGAAAAAATTGCTTATTATGCCGGCGACTATATTGTTTCAACAAGTGAAGGTAAATCAACACCTGCTTATGAAAAAACAGACTTATGGAATAATATTCCAGCGGTACAACAAGATCATGTAATTAAAGTTCAAGCTGAGACATATTGGTACAATGATCCATACACATTAGAATTTATGAGAAAAGATTTAAAAGAAAAATTTTTAAACAATTAAACTAAATTATCAGTACGCTAAATCAATTTGATTGTATGTAGTAAATAATAAGTGCTTTAGGACAGAAAGACTCATTTTTAAAACATTCTAAGATTAGCTATGAAGAAATCTTTACAATAGATTTTTTCATAGCTATTTTTATAGTTTCAAAGAGGAAGGCGCTGCATGTATATGCTAAGGGTAAGGTATAAATATGTAGTTTTTCATTCATAATATGATATTAAACATCAGCATGTTATAAAATGGGTGCAATATATTTATTTTATTAAAGAGTTTATGTGGTCTTATGCTTGTGATGATTTAATGGTTAAAATACTAAAAATGCAACCTAATGTAAACTTTTTATTTTTTAAAGTTTACATTCGTGATATAATTTCTTCATCGAGGAGGAATAACTATGACAACAAAAAGATTAGTATATACAGCATTGATGACAGCAATGATAGCGGTACTAGGCTTTGTGCCTGCGATACCATTGCCGGTAATGCCAGTACCCATTGTTTTACAAAATATAGGTATATTTCTAGCAGCGATACTTCTTGGACGTAAATATGGGACTTTAAGTGTCATTGTTTTACTATTACTAGTAGCAACAGGTCTACCATTATTATCTGGCGGCCGTGGCGGTATTGGTGTATTTGCAGGACCTTCAGCAGGTTTTTTATTTATGTATCCAGTGATTACATACCTGATTGGTTTAGTGAGAGATTTATATTTTAATAAAATGAATTTTGTTGTATTATTAGGTACAACAATTGTGTTCGGTGTATTACTGTTGGATATTGTAGGCACTATCATTATGGGGTGGATAACACATTTACCAATATCTAAGTCAGTAATGCTTTCATTCGTCTTTATGCCTGGAGATTTATTAAAAGCGATTATTGCGAGTTTAATAGGCAATACAATGTTAAACCATAGTCAATTCAAACAATTAATGAAGTAAAAACATATAGGGAAGGTGTATAAATTGGTCATTTCTATGAATGATATTTTTCAACAAGGCACGGTTTATCAAGATGATAATAGTAAAACCATTTATTTAACACCTGAGGAACCGTTAGTATATGATACAAACAAATGGATATATAAGCGAATGCCTACGCTTAATTCTTGGAAATTAGATATGGCTTACCAACAATTTATGCATAAACAACAAGGATCTTCCCACCTTGCATTTACTTTTCCTGAAAATGAGCACCTAGATCAACAATGGTTGGATGAAATAAAAGCATTAGAATTTGAGTTAGGGATTATGGAGCTTTACGCTATCGAACCTCAGCATATCCATCAAGCTATAAACTCAGAAATAGATGTTACAATCGTGAACGATGAAACACTTGAAGATTATGTAGCTATTTATCGTAGGTTTGCTGAACCGTATGGGCTAGCATATGCACAAGAAAGTATACAGATGATTCGTAATCAATTTCCACAAGAAAATAAATTGAGAATATTAGCATATAAGGGTGAAGTCCCAGTAGGTATATTAGATTTAATTGTGTCCGCATCGGCGATGGAAATAGATGGATTTGGCGTGTTGGATGAATATCAAAGGCAAGGCATAGGCAGTGTGATGCAATCATTTGTAGCACAGATTGCGAAAGACAAAACGATAATATTGATAGCTGATGGTGAGGATAGCGCGAAAGATATGTATATAAAGCAAGGTTATATCTTTATTAGCTACTGTTATCAAATACTAAAAGAGCATATTTAAAATAATATCAAACGATACTATTATAATAGGAGTAAAGCGGAGAAGTAGTTTGTTGATTTATCAACTAATTACATCTCCGCTATTTTTATGCGTTCAGGGTGACTATAAATATTAAAATTTCCTTCTCTAATAAAACCAATGGCTGTAATATTTAAATCTTGTGCGAGTGTTATGGCTAGCGTGGTTGGCGCGGATTTAGAAAGAATAACGCCCACACCGATTTTAGCGGCTTTAATTAATATTTCAGAAGAGATTCTACCACTAAATATAAGTACTTTATTACGTACTGGTATATGTCTTTCGATACAGTAACCATAAAGTTTATCCAGTGCGTTGTGGCGTCCGATATCTTGACGATGTTCGAAAAACGTATCTCCATCACTAATGGCTGCATTGTGTAAACCACCTGTTTGTTTGAATACTTCACTAGCGCTTTGTAAACGTGTCATCATATTCAGTACTTGTTGAGGATTTAATTCAATATTTGACATTGACGTCTTTGCTACTGCTGCATCATTTTGAAAATAAAATTCTCTACTTTTACCACAACAGGATGCAATCATGCGTTTAGTAGAATACTCGAAGCGTTCTCCTAAGGATTTTGTTAACTCAACGTGCGCAAACCCCTTACTATCATCTATTTGAATAGACTTTAAATCATCGCTTCTTAATATAGCACCTTCAGAAGCTAAAAAACCAAGTGTAAGTTCTTCCATATGATTTGGACTACAAATAACTGTAGCAAATTCTTCACCATTCACCATAATAGTTAATGGAAATTCAGTAACATAGTGATCTTTTTTTTCTATCAGTTTACCATCTTCAAAGCGTACAATTGTTTGATTTGTCAAAACATCTTCATGCATACAAGCACCTCATTTCATATTCTATTATTATTTTAGCTTATTTTTAGTTGTAAAAAAATGATTCGGTTTATAAAGGTATTATCATTACACGATTCTGTTTATAAGTTGCTTTTAACGATTAATCAGATTTAGTTACGTCACAATTGATTTAACATAAAGTGAGAAGTAAACTTAAGGTAAACAATACTAATAGAGGTGATACATGAATGGCAAGTATTAGGGATATTGCACGTCAAGCTGAAGTAAGTCCAGGTACTGTTTCACGTGTTTTAAACAATGATCCAACTTTATCCGTTGCTAAAGAAACGCGGACACGCATAAATCAAATCGCACAAGCGTTACAATACGAAAAAGTTACTAGAAAAAATAAACGTATCCAAATTATTACATACGCTTCTCGAGAGAAAGAAATGTCGGATCCATATTATAGAGAAATCCGATTAGCGATAGAAGCAGAAGTTAAAAGATTAAACTTATCCCTTAAGCGAACAATTAGAATTGATGGGCAACAAGATCATATCGATTTAAACAAAATTGAAAATGCAGGCGCCATTATTGTAATTGGGAATTTTTCTGTAGATGCATTGAACAAATTGAAAACGCACAACGCTAACATGGTGGTCATTAATAATCCAAATACACCTAAATCTATTGATGCTGTGTATTCTGATTTGGATGATGCAATGACAGAACTGCTTAATCGCATTTTAGATAAAGGTCTAACGAAAATTGCATATATTGGTGGGCACCATACAATACGAGAGTTGAATGGTATAACAACTACTAACGCAGCAGATGTTAGATACCAAGCATATCAATCATGGTGTGAAAAACATGACGTCGAAGAAATAGTGTTACTCAATGGATGGGGAAAAACACAGGGAGAGGATGCAGTGAAAGTTTATTTAGAAAGTGATCATGCGTTTCCTCAAGTATTTATTGCTGGCAACGATATGATTGCAATCGGTATTTTACAACAATTGCAACTAAATAAAAAAGCAATCCCTGAAGAAGTAAAATTAATTAGTTTTAATGATTTAGAAGTGATTCAATATGCAGTGCCTTCAATTAGTAGCGTGCATATTCCTGTCGATGAATTTGGGAGAACTGCTGTCAGAATGGCAGAAGAACGTATCAATAACACAAGGCAAATCGCAATTCATGTTGTTGTAGAAGCGCAACTCAAAGCAAGAAACACATTTAAAGTATAGTTAACTTTATTGACAAAACATTTAGTAAACAAGTAAACTTTAATTGTGTTTACTAAAGGGCCGATAGGTATGTGAGATGGTTTAGAAAAAGGAGTGGCAAGCTTATGTTACAGGAAATGCACAAAAAGTTTGAATCTTTATTTGATGTAAAAGCAGATGTGAGGGCGTTTGCACCGGGACGAATTAATCTAATTGGGGAACATACTGATTATAACGGTGGTTATGTATTTCCAGCTGCAATAGAACTGGGGACATATGGTTTAGCATCTAAAAGAACGGATCGTATCATTCAATTATATTCAAATAATTTTGAAGATACAGGTATTGTATCTTTTACATTAGATGAACTTGAATTTAATGAGCAACACGATTGGGCAAACTACCCTAAGGGTGTCGTTAAATATTTAAAAGAAGAATTTAATGATATCAATCAAGGATTCAATATTTTAGTTGAAGGAAATATACCGAATGGTGCGAGTTTATCGTCATCAGCTTCTATTGAATTACTAACTGGCTGGCTAATTAAACAATTATTTAATTTGCATTTAGAGCGCTTACAGTTAATTAAATTAGGACAAGTCGTTGAAAATAAATTTATGGGTGTGAATTCAGGTATAATGGACCAATTTATTATTGGTATGGGTAAAGCAGAGCATGCCATATTATTAGACACCGCTACACTTGATTTTGACTATGTACCTGCTAAATTTGGAGATTATGTCATCTCAATTATGAATACAAATAAAAGACGTTCACTAACTGAAAGTAAATATAATGAACGTAGATCTGAGTGTGAAAACGCACTCTCACAATTACAGCAGCAATTAGAAATCACATCTTTAGGTGAATTATCTTTAGCGCAATTTGAGAAGTACCAATCACTTATTACTGATGAGGTCGTATGTAGACGTGCCAAACACGCGATTTCAGAAAATGAGAGAACGAAGCTTGCACATAAAGCATTGGCTGATAATAACTTTGAACAATTTGGGCAATTACTCAATGCATCACACAAATCATTAAAAGAAGACTACGAAGTTACAGGTATTGAATTAGATACCTTAGCTGAAACAGCTCAGCAAGTAGAGGGTGTATTAGGCGCAAGAATGACAGGTGCTGGTTTTGCAGGATGTGCCATTGCTTTAGTGGATAAAAATAGTATACAGAAGTTAGAAGATGAAGTATCAAAAGCATATATTGATAAAATTGGTTATGCACCTTCGTTTTATCATGTGGGTATAAGTGATGGCGTTAAGGCTTTGTAAGCAATACAAAATGATTAAAAGAAAGGATTTTGAATATGTCTGTTTTAGTATTAGGTGGCGCTGGATATATTGGTAGTCATGCGGTGGATCAATTAATAAGTAGAGGTTACGACGTCGTTGTTGTAGATAATTTAGGGACAGGTCATCGTGCAGCTGTAAATAAAGATGCACGATTTTATGAAGGCGATATACGTGATAAGCCATTTTTAGATCAGGTGTTTACAACTGAAACAATAGAAGGTGTCTTCCATTTCTGTGCATATTCGTTAGTAGGTGAATCTGTTGAGAAACCGTTAGCGTATTTCAACAATAATGTGAATGGTTTACAAGTGTTATTAGAAGTCATGTATGATCATCAAGTAAAACATATTATCTTTTCCTCAACTGCAGCAGTATATGGAGAACCAGATACAGTGCCTATTACTGAAGCAGATTCTAAAACACCGACGAGTCCTTATGGTGAAAGTAAGTTAATGATGGAAAAAATGATGCATTGGAGTCACAATGCTTACAGTGTTAATTATGCAGCCTTGCGTTACTTTAATGTAGCGGGTGCAAAAGAAGAGGGCACTATAGGTGAAGACCACCGTCCAGAGACGCATTTAGTGCCAATTGTATTACAAGTTGCATTGGGACAAAGAGAAGCATTAACGATATTTGGTGATGACTATGATACGGAAGATGGTTCATGTATTCGTGACTACCTTCACGTTGTCGACTTAATAGATGCACATATTTTAGCTTACCAACATTTACAAAATGGTGGGGAATCTGGCGCATTTAATTTAGGAAGTAGTCAAGGGTACTCAGTATTTGAGATATTAGAAGCGGCTCGAAAGGTGACAAACAAACCAATTGAAGCGAAGGTTGGACCTAGAAGAGCTGGAGACCCTAGTAAATTAGTTGCATCAAGTGATAAAGCACAATCAATACTTGGTTGGAAACCAAAACATGATAATATACATGACATTATTGATTCAGCTTGGCGCTGGCATAATCAACATCCAAACGGTTATCAAGAAGATACGGAGGTATAAGGCATGTTATTAAATCAACAATTAGTACAGCAATTTGTCACACAGGCAATTGCATTTGGTGATTATGAACAAGAAGATAACATTTATATTCAAAATCAACTGCTCCGAATTTTAAATGCAATAGGTATTGATGTTGATAATGAATCACCACTAAACCAAGATGCCACTGCAAATGCGATTGCTCAGTATTGGATTGAACAAGCAGTTAATGAAAACTGCCTAGAAGATGCATTATATAAAAAAGAAATCGTTGAAGCACAAATATTAGATTTAATAACACCTCGACCTTCAGTTATTAATCGAAATTTTGTAGAAGCCTATAAAAAATCACCGGAAACAGCTACTAATTATTTTTATGAAATAACTAAACGGAATCATTATGTAAAAGAAGATGCTATTGCTAATAATATTAATTATGAAGTAGAAACAGAATACGGTGATATTGAAATTACAATCAATTTATCTAAACCTGAAAAAGATGCAAAGCAAATTGCGAAAGCTAAAGCTGAACCAGCTAAACATTATCCTAAATGTGCACTATGTATTGAAAATGAAGGCTACCAAGGTTCGGTTACACAAGCAGCTCGTACGAATCATCGTATTATACGATTGAAATTAGACGGAAAGTCGTGGGGATTCCAATATTCACCATATGCTTATTTTCCAGAGCATAGCATTGTGTTATCTGAACATCATGTGCCTATGGAAATTAATAAACAAACATTTGTTAATTTGTTAGCGTTTATTGAACAATTTCCACATTATTTTATTGGATCTAATGCAGACATTCCATTAGTTGGTGGATCGATTTTATCACATAATCATTATCAGGCTGGCAAACATGTATTTCCTATGGATAATGCGGCAGAAATAGAGCGGTTTACAATGAATGAATTTTCATCGGTAACAGCGAGTACATTGAATTGGCCAATGAGTGTGATTCGATTAAAAAGCGAAAATCGCGATGAATTAATTAATGCAGCAACATATGTGATGCATACGTGGAATCAATACTCAGATGAAACGATAGATGTAAGGGCATTTAGTAATGATGGTGAAAGACATCATACTGTAACACCGATTGCACGTTATAGACAATCACAATATGAATTAGATATCGTTTTAAGAGATAATCAAACTTCCGAAGCATTTCCAGATGGCATATTCCATCCACATGAGGATGTACAACATATTAAAAAAGAGAACATCGGTTTAATAGAAGTGATGGGTACGGCGATATTACCAGGGCGCTTAAAAGAGGAATTACAACAAGTAAAAACGTATCTTGTGGGTGATAACCAATTAGATTTAGGTATGCACCAACAATGGGCTGAAAATATGAAGCGCACTTATGATATCAATAAACAAAATGTTGACGACATCGTTGATAAAGAAGTCGGTTATAAATTTAAACGTGTGTTAGAAGATGCAGGTGTTTTTAAAAATACCGATACTGGACGCCAAGCATTTAAACGCTTTATCAAACATTTATAATAAAAGCAGCGCATGTCGAATTGATTAGGCTATGTTTAAAAACGCGCTATATTTTATGACATGTTATAAACTGAAAATACTTTTGTCTCAAGGCGGAGTGAAGAAATCAAACTGGACTCATTGATTTCTTCACTCCGCTCTTTTATTTTCTTGATTACAAGCATATAATAAAAGAAAATAGGAGTGATTATTTTGAAAATTAAATTTAAATATTTAATTATTTCATTTATTGTTTTATGTCTTGTGTTAGCAGGATGTTCAAATGGTGATAATAAGGATAATAGTAAAACGAAAAGCGATGAAAAAGCAAAACAAGAATTACATGTTTCTGCAGCAGCAAGTCTAACGGATGTCACTAAGGATTTAGAAAAAGCTTTTAAAAAAGATCATAAAGATGTAGACGTTTCTTTTAATTATGGTGGTTCAGGTGCTTTAAGACAACAAATAGAAAAAGGTGCACCAGTAGATGTATTTATGTCTGCAAATACAAAAGATGTGGACGGACTAGTTGATAAAGACAAAGCACAAAATACATATGAGTATGCTAAAAACCAACTAGTATTAATTGGTGAAAAAGATAGCAACTATCATTCGGTAACTGATATACAAGGCGATGATAAGTTAGCCATTGGTGAAGCAAAATCAGTACCTGCAGGTAAATATGCTGAGCAATATTTAAAAGATAATCATTTATTCGATAAAGTGAAACCAAATTTAGTTTATGCCAAAGATGTGCGTCAAGTATTAAACTATGTTGAAAAAGGTAATGCACAATTAGGTTATGTGTATAAAACAGATTTATTTCAATCACAACAAAATGGTAGTAGTAAAGTGAAAGAAATCAATACAGCCGATTTGAAAAAACCAATTACTTATAAAGCAGCTACTACAACAGATAAAAAGTTAGCGAAAGAATGGATAGATTTCTTAAAAACAGATAAGGCCAAAGATATTTTGAAAAAATATCAATTTGATGCATAGGAGGATTTAGCAATGCCAGATATTACACCATTTTGGATATCACTTAAAGTAGCCGTTATAAGTACTATCATAGTAACTTTAATTGGCGTAGTCATTTCAAAATGGTTATATAGACGCCATGGTATCATTGCTAGAATCTTAGAAAGTATCATAGTCTTACCTATTGTTTTACCACCGACTGTGATGGGGTTCATCTTGCTCATAGTGTTTTCACCAAGAAGTTATATTGGGGCATTTTTTGCTAATGTATTACACTTACCCGTAGTGTTTACATTGACTGGTGCAGTCATTGCCTCTGTGATCGTCAGTTTTCCATTGATGTACCAACATACTGTACAAGGTTTCCGCAGTATAGATCATAAGATGCTAAATACAGCTAGGACAATGGGAGCCAGTGAAAGTAAAATATTTTTTAAATTAATTCTACCGATATCTAAACGTGCAATATTATCTGGTGTAATGATGAGCTTTGCAAGAGCAATTGGTGAATTTGGCGCTACGCTTATGGTGGCTGGCTATATTCCAAACAAGACAAATACATTACCATTAGAGATTTATTTCTTGGTTGAACAAGGTAAGGAAAATCAAGCATGGTTATGGGTGATTGTATTGGTAGCATTTGCGATAACTGTTATAGGTACAATTAATTTATTAAATAAAGATCGTTATCGGGAGGTAGATTAATTGTTACATATACATCTGACACATCAGCTTAAAGCAACACCATTAAGCATACAAATTAATGATGATAAACCAAAGATATATGCAATTAAAGGGCCCTCCGGTATTGGCAAGACGACAATATTAAATATGATAGCGGGTTTAAGGCAACCTGACAACGCATTTATACAAGTGAATAAACGTATTATTTCAGATTCAGCACATGCGATTGATGTGAAAATTCAAAAAAGAAATATTGGCTATCTTTTCCAAGATTACCAACTTTTTCCTAACATGAATGTCTATCAAAATATTACTTTCATGGCACAACCTTCTGATCATATTGATAAATTGATGAAACAACTAAATATTGATCACCTAAAAGATCAATATCCTATGCGTTTATCAGGTGGAGAAGCACAACGCGTGGCTTTAGCTAGAACACTGAGTACAAAGCCAGACTTGATTCTGTTAGATGAACCATTTTCAAGTCTAGACGATTCGACTAAGCATGAAAGTATCCAACTTGTGCAACGTATATTTGAAAAGTGGCAAATTTCTATTATCTTTGTTACACATTCAAATTATGAGGCCACCTCACTAGCGCATGAAATCATCACTATTGGCTAAAATCATTTTCCAAATATAAACTTCAATACTTAAAAACTTGTATGACATAGATAATAGCTATACAGGTTTTTTTAAAAGTATAAGACAAATATCTATAATATGAATGTATTTTTTGAACAATTTAAATGATTATAAGCATCATTTTATTTTAGAAGGGGTGTATATATGAAGATAGAATTTTTAGGAACAGCAGGTGGGTTTCCGTCACTTTATAAGTCCCATTCGCAACATTCACAAGCAATACATAGAACTGGACCAGCTATTTATATACATGACCTCCAATTATTAATTGATACTTCTGAGGATATATTTTATCAATTACGCCGTTCAGAAATTTATGATATAAAATATGGCATATATTCGCATTGGCATCCTGATCATACGATGGGTATAAGAATTTGGGAAACATTAAATTTTGATTTTATAAATAAAGTACCACAATCCAAAAAATCGAAAATAATCCTTACAGAGCAACATGTAAATGATTTTAAAAAATATTTTGGTCATTGGGATCATTTAAACTATCTAGGTGATTTAGGTGTAATTGAAAAAGAGATTATTCCTAACAATGGTCAAATAAAGATAGGTGAAACGACTATAGAGTGGATTCAGCTAGCAGAAGACATTGCATTTGGATTTTATATTACGACATCCACATTACGCATTTTAATTATCCCGGATGAAATTAAAGGTTATCACCCAATAGAAAAATTGAAGAACGTTGATGTTGCGATTTTACCATTTGGTAGTAATGAAGTTAATCCAGTTACCAAAGAACGAATTCACGAAAATGGTATGCTAGCAGCGTTAGGTGAAATTACTTTTCAAGAAAGTGTGACTATCGCGCGTGAAATCAATGCAACACACACTTACTTTACACACATAGAAGCAACGGAAAACTTAAATGAAACACACATTGAACAATTAGAACAGCAATTAAAAGAGGAAGGATTGTTGACTACCATTGCTTACGATGGTTTACAAATTACAATAGAATAAATATGGCAACAACCATTAATAAAGTACCCTTCAAAGCCGACACAACAAAGTGAAATGGAGAAGGGTACTTTTTTAGTTAAATATTGATCAGCTTTGTGAAGCGCTAGTTTGATTTGGAATAGGAAAATAATCAAAAATTTCTCCGGAATGTAGTGCTTCGGAAAGTGTAGATAGCCAAGCATAATAGACTTTGGAATGTTCAATTTGTTCTAACATTTTATTGGCATCTTCAATCCATTCTGGTTCTGCATCTTCAGAATCAATAATAGGGAAGAGTAATTTTTCTGCTCGTTGAATGGCTTCTAAATTTAATTTGATTTCACGATTCCATTTTTGCGAGAAAAAATTACCGAAAAACGTAAAGAAATCTTTTTCTGCTGTAAAGTGTTGTTTTCTGCTACCTCTAATAAATTGTTGCTTTACACCATCAAATTCTTGTAGTCGTTTAACACCGGCACTCATACTTGGTTTACTCATTTGTAACTCATAACGCATTTCATCTAATGTCATGCTTTTTTGTTCGAAAACCATCGTGCCATAAAGATTACCTACACTCCGATTGACACCGTAAAGATCCATTGTTTCTCCAATAGAGTTAATTACGATATCTTTCGCTTCTTCTAATAGTTGTTCAAAGTTTTTTGATCGCGCCATGAATTCACCTCAAAATAATATTTGATTCATTGTACCATGAAGTTAAGATAATAGGATATGTTCAGAATGTTGAAAATACTTGTCTATATTAATGAAAGATAAAATAAAAACACGCATTAGAGCTGAATAAAGATAAGGGGAAACACTACTTTATAACAATATTAATTTTAAACCGTTGTTACATTGGAGACCAAGATTTATAATAGAAATAATGATGTGAAGAGAGGGTTATTCGTGTGACACAGGATCGATATTCAAGACAAATGTTATTTAAACATATTGGATCAGACGGACAGGATAAAATTAAGAGACAGCATGTACTTATTGTTGGTATGGGTGCTTTAGGTACACATCTTGCAGAGGGTTTAGTGCGCTCTGGCATAGGTGAACTTACGATTGTGGATAGAGATTATATTGAATACAGTAATCTTCAAAGGCAAACATTATTTTCAGAAGCGGATGCAGATGCAGCATTGCCTAAGGTCATTGCTGCAGAAACAAAATTATTAGCAATTCGTAAAGATGTCGTCATACACAGTCATATCGCACATGTTGATCGTCAATTTTTAGAAGCGCATGCTACAAATATTTCTTTGATTTTAGATGCTACAGATAATTTTGAAACGCGGCAATTAATTAATGACTATGCGTATCAACAGAATATACCATGGATTTATGGTGGTGTAGTGCAAAGTACTTATATAGAAGCTGCATTTATACCTGGCACAACACCGTGCTTTAATTGCATGGTACCACAATTGCCAACCATCAATATGACGTGTGATACGGTAGGTGTTATACAACCCGCTGTAACGATGACGACAAGTTTACAAGTACGCGATGCATTGAAACTATTGATAGAACATACGCCTGATACTAAATTGACTTATGGTGATTTATGGGAAGGTACACATTTTAGCTTTGGATTTAGTAAATTATATAGAACAAATTGTCCAACTTGTGGTCAAAATCCAACATATCCCCATTTAAATGAAACCAAACGTCAGTATGTTAGTTTGTGTGGAAGAGATACGGTGCAATATGAAAACCCTAATATTTCCCAGGAAATGCTAGGTGTATTTTTAAATCAACACAAAATCGCATTTAAACGTAACCCTTATATCATTCAATTTCAATATAAAGGTTATCGTATCGTCAGTTTTAAAGGTGGACGTATGCTGATACATGGCATGAAGCAACCACAAGAAGCAATTAAATTAATAAATCAATTATTTGGATAAATGAGGTGGGCATCGTGCATACAAATGTGCAATTAGACAAAGATATAAAATGTGCTATTTTAACCGTTTCTGATACAAGAGATTATGAAACGGATAGGGGGGGCCAATTGGCTCAATCACTACTTTCTGAATTGAATGTAAGTATTGCTAGTGAGCATTATCGAATTGTTAAAGATGAACAAGACTTAATTCAAAAACAACTACAAGAATGGTTAAAGGAAGATATAGATGTCATTATTACAACTGGTGGTACAGGGATTGCTCAGAGGGACGTTACAATAGAAGCTGTATCAGCACTAATCACAAAAGAAATTGAGGGTTTTGGTGAATTATTTAGATATTTGAGTTATACCGAAGATGTGGGAACACGTGCACTTTTATCAAGAGCGATTGCAGGCGCAGTTGGAGATAAGTTGATTTTTAGCATTCCTGGTTCAACAGGCGCTGTTAAATTAGCGTTGAACAAGTTGATAAAACCAGAATTAAATCACCTAGTGAATGAAATCACTAAATAACAAAAGCGCCAAGTGTAGCTTGAATTCTGATTTGTTTAACAGAATTGCGACACTTCGCGCTCAGTTTATATAGTTGCTACTAAAAAATGATGGTCATGACTTCAGTTTACTTTGGGTAATTCAAGGAGTCATTATCTTTAATTATCTTGGCGCTGATAGTCGCCTGATTTCCCACCTGATTTGGATAACAGATAGGTTTCACCGATTACCATACTTTTATCTAATGCTTTTGTCATGTCATATACGGTAAGGGCAACAGCAGTAGCAGCTGTTAGTGCTTCCATTTCAACGCCAGTTTTACCTGTAGTAGAGACAATCGTCTGTATATTAAGTGTGTATGATTGTTCATTTTCTTGCCAATCAAATGTTACATCTATGCCAGTTAGTGGTAATGGGTGACACATAGGAATAATATCTGCAGTATTTTTAGCGGCCATAATCCCCGCAATTTGAGCAGTATTTAAAACATTCCCTTTTTGATTTGTATGTTCGACAATTTGTTTATAAATTTCCGAGTTAACTGTGATACTTGAATGTGCAATTGCAGTACGTTTAGAAATGTTTTTTTCTGAAACATCTACCATTTTAGCATTGCCTTGGTGATTTATATGCGTAAATTCAGACAAAATATCCCTCCTAATCGTTTCTTAGTATATCACGAAATTAATTTATGTAAGGAGTAGATTTAAAATGCCAGTAGAAAAAAGAACGCCAATTCCTGTAAGTGAAGCAATTGAACGTGTAGTCAATCAATCGATTTATACGCAACAAGTAGAAGTTCCATTAAATGAGAGTATCCATCATATTTTAGCCGAAGATATCATTGCGACATATGAAATTCCACGGTTTAATAAATCTCCCTATGATGGCTTTGCTATTCGCAGTAAGGATACGGTAGGTGCTAGTGGTGAACAACGTGTAAGCTTTAATGTGATTGATCATATTGGTGCAGGATCTGTTTCTGATAAAACGGTAGGCGCTTTCGAGGCGGTTCGGATTATGACAGGGGCTGCTCTACCAGAAGGTACAGATGCAGTGGTTATGTTAGAACAAACTGTTGAAAACGGACATAGTTTTACTTTGAGAAAACCCTTTGAGCCAAATGAAAATGTTTCTTTAAAGGGTGAGGAAACAGAGATAGGAGATATCGTACTGCAAAAGGGACAATTAATTAATTCCGGTGCCATTGCTGTATTAGCAACTTACGGTTATACACAAGTAAAAGTAAATAAAAAGCCAAGTGTAGGTGTTATAGCTACTGGTAGTGAGTTATTGGATGTGAATGATGCTTTAGAATCAGGGAAAATTAGGAATTCAAATGGTCCTATGATTACAGCCTTATCGCAAAAATTAGGGTTAAGTGCTATTGCATATCAAATTCAAGAAGATGATTTGGACAGTAGTATTCAAGTCGTAAAAGAAGCAATGGCTAAACATGATATTGTCATTACGACTGGTGGCGTATCGGTGGGTGATTTCGATTATCTGCCACAAATATATGAAGTATTAAATGCAGAAGTACTATTCAATAAAATAGCGATGCGACCAGGTAGTGTTACGACTGTAGCAGTTGCAAATGAAACCTATCTATTTGGATTATCTGGGAATCCATCGGCTTGCTATACTGGTTTTGAGTTATATGTTAAACCGGCAGTACTTCATATGATGGGTGCTAATGCAATATATCCTCAAGTAATACAAGCGACATTAATGCAAGATTTTAAAAAGGCGAACCCATTTACAAGATTTATACGTGCCACAGCGACGTTGAATGGAAAAGAAATGACGGTAGTACCATCAGGGTTTAATAAATCAGGCGCTGTAGTTGCGATAGCCCATAGTAATGCTATGATTATGCTTCCAGGTGGAACGAGAGGCTATAGTCAAGGACATACGGTTAACGTCATATTGACGGAATCACAAACATACGAAAAGACATGTTTTATATGATTTTACAAATTGTGGGTTATAAAAACGCTGGAAAAACGACGTTAATGTCACATACAATCCAATTTTTAAAATCACATTTGTTAACAGTGGCAACTGTTAAACATCACGGATTTAACCAATTAGTTAATCAAGAAGCGGATATCACATTACAAAATGATCAAGTTGACCATATGAAACATTTTAATGCAGGCGCTGATCAAAGTATTGTACAAGGTAAGTCTTATCAACAGTCGGTAACAAGAAAAGAAAATCAAAGTCTTGAGGAAATTATCAGCGAATCTGTTACAATAGATTGTGACGTGATACTCGTAGAAGGCTTTAAATCTGCACGATTCGATAAAGTAGTTGTTTATCAAGATGAGAAAGAACGTCAAAGTCTAAGCCATTTAACGAATGTAAAATACTATGTGAATTTGGCCGAAACAGATGCATTGACGCTTTATAATCAATGGCTATTTCATTATTTTAAAATAGAAGGAATGCATTAAATGAAGCAATTCGAAGTGAAGTGTGACCCGATACAAACTGAGCCATATAGAGATTATGTCTTGGATGAAAATCAAGGCGCGGTAGTTGTTTTTACAGGTCATGTAAGAGAGTGGACGAAAGGTGTTAAAACAGAATACTTAGAATATGAAGCATATATTCCTATGGCTGAGAAGAAGCTCGCTCAAATTGGAGACGAAATATCACAGAAATGGCCTGGAACAAAAACAGCAATTGTTCATAGAATTGGACCACTGAATATATCTGATATTGCTGTACTTATCAGTGTATCCTCGCCACATCGAAAGGATGCATATCGCGCAAATGAATATGCCATCGAACGAATCAAAGCAATTGTGCCTATATGGAAAAAGGAAATATGGGAAGATGGCGCTCAATGGCAAGGGCATCAGCATGGGAATCACAATGATGCAGTTGAGGGGGAATAGTAATTATGAAAATACTATACTTTGCAGAATTAAAAGAAATTTTAGCTAAACAGACTGAAACAATTGATTTAAGTTATGATATTACGGTAGATGATTTTACTAAAGATTTATTTGAACGTTATCCTCAAATCAAGGATAAGCAATTTCAAATTGCAGTAAATGAAGAATTCGTCAAAAGTGATGACATCGTACATCAAGATGATACAGTGGCATTAATTCCACCAGTTAGCGGAGGGTAAAAAAACATGAAAGCAATTATACTTGCCGGAGGACAATCAGAAAGATTCGGCGAACCAAAGGCTTTTGCTCAAATAAATGCGCAACCATTTTATAAGCGTATTATTGACGTTTTAGAGGGTACAAATATGTTTAATCAAGTTATTATCAGTACAAATGAGACATTAGCATCTCAATTTGATCATTCTGATATTATTATTGATGAAGATCAAAATAAGGATAAAGGTCCTTTGGCAGGTATTCAGTCAGTCATTCAGCATTATGAAAGTGAGGAACTGTTCTTTGTTGTGTCGGTTGATACACCTATGATTTCTCAAAAAGCTGTGAGTAAACTATATCAATTCATGGTAGAACACCTTATAGAAGACCAATTAGATATCGCTGGGTTTAAGGAAAAGGGCAGACCCATACCGACTATTGCTTTTTATAGTCCGCACACATTGCCATATATTGATGATGCATTAAATTCAAACGATTATAGTTTGAAAAGTGTTTATAATAAAGTGAAAAGTGATTGGTTAGATGTAAATTTAATTGAATCACCAGATTATTGGTACAAAAATATTAATTATCAACAAGATTTGGACTCTTTACAACAAGATATATTAAATAGATAAGGGGACCTAATGTTATGGTAGAGCAAATAACTGATAAACTTGGACGTCCGATTCGTGATTTAAGACTGTCAGTTACAGATCGTTGCAATTTCCGTTGTGATTATTGCATGCCGAAAGAAATATTTGGTGATGACTTTGTATTCTTACCTAAAGATGAGTTGCTTACCTTTGATGAAATGGTACGTATTGCACAGGTATACACGGAATTAGGCGTGAAAAAAATAAGAATTACAGGTGGGGAACCATTACTAAGACGTGATTTAGATAAATTGATATACCAGTTAAATCAATTAGAAGGTGTAGAAGATATTGGTTTAACGACAAATGGTTTATTATTAAAAAAACACGGTCAAAAATTATACGATGCTGGCTTGAGACGTATCAATGTCAGCCTAGATGCAATAGACGATGCTGTGTTCCAAGCCATAAACAATAGAAATATTAAGGCTTCTACGATTTTACAACAAATTGATTATGCAGTTGCTATAGGATTTCAAGTGAAAGTAAATGTAGTGGTACAAAAAGGTGTAAATGATGACCAGATCGTACCTATGGTGCAATACTTTAAAGATAAAGATGTACAAATTCGATTTATTGAATTTATGGACGTTGGTAATGATAATGGTTGGGACTTTAGTAAAGTTGTGTCAAAAGACGAAATGCTTGAAATGATAGAGCAGAATTTTGATATTGAGCCAGTGGCACCGAAATATTATGGTGAAGTTGCAAAATATTATCAGCATAAAGATAATAAAGCACAATTTGGTTTGATAACAAGTGTTTCTCAGTCATTCTGTTCTACTTGTACACGTGCACGTCTTTCATCAGATGGTAAGTTTTATGGATGTTTATTTAGTACTGTAGATGGATTTAATGTTAAGTCATTTATGCGCAATGGCGCAACTGATAATGAATTATTCGAACAATTTAAAGCATTATGGAATATCAGAGATGACCGCTATTCTGATGAACGAACTGAACAAACAGTTGCAAATAGAAAACGTAAAAAAATAAACATGAATTATATAGGTGGATAATAAAAAAATGAAATGAGTCTGGGACAAAATAGATGTCTCAGATTTTTTCATTTAGGCAGTAGATGACTGAATTGAAAATGGAAAGATGCCTAATTTTAATTGCCTTTTAATAAATTTCAAGGTCAAAATGATAGGATGCTTAACCTTTAATGATATTTAATTTCGCAAAATATAAAATAGATAAAATTTGTTAATATATGTCTAAAGATATTGAGTAATACAAATTTTTTAAGATGTTCATTTGAGATTATATAAATTATATTCAATTGAAGATAATATTTATCTGTTTCAATAAAAATAATAGATTAAATGAAGAAAGTGTTATATAATACTTTTGAAGCTTATTCATTAAATAAAGCCATAGAACACAACGAGAGTAGTCAATAAGGAGGCCATTTTTTATGGAAAGTAAAGTATCATATTTTATAAATTCTGAAAGAGCATTAAGTCAATTAAAACATTGGTTAAAATCTGTACATCGCTTATCAATAGAAGAATTTGTCATATTGTATAAAGTGTATGAAGCAAAGAAAATGAGCGGTAAAGAGTTAAGAGATACCTTGCATTTTGAAATGCTTTGGGATACGAGTAAAATTGACGTTATTATTAGAAAAATTTATAAAAAAGAGCTCATTTCTAAAGTGCGTTCAGAAACGGATGAAAGACAAGTTTTTTATTATTATAATGATATACAGAGTAAATTATTAGATGATATTATCAATGAAATTGAAAAAATTCAAATAGCACAATAGTGTGATATACATAAATTAAAACAATCAGATAGGATTACAATCAAATATCCATAAAAGTTCTGTGGGTTTATATTCGATAAGGAATGGCTAGGAGTGGATTACCTTAACTGATCCAGAAAATCTACTAACTTAATATCGTAGGGGAATATACTTTATAGTTATTTACTGTCGAACTAAAAAGAGTCTGAGACATCAAGCGGTGTCTCAGACTCTAATTTTTTAATTAAAATGAACTTAAATTTTTAACTTTTCTGCCGTGTACAAAGTAGTAAATGATCGCTGTGATTAAAACGATGATTGCCATTATTGCATAAAGTTGTGCGTAGCTCACAGCTGATGTAAAGAACCCTAATACATAAGGTCCAAATCCTAAACCTAAATCAAGACCAATAAAGTAAGTAGAAGTCGCAATACCATATTTAGCCGGCGGTGAGACTTTAATCGCAATGGCTTGCATACAAGATGAAATATTGCCGTAACCAGCACCTAAGCATAAACCAGCAATTATGAGTAACCAACCATTGTTTGTAATACTTAAAGTAAGGAAAGTAATGATTAAGAATATGAATGCTGGATAAGCTACTACATTTTCGTTTTTTTGATCCATTAATCGACCAGCAACTGGGCGTGTAATAAGTGAAGCAATTGCATAGAATATAAAGAAGTAACTTGATATTGTTACAAGATTAATTTCTTGGGCAAAAAATTGAAGAAATGTAAGAATTGATGAATAGGTTAAACCGGAAATCAACATGATAATTGCAACGGGTACAGCCTCTTTTGCAATATAATTGTTAATATTGAATTTTTTAGATTGAGTCGTTTGCTTTTTAGACTCTGTGTTACTTTCTACTTCAAATTGTAATTTAACAAAGAAAGAAATAATAAAGCTGATAATGCCACAGAGTAAGCAGATTGTGAATAATAATTTAATAGGGAAGCTATTGATTAGTAATAAACCGAAGAATGGTCCGATTGCTGCACCTATGACCAAACTTAAGGAGAATAAGCTAATGCCTTCACTCTTTCTGTCATTTGGTGTGACATAAGCTGCAATTGTTCCTGTAGCAGTTGTAGTAATACCTGTAGCAATACCATTAAAGAGTCTAGTTACCATTAAGAAAGCTAAAGAACCTTCTATAAAATAAAATAATTGTGTAACTAATAAAAAGCCTAAACCAATGAGTAATATACGTTTAGGACCAATTTTATTAACATATTTACCAGTCGTAAATCTACCTATTAATGAGCCGATAATAAATAGCCCTGTAACTAGTCCAGCAACACTATCTGAGGCGTGGTACTCTGATTTTGTATAACTAGCAATAATAACAATCAGTAGATACATACATAGATTAATTAAAAAATTAGTAAAAAAGTTAATGTTAAAACTTTTTGTCCAAATCGGTGATTTCAGAGAAGTGGATTGATTCATTTGACTATTCCTCCATATTGATAATTTGTTCATGGATCTTTTGAATGACTTGTATTGCATAGTTAAGTTCATCATCTGATAAACCAGTATTTTCAATAATTTTATCCTGTACATCACATATACGTGTATTGATTGCACCATAAAGTTGCTGTCCTTTTTCAGAAAAAGATAATAATTTTTCTCTTTTATCTTCTCCAAGTTCAATCGTAAGTAATGATTTATCAGAAAGTACTTTTAAAATCTTTCTTGTAGTTGGTTTTTCAATTGCTCGACGCTTTGAAATTTGAACGAGTGTCGTTGGTGCGTTTTGAGCAATATCTTTTAATACCAACCATTGTGCGGGATAAACATCAAATTCCTCAAATACCGGTTGGAAAAATTTAGTGTAGGGTCTATAAATAGCTGTTAGATGATTGAATATACTTTGTGAGTCCATAAGATCCTCCTTAATAGTTAGCTAGGCTAACCTATTTAACAACAAACAATATTGTAAACCTTTTTGTAGGATAAAGCAATAGTATTTTATTTTTAAAATCAAGTTATAACCTGTTTGATGTTAAAAAGACTTAAGCGAACATAAAAAATCATGCATTGATAATAAATGAAGAAATAGTGATTGAAATGAGGGCAAGCTGGTGGGAATTTCAGAAAATTTGTCATTTCTCACATTTGTAATTGAGTCAATGTATAAATAGTTGAGGAAAAGTGACAATAAGCGCCGACATTTGGTGAGTTTAATATGAAAGAAAGTTGTATGGATGTGTTATGAGAAGTAAAGTCGTATGCAATTTGTTATGATGAAGCTAAAGGAAGCTTAGGGGAGAGAAATTAATGCAATATTTGAAATTAGATCATATTATCCATTATATTCATCAGTTAGAGAACTTTAAATTTCCAGGTCATTTATTAACTTTGAACCAAGGTGGACAACATGAGCGTTTTGGTACATTTAATAGATTAGCTTATTTAGAAAATGCTTACGTAGAATTGTTGGATGTTTATAAACCGGAAGTTTTGCAAAAAATAGTGAAATCGGATGAAGGGCGTGTATCATTCCCATCTAAAATTGTGCAAGACCAATATAGTCAAGGAATGAAGACATTAGCTTTAAGTACGGCTGACATCAATCAACTTAAGGAAGATTTAGAAGAAAAAGGTATAGATGTTATCGGTCCGATTGAAATGCACAGAGAAAACATTAAAGGTGATAAAACATCCTGGAAATTATTATATATTGCAGATCCAGACTATAGAGTGAAGCCACCGTTCTTTATACAGTGGGATGAGAACGAGCAAAAAAGGAATGAAAAATTAGAAGCACTTCGCCAAAAAGAATTTATGATTAAATCCATTAATTTGCATAGTACCGAACGCGCACATACTGTGAAAAAATGGCAACATTGGTTTGATATGGACATAGTTAGTGAAGATGAGAAAGTCACAATACTTAAATTAAAACATGATGATTTGATATTTAAAATAAGTGATGGTCCTAACTCAGGATATAAATCAATAACAATTAAAGATAGTAAAACGACTTCTCCATATACTTTAATTATAAGAGGGTTAAGTTATATATTTGAGGCAGATTAATAAATGTAAATATAAGCACTATGAGCGATAATGAATATGTGTATCAATGAAATAATAAGTGTTAAAATAGTTAAATAAGTGGAAAACTTATTAGTACGCAATAACAGTAAGTAAATAGATATAACAAAAGTTAATGCTGCTAAAATAATTCTTAGACTTAAATATGAAATTGTCAGTGGTTCAATAAAAGCTTTAATAACGAAAACTAAATTAATAATTAAAAACAATCCAATAATAATACTACGCATAGTTACACCTCATTTCTAAATTTATTATAGTATATCAAATGAGTGAATTCTATGTGAAAGTTTGCTAAAAGCATTGTATAATACCAAAGTATTGAATTGATAAAGGAGACATCAGTTTTTATGGAAAAAATGAATATTACAGATCAAGCACATGATGCATTTGTTAAAGCACACCCACAAGGTGACTTATTACAATTAACGCAGTGGGCAGAAACTAAAACATTAACTGGATGGTACTCAAGACGTATCGCAGTTGGAGAAGACGATGAAATTGTAGGGGTAGCACAACTACTATTTAAAAAAGTACCTAAACTACCTTATACACTGTGCTATATTTCAAGAGGATTTGTAACAGATTATAGTAACAAGTTGGCATTAGAAACTTTACTTGAAGCTGCAATGCAAATTGCCAAAGAAGAAAAAGCATATGCTATTAAAATTGATCCAGATGTTGAAGTAGATAAAGGTGCAGACGCTTTGTCTAATTTAAGAGCGCTTGGGTTTAAACATAAAGGGTTTAAAGAGGGCTTATCTAAAGATTATATTCAACCAAGAATGACTATGATTACACCAATAGAAAAAACGGATGAAGCATTAATTCAAAGTTTTGAACGTAGAAATCGTTCAAAAGTGAGATTAGCTTTAAAACGTGGTACTACAGTTGAACGTTCAAATAGAGAAGGTTTGAAAACATTTGCTAATTTAATGCAAATAACAGGCGAAAGAGATGGTTTTTTAACTAGAGATATTAGTTATTTTGAAAATATATATGATGCATTACACCCTGATGGGGATGCTGAGTTGTTTTTAGTGAAGTTAGAACCTAAACCTGTTTTAGAAGATCTAAGACAAGAATTGCATGAACTAGAAGTTGAAAAAGCAAAACTTGCAGATAAAAAGCAGGATAAGAAGACACTTAATAAAATAAATGATGCTGATAATAAAATAACCAAAACTCAAGAACTCATTGATGAAATGGTTACTTTAGAATCAACGCATCCAGAAGGCATTTATTTATCAGGTGCTTTATTAATGTTTGCTGGTAAAAAATCTTACTACTTATATGGGGCTTCATCAAATGAGTATCGTAACTTCTTACCAAACCACCATATGCAATTTGCTATGATGCAATATGCAAGAGAACATGGTGCAACGTCATACGACTTTGGTGGAACTGATAATAATCCTGATAAAGATTCAGACCATTATGGTTTATGGACATTTAAAAAAGTTTGGGGCACATATTTAAGTGAAAAAATTGGTGAATTCGACTATGTGTTAAATGCACCTTTATATCAAATTATCGAGAATATTAAACCAAAACTTACAAAAGCCAAAATTAAACTGTCTCGAAAATTAAAAAAATAAAGCATTTCAGAATAAATAGGCGCGTGCTATATAGAGCTAGAATACATTGATTCAACTTTATAGCACGCATTTTTTATGATTGCCATGGAATAATGATACGTATAGTGATGTTGAAATTTAAAAGTTCAACTAAATGTCACAGGACAAATTGTCTATAATTAATAAACTACATATTTTCAGGACCATACTTGTGGTAAATTAGAACTGTTAAAGGGATATGTGAGAGGAGAAAAACACATGATAAAAAAATTATTGCAGTTTTCATTAGGAAATAAATTTGCAATATTTTTAATGGTTTTGTTAGTTATATTGGGCGGTGTTTATGCCAGTAGCAAAATGAAATTAGAATTATTACCTGACGTTGAGCCACCAATGATTACCGTACAAACCTCCATGCCAGGTGCTACACCAGAAACAGTAAAAGAAGATGTAAGTGATAAGATTGATGATCAAATTAGATCGATGGCAGGTGTTAAGAATGTTAATGCTCAATCTATACAGAATGCATCAATGGTTACGGTTGAATATAATGAAGGTACTAATTTAGATAAAGCAGAGAACGACCTCAAAAAAGAGTTAGATAAAATAAAATTTGGGGAGAATGTTGAAGAGCCGGAGTTAACAAGAAGCTCTATAGATGCTTTTCCAATAGTTGCTTATTCATTTACTACCAATGATAATGATTTAAAAGATACAACACGAAAAATTAATAATCAGTTATTACCAAAACTTCAAACAATTGATGGGGTCCAAAATGCGCAACTTAATGGGCAGACGTCACGAGAAGTATCAATAAAATTTGACCAAGATAAATTAGAAGCAAGTGGGTTAACTAAAGAGCGTGTTCAACAGTATTTGAAAAGTGCTACAAGTGAAACACCACTAGGCCTATTTCAATTTAATGATACTGAGAAATCTGTCGTTATTGATGGTCAATTTACATCCGTTAAAGCACTTGAAAATTTAGACATTCCGTTATCTGCAGCAGCAGGAGATAGTCAATCTCAAGGTGATGACGGAGCGTCAAGTCAAGGTGCTGAGCAACAAGCTTCTGCTTCCCAATCTGCAACTACAGCATCGAGTAGCCAATCAAGTGATTCTGAAGTACCATCCGTAAAATTAAAAGAAATTGCACAAGTATCTGCAGGCGATGAGCGGGCATCTATATCTAAAACAAACGGTAAAGATGCAGTTAATGTTCAAATTACAAAAGCACAAGATGCAAACACTGTTCAAGTTGCCAAAGATACAAAAAAAGAAATTGATCAATTTATAAAAGACAATCCGAAAATGGTTGCTACAAAAGTGATGGATACAGCAAAACCAATAGAAGATGCATTGTATACAATGATTGAGAAAGCTGCACTAGGTACCATTGTAGCGATTATCGTAATTCTATTATTTTTAAGAAATATCAGAACGACTGCCATTTCAATTGTATCTATACCCATGTCCATTTTAATTGCAATGGTTGCGTTGAAATTATCAGATGTTTCATTGAATATTTTAACGTTAGGAGCATTAACTGTTGCGATAGGTCGTGTTATTGATGATTCTATCGTTGTTGTTGAAAATATTTACCGACGATTATCTGATAAATCAGAAGCACTTAAAGGTGATCAACTCATTGTAAGTGCTACAAGCGAAGTATTTAAACCAATCATGTCATCGACGATTGTTACAATTGTCGTGTTCTTGCCATTAGCTTTTGTAAGTGGCTCTGTAGGAGAAATGTTTAGACCATTTGCACTGGCAATCGCATTTAGTTTACTAGCTTCATTACTTGTATCTATTACGATTGTTCCTGCATTAAGTGCTACTTTCTTTAAAAAAGGTGTAATACAGCATAAACAGGAAACATCGTTAGGATTTATCGGTAGAAAGTATAAATCCGTTTTGAACTGGTCATTAAATCACAAATGGATAGTCATTATTATCAGTACAATTATATTAATTGCAAGTATTGGACTTGGGGCTGCTAAACTAGGAACTAGCTTTATTTCTACGGGTGAAGATAAATATATGGCATTAACTTATACGCCTAAACCTGGAGAAACGCAAAAAGGGGTATTAGACCATGCAGAGCAAGTACAAAAATATCTGAATAGTAAAGATAAAGTGCGTACAGTTCAATACTCAGTTGGCGGTCCAACACCTAATGATCCAACTGGTAACTCTAATAGTATGGCGATTATGGTTGAGTACGATTCGAACACACCTCATTTTGATGAAGAACCCGATAAGGTGTTACAGCATATTGAAACATACAAACATCCTGGTGAGTGGTCAAATCAAGATATGGGTACTGGTGGCAGTAATAATGCTTTAGAAATTACTGTTAGTGGTCCATCATTAGAATCAATTAAAGGTTCAGTGAAGAAAGTTGAAGATGAAATAAAAGATGTCAGTGGGACTGCAAATGTTAAATCAGATTTAACACAAACCTATGATCAATATAATATTAAAATAGATCAGAATAAGGCAGCAAGTTATGGATTATCTGCTTCACAGTTAGCAATGACCTTGAATCAGAATACACCTGAGGAAAGTGTGACAACTGTTAAAGAAAAAGGGAAGTCCATAGATGTTAAAATTAAGGAAGATAAGCAAACAGATTGGTCAAAAGATAAGTTAGAAAACACAGAGTTGCAATCTCCTACAGGTCAGTCTGTGGAATTAAGTGATATTGCTGAGTTAGAAGAATCGACAACGCCAAACAAAATTGAAACGAAGGCTGGAGATGAAATCGCAACCGTTTCAGCTAAAATTACAAATGATGACGTAGGTGGTACATCACAGAAAATAATGTCGAAAGTAAATCATATCGATACACCAAGCAATGTAAAAGTTAACGTTGGTGGTGCAAATGAAGATATTAGCAATGCCATAACACAATTAGCGATGGCTATGTTAGCCGCTATTATCATTGTATATCTAGTGCTTGTATTGACATTTAAAGGCGCACTGGCACCTTTCACAATTCTATTTTCATTACCATATACCATTATAGGTGTAGTAGTGGCTTTAGTTATAACGGGAGAGACAATATCGGTAACAAGTATGATAGGTATGTTAATGCTGATTGGGATCGTAGTAACGAACGCGATTGTATTGATTGATAGAGTGATTAATAAGGAAAAACAAGGGCTTGAAATGAAAGCAGCGTTATTAGAAGCGGGTGGCACGCGTATCAGACCAATTTTAATGACGGCACTTGCAACAATCGGTGCTCTAGCCCCAATGCTATTTGGTGAAGATAGTTCAATCATTATTTCAAAAGGTATGGCTGCAACGGTTGTAGGTGGATTAATTTCATCTACATTGCTAACATTGATTGTTGTTCCGGTTATATATGAAATATTGTTTACCCTTAAACGTAAAATAGTGAATCGACAAAAACATAATAAATAAAAAATAAGGGAATGGGACAGAAATCAAATTTTTAAATAGAGATTTCGTAGTCCCACGTATCCAATCAAGGCAAGGATGACTAGGATTGAAATGTTTACCTGAGCTAAAGCTCATGCATAAGTCTCACTAGCATTTTTATGTGACATACCTCATATATTTTTGCATAAGAACTACTTTTTCAATTTATGAAAATGAGTAGTTCTTTAAATCAGTGATACTTTACATTTTCAATTCAGTCATTTACTGCCTAAACGAAAAAGAGTCTGAGACAACTAATTTATGTCCCAGACTCTTTTAATTAAACAGCGTATAGCTAAAATATTTTTGAGTATCAGAATTACCAATTAATATAAAACTAATGTTAAAATAGCATAGATTATAAATAATATAATACTGATGATATTTAAGATTTGAACCGCTTTTGGGTCTTTCTTACTATGTTTGAAAGCAGTGATTTCAACATTACCAACTAATAACAATAATATGATGAAAACCCACCAATTAATTGCAGGGAATGATAATGTCGTAATTGCAACAACAAATAATAAGAGCAAGGCCATTATAATACGCAAAATACGCGTGATAATCGTATCCATTCTAAATATGCTTATGTAACACACGATTAGATAGAGTACTGGTAAAAAGATAAGATAGAGTAGCATATTGTTACATCCTTTCTATGTTCGCCTTTAATCTTAGCATGTAAAAAAAATATTTACTAGGATGTTATTTATGTTCTTTTTGACTAATTTCTGAACGTACAGATGCAATTTCTTTTTCTATTTCTTCAAGTTGCTTTACTAAAGGGTCGACTTGTTGATTAACAGATTCTCTTTTTTCTAAGTCACCTTGTAATCGAACATAATCATATTTTAGTTCAGCTAATTTTTCATTCAAATCCATTATCGCACACTCCTTTGCGGGTAGAAAACGCCTACACCAGTTTGAATTGAATTATAACATGAAATTGAAAGCTTCTAAAATAACCAATTTATATGTTAAGGTATGAAAATAGAATGAAAACGAAATAACTTAGTGAAAGAAGGATTATTGTGACACAACAATTTATCATAATTATTTTACTCATTGCATTAGGTTATACGCTTAAAAGAATCAATTACTTTAAAGCAAATGATAGCCAAGTACTGTCGACATTAGTATTAAATGTCACGTTGCCTTCTTTAGTTATCGTGAATTTAAATGAAGCTAAATTGGATGTCTCGTTATCTATTTTACCTATTATGATGATTTTATATGGTGTCATTACAAAAGTAATAATTGTATGGTTCTTTATAAAATATGATAATCAAATTCGTGGTGCAACAGGTATGATGATGGCTTCTTTAAATATTGGCTTATTTGCTTACCCTCTGGTTGAGGCGATTTGGCCAGAAACTGGTATGATTTATTTTGGTATGGCCGATATTGGTGGCGCAATCATTATGTTTGGTGTGACTTATTTTGTAGGAAGCTATTTTAGCAGTGGTGGAGACAGTTTTGATTTTAAATATTTAGGAAAAAATTTATTGAAGTCTGTACCACTTATGACATATATTATTATGTTTATTTTAAATATGATGAATATTCATTTTCCAGACCCAGTCATTGATTTCTTTTCTGTATTATCAGGTGCAAATATGCCATTATCAATGATACTTCTAGGGTTAATGTTGAATTTTAGTATAGATAAACGCTTTTTACCAATTGCTATTAAGTATTTAGTAGCGCATTATGGTCTTGGTATCATTGCTGGCTTACTTGTTCACTTTTTCTTGCCAGTGAATGATGAAATGATAAAGACTACATTACAAGTAGCATGGCTCTTACCAGTAGGTGTAGCGATTATACCTTATTCAATTCAGTTTAAATATAAAACATTGCCTCTAGTAGGGATGGTTACTAATTTAACAATCGTGATTAGTATTATTATCTTGTATATTTATCAGATGTTGTTTGTTTAAAGTGCTCTAAAATTTAATAATAAAAAGAAACATGATCAATATAAAACGATTATTGGTCATGTTTTGTTTCTTAATAAGTATTAATTTATGCAATTAATATATAGATAAATAAAAAGACAGAAAGCGCGTGATAGCATTCGCTTTCTGTCTTTTGTTGATAGCAATGAGATTAGCCTTTACCACCCATAAATGCAGGATAGTTTGTCATACCACCATCAACATATATTGTTGTACCATGAATATAGTCTGCTAAATCTGAAGCAAGGAATCTTGCAACATTAGCCACTTGTTGTGCGTCGCCTATAACTTTGGCTGGAATCATTTCAAGTGTTTCTGCACGCGTTTGCGGATCTGAGAATTTTTCTTTTGTATGTTCTGTTACGATAGCACCAGGAGATATATTGTTAATGCGAATGCCATACTGTGCATATTCCATTGACATTGTTTCCATCATTAATTTTAAACCGCCTTTACTTGCAGCATAATTCACATAGTTTGGCCATGGAATTTTATCGTGAACACTTGATGTATTAATGATAATACCTGGTTTATCTTCTTTTAAAAATTGATTAACAGCGGCCTTAGCACCTATGAATGCACCGGTTAAATTAATATCAATGACTTTTTGCCACTCATCTAAGGGCATTTCGTGCGTAGGAATTGGTTTTTCAAAACCAGCATTGTTAATCATGATATCTAAAGTACCAAATGTATCAACTGCAATTTTGACTAATTGTTCGACGTCTGCCTCTTTAGAAACATCAGCATATGCTTTAATCGCTTTACCACCAGCGTCTTCTATTAGTTTTATAGATTCGGCAACAGCATCTAAGCTACTTTCTGAACGATAGTTAATGACAACATTTGCTTTTTCTTTACCGAATTGTTCTGCCATTGCTTTACCAATACCGCTACTACCACCTGTAATCACAACTACTTTATTTTCTAAATCTGTAAACATATATTGAAGCCTCCTTAAAAGTTATTCCTACAAAAAGGTTTAGAACAGACGTGTTGTTAATTTGGAATAGTATAATTAACGTTGAACGCTATGTCGATGTTCTAAACTTAATGATGTGTAATATATTAAATGATGCCTAACCTTTTAAATTACCTAATATAAAGGCTGCAATGATTATTAATACAATCCCAGCCCAAATACCAATCATTTGGCGTTTGTCTTTTCTTTCTCCTAGTAAGAAGATACCACCAAGTGTAGATACAATTACTAATAATTGTGAAAATGAGAAACTTGTTGCTACACCAACTTTAGGTTGTGAATAGAACATAAATAAATTACCAATTCCCCAAATGACACCTGGGATAATATTCCACATAGTACTTTTTACTGATGTCTCATGTTTAGCAGAAAGTATTAAACCGCCAATAGCCATACCTATTGATTGGAAGAAGAGGGCATTCATTCCATCTACACCAAATATTTGTGCTACGACTACATAAACAACGTAACCTACTGTAGAAATAATCAATATAGGAATTGCTTTGCCGAATTTATTGTTACCGCCTGAAGCTTCATTTTTACCTTTAATTGAAGTTAATGCGATACCAATTACTAATAACACCATAGCAACTAAACCTAATGTAACTTGAATTCCTGTACTCCATTCTCCAAGAAAAATAGCACTGAATAATGTCGTACCAACTAATTGTAAACCAGTAGAGATTGGCATCGTTTTTGAAACACCAATTAGACTAATTGATTTAAGTTGATAACCCTGACCAAGCGCCCAAAATGCACCTGAGATTAAACCAACAATAATGACGGCGAGGTCATCAAATTTTGTATTACCTGTAAGTAGTAAAATAATTCCGATAATTAATGTACCTAATGTTGTCCCTCTAATTTGATTATATGGGCCACCACCAACAAGCACGTTAATTAAAACAACACTACCCCAGAATAATGCAGGCAATAACGCAATTAACAAATCCATATATATACTCACTCTTTCTATTATATTGTCCCTCGAGAATAACCATCTTTGGTTGTTCCTGAACTTCTAGTTTAAAACAAAATATTACGTTAGTAAAAAATATTAAATTAAAAAGAACGATTTCTTTGTTTATTATGTTTTAAACATACATTTTATTTGTGTATTAACGAACTTGTTTTGCTTGCTTCTTAATTAAAAATCAGCCAATATGTGCAGCAACGTATTTGAATTTTTTATATTCATAATTGATGTTGAAGCCTAATTCATGAAATCGTTCCACGAGTGTATTATTTTTACTGCGAATTTTGAAATAAATCTTATCAACATCATAATTTGAAAATGTATATTGAAGCGCGTAAGATAATAAATCAAAAGCAATACCCATAAATCTATAGTCAGTGTGTGAAGAAAAATATTTGATTTCAGCTTTTTTCGTATTTTCAAAAACTTGTAAATAAAGATAACCTTTTAATAAGCCTTCAGACATAAATATAAATAATTTATTGTGACTATCTAACGATTCAATGATTTCTTCTGCAGTCATCACATCGTGTTTAAAGGTATCATGGTGTAACTTCTCGAATAGTCGATAATAAGCAGGTTGGTAGGTGGTAATGTTTTGAGCATGATCAATTTTGCCTATATCTTGTGTAGATATGAGATGATAATCCGTAAAACTATAGGAAGCTTCAATTTCTTTCATAAAAGGCATGTAATCTTGTTCCGTTTCCTCGAATGAAAAATTAAAATTCGCAGTCTCCGGTTTGCTTTGAACCAAAGCTTCAAATAAAGTTTTAAAATTTTCTTCAGTGAGTGAAAGTGATTTCCTGACAAAAGGACCGAGCACTTTATATTTATTTTCTTCATATTTAAATGCAAGCATGAGCATTTCAATTTGTGCTTGGTCATCAACTTGTGCAAATACGCCTGGATCCTCTAAGGATTGTCTAATCGTTGCTTCAACATCATCGTGTGCTTGTGGCAGCTTGTATAAGTACGATGTGTAGTGGTAATCGGCTTCATTTATAAACTTTACAATTTGATCATAGTTATTTAATTGAACAATTTTCATAACAATACCTCCGTATAATGATCTATTAAGTTAATTATAAGAACTTTTCGATGTAAATGGAAGTTTTGATGTGCTACATACATGTTACAATAAATATAATACTGAATTTGAAAGGGCGAAATTATGAAATCACTGATTATAGCTGAAAAACCTTCAGTTGGTAGAGACATTGCCAATACGCTAAACATTAATGAAAAACGTAATGGATATTTTGAAAATAATAAATATATTGTTACATGGGCATTAGGGCATTTAGTAACAAATGCGACACCAGAACAATATGATGCAAGTTATAAAGAATGGAAATTGAATGATTTACCGATTATACCCAATAAAATGAAAACAATTGTGATAAGTAAAACGAGAAAACAATTTTCGACAGTGCAATCATTAATTAATAATAATAAAGTAAAAGATATTATTATTGCGACAGATGCAGGACGAGAAGGAGAACTGGTTGCTCGTTTGATATTGGATAAAGCGCATAATAAAAAACCGATCAAGCGTTTATGGATTAGTTCTGTAACCAATAAAGCAATCAAAGAAGGTTTCAATAAACTGCAAGATGGACGTAAGTTTAATAATCTATATCATGCTGCCTTAGCACGAAGTGAAGCAGATTGGATAGTTGGTATTAATGCTACACGTGCACTGACTACAAAATATGATGCACAACTCTCATTGGGTCGTGTACAGACTCCGACCATACAATTAGTTCAAATGAGACAAAATGAAATCAATCACTTTAAACCTCAGACCTATTATACAATGAAACTCAATGCGGCTGGTTTAACTTTCCATTGTACTAAGCCACAGTCGCATCCTGATAAAACTGTTTTGGAAAGTATAAAAAAAGCAATCGATGGGCAATCCGGGCACATTGCATCGATTAGCAAGACACATAAAAAAGCATATCCACAACAATTATATAATTTAACGGATTTACAACAAGATGCTTATAAACGATTTCATCTTGGACCAAAAGAAACTTTGAATACCTTGCAAACGTTGTATGAACGTCATAAGTTAGTAACTTACCCACGTACTGATTCTAACTATTTAACAGATGATATGGTTGATACGCTTAAAGATAGATTGAAAGCGATTATGGCCACTTCATTAAAAGATATGGCTAAAGCACAAATGTCACAAACATTTTCATCAAAACAAAGATTTGTTAATAATAATAAAGTATCTGATCACCATGCAATTATTCCCACAGAAGTGCGTCCAGATATCAATCAACTTAGCCAAAGGGAATCTAAAATTTATATGATGATTGCTCAGAGATATTTAGAAAACCTAATGCCACCACATGAATACGAAGCGATCGCCATTGAACTCAAAGTAGGGCAGCATACATTTACTTTTAAGGACAAAGTAACTACTAAATTAGGGTTTAAAGCAATTTATGAAAATAAAGAAAGTATAAATACTCAGATAGATCAGTTACAGAAGGGTACAAAGCTTAATGTAACTAAAATTCTAATAGAAGAACATGAGACAACGGCACCACCTTATTTTAATGAAGGATCACTTTTGAAAGCGATGGAAAGCCCACAAAAATTCTTTGATTTAAGCGATAAAAAACACGATAAAACATTAAAAGATACTGGCGGTATAGGTACGGTTGCAACGAGAGCGGATATCATAGAAAAGCTATTTAATATGAACGCTATTGAAGCTCGTGATGGTAAAATAAAAGTTACGTCAAAAGGGAAACAAATATTGGAATTAGCGCCACAAAAACTCACTTCTCCATTATTAACAGCAGAATGGGAAGAAAAACTTCTACTCATAGAACAAGGGAAATATAATGCGAGCCAATTCATCTCTGAAATGAAAGCTTTTACAAATCAGGTAGTCAATGAGATTAAAGAAAGTGAACAAAATTATAAACATGACAACCTAACAACGACTGAATGTCCTACGTGCGGCAAATTTATGATTAAAGTCAAGACGAAAAACGGCCAAATGTTAGTGTGTCAGGATCCACAGTGTAAAACTAAAAAAAATGTACAACGTAAAACAAACGCACGTTGTCCAAACTGTCATAAAAAAATGACGCTGTTTGGTCGAGGCAAAGACGCAGTATATCGTTGTGTTTGTGGACATACTGAAACACAAGCTCAAATGGATAAACGACACAAAAATAAAAAATCAGATAAAGTAAATAAAAAAGATCTGAAAAAATATATGAATAATGATGAAGGTATTGAAAATAACCCGTTTCAAGATGCTTTGAAGGGTTTAAAGTTCTAAATAATTCGAACAAATAGTTAAAAATTTTAAGTAAGGTTCGTGTTTGCTATTGTAAAATAGTTCGTTTGGTATTAAAATATGTAAGTATTTTAAAAAAAGGAGAACTAACCGTGAAAAAGTACTTCAAGTTTGATAAACACGAAACAAACTATAAGAAAGAGATACTTGGCGGGCTTACAACATTCTTGTCGATGGCTTATATTTTAGCTGTTAACCCTCAAGTACTTAGTTTAGCCGGCGTCGATGGTGTTTCTGAAAATATGAAAATGGACCAAGGCGCAATATTTGTAGCTACAGCATTAGCGGCGTTTGTAGGCTCGTTATTTATGGGATTAATAGCAAGGTATCCGATTGCATTAGCACCTGGTATGGGATTAAATGCATTTTTCGCATTTACTGTTGTTTTAACAATGGGTATACCATGGCAAGTCGGACTTACAGGCGTATTATTTTCAGGATTAGTTTTCGCAGTGTTAACGATGACGGGGCTTCGAGAGGTCATCATCAATGCCATACCTTATCAAATGAAAATGGCTGTCTCGGCTGGGATTGGATTATTTATTACCTTTGTCGGCTTACAAAGTTCAGGTATAATTGTTAAAAATGATTCTACACTAGTTACATTAGGACATATCACAGACGGACCTGTATTACTTACTATTTTCGGTATCGTTGTGACAGTAATACTTTATGCTATTAGAGTACCTGGCGCGATTTTTATAGGAATGGTTTTAACATCTATCGTAGGTATGTTCACAGGGCTGATACATACACCTAGTGGTATCGTTGGACAAGTACCTAGTATTGAACCGACGTTTGGCGCTGCGTTTGAAGCATTTAAGGATCCTAGTCAATTATTAACGGTTCAATTTTTAATCGTTATATTAACTTTCCTATTCATTGATTTCTTTGATACAGCTGGTACACTCGTTGCTGTGGCAACTCAAGCTGGGATTATGAAAAATAATAAATTACCACGAGCAGGACGTGCGTTGTTCTCTGACTCACTAGCAACAATCGTTGGTGCAATCTTTGGTACAACTACGACGACTTCATACATTGAATCAAGCTCAGGTGTGGCAGTAGGTGCAAGAACCGGCTTTGCGAGTGTGGTTACAGGTTTCTGCTTCTTGTTAGCTATTTTCTTTAGTCCATTGATGGAGGTAGTAACCAGTGCGGTGACTACGCCTGCGTTAGTAGTAGTAGGTGTCTTAATGGCAGCTAACTTTGCTGAAATTGATTGGAAAAAATTCGAAGTAGCAGTTCCAGCATTTGTAACGATTATTATGATGCCTTTATCTTATTCTATTGCAACAGGTATTGCTTGTGGATTTATCTTTTATCCAATTACAATGTTAATTTCAAAACGTCATAAAGAAGTACATCCAATAATGTATGCACTGATGATTTTATTTATATTGTACTTTATCTTTGTTCACGGATAACAAAACGAAATAAAAGCACATTGTTCTGTCATTTAGACATTGAACAATGTGCTTTTAATTTTATTATTTGAATGAAAGTATAAGTGTTTAGGAATTAGTTTTGTTCTTACATAAATAACTAAAATCGAGTTTCTTCATTATATATATTTTAAAGTTATAGTAGTTTAAGCGGATAACCAGATCAAAATGCTTAGAAGAATTTATGACACATACCGTTGGATTGCGCTAATTACATTTGAGTTGGGCAGGTATCCTACGATAATAATTAATGATCCTTACGTCGATCTTCCGTATAAATTACCTTTGCGTATTTGTTTGGTACATATAGTGGTGTAGATAATAAAATGAAAATGAAAAATAGCATTAAAAAGAATAAAATCCAATGGATAACCATACCAACAAGTGGAATGAAAGCCAAGAAAGAACCAATCACACCTAATAAAGGAATAAACATCATTGGCTTAATAGAATTTTGTTTATCTACTATTAATATAATCATCATTATAAAGTAGAGTAGCGCGTTAATAAGTAAAGGTTGCCAACCAAAACTTAAAACAATGCTTCCACCTAAGAATGGAATTCCGTAAACCAATTCACTAACTATGAGTAAGACAGATAATACTAACAATGTCATACGTATACCACGTTTCATATAATTCACCACCTAACTGTTTTTAATTATAAAGGAAAGTAAACTATTAGAATAATAATATGAAGAGAGATTAATAAAAATTTTACAAAGAACTAAAAAAAATACAAAAGAGGTTGAAGTGCGTTTCCTAATAAAGTACAATAACAAAGTATGTGTTAGACAAAAAGTTTCAAAACTTTTGCAGAAAAGCTTGATAAATCACTGTTTATCATGTATCATATCTAATGTTGGACTTTAAGAACACGCGATGAAGCGAAAGGTTACTGACACACCCGGCCGCTTTGCCATGGCGCTGTGTGAGATAGTTTTCGTGGAGAAGTCTATCACTTAAATGTAGACGAATAAGGAGGGAAAATTATGGCAAAACAAAAAATCAGAATCAGATTAAAAGCTTATGATCACAGAGTAATCGATCAATCAGCAGAAAAAATTGTTGAAACAGCGAAACGTTCTGGTGCAGATGTTTCTGGACCAATTCCGTTACCGACTGAAAGATCAGTTTATACTGTTATTCGTGCCGTGCATAAGTATAAAGATTCACGTGAGCAATTCGAACAACGTACTCATAAACGTTTAATCGATATTGTTAACCCTACACCAAAAACAGTTGATGCTCTTATGGGCTTAAACTTACCATCTGGCGTAGACATCGAAATCAAATTATAATAGAAAAAATTAGGAGGTGGACTTTCGATGACCAAAGGAATCTTAGGAAGAAAAATCGGGATGACACAAGTTTTCGGAGAAAACGGTGATCTAATCCCTGTAACAGTAGTAGAAGCAAGCCAAAACGTTGTATTACAAAAGAAATCTGAAGAGATCGATGGATACAACGCTATTCAAGTAGGCTACGAAGACAAACAAGCTTACAAAAAAGATAGCAAAAGTAATAAATATGCAAATAAACCAGCTGAAGGCCATGCTAAAAAAGCAGGCACAGCACCTAAGCGCTTCATTCGTGAATTCAGAAACGTTAATGTTGATGAATACGAAGTAGGTCAAGAAGTCTCAGTTAATACATTTGAAGCTGGAGACGTAATTGATGTAACAGGCGTATCTAAAGGTAAAGGTTTCCAAGGTGCCATTAAACGTCATAATCAAGCACGTGGTCCAATGTCACATGGTTCTCATTTCCACAGAGCCCCAGGTTCTGTAGGTATGGCATCAGACGCTTCAAGAGTCTTTAAAGGACAAAAAATGCCTGGACGTATGGGCGGTAACACTGTAACAGTTCAAAACTTAGAAGTAGTTCAAATTGACGCTGAAAACAATGTTATTTTAGTAAAAGGTAATGTACCTGGTCCTAAAAAAGGTTTTGTAGAAATCACAACATCAATCAAAGGTAATAAATAATATAATACGAAAGGAGGAATTGCATAATGGCTAATTATGATGTATTAAAAGTAGATGGATCTAAATCAGGTTCAGTTGAACTAAGCGATGCAGTATTTGCAATCGAACCAAACAACAATGTTCTTTTTGAAGCGATTAACTTACAACGTGCTTCATTACGCCAAGGTACACATGCTGTTAAGAATCGTTCAGCAGTACGTGGTGGTGGACGTAAACCATGGAGACAAAAAGGTACAGGACGTGCGCGTCAAGGTACAATCCGTGCTCCACAATGGCGTGGTGGTGGTATCGTATTCGGACCAACACCAAGAAGCTACTCATACAAAATGCCTAAGAAAATGCGCCGTTTAGCATTACGCTCAGCATTATCTTTCAAAGTACAAGAGAAAGGCTTAACTGTTGTTGATGCATTAAACCTAGATGCTCCAAAAACAAAAGAGTTCAAAACTGTACTTTCTAATTTAGAACAACCTAAAAAAGTATTAGTAGTTACAGAATCAGAAGATGTAAACGTTGCTTTATCAGCACGTAACATTCCTGGTGTACAAGTTACTACAGCTCAAGGTTTAAACGTTCTAGATATCACAAGCGCTGACAGTGTAGTAATTACAGAAGCAGCTGCTAAAAAAGTTGAGGAGGTGCTCGGATAATGGAAGCAAGAGACGTTCTTAAGCGCCCCGTAATCACTGAAAAATCTTCTGCTGCAATGGCTGAAGATAAATACACATTCGACGTTGATACTCGTGCTAATAAAACACAAGTTAAAATCGCTGTTGAAGAAATCTTTGACGTTAAAGTTGATAATGTAAACATCATTAACTACAAACCAAAGAAAAAACGTATGGGCCGTTACCAAGGCTATACAAACAAGAGACGTGTAGCAATCGTTAAATTAAAAGAAGGATCAATCGATCTATTCAACTAAAAAAAGATTACCAATAAGGAGGTAAACGACAATGGCTCTAAAAAAATATAAGCCAATTACTAATGGTCGTCGTAATATGACTAGTTTAGATTTCGCTGAAATCACGAAAACTACACCTGAAAAGTCATTATTACAACCGCTACCGAAAAAAGCGGGACGAAATAACCAAGGTAAATTGACAGTTCGCCATCATGGTGGAGGACATAAACGTCAATACCGTGTTATTGATTTCAAACGTAATAAAGATGGTATCAACGCTAAAGTTGATTCAATCCAATATGATCCAAACCGTTCAGCTAACATTGCATTATTAGTTTATGCTGATGGTGAAAAACGCTATATCATCGCTCCAAAAAACCTAAAAGTAGGTCAAGTTCTTGAAAGCGGTGAAGAAGCAGACATTAAATTAGGTAATGCATTACCATTACAATTCATTCCAGTAGGTACTGTAATCCACAACATCGAGTTAAAACCTGGTAAAGGTGGACAAATTGCTCGTTCAGCTGGTGCTAGTGCACAAGTACTTGGTAAAGAAGGTAAATATGTATTAATCAGATTAAGATCTGGCGAAGTACGTATGATTCTTTCAACTTGCCGTGCTACAATTGGACAAGTTGGTAACATCCAACATGAACTTGTAAACGTTGGTAAAGCAGGACGTTCTAGATGGAAAGGCATTCGCCCAACAGTTCGTGGTTCTGTAATGAACCCTAACGATCACCCACACGGTGGTGGTGAAGGTCGTGCACCTATCGGTAGACCATCTCCAATGTCACCTTGGGGTAAACCTACGCTTGGTAAGAAAACTCGTCGTGGTAAAAAATCATCTGACAAACTTATCGTTCGTGGACGTAAGAAAAAATAAAAATGACTTATTTGCGTGTGTGGCTTAAAAGCCGCACGCACACAATAAGAAGGGAGGCGCCACTATGGCTCGTAGTATTAAAAAAGGACCTTTCGCTGACGATCATCTAAAGAAAAAAGTTGAGGCTCAAAGCGGAAGCGAGAAAAAACAAGTAATCAAAACTTGGTCACGTCGTTCAACTATATTCCCTGAATTTATCGGACATACATTCGCTGTATATGACGGACGTAAACACGTACCTGTATTCGTAACTGAAGATATGGTTGGTCATAAATTAGGAGAATTCGCACCAACTCGTACATTCAAAGGACACGTTGCAGACGACAAAAAAACTAGAAGATAATTTCTAACAGGTAGAGGAGGAAATTCCAATGGAAGCAAAAGCGGTTGCTAAAACAATAAGAATCGCACCTCGTAAAGTTAGATTAGTATTAGATCTAATAAGAGGCAAAAATGCTGGAGAAGCTATTGCGATTTTAAAATTAAAGAACAAAGCTTCATCACCAGTAGTTGAAAAATTATTAATGTCCGCTTTAGCAAATGCTGAACATAACTACGACATGAACACTGATGAATTAGTAGTTAAAGAAGCTTATGCTAATGAAGGACCAACATTAAAACGTTTCCGTCCACGTGCACAAGGTCGTGCAAGTGCAATCAACAAACGTACAAGCCACATTACAATCGTCGTAAGTGACGGTAAAGAAGAAGCTAAAGAAGCTTAATATATTTTTTAAGGAGGGTACACTGTGGGTCAAAAAATTAATCCAATCGGACTTCGTGTTGGTGTAATCCGTGATTGGGAAGCTAAATGGTATGCAGAAAAAGACTTCGCATCATTATTACACGAAGATTTAAAAATCCGTAAGTATATTGATAACGCATTACAAGAAGCATCAGTTTCACACGTTGAAATTGAACGTGCTGCTAATCGTATCAACATCGCTATTCATACTGGTAAACCAGGTATGGTTATCGGTAAAGGCGGTTCAGAAATTGAAAAATTACGTAACAAATTAAACTCATTAACAAACAAAAAAGTACACATCAACGTTATCGAAATCAAAAAAGTTGATTTAGATGCTAAATTAGTTGCTGAGAATATTGCACGCCAATTAGAAAACCGTGCTTCATTCCGTCGTGTACAAAAACAAGCTATTACAAGAGCTATGAAACTTG